>Ga0185299_10000193_pt1 | contig 188978 bp, 158 predicted proteins | sample PaiPotPPA55metaG_FD_128002 | JGI IMG/M metagenome (GOLD analysis project Ga0185299, IMG submission 128002) | Iron sulfur acid spring bacterial and archeal communities from Banff, Canada, to study Microbial Dark Matter (Phase II) - Paint Pots PPA... ...
AAGATGCAATGCTCACCGAATTCCGGATCGACGACCGGCACAGCAACGCATTCACCACCTGGAAGCACATGGGCTCGCCCCAGAAGCCGACCCCGGAGCAGTACACCGATCTTGAGCGGGCCGGGCAACTCACCGCGGCCGGGCCGCCAGCGGGCGTCCGGATCGTGGACGGGAAGACCGCGACTCGGACGCAACTTCCTCGGCAGGCGGTCGCCCTCTTGGTCCTGGAATGGTCGGCCCGGGATAAATGACGGGAGAAGGGGCGCGCACAGGCTAGCACGCCGAAGAGCCCACGCCTGCCAAGGCGGTGCCCGAGCCTTTCCTGCACAATATCATCTTCCACCAGTGACGGTATTCAGGAAGGAAGAAGATGCATGTTCATTTGCAGCGACGAAGTCTTCGGCATGCGCGCCGGGGGACCCGCCTCACGTAGTCCACCGGCCTGCCTTATATCGAAAAATTACCAGTACTCCGATCAGCTGTCGGGAATTTGAACACGGGAACTGGTCGGGACGGGATAAAATCCAAAAGCTAGAACGGCACGCAAGAAGTTCCTGCTTGCAAATTCGACTAAAGCCAGCTAGTTTCGCAACCTATCAGGAGGTCTGAGACTCAGGGCGCGAGCTTCTTCAAAGAGGATGACGCTATGCGTTACGTCGCTTCGCTCAGTGTGGTCGGGATTCTTGCCGCCGTCATCACGTTGACCTTGATGCTGGCTTGGAACAACTTCGCAGACCGGGAACGGAACGTGGCCGAAGCCGCTGCTGAACACCAGTACCCGGATTTCGGCTTCATGCCACCAGAGCGTCAGTACGAAGGCCGGGTTTTCAAACTGAGCCAGAACTATCCGAAAAAGCAACCCGACCCCAGCGAAGCTCCTGTTTTCTGCACGAATAACTTCAGTGACGTGAAGAAAAACTGGAAGAACTTCCTCATGGAGGTTCGCGCCTACTGTTTTAAGGACACCATTTTCGGTGGAGATGTCGAGGACGACTGGCGCGTCGAGAACCATCCGAAAAACCACTGGTATCACATGCCTTGGCAGCACTACGGTCCCAACGGCCGCGAGGGCATTCATGGGCTCACAAAGGAGGCGCCAGTCCAGGTTCGCCAGTTGGCCTGGACCCAGACCTATTCGGGAGGACAGACCTACGCCGTGGCGTTCTATAACGAGTTCGGCGGGTACACTATCGGCCAGGTCTGGCACGACCACGAGCACCCAGGGCAAGACCCTAACAACCTCGGCAAGCAACTCAAGATTGAGTTCCCGGTCGGCACGGTAGTCTGCAAGGTCTTGTTTGTCGATGTCCCGCCCAAGCAAGTCCCGTTCTTGGTACGCCCCCTGCAATGGCAAGGCTACATCACGGAGAATTACCAATCCACCAACCGCGCGATCCGCGAGCTTGCGCTGATCCAGATGGACATCATGGTCCGGCACCGGAACGCTCCGTGGGGCTGGATCTTTGGAACGTATCAGTATAACGGCCAATGGAAAGGAGCGGACAAGAAGAACCTCTGGAACAACCTCGTGCCGGTCGGGCTACAATGGGGCAACGACCCTTCTATCAAGGACAACCGCTCCAATCCCCAGCCAGTGGCGACCATTATCAACGAGGAACTCCAGGAAACTGTAATTAACCCGGACAGAGAGGAATTGCCCCCCACGCACCTCGGATGGAACGGTCGCCTGAACGGCCCCGTGGACAACGCGATGAGTTCGTGCATGAGTTGTCACATGACGGCGGAGACTCCCCAGCGGTCGCAGATCAGCCCGCTGTTCGAGAGGATACCGCCGCCGCCGGGCGATAAGGAATGGATGAGATGGTTCGAGAACCGGAAGTGCGGCCAGGCGTTCGACCAACGTTCGTTGTCAACCGACTTCAGCCTTCAAATGGCGATAGGCTTACAAAACTTCCGCTCCTGGCGGAACGAAGGATCGAAAATACGTGCCGAACGGTATTCGTCCACCAAGATCCCCGCCAAGATCAAAGACTTCGAGCCGCCACGCCTACACATGAGGGAGATGCACGACGCCAAGGATACGGAGGAGGTAGACATCCGCCGGGACTACCTCCAGCCGCAAAATCCTTGAGTCTTTCGCTGCTCCGCGTCTGACTGGTCTGCGACTGCGATTGTCATTGTTGATTCCTTTGACCCACTTTTTACGGAGAATTCCCATCGTAACCAGGCGCGTCGCCATCATCAATGAGTCGGACAACTTGACCGCCGGCGATCTTGCCAGGGCCAGCGCAGCCCTGCAGATACAAGTGACAGACCAATTTGGACCTCGATGGCACATTATCGCGACCGTCGATTGCTTTCCGACTCTGCAGGATTTGCCACAGGGCTATTGGCCCGTGGTTGTCCGCGATTTCATTGGGGGTCCCAGTTCTGGCGTGCACGTGAGTGAAACCGGCGATAAGCCGTTTGCCCTCGTCGTCTTTTCCGGTGCTCACTGGACGATCACGCTGAGTCACGAAGTGCTGGAGTTGCTTGCCGACCCGTTCGGCACGACATTCTTAACCGGCCCGTCCTTGCGTACCGAACAAACGACTGTGGAGTATCTTGCCGAGATCTGCGACCCCTGTCAGGCAGACAAGAGCGCCTATGACATCAACGGTGTACTGGTCACTGACTTTGTCACGCCCGATTTTTACGCCGGTTTCGGTGCTGGGAAGTACAGTTTTGGCGGCCAAGTTACCGCACCTCGCACAGTCCTGCCGGGTGGTTACATCACGTGGCATGAAGCGGCGCCGGATGCGTGGTGGCAACAACTTTTCGACGGGTCCGCTCCCCGATTTCAACAGATAGACCTGTCAGAGCTCCGCCCGGACATTCATCTTCGCGGGCTAATCGATCAGAAGACTGAGAGCGTCATGGCGCGGGCGGGGAAACGATCCGGAATCGATGCGAAGCGACTTGGGGCCTTGAGAAAACGCTCCGCTCTGGTCAGACAGGCACAGGCTCAGTGGTGGCAGCGTCAGATCGAGCGTGTTCTAAAGCCGACGGCCCAAGGCCCTGTCGGTCACGGTCCGGCTTCACGCAATCGACGCACGCGCGGAAAGTGATCCAACTTCACATTACGCCTGGTCCTAAAGGAGAATGCACATGAAGAAATGGCTTGCTTTACTGGTAGTCGTTTTTGCGGGCCTCGTGGTCCTGCCGGATTCGATGGAAGCTTGTGGGCGCCGACGCTGTCGCATCAGAGCTTGTGTTCCGGGTTACTGGCAGGACTCCTGCGCCGTGGTGGTGGAGACGCCCTTACCGCTGGTGCGCACAGTCGCCATCAACGGAAAGTCGTACCGCATCTACGACAGTGGCGACCCGGGTGACTACGAGGCAGATGTTCCAGATCTTACGCCGCCCGGGCTCGCTGCGGGCACGACGATTCCTGCTTCGGAGCGTTTTCACGGGACGGTGCGCGCTCTGACAAAAACGACCATCGCCGTGAATGCACAGAATAAGACTTTTGATTCCGTCACGGCGCTTCATGATTCACTCCCATCCGACGAGCAGATGGCAAGCCTGGGCATAAGTCATGCACCAGACTCGAAACGCGTAAAACAAGAGTTATTCAACGTAACGGTCAGGGCCTGGATTTATGCCTTTAAGAAAGAGACCAACGACAACGACTACCATGTAATCATCGGCGATGCTCCCGGCACGCCGAACGCTCATTACTTTAACGCCGAGGTATCCGGCATTCCCGTGCCGGGTACAGACGCTAATCGTAACACACTTTGGGATGTGCGCCGTTCTTTCCAAAAGAACTTCGAGCTTGGCGCTTCTGGTCCGGCAAACTACTTCCCACCCGCTCCGCCGGTGCCCGTACGCATTACTGGCTCGTTATTCTGGGACGTAGAGCACTCACCGCCGAAGCCCCTTGTGGGACCCGGGAAGTTTAAACCGACCCTGGCGTGGGAGATTCATCCGATTTCTCACATTGAGTTTCTTGAGTAAAACGCGCGTCGGCTCTGGGCTCTGGCTTCGACCCGAAAGCAAGTGACGCATCAATCCGGCGCCCACGGCCGGGAGCGAGCCCAGAGAATCATTCGTTCGCCGACGTAGGTGGGGGTTAAGTCCTGACAATCTTACCACTGCCCATAGTGGCACATGTCGTACTGCGGCCTGTACGCCAGCGGCCCGACCTGGGGCACCGGGCCGCACACGAAGGCGCCCTCCGCCTCGCTGGCCTGGCCGATGAGTCCCATGCGCTGCAGCGTCAACACGGCCCACGCCATCGCGTCGAATTGGTCGTCCTCCTCGTCGCCCACGCCGGTCACGGATGTCAACTCATCCTCGAATATCCCGACCCAATCGTCCGGGTCGTCCACGTTCCGCGCCGGAAGGAAGATCTCGCCGTTCTCCATCTTGATGATCATCGGTTGGGCACGAGCAGCCTTGCTGGCCGTGCCCTTCTTCATGCCTTCGAGCGTCAGCTGGCGTATCTCCGGAATGTAGGGCCAGCGCCTCACCCAGCCCATTTGGCCCGGCACAGGTGCCACATCCCGAGCACTGCTGACAAATAAATCCTGGTTCTGCACCGCCTCGATGGCGCACCACGCCGGCCGGAACTGTTGACACAGACGGTTCAGGACTGGCAGCCATTCCTGCGGAGCCAACCGGTCCCGCAGCATGTGCCGCACGAGTAGCCAGCCCTGCGGCAGCACCGTGAAGACACCCATTGCAATGTGGTCAGCCGTCTGCTTCTTGGAAAAGGCGGGGTCGATGGCGACGAAGGACCAGCAAAGCTCGTGATGAAACACCTCGCCGTTGTCGAGGCGGTAGGCGTCGCCAAGCTCAACGTAGCGGCGGATCCATGCTTCCTTGACCAGACCGCCTTCACGCGGCCTCGGGTTCTGCTGGTGCTGGGCAGCATAACCGGCCGAGCCGAGCCGCTTCTTGGCACCGATGACGGCGGTTTCATCAAAGCGGTCTGGCCTCAGCAGCTCGCCGTCCTTGCGATTGTCCTGGAGCTTCGCCCCAGGCCAGCACCGGCTGATCTTAGCGTCGTACTCCTCGGGCAGGCACAGGACGACGTAGTCGCCCTGTTCGCGAAGGTGACCGAGCAGGTCCTTGGGGTGCGTGCGCTGGCCAATCACGACGCGCGTAGATTTCTTCTCGTCGTTCACGCGGTTGTACCACGCCTGATCGTGCCAGCGGATGGTGCCTTCGCGGATCGTCTCACTTTCAACTTCCTTCAAATTGTGCGGATCGTCGCAGCAGAGGCGATCCGCGTGAGTTCCGGTGGTGCTGCCGGCGACCGAGGTCACTTCGCGCCAGCCCTTCTTATCGTTTTTCAACTCGATCTTGGCGTCGGTCGTGATCTTGAACCGGTCGCCCCAGCGCTGCTGATACCAGCGTGAGCGCACGAGGTCGCCGAACCTTTCCGAATCGCGTTCGGCCAGCCGAAGCGAATACGATGAAAAGAGCCAGCGCGTCCACGGGTTCTTGATCCACTCCCAAGCTTGCCATGCGACGCACACAGTGGTCGACTTCAGGCTCCCTGGTGGCACTAGCAAGAGCAAATTTTGGATCGACCCAGCCGTAACCGCTTCCAGATGCTCGGCCATCAGCTCGATATTGCGACAGGGCACGAACAGCGTCGCCGGCTCGATGACGTGCCAGGACTGCTTGAGGAAACGGTACAGCGACTTTTCCGCCTCAAGCCGGTCCAACTCGGCTTCGTCGGGAATGTCTTCGGGTCTGAAGTCTTTAGGGAGCATGGTGTCCGTTGCCGTTTACTGAGCCGTTGCCGTTCGCGGAACCGTTCCGATTCGGCGGGGGGAGCAGGAGTACGCCGAGCGGCGGCGAGGGCGTGGCCGGCGGCGTCTCGGCCGAGGTGTCAGCCGCCTGCGTTGCATCGGCGGATGCCGGTGCCGCGGGCTTCTGGTGGCCGTCGTCGAGCTCGGACCGGCGCGCGACCTTTTGCCACAGCTCGCGGAGAAAGTCAATTTCCGCGAGAGTTATCTTGTCCCAGTCTATGGTCGTCTTCTTTCTGATCGGCGGTGCGTCAGCGTCCCCCCCGTGTGCGTGCCGAACCGGCGCATAGATACCTTTGATCTTGCAGATTCGGTCGATGCAGGTATCGAGGATCATCAAAAACCGCGGGTCGCCGGCCCTGCCGGTCTCCTTTTGCATTTGCGCCTTGAGCCTCTCCCGGTACAACTGCTTGATCCTGCCCTCGACGATCTCTTCGCCGGCCGGCATTCGCTCGCTTGAGGTCGTCTCTGTCGAAGCCGGCTGACAGGACCGTTCCCAACCAGCCCAAGCCTCTTTCCAAATAAGCTCTTCGCAGGCCAACGCCTTCGCCTTGGCGTCATCCAACGCCATGACCGCCTCTTTGAGCCAGGCGCCGCGAATCGAAACCAAATCCTTCTTGACGGTGCCGAGCGAGACGTTCAATTTCTCAGCGATCTTCGGCTGGCTCATGCCGCGCAACACGAGCTGGGCGACCTCGCAGCGGCGGGCAAGGATTTCGAGTTGTTCTGCTGCGTTCCGGCCCGCCATCGGCTACAACCTTCCAAAGCTTGCTATTGTCAGGGGTATCGCTGCTTATCTGCGGTCGCGGCATGACCGCGGCAAATCCCAGCCATTGCTATAGTGTCGCCAAAGCAACTTAGAAAAACAAAGCTAGCCGCAACGTTGTCTGGCCCTCGGCGGGCACCTCGATGCCGGCCTGCACATCTCGCGGCGGCAAGACGTGCAAGCTTGAGGTTGCCACAGAAGGCCCGTCACTATTCGCTTCGACCGCCGCTCAAACGGCCCCGGCATTTGGGCCGATATGTCGATCATGATCGGAAACCCGAAAAAACACAAAGTAAGCCCGCCAAAAAAATAGGCAGGCCGGCTTTGAGTGACTGAACGCCAGCATGGCCCGCCTGACCTATAGGATTACGCAGAACAGCTGAATAGGTGTCGGTCGGGCTTCTTACTCGCGTAGCCGACGTGGGGCATTGCGGATCTCTTGAAGATCGCAAACCACTAGAATGAAGGTGCAGAAAGGCGGGTACTGGGCTATTAGGGACGGCAGGAGTCAACTGCCATGCGAATGAAGTATCTCACGCCCTGGTGGTTCTGGCTGATTGCCGCGCTGATGCTGCTTGGCATGTGCCTGCGTGAAGTAATTCCGGTCCTATGGCGAAGTGATCTTTGGCCGTGAAGGTGTTCAATTCCGCCTCAACACCCCTAATAGCCCAGTACCGAAAGGCGTCCGATGAAGACTTGGCAAAGAACAAGCAGCCCACGCGATCAAGGAAGGGTACGTCGTCCGGAATCACTGGGAACGGATGCTGGAACGCCATTTGCGGCGGCTGTTCCCGCAACTGGTTCAGGAACTGGGGACGATCTGGAAGCGTACCTGGTCGTGATGACCTGGGACGCGATGCAACTCGCCGAGCGGCTCGAAGACGAGGGGACCGACCCGCACACGGCGAGGGAACTGGCGCTGGAGCAGCTGCTGCCGAAGGCGCCGGACGAGGAGGACAAGCCGGAGCCATGGGAAGTGGACAGCGGGATCGCGTCGATGGAAGCGGCGGCGGAGCGGGCGCTGGAGCGATGGCAGCCGCCGCTTTGATGGAAGCGCCCATGCCCGTAAGATTGCAAGAGCTGTCACGCATCAACAGGAGGCAAGAACGCATGCGCGAATATGACGGCATAGCTGAGGCTTTGAAGTGGGCAGGCGAGAAATTGCAGCAAGAGACTGCCAACCCGATTTCGACGGAGCAGCTAGTTGCTCTTGTTGTTCAGAAACGTCGCAGCCAGAATCGTCCTTGTTCGCCCGGGAGCGTTATCCCTTCAGACCATTGCTACAACCTCAAAAACGATGGGCATGCAAATCGCAAATTTGAGCCCATGTTCCTTTGTGTTTCCCGAGGGAAATTCTTTTACGTTGGCGAGGGTTTCAAGTGGATCGGCACGATTGACCGACACCCGAAGGGCGGGACCGCCAAATCAACACAGATTTAACCCACTACCGAGATTGGAATGACCACAAGCTGTAAAAGAGCAAGCAGCCGACGCGATCCTCTCCGATTCCCAGCAGTTGGTCCGGAGCAAGTGAGGCATCAAGCCGATCTTCTGGGGTGAACAGCCGAAAGCGTCGAAAGGCAAGTTAGATCGCAGAGAGGCGTAAAAAATGTCGCGTTCTGACTGGTCGGGCTGGAGCGACTGGAGGCCGTTCGTCCATCTTTTGGAAACGAGCTTCCGTGAAGCGCCAGAAGGCTTCGGCGCGTATGCCGTGGGTATCCCAATGTCGCTTCACCGAGCCAGGGGAAAAGATCAAGATGGGCTGCTCCACGTAGGCGAATCGACGTGGCTAAGGTGGCGATTACGACAGTTCTGGCGTTGTATCACCAATCCCCAGGCGACCGGGCATATGGCTGGCTGGCGATTCACGTTCTTTCATTTCGAGCGATACTTTCGTCACAAAACCATAAGGGTTCGGTGGACTAACGCCACGAATAAAGAAACGGCCTATTTTAAGGAAGGCAAGCTGCTTTACGCCTATCTTGGAAGGCACTGCGAACTGCCGCCGCTGAATTACAAGTTCAATTGGTCCGATTGGGAGCGCATGAGCAAGAAATTTGCCTGAATTCAGAGCGATCGCAATTTATGGAGAACGCAATGCGGAGAATCACTCACGCTGCCCTCTTGGAGTACGCTGCGTCGCAAAAGGGCCGGACGGTGCGAAGCATCTACGGGGTCAGGAAAGTTTACCGTCGAGGTCCGGGGCGAGGTTCTGATCTACAGGGGCGATGATGGAGCTGGTGAAGAGTTAGACCATCCAAAAAGATTGGCGGAAGGAATATGCAGCAGGTTCTCCCAGACGCTCTCTCTCGACCCGCATAATTACGGGACAGGAACGCAGCACGCAGCACCAGTCTTTGAATACTACACGCTTACGCTTATCGCAAGGCTTTTGGTGGCTAGGGCGGACTAGACTAGGCGGATTCATCAATCCAGATTTGACCAACTACCGATATTGGAATGCCCGGCAAGCTGCTGGACCAGCGAGATTCGGCGCCGGCGTCGAGCAGCGCGGTGCCGTTACCAGGGACGACAACCAGCGTTCTTGAAGAGGCGGCAGCCGAACAGCGGGCCTGGCTCATTGCCGCGGGCCGCACTGCTTGCTCACACCATTGCGATGCCTAGACAGGCTGCCGTTCCCACTGCCCCAGGGCGCGATAAATGGTCTGCCGCGTTAGCCCGAGCACGCGGGCAATCTCGGCGATCGGTTTGCCGACTTCCGCCATGTTCCGGGCCTGCTCTTCCTTCCCAGGCGTGAGTTTGATGCGAGTGCCCGGCTTTCGGCCGCCCCAATGCTTGCCATTCTTCTTGGCTGCGGCGATGCCGGCCAGCTGCCGTTCCTGCCGAACTTCGGTTTCGTAGACGGCCACAGATGCCAGAACATGCGCCATGAGCCGGCCGGCAGCCGTACTGAGGTCCAGGCTGTCCCTGAGCGACACCAGCGGCACCTTGCGTTCAATCAGCTCTTCAAAAAGTTTGGAGAGTCCCGAGACAGTGCGGCCAAGCCGATCCAGGCGCCAAACGACAATCTTGTCCACTCTGCCGGCAACCACATCGGCGTAGAGTTTATCCCAGCCTGGCCGGCGCATCGTTTTGCCCGTGAACTTGTCGGTGTGCTCCGTGACTGTGTGCCCCTGGCCTTCCATCTGCTTGCGGTAAGCGTCCAGGTCTCCAGCTTGCGCCGCAGTGTCTTGTTGCTTGCTCGATACCCGTTTGTAAACCGCGATGTTCATGGCCTTGCCTCGCTTGGAATGTATGCGTTGGTTCTTACTACTAATCATACACGGCTCTCCAGTTAGAGACAAGACCGAAAGAGTGATTTTACGCGGGATTCCGGAGGTTCAGCTGGCCGGACTGGTTGACAGATCAAATCATACACACGGGCCGGACACGCCAACCCGCCGCGGCAAGCCCTGGAATCCGGTTCAGGTTCTCCGAGTCCTCGAAAGAGCCGGCGCGATGGCCGCTACTGGCTAGGAACCACCTGGTTTTGTGCCTGGCGGGCGATCTCGGCTCAGTTGGCTGACGGGCCGCCCATCGCCTGGCCGTTCGTGCCCCGAGGTCGGCGCCGGGCACGTTTGCCTGAGCTGGAGCGCTGAGCGTGCAACCAGTCGAACGCATCCCACAGATGCAGTTGATCAAAAGCCTCTGCCAGGGCCTGATGACAGCCGCGGCGGTAGGCTTGCTCGGCGACGGCCGCCGGGCCGGCGCCCAGGTCTTGATCGTGATTCATCTCTGTTTCCTCTCTTCAAGGTCCCCGCTCTCGCCTGCATCCAGGACACATACATTCCACCGTCACGCGCCTGGTCAGGATCCGGGGGTTCATCCGGACTAGGTCGCGGAGTAACTCCAGCACGTCCCAGCCGCGCGCGGCGTGTTGCTCCTGCTTGGCGATGTCAGCCACCAGCACCAGCACGGCGGCGTGGCTAAACTTGCCGGCGTCGTGCTTATGGCGAATCCGGTCAATGTCGGCGCGGAGTTGGGTGAGCAGGCGGGCGGCCTCGGCGGTCTCGACGGCGCCACAGGGCGGTGGTGGCACAGGCGGCACCGGCGGTCCCGGTGCCTGGCGGGCGGACGGTTGTGTGGCTGAACCTGTCAGTGGCTCAACTCGGCTATGGTCCACCGGCGACGACCCGGGTGATGGTTCTGGTGTCGAAACATCGGCAGGGCCAGCAGGTTGTGGCTGATTAGCCGCCAGCCGCTTAGCCATAAATCCGCTCATCGAAAAATCATCCTTTCTCCGGATCTAACCTCCCGCATCACCCGCAAACCAACTACCCGCATCACCCGCAGCTCCCGCATAACCTCCCGCAAGGTTAAGTCGGCTTGCAAGAAGCGCTTACGGCCATTTGCGGGAGCTGCGGGAGGTCAACTCCCTACCATCGCACAGCGAAGAAATCCAAAATGTCGCACGTGTTCTTTATTTGGTATTGGGGAAGAGATGTTGGGGGGACTTAACCTCCCGCACCTCCCGCAAAACAACGTAACCTTAGTTCTTAGACTAACTTGTATCGGCGGAGGTTGTGCGGGTGTTGCGGGAGGTTGCGGGAGGTTGCAAGCTGCTATTTGCACCGGCACCGGCGCCAGTGCCGGCGCCATTGTCCGGGGTTGGTTTGGCCTTATCGTCTTCCAAAAGCCAAAATGAATACAGCTTCTGCTTCTTATTGGCCTCGGTCCGGATCTGCACTCCCATGATGGTGCAGAGGTTTTGTTGGAGGTTGTTGAGCTTGATCCCTAGCGAAACTGGGCTCTTGTAGTGGAACTCCAGCTTGCCCTCCTCGGCGATTTTCTTAAGCTCCGCAAATAGCTCTTTCGCCAGGACCTCTCGTTTCTGGTTTTCCTTGACCGAAGCCCATCTCCGCAGTGGTTCGAGCAGTTCATCCGCTTCGAGGGTGAACACGGCCTGTTCTTCAACCATAAGGTCAAAGATGCCCTCCACCTTCTCCTTGCAGCCCTGGAAATCAGCAATCCGTAACGCGAACGTCGCAAAGTCAGCCATCCGAAAGGAAGTCTGGTATTTCTGTCCGGCGGTTCCCTTAAGTGCCTGAATGACCTCTTGCAACCGACGCACCACGCCCGTCATGATGCGATTTCGGTGTTTAACTACCCGGTCCAGCAATTCCCCTTCGGCCACAAAACTTTTTTCGTCAAATCGGCGAACATGGTTGATCAGAAGGCGATCGGCTACGTCATCCCGCCGGAAGTGCGGCGTTCGCGACGTAATGCCGATGAAGCAATTGACAGGGAAATCGACCAGGGTATTGGTCGTGTAGTATTCTCGTTTGGGTATCGTGCCCCCCGTGGCACAGATGGCCAGTCGATCCTGTAGCCATGCGACGCGCGAGTCAGCTTGATCGAATGCCGCGAAGTGTACATTGGTGACGACGGCGTCGAAACTGTCTTCCTTGTCCGGAAGATTTAGCACATCAAACTTCGAACCGTAGAGCAGTATGCCGACTTTGCGAAGCGTAAAGGACTTGCCCGAGCCTTTCGGGCCGATGAATGCGATCAGCGCTTTGGTTGGAAGCAATTCGTTGAAAAACATGCTCAGGAACCACGTGTCGAACAGGGTCTGGCATCCCTCGACGTTGATGGCACCGTCAGGGACAAAGTTTATCTGTGACGTGACGTGTTCATCGAACAGATCCCCCAGGTTCTCCTGGCCAACAAGCTCAAAGGGTTCATTCTTCGGATTGCGCAAGAAGAGAACGCCGTCAGTACCGTTATCTACAAGTTCAATTGTGTCGGCGGTAATTCGGTAGACGTTGCTCGCGTGATTATAGATATAAAGAGTAAACGCATCTTTGTTATAGTAGCTAAGAAGGTGAATAGTGGTCTCCGTGCCGGTTGTGAGTGCTTCGACATGGAGCGCCTTGCACACGTACTTATAAGTGCTCTCCGTCGCGTTGAGGCCGTATTTGTGAAGGAGTAGCGTCAATTCTTCGTCACGATTGTCCAGAGCTAACAACTTCTTTTCTGCCGCAACAAAAAAGTACGTGTCGCGAACGTGGAAATAGAAGGTGCCACGTTCGCGCAGGTCTTTGATAATGCACTTGGCGACGTCGGCATTGATCTCGAATTCTCTACGTAGGTCATCCTTGTCGAGCTTCTGCCGCAGCCTGAAAATGTAATTTGCGACAGCGCCGAACGGCCTGTTCAGCAGTTGTGCATCACACAGAATTCTTGCAACTGCTGCCTGGGCGTCCATGCATCGCGATCCGAACGCCCTGATTAGGTCGTCGATGTCCTTGCCGGCCGTGGGGACCGTGCAGATTCTGACCGTGAAGAAGTGGCTGAGGTTATGGGCCATCTCCACGCCGGCATCATCATTGTCGTAGCAAATAATAGGGAACGGCTCGGCGCCGGGCGCCTGGAGCAGTTTCCGGATCGTTCCCGTGTCCGGGCTTGTCGCGGAGCCCGTCGCTGCTATCCAGTTGGCGTAGTGGCCAGGTCCTACGTCTCCTGACTCTGGAGAGCACCGGGCCGCCAAGCTTTGGAGCTGAAGCTGGTTGAACTCTCCCTCGACAAGGATGAGCTGGTTCAGGGCCCGTTTTACTTCCCCCTGAAACAGCGAGAACATGCCGTGGCCGAAGACTCCCTGAATGGTCTTACCGCTACCGCCACTGTCCTTGAACGGGCAGTGGGATCGGAAGTCCTTGCCGAACGGCCGGCGAAAACGCAGTGACCGAACACGGTGGAGCGCATCGGTGTGAAAGAAGACGATCCAGTCCGCGGCCCCCAGGATTTTTTCCTTGAGCGAGTCCTTTTGGTCCCGTAGAAACGTCTCGGCATCTTGCGTTGCGACGAGCGCTGCTTCCCATCGCTTCTCGTGCTCGGTCTTGTCCTTTGCGCTGGGCTTGCTTTGTTGTTGGCCGGCTTTTTGATCCTTCTCTCTTTCGGCCTTGGCTGCCAGGCGGCGGGCCTGAGACTCCTTCAATTTAGCTTCGAGGTCCTTTTTCCTGGTCTCGAGTGCATCAAAGCTGTCCTTGAAGGCCGCGTCTATGTCGTAGTTCTGTGGCACCGAGCCTATGTCGGCGTCGCGGATTACGCGCTGATCGATCTTGCGGTCCTTCACTATGTACTCATAGGCGCCGTGGTAATTTTCCTTCCCTGCCTGCTCCAGCAAAAAGGCATGAAAGTCGGTCTTGATCCGATCAAGAATCTCGAAGAGAGATCCGGTGTAATCGGTTTCGAGGCTTCCCGAGGTGATCGCCCTTCCGCACCCCGGGTGGAAGCATTTCCCGAGGCTGTCATCCTTGCGCACCGAGAATGTCTTCTTGTGGCAGAATGGGCACTCGCCTTTGCGGCCCGGGCTGATCTTGATCCCGTACTGGGTATCGAGATGCTGGGAAACGTTGCTTGTACTCATGCCACACCGAAACCAAATCTGTTGACGCCGTTCTGTTCAACAGCACCGCTTTTTGCACTTCACCCAGCAGCACCGCCACGGTCATTAACGAACTGGTCAACCAGGTGGCCACCTCCACGGCGCCTCGGTCGGCCTTGGCGGCGGGCGCCCCCAATCCCCCGCCGCCCGCTACGCCGGCTGCCAACCAGTTCCAGTCCAGCACCTCGGCGACCATGGCCCTGGTGGTGAACAACCCCGCTTTCACCATCACGTCACGGGCAGCACGGCGACGGGCAGCGTCTTCGTGGGCGGCGCCGCCGTGATGTGGAAGCTATTGACTGTCATCCGCCATCCGTGGACTCGTCCTCAGCGTCATCCGTAGACTCGTCCTCCTCAGCGCCTGGCCGCGGCGGGAGCGTGTCTCCCATGTGCCGCGCTAGCATGCAGTCCTGATACCATTCGAAGAGGTCGTCAAAGGCATCCCGCTCCGGGGGATGGACGAAGAGGTCGTGAAAATAGGCCAGCCTCTTGGCATGCGCCTCCGGGTCAAACTCGAAGAGATGGGCGAATTCGGCCATCGTTTGGGCGGCAGTCCGCTCCGGATCCTGGGCGTCATTTTTCAGCTGAGCCATAAAGCCTTCTCCTTCTGTTCGGGGCGCTGGCCGTTGGAAGTGGCCAGCACCGCACCTTTACTAATTACGTCGAACCACTCGACGCTTTTTTCTGCTTCAGGATTCGGGCCATGACGGAGGCCAAGTCCTCACCTGGCCGCGGCGGCGGTTCCCGGCCGGTTGGCCTGCACAACTCGCAGCCGGGGCACGCGCCAGGCACGCTCAGACTCGTGTCATCCTCCGGCCAAGTGGGCGGCGCAGTTTCGGTCGCCTGCGGCGGCGGCTTTGACGGTGCTGGTGGGGCAGCTTTGCGGGCCGACGCCGGCAGGAGCGGGATAATCTCCGCCGCCTGCGCCTCAATGGCCTTGCAAAGCTTTTCTGTTCCTGGGCGCCCGCGCGTAACCAGCCGGTCGCCTTCCAGGGTGACCGAGACGCCGGCGAACGCGGCTGAAAGCAATAAAGTTTGGCCCGTCGTGGTCGTCAAGCCTGAGTGGGGAGGCTTGTCGCCCGCCGGAAAATTGCCTATCATGAAATGCGTCTCTTGTCCTCCGTCCCAGCTCAGGACCGGTCGCTTACACCGGCGTCTGAGCACGAATCTTGTTAGTGGCCGTGCTCTGCATCGCTAGTCCACGCCTCCTCGCCGGACCGCAGCAGAGCACGGCCAAGTTCACTGAAAATAATCAACCATCTCGCGTTCACGCCTTCGCCGAGTCGTCACCTCGGCCACCGGTCTGCTGGCTCGTCGTCTTTGCTCGAATGCCTCCAGCGAATCCGCGGGCACAACCCACCGCGGGCGTCCGCACAGGGCGGCGGCGGTATTGATGGCGACGAGCTCGCCGCGGCGGATCCACATGCGGACTTTGTCACAGCCGACCCGGTAGCGGCGGGCCACGTCCGCGACCGTCAGGCCGGAAGTAGTCGGCGCTTTTGCCGCTATTCCCAACTCTGGCAACGCCAGCCCAGCTTTGGCGAGGCCGTTAGACACGGACGGCCTCCTGTATATTTGAGCGATTAGCTTCAAAAGCCTTGATATCGGCTATGTCGATGAGCCAGCGTGGACGGCCACCACCACTGGTTGCAGCGTTCACCGCACGCAGTTCGCCTGCACGGATCCATCCCAAAATTTTGTCCGCCGCAATTCCCCAAAGGGCCGCCAGCTCCGGCGGAGTTAATTTGCTTCTTCGAATATCTGAAATAGGCATATATCCGTGCTCCATCGCGATTTGATGGTCCACACGGATTAGTATTGCTGTGCGATGCGATGTGCTGCCAGTAGAAGTGACAGGAAATAGGCTACTTTCCTGCACCAGAATGCATTTTGGCAAAGCCAGAATGCATTCTGGTCAACGTTTCCGCATTACGCTTCGTTTCCAGTTCATAAACTTCCCTTTGCGGCTGCAAGATATGTCGGCGTGCTCTGATTTTAGTATCTCATCAATTTCTTCGTCAGTCCGGCCTTTCTCCCGGAGCGCCGCGACAACGGTTTTCAACTTCTCCCTTTTCTTCTTTCGCGATTCAGGTCCCAATTGGCTAATCGATTCGCCGCCAAATTTCTCCCTTAGGCGCTGCAGCACCGTCCGGTCTCTTTCATCGATCACATCCTGGAGAAGTTTGACGAGCTCTCGATGGATCGGTGATCGTGGATCATCACGGACCAAATCCAAAAATCGCCTTTGTTCGTCCTTTGACAATCGAACGATATGCTTCGATAGCTCCAATCCTCTCGCCTTTTTTCCATTGGTCCCGCGCGGGGGCGAAAAGCCGCGCTGGAACAGGGGCGAGTGCGGGTCTTGGAGCAGGTCGTAACCAAACTGTTGTCGTTCAGCTTCAGATAGTGCAACGAATTGGTTGAATAACTTGTTTACCGCTTCCATCCCACACACCTCCTGGGCCAGGCACGGCCCACCGAGAAGCGGCTGCGAGGTGTGGGTGCATCCAGCCACTCGGTGGGCTTTCGCCGACTCCCGGCGTTCCCAGCTTGATCTTATTTTATGCCCAACAGCCAGGCCCGGACGTGGTCCGTCACTGCCTTCAGCCGATCGTCGCCGATGCGTTCCCGGTAGACTGACGCCATATCATCCGCGGCGTGTCCCATGATGTAGTCAGCCGCCGGCCCGTCCTTCGCTTCATCGGCAACCGTCCGGAACGTGTGCCGAAGCGTGTAAAAGTTCCTGCTGCCGTTGATGCCGAGTTTGTCGAGTAGTTTCCGGGTCTCTTTTGTCACCGGGCTATCCGGCGTATCTTTGGCCCAGCGCCCGCCGTACTTCGTCACGAACACGAGTCTGGCATTCTCTGCCCTCTTGGGCTCGGAGCGTTTGGCCAAAACATCTTTGAGCGCGGCCACGGTTTCCGGCCACAAGGGACAGCGCCGGCTGATACCCGTCTTCGGCCGCGGGTAGTCCAGCCAGCCGCCGGCCAGATCCAGCGCGGTTAGAGGGAGATTCCCGCAGTCGGAATTACCGAATCCGCAGTTGATGCCCAAAAGAATCATTGCCTTCATGGGCACGCCCGAGGCGTCAATCACTCGCCGGATCTCTTCGGCGCTGAACAGCTTTAATCCCTGCTCCGCGCGATGGAGGCGAAAGGTCTTCTTCGTTGGCCGCTTGAAGCCAGGCCCGAACCGGACGGGAACGGAGATCAGCCCTTCATCGAAGGCGTGTTTGAAAATCGAGCGAATATGCTGGATGGTCACGGCCAGCCGGTGCGGTCCCCACTTTCTCGCCAGCTTGTTCCGCAGGGAGGCGAAGTCCTGTGGGTCCAGGTCGGATACCAGCCGGGCCTTGCCCATGTGGGCGACCAGCTCAACGGCGGCGCGTTGATAGTTCGCCCGGGTGTGCGGAGATAGTTCGCCTGAGGCAAGCAGAGCATCCTTGGCGTTCAGGAACGCATTCGCCGCCTCCTTGATGGTCAGGGCCTCGGAGTCTCGCCGCGGCTTGCGTCCCGAATGCAGCGCGTCCTTCTGCTCAAGGTACTTTGTCAGGGCGCCGTCAGGATCGGCCCAGGGTCCAAAGTAGTGCATCCGGCCGCGAATCTTCTTTGCCCAGTAGCCCGTGGCGTGCGCGAACAGCGGGAATTCGGCGTAAGGCTTGTCTGGTTTGACCGGGTGTAATGCGGGTGTAATCGGTTGGGCGCCCTCGGCGGTCTGCTCTCCCCGCCCACGCGCGCCGCGTGTAGAATGAACGTCTGACATGGCAACGGTCTCCTAAAGGTGGTTGCTGTGTTGCGGCCGGAACGTCGTTAGCGTTCCGGCCACTTCCCTTAATGTAACGGGTGTAATGGCGGGTGTACAGTGGCGAGAGAAATAAAAATTAAATGACGCAAATCAAGAAATGGTAAAGCTTTGGCGGCGTAGCTCAGCGGTTAGAGCAGGGTCTTCATAAGGCCAAGGTCGCTGGTTCGATCCCAGCCGCCGCTACTTTTCTCACTCCGGCCAGCCCATTGATGCTTCAGGTGCAAGAGGCGTGTCGAATCCTACCGGGGACAAGCCGGCATTCGTTCTTGCCGTCCCGATGAAGCGGCCGGCTACAATCTCAATACGCACCTGGTGCGATTCATTCGCAATCTGTGACGGCCGGGAGTGTGAGTCATGACTGAGAAGAACAGCGCAGGTCAATCCTATCGCGGCCTGCCCCCGCTGGCAGGGCTGGCGACTCTCGAGGAGGCGGCCAGGCCGGGCCTCAGCGTCGAAGCCTGTGTCGCGCGCCTCAAGCGTTATCATTTTGCATTCCGCCGGCTGCATGAAATCCTGACGGCACGCATTACCGCGGAGCCGATTTACGAACTGAAGACCGGCTTTGCCCTGCATGCTTATCTGTGCGCCGAACATGTCCAGGCGTTGCGGCAGCGCGTCGGCGAAATGCGCGAGCCGCCGCTGGGTCTGGAGGAAGTGCCGCATCCCGCCCTGCAGATCTTCTTCGACGAAATCCTCGCCGCCCCGACCGCCGCCGAATTGCTGATCGGCGTCTATGAGAAGGCCTTGCCCGCCCTTGACGCTGCTCTGGCGCGTCACCTGGCGGACACGAACCCGCTTGCTGATGCTCCTTCCGTGCGCGTGTGCCGTTTTGCCCGGCTGGAGGTCGCGGACATGCTCCAGTTTGGAAGGAGGAGCGCCGCCGGCCTTGTGGAGGCAGCGGCGCGGCCGGCGCTATCCGCCTGGTGCAATCTGCTTGATCAGTGTCTGGCGGCCGCGGGCGGCCTGGACGGCACCTCAACTTCGGCGCAGCAAACCCCAACGCGCCAGCATTCGGCGAAGCCCTACGTCTACGATCCGGTGCCGCGGCGCGATGAGCGCTTCCAGGATCTCTGGAACCAGGGCGTTAATCCCGAGGCGTTCATTTACAATCCGGATTACCCGCCCCGGCCCAAGGCGCTCATGATGCTCTTCAAACGCCTGCGCGAGATCGATGTGCCGGAGATGATGGCCAGCATCATCCATGAAACCAGGGGCAAGCCGTGGGAATATTACCGCGCCATGTCCCGTCAGCTTTGGGACGAGGCCAGACACGCCATGATGGGCGAGGTCGGCTTTGTGGCTCTCGGCGTGGATTGGACGCGGGCACGCATCACACACAACTGGTCGATGCGCCTGAACACCGAATGCTCGCCCATCGAGCGGCACGCCGTGCTCTATTTCATCGAGCAAGGGCTCATGAACCGCACCGGCAAGCGCTACGAGTGGGAGCTGGGCGTGGAGTCCGGCATTCCTCTCATGGCCACGATCCAGGACTACGACTGGGCCGACGAGGTCCTGCACGCCGCCCTCGGCCGCGAGTGGTACATCCCGCAATTCGGCGACCGCAAGCAGGCCCTTGACTACGGCGATGCCTGCTGGTCAAAGATTCTCAGCAACTGGCACACGGTGCGCGATCAGGGGCTTACCCGGCACGAAAACTGGTGGCCAGCGGTTTACCTGCAAGCCTGCCAGAGCTGGCGTGTTGCGCCGGATCCCAAGGTGGCGGCGTTCAACGAAACCTATGAAGGACAGCGGGCGGATTTGAAAACCGTGTCCGTCAGTGCGTGAGGGAAGGGAACCATGAAAGGTCGTTACGCAATCGTTTCTGGTATCGCGTTGGGGCTCGGGTTGCTTGGCGGCCCGGCCACGCCCTTCGCGTCACCAGTGAAAGGCGGCGAGATGATGTTTCCAACCGTCCACAAAAAGCCCTTCGGCAAGACGTCCGACGGCGCCGATGTTGAATTGTACGAGCTAAAAAACAAGGACGGCATGACGGCCAAGATCATCACCTATGGAGCTATTCTCACCGAGCTACACGTCCCGGATCGAGATCATCGTTCTGCGGACGTCGTGCTTGGATTTGACACGCTCGAGGGCTATCTGAAGGGCCATCCTTTTTTTGGCGCCACGGTCGGCCGCGTGGCCAATCGCGTCGCCAAGGGCCGCTTCACGCTTGACGGTAAGGAATTCAAACTGGCTGTCAATAACGGACCGAATTCGCTCCACGGAGGGCTGAAAGGATTTGATAAGAAAGCGTGGAAGGCGATCACCTATCGGCCGCCGGACGCTGTGGCCGTCGAGCTTTCCTGCCTCAGCCCCGACGGCGAAGAGGGTTATCCCGGCAATCTATCGGCGACGGTCACCTACACACTCACGAACGACAGCGAGTTAAAGATCGACTACAAGGCGACCACCGACAAGCGGACGCCCGTCAACCTCACCAACCATAGCTACTTCAACCTCGCCGGCCATGACGCCGGCGATATCCTCGGCCACGAGCTGACGCTTGAGGCAAACAACTACACGCCCACGGACGACACGCTTATCCCCACCGGCGAAATTCGCTCGGTGACGGGGTCGCCTCTGGATTTCACCTCACCCAAAGCGATCGGCGCCCGCATGGCTGAGCTGGGTGGCAAGCCGGGCGGTTACGATCACAACTTCGTGCTCAACAGCGAAGGCAAGAAGCTCGCTCTGGCCGCCCGCGTGCGCGAGCCCAAGTCCGGCCGGCTCCTGGAGATGTTCACCACCGAGCCCGGCGTCCAGCTTTACACTGCCAACTACCTCGACGGCACGCTCAAGGGCAAGGGCGGAGCAGTCTACCGCAAGCAGCATGCGTTCTGTCTAGAGGCCCAGCATTTTCCCGACTCGGTGAACCACGCGAACTTCCCCTCCGTCATCTTGGAGCCCGGCAAAACCTATACACAGACAACGATTTACAAATTCTCGGCGAAATAACCTGCGGGCGTGCCCCTTGATCAGTAAGCCGCGTGTGTCGTAGAACGGAATTCATTCCGTTCAGCGGGAATCCCGGGCCGCCCGGGGCTTCCCGGTGCCGAACGGAATGAATTCCGTTCTACGAGTCGCGCAAACACTTTCCGGGATATTTGCGCATGTCCTTCGTCTCTAAGTCGGATAGACTCAAGGGGATGAACGTCATGCCGCCAACAGAAGTAATGGTCGAAACGCCAAAGCGCCGGGGTTGGAAGTGGCTTCGCATAATTGGCGGTGTTCTTGTGCTGGTGTTCGGCGCCGGCATGGTGTACTCCTATTACACCCTGGTCGCTTCCGAGCGAGACCTGCGAAGCACCATCGCCAGGATCGATGAACGCGACCCGGATTGGACCCTGTCGCAGATCGCGGCCCGGCAGCCGGTCATTCCCGACGAGCAGAACGCCATTTTGCACGTCATGACCGCGCGGCAATTCCTGCCGATGCCTCGGACTTTCCCCCCTCTCCTTGAAGAAATTGAATCTCTGCCTCCCCAGGAGCAACTGAGCCGGGAGCAATCCGAGAGCATTGCGGCGGAACTGAAGCGCGCGGCCCCTTTGCTCGAGGCGGCGCGGCCTATCGCCGACATGCCCCGCGGGCGACATGATACGGGGCTGAGCACGGACGTTGTCACCACCGTGTTGCCGCACGTGGACGCCCTCACGACCCTGATCGTTTACATGCAGCTCGACGTCGCCCGGCGGGCGCAGGCCAACGATCCGGAGGGCGCGTTTACTTCCGTCCGGATCATGTTCAACGGCGCGCGCGCCATGGGGGACGAAGCCTTTGCGGTAACGCAACTGACGCGCATGGGACGCGCGTCGGATGCCCTGCGTGCCGCGGAACGCGTGCTGGCGCAGGGCCAGGTGTCCGAGTCAACGCTCGCGGCTTTTCAGAAGATGGTCGAGGAGGAAGAAGCGTATCCCGGTTTTCTGGTGGCCGCGCGCGGCGAACGCGCCATCCTGCACGTAATGATGGAACGGCTGGAAAGCGGCGAGATCAATAATGTTCGCATGCGCAAGATGATGGGTTCATTGCAACAACAGGCGTGGAAGGGCACGGGAATTGACCGGGTTGACAGTATTCTCCTTGGCTGGCCGTTAAGCAAGTTGAGAGACAACCACGCCGCCATGCTGGAATTCATGTCGGCGCTGGTGGAAGTTGCCAGGCTTCCGCTCGAGGACCAGCAGGCCGCCATGGAGCGGCTCAACGCGAAGCGCGAAAAACTACCGGCGCTGGCTCGGGATTTGACCGCTTTCAGAACCCGGCTTGCAGAATGCAACCTGCGCGTGCGCGCCGAACTGCGCTGTGCCGCGGCGGCCATGGCCGCTGAGCGGTTTCGCTTGCAACATGGCCGCTGGCCTGATTCGCTCGCGGAGCTCGTGCCCGCTTTTCTCCAGAAAATTCCTACTGACCCCTACGCGCGCGCACCGCTTCGGTTTCGGAAGACCGAGCAAGGCCTGGTCATCTATGCGCTCGGCCCGGATTTTCAGGATGACGGCGGGAAAATCTTTCCAAAGAAGATGTCCTGGGGAGGTCTCGTGAAGGGATTCGACGTTGGTTTTCGTCTCTGGGATGCCAACCAGCGCCGTCAGCCGTCTTCGAAGGCAGCTACTGGCCCAAAGAATCCTTGACCAAGGCTTGAGCAGGGCTTAGAGCCTATCCGGATAAGGGAACAGGATTCCCAAAATGCACAAAAGTCAGTCGCGGTTTGGCACGAAGAGTGCTAACAGCTACCCAATAGCTTCGTGCTACTTTGGCCGAGCAAACCAAGACCTCCGACCGCGGTGATCCCGGTCGGCTCATACGGAAAGAGATCCATGCGAACGATCGGCAAACCCCTCTCGACATCCGCCAATGCGAACAAACAGTTGCCCGCCTCCCTGTTCCGGACTTCGCTTCGGGAATGGCAGGCCAAATACAAGGCGGAGCGTCTGCACCAAAACCCCGAAGCAGCTAAAGAGCGCAATCAGGCAACTCGTTGATTGAAGACACTCCTTGACCTGCAAAACGATGTCCGAACAATTCCTTTGCAGGCGCGGCTTGCGCAACATCGATTTGCTCAGGGCCTGGTGCCAGCTCTCGCTGGAGCCGGGACATCCCTGTTCAGGAGAATGCAGTTGTCGGGGGTGCCAACCTGGTAATCTCAGCCGCCATGTTGCGGCGAGCCGGCTCTTCCAGATGACTGAACCACTGATAAATCCGCGGTCTGGCCAACAACCTTTCCAGGATGCGCCGCCTGCCCTCGTTGAAACGGTCTTGAGGCACCCAGGCGTATTCCTGCCGGATCTTTTGCGCATAAGCGCAGTACTCGGTCTCTGTCGCGCCAAGAATTGCCAGATCGGCATCGATGAGAATCTGGGCATCCGTGTCGCCCTTAGCATCATGCGTTTGCGTTTTCAGAATCATGGCCGCGACCGTGGGCCCTTCTGGAATTCCAAGCTCCGCGCACAATTTCTCCGCGTACCGGGCACTGCGCTCTTCGTTGTCGGAAGCCTTGCTATCGTAGATCACGTCATGAAGCCAGGCAGACAGTTTGACCATTTCCGGAAAGTTGGCCTTCGAGACAAGTGCGTCCACGCTATGAAGCACTTCGCTGATGTGGTCGAGCGTGTGGTAAAAGCGCCCCGCCTCACCGTAAAGGCCGCTCACCTCTTTGAACTTCTCGTTCGCCCGGATTGGGTCCACGGCCCAGTGGTGCAAAAGATCGCGCCACTGCCGGCGTAGTTCTTCCATTGCGGCGCCCTGGACTTCCTGACCGGCTTGCCGCAGAACGGCAATGGTCTTGTCGAGATCGCCGGCCTTGACGAGCAAGTAATCGGTATCGAATGTCGACACAGAAAACACGCTGATCCCTGCCTCGGCCAAAGGCGCGACCAGCGCGGCCAGAACGCCGACTGCCGAGAACGGAATCGGTCCCGCCACGCGCAGGCATCTCCAGTCTCGCTCGCAGCGAATTCCTTCCGGCACCAGCACTTGTAGGCAAGCGACAGAAAGCTCATCGTCGGTACGCGTGATCGAAAATAATGGGCCAGAAGTTGCCCAGCCGGGAATAGCGGACCCCGCCTCAAGCCTGCAAATTGCCATCACTTCGGGTAAGACGGTCAGCGTCAATTGATGCGGAGCCATGTGTTTTGCATTTGTCCTTTTGAACGTCCCCTTCACTTCCTCTAGCTGGAGCGCCGCGCTGGGCCCACCGATGAGGAAATGCGGTTATTTTTCGTGAGGTTGGTTCATAGCATAGGATCAGAGATGGGCGCCTGAAGAACAAGGAGAACTTATGTACCGTTTTGCTCTCATGCTATTGGCGACTTTCCCACTGATCAACGCGAGCGGAGCTGCCGAGCCGCGGCAGATTTACGGTCGGCCTGCCGTAAGCGCCGGGCAGATCGCCTTTGGCTATGCCGGGGATTTGTGGGTGGTGGAACGAACCGGTGGCGCCGCGCGCCGCTTGACGGCGGGAGCGGGCCTGGAAAGCCATCCGGTCTTCTCTCCGGACGGCAGCCAGCTTGCCTTCGCCGGTGAATACGAAGGCAACCTCGATGTCTACGTGGTTCCCGTCGCCGGCGGCCAACCGCGGCGGCTGACGTACCACCCGGACCCCGACCTGCCCGTCGCCTGGACGCCGGACGGCAAAGCGGTCGTGTTCCGTTCCACGCGAGCAAGCGGCGGACGCTATACCCGCCTGTTCACCGTGCCCGTGACGGGCGGGCCGGAGAACGAGATAGCGCTGCCCATGGCCGAGGAGGCGAGTTTTTCGCCGGACGGCAGGAAGCTCGCCTATGTCCCCTTCACCAACACACGGGCGTTTCCGGGCGGCTACATTGCCTGGAAGCACTACCGCGGCGGCAGCGCTCCCTTTGTCTGGATCGCCGACCTGGCGACCTCGGCGATCGAGAAACTGCCGCGCACCGACTCGAACGACTTCAATCCCATGTGGATCGACTACAAGGTCTATTTCCTGTCCGACCGGGACGGCTCGACCACCCTGTATGCGTACGATCTGAACACGAAAGCGGTAAAGATCGCGCTGGAGCCGAACGGCATGGACATCAAGTCGGCGTCGGCGTGTGGCGATGCCATCGCCTTCGACCGGATTGACGGGCTCTACCTGTATGACCTCAAAACGGAAAAGGCGTCCCGGCTCGACGTCCAGGTGAGCGCCGATCTTCCTGCGGCCCGGCCGCGACTGGAAAAGATTGCCAAGCACGTCCAGAACGTCAGGCTATCGCCGACGGGCGCCCGCGTCCTTGTCGAGGCGCGTGGCGAAATTCTGACGATCCCGGCCGAGAAAGGAGATGCGCGCAATCTAACCGGTACGCCCGGCGTGGCCGAGCGCGACCCGGCGTGGTCGCCGGACGGCAAAACCGTGGCCTACTTTTCTGATGCTTCCGGCGAGTACGAACTGCACTTGAAGCCGCAAAACGGCCTGGGCCAGACCAAAATCTACCAGCTTGGCGACGCGCCGTCCTTTTACTATGGCCCCACCTGGTCCCCGGACAGCAAGCGGATTGCCTACACCGACAAGCGCAAGAACCTGTGGTGCCTCGATCTGGCAACGGGCAAGTCCACCAAGCTGGATACCGACCCGCAAGCCCTCGGGCAGCCTCCGACCCCGGCCTGGTCGCCGGACAGCAAATGGATCGCCTACACGCGCTCCCTGCAACGGACGGTTGGCGCCGTCTTCCTGTATTCCTTCGAGACCGGCAAAACGCACCAGATTACCGACGGCATGAGCAACGCCGCCATGCCGGCCTTCGACAAGGGCGGGAAATATCTCTATTTCACCGCAAGCACCGATGACGGCCCGATCGCCTTTGGCAGCATGTCGGCGTTCAACCGGGCTCAGACCAATGCGGTTTACCTCATCGTCCTCAGCAAGGACGATCCTTCGCCTCTGTTACCGGAAAGCGACGAGGAAAAGGAGGCCGCTGCCAAGGCCGCGGACAAGGACAAGGACAAAGAGAAGAGCGCTCCGAAGGTCCGCATCGATCTGGAAAACATCGATCAGCGCATCGTGCCCCTGCCGGTTCCCAGCCGGAATTACGTCGGCCTGGAGTCCGGCAAAGAGGGGACGGTGTTTCTTGTCGAGGGTGAGGCCGTCAACGCGCCGCGCCGCGGGCGTCCCAGCTCAGTCGTGCACAAGTTCGATCTGAGCAAGCGAAAGGCCGAGAAGCTGCTGGATGGCGTGAGCCGTTTCGTTGTCTCACACAACGGCGAGAAGATGCTTTACCAGTTGGGCGATAAATGGTTCGTGACCGCCGCGCCCGGCGGCGGGAAGCCGGGCGAGGGGGCGGGCCCGCCAAAATCCGGCGACGGCCCGGTCAAGCCCGGCGAGGGCGCCGTCAAGCTCGAAGATGTCGAGGTGAAGATCGATCCTCGCGCCGAGTGGCGGCAAATCTACCGGGAGACCTGGCGCATCGAGCGCGATTTCCTCTATGACCCCAATGCCCATGGACTGGATCTGGCCGCTGCCGAGAAAAAGTACCAGCCCTACCTGGCCGGGCTGGGCAGCCGGCACGACCTGAGCCTGCTGATGGAAGAAATGCTCGGCGAGCTATGTTTGGGACACGTCTACATCGCCGGCGGAGATACCCCCGCTCAGCCCGATTCCAGGACCGGCTTGCTCGGAGCGGACTACACGGTTGACAACGGCCGCTACAAGTTTGCCCGGGTCTATCGCGGCGAAAGCTGGAACCCCGACCTGCGCGCCCCCCTTCTGCAGCCGGGAGCGGGCGTGAAAGAAGGCGAGTACCTGCTTGCCGTCAATGGCAAGGACCTGAAAGGAGATGACAATGTGTATCGGTTGTTCGAGGGGACAGCCGGGAAGCAGACCTTCCTCAAGGTCGGCCCAAAGCCGGATGACACGAACAGCAGGGTAGTAACCGTCGTGCCGATCCCGAGCGAACGGCAGTTGCGCAACCTGGCCTGGGTAGACGCCAACCGGCGCAAAGTGGATGCCCTGACCGGCGGCCGCGTCGCGTACATTTATGTGCCCAACACGTCGTCCGAAGGCTTTGAGCGCTTCAACCGCTATTTCTTCGCCCAGACCGAAAAGCAGGGAGTCATCATCGACGAGCGCTTCAACGGCGGCGGCCAACTGGCCGACCACATCGTGGACTACCTCCGCCAGCCGCTGCGGAACTACATCTCCGGACGGGCTGGTGAAGGAGACGACATGCCTTTCCCCGGCGGCGCCATCTACGGCCCCAAGGTGATGCTCATCAATGAGCGCGCCGGTTCCGGCGGGGACTACCTGCCGTACACCTTCCGCCAGGCCAAACTCGGACCCCTGGTTGGCAAGCGGACCTGGGGCGGGCTGGTCGGCATCGGTGGCTACCCGACCTTGATCGACGGCGGCATGGTGACCGCGCCGCGCATGGGAATCTGGTTCCCCAATGGCCGCTGGGACGTGGAGAACCGCGGCGTGGCGCCGGACGTTGAAGTGGAGTTCGATCCCCAGGCCGTGCGTGAAGGCCATGACCCACAACTGGAGAGGGCGGTCGAGCTGGTGCTGGCGGAACTGCAAAAGAATCCGCCCAAAGTCGCCCGCCGGCCGGCTTTTCCCAATTACTACAAGCCGGGACTCAAGGAACCCGCTGAGGGGAAGTAAGAAAGGCTGCTGGAAGAGCCGGAAATAGAATGACGGGATAATGGCGAAGAGACGTTTTATCTATGCCGGCATTTTCGCGGCTTGCGTGGCTCTCGGGTTGGCCGTGCTTACCGCGTTGCCCTCGCGCGCTGGCGTCACGAAGGCGAATTATGATCGCATCGAAGAGGGGATGACGCTGGCGGAAGTTCAGGAGGTATTCGGAAAAGAAGGGATTGTTTTCCACGGTTATCCCAACAAAACTGCACAAGCTTATTGCTGGCAAAATACCGACTGTTCATTGGCTATCCTCTTTTTTGACGACAACAGGAAGGTTGTAGAAAAGGCCAAATGGGCAGGCTCAACAGAAAGCATCGGCGACAAAATCCGCCGCTTGATTGGTTGGCCTTGGTGGAACTAAAGGAACACAACGGAGGGTGTCGTCCGCGATTCGGCAGTATTGTAACCCGAAGCGCCAGTTTGAAAGTTGCGCTTTTGCTAGCCTTGGTCTGGCCGGGGACCCCTCCCGGCTCGTCCGGCAGGTGAAGGAGTTCGCCGGCTGGCTGTGACCCAGCTGCTCGAACTGCTTCACCTGCCGGACGAGCCGGCATGGGTCGAGGGAACTCGGGCGAGCCTTTTAGCTGCTGAACTGTTTCACCTGCCGGACAAGCCGGCAGGGGCCTTAGCTATTGTAAAAAGCGCAACTTCAAAAAGCGCCAGCAAGGGCCCTTGCTGGCGCTTCGGGCCACTTCTCAGGAAACTATGCCGGAGTGCGGATTACTCCCCGCGCCGCCCGAGGCGCGGCATGCCGCAATCAGGCGGCGGATCTCCTCGTCTGAATAGGGCAAGGGAACAACCAGTTCCTCGCGTTCGGCAGGAGTTCGCGCTTTCCGATAGACTTCCGGGATATCGCTGTGCGCCAGGCACACCCTTTCCATCCGCGGCCCCTCGTCGCGCGCCTGTCCCGGATCACTGCGATGGCGGCGCACCTCCTCACGCCGCGTAAAGACCGGAGAAAGAATCGGCTCTGGTCTTGGGCCGAGAATCTCTTTGCCGATCACTTGCCCCCAGGCATTACGGCGCTTCTTGCACAGCATTCGATTCTGTGGCTGTTTGCGGCGCCAGCGCTTCCACTCCGCAAAGCGGCGCAGTGCCCCCAGATAAAACTGATTCAGCTCTTTTAGCAAGAGATGGGTTGTGTAATCGCAGGGATGATAACCCCAGCGCGATTGGTGAACTTGAGTCATGGTCTGTCTCCTCTTTTGAAAAATGCCCATGCGCGCAGCGATTCTGCGTCAGCTCTTGACGGTCAAGAGCTGGTAGTTTCGGAACACCGCGCGTTTGCTGCCGTTCACCGGCTCGGTGGCGACCGCCGTGAGCCGGCCTCCGAGATCGGGCTCGTAGAAGGCGCGGTAACGAACCCCGGCCGCTTCCAGGCGGTCGATGCATCGGAAGAGCCGAGGCTCATCACGGATGCCGCAAACGATTACAAACGGGTGTTCGCTGAAGAGAGGCAAAAAGGCGCGGGCAGCTTCAAGAGAGGCATGACAGGTTTGCACCACCTGCTGCGGATGGCTCAAGTCTCTGCGGACCAGGACATAGACATAGGAATCTTCTGCTACCTACCGGAACTTCATGGCAGACCTCCTTTGGGAAAAAAGAACCGTAAATCACGCATTGCGTCCGCCGGGATTTGAACCCGGGCATTCCGATTTTAGAGACCGGTTGCTCTGCCGCTGAGCTACGGACGCGCTGCTCACATAGATTATAGCCGCCCCGGTCGGTGCGCAAAGGTTGTTTTACGCCATGCCCGCCAGTCGCCGAACTCGGCCTGCCCCGTGCTCACAAAGGTTGTCAGGACCGGCGCACCGCTTATCATGGCGATAGGCCGATGCCCTTGACGGCCTGGACGGCCAGTGAAGACCGGCTTGTCAAACCAGAGGGAACCGCGATGATTCCGGCCACAACGATTTACGAACACATTCAGCTGGACACCAACGGCGTGCCGTTAATCGCTGGCACGACGATGAAAGTAGTCGAATTGGTCATGGCTCAGATTGCCCATGGCTGGAGTCCCGAAGAGCTGTTTTTCCAGCATCCCTATTTGACGTTGGGCCAAATCCACGCTGCCCTGGCCTATTACTGGGATCATAGACAGGAATTGGACGCAGACATTGAACGCCGCGCACGCTTCGCAGAAGCGGTGCGAGCGAAAGCCGGCCCTTCGCCCTTGGCGGCCAAATTGCGGGCGCAAGGGCTACTGTCGTGAGCAACACGCTGTACATGGATGAACACGTTCACCGAGCCATCACGGCCGGTTTGCGGTTGCGCGGCGTGGACGTTCTGACGGCTCAAGAGGATGGCCGCCGCAATACAGCGGACGACGTTTTGCTCGATCGAGCAACAGAGTTGCGACGTGTCCTGTTCTCTCAGGACGAAGACCTTCTCGCAGAAGCCACGCGCCGCCAGGAACAGGACATTCCATTTGCCGGCGTCGTCTATGCCCACCAACTGCGGGTTACGATTGGCACGTGCGTGCGCGACCTGGAGTTGATCGCAAAAGCAGGTAATCCGGAAGATCTTGCGAACCGCGTGGAATCTTACGCTCGTCTGGCTCAAGATATGGCGCCGCACCATAGCAACTCATCACTTGGCGTCTGCCTCAGGCACGCCCATCCACTTCCGGATTTGCTCCTGTTCGGCGGGCTGGCAACGCGCGTAAGCTCGCCGCCAGCAGGACTCGGCAATGTCCTTTTGCCCCAATTGCTGGTAGACCTTGCCAAGCTTGAACAGGGCTGGCCCGGGCGCCCACGGAGACTGCACGGCCTTGCGATAGTAAACCAGCGCAGCCTTGAGGTCGGTTTTCGCCAGGTCGTCTGCGTAGCTCACGAGCAGATCGGACACTTCGTTGCCCGCGAGCACCGCCTCGCGCACGATGGCTTTTTCACGCTGCGGCAGGCGCGCGACCCGGCACAGGCGGTGGATCTCGGAGGCCAGCTCCTGGTTGCGCGGCCTCTTCTGCAAGACGTGCGCGAGCAGGTCCAATCCGCTTTCGATCTCCCCTTTATCCAGAGCTTTGCGGGCCATAACGTAGTCGTTGTCCGTGGCGTCGCGCTGAACGTTCGCGGCAAAGGACGCGGGATACACCAACAGAATCTGTTGATCCTGGGAAGAATTGGCGTTGTCCCACCACGATGGGCTGTCCTCGTCGCTGTCGCGCAGAACGCGCCGCAAACCGTCGAACGGGAGAATGATCCGTACGACGGCGTTATCGTCGGTTTCCGGCGCGGGTTCGCTTTTGCCAAAAGGTACCGGCTTGAGCTTCCATTGCGCGCCCCGGCTGCGGCGCAAGCATTCGCCAAAGTACGCCCCGTAGCCGATCTGTACTTCCGGCCAGGCGAAGAATGCAGTCCGGTTAAACTGGCGGAGATCGCGCAAGCGCGTCAACGAGCCGGTCGTAAAATCCAGGGTGCAACCACACTCCGAGCCCATGGCATCCGCAAAGGCTTGCGAGACCTGCGCCAACCATTCTGGCGTTGGGATCATTTCTTGCCAGGTTTTCGAGCCGAAATGCTGCCGCAGCCGGGCAGCGACGGCCTGGGACTGCTTGAGGGCATCGGCGCTAGGCGGCAGCGGGCGATCCTTGGTGAGCTTTTCCAGTTCTGCAACCGCGATACGGAAGGTGCCGCGCTGGCTGGGCGGCAGCTGCCAATCATCTATCAACAGGAACAGCTCGGCTCCCGCAGCCCACGCCGCCTTGATGCGGCCCGAGCGCGTGAGGTTGAACGCCGCGCCCGTGTCGGGAGAGATGCGATAAACGTCCGAAAAGCCCCCGATGCCTACGGCGCCGCGCTCCCCCACGGCAACACGGCGCACGGCGTAAAGCCACTTGCTGTGGGCGACCAGCTCAGCGATGTCACTTCCTCTGGGCCTTGGCTGCGCTGCTGAAGATTAGTGCCGTCCGCCTTGCCGACATAGACATGGCCGCCAACTGTTGCCGTTCTGGGATAGTCGCGGTTGCATACCAGCGCCAGCCTTTTGCCGTCCGGCGACACCACGGGATCGGAGACGCGCGACAAGGGAAACGCCACGAGCATCTTCTGCGTGCCTGCATCGTGCCCGTCCGTGGCAAAGTCGGGACGGATCTTCTGGCGCACCAGGCGCGAACTGTGCAACACGAACGGACTGACTGCGAATGCCTCGTCGCCCTCGTCCGTTATGCATGCTAACAGGTCGTTCGTGCCTGGAACAAATGCCACTTGCAATGCTCGGAGCGGAAGGTTTACCACCTTTTTCTGAGGGATGTGCAGCAAATGGACGGCATCGCTTCCGGCGGCGGCAACCCAGGCGCCGTCGCGCGAGATGGCGACGGCATGCGTTTCTGCGTTTTCTGGAAACGAAAGTTTTTCGCGTTTTCTGCTTGCCAGCACCTCGAGGAACACTCCTGCTCTCTCCGCGTGCACCACGCGGGCGCCGTCGCTGGACACCGCGAAGTGCTGGCCGTATCCCGGCACAATTCCCGCTACCGGCCTGGCCTTGCTCAGAAAAACGGCCAGACGCGTGTCGGCTGACTGAGCGGGTTCGTCCTGACCAAATGCGAAGGCGGGCGGGCGTTTGGGATGGTCGGCGTCATCGAGATGCAAGCTCTTGAGCAATTCCGACCAATCTGGGTTCGTGAGCTCGTGCAGGGATTTGAGACAGGTCATTTCGACCTCCACAGCCAGCCTGCCGCGCAGCAAGACCGCGCCGCGCAGCACATACTCATCGTCGCCGAATTTTCCTGTCACCAGTGCGTGCGGGACAGGTCCGGCCGGCGTGTTAAGCACGTGGCGCGTTTGCTCAGCAGGGCCGGACAGGCGCGCTGCCAGCGTGGCTTGAAAGGCGTCCAGTTCTCCTTCGACGGATCCGCGGGCGTCGCGCGCACGCACGGCGATGGAATTCACACGGCCGCGCAGAAAACGAAAAGACGCCCAATCATGGGCCCCGGTAAGATCATGTTCCGCGAAGGTCGTTTCCGTCCAGCGCGGCCGCTTGAGCGTAAAGGTAGCGAGACCCCCCAGGATGGCAGTGGGCGCAGGCTTGCCGACGTAACGCGCCAGCCACGCCTTTCTTTCTTCTAGAAACTGGAAGCTATCCAGGATGGCTTCGTGCTCGGTGTGCAAATCATCAATGCGACTGGGAGTCGTAACGGCATAGACGCGGTAGGCTATGCCCTGGTGCGTAAAAAACGTCCAGTAGCTCTCCATTGCAAAACCTGAGGCGCGAAAGCTGAGCTTAATCTCAACGGCCGGCTCTCCGGCAACCGTCCTCTTGCTCCGCTCCAGTTCCTTGACGTCCTGCAAGGCGCCGAGCTGAAAACCGTTCTTGAATTCGGCGATGATCTCCTCCACCGTGTCGTCGGTTTCCAGGGCGGAGAACATGATAAGCTGAATCGGCAATTTGCTGAGAGTGAACTGGAAAACCTCTTTAGCGTTATCGGGAGTAGGGACGCTTTTCCAGTCCGACGAATACTCGATGCGGTAGTTTCCTTCTGGGGAAGAGTGACTCTACTTGTCGCCAGCCTCCGTGCCCGTGCTGGAAACGCTGTTGCGAAGGTGTCCCTGAACAGTCGGTGAGCTTGTGAGCCCACCGAGGAGGACGAGGCTGGTCAAGGCAACGAGGGCAGGAAATGTTTGTGCGCGCATGATGCTCATCGCTTGCGGTGTAGAGTTGCAACTGAGACATACATTATCCGCGCAGGCCCAGGCATGCAACTGTTGCTGAGGCGCTTTGAACCGATCGGCGTGTTGAGGTAGGTGATCGATTTTCGAGTGTCAGGTAGTTTAACATGCCGACGGTGGCCATGAGCAGCACGAGTTGATTGCCAATCGCCAGACTGGCGACCGTCACTAGAGATTGAGGCTACGTTCCGTCCTTGACTGCCAGCACGACGTCCAGCGGGCTATTGGTTCGCCGCGCTTCAATCTGCCGGAAGCCGGCTGCCTGGAGCAGGGCCATGTATTCCGCCACGGTGCGCTCTTTCCCTTCGGTGCAGAGCAGCATGTTGACGGACTGCAGCACGGCCCAGCGCGGGCCGGTCTTGTCGTCGGTCAGCAGTTTCTCCGCGAGGAGCACGGCGCCGCCGGCAGGCAAGCGTTCGTGAATCTTGCGAAGCAGTGCAGCGATCTTGTCCTCGCTCCAGTCATGGACGATGCGGCCGAGCGCGTAAAGGTCGGCTTCGGGCAAGGGATCCTGGAAGAAATCGCCGGCGAGCACCTCGATACGGCCGGCAACCGGCGAGGCCTGCACCTGCTCGCGCGCCATCGGCACAACGCCCGGCAGATCGAAAACCGCCGCGCCCAGCGACGGGTAACGCAGGCAAGCCGCGACGGCGAGGTGGCCCGTGGCGCCGCCCAGGTCCACGAGGCGGCGAAAGCGGCTCAGATCGAAGGCCGCCACCACCGCGGGCGAGCTGATCAACCCGAAACCGTGCATGCCAAGCAGGAATTCGCGCTTATCTTCCTCCGTGCGAAATAGCGCCGAGAAGATAGGCCCCTCCTGGCCGAACGCTTGTTTCCAGCGGTGCGTTCCTTCGCGTACGGCGTCTTCCAGATGCGCCCAGAGCTCCCAGAGAATGGTGTTCGAGTAGTTGATGTAGCCGGTCAGCCGGCTGGGACTTTGCCTGCAAAGATACGCCGACGCCGCCGGTGTGTTGACAAAGTTGCTGTCCGTGCGGGCGAGCAAGCCGAGGCCGGCGCAGGCGTTCAGGAGCCGCTCCAGCGCGTCGCGGTTCACACCGAGATCGCGCGCGAGCGCTTCAACGGTTGCGGGCGCCTTCTCCAGGCGGTCAAAGACGCCGAGGCCGATAGCCGCGAACATGATTTTGGATGTGCGGAAGGCTTCGATGAGATCAAGGATCGGCGACGGATCAGGCGGAGGCTCGTGCGGCATGAATTCCCTCGCGCGGGAAGCGGCGACCCTTTTACTATATTGAAGTGATTCATCGCAACCGCGCCGCCGGCGGGCGTAAGCCTCGATGACTACAGCAGCCCAGTCAGCATCGGCGCAGCGAGCTGCGGAGCCGTTTCGACCTGACTACAATCAGCCTGCGGCGAGGTGGCACAACGTGCCTCTTTTTTCTCAAGGGAATTGCCAAGGCGGCCAGGGGAGTCCCTAGATGGCCACGAACATGGCCAGCTCCCCCCACGAAAACGGGGCCAAGAGTGCCCCAAACCGGGCGAGCAATCGGGGAGCCCGTGACCCTTTAGCAAACTGGCAAACATGGTTTGTCGTCAACATAAGCCAGTTGCAGGGCCATAGTTTATAGCGTCAGACATGTTTGCCACGGGTGGCCACCAACTTGGCAAACTGGCAAACAACTCCAGCCCAACCCAAGGGCTCAAGCGTGCCAAACTGGCAAAGTCATTTTGACAGCCGATGGCTTGATGTCCTACTGGCCGAGCAGCCCTTTGAGTTGATTCAAGCTCTCGGTTCCCTGGTTGACCAGATGTTTGGCGTAGACCAGCGTGATAATGCCGCCGACCAGGAAGAAAATAAATGCCAGGGCGTAGAACCTCAGGAAGAACTTGTTAACCATCTTGCCGGCCGCCGCGTAGCCCTGTCCGCCTGGCATTTCCTCGGCCTTCTTGGCGAGTTGATAGCCGTGCCAGCTAAACAGGAAACAGCCCGTGTTGACAAACAGCCCGGCAAAGAAGGCGATCGATGCCCCGATGGCACCCGTCATGCCGGCCAGCAAGGCGGGAGTAAAGAAAAGAAGAAAGGAGAACATCGCGAGATAGAGCGAGGCCAGGCCATAGCTGTGGTCGGGTGCAAGCGGGCCGTTGCTTCCCAGGGCGGACGCCTCGTGCCGCATGGCGGAGCTTGCGTAATCGTTGCCGTCAACTTCGGGCGCTTCCGGGGCCGGGGCGGCGATTTCCGCGTCGCCGGCGTGGCCGTCGCGCACGGGCGGAGCCCCTGGCACGAACAGGATGGTCTTGCAGGTGCGGCACTGGATCTTTTTGCCCGAGAAGTAATCGTCGGCCCGTAGCGTGCGGCGACAGTGAGGGCAATTGAATACCACGATCATGAAAGCGCCCTTTTCGTCTCGTCTTCCTTCTCCCTTTTACCACCGGCCGTGGAAAAAAGCAAAAAGCCGTTGCTGAATGGCTCGTGCAGGCCGATAATCTTAATCAACGTCCGAGGCATTATAACCCGAAGCGCCAGCGAGCGGCCCCGCTGGTGCCGGCGAGGCCCCTCGCTGGCGCTTCGGGTTACAATGCTGCCCGCACGGACATAAGCCACGGGTGGTTGTCTCCCTCTTGCCGCTGGGGTGTTGCCATGAACGGTTCTTTTCCACTCCGGTATCTTCTGATTGGCTTGCTGGCGCTTGCGCCCCTGGGCCTGCGCTACATTACCTGGCGGGCGGGGCGTTCCCAGCCGGTCGATCCGGTCATGGCCCAGGCGGGGCAGACGCTCTTTGTCCATGAGTGGACGCCCAACGATCCGCTGGCCAATGGCGGCGACGGCCTCGGACCGGTTTTCAATGCCCGGTCGTGCGTAGCTTGCCATATGCAAGGCGGCGTCGGCGGCAGCAGCGGCGTCGAGCATAATGTCACCACTTTTGCCGTGCGCCCCGAAGGCAGCGAACAGGCGCGCGAGGGAGTGGTGCACGCAGCCGCGGTTGCGGTGAACTTCCAGGAAAACTTGCGGCAGGTCGATTCCCGATTGCCGGCCATGGAGCGGCCGCCGCTGGGCGCACTGGTTCCTATCCCGCATTGCGGCCGAAATCCGCTGAATTTTTCACCGGGCGTACATTTATCGCAGCGCAACACGCCGGCGCTGTTCGGCGCCAAACTAATCGATGAAATTCCCGACCGCGTAATCGTTGCCAGGGAACGCAGCCAGCGGCTGAAGTACGGCATGGCCGCGCCCGATCGCGAGGACGTGCCGGTGGGCCGGGCCCTGCGCCTGGCAGGCGGGCGCATCGGCCACTTCGGCTGGAAAGCGCAGAGCGCGAGCCTGCTCGACTTCGTGCAGGCGGCGTGTGCGAATGAACTTGGCTTGAGTAATCCCGATCACCCGCAGCCGCATCCGCTCGGCAAGCCCGATTACCAGGATCGAGACCTCGACCTGACGCTGGAACAATGCACACAGTTGACGGCCTTTGTCGCCTCGCTGGCCCGGCCGACGGAACGCATCCCAGCCAACCTGCATGCGGCCCAGCAAGCGCATGCGGGCAAGAAGCTATTCAGCAAGATCGGCTGCGCGGAATGCCATACCCCCGATATGGGCAGCGTGGAAGGCCTGTACAGCGATCTGCTGCTGCATCAGATGGGCGAGCTGCTGATCGGCGGCGGCTCCTACCACGAGCCGCCCGTGGAGTTTCCCAAGTTCAAGAAGGCGGAGAGCCCGCAGAACAGCGAATGGCGCACGCCTCCCCTCTGGGGAGCCGCCGACTCGGCCCCGTACATGCACGACGGCCGGGCCAATACGCTGGAAGACGCCATCCGGCTGCACGGCGGGCAAGGCGCGGCGTCGGCACAGAACTTCCGGCACTTGAGCGACGCCGAGCAGAAGCAGGTCCTTGCCTTTCTTAATACGTTGAAGGCGCCGTAGTCTCACTAATGTCCATCAGGTTCATCTGTAGCTGCGGCAAGCATCTGCGCGCTCGTGATGAGATGGCTGGCAGGCGTTCGGTGTGCCCGCAGTGCGGCATGCCGGTCGGCATTCCGTTACTCAACCCGACGCATCCGGGCGCCCCGCAGGGACACATGACTCCCGCGGAGCGCTTGCGCCATCAAGCCCGTCTGCGCAAGGTGGATGAACTATTCCAGGGCGGCGCCGCGGTGCAGCCCGCGCCCAGCAGCGGCGCTGCGCAAGCGCCGCCGGCTTCCGGCCAGGCGCCGAGCACGCTTTCGGAAGAGCTCTTTCCGCGCCCGCTTGACCCGGCGCTGGTGCGGCTGGTGGGCGGCGCCAGGCCGCAGCCCTGGCGACTCGAGACACGCTGGTATCAGTGCTTGCTTTATCCGCTGCGCGCCTGGTGGCTGATCTTGCCGATGGCGGCAGTGTTATCGCTCTTTACCGCAGGCACCCTTTTGGTCCTGCCGGAGATCTTGAAACTTCACCATAAAGCCCAGGGGATGGCGCTTCTGGCCGTGCCCTATCTCGGTTTCGTCTGCCTCATGCTGGGGTACGCTTGCAGCGTGCCGGAAGGCGCCCTCACTTCCGGATTCGCCGGTGAGTTTCGGCACATCCATTGGGCGGGGCGCAGTGTCTGGCAGGCGGTGCGCAGTTTCATCGTCTGGTTCTTCTGTTTTCTGGCCGGGCCTTTTCTCTTTATGATAGCCAGCTTGATTTACTGGATCCATTGCGGCGATCCCGGTCTGCTGGACTGGTTCATCCTGGTAGAGCTGAACATCATGGGCGTCAGCTACGGCTTGCTGACGCTGCTGTCGTTCTGCCGGCGTGAGCGGCTGGCGGACGTCAACCCCTGGCAGGTCGCTTTGCTCATCCATCGGCTTGACTATCGCGTGCTCGGCCTGGTCTTCGCAACGGCGTCCGTCGTGCTGGCGCATGGCCTGGCCTTGCTTGCCGCCCTGAACCGCTTCCAGCAGGAGGCCGCGGCGGGCTCCTGGCTGTTCATCATGGCCGCATGGCTAAGCGGCTTGTTTTGCACGACATTTCTGCTGCGCCTGACAGGGATATGGTGCCATCGGGCGCGTGTGTAGAAAAAAGGTGTCAGGAACCTTTTCTGTCCGCGGCTCTTCGACCGGGGCGGCCAACAAATTCCTCAAGAGCCGCGGACAGAAAAGGTTCCTGACACCTTTTTTCATCAGGTGACGGCATCGAGAATCTGCCAGCTATAAGCGACCGTCGAGCCGGCAGCCAGGCAGGCGAAGATCAGCAGGAACAAGCCGATGATCAGGCGGCGCCGCGAGACATGCAGCGACACACCGCCGACATAGGCGAGCGTGGTCAGCTTGAAGGCGGCCAGGCCGGTGAAGCCATATTTCGCGTGGAACACGCCGGCAATGGGATTGCACTCGTAGACCCGGCCCTGGCCGTGGTGGAGAAGGACCCAGGTCATCAGCAGGTCCGCCAGGCTCAATTCCAGGAACAGCAACAGACCGAGAATGGGGAGAATCTTCGCGCGCATCGCAGGGACCCCCGCAGCAAACGTACTTCTTCAAGGTAAACCGCGTTGGCCGGCCTCTGCTTCTCTGGAAAAACAGTGTAACGCTCTGCCCGTTCGCCATCAATAAAGAAAATCGAGAAATTACCGAGGATCCTGGATCCGCTGCTGCGGACCTACTCGCAGGTGCTTGCAATCCCCATCTCACCGACTTAAGATCCACTGATCGGTTTGTGTTCTGCGCTGGGCACGGACACCGGCAAGCACGGGAGGTGCGACATGAAAAAGCGTTGGGCTTTATCGACCGGTGTCATCGTGGGCATCGCCGTCGCCGCCATATTCTGCTGGCCGGCAAGCCGCTATGGAGTAATGGGCTTCATCAATCAGGAACGTTTCGAGGAGGGCCGCCCGCTCAGTTACTGGGCCCAGGCATTGAAGCACGAAGACGCAGCGGTTCGCGAGGAGGCGGCCCTGGTCCTGTCACGCATGTCACCGGACGCTCAGGAAGCGGTGCCTCAGCTGGTCGAGGCGCTCAAGGACCCGAGTTCAGGCGTGCGCGTCAATGCGGCCGTGGCGCTTTACAAGATGGGCGCGGCGGCCAAGGCCTATGTGCCGGCGTTTTGCGATTCCTTGAAAGATGAGATTCCCTTTGTGCGCCTGGATGCGGCCATGGCCTTGCAGAAGATGGGGGCGGACGCCCGGGAAGCCGTGCCGGCCCTCATGGAAGCGATTCAGGAAAGGACGAATCACCCGCCATTGCCCTTCATCAACCTCAGCGTCCGGCAAGCGGCCACGCGGGCGCTGGGCCGCATCGGACCGGAGGCGCGCGAGGCGGTTCCGCTGCTTACGGAGTCGCTGAAGCAAAAAGGGGATGAGAAGTTCACGACGGAAGTTGCGCGGGCGCTCAAACTCATTGATGCCGAAGCCGCTACCAAAGCCGGCATCAATTGAGGCAATCATCCGCCTGCGGGCAGTTCGCAGCACACCAACCGAAGCGCCAGCGAGGTTCCTCGCTCGCACTTCGGGTTGGTATGACTTAGCTCCGGCGATCATTTAGTTTCGCCAGCAGCCGCAGCACCTCCAGGTACAGCCAGACCAGCGTCACGAGAAGGCTGAAACCGCCGTACCACTCCATATACTTCGGAGCGCCAGCGCGGACGCCTTGTTCGACAAAGTCGAAATCAAGAATCAGATTGAGCGCTGCAATGACCACCACGAAAAGCGAAAAGCCGATGCCGATCAGCCCGGACTGGTGAATGTAGGGAATGCCGTGGCCAAAAAAGCCAAGCACGAAATTTATCAGGTAAACGAGGCCGATGGCGCCGGTGGCAGCCAGCACCCCGATTTTGAATTTCTCCGTAGCCTGGATAATACGGCTGGCATATAGGACCAGCATCACGGTCAGCGTGCCGACGGTCAAGCCAACGGCCTGGGTCACGATGCCGGCATATCTTGATTCAAAGAGCGCGGACACGGCGCCCAGCACCAGGCCTTCGAGAGCCGCATAGAGCGGCGCCGTGACCGGCGCTGTCTTGGGCGCGAAGATGGTGATGAAAGCGGTGATGAGGGCGCCCACAAAGCCGAGTACAAGCAAACCGCCGGTCAAGGGGGGAACGACTAACTTGCCGGTTTCCGCGCCGGCGAGAATGCGGAACGTCTGCTCCCAGGCTATGCTGCCGGTCACCAGCAGGATGGCGACCAGGGCCAGGCTCTTCATGACCGTGCCGTTCAGGGTCATGGCGTGCGCTGGGGAATCCGCATAGCCGGCACGGCGGTAAACTGCCTCGTTCATCGCGGGATTGGCCGTTGCCATTGGTCTTTCTCCTTGAATTAATCCGTCTAAACGGGCGACCGGGCACCGTAGTATATCGACTTTGGCTGCTATGAGATACATGTTACACTACTTTCCTAAAGCGAGGAGTGATCTTCATGAACAGTCTCAAAGCAATGCTCAAGGAAGGCAGGGTGCTCGTCGGGATGACGACGCAGCACGTCACGACGGCATGGCTGGCGCGCATCTGGAAGAACAGCGGCGCGGATTTTGTGTACGTGGAGTACGAGCACGGCTTCATGAACGAAGCCGACCTGGCCGAGTTTGTCCTGTCCTGCCGGCTCAACGGCCTGCCCGTGGTGGCCAAGGTGCCGGAATGCTCGCGGACGCATACCGCGAAGCTTCTGGAGTGCGGCGTCACCGGCATTCAGCTGCCCTGGAGCGAGTCGCGCGCGCAGATCGATCGGCTGGTAAGCTATGTCAAATTCCCGCCGCTCGGCATTCGCGCGGCGGCGCCCGGCATGGGCAATACGGATTACAACCTGGGCGTGAACGGCAGGGAGTTCATCGAGGCCGCCAATCGGGAAACGGTCGTGCTCGCGCACGTCGAGACGCGGGAGGGCATCCAGAACCTGGATGCTATTCTTTCCAACCCGCATGTAGACGTGCTCTTTCTGGGGATGTACGATCTATCCGTGAGCTACGGCCAGCCGGGCGATTTCCGCCATGCGGACGTGGCGGCGGCAGTCGAGACCGCCCTGAACGCAGCCCGCAAGCACGGCAAAACCGCCGGCATGTATGTCCCGGACGCAAAAACCGCCGAGCCCTGGGTCGCCCGAGGCATGCGGTTTTTTGAGACCGCATCGGAGATCGACCTGATCGACAGCGGCGCTAAGCAAGCGGTCAAGCAGTTTCGACAGTTGGCCGGCCGCTAGAAAGTTCCTTGCAACACGGGCAACATCTTTTTTATGACAACGAGCACGCGAAGGAGTCTGACAATGGGAAAAAACGGATCGTTGTTACTTGGGCTGTGTGTGTTTCTCGCGGGGGCAGGTTATAGCTTCGCCCAGGACTCGGCCGAGGCCATTATCGACAAGGCGATCCAGGCCCAAGGCGGCCTGGAGAAACTTACCAAGTTCAAAGCCATGCAGGCTAGTTCCAAGGGCACCATGGACATCATGGGCCAGACCGTGCCTTTTACTGCCGAGGGTTATGTACAGCTTCCGAACCAGTTCAAGTCGGTCATCGAGTTGAGCGTGGGCGGGATGAAGATAGCCCTGGTCCAGCTGATGAACAAGGACAAGATGGAGATTACCGTGAACGGCATGGCCCAGCCGCTCAACGACAAGATGCGTGAAGAGATGAAGGAGCAGGTTTATGCGGAACTTGTCACCAGCCTGATGCCGCTCAAGGACAAAGGTTATACGTTCTCGGCACTGGGAGAATCCAAGGTCAACGATCGACCCGTAGTCGGCGTCAAGGTATCGGCGAAGGGGCATCGCGATATCAGCCTGTACTTCGATAAAGCGGATGGTTTTCTCGTTAAATCCGCGCACCCGGGGACGGATCCGATGTCCGGCCAGGAATTTACGCAGGAGACGATCCATAGCGACTACAAAGAGTTCAACGGCATAAAGCGGCCGACCAAGGAGATCGTAAGTCGCGACGGCAAGAAAACCGCGGAAGTTGAGGTTACGGATTACAAAAACCTGGAGAAGCTGGACGACAAGATTTTCGAGCCTTGAGCTGTCGGGTTCTTGTCACCTGGAAGGCCCAGCGGAGCTAATAGCATGCTGCATGGATCATCGGCCTGGTCGACACATTACTTGCCGGCAGTCGCGGCAATTCTGCTGGCCTGGTCAGGACTCCAGGGGAGCGCGCCGGCTGGCGATCAGCCAGGCGCGCTTTCACTTGATCTTCGAACGCGCGTCGAGGCCTTCAAGGGCAGCGGCGAATGGACCGAGGTCTCGCTGCGCAGGCAGATTCCGGTCAAAGAAACGGCCATCCTCATCTGTGACATGTGGGACAAGCACTGGTGCCCGAGCGCCAGCAAGCGCTGCGCAGCGTTGGCGGAGAAGATGGCCAAGGTCATAGCCAATGCCCAGGCGATGGGCATGCCGGTGATCCATGCTCCGTCCGAGTGCATGGAGTTTTATAAAGATACGCCACAGCGCCGCCGAATGCTTGACATTCCTCGCGTGCAGCCGCCAAAGCCGCTGGTGCTAACTGACCCGCCGTTGCCCGTGGACGATTCCGACGGCGGCTGCGATTGCGACGAGCCCGTCAAGATGTCCCGTGCCTGGAGCCGGCAGCATGAAGCGATCCCGATCGCTGCGAACGATTTGATCTCAGACAATGGCGCAGAGGTTTACAGCTTTCTCAAGCAACGCGGCATCAAGACCCTGATCGTCATGGGCGTGCACACCAACATGTGCGTGCTGGGCCGGTCGTTTGCCATTCGGCAGATGACGCGGTGGGGCATTCACTGTGTGCTCGTGCGCGATCTGACCGACTCCATGTATAACCCCAAAAAAGCGCCCTACGTCAGCCATGAGAAAGGCACGGAGCTGATCATTCAGCACATCGAGAAATACTGGTGTCCATCGATGCTGAGCGACGATCTGCTTGTACAGGCGGCCAAGCCATGAGTGCCTCCCAGACTATCCGAGTCGCCATCGTTACGGTGTCCGACCGGGCCAGCAAAGGAATCTACCAGGACCTCGGCGGTCCCGCGATTCGCGCTTGTCTTGCGGAGATCCTGTCCTGTCCATGGGAGCCGGTCGCGCGCATTATCCCTGATGAACAGCCGCTTATTGAAACAACGCTCAAGCAACTCTGCGACGAAGAACACTGCTGCCTGGTGGTGACCACGGGGGGCACGGGGCCGGCGCGGCGCGACGTGACGCCGGAGGCGACCGAGGCAGTGTGCGACAAATTGCTGGATGGCTTTGGCGAGTTAATGCGTGCCATCTCGCTCAAGTTTGTGCCGACCGCCATACTCTCCAGACAGATTGCTGGCATTCGCGGCAAGTCGCTGATCGTCAACTTGCCGGGCAAACCGAGCGCCATTCGCGACTGTCTGCTCGCCGTCTTCCCCGCGATTCCCTATTGTGTCGATCTGATCGAAGGACCGTATCTGACGACCAACGAAACGGTCGTGAAAGCGTTTCGGCCAAAGGCTTAACTGCCTTCAAAGAGCGCACGCAGAAATCGAACGGCCTCGTCGTAGATGCCGGGGTTTTCGCCTTCCCTTGGCCCGGCGACATTCAAAACGCGAACCCCGTTCGCTTCGGCCCAGGCTCGGACCTGGGCCGCGTCCTGTTCTTGCGTGAAATCGACTACGAGCAACGGTTTGCCGAGGCGTCTCGCGATGCTGATGGTCAGCCCGGTGCCGCCTCGTGCCGGCCCGCGCGTCATAACAAGCGTGCCGTCGGAGTCGCGGACATTCCACTGGGTTCGCTGGGGATATTCTTCGCGCGGGGTTTCTCTGAGTGGATAACGCGCGGCAATGGTGCCGTCTTCAGCCCGGCGGCCCCTGGGACACCAGCCGCCGCAGGCCGTGCCGAGCTGCAGCGCGACATCGAGCGCGGCACGGTCCACGCCGGTCTGTCCTCCGGAGATAATTTTCTCGATCATCGCCGGTCCCGTTGACGCTGTCAGGACGATTCGCTTTCATCAAGCTTATGGAGATCGATCTCAATTGCGACCTGGGCGAGGGCTGTCCTCATGATGAGGAATTGATGGCGCTGGTTAGCTCGGCGAATATCGCCTGCGGCTTCCATGCCGGAGATGCGGCGACCGCGTATACCGCGCTTGTGGCCGCCGTGCGGCTCAGAGTCCAGACCGGCGCCCATCCCGGTTTCGCCGACCGGGAAAACTTCGGCCGCCGGGAACTGGTCCGTACCGAGCAGCAAGTCTATGAAGACTGCGCCTATCAGGTGGGCGCGCTGGCCGGCCTGGCGAAGGCGGCCGGTGCGAAGCTGCATCATCTCAAACCGCACGGCGCTCTTTATAACATGGCTTGCCGCGACAATTGCTACGCGCGCCCTCTGGTCGCCGTTGCGGAATTGTTCGGCTTGCCGCTGCTTGGCCTGCCTGATTCGCGGCTGCAAGCGGTAAGCGCCGGTCGCTGCCCCTTCATTGCCGAGGGATTTGCGGATCGGCGTTACCTGCCCGACGGCAGCCTGGTGCCGCGCTCCCGGCCGGACGCCTTTGTGGAAGAACCGGCCGCGGCCGTTGCCCAGGTGGAATGGCTGCTCAAGGAGAAGGGGGTGCGCACCATCTGCGTGCACGGCGACAATCCGCAGGCGGTCCGGTTTGTCCGGGAACTCCGCGCGGCCCTGGAGCGGCAGGGTATTGTCATTCGAGCCTTTTCATGACGCTGCGCGTTCTGGATCCGGGGCTGATGACGCTGCTTGTGGATGGGGGCCGGCCGCGCACGCGCAGCCTCGGCGTGGCGGTCGGCGGCGCCGCCGACCGCTGGGCGCTGGCCATCGGCAATGCCCTGGTGGGGAATGCGGCCGATGCGCCGGCGCTGGAAGTCGCGTTTTCCGGGCCGACCTTGAAAGCAGACTGCGAACTGGCCTGCGTGCTCTACGGCGCGCCGTTTTCGCTGTCCACGGATGAGCGGCGGCTCGTCGCCGGCAAGACCTTCACGCTTCACGCGGACGAAACGCTTCGCATCGAAGCGACGCATCGAGGGGTGCGCGCCTGTTTTTGTGTCCGCGGCGGTTTCCAGGCGCCCGCCATCCTGGGCAGCCATTCTTCCCTGCAGGCGCTGCAAGCGGGAGCGGAGCTCCCTTGTCAGCGGAGCGCCATCGCGACACGTTTTGTTAACGCGGACTTCATCTGGAACCGAGCCCCGCGCCAGTTGCGCGTCTTGAAGGGAGCACAGGCGGATTGGTTTTCCGAGAAGGATTTTCTCGATCAGCAATACGAGGTCTCACCCGCCAGCAATCGCATGGGCCTGCGGCTGGAAGGCCGGCCGCTCGCGGTTCCGGATCGGGAGCTGGTGTCTGAGCCTGTCTGCCCAGGCACCGTCCAGGTAACGCGCAACGGCCAGTGCATCGTCCTGGGCGTGGACAGTCAGACGATTGGCGGTTATCCGAAAATCGCTCACGTCATTAGCGCGGATCTCGACAAGTTGGCGCAACTGCGTAGCGGGGAGCGAATCGACTTTCACCGGATAAGCCTGGCCGAAGCGGAGATGCTTCACGAGCAGAAACGGGCGGAAATGCAGGAATGGGTCGCGCGTTTGTTAACCACTTCCGACTATCCTTAGGGGGAAGCAACCGCTGCCAAGACTGCCAAGATTCTACCGTACTTTGGCAATCGACTTTTGAGCCGTAAATATGCATGCTATAAGCGCTTAAGGCATGTCCAAGAGTCGACTGCCAACGAAGAACCTGGTGCTCATGCTGATGCGCGGGTATGCGGAATCCTAGGGCTGGTGGCGGTTCAAAATAGCCTTGGCCAAGCTTCTGCCTGGGTTTGGAAACGCTTTCCTTGACGTTGTCCCTATAAAAGAATATCTGCGGCCAGGGGACCATCATGGGCGGCTTTGGATTGATGCAATGAAAGTCTTAATCGCGCCGATGCAGCTTGCCGAGATTGGCGGCGCTTATGTCGATGCTTTGAGGGCCGGGGGTTTCGAGCTGGTCTATCCGGCCAGGCGGGCGCAGTTGACGGAAGAGGAGCTATTGGTTGCCCTTAACGGGGTCTCCGCTTCCGTTGCGGGCTCGGAACCATATACCCGGCAAGTGCTGGCGGCCAATCCCAAACTGCGTGTCGTCGCCCGCGTCGGCGTCGGTTTCGATGCGGTGGATGTCAAGGCGGCAACCGATCACGGGGTTGCGGTGGCCACGGCCCCCGGCACGAACCATGATGCCGTCGCCGAGCACACGTTTGCCCTCATTCTGGCTCTGGCCAAGGGAGTAATCCCACAGCATCTCGCGTTGCGCGCGGGGGGGTGGCCTCGCCAAACGAACTTGCCTCTCCGAGGCAAGACGCTCGGCATCGTCGGCCTGGGACGGATCGGCAAGGCGGTCGCTGTTCGCGGCCTGGCTTTCCTGATGCCGGTTATCGCTTATGAACCCTATCCAGACATGCAGTTTGTCAAACAGCACGGCATCACTTTGGCGCCGCTGGAGCAGGTGTTTGCCCAGGCGGACTATGTCACGCTGCATGTGCCCTTGACGCCCGAATCACGGCACATGGTGAACCGCAAGACGCTGGGTCTCATGAAGCCGAGCGCTTTCCTGATCAACACGGCTCGCGGCGGCATGGTGTGCGAACCGGACCTGCTGGCAGCGTTGCGCGACAAGCGCATTGCCGGCGCCGGGTTGGATGTGTTCGAGCAGGAGCCGCCGGGGAACAATCCGCTATTTCAATTCGATAATGTCGTGCTCACGCCGCATGCGGCGGGTGGTGACTTACGCTCCCGCGACGACATGGCCGCCGCCGCGGCCCAGGCAATCGTGGCGCTCAGTCGCGGGGAATGGCCGGGGGAACAGATTGTCAATCCGGAAGTACGGGCCAAATTCAAGTGGTGAGTGGGTGAGGGGTGAGCGGTGGCATGTGAGCACCACTCACGACTCACCACTCACCAATTTTAGGGCAACGGCAAATCCTTGAACTCAAACGGGATGGGGACTTCGGCGATCTTGCCCGGCGTCCGGTAAACGAGTTTCCAGTCGCCTATTTTGCCGAGCACCAGGTTCTTCTCGGGCTGGTCGCCGAAGCGATAGCGGACCACGGCCTTGTTATCTTCGTCGTCCCCGCCGCCGATCTCCTCGCCCAGGTTCTTCGGGAAACGCTGCAGTACGCCGTCTACTTCCTTCTCCAGGTAAATCTCATTGCTCAGCAGCCAGGATTGAAAACTTTCAAATTTCGGCCCATCGGCCGGGTATTCGAGCATCAGGCCCGCCATCCAGATTTGCTCCTCACCCTCCTGGTCCGGCCGCAACTCGCGGAGATGAACCGTCACTCCCTTCTGAGTCAGTTTTCGCGCTTGCTCGCGTTTTTGGATTTTTTCCAGCTTGTCGAAAGTGAAGGTAACCATCTCGGTCGGTCCCACAGCGGAGAGCTTGCCTTTGAAGATCGCCAGATTGTTGGCCGTGCGCTGCGGCGCCGGGATTCTCACCTGGACCTCGCCCACATTGCGATGGCCCACGGCGCCTTTGCCCTTACCTCCTTCCGGCACATCGATCGTCCGGCCCTTGTCGTCGCGAATCTCCATCGAATCGGGCTGCGTCTCCATGAGCAACGGTTGGAAGCGGGGTTCCCAGGCGACCTCCAGAGTGATGACGCAGGTATGCGCGTCCATTTCCAGGATGTGCGAAATGTCGAGGCGCTTGATAGCGACACGAAACAGGCCGGCATAGCTGACGGGCATGGCGAGGTAAGGGCCGTCCACCAGGGCCAACTTGCCGTCTCGCTCGTAGAGCGAAACCTTGGCATCGGCCTCCTTGGCGATGGCATCGAGCGCTTGCCAGAAAGTGACATTTTTCAGATCAATCTTAAGCTTGGTGCCCTCCTTGCTGGCGCGGCGGTCTTCCACGGCGTTGCCGGTTTGTTTACCCAGCTCCCCTAGGACCTTCGCCATTTCCAGCTCCTTGCCCTGGAGAGTGAACAGCTTGGGAGCAAGCTCTTTGGGCAGCCCGCCGTTTTTCTGATCCTTGGCGTTCTTGTCCTGGTCACCGGCAGTTGACCAGGAGCAGCACAAGAGAGAAAGGACAAGCAGCAAAGCAATTCCGACGCGGGGTCGCATGGCGTGGACTCCCAAGAAGAAAGGCTGAGGCGATTTCTTGATGGTACTCTGGCAACGGACCGAGAGCAAGTATCGGTCGACATGCTGCGCCGTGGAAAGGGCGAAGGTCAGTAGCCAGTAGTCCATAGTCCATAGTCCATAGTCCATCGTCAGTAGCCCCGGGGCTATTGACCATGGACTATGGACTATGGACTATGGACCAGTTGAAGCGCTCACCACTCCAAGGCTCACCGAAAGACTTGAATCCGCAAAAAGCGAATGGTAGAGTTGTCTCTTGAAGCCGGCAACGGCTTCAGTGACCTCTGCGGTGTTCGTGATAGACGTTCACTTTTGACGAACCGATGTTTTACCCGCAGGGAGCCGATATCGCGTCCGGCGCTTGCAGGCCCACTTTTGAGTGGGATCCAAAACCCGGCACTGAGGCGCCCTCTTTAAACTGCGGGTTCTCAAAAGCGTCTTAGACGGCACAGGCGGAGGTTTTTTATGCGCCCGCGCCCGGCCAAGGTTGACCTCGTTTTGCTTGGATTACATAACCTAGCTCTGGCTCTCGATTTACGCCGTTGCCGCCAATTGCGCGAATCAACATTTCTGCATGCACGAATCGGTGAGGTTCTTCCAAGAAAAAATTAAATGCATCGCTGTTCCTTGCTGGATAAAGGCTTCCGTTCTATTCCAGCTGCAGGTCAGGATTTTCAGTTGACAGGAGCCATGAACTCGCTAGGCTTGTGCTTCATGAAAACGACTTCTTGCTCGCTGAGCCCTGGGAGGAGTTGATTGACAGTGCTGCCACGGTTTCCCGAGAGGCAGCCGGCAAGGATGGGTGTCATAGGGCGAGAAGACAGGTATCTCGACATCTGATGGGCAGCGTTGTCCGTAGTCTTCCCTGCACGGATGAATCTGCCTGTTCGTTTCTACTTTTCGGTTCACTCACTCGCCCCATGTGCAAATGCTAGAGGATCGGTCTGCGCGCCGAGAAGACTTGATCGGACGACCAGCGCGCGAACGGTGCCCGCCCAAGGACCAGGGAAGGTTCCAAGGCAGGCGCCAGGGAAGCGAGGGTCCGGGGGCTGGGCACGTGCGGCTTCAGCTACCTCAGAGGCACCGTTCGGAGCTGGTCGCTGATTCCAGCATTTCCCGCGTCAAGGCGGGAACAAAGGCTTCACCCGGGCTGTAACGGGCCGTGGTGAACATGGCTGCACAAGGATGTGCCAGGCCATTTGGCATGGGCCGGCTGCACAAAGGATGGTGCAGGCCGGCCTACTTTCATAATACGCTCGAGCCGGGAAAAAGTTTCGCTTCCCAGCTGAACTTTCTGCTGTCCCAGTTTGTCGCCTTTCGCTCCGCGAAAGCACGTCCTTTCGCGGAGCGAAAGGCGACAATACGGCAAGCGCGACAAGGCTTCCACGGTTGATGGACCACTAGCATTCCCGCAGTTTTTCCCCTATCCTCTCTATCTGGTCCGCCCCGGTTAACAAACAAGTGTGTCAGGCTGGTGAGCCGCGATGCTGATGACCGCCCGTATGAGTACCCGCGACCTGCTGGAGCAGCTGATCGCCGAGCGCATTTTGTTGCTCGACGGCTCCATGGGAGCTTTGATCCTGTCGCGCAAGCTTCAGGAGGAGGATTACCGCGCCGAGCGCTTTCGCCGCCACCCCGTGTCGCTCAAGAATTGCACCGAGGCGCTGGTTCTGAGTCAGCCGCAACTGATTGAAGAGCTCCATAGCGCCTACTTCGAGGCGGGAAGCGACATCATCGAGACCTGCACGTTCACGGCAAATCAGCTGCAACTGCGGGAATTCGGCTTGCAGGACTATGTTTTCGACATTAACAAAGCCGCCGGCGAAATCGCGCGCCGGGCAGCCGACGCCTATTCGCGCCGCAATCCGGACAGGCCCCGCTTCGTCGCCGGCAGCATTGGACCCACCAACAAGATGCTGTCGTTGGGCACCCATGTCGAAGACCCCGGCCGCCGCGACGTGACTTTTGACCAGATGGTAGAGGTCTATTACGAGCAAATCGCCGGCCTGGTGGCGGGCGGTGTCGATCTGCTCCTGCCGGAGACGTCGTTTGACACCCTGGTCATGAAGGCGTGCCTGTTCGCCATCGACAAGTATTTCACCGAGCACGATGTGCGCCTGCCAGTCCTGGTATCCGGCACAATTTTTCGGGAAGGCGGGCGCACGCTCTCGGGGCAAACGGTGGAGGCGTTTTATGCTTCGGTGTCCCATTTCGACATGTTCTCCATCGGCCTGAACTGCGCCGTGGGCGTGGATCTGATGCGTCCATACCTGGAGACGCTCGCGCAGATCGCTCAACGCCCGGTGAGCTGCTACCCCAACGCCGGTATGCCGGATGGCTTTGACGGCTTCGATGGGTCTTTGGAGGATACCGCGCGCGCGCTGGGCGAGTTTGCCCGCAACGGCTGGCTGAACATTGTGGGCGGTTGCTGCGGCACCACTCCCGACTGGATTCGGGCCATCGGCCAGGCTGTCGAAGGCGTGGCGCCGCGGCGTTTGCCGGACCTTCCCGCCTGGTCCTGGTATAGCGGAACGGAGCCGCTGGTCGTCCGGCCAGAATCCAACTTCATCATGATCGGCGAACGCACCAACATCACCGGCTCGCGCAAGTTTGCCCGATTGATCAAAAGCGGCAGCTATGAAGCGGCCCTGGCTGTGGCGCGCGAGCAGGTTGAGGGCGGCGCCAACATCATCGACGTCAACATGGACGCCGATCTGCTCGACGGCAAGGAAGCGATGACGCGGTTCCTCAACCTCCTGGCCGCGGAACCCGACGTGGCCCGGCTGCCGATCATGATCGACAGCTCCAAGTGGGAGATCATCGAGGCCGGCCTGAAATGCGTGCAGGGCAAGTCGATCGTCAACTCGATCAGCCTCAAGGAGGGGGAAGCGAAGTTCCTGGAGCAAGCACGCCTCTGCAAGCGCTACGGCGCCGCGGTCGTGGTCATGGCGTTCGATGAGCAAGGGCAAGCGGTCAGCCGCGACCACAAAGTCGAGATTTGCAAACGCGTCTACCGTTTGTTGACCGAAGAGGTCGGCTTCGCTCCCCAGGACATCATCTTTGACGTTAACATTCTTACCATTGCCACGGGGATCGCGGAACACAATAACTACGCCGTCGAATTTATCGAGGCGGTCCGTGCCTTGAAGCAGCTCTTGCCGCTGACAAAAACTTCCGGCGGCGTCAGCAACGTCTCCTTCTCGTACCGCGGCAACGATGCCGTGCGCGAAGCGATCAATGCCGTTTTTCTCTACCATGCGATCAAGGCCGGCCTGGACATGGGGATCGTGAACCCCGGTCAGCTTCAGGTCTATGACGAAATTCCGAAGGACCTGCTCGAACGGGTCGAGGACGTCGTGCTCAATCGCCGGCCGGATGCTACCGACCGGCTTACGGCTTTCGCGGAGACCGTGAAGCAGATGGACAAGGGCGAGGTCAAGGACGAAGCCTGGCGCGGCGCGCCGGCGGCGGAACGTCTGAAGCACGCGCTCATCAACGGCATCGTGGACTACATCGACGAGGATGTCGAGGAAGCCCGCCACAATTATGAGCGACCCTTACAGGTAATCGAGGGGCCGCTCATGGACGGCATGAGTGTGGTCGGGGATCTGTTTGGCGCCGGCAAGATGTTCTTGCCGCAAGTCGTCAAGAGCGCCCGCGTGATGAAGAAGGCCGTCGCCTATTTGCTGCCTTTCATGGAGGCGGAGAAGGCGAGCGCCGGTGGCAGCCGCAAGGCGCGCGGCAAAATTGTCATGGCCACGGTCAAGGGCGACGTGCACGACATCGGCAAGAACATTGTCGGCGTCGTGCTTGGCTGCAACGATTATGAGATCATCGACCTGGGCGTCATGGTGCCCTGCGAAAAGATCTTGCAAACCGCGCGTACGCAACAGGCCGACATGATCGGCCTCAGCGGCCTCATCACGCCGTCGCTCGACGAGATGGTTCATGTGGCCAAGGAAATGGAACGTGAAGGCTTTCAGATGCCGCTGCTCATCGGCGGCGCGACCACCAGCGCCAAGCACACCGCGGTAAGGATCTCTCCCGCCTATCACGGCACTGTCATCCACGTCAAGGACGCGTCGCGCAGTGTCGGCGTCGTCGAGCGCCTCAATCGACCCGATCAACGGGGCGAGATCGACCGCGAGAATCGTCAGACCCAGCAAAAGGAGCGCGAAACCTTCGCACGCCGCCGGGAACGGAAATTAGTCAGCTACGCCGAGGCCGTGCAGCGCAGGCTGGCGATCGACTGGCACAATGCGGGAATTGCCGTACCCTCGTTCCTCGGCAAACGCGTACTGAGCGACATTCCGCTGGCGGAGATTGTTCCCTACATCGACTGGTCGCCGTTCTTCATGGCCTGGGAGTTAACGGGCAAGTATCCGATGATTCTGTCCGATCCCAAGGTTGGCAAGGAAGCCGGCAAGCTCTTCGCCGACGCTCAGAAGCTGTTGCAGGAAATTGTCGCCGGCAACGGCTTGCAAGCGGCTGCTGTCTATGGCTTCTACCCGGCCAACGCGGACGGCGACGACATTGTGCTGTTCAGCGACGAGACACGCTCGAAGGAATTGCAGCGCTTTCATGGCCTGCGGCAGCAGTGGCAGCGCGAAGGCCAAACTTGCTTTCGTAGCCTGGCCGACTACTTGGCGCCGCGCTCGACCGGCCGCGCCGATTATCTGGGCGCTTTCGCGGTCACTGCCGGGCATGGCGCCGATGAATTGGTGCGCCGTTTCGAGGCGGAGCACGATGATTACAACTCCATCATGACCAAGGCCCTCGCCGACCGTCTGGCGGAGGCGTTTGCGGAAATGCTCCATGAGCGCGCTCGCCGCGAATGGGGTTACGGTAACGAGGAAAGGCTATCGAAGGAAGAACTGATTAAAGAGAAGTATCGCGGCATCCGGCCGGCACCCGGCTATCCTGCTCAACCCGACCACACGGAAAAAAGCATCCTTTGGCAACTGCTGGACGTGGAAGCAGAGGCGGGCATCCGCTTGACCGAGAGCTACGCCATGTGGCCGGCCGCATCGGTAAGCGGCCTGTATTTCAGCCATCCGCAGGCGAAGTACTTCGCGGTCGATTTGATTACTCGAGATCAGGTCGTCGATTACGCGGCGCGCAAAGGAATGCTCGTTTCAGACGTTGAACGCTGGCTGGCCTCAAACCTGGCGTACGACGCGCAATGACGTGTAGCCGAATTCGTAAGAATTCGGACGTCCAGCGGTGCGTCTGAATTCTTACGAATTCAGCTACCCGAAAAAAAACCGACATAACAAGTACTAAGCGCGTTCGAGTTGCATCAGGAAAGCATCTTCCTCGCCGTGAAAGCCGCGCAACACGCGGGTGGCCTTGTAACCGACCGAGCGCAGCAAAAGCTGAATCGCCAGATTGGTTTCGGGCACGGCCGCCTCGATGGTGCAGGCGCCCTGGTCATTCGGGCGCGGGTCGAAACGGGTTACCAGGGCCCGGCCGATGCCGCGCCTGCGCCAATCCGGGGACACATAAAGCTGGATCAGATCGACGCACATGGGAGGCGCAGACGTTTGTTTGCGGGCGGGCTTGGTCAGCCGCGAGGGATCAAAATGCGGCCCGGAGCCCACCGGCTGGCATTCGACCATGTATTGAAAAACCAGGTAGCCGACGACGTGATTTTGAATGGTGGCCACCCAGGTGGCGCGTTCTTCGGTGACGGGGTTCATCGCCAGATCATGCCGCAGCCAGCTTGAGCCCAAACGCTGCTTTTCAAGCTGCAATACCCGCGGCAGGTCAGCGGCGGTCATGCTTCGGACATCGAGAACACGGCTAATCATTTCGTTGATAATGCTCATTTGGCCTCCCCTGGTGCAGCATATTGCTGGCAAAACGTGTGCCACGGAAGAACGGCGATACTCGTCCTAATTCGCAACCCTTTGCGAGCAAATCAGATACATACTTAATGAACTTGCCGCCCAAAGTGAGGCTCGAAACCAGGTTGTTTCTCCGGGTTTACATAATTAACGCGGTCGAGTAGCGAACATTAACGGAAGATTCTTCAAACTTTGCGCCAAAATCCTTGCGCCGCAAGGAATTGAGAAAGTCTCCTTTGATTCGTCTTGTCGTTGACGCGTATATTGGGATCATGACGGTTGTGGATTTAGCGCCAATCGAAAGAAGCCGAAACATGCAACATTTGAGCAAAAGCTTTCTTCCAGTTCTCCTTTTAATCGCTGGAACCGCGGCGGACAAGCCCGCTCGGCGTGTTCCGCAGGAGGAACTTCGCGCCTTCAATGAATTGATCGGTTCCTGGCGGGCGGCCGGGACTCCGGAAGGCACACGCGAAGAGAAACAACGCGGCTTCTGGACAGAATCTATCGCCTGGAGCTGGCAATTCAAGGGCGAGGACGTCTTCCTGCGGGCCGATATTCAAAAAGGCAAGCATTTCCATAAGGCTGAACTGCGCTTCCTGCCCGACCGGGATGTGTATCAGCTCAAGCTGACCACGCCGGACAAGGATGTCCTTCAGTTCGAGGGAAAACTGAAGGACAGCGTCCTCACGGTAGAGCGGCTGGACGAAGGGAAGAAGGAAACGCAGCGCCTCGTGTTCTCGATGCTTCATGGCACACGCCTCAACTATCGATATGAGGTCAAACCGGAAGGCCGGGTGTCGTTCATCAAGCTCTATACGGTAGGCTGCACGAAGGAAGGAGTCGCTTTCGCGGGGCCCGGCGACACAAATCCTGAATGCGTAGTGAGCGGGGGCCTTGGCAAGATCAAGGTGACGTACAAGGGTGAGACCTATTATGTCTGCTGCACCGGCTGCCAGGATGCATTCAAGGATGATCCCGAGAAGTATCTGAAGGAATACGCCGCACGTAAGGTGAAAGAAGCGAAGGACAAGGGCCGCTAGCCGCCGAAAAAGGCTGCCGGATTTTGAATGAAATTCACTGAAGTCCGGTTTGGGGCCGCAAAAATCGTTGCCAAGGCTCCAAGGATGGGGTAACTTATCCTTGGCAGTTGAACCGCAAGGCCCACCAGTTTTTCTTGTCTACCTAAACCTGCCTGAACGACTCTTGGCGTCCACCTAGGCCAAGTGAATTGAACTCTTCTCGGAGCTGACTTGATGCGGCGTAACGCGGGCATGGTGTGCGGCTGCCTGCTGAGCCTCGGGCTCGGTGCCGTGCTGTTTGCAGCGAGCGACACGGACAAATCGGTGGTGCCGGCCAAGCAGGTTGCGGAAAAGCCAATCTTTGCTCGAGACATCACGCCGCTCATGACCCGCTACTGCGTACAGTGCCACGGGCGTGAGAAAGCCCGGGGCGGTCTGGTACTGGACAGCTACAAGGACGAAAAAGCTGCCGTGCAGGACCTGGAGGTCTGGGAGAAGGTTGCTCAACGGCTGCGCGACCGGGAGATGCCGCCGGCCAAGCGGCCACAGCCAACCGCGGCCGAACGCGAGTCGATCACGTCATGGGTCAGCGCCGTTTCCGCGAACGCTTCCGACTGCATCAGCAGGAAAGATCCGGGCCGCGTCACGCTCCGACGCCTCAATCGCACCGAGTACAACAATACCATTCACGATCTGCTCGGCGTCAACTTCCAGCCTGCGGAAGATTTCCCCGCCGATGACGTGGGCAATGGCTTCGACAATATCGGCGATGTGCTGACCGTGCCGCCGCTGCTCCTGGAGAAGTACCTGGCGGCGGCGGAAAAGATTGTCACCGCGGCCCTTGCCAACCAGGAGTTACGTAAACGAATTTTCATCTGTGTGCCGAAGTCAGCCAAGGAAAACGAGGAGTGCGCCCGCAAAATCGTCAGCGCTTTCGCGCGCCGGGCTTATCGCCGGCCACTCGCGGCGGGCGAGGTGGAGCGCCTTGCCGGCTTTGTGCAATTGGCCGAGTCGCAAGGGGATGGCTTCGCCAAGGGAATTGAATTGGCTCTTGAGGCCATCCTGACTTCGCCGCACTTCCTCTTCCGCATCGAGCGCGATCCCCGGAGCACCAAGGGCTCCTCGGGATTCACTTACGAGGTTGGCAGCTTCGAGCTGGCGACGCGTCTTTCCTATTTCCTGTGGAGCACGATGCCGGATGATGAGCTTCTGGCCGAGGCGAAAGCCGGCAGCTTGCGCAAGAACCTGGACAAGCAGGTCCGGCGCATGCTCAAGGATCCCAGGTCCGGGGCACTGGTGGATAACTTCGCCGGTCAATGGCTCCAGTTGCGCAGCCTCAAGAACCTGGCCCCGGACCGCGACCTGTTCCGCTGGGATGATGAGCTGCGCACCGCTTTGCAGAAGGAGACTGAACTGTTTTTCAAGGCCATCATGGACGAGGACCGCAGCATTCTGGACTTCATCGACACCGACTTCACGTTCCTGAACCAGCGCCTGGCGGAGCACTACGGTATCGCGGGGGTCAAAGGCAAGGAATTCCGCCGCGTGAAACTGGAGCATTCCGTGCGCGGCGGGCTGCTGACGCAGGGAAGCATTCTCACGCTGACTTCCAACCCCACGCGAACTTCGCCTGTGAAACGCGGCAAATGGATCCTGGAGAACATTCTCGGCACGCCCCCGCCGCCGCCGCCGCCCAACGTGCCCGAATTAAGTGAGGACAAGGCGGTCACCGCGTCCGCGCCTTTGCGCAAGCGCATGGAACAGCATCGTGCCAATCCCAACTGTGCCACCTGCCATGAGCGCATGGATACGCTTGGCTTCAGCTTCGAGAACTTCGATGGCATCGGCGCGTGGCGGGAAAAAGATTCCGGCTTTCCCATCGATCCTTCCGGGACGCTTCCCGACGGCAGGACGTTCAAGGGCCCACAGGAGCTCAAAGCTATTCTCAAGTCCCGCAAGGATGAATTTAGTCGCTGTTTGACCGAGAAAATGCTAACCTATGCCGTCGGCAGGGGAATGGAGTCTTACGATAAGTGCGCCATCGACCAGATCATCGTCTCCCTGGCCAGGAACGATTACAGATTCAGCAGCCTGGTGAGCGCGATAGTAAAGAGTGATCCGTTCCAGAAGCGGCGCAGCAAGAACTACAACCGCGACCCGAAGGCGAGCACGGCGAAGGGGGGGGAGAAATGAGCAAGGCGACGCATATCTCGAGGCGGACCGTGTTGCGCGGGCTGGGAACGGCGGTGGCATTGCCCTGGCTGGAAGCCATGGCGCCGGTCATCAGCCTGGCCGCGGGAACCTCTGCCAAGGCGCCTCCAAGGCGCATGGCGTTTTTTTACATCCCCAACGGCGCTCACATGCCGAATTGGACTCCGGAAGGCGACGGGTTGAATTTCAGTCTGCCGCCGACTTTGGAACCACTCGCTTCTTTCAAGAAGGATCTCCTTGTTCTGACCAATCTCGCCCTTGACAAAGCGCGGCCTAACGGCGACGGTCCCGGAGACCATGCCCGAGCCATGGCCTCGTTCCTGACGGGCCGGCAGGCGCGGAAGACGGCAGGGGCCGATATTCGCATTGGTATCTCGGTCGATCAACTGGCGGCCACGCAGGTCGGCAAGCGCACGCGCTTCCCGTCCCTGGAGCTGGGCATCGAGCGCGGCCTGAATGCCGGCAACTGTGACTCCGGCTACAGTTGTGCATACTCGGCCAATCTTTCCTGGCGCACCGAGTCGATGCCCATGGCCAAGGAGGTCAACCCGCGCCTGGTGTTCGAGCGGCTTTTCGCCGGCGCCGTCCAGGGGGAAGCCGAAGCCGCCCGCGCCAAGCGCAGTCGTTATCGCCTGAGCGTGCTTGATTTCGTTATGGAGGATGCCGGTCAGCTCAAGGCGCGACTGGGAACCAACGATCAGCGCAAGCTGGACGAGTACTTGAGCGCTGTGCGCGAGCTGGAAGTACAAATTGCCCGGACAGACCCGCTGCCGAACGAGGCCGATATCGGTTACGCCCGGCCGGCCGGCACTCCGCCGGACTATCAGGATCATGCCCGGGTCATGCTCGACGTGTTAGCCCTGGCTTTTCGAGGCGACTTGACACGCATTTCCACCATGGTGTTTGCCAACGACGGCAGCAACCGGCCATATAAGTCCATTGGCGTGCCCGAAGGCCATCACGATCTTTCCCATCACGGCGGCAACAAGGAGAAGCAGGCCAAGATCGCCAAGATTAACCGCTTCCACATTTCGCAACTGGCGTATTTCCTGGGCAAGCTGCAGAGCATTCCGGAAGGCGCGTCGAGCCTGCTGGACAACTGCATGATCGTCTACGGCGGCGGCATCGGCGACGGCAACCGCCACAATCACGATGAATTGCCCATCCTGGTTGCCGGCAAGGGTGGCGGCACGCTCAAGACCGGCCGGCATCTGTGCTATCCCAAGGAGAAGGACATGCCGCTTACCAATCTCTACCTGTCCCTGCTCGAGCGCATGGACGTGCATCTTCCGAGTTTCGGCGACAGCACGGGACAATTGCCCGACTTGTCCTAAGTCACTCCGGCATCTCCTGGAGCGAAAGCGTTTCGGGCAAGCGCGCGTCCCCAGCCACCGCCAGGGACGCCTCGCGTCCGTCATCGATTGTCGGGCGCCGTTCAATGACGCGCATGGCCTTCCACTTGCCCGCCAGGAAGCGAAGCAAAAACGTGATCCCCAGGGCAATCACGTAGGCGCTGGCGAAGCCCCAGGCCCAGTAGAGTCCCCAGCCAAATCTCCAGGCCGCCCAGGTCGGCAGCACCATGATCGGCCAGGCCAGAAACAAAGACACAATCGTCACGAAACGCGTGTCGCCGGCGCCGCGCAGCGCGAAGGAAAAAACGATGTTCATGGTGTCGAACAGAGAATAAACCGCGACGAAGCGCAGCAGCATGGGCACAAGGGCTGCAACCGCGCCCCAGTTGGGATCGCTCTCATTGCGGAAGAAGTAGATGCACGCGCCGGGGGCCAGGATATAAACAAGCACGCCGGCGCTGATATAAACGAGCGCCATCCAGAAGCCCATCCAGGTGCTGCGCGTAGCCAGATCGGGCCGGTCCTGGCCCAGGCGCTGACCGACGACAACGCCGACCGCTTGACCCATGCCGAGCATCGGCACCAGGCCGACGATGTTGATGGCGAAGGCAATATTGCTCGCCGCCAGTTCGTCCTTGCCGAACTGTCCGAGCAGGCTCAAAAAAATCGTAAACGACAGGCCGTCCAGCATGGCCTGCACGCCGTTAGGCAGGCCGAAGCGCATCATCCGGCGAAATAGCTCGGGATCAAACCTCCAGCCGGAGAGTGTGCGAAAACGAGCCCGGTATTTGGTCTGGAAAAACAGAGCCAGGCCCAGGAGCGCAGAGACCGCCGAACCGATCACCGTGGCCCAGCCCGCGCCGCGGATGCCCAGCTCGGGAAGGCCCCAATGTCCGAAGATCAGCCCGTACGCCAGGACGGCATTGATGGTCATTCCCGTGGCGTCGATGACCGCGACAATCCAGGTCTCTCCCCGGCCCGCAAAAAAGCTGTTGATCGACGCGACGATCAAGGCCGGCAAGGCGGCGAAACAAAGACAGCGCAGGTACAGGACCTCCTGCTCCTGAACGGCAGGGTCATGACCAATCATCCGGAACAACGGCTCCACGAGGGGCAGGAGAGCGAGGAAGCCGATGCCGCCGGCCGCGCTGAAGTAAAGCGACTGCCACACGGACGGACCGACGCGTTCCGGCCGCCCGGCGCCGACATACTGAGCGACGAAGGTGGTGGCGTAATTGGCCGTGTACTGGAGAAACATGATCAAGGTCCAGTACACGGCTGCGGCCGGCATGGACGCCGCAATGGCATCGCTGCTGGCCTGGCTGAGCAGCACCCGATCAACGGTCAGCTGCATCGTCAGAAAGCTGCTGCTCAGGACCAGAGGAATGGCGAGGCGCAGCAGCTCGAGCGCGCCGCCCTCCTGGTACCAGTGCTTCTTCCATGTCACGACCGGCACCTCGCTTACGATTGAATGAAAGGATGGGGTGGTTCATCTCCCCGGTCCAAATCAGCGAGCGCGATTTTACTAGCAAATCACTCCACCGGGCTTGCCCCGGTGGCTCGATGACTGACGGCCAGTGACCGAGGCCTAGATATTCATGGCCGCCACGGGGCTTGTCCCCGTGGAACCACGATTGCTGGCCCGGCTGACAATCGTCGCTCCACGGGGACGAGCCCCGTGGCGGCGATAATTTCTCGATGCCGCAGATTCTGGCTGCCAATCACCAGTCCACGGGGAGAAGCCGCGTGGTGCCGATTATGCTGCCCAATCGCGCAGACTTCTACAGTCAATACTAGACAAGGGCACGAAAACAAGGTTCGCCTGCGCAGCATTTTTCCGCTTGCCGTGGTGGCCGGCTATCTTGAAAGGGCAGGATTCACCAGAGAATGACCAGACCTGCCGTGCGGCGAATGCGGCGGTAGACCAAAAGCACCTGCTGGGCCGTATCCACGACCGGCTCAAGCGTAACGGAAACATGCCGGCCGCCTGCCGTTTCGCGCACGCGGAACGGCGGATCAACGCTCGCGCCCAGTTCATCGCGGACGGCGGCGACGACGCGGGCCACGAAGCCGTTCTCGACCAGCCCGATGGCTTTGAAGACGTAGGGCCCGGGGAACGTATGGTTGGCTTCCAGCAAGGCGATGGCAGGCAATTCATCCATCGATGCGAACTCTTCCAGGAGGCGGACTTTTTTACTCTTTGAGTCATCATAACAGATTCGAGCGTGCGCTTCTTCGCTCCTGCATTCGGGATCGGTGCGCCTTAAAAATTGCGCAAGAATTTTGCTTGACACCTTAGACGGAATGTCTTATTATCCGTCTTAGACATTCCGTCTAGGAGCAAGAAACATGGCACGCACGCCGCAAGATGTAACAGACGCCGAACTGGCCGTTCTGCAGGTTCTCTGGGACCAGGGCCCCTGCACGCGCCGTCTGCTGACGGACCAGCTCTATCCCGGCGGCGGCGCCGCTCATTACACGACGGTGCAGAAACTGCTGGAACGGCTCGAAGCCAAGGGCTATGTGGCCGCCGACCGCAGTCAGGCCGTGGTGGCATTCCGAGCGCGCGTGAGCCGCGGCGACCTGATCAGCCGCCGGCTTCAGGATGTCGCCGAGAAACTATGCGAAGGCTCGGTGACGCCGCTGCTGATGAATCTGGTCCGCGGGGGTCATCTTTCCGCCGAGGAGTTAAAGAGCTTGCACGATCTCGTCAATGAATTGCGGCGCACCTCGAAAGCCAAGGGCAAACGCCGTTGAGAGGGCCGGGCGGTGAATACGCTGTCGTCTTTTGTTGTCGGCAATGCGTTGATGGCTACGCTCATGGCGCTCGCCGTGGCTGTCCTGGCCCGCCTGTGCAAGCGGCCGGCGCTGGCGCATGGTTTATGGATCTTGGTATTGATCAAGCTGATTACCCCCTCTTTCTGGCCGGTCCCATTGCAGAGATTTTTGACCAGCGAAGCGCCGCAGGCGCACTCCGAAACAGATATGAGCCGGGAACAGTCTGGCCTGGAGGTTAACGCCGTTCCGGTCCTGGAAGAACCGGGCAATATTCGTTTGCCGCAACCGTTCAACGATGTGGCTGAGCCGGTTGCGTCCGCTGGACCTGAGCTGCCGATGCAGGCTGATGCACAACCAGCGCCAGTGCGAATGCCGCCTGTTGCCGAGACAAGCAATCCTGAGCCAACTCCCAGGCCGATTCCGTGGACAGCGCTTGGCCTGGGAGTTTGGCTTGGCGGTTCGCTCTGCTGGCTGGTCCTTGCCAGCACCCGCCTTTTGCGATTCCGGCGCTTTCTGAGCAGCGGGCAGGCTGCTCCGGCAGACCTGCAATTACGCGTGCGACACCTTGCCGGCCGCCTGGGACTGAAGCGGCCGCCGCAGGTTCTTGTCTTGCCCGCGGCTGTCTCGCCCATGCTCTGGGCATTGGGCGGAATCCCCCGTCTCCTTCTACCCGCCGCTTTGCTTGACCAGCTGAGCTATGAGCAATGGGACACGCTGCTCGTCCACGAGTTAGCTCACCTGCGTCGGCGCGACCACTGGGTGCGCTGGCTGGAGTTTCTGGTGCTTGCCTTGAACTGGTGGCATCCGGTCGCCTGGTGGGCGCGGCGCGAGCTGCGCGAGGCGGAGGAGCAATGTTGCGACGCCTGGGTGGTGTGGGCCCTGCCCGCGCTCGCGGAGGCATATGCCCTGGCTTTGGTGGAAACCGTGACGTTCCTCTCCCGATCCCGGTCTGCTTTGCCTCTGGGGGCCAGCGGCATCGGGCAGGTGCAATTCTTGAAAAGGAGATTAATCATGATCATGCGCGGGACAACTCCGAAAGCACTTTCGGGCCTCGGCCTGTTGGCCTTGCTGGGCCTGGGGGCGCTGCTCCTTCCCCTGCTGCCGACCTGGGCGCAGTCCGATGAGCCTCCGCCTGCGGCAGACGAAGCGCCTGCCGCTGCTGCGTTGCCGCCGCGAGCGGAGCGCGCGGTCCAGCCGGACCCGGCGTTCGCGCCGGTGGCGGCGGCGCCCGGCGTTGGGCCGACCGGCACGGCGCCGGCCATGAGCTTCCCGGTTGCCGCTCAGCCGGCGGCGGGCTCAGGTGGACGAGCATGGGGTGCAACGCGCGCGGCGAATGCGCCCGCGGAGGCGTTGGAAGATGCACGCGATGAGGTCGAGCTCCTGGCAGTGCAGCTTGAATCCAAGCGTGCCGAGCTGAACGAGGTTCAGGCCTTGCGACGGCAAGCGCAGCGCATTGCGGAAAGAATCAACCGGCTCTTCCAGTCCGGCAACATCGACTCGGCCGAAGCGGACAAGGCGCGCACGGAGCTGGAAGTGATTGAAGCGCGGCTCGGCGGCAAGCAGGCGCAAATTCGCGAGGCGGAAGTACGGCTCCGCCAGGCCCAGCGCCACCTGGCCCGGCTCCAGGGAGCGGAGCGACGGCGGGAAACGCCCCGTAGCACCGATGCCGCGAATATGGCGCCCTCCGACCTGCCGCAAGGAGGCAGACGCTTCGGTGGTTCCAGCACCGGTCGCATGTCGCCGGGTGCGATGGCGCCGGCCTCACCTTTCCCGCCGGGAGGCGGCCGAGGGAATGACGATAACGTGCCGCCGACCCCACGCGCCGGCACCCCAGGAATGCCCATGGGGGGCATGGGCATGCCCGGCATGGGCGGCATGAACACCGGCGGAACGGGGGGCGGAGCAGGCGGCATGAGATCCGGAATGGCCGGCGGCATGATGGGCGGCGCGGGCGGTGCGGGTATGATGGCCGGACCCGGCGGCATGGCGCCAGGCGGCGGCAGAAGGTCCGATCTGAACCTGCGTCTCGATACCATGGAGAAACGGCTGGACGCATTGCTGAAAGATGTGAAGAGCTTGAAGGACCTGGCCAATGCCCAATCGCAGCAAGAGAAACTCTTGCAAGACCTGATGCGCGAGCTCAAGCTGCTTCGCAAGCGCGAGGTCGATAGGGACGACCCACGTTTCCAGCCCGCCCGGCCCTGAGCCTCTTTGCCGATTTCACGCACCGAATTCCGGTCTTCACGCTTTGCGTGGGGCCGGAATTTTTTGTTGGCCATTTTCCGAATTCCGCGCTCAAAAATCGGTAGCACCCTGTCGGCTTGGCCAGATAGGATGCTGACATGCACAAGTTGCCTCCTACTCGAGTAATGATCCAGGCGGTGCAGTGCGGCGACCCGAGCTATGACGGTGTCTTCTATGTCGCCGTGCGCACGACGGGCATTTTCTGCCGGCCGTCCTGTCGTGCCCGCAAGCCGTTGCCGAAGAACTGCGAGCATTATGGCACCGTGCGCGAGGCCCTGTTCGCCGGCTATCGGCCCTGCAAACGCTGCCGGCCGCTGGAAGCGGGCGGTCAGCCGCCTGCCTGGGTTAAGCAGCTGTTGCAGCGCGTCGAGAGCGACCCGCGATCGCGTATCCGGGACGCAGATCTTCGCGCCCTGTCCATCGATCCGGCGCGGGCGCGGCGTTATTTCTTGAAAAACCACGGCATGACTTTTCAGGCTTACTGCAGAGGGAGACGTATGAGCGAAGCATTCACGCAGATTCGCGAAGGCGCGAAGTTGGACGAGGTCATTCTGGGCAACGGCTATGAATCGCATAGCGGGTTCCGTGAAGCCTTTGCCCGCACCTTCGGCCGCTCGCCGGGGCGCAGCCGCAACGGGGATTGCATTGTCGCCGCCTGGATAGAGAGTCCGCTCGGTCCTCTGGTGGCGGGCGCGACCGGCAAGGGTCTTTGCCTCCTCGAGTTCACCGACCGTCGCATGCTGGAAGCCCAGTTCACCACCATCCGCCAACGCTTCGGCTGTGCGGTCGTGCCGGGGAAGCACGAGCGCCTGGAGCAGCTTCAAGAGGAGCTGGAGCAATACTTCGCCGGCAATCTGACAGAGTTCACAGTGCCGTTGGTATACCCTGGTTCTCCTTTTCAACAAAAGGTATGGCAGGGATTGCTGCGTATTCCTTTCGGCAAAACGTGCTCCTACGAGGACCTGGCCCGCGAGATCGGAGCGCCGGGCGCCCAGCGCGCCGTCGGCCGGGCCAACGGCCAGAACCGCATCGGCATCGTCATTCCCTGCCACCGCGTGGTCAACAAGGGGGGCCAGCTAGGTGGTTACGGCGGCGGCCTGTGGCGCAAACAGTTCCTGCTCGACCTGGAGCGCGGCGTTCTGCAGAAAAGGAGTGCCGCCCCAGCATTGGCCTAGGCGGAGCCGTTTCGTTTGCTCCCCTGTTGACGGCTGCCGTTTCGGCCATAGATTTTCAGCGAAGCGAAGCCGTGGACAGACGGGAGCAAGCGCCATGAACGCCGAGACGCTGCAATTCAAGACCGAGCTGAAGCAGCTCCTGCACATCATTGTTCATTCGCTCTATTCGCACAAAGACATTTTTCTTCGCGAGCTGATCAGCAACGCCAGCGACGCCATTGACACGTGCCGTTTCCAGTCGCTCACAAAGCCCGAGCTTCTGGAAGGGAACGCGGATTGGAAAATCAAGATCCAGGTCGATGAGCAAAACGGCACGCTGACCGTCTCCGATAATGGCATCGGCATGTCGCGGGAGACGATCGTCGAAAACCTGGGCACCATTGCCAAGTCCGGGACGCAAGCCTTTCTGCAGTCGCTTCGGCAAGCCGACGTCAAGGAGCGGCCGGAGCTCATCGGACAGTTCGGCGTGGGGTTTTACTCGTCCTTCATGGTCGCGAACAAGGTTACCGTCATCAGCCGGATGGCCGGCGACAAGACCGAGGGCGTGAAGTGGGAATCGGCGGGCGAGGGAGAGTTCACTGTCGAACCGATCGAAAAGGCGACGCGAGGCACGGACGTGATTCTCCACCTGCGCGACGAAGACAAGGAGTTTCTCAAACCCTGGCGCATTCGCGAACTGGTGAAAAAGTACTCCGATTTCGTCGAGCACCCCATCGTCATGGATGTAGAGCAGGAGGATGAAAACAAGAACAAAACCACCACCGAGGAGACGCTCAATTCGCGCAAGGCCTTATGGCTGCGGCCGAAGGCGGAGATCACCGAGCAGGAGTACGGGGAGTTCTACAAGCATCTCAGTCATGAAGCGGCCGGCCCGGCCAAGATCATCCACTACAGCGCGGAAGGGACGATCGAATTCCGCGCCTTGCTCTACATCCCCGCGCACAAGCCCATGGACCTGATGTGGGGTGACGCGCGGCGCGGGCTGCAACTCTATATCCAGCGCGTCTTTATCATGGACGATTGCAAGGCCCTCCTGCCTCTTTACCTGCGTTTCATCCGCGGCGTGGTCGATTCGCCGGACCTGCCGCTCAACGTCTCGCGCGAGATGCTCCAGCAAAGCGCCCCGTTGGAGAAGATCCGTTCCAACCTGGTGAACAAGGTCCTCAACACACTCGACGAGATGAAGAAGAATGAGCATGACGCGTATGTCAGCTTCTTTGCTGAGCTGGGCGACCTGGTCAAGGAAGGAGTCGTCCAGGACTGGGCCAACCGTGGCCGCATTGCCGATCTCCTCCTTTTCGAGTCAACCAAGACCGAACCCGGAAAATTTACGAGCCTCGAGCAGTACGTGGCGGGGATGAAGAGCGAACAGCACGAGATTTATTACCTGATCGGCGAAAGCCGGGAGATGCTGGAACATTCACCCTATGTGGAGTCGTTCAAGGCCAACGATCAGGAGGTCCTGCTTTTGACCGCCCCGATCGATGAGTTTGTGGTTCAGCATCTCACCGAGTTCAAGGGGAAGAAACTCAAAGCCGCCGACAAGGGCACAGTGGCGCAAACTACGGTAGACGAGGCCAGGAAGAAAACCTTCCAGCCGTTGCTCGACTCTCTCAAGGAGAAACTCGACGAGGTCAAGGAAGTTCGCCTGTCCAGCCGCCTCAAGGAAAGCGCCGCCTGCCTGGTGGCCGACGAAGGCGACATGGGCGCGCACCTGGAGCGCATGATCCAGCGCCTGGGCAAGGGACATGAACTCGCGCCGGCAAAGCGGATCCTGGAGCTGAATCCGGACCACGCCGCGGTACAGGCGCTGCGAAAGATCTTTGACCAGGATCCTAAAGATGAACGTCTCGAGAAGTACGTCCGGCTTCTCTACGATCAGGCCGTGATTGCGGAGGGATCGAAGGTGAAGGACCCGCTGGCATTTGCGCAAAGGATTAACGACTTGCTCGTGCGCGACGCAATGCCGGCAAGGTGAGCCCACCTTCTCCTTAGATTCTCATGATCCTTTCACCTATAGGGAGAATCGGGAATCGGGGACGATCTATGCACGTCGGCAACGCGAATGGGCATGCGGAAATAATGGTTTGTGAGCTCTTGCCTTATGTCCTGCGGCGAATGGATAGATCCAGCGCACCGCTTACGGCCTTTCTTACCCCAGGTCGAAGACGCCATACCGCCTGCGGCCATCACATCCTGAACTCGCCGGAACATTGTCTGCCCGTAGCCCGTGTCGGCGGGTTCGTCGGGCATGTACACCGTCATCGGCGGCTCGGCTGAAGAACCGGCCAGCTGGCGCGTGGAACCAGTCCCAATCTCCTACCGACGGCCGACCGCGAACCCAACCGAGGCGGGCCAGTGGAGCATATAGCCACCGCCGGCGACGCCAGCGCGCGATGTCCAGAAGTTGGATAATGACCCACTTGCCCTCTTACAGCAACTCCAGCAGATGTGGACGCCCGTGAAGACGCTGGACGTCAAGAAAAAGGTCAAGAAAAAGGGGACGCAGCCTCGTTTTGTGAGCGGCTTCATTGAGCGGCTTGTCTAGATTGCGGGATCGGAATGTCCTCCGGCGCGCGGCCCTCGCGCGTTCGCGTCATCCACATCCTTCCCCGGCCGCCCCCGCCGCCAAGCTGACGCGGTCCCGCCTCAATGACCTCCTCGGGACGGGAAGTCACTGGCCACACACTCAATTCCCGGCCATCTTCGCAGGTCCAGCGGATAATGCCGCAGCCCTCCTCGTACTCCCCGTGTCCAGGTATCCAGCCGCGGCCCAAGAATGTTACCAGGAGGCGGGCTCAGAGATGGAGGATTTATTGAAGAAGGGAATAGATTTCCCTTGAATGCCTCCGTAGAATGCCGGCAAGGATCGGGCGTGGTAAGCCGACATGCGAGCGAGCCCGTGCTGGCGCTGCGGGTTACCCTGCTCAGGCAAAGTTACATGATCATGGAGGCGCCGCCATGGCACCGATGCCGGCTCGCACGGAACCGCGACAGACGGATCAGCAAGAACCAGGGAACCAACGGAGCAAAGAGAAGCGAAAAGCCACGAAGCTGTCCCGGCTGCACAAACCCGCAGGGATGTCCCTGGAGGACTGGCAAATTGAGCTGCGCCGGCAGTTCGGCCGGGATCAGAGCTTTGCTCTCAAGAACCTCGGCGAGCATCCTATCTTCTCGGAATTTGAAGTCACCAATCCGCAAAATAAGAATCGCTACCGGGTCGCCATTCGCGGACCGCACCTGGGCGATAATTTTTGCTCGTGCCCCGATTTCACCACCAACGCGCTCAGCACCTGCAAGCACATTGAGTTCACCCTGGCCTGCCTGGAGCGTAAACGCGGCGGGAAGTCGGCCCTGGAAGCCGGGTTCCAGCCGCCCTATAGCGAAGTCTTCTTGCAATACGGCGCTCGCCGCGAAGTTCGGTTTCGGCCGGGAACCGAGTGTCCCGTGGAATTCGCCCGCCTTGCGGCGCGCTATTTCGGATCGGATGGAACGCTGCTCCCGAAGATGTTCGCCAAATTCGAGACGTTTCTCAGCGAGGCGGCTCGCTTCGAGCATGATCTCCGATGTTATGAAGACTCCCTCGGCTTTGTCGCAGAGGTGCGCGATGCGGAGCGGCGTCGCGATCTCCTGGACGAGGAGTTTCCAAAAGGCGTTCGGAGCGCGGCGTTCAAGAAACTGTTGAAAGTGCCCCTCTATGATTATCAGCGAGAGGGCGCCCTGTTCGCCGCACGCACCGGCCGCTGCCTGATCGGCGACGAAATGGGCCTGGGCAAGACCATCCAGGCCATCGCCGCCGCCGAGATGATGGCCAAGCTCTTCGGCGTCGAGCGCGCCCTGATTGTCTGTCCCACCTCGCTCAAGCATCAATGGGAGCGCGAGATCGCCAAGTTTGCCGAGCGCTCCACCGAGGTCATTGGCGGGCTGCGGCCGCGACGCGAGCAGCTTTTTGCCACGAACACGTTTTACAAGATCATGAATTATGACACGGTTTACCGTGATCTGGATCTGATAGAGAACTGGTCTCCCGACCTGGTGGTCCTGGACGAGGCCCAGCGCATCAAGAACTGGAACACGCGCGCCGCCCGCAGTGTCAAGAAGATCGCCTCGCCTTACGCGGTCGTTTTGACCGGCACGCCTCTGGAAAACCGGCTGGAAGAGCTGGTCTCGATTGTGCAATTTGTGGATCGCCACCGCCTCGGCCCGACGTACCGCCTGCTGCATGAGCACCAGCTTCGCGATGAACACGGCAAAGTGGTCGGCTACACGGGCCTGGACAAGATCGGCAAGACGCTTGCGCCAGTCCTCCTTCGCCGCCAGAAGAAACAGGTTCTCGACCAGCTTCCCGAACGGCTGGACAAGAATTTCTTCGTGCCGATGACGCCGCTGCAACAGCAACACCATGACGACAACAAGGAGATCGTGGCGCGCATCGTGCAAAAATGGCGCAGATACAAATTCCTGTCCGAGGCCGATCAGCGCCGGCTCATGATCGCGCTGCAGAACATGCGCATGGCCTGCGATTCCACGTACCTGCTCGATCATCAAAGCGACCACGGCGTCAAGGCGGACGAACTGGCTACCCTGCTGGAAGAGATTTACGAGGAGCGCAGCACGAAGGTGGTGATTTTCAGCCAATGGCTGCGCATGCATGAGTTATTGCAACGCCGCTTTGAGACTCGCGACTGGGACCATGTCCTGTTCCACGGCGGCGTTCCAGGACAGCAGCGGAAAGGACTCGTGGACCGCTTCCGCGAGGATGAGGGCTGCCGGGCTTTCCTGGCCACGGATGCCGGCGGCGTCGGACTTAACCTTCAGCACGCCTCCGTGGTAATCAATATGGACCTGCCCTGGAATCCGGCCGTGCTCGAGCAACGCATCGGCCGTGTCCACCGGCTGGGTCAGAAGCAACCGGTGCGCGTCGTGAATTTCGTGGCCCAGGGCACGATCGAGCACGGCATGCTGGAAGTGATTCGCTTCAAGAAGTCCCTCTTCGCTGGTGTCCTCGACGGCGGCGAAAAAGAAGTCTTCCTGGGCGGCAGCCGGCTCACCAAGTTCATGGAAACGGTGGAGAACACGACGCACGCCATTCCAGCCACGGCGGGGGAAGAACGTAGCGAGGATCAACGCGCGGCGGAAGACGAGGTCAATGGAGAGGCCGCTGTGGCGGAAGCCGCCGAGGAGACCGAAACAGCTGGTCCGGCAGCGGTGGCGCCTGCCAATCCGCTTGCCAGGTTGCTGCAGACGGGCATGTCGCTGTTGCAACAATTGGCGGTCGCTTCGCGAACCCCATCCGCCGCCAGACAGGCGGCGACCGAAAGACCGGGACTATCCTTTGTGGCGCGTGACGAAAATACGGGCGAAAGCTACTTGAAGTTCCCGATGCCGAGCGCCGAGGTGTTAGACAAGGCTTTGACGGCCTTCAGTGCTTTGCTGGAGAGCTTCCGCGGTTAGGCTTGAAGAGACGGGAAGGCAGAAAAAGCCGTGGTGGGGCTGTACAAAGGAGGTCGGCGCTCCCGTAAACGGGATTAGCGGGCTATGCCCACGCCCTGACGCCCCAGAAACGATCACCTCACATCTGGTACTTGGGCCAGTACTTGGCCACCACGGCAATTTGCAGCGTAAACCGAGACACGCCGGATTGCAAGTCCCCTTGGTGGTTTTTTTTCAAGCCCAGTCAAGTTAGATGCGCAGGAATATCTTCCGCCGGTACAGCCACAAGCAGATGAGCCAGAACACGAGCAAGATCGCAATCTGCAACATCATCGGCCCGTAAATGCCCTCGAAGAGTTTCTGGCCGAGGTTGACCTGTAACGTGTCCCGCGTCGATTCGCTTGGAATGACGGCCAGGAGTCGCTGCCAGGCGTAATCCAGATGTGTCTTCAGGGTCTGTCTGACCCAACCGCGCAGCAATTGCGACATGCAATACATGGCGATCGAGTTCATGCCGACCACCACCATGGGGAACGCCCAGCGTTTCCAGCCTGCCACATCGATCACGGCATAGAATGCGGCCAGCATCCACAAGGTCCAGCCTGTGCTGAAGATAGTCCAGGAAGGCGTCCAGATGCGCTTCACGATCGGACAAACGGTATAGCCGAGCGCTAACCCAACTCCCAGGCACAGTGCACCGGTCCAAAGAAGAGTAGCCAGTTTCTGCCCGGGAGACTTCGGCCCGCGCAGCATGTGACCGGTCATGAGGCCGAAGATCATCGTGCCCATCGACGGCACGAAGTTCAGCGTCTGATAGCCGCCGCGGTTGAACGGGTTCGAGTCCGAGTAATGGAAGAACGGCAAAAGCCATTGATCGCAGGCCGTGGCGAAGTTGGTGTGCTTGCTCCAGTGCGCAAATAGGCCGTGCGCCCAGCCGTAGGTGTCCGGCGTGGCGAGATAATTCAGGTCGGGCGGCGGGGCAGGGTACTGATAGAACAGGAACCAGTAGCCGCCAAGGACGAGCAGAGCCGCGGCAAGCTGGATGGTCCAGGCGCGGCCGACCAGGAGATAGACAAAAACGTAGCCAAGGCCGATCTGGGTCAGCACGTTAACGAACGAGAAGTTGGTGTTCTGACTCCAGTTGGAAGAGAGGAACACGCCCAGCAGCACCAGGATCAGCGCTCGATAGACAACGTGAGCACTGATGCGAAGAAACGATTGCCCCTTCGCCAGGCGGCTGGCGTGCGAGTAGGGCATGGCGACACCGACCATGAACATGAACGCCGGCTGAATCAAATCCCACAAGGAGCAGCCGGTCCATTGCACGTGGTCGAACTCGTAGCCGAGAAATTGCCACACCGCTGATTGCGGAAAATGCTGTGACGCGATCGCGGGGATGGCCAGCGTGCTCGAGGCCATGAGCAGCATGATGAAGCCGCGATAAGCGTCCAGCGAAACCAGGCGGGCGGGAATTGATGAAGGTGCTTCAGCCATGCTCGGGCCTCCATTCAGGCGGTTTGTGCATCGTAACAAGCTGGTTTGGGGGGCGGCAACCAGGAAGTGGGAATTTCTCGCAGAGCACGCGGAGAAAACGGAGAGTGCAGAGAGAAGCTCGCCTCGGATTTCTCGATGAAAAGATTCGGCCCATAGCTTTTCCGAGCCCGTGACGCCAAAATAAGTAAGACTGTTCGCCTCCCTGCCGTCCTTGGAGATTTTCATGCTACGGTTTTCACTCTCTGTCGCACTGGTGTTGATGGTTCTGGCCCCGGTTTGCTTGGCCGAGGATAAACCATCGGCGAGCGCGAACGCATCCAAGTCGGTGGAACAGGTCGCGGAGGCTGCGCGCAAGTCGATTGTGGTGGTGAGCTTTGCCGGGAGAGATGGCAAACGGCAGGGGCTCGGCACGGGGTTCGTCGTCGGCGCGGACGGGTTGATTGCGACAAACCTGCATGTCCTGGGGGAAGCGAGGCCGATCAACGTGGAGACGGCGGACGGCAAGCGTTACGAAGTGAGCTCCGTTCACGCCTCGGATCGGTCGCTTGACCTGGCCTTGATACGGATCAATGCCAGGGATCTGCCGGTCCTGGAGCTGGGTGATTCGGATCGGCTCAAGGAGGGCCAGGCTGTCGTGGCCATCGGCAATCCGCACGGCCTGAAGCATAGTGTGGTGTCAGGCGTGGTGTCGGCAAAGCGGGAAATGGAAGGCCGGCAGATGATTCAGCTCGCCATCCCCATCGAGCCGGGCAACAGCGGCGGTCCGCTTCTCGACATGGAGGGCAAGGTGCAGGGGATTCTCACGATGAAATCGCTGCTGACGCCAAACCTTGGCTTCGCCGTGCCGATCAATCGGCTGAAGCCGCTCTTGAAGAAGCCAAATCCCATCGCCATGTCGCGCTGGCTCACCATCGGCACGCTCGATCCTGCCGACTGGACCATTTTGAACGACGGTCACTGGCGGCAGCGTGCCGGCAAGATTATCGCGGAAGGCATCGGCAGCGGCTTTGGCGGCAGAACCGTTTGCCTATCGCAACAAAAGCCGTTGACACTTCCTTATGAAGTAGCGGTCACGGTTCGGTTGGATGACGAGTCGGGCGCCGCCGGTCTGGTGTTTCACGCTGACGGCGGCGACAAGCACTACGGCTTCTATCCGAGCGCCGGCCAGCTTCGGCTCACGCGCTTCGAGGGGCCGGACGTTTATTCCTGGACCATTCTCGAACAGAAGCCAAGCCTGCATTACCACCCCGGTGACTGGAACACGCTCAAGGTGCACATCGACAGGGAAAAAATCTTGTGCTACGTCAATGGCCATCTCGCCATCGAATCGAGCGATGCGGGATTGAGCAGCGGCAAGGCCGGCCTCGCCAAATTCCGCCAAACGCGGGCGGAGTTCAAGCACTTCCAGGTCGCCAGGGAAATCAAAGACGCCGACTTGCCTGCCGAGCTGGTGCAGCGAATCACAAAAGCCGTGGCGAAGCTGCCCATCGGGAACGCGGCGCCGCCGGAACTTGTCGATGCCTTGCTGCCGGACGGGGCCGCCAGCGTCACCGTCCTGCGCGACCGCGCCAAAGCACTCGATCAAAAGGCGGCGCAGCTTCGCGCCCTCGCCCAGGCCGTGCATCAGAAACGCGTGCAGTCCGAGCTGGTGAAGGTGTTGCAAAGTAAGGAAGAGGACATCGACGTCCTGCATGCGGCTCTCCTGCTAGCCAAGCTTGACAACGATGAACTCGACGTGGAGCTATACCGCAAGGAGATCGATCACATGGCCCGCGATCTGGCCGCGGCGGCGCCGAAAGGAGCGGATGATAAAACCAAGCTTGCGGCCCTGAATAAATATTTCTTTACCGAGCACGGCTTCCACGGCAGCCGTAGCGACTACTACAACAAGGCCAACAGTTACCTGAACGAAGTGCTGGACGACCGGGAGGGAATCCCGATCACGCTGAGCATTCTATACATGGAGCTGGCGCGGCGCATGGGCGTCAAAGTCGTCGGCGTTGGGCTGCCGGGCCATTTCGTGGTCCAGCATATGCCTGTCAAAGGAGAAGGACAGCTTTTTGATATTTACGAAGGCGGCCGTCCCCTGACACCCAAGGAGGCCCGCCAGTTAGTGCGCGACTACACCGACCGTCCAGCCCAGGATGCCGATTTTGCTCCGGTCAGCAAGAAGGCGATCATCGTCCGCATGTTGCACAACCTGATGGGCATAGCGCGCGGGCGAGAGCGACATTAAAAGCGCCCTGCGCTACCTCGATACCATTTTGGCGATCAAGCCCGATGCCAGCGACGAGCACATGCTGCGCGCCGCGGCCCGTTACCAGGTTGGCAACCGTGACGGCGCCCTTGAGGATGTAGATTGGATCCTGGATCACAAGCCCGAGAGCATCAACCTCGAGCGCGTGCGCGAATTTCGCCGGATGCTGGAGCGCTCGGAACGTTAGGAGTTGACGGGAGGTTGATTACTCCGGCGGTTTGTCGAGCATATCTGCCATCTCGGGGCCGAGAACGAGCCTGGGCCTGGTCGATGCAGTGCTCATCAGCCAACTCCGTTCTATTTCTTGCCCTGAGTTTGAATGGTGCGGATTGCCATGCCGGCCGCTCGACTCACCCCGCGGTCCTTGTCATTTTGCGCCTGCCGCAAAGCCGGAATGGCCTCCTTCGCCTCAGCGCCCAGTTGCCCTAACGACGTTGCCGCGGCCATGCGTACGCCGGCGTTCTTGTCCTTCAAGGCTTCCATGAATACGGGGATCGCCTTCTCGGGAGGAGGATCGATGCGGCCCAGCGCGGCGGCCGCGGCCTGGCGGACGCTGGCGGCACTGTCCTTCTTGAGCAGATCCAGGAGCAAAGGAATGGCGTCTCTGGTGTCCGCGGCATTGACGGCGCCGAGATGCCCTAACTCCTTCGCAGCATTGGCCCGGGTCTTGGCGTTGCCGCTTTTCAGCTCCTTCATGTAGGTGGCAACGTCGTCCTTTTTGGAATCGGCGCGCGCTGGAATAAGCATCAAGGCGCAAAGGCAGGAAAGGCCAAGAGCGATGAACAGTGATTTCATGGTGAGATCCTCGGCACAGCACTTTCTCCCAAGCGGTTGCTCTTCCCAAGTTTACCGTGAAAGCTGGTCGTTGGGAAAGGCTCAACCGGCTCTGCTGTAAAGATAGACGTAGCCGCTAATCGCGATGGCGCCGATCCCCGCCAGGGCGGCCAGGCCCCAGAGCATGCTTTTATGCTTCACCGCCAGCGAAAACGAGGCGATCGTGACGCCTGCCTGGGCGATCAACATGCAGTAAAAGAAATGCCGGCTGCGCTTGCGGTGGCTCTCGGAACTAACGCTCGATTTGCGGATCTGGACTTCGTAAAGGCTGGCTGCCTTTTGATTGTGCCGCGCTTCATTATCGTAACGGCGAACGGTATAGTCATACTGGTTTGCCTTGAAGTCGTTGCTGAGTTCGGTCACCTTGTTCTTGATGCTGTTGCCGCTGTGGATAACGGCGACGGCGGAGGCCCGCAACGGCGCCAGCGCATCTAAGGTAGGCAAGCCTTCCAGAGCCGATTCAAGGCGGCGCGTGTTGCGTTGCAGGTCCCAGCCGAGCTGCGATTGCCGGAATATCAACTTTTCCAGGTCTTCGAGGGCGCCGCTCACTGGTTTGTTCGATTTCTCCACGGCCAGCACATTGCCCTCCGCGAGGCTGATCTCGTGGTGCAGTGTTGCCTCGCTGATGTTGCCGATCAAGGGGGCCGTCTCCTGCTCGGTCGCGCGCGCCTCGATGGCTTTAAGCGCTTCCTGAACCCTGGGCTCCTCGATGGCGCTGGTTTTCACCGGGGGCAGCTTATCGATGGCCAGATAGCCAAAAGCCTCCTGCGCCTGGCTGGTTGCAAGTTTCTGCTCCAGATCGGCCTGCAACGCCTGGGCATCCTTTATTTCCATGCCGATTATCTGCAGCAGCCGTTCGGTGACTTGCCTTAGCTTTTCTCCATGGCTGCCCAGAGCGCTTTTTGACGAAACCAAAAGCGCATTGAGGCTCAGCACCTGTTTTTCGACTTGTTGGAGGTCATTTACGAGTTGCACGGCTGAGGCGCGCAGCATTGCGGGCTCAAGCTTGTCGGTTTTGGAAAGGACGGGCAATCGATCCACGGCCATCTTGGTTTCTTGCCCGCGGCTGCGCTTGAACTGGAAGAAAGTCCATTGATCGGTGGCTTTGGATTGATTTTGCGCGGCCAAGGCACGATGGTAATGAGCCTGCGTCAATTCGCCGTTTGACAGCGCGGCCAGAATAGTCGCCACGACCGTCAGGATAACCGGCGTCGACGTCAGGATGACGCTCCAGAGCGTTTTCTTGGCCGGCGCGCCGGATTCGGTCGTTTCATCTACTTTGATTTGAGGAAGCTTCATAAGTCGATTCCTTGGGCACAGTTCGCGATCTAAGCAACGGTCAGCGGATTCTAAAAGCCCGCGGGCCAGGAATCAAGCTGGGGGGAGTACCGAGTACCGAGTACTGAGTACTGAGTACTGAGTACTGGGTACTGGGTACTGAGAATGCTCAGGGAACTTGCTCGACAATTTCTTCATTCTCCTTCCCCCTTCGCCCTTTCGCCCTCTCCCGCTTCAACCCTCATCCGTTACACCCCCTCACATCACCAGTTCCCGCCTTCAACCCTCACGCCCTCGCCCCTCGCTATAATGACCTCGTGCTCTCTCCCGCAGATGCGAAAAGGAATACCTCGTGGCCGTCCCCGTCGTTGCAATCATTGGCCGTCCCAACGTGGGCAAGTCGTCGCTGTTCAATGCGCTGGCCGGGCGGCGCGTTGCCATCGTCGATCCCACGGCGGGGGTTACGCGCGACCGGGTTTCCACGCTCATCAAGGCCGGCAGTCGTTTTTTCGAGCTGGTCGATACCGGCGGAATGGGCATCAAGGACGTGGATAACTTGACCACGCACGTGGAGCAACAGATCGAATCAGCCATCGACCAGGCGAGCTTGATCCTGTTTGTCGTGGATGCCCGCGCCGGTCTGACGCCGCTGGACGAGCAGGTTGCCAGCCGCCTGCGCTACGTGAACAAGCCGGTGCTGTGCGTGGCCAACAAGTGCGATACGCCGGAGCTGGACGCGCACGCCGCGGATTTCTACAAGATGGGCCGGGGCAAGCTGGTGCATGTCAGCGCCGAGCAAAAACGCGGCCTGGCGGAATTGATCAGCCTGACCCTCGAACGCCTTCCCGAGCCAGAGGACGCCGAGGCCAGCCGCGACGTCCAGATGAAGCTGGCCATTGTCGGCCGGCGCAATACCGGCAAGAGCACCTTCATCAACAGCTTGGCCGAAAGCGAGCGCATGATCGTCAGCGAGGTGCCCGGCACTACGCGGGACAGCGTCGACGTGCGCTTCGAGCGCGACGGCAAGGTCTTCGTCGCCATCGATACGGCCGGCGTCCATCGCAAGAAGAGCATCCAGTCGGATATTGACTTTTACAGCATGGCCCGCGCCGAGCGCTCCATCCGCCGCGCCGACGTCGTCCTGCTCTTCATCGACCCGCGCGTGCGCATCAGCAAGGTCGACAAGCAGCTCGCCGATTACATCCTGCAATTTCACAAGCCGGCCGTCTTCGCGGTGAACAAGTGGGACCTGATGATTCCCATGCCGACCAGCAAGTTCGGCAACTATGTACGGGCGACGTTTCCCAGCCTTGATTTCGTGCCCATTGCCTTCCTGACGTCGACGAGCGGCAAGAACGTGCATGCCGTCTTGAATCTCGCGCAGAACATGTTCAAGCAGGCCAGCACGCGGATCGGCACGCGCGAGATCAATCGCGTGCTGCAGATCGCCCTGGCGGAGCAAGCCCCGCCGATGCGCAAGAACCGGCGCGCCAAGATCTACTACGGCACCCAGGTGGCCAGCAATCCGCCGACGATCGTGCTGTTCACCAATGGCCCGGACCTCTTTGACAACACCTACCAGCGCTACCTGCTGAAGATCTTTCGCGACCATTTGCCGTTTCAGGACGTGCCCATCAAGCTTTACTTGCGGCACAAACGCCGCGGCGAGCAGATCCCCGAGGTAAAGGAAGAAACCGCCAAGACCCCGCCGCGCCGCGCGGCGGTCGACGTATCCAAACTGAAATTTCGCAGCAACGTGTCGGATGAGGAAATGAAACAGGAAAGCGAAAAGTACGATTCGGAATTGTGGAAGGATTTGTGAAGAGTAGGAACCGAGAAAAGTTAATACCCAAGTAACCCGAGTACTGAGTACCCAGTACTCGGTACCCAGTACTCGGTACTCAGTACTCGACTCAGTGCGATGGGGTTACCGCCGCCCTGCGGAGGAAAACTTCGATGTATACCACTTTTATTCAGCGTCTCGGCCTTTGTGCCGCGGCGGTCTTCTGCCTGGTCCCGGTACTTCTCGCCCCCGCGCAGAATGCACCGCGTGAAGCCAAAGCCGCTGCCGCCAAGAACGAATACTTCAAGGGCAAGGTCGTGCGCTTGGCGGACTTTGTCGAGAAGCACGGATCCAAGCTCGATCCGGAAGCTGTGCCGCATTGGCTGGCGCTGTCCACCGAGGATGGGAAGATTTATCCCCTCATTGAGGACGACGGCGCCCGCATGTTCTTCAAGGACGAAAAACTGCTCAACCGGCCGATGCGCTTGACCGGGCGGCTCTTGCCGGGCAGCCAGTTGCTGCAGGTCGTGGAGGTGCACAGCTATCTGCACGGACAACTCCACGAGGTCTATTACTGGTGCGACATTTGCAGCATCAAGCGCTACGAGAAAAAGACCTGTGATTGTTGCGGCGGACCAATGACGCTTCATGAGGAACCGGTCGCCAGGTAGCGCATGCCGGAAGCAGCACGATGCGATCCTTTCTCAGCCTGATCAAGGAAAGCGCGCTCAGCTGGTACGAGGACCGGGCCATGCGCATGGGAGCGGCCCTCGCTTACTACAGCGTGTTCTCGCTGGCGCCTTTGCTGGTGCTCGTGATCTCGATTGCCGGGCTGGTCTTTGGCGAGGAGAAAGCGCGTGAGTATGCCCTGGGGCAGGTCGAGAGGAACATCGGCGCCAGCGGCACGAAGGCCGTGCAATCGATGCTCGAACAAGTCAGCAATCCGCGTTCGAACCGGATCGCGACCATCATCGCCATCATCACCACGCTGGCCGGCGCTTCGGGTTTCTTTGCCGAGCTGCAGGATTCCCTGAATATCATCTGGCGCGTGACGGCGCCGGCCGCCGGCATCTGGTCTTTCATTAAGAACCGGCTGCTCACGTTCGCGATGATCCTGGTGATCGGCTTCTTGCTTCTGGCGGCGCTGGTGTTGACCAGCGCGCTTCACGTGGCCGGCCGGATCGTCCCTTTTCTAAAGGAAGATGAGAACCTCACTCTCTGGCACCTGGCCAACAGCGGCGTGACGTTTATTATCACCACGCTCCTATTCGCCATGATCCTCAAGATTCTTCCCGATGTGACGATTCACTGGCGCGATGTCTGGCTAGGGGCCGGGGTGACCGCCGTGCTCTTTGCCATTGGGAAATACTTGATCGGTCTCTATCTCGCTCATGCGGCCATTACGTCGGCCTATGGCGCGGCAGCCTCGCTGGTAGTGATCTTGACCTGGTTCTACTATTCCGCGCAGATCCTCTTGTTTGGCGCCGAGTTCACGCGCGTATTCGCGGTCAAGCGCGGCAGACATGTCCTTCCCCGGAACAAGGCGGTTCTGCTCAGCGATGCCGAATTGGCCAGGCAGGGCCTCAGACCGTCGCCGGAATACACATCGCCAGTCGGGCCCAGTCGGCTTGACCATTAGCTGGAACCCGGCTATTTTGCCCCGCTGCTGCCGTTCGGATGGCGCCCGTGACGAGGTTCTATATCGCCTTGGCTAAGGCAAGGGAAGTGTCGCATGCAATTGCTGTCCCCAGATATTCTTGAAGAGGCGTGCGAGATCTCCGCTGCCATCACGGCCACGGCAGGTGCGCTCGGCTTGCTGATCTGGCTGTTCGGCTGGCGCGGCCATCGCTTCTGGATTGTGCTGGCCACAACCGTTGCTGCCGGCATATTTGGGCTCTACTCCGAGCCAATCCACAAGACCCAACCGCTGGTAGCCGGAGTGCTGCTGGCTCTGGCCGCGGGCGCCCTGGCGCTGGCTCTGGTTCGCGTGGTGGCGTTTGCCTCCGGGGCGGTGGCGCTCTGGATTGCGGTGCATGCCCTGATGCCGCACTGGCACGAGCCGCTGGTCGCCTTGCTGGTGGGGGGGCTGATCGGCATCCTGCTCTTTCGTGCCTGGACAATGGTCTTGACCAGTTCGACCGGCGCCCTGGTGATGGTCTATTCCGGTTTGTGTTTGGCCCATAAGCTTGGTAATGTAGACGTGGTCACCCTGGCGGAGAAGCACCCGACGTTCCTGAATTGCGTTTTTGGCGTCGCGGCGACGCTCGGCCTGGCTGTGCAGTACTTGCTGGCGCGCCGGAAAGAAAATGACTCCAGCCGGCGCGAGCAACGGCCGCGCAGCCAACCTCAGGCGCAGGGCGGCTTATTCTGGTGGGGCCGGGGACAGCGGACTTATCGCCGGGCTGGATGATTCTCATGTTGAAGCGCTTGCTACGCTGGCTTACACCTCTCCTTATTCTTTGTTCCCTTTGCTTGCCGGTGGCTCTGGCTCAGCGGCAAAGGGGAGTGCAGACAGAAGAAGTAGAGACTTCCCGAAGTTTTCCGTTCGCCTATACCATTGCCCTCCTCGGCACCATGCTGGTCATGGTGATCGTCTGCGCGCCTAGCCGTAAATCGTGGCGGGGCTGACTTCTCATGCACTGGCTCGATGAGGAACTGGCACAGCGAAAGCGGCTTGGCCTCTTGCGCGTCCGGCGAAGCATGCAATCCGCTCAAGGGATTCATGTCTGCCAGGGAGGGCGCCAGTTTCTCAGTTTTGCTTCCAATGACTATCTCGGCCTGGCTGCTGACCCGCGGCTGGCGAAGGCTGCGGCTGGAGCAGCCCGGCGTTTCGGTTGCGGCGCCGGCGCATCCCCGCTTGTCCACGGCTACCTGACGCCGCATCGAAAGCTCGAGCGTGCCTTGGCGCACTGGGAGCATGTGCCGGAGACAATCGTTTTCAGCAGCGGCTTTCTCGCCAATGTTGCCGTGGTCAGCACGCTGGTATCGCGTGAAGATGTGATTTTCAGCGATGCGCTCAATCATGCCAGCATCATCGACGGCTGCCGGCTATCCCAGGCCCGCGTGCATGTCTACCGGCATGCAGACGTCAATCATCTTGCCGACCTGCTGCGCCGGGAAGGCGTGCACGCTCGTCGCCGGCTGATCGTGACAGATACTGTCTTCAGCATGGATGGCGATCTGGCGCCCGTGGCGGAGCTCCTCGAACTGGCTGAGCGGCACGACGCGCTTCTTGTCCTGGACGAAGCGCATGCGACCGGCGTGCTGGGCGAACACGGCCGCGGCGTTTCGGAGCTCTTCCTGGGCGATTTTCAGGCGGAGCGAATTATCAAGGTCGGCACGCTGAGCAAGGCCCTGGGCAGCCAGGGAGGATTCGTATGCGGCTCGCGCCGGCTGACTGCATGGCTCGTCAATCACGCTCGTCCGTACATTTTTTCCACGGCGCTGGCGCCGCCGGCGGCGGCAGCGGCCCGCCGGGCGCTCGCCATCGTCCAGGCAGAGCCGGAAACGAGGCGACGGCTGCAAGGGTTGTCTGCCTTCCTCCGCGAACGCTTGCATGAAGCCGGCCTCGGCAGCGGTTCTTCCGCGTCCCAGATCGTGCCGCTCATCGTCGGCGCTGCCCGCACGGCCTTGTGCCTGGCCGCAGCCCTGAAGCGCGAGGGGCTCCTGGTGCCCGCGATCAGGCCACCCTCGGTAGCCCCGGGCGCGGCGCGCTTGCGCATCAGCCTTAGCGCCGGTCATACCGAGGATGATGTGCTGCGGCTGGTGTCCGCCCTGCAAACTTATCGACACTACTTTTCGGAAAGCCCCTGCCATGCTCAGCCTGGCCACAGTGATCGCATTCCTTGAACAGTTGGCGCCGCCCTCCCTGGCCGCGGACTGGGATAACGTCGGCCTGCTGCTGGGCGACCATTCGGCTTCGGTGCAACGGATCATGACCTGCCTGACCGTAACGCCCGAGAGCGCCGCGGAGGCCGTGGAAAGCGGTGCCCATCTGGTTGTCACGCATCATCCCATTCTGTTTCGCAGCGTGAAACGCTTGACCGCTGCCACAGCGGAAGGGGGCATGCTGCTGTCCTTGATTCGAGCCGGCGTTGGCGTCTACAGTGCGCACACGGCCTATGATAATGCCTCCGGAGGCATCAATGACGCTCTCGCCACTCGGTTGCAACTACAAGACATCGTGCCGTTACGACGACAAGCCGGTCCGCGGCAGTGCAAGGTTGTGGTCTTTGTTCCGGAAGCGGATCTGGGACGCGTCTCCGATGCCATGTTCACCGCTGGCGCCGGCAACATTGGCGAATATAGCCAGTGCAGTTTCCGCTTGAGCGGTACGGGCACGTTCTTCGGCTCAGAAACTACCAACCCGTCTGTCGGCGCCAAAGGCCGGCGCGAGGAGGTAGATGAACACCGTTTGGAAGTGGCTTGTCCGGAATCCCGCGTCGACGCGGTGATTGCCGCCATGCGCCGGGCGCATTCGTATGAGGAACCCGCCTTTGATGTCTATCCGCTTCAGCCACAACCCGGTTCGCAGGGGGAAGGCAGGATCGGCAAACTGCCTGTTCCAACTCCGCTCGCCGAGTTGGCAAAAATGATCAAGCAGCAGTTTAATGGCGGCCACATCCAGATCGTCGGCCCAACGGAGCGACTGATCCGGTCTGTCGCCGTCGCCTGCGGCGCCGGAGGCGGGTTCCTTGACGACGCTACTCGCGCCGGGGCAGACGCTTTCCTCACAGGTGAGATGCGGTTTCATGATTATCTAGCCGCTCAGGCCCAGGGAATCGCCCTCATTTTGCCCGGTCATTATGCCACGGAGCGGTTCGGCGTCGAGGAGTTAGCCGCGCGCTTGCAAAAGCAATGGCCGGATCTTCAGATTTGGGCCAGCAAGCGCGAGAGCGATCCGCTGCAATGGCTGTAGCCGCGTCTGTAACAATTGGCGCGCCGCGTTTGTAAAGACCGCCCAGTATCGTCCTGGCGCAGGCATATGGCCGAGCACGCCAATCGACCTAATAGACGCCTTCACTTGCTATTGCGGAAAATGTGGACAAGCTATGATCGGGCCAAGCCTAAGCGGCATAGGAATTGCGTCAACACCCGAGCCCGATCCAGTTGGGATTCCGATCTCAGTTGCTGGATAGCCGAATTCGCCAGAATTCGCGCAGATCGGAACTCTGGCGAGTTCCGCTACCCGTAAAAGACAGTGCGCCATCCTTTCCTTTCTTCGCAGTTGCGCCAATCCACATGAACGTCGCCGTCGCGGACAAGGAGTAGTCCATGAAGCAATGCAAGTTCGTTTTGCTCACTCTCGTGATCGTCGCCTTCACCGGCGCCGCACTGACGCACGCGGGCGGCGCCCATAGCCGGCTGACAGACTCCGCCGCGCGCGGCGCCAGCCCGCTGGCTGGCCGGTCGCACAACCCATTTGCCGACACGGCACTGCAACGCTGGCGTCTCGGAGGAACCACACACTGGCGTTCCATGCTGCTGCAGCATTAGAACTCGACTAAGACAGTGCGGGCATCCCAGGTACGAAAGGAGTCGAACATGGGACAGAAAGAATTCAATCGGCACGGCATCTCCATTCTCTCCGGCTCACGCTACGGCGTCACGGGCGCCGGGTTCTCGCACCCATCCTGTTTATCTGAGGACATTGCCGGCCAGCCGCCGCTGCCGGCGGACTTGATGGAGCCGACGATCCCTGGATGGGACAACATCTGGATCGATCTCGGCGGGGAAGGGTGAAGCAGAGCGGATCGGACAGATTGACTTGAGATCCAGGAGCCAGCAGAATGTAGTTGAAGGAATGGAACCGCACAGAGGACGAAACATGACTGAAGAGAACGGCTACAAGTATCTGGCTCGTTGGCGAGGATCGAATTACAAGCAGCTTTTCTATAAGGACCGCAAGATCCGCGCAGAGATCCTCTATCGGGCCACGCTTGATCCCGAGGCACGCACGCCGGAGGAGGTTGCGCACGATTATGACGTTCCTGTAGAAGCAGTTCACGAAGCCATTCACTACTGCATGCACAACGAACCCTTGCTGCGTGAGGAACGAGATCGGGAACTGGCGGATATTCGGGCACGTGGCTTGGACAAGCCGCCTTACGTCCCCGCATGGTACAAGCCCGAAGAATGAATCTGTACCTGGATGACAACATCACGGACAGGCGGCTGGTAGCGCTGCTGCGCAAGGTCGGACACTCGGTCACGCTCCCCATCGAGGTTGGGCAATCGGGACAATCAGACGCGAAACACCTCGAATACGCCCTTCGCCACGGTCTTGTGCTTGTGACCCACGACGAAGTTGATTTCAGCGAACTCCACGATCTCGTGCTTGCTGCGGGGGGCGGCCATCCAGGCATCGTGTCGATTCGAATGGACAATGATCGGCGGCGCGACATGAAGCCCGGTGGCATCCGTGCCGCCATCGCGAATTTGGAAAAGGCCGGCATTACGATTGCCAACAAGATCCATGTGCTGAATCATTGGCGCTAATCCGTTGGACCAGATCCGCCATGTCGGACAATCTCTCCGGGATTATTGAACGCGTTACATTCCACAATTCTGAAAATGGTTTTGCCGTCCTGCGCGTGCATGTGGATGAGCGGCCTGATCTGGTGACCATCGTGGGCCATATGCCTAACGCGCTGGCCGGGGAAACCATCGAGGCGAGTGGCGCCTGGATCAAGGACCGCGAGCACGGTTTACAATTCAAGGCCGAGCAGATCAAAACCTCGCCCCCTGAGTCCCCAAAGGCCATTGAGCGTTACCTCGCTTCCGGATTGGTGAAAGGCATCGGGCCGCATTTCGCGCGCAAGATCGTCGCTGTCTTTGGCGACAAAACGCTAGATGTTATCGACGAAAGCCCCGCCTTCCTGCAGCAGGTGAAGGGCATCGGCTCACGCCGGATCCAGCGCATCCGCCAAAGCTGGCAGGAACAGAAAGCCGTGCGCGCCATCATGCTCTTCTTGCAGGCGCACGGCGTCGGCACGGCGCGGGCGGTGCGCATTTACAGGACATACGGCGACCGGGCCATCGAGCTGGTGAAGGAGAATCCGTACCGGCTGGCGACGGACATATGGGGCATTGGCTTTCAGACCGCCGACGAGCTCGCGGGCCGGCTGGGGATTGATCGCGCTTCGCCTATCCGAGCGCGAGCCGCGCTCCATTACGTGCTCAAACAGCTTGGCAATGAAGGGCATGTTGGTTTTCCAGAAGCAGGGCTGATCCACCGTACCGCCGAGCTTACCCGCATCGACCTGGGAATCATTGCGGATGCGGCCAATCAGGAGCAGGCCGAAGGCGAGCTGGTTCGGGAACGAGTGGACGCGGAAGAGTGGATTTACCTGAAGCCGCTTTACCTGGCGGAAACGGGAGCGGCGCGGGCTTTGCGAACCCTGCGCGACGGTCGGCACCCTTTGCCGGCCATTGATACCGACAGCGCCATGCGCTGGGTGGAAGGCAAGATGAATCTGCAACTGGCCCCCAGCCAGCGGGAAGCCATTCGCCAGGCGGCAAGTCAGAAAGTGCTGGTCATCACCGGCGGCCCGGGCGTGGGCAAAACCACCATCGTCCGCGGCATTCTGGAAATCTTCGCCGCCAAGGAAATGCGCTGTGCCCTGTGCGCCCCGACAGGGAGAGCAGCCAAGCGCCTTGCGGAGACCACCGGCCGCGAGGCCAAAACCATCCATCGCCTGCTCGCATTCGACCCGGCCGGCGGCGGCTTCCAGCACGATCGCGATCGCCCGCTCGATGTCGATCTGCTCGTGGTGGACGAGGCTTCCATGGTGGATGTGAGCCTGGCGTATCAGCTCCTGCGCGCGATCCCCCAAGGCGCCTGCGTGGTCCTGGTCGGCGACGTCGATCAACTGCCTTCGGTCGGACCGGGCACGGTGCTTGCCGATATCATTGCTTCGCGCGCGGTCCCGGTGGTGCGCTTGAAGGAGATTTTTCGCCAGGCCGGGCAGAGCCTGATCGTGCGCGCCGCCCACCAGGTCAACCAGGGCGAGATGCCGGAATCCGCGCCGTCCGCGCAAGGGGATTTCTTTTTCATCAACGCGGATTCGCCGGAAGCGATCCTTGAACGCATCATCGCTCTGGTGCAGGAACGGATCCCGGCGCGCTTCGAGTTCGATCCGCTCCGCGATATTCAGGTGCTCACGCCCATGAATCGCTCCCTGCTCGGGGCGCGCAATCTTAATGAGCGCCTGCAGGCGGCCTTGAATCCGCCCGCGCGCCAGCAGCAAATCGACCGGTACGGCTCCATCTTTCGCCTTGGCGACAAGGTCCTGCAAACCGTCAACGATTATCAGAAAGAAGTGTTCAACGGAGACATCGGACACATCAGCCGCATTGACGAAGTGGAGCAAGAAGTGACGGTGGCCTTTGACGGCCGCCCGGTGGTCTATGATCTGGCTGAACTGGACGAGTTGGCGCTGGCCTATGCCCTTACCATCCACAAGTCGCAAGGCAGCGAATATCCTGCCGTCGTCATTCCGCTGCACACGCAACATTACCTGATGCTGCAGCGGAATCTACTCTACACCGGGATCACGCGCGGCAAAAAGCTCGTCGTGTTGGTTGGCAGTAAAAAGGCGTTGTCGATCGCGGTGCTTCGCCAGGACACCAGCCGGCGCTATACGGCGCTCCAGCGGCGGCTGCAGGGGGATATCTAGATCGACCGGCCTCGAAACTGCTTGCTCGGCATATGCGCTAGCCTCTATACTCCATGTTCAGGCCCAAAAACGCCTCGCCTGGCGTCTTCATGGAGAAACAACGCATGACAGTAAGTCGCCGCTATCCCAGTCACGGCCTGGCCCTCGCTCTCGGGAGTGCGATAGCCGTTGTGACGGGGTTAGGAATAATCAACATCAGCCTCGCAGAAAACAGCAAGGGGGTCACGGCGGATGAAGTGCGTACCCTGCAACAGAAGTTTCAGGCTGAGCGTGCCGCGGCGCAGAAGTCTGGCTCGGCCGCCAAGTTTTCTGCGGAGCTGTTCAAACAGGTCGATGTGCTGGCCAAGCAGGGAGAGACGGAGCTTGCCGCCGGCCGGCTTAACGAAGCGCGCGACGCTTACCGCGCGGCGCGCTGGTACTTGCCGGTGTTGCCGCCCGATTTGCCCGATCACGTCGTGCGCGTTTTCGGCAGCTTGAAATTGCGGCACGGGGGCGAGATCCCTTCACTAGCCTACAGTCCCGATGGCAGCAAGCTGGCCACGGCCAGCATTGACGGCACCGTCAAGATCTGGGACACGGCCACGGGGAGAGAGCTACGCACCTACCGCGGACATAACGGCCCGGTGCAGGCTGTTGCTTTTTCGCCCGTAAAGGGAGACAAGCTCCTTGTCGCATCCGGCGGGGCCGACAAGACGATTCATATCTGGGACGCCAATACAGGCATGGTTGTGCGCAAGCTCCCCGATCTGCAGGGCATGGTGGCCACGGTCGCCTTCAGTCCGGACGGTAAGAGCATCGCTTCCGCGGGCACCGATAGTGTCCTCTACGTTCACGACGCCACCGACGGCAAACTGAAATTCAAGAACTCGATACACACCTTTGTCATTCGCTCGGTCGCTTACAGCCCGGATGGCCAATGGCTGGCCACGGCGGGCGACGACCGGATGGTGCGCCTCTGGAAGGCCAACGCTGCCGGTACGGCGGTGCGCTCCGTACCGGCGGGGCAGGCCAGTCTCTATCAGGTCGCCTTCAGCCCGTCCGGCGACCATTTCGCCGCCTGCGGTGCAGACAACGTGATCAAGATCTACGACATGAACGGCAACGAGCCACAGGTCCTCAAGGGGCACACCAAAGCCGTAACCTGCCTGGCGTACAGCAAGGACGGCAAGATGCTGGCTTCGGGAAGCAATGATCGCAGCGTGCGGCTCTGGGACATTGCCAGCGGGCAATCGCTCCGGTCGCTGCGCGGGCACGGTGAAGAGATCACGGCGGTCGGCATCAGCCCCGATGGCGGGCAGCTGGTTTCTGCGGGCAAGGACCAGGCCCTGCGGCTATGGGACCTCGACCCGGTGGAGCGTGTCCGCGATTTCACCGGCCAGCGCGGCCCCGTCTGGTCGGCGGCATTCAGTCCGGACACCAACCGGATTGTGGCCGGCGGCGCGGACAAGATAGTTCGCCTCTGGGAATTTAACGCCGCAGGGCAGGGGAGCGCAACTCCCGTCCAGGCTCTGACCGGCCATCAAGCGGCGGTGACGGCCGTGACCTACAGCACGGACGGCAAATCGATTCTCTCCTGTGGCGGCGATGGCACGCTTATTCTCTGGGATGCCGCTGCCGGCAAGCAACTGCACACCTTCCCGGCGCATCGCGGGCCGGCTACCAGCGCCGCCTTCAGCCCCGACGGCAGCAAGATTGTCTCCGGCGGCATCGATCACCAGATCAAGGTCTGGGATTCGGAGAGCGGCAAGGAGCTGCTCACCTTCAACGGCCATCGTTCGGTGGTCATGGCGGTCGCTTTCAGTCCAGATGGCAAGCAGATCGCTTCCGGGAGCGCCGACCTGACCATCCGGCTCTGGGACGTGGCCGCCAAAAAGGAAACGAGCATTCTCCGCGGACACGCGGGCGCCGTGAGCGCTCTCGCCTTCAGCTCGGACGGCCGGCGGCTGGCCTCTTGCAGCGTGGACCGGCTTGTCAAGATCTGGAATGTTCACGAACCGTCCGCTGAGCCGCTCACACTGACGGGCCACGGCGGGCCGCTGAGCTCGGTGGCCTTCAGTCCGGACGGCCGTTATGTCGCATCTGCCGGCAGTGATCGGCTGGTGAAAGTCTGGGACCTCCAGGACCAGACCGAGTTGCGCAGCTTCCGCGGACACAAGGACTGGGTGACCTCGGTGGCCTTCAGCTCCAACGGGCAATATGTAGTCTCGGCGAGCGTCGATCAGACGGTGAAAGTATGGGAGCTGGCCGGCAAGGAAGTGACGCTCATGACGTACGGCCACCTGCGGCAGGTCTTTACGGCAGCATTCAGTGCGGACGGCAAGCTGCTGGCTTCGGCCGGCGCCGATCAATCCATCAAAATCTGGGACACGGCCACGGGAGCCGAGTTGCACACGCTCCCCGGGCATCAGGACGACATCACCGCCCTGGCCTTCACGCCGGACGGCAAGAAGCTGGTCAGCGCCGGCAAGGATAAGGCGATCAAGGTCTGGGACGCCGGCACCGGGCGGGAATTGCGCGTCATCAATGGACCCGATAACCCCATGTACGCCCTGGTCGTGACTCCGGACGGCAAGCGGATCGTTGTCTGGGTCATGAAGAGCGATATTCAGTATTACGACATCGAGTCGGGCAATCGCGTCAAGGCACCCTTGCAGGTCCATGAAGGAGACCTGGTTTGTCTCACCTTCAGCCCGGATGCACAGGTAGCGGTCATGGGGGATTCGGGCGGCAGTGTGCGGGTCTGGGACATTGCCAGGGGGGAGCGCATCGGCGGCGACATTGCCGCGCACAAGACCATTGCCGATGTGACCCTGACGCCGGACAAGAAGTTTCTCGTAACCGGCGGAGACGATGGGGAGATCAAAATTTGGGATCTGGCCAAGCGGCAGCTGATACGCACGATCGCCGCGCACAAACGCAAGATCGCTGGCTTCGCCATGAGTGCCGATGGAGCGCGCTTCGCCTCGGCGAGCGAGGACCACGAGATCAAGCTCTGGGATCTGTCCTCCGGCAATGAGTTGCGTAAATGGCCCAGCGTCGCCGTGCGTGCCCTGACCTTCGCGCCCAATGGCAAGACCATGGCGACGGCCAACGAGAATACTACGCTTTACTTGCTTGAGTGCCCGTAGTCAGTAGCCAGCAGCAAATGGTCTCTCTTATTTGAGGGTCTTTGATGTATCGAATCACTGTGGCTCTCTTGACTGCGTTCGGCTTGATTGGCGGTATCGCCTGGGCCGGTGATGATGACGATGATGCGTCACCCAAGGGCGCCCTGCGGGCGCTGAATGAGTTCATTGGCGAGTGGAAAGGCAACGGCGCCCCGGAGAAGCGGCGCGTGGAGCGCGGCGAGAGCTGGGACGAGACCCTGAGCTGGAGCTGGCGCTTCAAGAAGGACGACGTCTGGCTCACCCTGACTGTGAAAAACGGCCGTTACTTCAAGAGCGGCGAGCTTCGCTATTTGCCGGACAGCAAGCGCTATCAATTGACGGCGGTCGATAAGGACGACAAGAAGCTGATTTTCACCGGCGCCAACAAAGACGGCTACCTGACGCTCGAGCGACTCGACCCGGACAGCAAGGAAACGCAGCGGCTGACGATGAATTCCGCCGGCGACGGGCTGCGTTTCATTTATCGCTATGCCCACAAGCCCGAAGGGCGGACGCTCTTTACCAAGGACTACCTGGTTGCCTGTACCAGGGCCGGGGAGAGCCTCGCCGGCAAGGAGAACAAGGTCGAATGCCCGGTAAGCGGCGGTCTCGGCACTATGCCGGTGAGCTATAACGGCAGGACCTATTACGTTTGCTGCTCCGGTTGCCGGGACGCGTTCAACGAGAATCCTGAGAAATACATCAGGGAGTTTGAGGCCAAAAAGAAGAAGAAATAATACTTGACCCTCTGGCGGAAGAGGGAACAGGAGGAGATCCGATGATCCGAGGTTTACTTTCTGTTTCATTGCTGGCGTTGTGCTTCGTCGCTGGACAGCCATTGCTCAGTTTCGTAACAGCGGACGACGCCAAGCAAAAGAAAGAAAGCCCCAAGAACTCCAAGGGCGACGAGAAGCCGGACAGTGTCAAGCGTGCCCAGACGACCGCCTATACGGAAGTGAACGGCAAAATTACCAAGGTGGACGACACGATTCTCAGTCTCGGCAATGTGGCGGGGCGTAGAGCGACACTCGACGACATCATCATTGCCGACGATGTCAAGGTGCGCGTGCCCGCCGAGCGCGAATTCGACAGCAAGGGCAAACCCAAGCCGTTCAAGCCCGACCCCAACGACCCCGATCGCAAGTACGGCGGCGTGAAGGGTTCCAAGAATGACCTGCGCGAAGGACAGCGCGTGCTCGTGAAGCTGGGCAAGTACAAGAAGAAGCTGGTGGCCACGATTATTGTCGTGTTGCCTGAGGAGAAGAAGTAAGACACGGGTGTGCCGTGGCTAGACCCGCTCATTCAAAGGTTTGACCGCACGCAGCGCTTCTCCCGTATATCGTGCCCGCGGCCGGATAAGACGGTTGTTGTCTAGCTGCTCGATGACATGCGCGCCCCAGCCGGCGACGCGCGACATGACGAAAATCGGCGTGTAGAGCGGCACTTCCAGACCCATGGCGTGATAGAGCCGGCCGGCCGGCCAATCCAGGTTCGGCAACAGATTCTTTTCGCTCGCCATGACGCGCTCGATAATGTCCGCCGTCTCTTCCCATTTCATTTGACCGGTCGCCTCAGCCGCCTTGCGCGCGAACTCCTTCAAGATCTTGGCGCGTAGATCGCCGGTCTTGTAGACGCGATGGCCGAAGCCCATGACGCGCTCCTTGCGAGCCAGGGCGTCGCGGATCCACTTCTCCGCGGTTTTCGGTCCGCCGGCGGCGCGCAGGATGTCCATGACCTTTTCATTGGCGCCGCCGTGCAGCGGTCCCTTGAGGGCGCCGATGGCGCCGACCACGCTCGAGTGCAAATCCGATAGCGTCGAGCAAATCACCCGCGCGGCGAACGTGGAAGCGTTGAACTCATGCTCGGCGTAGAGAATGAGCGACACGTCAAAGGCGCGCACCTCGGCCGGGTTCGGCTCGGTGCCGCGCAGCATGTAAAGAAAATTGGCGGCGTGCGAGAGGTCGGCGCGGGCGGCAACCGACGGCAGGCCCTGGCCCAGGCGGAACCGGTCCGCGATGGCGACGGGAATTTGCCCAAGCAGCCGCTCGGTCTTGCGCACATTGGCGGCATGGCTGCTGTCCTCGGCCTCCGGATCAAAATGGCCCAGGACGCTGACGGCGCTGCGGAGCGCGTCCATGGGCGGAGTGGTGCGCGGCAATGCTTTGAGCAAATCCTTGAGCGGCTGGGGAATGCTCCGTGCCGCGCCGATGCGCTTCTGAAACTCCCGCTGTTGCATGCCGGTCGGCAACTCACCGTAAAGCAGCAGATAGGCCACCTCGTCAAAGCCGACGCGTTCCGCCAGCTCGACGACGGGATAGCCGCGATAACGCAGGCCGCCTTCCACGGTGGAAATCGCGGTCTCGCCCGCGATGACGCCTTCCAGTCCCGGCGAATACACTTCGGGAGCACTCATCGTTTCTCCTGGTCAGCCAAAATAGTCCCGATCCCGCGCTTCGTAATCGGCGTAGCCGAGTAAATCGTAAAGCTCAGCACGTGTCAACATGTGCGGCAAGCACTGGCGCTGGTGGCCGTCCGCCTGAATCCTTGCCAGGGTATCCTGGGCGGCCCGCAGAGCCACGCGCAAGGCCGTGAGCGGGTAAAGCACCATACGGTAGCCCATCCCGGCCAAGGTTGCAAAATCTAAATTGGGACTACGGCCGAATTCGGTCATGTTGGCCAGCAGCGGGGCCTTGATCTCGCGGGCGAACGCTGCGAATTCTTCGGCGCCTTCCAGCGCCTCGGGGAAGATGGCATCGGCGCCGGCTTCAAGATAAAGTCGGGCCCGCCGCACAGCGTCATCAAAGCCGTTGACGCCGCGGGCGTCGGTGCGGGCCATGATGACGAACTGGGGATCTTGCCGCGCCGCTACGGCGGCGCGCAGCTTGGCGGCCATCACCTGCGGCTCCACGAGGTGTTTGCCGGACAGGTGACCGCAGCGTTTGGGGAGCTGCTGGTCCTCGAGATGAATGCCTGCCGCGCCCGCGCTTTCAAACAACCGCACGGTGCGTTCGACGTTAAGAGCTTCACCGAAACCCGTGTCGGCATCGCAAAGGAGGGGCAGGGGGGTGGCCAGGGTAATGGTCCGTGCTTGCTCGACGAAGTCATTGAGGCTCAAGAGGCCCACATCGGGCACACCGGCGGCTGCGGACAGGGCGCCGCCGGAGAGGTAAATCGCCTGGTAGCCGAGGCGCTCCGCCATTCGCCCCACGAGCGCGTTGAAGACGCCCGGAACGGCAATGGCCTGGGTTGCCCAGGCTGTGCGCAATCGGTATCCGGGTGAGTCCGGCATGGTTTGCTCGTGTAACCAGGACGTTTACACGCCCCGCTCGCCAGTCGTCTTCAATATACGCACACGGAAACCCAGGGCCTGGCTGAGCGCGACCATCTCTCCGAAGATGTCGCCGTAGGCGACGGCGATGTGATTGCTCAGATAGTGCGCCATGATGGTTTCCATCGAGCAGCCCAGGTCAGCCGCCATGAAGGGCCATTCGCGGGTGGTCCCTTCCCACCAGGCGTCGCGGACCTTGGGCGGCAACTTGACCACTTCGCCCTGGCCGATGTCCATCCAGAGCCGGTCGTTCTTGATGTAGGCCCGCGCCCACGTGATCTTACCAGGAAGACTCTCGCCGGCAAATGTCCCGCCGGGGATCGGGAAATACCCCGCCGGCTGCCGATAGCTGTGCACGCCGGCCAGCGTGCTGGGGTCGTGGTTGAAGGCGTAGGCGCCGCAACTGCCGGAGTTCAGCAAGACCCAGAGCCAGCGGCCGTCCTGCGCATTGCCCCAGCGCACGTCGTGGAACAGCACCGCCTGGTGAAGTTCTTTCTTCAAGAGCAAACGTTTCATCAATTCCATGGGGATCAAGTTGCCCTGGTCGGCTTCCGTGCTGGTGATGATGAGATCGCCGTTGGACTCCGGCCGGCAGGTCGAATTCAGCAAGCCTTCGCAGAAATCGCTGGGCGGCAGCACCGGCAGCAGGCCCAGCTGGTACTGCCAGCCGAGACAATCCGCCTTGAACTCGTGGAGCAGATCCAGCACGGCGAGGTACATGCGCAGTTGTGTCCGTGTGCACTCTTGGGTGAAGTCGCCCTTGCCTTTCTCATGCCAGTGGAACTTGACGCCCTTGTCCTTGACGAATTGCAGAGCTTGTTCCACCCGTTCCGGCTTCACGTGCCCCATGCGGACGGGAAGCCAGGCTTGATCGACCTTATGCTCGGCGAAGCCGTGCCGAGCCAGCAAACGCGGGCCGAAGTAGCCGTTAATCATGCCCATCGACGTGTCGCCGAGCATGAGAGCGAGTACGCGCTTGTGGCGAATCTCAGTCAGCACCTGGTCCGCCAGGGCCTGGGCCTGGGGAGAGACTGACGGGCAATCATGCAGCTCATCTTCCGAATAGGCAATGCGACCGCTGGAGCACCACTCGTCCAGCCGTCCCATGAAGGCCTTATCCTTGGTCCAGTCGGGAGCGTCGGTCCAGATGCGCGAAAACGGACGGTTGAGGCTTTCCAGACAGGCCCCCGTATTAAGCAGGGCCACCAGGCCCGGCCACTTGCCGGAAAAGTTGCTGGCCAGCAGGAGCGGATTGTCTTTGCCCACCACGCCGTCGCACGTGTGCGGCCCATAGGCCCAATGCACGAAGACGCCGATGGTGGGATCGTCTACCGGCCCCAGTTTCTCGATGGCCTCGTCCGGCCGCCTCAGGAAGCCCTCGATCAGATACGGCTGGCGGCCTAGCTTTTTGAGGGCATTTTGCAGTTGTCCCGTGGCCTCGGTGATCTGCGGGCGCGCCCATTCATTGGGCTGGTCCCGGTAATCGCCCGGCCAGAAGATCGCGATGCGTTTCACAGAACTCCTCTGGGGACGAACGGTCAGGAGGGGTCAGGTGTCACTCGGGGTCATTAGTCATTGGTCATTCGTCATTCGCGAATGACCAATGACTAATGACCCTAGTTCTCGCGGAGCAGTCGCTCCTCGACATCAGGCAGGCGGTGAATCTGGGCGTCGCGGCGGCCGCGTTCGAGCGAGTAAATTCCGGGGGGCTCCAAGGTCTCGCCGGCCGCCAGACGGCAGGCAGCCTGTTTGGCCCGGCTTCGGCGAAACAGGTCCGGCAGGCAGTCCTCACAGCTCAGGGCGTACGTCTTCAGCTCCTGCGTCACTCCATCGCTCCAGCGCGCCGCAATCTTGTGTACGGCGGGTTTGCCGCAATTTTGGCCATAGCACAGAACGGCGTAGGGGGACATCGGCATAGTAGTCAGTAGTCAGTAGCCAGTAGTCAGTAGCCCGCAGCAAGATTGCTACTGACTACTGACTTAGTCGGCTTCAAACGGCACCTGCTCGCCATTGATCTGGGCGAGGGCGTTCATGGCGGCTTTTTGTTCGGCTTCTTTCTTGTTGCGGCCCCAGGCGGCTGCGTAGGGATGTTTGCCGATGATCGCCGCCACTTTGAAGCATTTGTGGTGATCGGGGCCCTGCTCGTCGAGCGTATCATAGCGAGGCGTGGCGCCGAACTCGCGCTGAGCAACTTGCTGGAGCAGCGATTTGAAGTTGCTTCCCTGGGCGCCGCCGGCTTCGCGTTCGATTTCCGGCAACAGGTAACGCAGGATGAATTCCCGTGCCGCTTCCAGACCGCCGTCCTTGTAAATGGCGGCGACCATCGATTCAAAAACGTCCGCCAGAAGGCTGGCCGGCACCGTGGCGTGCAGGTGCATGCCCTTGCCCAGGAACAGGAAGTCCCCCAGGTTCAATTCCTTGCTGATCCGCGTACAGGCCCGCCGGCTGACGACCGCGGACTTGATCTTGGTGAGGTCGCCTTCCTGGTACTCGGGGAAATCGTTGTAGAGTTGCTCGCAAACCACCAGGCCCAGCACGGCGTCGCCGAGAAATTCCAGCCGTTCGTTGGAAGCCAACCGGGTGTCCGCGCCGCTGGCGTGCGTCAGGGCCGCGCGCAGGAGCTTGGGATTGCGAAAGCGGTAGTTGATCGCCTTCTGGCAGTCCTCGAGGATCTCGGCTTCGCGATTGGTCGTAAGTCCTTGCTGCATAACTCCGTCACAATTTGCGTCCCGGTTACCGATGACGTTAGCAAGCTGTGGAAATCTTGTCAACGCCGTGAAAATGCCGGCCGCGGCGCACGACGCACGGCTGTCACGGCACAAATTGCCTCTCGGTTAAAGCCGGAACCCGCTCGATAACATTTCCCCTATTGTACTGCTAAATGGGCAACTTGACTTGACCCTTTTGCAAGCCGTATGCGATTATTCCTCCGTTTAGCCGCGTTTAGCCGCGACCCGAAAAGGGGAGCGCGGTCGGCACCCTCTCGCGCTCCCCCCACGGGTCGCGGCTAAACGTCGGTTAGACGACTTTCAGCGACATTAAAATTGTCTCATGCGTGAGCCTTGTACAGGCTTGCCGCGTAATATGTAATAGCGACTCACGCGCGGCGCCTTAAGTCACAATGGGGTAAAGCAGTGGATCGCGAAATCAGCAGCTCCGAACAGAGGTTAAACAAAGTAAGGGTTTCAGGACCGAGCCGTCTCCCCGACGGCAACAGCGGTCCGGCACTCAGAGGAGGTATAGCAGAGATGGCACGTTGGCCGATCGCGTTGGCATTCTTAGTTATCGGCGGCCTCGCAGGCGCCCTGGTGACGACAGCCGGCCTGCAGGGGCAGGTTCCTCCCCCGCCGCCCGTCTTTCCCAAGGAACTGACTTCCTATCGGGATGTCGTGAAGCGGGTTTTACCCGCCGTGGTAAGCATCGAGTCCAAGCCGGTCGCTCGCAAGGTTTCGGACAAGAAGAAGCAGGATCAGCCCAGGCGGCGGATGCTCTTCGATATCCCCGGCCTGCCCGACGAGATGCGCAAGCAACTGGAGGAGCAACTCCAGCTCGACGACGGCGACCTGGAACAACAGTTCCCGCAGCACAGCTTCGGCTCGGGCTTTGTCATTGACCCCAAAGGCATCATTCTGACGAATTACCACGTCGTGGCCGGCGCCGATCGGGTCCAAATCCGTTTCAAGGACGACGACAACAAGTCGTTCGTCTCCACGGACATCAAGGGCGATCCGAAGAACGATCTGGCTATTGTCCGGATCAAAACCAATGAACCGCTTCCTTACGTTCAGCTCGGCGACAGCGATGCCATGGAGATCGGCGACCGCGTGCTGGCCTTCGGCGCGCCGTTCGGGCTAACCGGCACCGTTACGTCCGGCATCGTCAGCGCCAAGGGTCGCGGCCACATGACCGGCGGCACCTCGATCGTTTATGAAGATTACCTGCAAACCGATGCCGCCATCAATCCGGGCAACAGCGGCGGCCCGCTCGTGAATCTGGAAGGCCGCGTCGTCGGCATCAACACCATGATCAAGACCCGCAGCGGCGCCTCGCAGGGCGTCGGCCTGGCGATCAGCAGCAATGTCGCCAAGTCGGTGGCCGAGCAGTTGATCAAGAACGGCGCCGTCCACCGCGGCTACCTCGGCGTCAGCATGCGCGACTTGCGCGCGGAGGAAGCGGAGGCGCTCGGACTCAAGAGCAACGAGGGCATCTGGATCAGCCAGGTTGTCCCCGGCGCACCGGCAGCCAAGGCCGGGCTTCATGCGGGCGATGTCATCACGGGTGTGGATGGCAAGCCGGTCAAGGACGGACGCGACCTGCAGCGCCTGATCGGCAACATGCCGGTGGGCAAGAAGGTGGAGCTTACTGTCCTGCGCGACAGCAATCCGCAGACGTTTTCAGTCACCCTCGGCGATCAGCCGAAGGATCTGCAAGTGGCAACCCGGCCGGTCCGCTCGAGCCGCTCTCAGTCCGAGGAGGAGGAGAAGGTCAACGTGGACAAGCTCGCTATGAGCTTGACCGATCTCACGCCGGAGCTGGCCAAGACGTTCGGTTATAGCGACGATGCCAAGGGCGCCATGATCGCAGCCGTGGAGCCCGGCGTCGCTCGGGAAGCCGGCCTGCAACGCGGCTTCCTCATCACTAAGGTCAACCGCAAGCCGGTAACCTCGGCGGCCAAGGCGGCCGACCTTCTGCAGAAGGCTGATCTGGACAAAGGTGTCCTCGTTCAGGCGGATCTGCCCCCCGTCTTCCGTGGCGGCGGCAGCCTGCCGTTCATCCTGAAGGCGGAACCGGCTCAGAAATAATGTCTTGAAGGGACCAGGAGTACCGAGTGCGAAGTACTCGGTACTCGGTACCCAGTACTCAGTACTCGGTACTCGGTACCCAGTACTCAGTACTCGGTACCCAGTACTCGGTACTCGGTACCCAGTACTCAGTACTCGGTACTCAGTACTCAGCACTCAGTACTCAGTACTCAGTACTTAGTACTCAGTACTCGGTACTGTGTACTCAGTACTCGGTACTCCTTTGTCCCGGCTAAGCACCCTTAGATACACGTCTCTGACCTTCGTCAGCTTGTCCGCCCAGCGAAATTCTGTGCCGATCCGCTCCAAACCGATTGCGCCAAGTTTTTTTCGTAGCGAGGCATCTTCCGCCAGCTGAGTGAGCGCTTGCGCCAGCCTTGCAATATCGCCGCAGCTCACCAATAAACCGTCCGACTCGTGCTGAATCACTTCGGCCACGCCGCCAGCCCGGTAGGCGATGTTCGGCAAACCGTTGGCCCACGCTTCCAGCAGCACCAGGCCGAACGAATCGGACCGGCTCGGAAGGGCGAAGACATCGATGGCCGCATAGAAATCACGTTTTTGCCGTTCATCGAGAATTCCGAGCCGGCGCACCTGCTGCTTGGCCGGGTAGTGCCGCCAGAATCGTTGGAAGTTCGGCATCTCCGGCCCTGCCAGCACAAGGCGGAAGCGCGCGCCGCGCTCCCAGGCGATCTGTGCGGCGCGGAGTAAATCAACCGTCCCCTTCTCCTCGCTATTGTTCGCCAGGTGTCCTATGAGAACGTCCTCAGGCGCAAGGCCCCATAACTTCCGGCACCCGTCGCGATCGCCGCCCGTACATTCCTTGGCTTCCACGCCCATGCCCAGCAGAACAAGCTTGCGCGGTTCGATGTCTGCCTTGATCAGCGCGGCGCGTTCAATCTCCGTCTGCACAAAGACGCGATCCGCGCTGCGGAGCAGCCAGAGCAGGGCAGGGGAGAGGTAAGCTTTCCGGCTGGGGTCGTCAGGATCCTCGGGATTGCCGAGATGCAAGAAAGGCGTCACCAAAAACGGCACCCCCAGGCGCCGGGCCAGCCGCCAGCCGCACGCAATCGGCCAGGCATAGGGGAAAGCCGTGGCGTGTACGAGGTTGAATGATTCATCCCGCTTCCCGCAATCGCGCCACATGCGCAGCGCGATGGGATTGCACGGCAGCGTCAGGCATTGCCAGAGACGATTGGGAATGAACGATAGGCTCTTCAGCAGGTGCCGGCGGCCCGGCCAGCGTGAAATCGGATAACGGCGAACGACAACGCCATTTTGCGTGTCTGTCCCCGCGGGCAGGCGGCGACCCTGCTTTGACCAGAACGCCTCCAGGTCGATGGCGGCGGTCGTAAAAACCGTAACCGAATCGCCTGCGTCCGCCAGATGCCTGCCAAGCCGGGCGAAATACGCTTCGGAACCGCCCAGAGCGGGCGGATAACGTTGCACAAAATGGGCGACGCGCAGGGGTTTGTCTGCCATCCTCAAGACAATCTCGCTCAGGCTACCTTGCTCCGCTACAATAGTTTTCCGGGTAGACAATCGTGAAAGACCCGGTCCGTTTAGCCGCGACCCGCAAGGGGAGCGCGTTCAAGCGGCGGCAAATGATCACGTCCGCGCTCCCCTGACGGGTCGCGGCTAAACGACGGCTAAACGGCCAAGGGAACTCCCAGGAGACCCAATAGATGTCAAAAGGCGTTGAGGCGATCCCGGTCTCCAAGCTGGCGGCCGGCATTCAGCAGTCGGCGACCTTGGCCGCGGGCGCCAAGGCCCGGCAGCTCAAGGCCGAAGGCATCCACGTCTTTGACTTCAGCCTCGGCGAGCCCGATTTCCCGACGCCCGAGCATATTTGCCGCGCCGCCTACAAGGCGATGCAGGATGGCCACACCCACTATACCCCCGCCAACGGCATCCCGGAGCTGCGCTCGGCCATTGCCCGTCTGTACCAGAAAGTCTATGGCCTGCGCGTCAGCGCTGACCAGGTGATCGTCTCCAACGGCGCCAAGCACTCGCTCTCCACGGCCCTTGCCGCTGTCGTCGGTCCTGGCGACGAGGTCATTATCCCGACTCCCTACTGGGTGAGCTATAGCGACTTGGTGCAAATGACGGGAGCGACTTACGTTCTGGTGCAAACCAGCTACGAGAGCGGCTTCAAGATGTCGCCGGCGCAACTGCGCGCGGCCCTTACGCCGCGCACCCGGCTCATCATGCTCAATTCCCCGAGCAACCCTACCGGCACAGTTTATGCGAGCAGGGAGCTGGAAGCTTTGGCCGACGTGATCCTCGAAACAACAGCCGCGGTGATGAGCGACGAGATCTATGAGCGCCTGGTGTACGGCGATGCGCGGGCCACCTGCTTCGCCACGCTGCGGCCGGCTCTGGCCGAACGCACGCTGACCATCAGCGGCGTCAGCAAGAGCTACGCCATGACTGGCTGGCGCATGGGCTGGACCCTGGGCCCTCCGGCGGTCATCAAGGCGATGGGCAACGTGCAGAGCCAGCAGACGGGTTGTCCGTCGAGCATTACGCAGTACGCGGCCCTGGCTGCCCTGGAAGGTGATCAGGAGTGCGTCGAAAAGATGCGCCGCGAATTCGAAGCCCGCCGCGACCTGGTGTGCAAACGGCTCGCGGCAATGCCGGGCATCCGCTGCCCGGTCCCCGGCGGCGCCTTCTATGCCTTCTTCAATGTGTCCGCGTATTTCGGCCGGACCCTCGGCGGCAAGAAGGTCAACGACTCGGCCGGTTTTTGCCAGGCAGCCCTGGAATCGGCCCATGTAAACCTCGTGCCCGGTTCCGCCTTCGGCGCCGAAGGCTACGCCCGACTGTCGTTCGCCGCCAGCCGGGAACAAATTAACGGCGGGCTGGAGGCGTTGGAGAAGTTGTTACGGAGTAGTTCTTAGTGCTCAGTGCTTGGTGCTTAGTGCTTAGCCTGAAGGCTAAGCACTAAGCACCAAGTACTAAGTACTTTGGATGAAGGACTACAATCATGGCGGTACTGTTGCTGACCGAGGACGATGTCCGCCAGCTCCTGACCATGGAGATGGCCCTGGAAGCGGTCGAGGACGGGTTGCGCAAGATGGCCCTCGACGAGGCCGTGAATGTGCCGCGCGCCCGTACGCAGACCGACCACGCCATGCAGCACGTGATGTCGGCGGCGGCCAAGTCGCTCGGCGTCATGGGCTACAAGGCCTACGCGACCGGCCGCAAGGGCGCCAATTTCCATGTGGGTCTGTTCGACGGCAAGACGGGGGCGCTGCAGGCCCTCATGCAGGCGGATTACCTGGGCCAAATGCGCACCGGCGCTGCCAGTGGCGTGGCCACGGAATACATGGCCCGGATGGACGCCAGCGAAGTCGGCCTCTTCGGCGCCGGCAAGCAAGCGCGCACGCAATTGATTGCCGTCTGCAAGGTCCGCAAGATCCGCCGCGTGCAAGTCTACAGCCTCAACGAGGAGCGGCGCCGGCAATTCGCCGAGGAGATGTCCCGCGTCTGCGACACCGAGATCGAGCCCGTGCCGCGCCCCGAGATGGCAGCCGAGGACAAGGATATCATCATCACCGCGACCACCAGCCGCGAGCCGGTCGTGAACGGCCACTGGATTGCCGAGGGAACGCACCTCAATGCCATCGGCTCCAACTTCATCACCAAGGCGGAGATCGACGCCGTCGGCGTGCGCCGTTGCGAGTCGATTGTGGTGGATAGCAAGGATCAGGCCCGCCTCGAGGCCGGCGATTTTGTGCAGCCGCTGGAAGACGGCTCCATCCACTGGGCCGACATTCACGAGCTGGGCCAGGTCATCGTCGGCCGCTACACCGGCCGGGCTCATCCGCAGGATGTGACGCTGTTCAAGTCGCTGGGCATCGCCATCGAGGACATTGCCGTGGCGGCCAAGGTCTACGCCAAGGCCGTGGCGACGGGAATGGGGCGGAAGGTGGACTGGTAGAAGCTCCGCTGCTGTTGCGCTTCTCTCTATAGCCTTGGTCTCACCAGACCCCTGCCGGCTCGTCCGGCAGGTGAAGCAGTTCGGGGGCTAGCAGGCGCTGTTCTTATCGTCGACCCCTGCCGGCTTGACCGGCAGGTGAAGCAGTTCGTCGGCTGCTGCAGCCCAACTGCGTGAACTGCTTCACCTGCCGGACGAGCCGGCAGGGGTCCGTTTAGTTCAGGTAAACGAATTGATGACGCCGATATAGCTGCTGTAAAGGCGGAAAATCAAGAAGATAATAACGCAGGCAATGAGTATATAGACGCTCCAGGCAGTAACCTGGGACAAAATGCTCATGCGGCGCGTGGCTTCTTCCTGGTAATAGTCCGCCTGGTTCGCCAGTACCTCGACGAGCCTGCCGCCTTCTTCCGCGTTCGTAAGAATGCCCAGGAACTCTTCCGGGAAAACCCCCGTGCGGGTCAAGGCAAGACTCAGGTCTTCGCCGTCGCGAATGGCGTCTTCCACAGTGCCGGCCGCCGCTTCAAATGCCGCATTGCCCGTCGCGGCCAAGCTTAGCCGCAGAGCCCGCTTGACCGGCATGGCGGTTTCCATAGTCAGGCGCAGGGCCAGGCAGAAGCGCATAAGGGCAATGGCCTGCAAGCAAGGGCCGATGGCCCACAGGCGCAGCAGAACCCTTTGCGCGGCGGCCGCCGCGCTTAAACTGCGGGTGAAGATCTTGTAGGCGATGATGAGCGCCACCGGGGTGCCGTAGAAGAAAAGCATGAACGTGACGGCCCCGGACACCCCGGTCAGGCCGAACCCCAGCGGATCGAACTTCGAATTAAACAGGCTGAGGAGGAGTATCATCGCCGGGATCACCAGTCCAGCCACAACAAACTGGAAAACCGGCCAGGCAATCTGCCGCCGGAACTCGCGACCCAGCTTTTGCTGGACCAGGAAGTACTTCTCCAGCTCCGCCAGAACTTCCGGCAGGCATCCTGACTGCTCGCCGACGACGGCCAGCGACACAAACATGCCCGGAAAGTGCTGGCGTTCCTGCTTGAGGGCCGACTCCAGGCTCTCGCCTTTTTCCAATTCCTCGCCGATGCGTCCGGCGATGGGCCGGATTTTGAGGCTGCCCCGGTCCGCCTGCTGGCGAAAAACCTTGACAATGCTCAAGCCCGCTCCAAGGTTGTGCCGCAGCACGCGGCAGAATTCAATTAGACTCTTCAGCGGCAATTGCGATGAGAATAACATGGTCGGCGGTCCCAGGATAAGGGCTCGATTGTGGGACACGATTCCAATCGTGTCGGCGGCGCCCGGACACGATCGGAATCGTATCCCACAAGCGTCTGCCATTATAACGCGCGCCACTGCGCGTGCACACCTAATTTTTTAGGATTTGCGGAGCTGCGCGCAGAGGAGAAAGAGTAGGAGGAAGATTAAGATTAGGAAGAGGATTAAGAGCAAGATTCAGAGTAAGATTAAGCGATGAAGATTCTGGTTGTCGAAGACGAGAAGAAGACGGCCGCCTACCTCCGCAAGGGACTCACGGAGCACGGCTTCAGCGTGGCGACTGCCGGCCATGGCGAGGCCGGTCTGCATTCCGCGCTGACCGGCTCGTATGACCTGATGATCCTCGACGTGATGCTGCCGGAGCGCGATGGCTGGTCGGTGCTGGCGGAGTTGCGCCAGGCGGGGAAGCAAACTCCCGTCCTCTTTTTGACCGCCCGCGACGCCATCCACGACCGCGTGAAGGGGCTCCGCCTGGGGGCCGACGATTACCTGGTGAAGCCGTTTGCGTTTTCCGAGCTGCTGGCGCGCATCGACTCGATCCTGCGGCGGACCTCCGCCCGCCAGCCGGAAGTCTTGCAGCTTGGCGACCTGGAACTGGACCTGGTCCATAACAAGGCGATCCGCGCGGGCAAGCGCCTGGACCTGACACCCAAGGAATTCGCCTTGCTGGCTCTATTAGGACGCCGGACCGGCGAAGTGCTGTCGCGGTCCTTGATCGCCCAGGAAATCTGGGGCGTAAGCCTTGATGCGGAAACGAATGTGGTGGACGTGCACGTTCGCCGCCTGCGTTCGAAGGCGGATGACCCGTTCCCAGAAAAGCTTATCCATACCGTGCGTGGCGCAGGTTATGTCCTCGAAAGACGCCGTTGAAGTTGCCCCTGCCAAACCGGTTCGGCGGCCGTGGTCGCTGGCCGCCCGCCTGACCGCCTGGTATGCGGGCTCGGCATTCCTGCTGATTCTCGGCGCCACGGGTTTCCTCTACTGGGTGCTCAGCACTAATCTGGATCGCGAGGACGATCAATTTCTGGCCGACAAGGTCCATCTGCTGCGGAAGCTGCTGCGCGAGCGCCCCGACGACATCAAATCCATTGAGCGCGAGGCCGAGGAGGAATGGGCGGCACGGCAATACGCGCAGGTCTTTGTGCGCATTCTCGACACCAACGGCCGATCGCTGCTGGAAACCCCGGGCATGAGCAAGGAGCTGGCCGCAACCGTCTTTCCTTCCCCGACGGCTCTCGACGCTCAGCCCGGACGGGCGCGGGAGATCGCGACGGCCAGCGGCAGGACGTATCTTCTCCTTGCCGTGCAAGCCCAGGTCGGCCGCTCTGGTCCCGAAACCCGCATAATTCAACTCGCCTTTGATCGCTCCTACGAAGAGGAGCTGTTGTCCGGTTACCGAAAAAGCTTGTGGCTCGTTCTCGTTATCGCCCTCGTAGCTTGCACGCTTGCCGGCTATGAAATCGCGCGCCGCGGCTTGCGGCCGGTGACGGACATCACCACGGCAGCCCGGCAAGTGCGCGCTACAACCCTGGACGCCCGTATCGCGGCAGCCCGTTTTCCCGCCGAACTTGCCACGCTCGCCGCCACCTTCAACGAAATGCTCGACCGGCTCGAAGACTCGTTTAACCGACTGGCACGCTTCTCTGCCGACATTGCCCACGAGCTGCGGACACCCGTGAACAATATTCGCGGTGAAGCGGAAGTGGCGCTCGGCAAGGAGCGCGCCCCGGAGGAATATCGCGAGGTGCTCGGCTCCTGTTTAGAGGAATGTGTGCGTCTTACGCGCTTGATCGACAGCTTGCTCTTCCTCGCCCGTGCCGAGAGTCCGCAGACGCAAATCGTCAAGAAGACCATTGACGTCGGCCGTGAATTATCCCTGGTGCGTGATTTCTACGAAGCGGCAGCCGGCGAGGCGGCTATCAGGTTCCAGGTTATTGCACAGGATGGACTGGAGGCTGAAATTGATCGTGCGCTGTTCCAGCGCGCCGTCGGCAATCTGATCGACAACGCCATCGCGCACACCCCTCAGGACGGCGCCATCACCCTCGCCGCGGCTCGAAGCGGGGACATGCTTCAGATCGACGTGTCGGACAGCGGCTGCGGCATTTCGCCCGAACATTTGCCTTATGTGTTCGACCGGTTCTATCGCGTCGATCAAGCTCGTGCCGACTCCTCGGCGCGCGTGGGGCTCGGCCTGGCCATTGTCAAAAGTATCGCCACGCTTCACGGCGGTACGGTCTCTATTGAGAGCGCGCCGCAGCAGGGAACGCGTGTCACGCTGTCGTTGCCTGGCCGCCAGACCGCTCCGCCCGAAGCTTGACAATTCTTCCGCCACTCTCACTTTCTTCGCCATCAATAGTTCCCTTGCGGATCGACCTTGGCTCAATCATTCTGTCCGTTCGCGACGACTAACGGGGGCGCAAGCCGCAAAGACATTAAATCTCGAAGAAAGTTGCGCAAAGCCTGTTGACCGAGCGGCCGACACGGGATATTCTCTTTACATTACGATTTCGTCATCTTGCTCAGCGAGGCCCGCCATGAAGACTCGCCGTGCGTTTACCCTCATCGAGCTGCTGGTTGTCATCGCCATCATCGCCATCCTGGTCGGACTCTTACTGCCCGCTGTGCAGAAGGTCCGCGAGGCAGCCAATCTCTCCACTTGCCGGAACAATCTGAAGCAGATCGGTTTGGCGATGCATCACTATCACGACGCCCAGGGCCGATTCCCGGTCGGCTATTATGATCCCACGCCCTGGCCGCAACTGGATAACGGCCCAGGCTGGGGGTGGGGCGCTTACCTGTTGCCCTATCTCGAGCAGGACAACCTCTATTACCAGATCAATTTCAAACTCGACGTGGGGGACCCCGCCAATGCCGTGGCCCGCAATACCTTCCTGAAAAGTTTCTTTTGTCCTTCGGACCTCTCGACGACCAAGTTCACCGTGACGGACGGCGGCAGCAACAGCTGGGACCTGGCTTATGGCAGCTATGTCGCCTGCAACGGCAACGACGGCGTTGACGATTTCACCACGCCGCCGCACTCCGGCGCGTTCATTCGAGCCACGAAGGGCTTCCGGGTCGCCGATATTGGCGATGGCCTGAGCAACACCTTGTTCGTCGGCGACCGCACGTCGCGGCTGTCCTATTCCACGTGGGTGGGCGGGCCAACCGGCGCCATCAACCCATTCTTGCTGTCTCCGGGAAACTTCGGCGCCGAGGTGACGCTCTTGATGTGCCATGCCGGGGTCACCGGGCCCAACACACCCGGCGTCTACGACGCCGATTCTACCTTGAGCCCGCATCAGAACGGCGTGCCCTTCCTGTTCGGCGACGGCTCGGTGCACTACCTCAGCAACGGCATTGATATTGGCACCTGGATGGCCCTGGCCACCCGCGCGGGCAACGAGACCATCATCGGCGATTTTTGATCCCAGGTTCATGCGCTTACTGCTAAGCATATTCTTGATCGGCGTTGTGGGTTGCTCACAGACGCCGCCGGCCCCGGGCGTGACATTCTCCGCTTCCGCGCTTACCAAAGAACCGGGTGGTAAGGTAAAGCAACAAGGCGAACCGATCAGCATCGCCGGCGCGGTCGTGAGCGACGTTGCGGAAATCCCCTGTGACGGGAGCAGCGTATTTGTGCAGGTCAGCAAGACCTCCTACGGGAAAGCCACACTCACGATTACGTTTCCGGACAAAACAATGCAAACGGTAAGGCTAAAAGCCGGGGAATCCAAGGACCTTCTGTCCACAGGAAAGCTTGGCGTCCGCATTCAGGTTCAAGAGGCAAACTAAATCAGTGTGCACGATTTTGCAGTAACGACTCCACTGGGCTTGTCCCGGTGGATCGATGACTGATGGCCAGTAACGGATGCATACTACCGATGGCCGCCACGGGGCTTGTCCCGTGGAGCCACGATTGACGGCCCCGGCCAACAATCGTCGCCCCACGGGGACAAGCCCTCGTGGCGGCGATAACCTCTCGATGAGAGAGATTCTGGCTGCCAGTCACCGGTCCACGGGGAATAGGCCGCCGCTGATCTCCATCCAGGCGTTAAGCCCTGCCCAGGACTTCCAAGCTACCGAGAAATTTAAGTTGACAACTTCCGCTTCGTCCTTGATGATTCAGTTACTGCCGGGTACCGGTGCAGGGGGTAGCTGCCATGTTTCGTCATCCGCCCAGAGTGCAGGGCGCATTCACCCTGATCGAACTGCTCGTCGTAACGGCCATCATCGCTGTCCTCATCGGCATCTTGCTGCCGGCCGTGCAAAAGGTGCGCGAGGCTGCCAACCGCATCAAATGTCAGAATAATCTCAAGCAAATCGGGCTGGCCTTGCATGCCTATCACGACAGCCAGGATAAGCTGCCGCCGGGTTATCTTTACATACCTTCACAGCCGCCCCCACCGCCCCCGCCGCCTCCGGTGAAAGGCGGAACGGCCGGCCGTGTCCTGCATCGTCCACCCCCGCGCGCTTTCACGGCTCCCTGCTCGCCGGGCTGGGGCTGGGCGGCTTTCATCTTACCGTTCCTGGAACAGGACACCGTGGCCCGGATGATTGACTTCACCCTGCCGGTCGAGAGCCCGAGCAATGTGGCAGCCCGCACAACGTCGCTCAAGCTCTACCTGTGTCCCACCGACCAATCGCCGGGCCTGTTTTGGGTGCAAAACTCAAAGGGTTGGCCGCTGGCGGAAGCCATGCCCAACAGCTATGCGGCCTGCTTCGGCGGGCTGAACCCGCCCAATACGCCGCCGTTTGTCGGCAACGGCATTTTCTATTGCAACAGTCAGACGCGCTTGACAGACATCCTTGATGGAACTTCCACCACCCTGGCCGTCGGGGAACGAGCGGCCTTGTTCACCTGGACCCCGTGGGCCGGCGTCATGACCGCCGGCACGGCGCGTACCACCGCGGGTGCGCCCGTTTTTACGTCGGTCGTGGAGCCGGCGCCCGTCATGACGCTGGCCTACTGCAAGCGCACCCTGAATAGCCCGAATTCGGAGCCTTACGACTTCTTCTCGCCGCATGACGCCGTGGTCAATTTTCTGTTTGCCGACGGCTCGATCAAGGGGCTCGCCAACTCCACCAGTTCCGATGTATTGATGGCGCTGGCCACTCGTTCAGGAAAAGAATCGATTTCCGCCCTGGATTATTAACCCAGGCGGGTGGGTTCCGAGAGAATTGGCTTTAGCCTTCCTTCCTCAGGTTATGTGGATTCATCGCAGGGAGAATTCCCTTCCCACAACTTTGCTCCGGACTGCGGGCTTCATGCTCCTCTCCAGCGCGCTGATGGCGGCACTCGGACTGCTCACCGGCTGTGGTGTTGCGCCGCAGGCGCCGGCCCTGGAAAACGGCCCGGTATTCAAGAACAGTCGCGAAGGCTTTCGCTTTCTGGTGCCGGACGGCTGGATGCAATATGCCCGCGGCGAGGTTCCCTCCAGCCCGGTGAACACGGAATGCCTGCTCGTGGAGTATGAATTATACACCGGCGATAGGCCGGCGAAGCTTGCCGTGACGCGCATCGACCTGGCCGATGAACACGCCGACCTGGGCGAGTATGTGCTGAAGCATCCGCAGGACCAGGGCTGGCGTTATCAGACAAGCCCCCGCTTTGTGCCGATCAATGGCGTCGACGCCCGGCAAATCAAGCTCGACGGCTACCTGGGGGGCAAGGAACGCTGGACCCGCGAGGTCTACGCTTTCCGGCGCGGCGAGCGTGTCTATCTCTTCAGCGGCACCTATCTGGCGACGGATGCCAGGGCGCAGCGCGAAATCCTGCGCGCGCTGGAGAGCGTAATCTGGGACAAGTGAGCCGCCTCATTTTTGCTGCTTGTCTTTGTCCGTCGCTTGCGGATCGATCTGCCGTAGGGAAGTCCTGGCGGCGCTGCGCACGTTTTCCGACTCGTCATTGTGCAAGCCTCGGATGGCCGGGACGGCGCTCTTCGCCGCCGGGCCGATCTGACCCAGCGTGCGCACCGCGTCCCGGCGCACGCGCGGGTTACTGTCCTTGAGCGCTTCGCGCAAGGCCGCGATGGCCGACGCGTCTTCCGTGCCGACCTGCCCCAGCGACTCCGCGGCATGTTCGCGCACCGTCGCATCGGCATCCCTGAGCGCCTCGGTCAAGACCGGCACGGCCAAGGCCGCGTCGGGCCCGATTTCCCCCAGTATTATGACCGCCGTCAACCGTGTCTCCGTGTCAGGATCCTTAACCAGCTCGGCAAGTGTGGGCACGGCTTCCCGGGCATCGGCCCCGGAATGGCCCAGCGCTTTGACCGCACTCAGGCGGTCGTCGCTCCGTAAACGCGAAACGAGCGCGGCAATAACCTCCTTGTCGGCTGGGGCAATTTCGCCGAGTGCGGCCGTGACCACGTGGCGGACGTGAGGGTCGGGATCCTGCAGCGCGGCCAGGAGAGCAGGCGTTGCGTCCGCGGCTTCGGGACCCAGGTCCCTGAGAAGCTCCGCTGCCGTCCAGCGAACCTCGGCATTGCCGGGACCCTGCTCGGTTGCCAGCAGTTCGATGAGAACCGGCACGGCCGCGACACCCCCTTCCTTCAGGGCGCTGCGCATGGCCACATGGGCAACCGGCGCCTGATCCAGCAGAGCGCCGCGCCAGTAGCTGCTCGGCCGGCCGCGATAAAAACTTTCGCCGTGCAGATAACCCCACACCACGCGCGTCGGTTCGACAAGCAAACCTACTACCAGGAGAACCAGGACGAGACCGAGCCACAACAGCCAGCGCATGTTCATCCCTCGCCGCACGGCCGCTCAATCGCGCAGGCAATAGAGCACCGCCGCGCTGCTGACGGAGTTGGACAGTTCGCTTCCAACGTAAAGCAAATGATGGCGCGCGTCCATGCCTTCTGCGCGAATCACGCTCGGCGAGGAAAAGATCTGCGGCCGGGTCCGCGAATGCGCGGCCAGGTCAAACGTCCACAAGACCGATCCCTGTGCGGCATCGAGGCACCGGACCAGGCCGCCGCTGCTCACGGCATAGAGCCGCCCGTCGGCCAGCGCCGGACGGGCAACCAGCGGGCTCCGCATATCCACTTTCCAGGCCAGTTGGCCGCGTTCGCGGTCAAGGCAATAGCAGAAATGGTCGCGGGAGCCGAAGTACACATGTGCCTCATCCAGCGCAGGCCGGCAGAATACGGCATCGCTCCCGCTAAAACGCCACCGCTCGGTTCCCGACCGGGCATCGACACAGAGCAGAGCGCCCGCCGCCCTGGCCGGCGGCGCCGGCGGCTCCAGCAGCCGGCCGTTGCCGAGTCCGAAGAACACCGCATCGCCATCGACGGCAGGCGATCCCCAGACCGGCAGATCCGTGCGCTTGCGCCACACCTCCGCGCCGCTGGCGGCGTCAAGACAGAAAATCTCCGTTGACTTGTGCAGCCGGCTCATGCCGGAACCGGCGTAGACTCTTTGCCCCACCACCTGCGGACTTGTATCGACATGAATGTCGCCGCGAAAGTTCCAACGTTGCCTGCCTGTGACAGCGTCCAGACAAAAGAGTCCTTCGTCTCCCGCTCCAAAAAAGACCCGGCCTTCGGCAACGCACGGCGAGGACTCAATGTGGCCCGCCGTTTGAAAATGCCAAAGTTCATGCCCTGTCTTCGCATCCAGGCAATAAAGCTTGCAGGAAAAGTTCTGGTGCATCCCCTCGCCCACATAGAGCCGGCCCTCCGCCAGGCACGGCGACGAGTACATGTGCAACATCCGGCCATCATTGTCGAACTTCCAGATTGGCTTGCCCGTGCCGCGTTCCAGGCAATACACCGTGCCGTAGGTCGCCAGCCCTGCGTCATGAATGACCGACAGGTAGATGCGCTCGCCGACCACGAGCGGGGACGAGACAATGGCTCCCCGCTCGACGGGCTCAAAAGTCCACACAACCTCCGGAGGACCGCCATCGCTCCGGGAACTTGGTTCAAGCTTGCCACGCCTCAGCAAACCGAACCAGCTTTGCGGTAAGATCAACACGCATGCCAGTCCGGTTACCGTTGCCATGGCAAAGCAGACGAGCACATAACGTTTCATGAGGGTTTCAAAGTGGCCTGATGCGGCGAAGGATCGAGCGGACCTTTTTTATCGGCTCCGTTCGCAACGTCTGCAGTAAGTTGAGGCTGACGGCCGACAGCTTTGGCGTACAACCCCAGCGTTTTCCACGTTGGGTTTGTAAGCGCTCCAGTTTCGAGCCGGGACAGAGATTCAACCGCCAGTCCTGTCCGATTCGATACATCTGCAAGTGTCAATCCGGCAGCTTCGCGCGCTATCTTGAGTTGATGAACATAAGCGCGGAGCGTGAAATAAAACGGGGCAGCGTCGGCGAGTTCGTGCGGAGTCAAAACTTCGGCCGAGCTGCGTTTGAGTTGTTGACGAGTTTTCTTAGCTCGCTTCCGAGCAGCAGCAATTGCGGCCTTTTGATCGGAAGGAATCTTTTTTGTTGCCATGGGGCGTTCTCCAAGGCCAAACAATTAAGATGGCTCGGGGACCTCGTAAGCACTTACGGGATAAATCATAAGCGGATCGTCAGTCAGCTCGTCCCAGATGACGATAATGTGTTTTCCCGTAGAGGTATAACCGAATTTGCATGGCCTCCCTGTGCTGGCGCTGTATGCAGTCGGGATCGAGTCATCCAGTAACACTTTGTCCACTTCATCAGGAGTTAAGCCGTTTTCTGCAACGTGCTCGACATTGCCGCCAGGTTCATCGTCCCAGATGACGCTAGCGTGCATCGGTGCAACCTCCAATTACTAAATTATGAGCTGGCTTGATCTATACGTCAAGTCGGCTTACGATTGAGGACTTTGCGGGCGATGCCCAATAGTTCGGACCGCGCCTAGGTGGATGTTTCCAGACTCCGCGACCTTGCAGCAGGGGAGACGCTTGGCATCACGCCGGTTTTCTGGAAGGATGAGCAGTTGGCAGACGGCGACAGACCGGCTATCCTGCCAATGATCGCTCAGTAAGAAACCCGCCCGGCCATGATGCCGGGCTTTTTCATGCGCGTTTCAACGGTACAATGCCCGCATGCGTCTCCCCATGCGCCGCACACTCTGGTTCAGCGCCGCCTTGCTCTTGACGGCTGTTGTCGCCGGCCCACGGTTCATGCCACGGAGCAAGGTTACTCAGGAGAATTACAATCGAATAACGCACAAAATGACCATTGCTGAAGTGATTGCGATTCTCGGAGAACCTGACCCTGACCCACCTGTGTTAGTGCCCCTTCATGCCCCACGGGGAGACGGGGAACTTCAGTGGAGCCACGGCCCAGACAAGATCGCTGTCTATTTTGACTCCGGCAGAGTTTTGTTTCCGCGTATACACATGGCTACAGCATGGGAATCCACAACATGGTACGCTAAGAAAGTCGCGAAGAAGATCGGCGTTACATGGCAATGAATCCGGCCGGATGCGCAACGCATTTGGTCAACGCGCAACGCAATTACCCCGGCTTAGCCAATTGCGTTGCAAAGCCCCGTGTGTGGTGTGTGTGGTGTGTGCGCTAGCGCAATGCGATGCATTAAATGCTTTCTCCAAATGAGTTAATGGAATATCTCTAGGATTGCTCATCCGGAAGCGCGCAATCAAACTGTCCATAGTGGCTGGAAAATCGCTGACCCAAGCACCGAGAATCCCTAAGATACGAGCCATCAATTACTTGCGCCGACTGGGCCTCCGCACAATCTTTGTTTTTGACTTCCGGACACACCTATGGCATCATAAGTTGCACATCCTTCACGGGTTGAGTCATGGCCAGGGACTCTCTCGGGGAACTATCTGTTCGCCCCCAGCGTCCAACCTCAAAAGGGAACCGTGAACCCCGACGATCATCGGCTCATCGCTGAATGTCTGCAAGGGCGAACGGCAGCCTTTGGCGAACTGGTTCGTCGCTATCAAGATCGGCTTTTTAATACCGTCCACCGGCTGGTCGATAACGCGGAAGACGCTCAGGACGTGGTGCAGGACGCTTTTCTGAACGCCTACCAGTCGCTGGGCAGCTTCAAGGGCGACTCCCAGTTTTTCACCTGGCTGTATCGCATCGCTGTCAATACGGCCATTAGCATGAAGCGCAAGCAGCGCGTGGTGTACTCGCTCCGCGGCGCGCGCGGCGAAGAAGGCAGCAGCGAGCCGCTCGATCCTTCGGAGTTCAGCCGGCCGGAGCACGCCGTCGAAAAGGCCGAGCTGGAACGCCGCGTGCAAGGGGCCCTGAATCGCCTGTCGCCCGAACATCGGGCGGTGCTCGTGCTGAAGGATATCGACGGCCAGAAATATGAAGCGATGGCGGAGATTTTAGGCGTGCCGATTGGCACCATTCGCAGCCGCTTGCACCGGGCGCGCATCGAGCTGCGGGAGATCCTGGAACGGGACGGCGAGTAATGCTCTCAGACCGACTGCTGCGATTGTTGACCGCCTATGTCGATGGGGAAATTAGCAACCACCAGCGCCGGGTGGTGCTGCGCCGTTTGCGGAAGTCCCCCGAGGCGCGCTCAGCTCTCAAGAAACTGCAAGACGACGCCAATGAGCTGCGCCAGTTGCCGGTGTGCAAACTGGGACAGGACCTGTCGCAAAGCGTTCTGGAACGCATCGGCAGCCAGCTAGTGCGGCCGATCCGCATCTCTGCGCCGCAAGTGCCGTCCGCGGTCCCGCGCGGCTTTGGCCTCGCCACGGCGGCCGCCGTGCTCCTCGCCCTGGGCTTCGGATCCGTTTACTACCTCAAAGCCATCCGCGAGCGGCAACCTGAGATCGCCGTTGTTCCTGAGACTCCAACCGGACTCCAGGCCGAGAAGAACAGCAAGCCCAGCGACGCTACAGTCAAGGTGGCGCCAGAGCCGAAACCAGACGAGGCGACTTCAAAGACCGTTGTGCAGAAAGAAGAGAAGCCTGAGCCCTTGCGCATGCCATCGCTGGTCAAGGACACAGAAACGGTGCTGACAGCTCCCGTTGCTCCTCCCGGTCATTTTGAGGTCCCCAGTATAAAAATGGCGATGAAGGTTGCTTCGCGCGACCTCCTGTGGGAAAGGCCCCGCCTGCAACTGCTGGAACGCCTGCACAAGGAACCGGCGCAGCATATCGACCTTTATTGCAAGCAGACCCGGACGGCGCTGGCGCGCATGGAAACCGCGTTCAAGGAGCAGGGGGTCTACTTTGTCCTGGCTCCGGATGCGGAGAAGCCCTATTTCTTTGGCTCAAGAGACACCGACTATGTCCTGTTCACGGAAAACGTCAAGCCGGAAGAGGTGCTGGACGTTCTGAAACAGGTGGCGGACCAGGACCGGCGCCTCGAGGCACGCAAGGGCAAGGCACAGTTTCAGGATCTGCTCATCAACGCGGTTTCCGCGCGCGATCACGATCTGCTCAAGACGATCCTCGGCGTCGATCCCACCCAGCTTCCCGCCGCCAAGCCCACGGCTCCTTTGGGGGTCGATGTGCGCAAGCCCATTGCTGTGGGCGCTGCCGATGCCATCGTTAGAAATCTGGAAGGGAAGGGCGGCGCGCCGCGCCCGCAGCCCGGTAAACCGGCCGTCAAGGCGCCCGAACGCCTGGTGGTAGTCGGTACTTGCAATCCCATCCATCCGAATCCCAAATCGAAGGAAATCAAACGCTTTCTGGACAACCGCAAGCAACGCAATGACGACACCATGCAAATGCTCATGATCTTGCGCCAGGGCAAATAGCGCCTGGAAGCGGTTGTGCGGGGTGCCGTTCCGGGCTGATATAGAAGGACCATTCATCGTCAAGAGAATTCTGGCCATTAGCGGCCGGATTTATCAATTTTTTCAAAGATCGCCATAGGTCGCCAGCTCTCTTGGCGGGCGAACTACCGCCATTTTGGCAGTCGCTGACCGCGATGCCTCACTCCTGGGCCTTGTAACGCCTCTGCAACATCTCTGCCATCCAGGCCCGCCGCGAGGAAACCAAAGCATCCTTTCCACGTCTATATTACTGGGAAGTCATCCATTGAGAGTTCGCAAGGAAAGGGGTTGTTCCATGCGTCGCTATGTGCCGGTGTTCTTGCTCTTGCTGGCCTCGGCGGGGCTCGCCGATGCCCATGGCCTGCTGATTCCGGAAGAAAAATCGATCCCGCCGCTGGCCATGCTGAATCACCAGGTGACCATCACCATGGAAGACCAGGTGTCGGTCACGCGCGTGGAACAAACGTTCCGTAATCACACGGACCGGCAGCTCGAAGCCACCTACCTGTTCCCCGTTCCCAAGGGCGCGAGCGTCAACAAGTTCACCATGTGGGTGAACGGCAAGGAAGTTTCCGGTGAGATGCTCGAGGCGGCCAAGGCCCGGCAAATCTACACCGACATCGTCAGCCGTACCAAGGACCCCGGCTTGCTCGAGTACATGGACAACCATCTGCTCCGCATGAAGGTCTTCCCCATACTGCCCAAGAGCGATCAGAAGGTGGCGATTAGCTACACGGCCATGGCCACCCAGGATGCCGGCGCCGTCGAGTACATCTACCCCTTGAAGACCGACGGCAAGGCGACCAGCACCTTGCAAGAATTCTCCATCCAGGCGACCATCAAGTCCCAGCACCCGATCCAGAACATCTATAGCCCCACGCATGCGATCGCCATCACCCGGCCCAATGACCGCGAGGCGGTCGTCAAGTTCGAAAAGAACCAGGCCTGGCTCGACAAGGACTTCCAGCTCTTCTACGCGACCGGGGACAAGGACATCGGCTTCACCACCTTGATGCAAAGGCCCATCAGCAGCGAGAAGGGTTTCTTCCTGGCCATGATTTCCCCCCGCCTGGAGATGAGCAAGTCGCAGACGATCCCGCGCGACATGGTGATGGTGCTCGACACATCCGGCAGCATGCGCGGCCCCAAGATGGATCAGGCACGGCGGGCGCTCAAGTACTGTCTCAGCAACCTCAATCCGGGAGACCGCTTTGGCGTGATGAACTTCGCCACCACGGTCAACCGCTACCGCGACAGCCTTGTGGACAGCAACAGCGAGCAGGTCGAACAGGCCAAGAAATGGGTCGACGCCCTGGAGGCCACTGGCGGCACCGCCATCAATGATGCCCTGGCCGCGGCTCTCGAAATGCGTGGCAGCGATTCCAGCCGGACGCTTACGATCGTCTTCTTTACCGACGGCATGCCCACCGTGGGCGAGACCAACATCGATCGCATCATGAGAAATGTCATGACCCGGAATACCGCCAACACGCGCATTTTCACGTTCGGCGTCGGCGACGACGTGAATGCTACCTTCCTCGATCAATTAGCAGAGCAAACACGCGCGGTCAGCACGTATGTCCGCCCCGCCGAGGACATCGAGGCCAAGGTGAGCAGCCTGTACACGAAGATCAGTCATCCGGTGCTGGCCAACCTGAAACTGACCGCCAGCAACGACGTGCGCCTGGAGGAAATCTATCCTCCTCAACTGCCCGATCTTTTTCATGGCGGCCAGCTTGTGGTGCTGGGCCGCTACAACGGCAAAGGCCCGGCGGCGATCACGCTCAACGGCATGGTCGGCAGCGAACCCCGCAATTTCGTGTATGAGCTGACTTTCCCCGATAAAACCAAGGACGAAAAGGGCTTCGTGGAACATTTGTGGGCGCGACGCAAGGTCGGCTATTTGCTCGACCAGATCCGCGCCAACGGGGAGAGCAAGGAGTTGGTTCAGGAGACGATTGCCCTGGCCAAGAAGTACGGCATCGCCACGCCTTACACCAGCTATCTAGTCGTCCCCGATGGGCCGGTACCGGTTGCCCGAGCAGGGGCCATGCCCAACGTAGGCTTCGGCGCCGGTGGTCCTTCCAGTGGCTTTAATGGCGGCTTCGGCGGCGGCCTCGGTGGCCTGGGCGGCGCAGGGATGCGCGGCGCGAATTCTTCAGCAGGCGGCAAGCCCTTGTCTGCGCCAACAGTGATGGATCTCGCCAGGGCCGCCCAGTCCAAGCCGGGCGAACTCTCTGAAAATCGCGCAAAACTTGAAGACGCCAAACAGCAGATGGTAACCGAGCACTTGAAAGACGGGGCCGCCAAGGGGGGTGACGCCATGTACCTCGGCGCTCTCCGCGAAGCAGGCGCGAAAAAACGCGCCTACGATGAGGCCCACCACTTCTTTCTGCAACGGGACAAGGAGAAAGTCCAGGGCGGACAACTGGGCGTCGATCTCTCCGTGGACGCCAACAACTTGCGCAATCAAAGCCGCCTGACCCAGACGGCCCTGCGTCAGGTCGCCGGCCGCAATTGCCTGGAATATGGCGGCGTGTGGATTGACGAGGATTTTGATGCCAAGATGCCATCCGTCGTCGTAAAGGCACAGAGCGCCGCCTACTTCCGCATCCTGGAACGGCAACCGCAGGTCAAGGAAGTATTCAAGCTCGGCAACCAGCTCGTCTGGGTCACGCCCAATCGGACCGCCCTGGTGGTCGATATCAACGACGGCAAGGACAAATTGACAGACGAAGAGATCGACAAGCTCTTCGTTGCCAAGAAGTAATCCAGGTCGTCCAGAACCCCGCGTGCGTGCTTCCCAGCCCGCGCGGGGTTTCTTCTTGCGCTCGCGGTGCACTCCGTAGAATGACGGTATGGCAGAAACCGTGGCTGAATACGACGCCCGTTACCTGGGCGGCATCCTGTTTTTCAATCTGCGCGATTTTTTCGAAGCCCATGAAGTATGGGAAAGCATCTGGCTCGATTGCGCGGGGCCTGAGCGGCGCTTCATCCAGGGTCTCATTCAAGCGGCGGTCGCGCTCTATCACTTCGGCAACGGCAACCTGCGCGGCGCCGCCAAGCTCTTCAAAAGCGGCCGCGCCTACATGGAGGCTTACCAATCGCCCTATCTCGGGCTCGATCGCCAGGCCTTCTGGGAGCAGATGGAACGCTGCTTCCAGCCGCTCTTCGCCGATCCCAACCCGGATCGTCAGTTGCGCCCGGATGAAACGCTCATCCCCGTCATTACACTCGACCCGCCGCCAGCGCAATGGCCCGCCCCAGAGGACTTCGAGACTGAGGAAGACTAGCAGCGTCGCCGAGAGGGACCCATGAGCGATGATTTCACTCTCCCGCTGGCCTTCGACGGCACCGTGCGGCTCTTCCCCCTGCCGAATGTCGTGCTCTTCCCGCACGTGACTTTGCCGTTGCATATCTTCGAGCCACGTTATCGACAGATGGCAGCCGACGCCTTGCTGGCAGACAGACTTATCACGATGGTGCTCCTCAAGCCGGGCTTCGAGGCGGAGTATGAGAAGAGTCCGCCGCTGTATCCGATGGCCTGCGTGGGCAAAATCATCGCCGATCACCAGCTGGAGGACGGCCGCTACAACATTCTGCTGCGCGGCCTGCGCCGCGCGCGCCTGGTCAAGGAGTTGACGAGTCCTAAGCCGTACCGCATGGCTCAGGTAGAATTGCTGTCGGAAGAGCCCTCCCCGGCGCAGGCGGCGGAACATGCGGAAAAGCTCGCCGGCCTCGTAACAGGCTGGCTGACCACCCTGGGACTGCCTACCGAGCACATTCTGAAGCTCTTGAACAGTGAGCTCCCGCAAGGCACGCTGTGCGATATCCTTGGCTTTGCTCTGCCCATGGCAATCGAATTCAAGCAGGGACTGCTCGAAGAGCCCGATGTCGCTATTCGCCTGCGCAGGCTCGTTGAGTATCTCGAAACCAACGAGCCGCCAAAAGCAAAGGGCACGACGGATCACAAATTCCCGCCCGATTTCAGCTCAAATTAGGCTGATGCCGTCGCCACCGGGCGCCCGGGCTTGCAGTTTGACTTTCGCTGCGCGGTTCATAGTTTTACCGCATCGTTTTGCATGCAACTCAACAACGGAGGTTTTCAACCATGCAGAAGCGTGCCAATGCGGTCACCTTCAAGGGCAAGCCGCTCGCGCTGGTCGGCCCACAGCTCAAGCCGGGCGACAAGGCGCCGGATTTCGCTTGCGTGACTTCCTCGCTGGAAGTCGTCAGCCTGGGGACAACCCCGGCCAAGGCGCGCATGTTCAGCGTCGTGCCGTCGCTCGACACGCCGGTGTGCAGCGAGCAAACGCGCAAGTTCGACCAGGCGGTCGCCGGTCTCAAGGACAAGGCGGCCTGCTACACGGTCAGCCTGGACATGCCGTTCGCACAGAAACGATTTTGCTCGGAGGCAAATGTCTCCAACATGCAAACACTTTCGGATGTGCACAATCACTCGTTCGGCCAGAACTACGGCGTGCTGATCGAAGGGCTGCCGATTCCCTTGCTGTCACGGTCGATCTTTGTGGTGGACAAGGGAGGCAAGCTCACCTATGTCGAGTATGTTCCCGAGGTTACCCAGCACCCGAATTACGATAACGCCGTCGCTGCCCTGAAAGCCGCCGCAGGTTAACATTCTGTTGAAAAAGGTGTCTGGAACCTTGCGGGTAGAATAGATCTCCGGTTTTTTGCACGCCTTGAAGGTTCCAGACACCTTTTTCAACAGAATGTTAAACCAGCCTGAGCAAGATACGCAGCATGTTAACGCGACCCACTCCGGTTCCGGAGTGGGTCGTTTCATTTCAGGCAAGCTGCTCCGAGGATGCAAGTCCTGTCGGGTTTTCCAAGGCTGTCAATTGTACCATCTCGATTATCGAAATCTCGTGAAAAGCTAAGCCCGCATCTCTTGCAAGTGGTGTGGGTGGAATTAAGGTGAAAAGAGCAGTGGTAGCGCCGCCACTGAACTGACCGCGAGGACCGGGGTTAGTGGATTGCTCTGGCATGCCGCCGGAGTCAGCGTGAGGTGCCCTCGATTGCCTGGATTCACTAAAGGAGAATCTCCCATGAAACCCTTGCGCGGAACCGTGTGGGGTTGTGCGTTGCTGCTCTTGGGCCTGACTGCCGCGCCTGCAGATGCAGCCTGGTGTAATGTTTTCCAGGTTTGCTGGCACCGGCACAAGGCGGCGCCCGCCGTCAGCTACTATGCCCCGCCCGCACCCTGCTGCGATCCGTGCCCGCCCCAGCCTTGCTGCACCACCCGTTACGTGCAGCGCTGCTATTATCAGCCTGTGACGACTTACCAGACGAAAAGCTACTACGAGCCGGTGACGACGTATCGCACCAGCTATTACTATGAACCGGTCACCAGTTACAAGTACACGAGCTATTATGACCCGTGCTCGTGCTCTTGCCAGCAAGTGGCCGTGCCCACCACCTGCTATCAGCTCCGCTCGCAGTGCTGCCCGGTGCAGAGCTGGGTGCAGCGCTGCTGCTCGGTGCCGGTCACGACCTATCAGCAATCATTCTACTGGGAGCCGGTGACGTGCTGTTCGACGCCGGCCCCAGCGGCGCCGGCAGCCGATTGCGCGGCCCAGGTGCCCCTTGTCCCCGGCGCGGTGCCGCAACCGGGCGTGGTCCCGCAACCCGGCGTGGGGGAATCCCGAGGCACCGTTCCCGGCGTCTCCGAATCACCGGGCCGGCTTCCCGGTTTCCAGGGTTTCCAAAACATGCCGCAGTCCTCGGGCGGCTCCCTGCGCTTGCTGCCGCCGCAAGCTCCCGTGCCGGCTCAGCCGGTGCCGCCCAGCGGTGTGAAACTGGACCGCATCGCCTCCAACTCAACCAGTGAAGTGCAAGGGAAAGTCGTTCGCGGCGACAGCCTGCCGATAAGCCAGGCACGCTTGCTCTTCGTGAACGCGGACCGTCGCGAGCCCCGGCGCACGGCCGAGACGGATGCCAACGGCCAGTTCAACGTCAAGCTGGCTTCGGGTGGCTGGCTCGTCTATATCCATGGCACCGATGGGCAACCCGTCTTCCAGCGGAAAATTGAAGTCAACGACGGGGACAGGAGCCCGCTCCTTCTCGTGAATCGATAAGGATTGAATCGGATATCTCGAATTCATAAGAGGCAAGAGCCACCGTCGCCGGTGGCTCTTGCCGTTTTGTTGGCAGCGCTGGATTTGCTTGGCCGACAATTCAGTCACTCAACTCATTCGCCGGCGCCGGGAATTGTTTGCACATATCCAGCACCTGGCTGCGCACGCGTTTCTGAATCGTTTCGTCTTCCGGGTGGGCGAGGACTTCATTGATCCAAGCTGCAATGCCGCGCATTTCTTGCTCACGCATGCCGCGCGTTGTCAGGGCAGGGGTGCCGATGCGGATACCGGAAGGATCGAGCGGCGCGCGCGCATCAAAGGGGATCATGTTTTTGTTGACCGTGATGCCCGCCGCGTCCAGGCTGTGCTCCGCCACTTTACCGGTCACGCCGCGCGAGGCCACATCGACGAGGAGCAAATGGTTGTCAGTGCCGCCGGAGACCAGGCGAAATCTATGGCGCATCAATTCTTCTGCCAGGGCCTTGGCGTTGGCGATGACCTGAGCGGCGTAGGTCCGAAATTGCGGCTGCTGCGCTTCGCGGAACGCTACAGCCTTGGCAGCGATCACATGCATAAGCGGGCCGCCCTGAAGGCCCGGGAAAACCGACTGATTAATCTTCTGGATCCAGTCCTTTTTGCAGAGGACAAAGCCGGCCCGGGGCCCGCGTAACGTCTTATGCGTCGTGCTGGTGACAAAGTCGGCCACAGGTACCGGGTCGGCGTGGAGCTTGGTGGCCACAAGGCCAGCGATGTGCGCCATGTCCACCATGAGAAGCGTCTTACAGTCCGCACAAATCTGAGCAAAGCGAGCGAAATCAATCTCGCGGGAATAAGCGCTCGCGCCTGCGACCACCAGTTTCGGTTTATGCTCCCTGGCAAGCTGGGCGACTTGATCGAAGTCGATGCGCTCCGTGTCGCGGCGGACGCCGTAACTCACGACTTTGTAAAGTTTGCCCGAGAAGTTCAACCGCATGCCGTGCGTCAAATGGCCGCCATGCGCCAGGTCCATGGCGAGCATGGTGTCGCCGGGCTCCAACGCGGCGAAATAGACCGCCATGTTTGCCTGGGCTCCGGAGTGGGGCTGCACATTGGCGCGCTCGGCCTGGAAGAGCTGAAGGACGCGGTCGATGGCCAGGCGCTCGGCAACATCGACAAACTCGCAGCCGCCGTAATAGCGCCGGCCGGGGTAACCCTCGGCGTACTTATTGGTGAGGACTGAACCCTGAGCCGCCAGCACGCCAGGACTGGTGTAGTTTTCGGAGGCGATCATTTCCAGTCCCTGTTGCTGGCGGCGCCGCTCGTTGTCGATTGCCTGCCAAACCTCAGGGTCTGCCTGCTTGAGTATGTCCATGAGCACCTCGCTGTGGGGTACGTTTCCAACGTGCCAACTCGTCACGGCAGGTTGCAAACCTGCCCTACAAATCTATGCTCTCTTTTTAGCGACGGTCGCTTCATTCCCCAAGCCTCGAATGCCTAGCGCAGCCAGTTGGGTGAGCAGATCGTCAAAGCCCTTGTAGACGATGCCCTGCCACCCGCAAGCGATCGCGCCGGCGACGTTGGCCGGCAAGTCGTCAATAAAAAGGCATTCCGCCGGAGGGCAGTCAGCTAGCTTCTGGCAATGCTCAAAGAATCCGGGACGAGGTTTGCGAACGCCGATTCTGTGCGAGAGGATGATCGCATCGAAGTGGGCCAGGACATCGGCAAACTGCCCGGTGAACTGCTGAGAATGCAGCTCGTTGGTGTTGCTAGCGAGTAGCAAGCGGTAACGGGGTTTCAATCTTGGAATCAGAGCGCATACGTGCGGGTTGGGCGCAAAAATATCTGCCCACGCGCTGGCTAAGAAATCTTCGGAGCAGTTTAACCGGCAGTTCTCGCGCACAGCACTGAGGAACTGCGCGGTGGTTAGTCGCCCTGATTCATAGTCATCTTCCAGGGCGGTGCCAAAGAGCCGGCCATGCAGCTCGTCCGCGGAGAGACTTGCATAGGTAAGCAACCGGCTGGTAGTCACGCGGTGGTCAAAAAGGCCGACCACCTTGCCAAAATCGAAAACGATGGCTTTGATGTCCGCAGTCATGGTGGGCCGCGCCGGTCACTGTCCTGCTCTGGTGGTCTGCCTGGCGTCCGATCCAGGCATCTTGATCACATAGGCGTTCGCTTCCTGCAAATTCCGGCCGCGCGGGCTGCAGGCGGCAGCCAGGTATTTGCCGTCGGGGGAAACCGCCACATTATTGATGTTGCCGACATCCAATTCCTCCCCGTAGAGAAGCCGCGCGTCAGCCGTATCCCATACGGCCAGGTAACCGCGGTTGCGCGGCGCATGGCCGGCACTCACGAGGCGCTGGCCTTGCGCCGTGAAGCGCAAGCCATAGACTGCACCGGGATGGGCCGCCGCGTTGCCTTTGAGCTTGGCATTTACGCAGTCGCGGAGTACCGTGCCCATGGCGACGTTCCAGAATTTGATCGTGTGATCGCTGCTGCCTGAGACAAGGGTTTTTCCGTCTGGACTGAAAGCAACGCAAAACACGCCGTCGCGATGGCCCTTCTCGAACTCCTTCTCCTTGTATGCCTTGAATTCCTTCACCAGTGTGCCGTTGCTAGCATCCCAAAGCTTGAGCGACCGGTCCAGACTCCCGGAGACGACTTGTTTGCCGTCCGGACTCCAGGCCAGGCAGTAGATCGGCGCAGGCGCAGGCGGCGCGGTATGGGCATTGATCTGGCGGAGGACTTGCCCCTTGGCGACATCCCAGATGCGCACGATTCCCTCATGGCCGCCGGTTGCCAGTTGCGTTCCCGCCGGATTGAAGGCCACGGCATCGACATAATTGCCGTGGCCGAAGTTCTTGATCGGCACATTGGAAGCGAACTTCCAGGCCTTCAAACTCTTGTCCAAGCCCGCGGTGTAAATCGTGACATTGTCAGCGGCAAACGCGACACCGGTTGCGGCGCCGGCATGGGCGAATACTTGGCCTGGCTTGCCAAACTCCGCAGGTAAGGGCTGACCGGGGCGGTACACGACGTCCCAGGTGACAACAGACTTATCACTGCAAGCGGCAGCAAGAATCTGGCCGTTCGGACTGAAGCCGAGCGAGGCGGGTTCACCAGGAGTCTTGAAAGTTGCCAGCAGCTTGCCGTCGCCAAGAACATAGACACGCACATTCTTATCGGTGTCTCCGGTGGCCGCCAGCGTTCCGCTCGGTGAAACGGCGACGGCGCGCACCGGAGCTTCCGCGCCTGGAAAGTTGCGCTCATTCATGCCGCTGTTAGCATTCCACAGCTTTACCGACTTGTCAGCGCTTGCCGTCAAAACCTGTGAGCCACCGGCCGCGAGGCTCAAGGCGTGAATGGGAGAATTAGACGCGCGAATGGCCCGCACGATGGACAGCGTGCTCAGAACAGGCGGCTTGTCCTTGCTGGCGAAGAGAAGGGCAGCGTTGTTGTTCTGGAAGGCAACCGAGTGAACCGGGCCGCTATGGCTAAAGAACTGAAGCGCGATCCCGGTTTTCGCATCCCATACGCGAACGAGTCTGTCCGCTGAGCCAGTGGCAATCTTGGTCTTGTCTGCGCTCAAAGAAAAGCCGCTCACGGCCTCTGGATGGCCAAGATCCAACGATTCCTTTCCGTCACCTGCGTTCCACATCTTGACGCGCTTGCCTGCCGCAGCAACGAGCTGGGTGTAGTCACGACTGAAGGCGAGCGCGCTCACCGGTTCAGACATGGAAGCAAACGGCCGCACGAGTTGACCGCTGGTAAGATTCCACAGCTTGATGTTCTTGTCCGCCCCGCCAGACACTGCTTGGCTGCCGTTGCCGTTGATCACCACGGCCAGTGCGCCGCCCTGGTGGGCATCAATGGTCTTCAGTGGCTTCTCGTCTGCCGGGCCTGGCTTTTTAGCGGCTGCTAGATTCCACAGTTTCAGAATGCCATCTTGACCGGCCGTTAACGCCTGCGTGCTTTGTGGATGAAACGCTATGCCGTTTATCCTCCCGGTATGTGCCATATACTCTTTGGCTAACTTTCCGTCCGCAGTGTTCCATAGATATATCATGCCATCGGCGGTACCCGTAGCGGCGGTCGCCTTGTTAGGGCTGATTGCCAGAGCCGTGACAGGCGCCGCAGGGCCTTTCCATTGTCTAATGAGCTGACCATTGTCGAAGTTGCTGAGACGCACATTCTTGTCCGCGCCGATGCTGAGCAACGTACCGCCATCCGTGGAAAGGATGAAACTAAGGACGGAATCGCCGAGTGCGCTCATGGTCCGGGACGCCGGTATCGGCAACCTCCACGACCTGAGAACGCCGTCGTCTCCTGCGCTGAAGAGAGCATTGCCGTTCGGTTGAGCGACAACCGCATTGACGGCGGACATGGATGGGCCGATTACACCAAGGCTTTGGCCGTTTGCCGAATTCCAGAGGCGAATGGTCCCGTCCGCGCCAGCAGTTGCGAGAAACTGCCCGTTGCCGCCGAATGAGACACCGGTTACTGCTCCGGTGTGCCCTCTGAGATCGGCCAACTGCTTGCCTTCGGCGGCCATCCACAGCTTGATGGTTCCATCCTTGCCGGCGCCGGCGATCCTGGTTCCGTCCTGGCTCAGAGCCACGGCGTTGACTCCGTCCGCATGGGCGTACTCCCTGAGTGGGATGCTGAAAGGCGTGTCCCAGAGCTTGACCGTGTTGTCTGAGCTGCCGGAAGCAATCAGCCGGCCGTCCGGGCTGAAGGACGCCGCCAGAATCAGGTTTTGATGTCCCGCCTGGCCGCCGAACGTCTTGATCTCCTTGCCGGTCGTGGCTTCCCAGAGCTTGAGTGACTTGTCGAAACTTCCCGTCAGTACATAGCGGCCGTCCGGACTGAAGGAGACCGTGTACACCGTCTCGTTATGCCCCTTGAGAGTCGACACGATTCCCGGCGGCAACGGTTCATCGGCAGCTTCCAGGCTGGCGAGTGCGGCAGTCCCGAACAGCACGAAGATCGCGCATAACCAGTAATGAGAACGATCAAACAGCATGACAGGCGCACCTCCGTGGCGGATTCTTTGTGAAGGGCTAGCAGATGTTTAGCCGCGACCCGTTAGGGGAGCGCGCGCTGGCAAAGCAACTCGCTCCCCTAACGGGTCGCGGCTAAACGACGGTTAGATCAGCGATCGATTTCGCCCATGACTATATCGATGCTGCCTACAATGGCGGGGACGTCGGCGATCAGGCAGCCGCGGCAAATCTCGTTGGTAACGCTCAGGTTGCAGAAGCTGGATGACTTGGCGCGGACGCGCAGCGGCACGGCGTCCTTGGTTGGCCGGCCGACGACATAGAAACCCATCTGCCCGCGCGGGCATTCGGTTTCCAGGTAGGCTTCGCCGGCAGGCAAGTGACGCGGCGGCTCTATGCGATGCGACCCCTGCGCCGTGGCGTAACGGGCCAACCCCTGTTCCGTAATCTTGATGCTTTCCACCAGCTCGAGCATGCGCACGTAGAATCGATGCCAGGCGTCACCGATGACGGCTCCGTCCGGTTTCTCGGGGAAGGGCGGCACGATGGCCTTGAAATCGTATTGCTCGTAGCCGCAGTACGGCTCGATCTTGCGCAGGTCCCACGCCGGATCGCCCGCTTCGCGATTCAACGAGCCGCGCAACATCGGTCCCGTACAACCGTAGCTGAGGGCCATGTCCTTCGGCAAAATACCAATGTTGGCCGTGCGCTTGACAAAAATGTGGTTGCGGGTCAACAGGGTATGGTACTCCTCGACACGCGGCTTGAGGTAATCGAGGAATTGCTGGCAGCGCCCGACCCAGCCCTCCGGCAAATCATCGTGCGCGCCGCCGATGGTGATGTAGCTGTAGGTCAAGCGTGCGCCGCAGACTTCCTCGAACAAATCAAGGATCATCTCGCGCTCGCGGAAGGCGTACAGGAACGGACTGAAGGTCCCCAGGTCAAGGCCGTACGCCCCCATGCCGACCAGGTGGCTGGCGATCCGATTCAACTCCGCGATGATGACGCGGATCACCTGTGCCTTTTCCGGAATCTTCATGCCGCACAGCTTCTCGACTGCCAGCGAGTAGCCGAGGTTCATGTTCATGCCGGCCAGATAGTCCATCCGGTCGGTGTAGGGGATGAATTGAATAGGCGTGACATTCTCGCCGATTTTCTCGGCACAGCGGTGCAGATAACCCAGGTGCGGAATGGTTTCGGAAATGATCTCCCCGTCGGTACGCAGCACCAGGCGCAGCACGCCATGCGTGCTGGGATGCTGCGGCCCCATGTTGACCAGCATCTCATCGGTGCGAACGTCAAATTCTACGACGGTTGGGTCCTGAACGGTTGCCATATCTGGTTAGCCGGTCATTCGTCATTGGTCATTCGTCATTCGCTTCGCGAATGACGAATGACCAATGACGAATGACCATTAGCGTCCTCGAATACCGTGATATTCCAAGGGGAACTCGTAATCCTTGCGGAGCGGATGGCCGATCCAGTCCTCGGAGAGAAGGATGCGGCGGAGATCGGGATGGCCGGTGAACCAGACGCCGCTCAGATCGTAGACTTCGCGTTCGTGCCAGTCGGCGGTCTGCCAGATTCCGGAGACCGACGGCAGCTCCGGCAATTCACCAGGCTTGTTGTCCTTCCAGCGCGGCAAGATGATTTTCAAAGCAAAACGATGGCGATGCGTGAAGCTCTGGAAGTGATAGACCACCTCAACATGCGGATCAAACCCGGCCTTGGGCGCTTTCTTCGGGTCCGGTTCCAGGTAATCGACCCCGCTGATGCAATTGAGCAACTCGAACTTCAACCGGGGGTCATCGCGCAAGAAGCGGCATACTTCGACAAGATCGCCAGGCGCAACCACCACGAACGGATCAAGCGCGTCGGCTTTCTTTTCCTTGATCCGTCCGCCGAATTGCTGGTCCAGGACGGCCGTGATTTCAGCGAAATTCATCAAGCACTCGGGTTTGGGTGGTAATGATCGCTATCAGAACAGGAAGCAATGTTCGCGCGCGAACTATGCCTTCGTGGCAGCGCCCCGTTCCTTGTTCTTGAGGGCGAAGGCGTTGGCCTTGGCAGCGTCGGCAAGCTCGGGCGGCAGTTGCACGTAGCCCGTGCGGGCGGGAATCGGAATCTCGATCGGCTGCTCCTTGGTTAGATAGCGCATGCCCTTGACCTTGTCCTGAATGCGCATCAGGCCCTCCAGGAGAGCTTCGGGTCGCGGCGGACAACCGGGGACGTAGACATCCACGGGCACGACCAGATCGACGCCCTTGACGACGTTGTAGCCGTACTTGTAATACGGTCCGCCGCCGCACGTGCAGGCGCCCATGGCAATGACGAATTTGGGATCGGGCATCTGGTTATAAAGCCGGCGCACCCGGCTGGCCATTTTGTAATTGACGGTGCCAGCGACGATCATCAGGTCGGCCTGCCGCGGCGTGGCGCGAAAAGCACCGGCGCCGAAGCGATCCATGTCATAGCGCGACGCGCCGGTGGCCATCATCTCAATGGCGCAGCACGCCAGGCCGAACGTCATGGGCCACATGCTCGATTCGCGCGCCCAGTTAATGGCCTGCTCCAGGGTCGTCGCAATGACCCCTTCTTCAAATCGTCCTTCCAACCAACCCATTTATGCCACTCCTGCCCTTTCAGGCCTGGAAAGTAATCTAGCCAATTCCGGCAAATTCCCTGGCTCGTGCTTCCGGCGACGGTGGCGCTGGGCCAGGAGCGGCCGCTTCCGCCGCCGTGCTTCGGACCCAATCCAGGTCGCCCCGTTTCCAAAGATAGGCAAAGCCCACCAGCAAAACGCCGAAGAAAACCAAAATATCCCAGAAGGCGATCCAGGCCAGGCTGCCGGCAGACTCCTTGGCAATTTCCGACTCTACCGCGGGAGCGTTGCTTAGCTCACTGCTCAGTTGTCGCCGCTGCTCGACCGGCAACTTGGGGTTCGCCAGCGCGTTGGCCTTGCCAAAGACAACCGCCCACGGGAAGAAAAACACGACTTCCACATCGAAAATCACGAACAGCAAAGCGACCACATAAAAACGCAGATCGAACTGAATCCAGGAGCTGCCGATGGTCGGCTCGCCGCATTCGTAGATCGTGAGCTTTTCCGCGCTAGGGCGAGCCGGGCGCACGATCTTGCCCAGCATCAGGTGAAAGAACAGGAAGAAAACCGCGACCCCCAGGAAGACCAGCAGGTAGATCGTTAGCTCAGGCATGGATGATCCTTCGTCCTGTCAATTCGTGCTCACGGCCGTGCGTATCCTTTGGCGGCCGGTGAAGCCGGTGTGCAGTTCGTGCCAGAAAGCAACTTCCGGCTCGCCATAACGCCAGCAAAGGTACACTTCGCGGTTGTCCATCCAGCATGGAAAATCGATCAGGCCGGCGAAGTAATCCTTTAGCTCGACCCCCAACTTCCGCAGCTCTTTTTCGAATTCGTTCAAGCGCTCCTGGTCGCGCTCAAATTCCGCAAGCGCTTGCTGCAGTTCCTCCTGATGGGCATCCAGGGCCACGCCGCCGTTCTGCGGCTTGAGCCGTGCCAGGCGTCCCTGGCGCTCGCGCAAATCGCGGGCCAGTTCCGTAATGTCACGCACGATTGCTGTGACGAGAGGCAACGCCGCATTGGCTTCGGCCACTGTGTAATACTTCTTCTCTTTTTTGGATTTTCGGCCCGCCATATTCTCACCTTTCTGACACCGCGATCTTCCTCTTTCCGTTAACTTCTGCTGATTTCAGGCCTTCTTGGCCGGCGCCGCCTTTTCAGGAGCGGGCGGGTCGGGCGGCTTGGTCCACACCGGTTCGACCTGCAGCTTCGAGGCGGCGACGGCGGTCGGATTGAGCGACGCCTGGCCCCACGCCGTCTCGAGCGGCAGCTTGGCGAAATCCACAATGCAGCCGTCCCGGCTAAAACAGCTCTGGTCGTAGGTCGAGCCCATAAAGATGCAATCGACCGGACAGGGATCGACGCACAGAGCGCAGAACATGCACTTGGTGTAGTCAATCTTGAAGCCGTTGACGCGAAAGCCCTTGCCGACGGGATTCTTGATCTTCTCGATGTAGATGCAATCCACGGGGCAGGCGCGGGCGCACTTGTCGCAACCGATGCAGGTGCTCAGGTCAAAGCGGTGAAAGCCGCGATAGCGGGGCTTCACCGGCACGGGCAGCTCGGGGTATTCGAACTGCTGCGTAAAGGCACGGCGCTTGAAGGTCTGAAAGAAGTACCAGAGCGTTATGTACATCCCCTCGCCGACGGTTTTGATTGCAAGGAGGACATTGCGGAACCATTGCCCCATGGAATTCTCGCTGACGGCTGACAGCCCGTTAATACCGAATTAATCAGTCGATGTTCATGATTATAGGCGCTGCGGCGTTGACCGCAAGGTGTGCCGCCCTGGCCCCTATCGTCGATGTATGCCCGCAGATGAAATTTCTTGCGCTTCAATTCATGAACTATAGTTGAGTGTTTTCGCGGGCATGAGGGTAGTCTGGCGATGGCGACACAGACAAGCAATAATCAGCGGCAAACCTTGCTGAGCCTCGTGGGCGGGCACCACGAACTGGTCGTCTGCACCAAGCAGAAACTCGCCGAACAACGCCAGGAACTCTTGGCCCTTCTTTCGGCGGTAAGAGAGCACTGGCTGGCGCCGGCCGGAACCAAGGCAGCCGAGGGGTTTCCCGCGCAGCCGCCGAGCCGCGATGCCGCGGTCCGTGAAGAAGAATTGGCCAAATTTGAGACGGAATTGCACGACTATCGCCGCCACCTTGAACGTGACCGCCAGTACCTCGACGATGAATGGGAAGAGCTGCAAACGCAGCAGGCGGAGTTTCGCGAGATTGCCAAGCAGACGGAAGTGGAGCTGTCGCGCGAACGCGCACAAATAGCCCGGGAACGCACGGAACTCGTTCGCCTGCGTGAGGAGATTCGCCAGGAACTGGAGAGGGTTCAGCGCTATGCCGAGGTGGACGAGCGGCTGGCGCCCGTGCAGCGGCTGCAGGAAGAAATGACCGAGCGGCACCGTACGGCCGACCCCAGTAAGACGACTCCTTCCCCGATGCCGCGCAAGAACAACGGCTCGCGCTGGCAGATCTTCCTCGGCAAACTCGACGAACTCAAGTCCTAAAAGGCCCTTGAAACTTTCTTGGCCCAGAATGTCAAGTCGTTAGTTCTCCATCCGATGATCATCTTCCACCGGATGGGCTGCGAATCGCCAGGAGAGCTCGCGCGCCACGCGCGTCAGGAATCTTTCGCGGAACTGGGCCACGTTGCTGTCACTCGCCGGGAGCGGCCCCGTCGTGCGCGGGTATTCCATGCGGAATTCTTCATGGTAAATGGGCCCTTCGCTCGGCTTGTGCACATCCACCACATCGATGGTGATGTCGCACTGGCCGTGGAAAAGCGTGTTTGAGCTGCCGGTTTCATAGAGGCTCAGGGCGTTGATCTCCAGAGAGATAACGTAATCAACGCCAAAATGCTCGCCGATTTCCTCAGGCGCCTTGCCGTGCCAGGCAGGATGTTCATCCTTGTAGCGTTCCACCTTGCTGGTGGGCAGCACGCGAACCTTCTCCTTGTTTTTCTTGAAGCCCTCTTCGAGGACCTGGCACAACTTTCGGCTCAACTCGCGGTCCACGCGCAGGAACTCCGGCCGGATCTCCAGGCCGGCTGTGGCAAGCACCATGACCTTGACCTCATGGCCCTTTTCGACCGGCGTCAGCTTGCACTTCGCATCCTGTTTGTTATCCATCCCGGCTAGGAGGAAATAAGGCAGGGACATGAGGTTGCAGCCCGTGCACAGCGACACCGTCACCAACAGGGCGGCCAACACCCCGCGCTGCCATTTAGCGTGCATCTTCTCTCCTCCGTGAGATGATTCCGTTCGTTTGTGCTCGAAGCCTTTCGGCTAACTCCCCACCTCGTGCCCTTATTAATCAGAAATTTGCATCACTTGCCGTTCAACCACAACAAGCCGAGCACGATGCCCCAGCGCAGGAGCAGCAGCGCCATGAAAACGATGACGATCCAGGTTACCGCCTTCTCGAGCGAGACGACAAACAGGGACCGGCCGCGGACAGCGCTGTACAGGCTCCACGGGATGAACGCCAGGCAAAAGATTGCCAGGAGCGTCCCCACCGCGTTCGCGCGCAGCGAATTCCTGAAATCACCGTGAACCAGCAAGGCAAAGCTGGTCGTCATCCCGCACGACGGGCAAGGCAGACCCGTCACGACTTTGAAATTGCAAGGCGGCAAGCCAAGTTGCGTGTGTGTCTCCATCATGCGGGGCTGACCGTTCTCATACGGATTCAGCCGCGTAGCCGTATAGAACACCAGTCCCAGCCCCAGCGCCATGCCAACCAGGGCGCCGCGGACCCAGTTCCCCATGACGGGAATGGCGTCTAACGGCTCTTGAGTTTTCTCAACGGGTGGTAAAGGAGGGGGCACGATAGCGAGGGCCTCATACGGATGCAAGGTCAAAAGAGTGAGAGATCAGAGAAGAATAGAGCTTCGCATGTTGTCGAGACGGTGCAAATCCTAGCCGGCTTCTCTAACTTCTCCGGGGCACGGATCTGCGCCTAAACCAGGTTCCTGGTCATTGCGCACGCTTATTTTACCGCGGCTATCGGCCCATTTCTCTGCTTTTTCCGTAATCGCATGCAGCGTCGCTTCGACTTGCCTGCGGAAAGATTCGAGTTGCTCCCTGTCCACATTCTGCGGAATGCGGATGGGCTGACCGGACACGCATGTCGCCCAGCACCAGGGGCGCGGTATGGCAAAGCGGTCCCAGTTGCCGGCACGCCAGGCCCGTTCGTAGCCGACGCCCACGGGCACAATGGGCATGCCGGTACGGGAAGCCAGGTAAATCAGCCCTGGTTGTAGCCGCCGGCGCGGACCACGCGGGCCGTCCGGCGTGATGGCGACATGGGTCTGCCCATTGCGCAGCAACTGGCGGATCGCCTCAATGCCGCCGCGCGTCGTCGAGCCGCGCACCGCCTCGAAGCCAAACCACTTGACCAGATCGGAAATCAGTTGGCCGTCGGCGTGCTGGCTGATGAGCACCGTAATGCGCGTGCGTTTGCGGTGATAGGCCGGCATCAAGATGTATTCATGCCAGAAGGCGTAGATATAGCGTTCCGGCAAATCCGTGCGCCAGGAGTCGACGCTTACGCCCAGCTCCTGGTAACGATAGCGCAGCGTCCCCATCCACAAGCGAATCAGCAGCGCGCCGAAAAATGCCACGGCGTTGATGAGCCAGCGATTGCGAAGTCTCATAAGCGGCATCCTGCCTTTGCGACGGTTATCCTTCCGGCCATTCTCCGCTAAACACTTCCACGGCGGGTCCGGTCATGTAGACGTGATTGTCCGTCTCCGACCAGTGCAGACGCAGATCGCCGCCGCGCAGGTGAACGGCCAGGCGGCGTTGCGTGCGTCCGGCCAGGACCCCGGCCACTGCCACCGCGCAGGCTCCCGTGCCGCAGGCAAGCGTTTCACCGGAGCCGCGCTCCCAGACGCGCATCGTGACGTCTTCCGGTCCGTTCACGCGCACGAACTCGGCGTTGGTTCGCCGTGGAAATGCCGGGGCGGTTTCGATCCGAGGACCGATACCAAGCACCAACTCGTCATTCAGCGTCTCGACAAAAGTGATGCAGTGAGGGTTTCCCATGGACACGCAGGTGACGCGAAAGCTCCTATCGCCAACGGAGAGCGGCACGTCGATCGGCGGATTGCCCGGCAAGGTGGTCGGAATGTGCGCGGCCTCCAGAATCGGCTCGCCCATGTCAACGCGGACCTGGCGCACACAGCCGGCCTGAATCTCCAGATCGAGAGCAAGGATGCCTCTTCCGGTTTCGATGGCGAGCGCATTCTTGCGCACCTGGCCATGGTCATACAGGAATTTGGCGACGCAGCGGATGCCGTTTCCGCACATTTCCGCCTCGCTGCCGTCGGCGTTGAACATGCGCATGCGGGCATCCGCCTTGTCCGAAGGGCAGATCAGGATCAGGCCGTCGGAGCCGACGCCGAGATGGCGATCGCTGATGACGCGGCTCAGCCCAGCCGGATCATGCGGAATTGGGTTGCGAAAGCAATCGACATAGATATAGTCGTTGCCGGCACCATGCATCTTGGTGAAACGCATGCCTTCCTTACCTCGCAGACGGCGATCGCAAGCGCTGGATTATAAGGAAGGGAAGCGATGATGCCAATACTGTCTACTTTCCGCCCAGAAAGCTGACAATCTTCTGCCAGCGCGTCTCACGTTCTTCCTGAAGAGCGCGGACGCGGTCGTTGAGCCAGATGTGCAGCGCTTCCGGGGACTGATCGTCAGGCAGGGCAGTGTTGTGTGCAAGCCCGGCGGTGGACGCGCCGGCAGCCGCAGTCCCGGCCACTCGGGGCGGGTTAACAACGGCCGTCTTCTGTGGCGGCTGCGTCGGCTGCGATCGCGCGGCCGGGGCGGCCGAAGACGCTCTGCTCGCCGCCTGACCGCGCTTGCGCAATTCCTGGTGGACCTTGCTCAGTTCGTTCGTCACATTCTGCAGGTGATCCAGCTCCTGACGGATGGCACTGATTTGCTCCTTCTGAAGCGAGTGGAATTTCTGGAACATCATCATGATGGCCTGCTGAAACTGATCGACCATTTGCTGCTGCATGAGACTAAGGTGATGGGCAAGGGTCGCGGGCAGGTTTTGCGCTCCTTCAAATTGCTCCGTGGGAATGGGCACCAGGGCTTGACTGAAGGCAAGCCGCCTTTCCAACTCCGGGGCGGTAGGGCAGGGCGTAATGGCCGGCGTCACGACGATCTCGGGCGCTTCCCCAGCGGGCGCTGTTTCCCCTTGGGCCGATGCCCCGGATGGAAGTGTTGACTGGGCGGCGCCCGCCGACGCCTTGAAACTCGCCGCGAAGTCCGGTCGATACTGCATGATCGGCGGCGTATCGTAATGGACGCGGATCAGAAACCGGCCCACCTGGAGCTGATCGCCCGCGTCGAGACGAGACTGCCGTACCAGTTCGCCGTTTACGCGCACGCCGTCTTTGCCGAACAAGTCCACCATCCAAAGGCCAAGGGGGGTGCGCACCAGGCTGCAGTGATAATTCGAGACGCTCTGGCCGATGAGGTGCACGCGGCAATCCGGCGACCGGCCGACCAGGGCCAGCAGAGGCGTCATCTGCCAGCTTGAAGATCGCCCCGTTTTGTTGACGAACTCGAGGGTCACCTCCGGTACGCCCTGTCTGACCGGGTAGGCGGGCCCGGCGTGAGCGGAGCTGGACGCAAAGCCATTTTGTCCGCTGGCGGTGTGATGGATCGAATACGGACCGATGCCGATAGACTGCTCCTCATCCAACCAACCGGTGCGCCGCGGCTCGCCTTCCCGCTGCGTGCCCAGGCGGCTTTCCAGGTCGGTGAAAAAGATTCGCCCGCCGACGACTTGCAGATAGGCATGGCGACGGCTGACTGCGTCGTGATCGAGTTGCAGATGCGCGCGCGGCTCGCGGCCGATGAGCGCGAAGGGTTGATAGAGGACCCATTGCAGCGGTTCGGCGACGCCGGGATAGTCGACGCGCAATTGCAGCGGCCCGGTCATGCCGCACGATTCACGGAACAGGTCCATCGATTGTTTGTTCACGATTCAATGTGACGCCCGCCCCTGCTTGGTAACCGAGGGGGCTGTGCCTCCCGCTTCGCAGAGCCGTGCAGCGAATCCATGCTCCGTCCGCAGCCTGCTTCCGATGAAAACTGGCAAATTCGGTCAAAACATTGTACACGAGCCTCAAGCAATGTTACAGCCAAACCTGGTCAATCGGGCCTCTGCAAGGACAGGGCAGGGCAGTACAAGCCGCGTGCTTCGCGCCGCCACCAGGCGTCTGACTCCCGGCGCTCGGCAAAGTTCGTGAAGTGATAACGATAGAAGCTCGCCCGGACATAGCGCGGCGGCCGCTTGGGAAACGGATTATGCTCCAGCAGGCCAAGCACCTCCGGCGAGCCTTCCAGAAGCCGGAAGAGGAACCTGCCCAACCATGGATTCTGTTCGAAGGTCCCCAGGGATGCAAACCACATCTGCCAATCGAGCCGCGGCATGTGCGGTGTCGTGAAGGCGGGGCGGCGCTTGAGGTCTCCGGGCTTCCACTTGAACTCATAGGTTTTCCAGGTCTGGCCGTCGTCGCTGCCTTCGACAAGAATCTCATCCCGCTCGGTGGTCATGACGGCAAAGAGCCCGTAGGTGTTGACGGATTCGAAGCGGCTGGCGATGAAGTAGGTTTCCAGGACGAAATTCGGCCATGATCTGGGATCGATTATCTTGGCCACAAATGGGACAAGGCTCATGCCCACGATCGCGGCGGCGAGGGGCGACAGCAGCCATTCCCTCCAGGCCGGCTTCCGTGCCGGAATGCCTGGCGGCTTGGTCCCCGCCAAACGGGCGCGGAGTCGCGACGGATAGAAAGCATCGTCAAGAAGCAGGACGCAGAGGGCGATGCTGAGCAAATTGAAGAATCCATAGTTGCCCGTGGCCAGAATCAGCAATTGGAAAGCGATGAGACCGGCACAGCCGAGATGCCGAAAAGGTCGCGGCAAGAACGCCAACAACGGCAGGATTAACTCGCCCGCAAAAGTCGCCAGCACCGAGCATTGCTGAAACCAGCCTGGCAGTTGATGCATGTACCACGCTGTCCAGGGCGGCAACGGCTGAGTCTCGTAATGATATTGCAGGGCGGTCAAGTTGCGCCAGTTGGGGTCGCCGCTCATGAGCTTGACCACTCCCGAAGCAAACATCAAACGAAACAACAACCAGCGGAACAGCCATAACACGACCCGTGAAGGCTCCGCTTCTTCCGCCAACCGAGGCCACAGCTTGAGCGGGGCCAAAAAGATGGCGAGGAAACCCGTCTCCAGCAATAGCGTATCCCATTGATAACCGAGGAATTGCTGCCCCGCGACCGTCAGCGACAGATAACACGTCCACAGGAGAAAGAGCACGGGCACCGGCGCGACGCCGATAATCAACAGAGCGGCAAGCACTGTACCGGCGCCGCACAACCATGAGAGGTAGGCGTCACTGGGATCGAACCAGCACAGCGTCGGCACCAAGAGAAACGCCCTGGCACTGTAGGCCTTGTGCTCGGCCGCGAGAAAACTGCCGACGGGCGAAATTCCTCTGCTGCCGATCAGGCCGTGGATCTGAACCCAAAGCGAAAGGAAGGCGGCCAGATAGACGCAACCGAGCAGCCGCAAAAACAGCCAGCGCGACAGCCGAAAACCGCTCCCCGCTTCACCGGCTTCAAAGCGCAACCGCCTCAGAAACCTGGCTGCGAACAGAGACATCTTGCCGGAGCGACCTGCCGATGCCGCCTCCGGTATTCTATTCTCTTGCTCCCGTTCGCCCCGCTGAGTATCGTCAAGAGACGCCATAAGTTGGGGACATTCGTTGAAAGGCAGTCGTTGCATGAAGGCTTACCGCCTTGGTTCCGCGTTCGCTACCATCGTTGCCGCATTTACTCTGGCCGCGGCTCAGAGCTATGCCCCACCAGCCGTTCAGATGCCCGATGAGGCAACGCTCAAGGCAATCGCCAACAAGTCCAGGCAATTGGAGGAAGCGATTGAATCCCTTCGGCGTCAAGGGGTGCGCGATCCCTATCTGGCCGATGCGCAAATCTATCACAAGGCGGCAAGCTGGATCGTCCGGCACCAGGAATATTATCAGCATCAAGCCGGGGCGTGGACGCTGGAGATTCTCGAGCAAGGCCTGGCATGCGCCAGGCATCTTTCACAGAAAGAAGCTCCCTGGTTTCAGCAGGTGGGACGGACAATCGTTCGCGGGCATCGCTCGCGCGTGGACGGTTCGGTGCAATCATATGCCGTCACTTTCCCGGCAGAATATGGCAAGGACCCGAAGAAGAAATGGCGCATCGATGTGGTCCTGCATGGGCGTGACACGGGGCTGACGGAAGTCAAGTTTTTGCATGAGCATTCGACGGAGCGCGCCACGCCAAAGGATCAGACCTGGGTGCAACTCGATATTTACGGCCGCGGCAACAATGCGTATCGCTGGGCGGGAGAGACGGAAGTTATTGAGTGTGTCGATGACTTCCTGGCTGTGGAGCGGCTCCTGGGCCGTGAAGCGCTGGTCGATCCGGCCCGTTTTGTGCTGCGCGGTTTCTCCATGGGCGGCGCCGGTGCCTGGCATCTCGGTCTGCACAACCCCAGCCGCTGGTGCGTCATTGGTCCGGGAGCGGGTTTTACCGCGACGCACGGCTACGTCAAGAATCTGCCGGAGAAATTGCCGCCCGAGCAAGAAGCTTGCCTGCGTATCTATGACGCGGTCAATTACGCCGAGAACGCCTTTGACGTTCCCGTAGTCGCCTATGCCGGCGAGAAGGACGCGCAGCTCCAGGCGGCGCGCACCATGGAAGCCAAACTGAAGCCGCTCAACCTGCCGATGAAACTCCTGATCGCTCCTGGCCTGGCGCACACTTTCCCGCCGGAATGGCGCAAGCGAGCAGAAGAGGCTTACGCGCCTTTTGTCGTCAAGGGACGCGAAGAGTATCCTGGACGCATTCTGTTCGTCACCTACACGCTGCGCTACCCTTCCTGTGCCTGGGTCGAGCTATTGGGTCTCGATCAACATTACGATCGCGCCCTGGTCGATGCCGAGTTTGCGGACACCGGCTACACAGTGAAGACGGTGAATGTGCGCACCTTGCACCTGACGCTGGCGCCGAACGTGCCCAATCCGCTGGTGGTGACCATCGACGGGCAATCCTTGACGCCGCGGCCGTATCTCAACCGGGCCGGGGTCAACCACCTCTACCTGGAACGCCGCGATGGCCGCTGGGCCGATTATCTGCCGCAAAAGATTTTTACCGACCGCCTACGCCGGCTGCAGAAAGTGCCGGGACTGCAAGGTCCTATCGACGACGCGTTCATGGATTCGTTCGTGTGCGTGCGCGGCACGGGTACGCCGTGGCATGAGGCGACGCAAACGTTTGCTGAGGAAACGCTCAAGCGCTTTGAGTCGGAATGGGACAAGTACCTGCGCGGTTACCTGCCCGTCAAGGACGACACCGCGGTCACCGATGAAGATATCGCTGGCCGGAACCTCATCCTGTTCGGCGACCCGGGTTCCAACATGATTATCAACCAGATTCTTGACCGCCTGCCGATCAAATGGACTAAAGAGCAAATCGAGTTCGGCGGCAAAAGCTACTCCGCTGCCGAGCATCTGCCGGTCATGATCTTCCCGAGCCCCTTGGCCGCGGGGCGTTACATCGTGCTCAACTCCGGCCACACGTTTCACGCCGCGGATTTCGCGGGAACCAACGCCTTGCTCTATCCGCGTCTGGGGGATTATGCGCTCCTGAAGATCAAACCGACGGAGAAACAACCGCTCGCATCGGAAACATTAACGGCGGGAATCTTCGATGACTTCTGGCGAATAGCAGAGCAGGAGAAATGATAATTAGCCGCCGTCACCGAAGGCGGCTTACGGAGAGATGAGGTTTCACAAATGAGTTTGCCAGTTTGCCAACTGAGTTTGCCAGGGTTGGCAAACTCGTTTTTCGCCCTAAAAGCATCCAGCGGTGCAAGTTATGTCCGAAAAAAATGAGTCGCCATACAAGGGCTGCCGCCCCTTGAAATCCCCGCCCAGGGACGGGAATGAGCCGTTTTGCCGTCTTCGCGGCGTCAAGGAGTCGGCCGTGCCCTCATGGATTACGTCGAGGACAAGGCCCGCTCGCTCGGTCTGAACCGGGTGCGGCTGGGTGTGCGGCTCGCACTGCCCAGGCTCCGTGCTTACTACGAACGCAGCGGCTACCAGGCCGTGGAATACCGAACGCACGCAGGGTACTCGCAGCCTACCTATGTTATGCTGGAGAAAGTGTTGGCCGGCGACCGCGCGGCGGCAGCAGCGGCAACGGAGCGACGGAGCAGACTCGGTTGAGGAGAGTATCGTGCCGGAGTGCCCCACCTGTGGCAAACAACTGGAGCCGACCGTCCGCTTCTGTCCGGAGGACGGCACGCCGCTCGCGGACACTGCGGCGGCGACGCCGACGCGCACCTCGGGCGAACGCCGCACGCAAATCAAGGAACTGGACCTGCCGCTGGTGCTGGGCAACCGTTACAAGCTGGTCGAGGCGCGGGGCGGCGGCGGCATGGCCAAGGTCTATCGAGCGCTCGATTTGACGCTCGAACGCGAAGTCGCCGTCAAGCTGATTAACCCCGACCTGCGGCAAGAGCCGGAATTCGACAGCCGCTTTCAGCGCGAAGCTCGCATCGCCAGCCAGCTCGCCGATCCGCATATCGTCGTCGTGCATGATTTCGGCATCGACGTCACGCATGGCCCCTACCTGGTCATGGAATATCTCCAGGGGCAATCGCTACGGGAGCATTTGCACAGCCATGGGCCGTTGCCGTTGCGCGCCGTGCTGCAGATGAGCGCTCAGTTACTGCTCGCCCTGATCCACGCGCACGAAAAGGGCATCGTGCATCGCGACATCAAGCCGGATAACATTTTTCTTTTGAATCAAAGCGGCGTGCGCCTGCACGTGCGCGTGCTCGATTTCGGCATCGCCCGCATTTTTCGCGGCGACGAGCCCGCCCACGCTGAGACGCTGACGCGTCCGGGGGCCGTGCTCGGTACGCCGCGCTACATGTCGCCGGAGCAACTGGCAGGGCAGCAGGTCGATGCCCGCTCCGACCTGTACAGCGCCGCGCTGGTGATTTACGAAGCGCTGACCGGCACCCTTCCTTACGTCTGCAACAAGACGTTGCCGGAAATGTGCCCGGAAGCGCCCGGGGCCTTTCAGGATGTCTTGAACGATTGCCTGCAACAAAACCCTGCCGAGCGGCCGGCCTCGGCAGTCGAGGTGTACCTGCGTTTGCAGGAGCCGTGCAAAGCGAGCGGGGTGCTGCTGCTGCCGCCAGGCGCCATGGACAAGCTCGTGGCCGCCACGCGTGAAGAGCAAGCCACGATCGCTTATACGCCGGCCACGCGCCGGCCCTGGTGGCGACGCGGCTGGGCGCTTGGCATTTCTGGGGCGGTGCTGCTCGCGCTTCTTGTGGGCGCGCTGTTGCTGGTGTTGCATGGCACGGGCCAGCTGGGCGGATCGACCAAGGAATCGGTGCTCGGGCTGGAAGTCGGCTCCAGCCTGGAAGACGTCGGGCGGAAGTTCAAGATTCCGCATGAGAAGGAGCGGTACGGCGATCCCTGGGCGGAAGAGCCAAAGCGCAAAAAAGTCCTGGGCTATCTGTTGCGGCCGGATGACCTGGGCGACGACCAAGCGGTGCTCAATAGCATGAACGTCCTCTCGTGGGCCAATGAGGAGGTGCAAGTGCTTCTGCATCAAGGCGTCGTCCGCGCTATTGTCATCCGCCAGCCATATCATGCCGCCACGGGGCGCGGCCTGCGGATCGGCGACACGGAATCACGGCTCAAGGACATTTACCCAGAGAGGCCGGTGATCGGCACCCATGACGTGATCACGCCGCGCGGCAAGACGGGCTCGAAGGTTTCCCGCTACATCGAGACGTATCGCTACGACGAGCTGGGCGTTGGCTTTGAGGTGGAGAACAAGAGAGTAACGGCGATTGTGCTTTACCCGCCGCGTTCGTCTTGAGGGGAGGGTGTTGATTGGAGTTTCGATTAGCCTCGGCAAAAAAATGGTCGGAGAAACATGCTGAGAAGAAGGCTATTCCCATGGCTGGCTTGAAGACCCCGGCACGCGTGCGCGAGGCAGAACCGACGTGGGAGATTGCCGAGCTGTTTCCCACGCAAGGAAACTGGAGCGAGGAGGAGTACCTGGCCCTGCCGGACAACCGGCTGCTGGAGTTTGCCAATGGCTTCCTGGAGGTATTGCCCGTGCCGACCACCTCGCACCAGGCACTGGTGGCTTATTTGTATGGGCTGTTCTCGGCGTTCGTGTCGCAGCACGATTTGGGAGAGCTACTTTTCGCCCCCATCCGCGTGCGGCTCTGGCGCGGCAAGTTCCGCGAACCGGATCTCGTGTTCATGCTGAAGACCCATGCTCACCGCATTGGCGAGGAGTTCTGGGATGGAGCTGATCTGGCGCTGGAGGTTCTTAGCACGGATCCTAAAGATCGACGACGTGATCTCGTGATCAAGCGCCGGGAATACGCCCGTGCGCGAATCCCTGAGTACTGGATAGTCGATCCCCAGGAGAGAACCATCACGATCCTGCGTCTGGCGGGAACGAGATATATCGTGCATGGATGCTATGCAGGCGGGTCTCGAGCAACCTCTCAGCTGTTGACCGGATTCGATGTTGATGTTTCCGCGACTTTTGCCCAAATCGATGCCGTTCGGAGGCTCACGCGGAAGGCAAGGCGTTGACATAACCCATATCTACACCATGGCGGTAGAGGATCTTGCATGTATCTTTCCATCTTCTCAATCCTTCTTCTCGTTCTCGGCGCGGACATTTCTTCGGAGGCGCGCTGGCCGGCGTTTCGCGGCGGACCACGGGCCGGCGTGGTCGAGGAGAAGGGCCTGCCCGCGACCTGGAGCACGACCAAGAATGTCGTTTGGAAAACCGACATCCCCGGGAAGGGGTGGTCGTCGCCCATCGTCTGGGGCGAGCGCATTTTCCTTACCTCCGTCACGCGGGAAGGGAAGGGCGAGGAGGCGAAGAAAGGCCTGTATTTCGGCGGCGACCGCCCCAAGCCGCCGGAAGATGTGCATCGCTGGCTGGTCTACTGCCTGGATTTCAAGACGGGCAAAATCCTCTGGGAGCGGGAAGCGCACAAGGGCAGGCCCGAAACGCCGCTGCATATCAAGAACTCCTACGCTTCGGAAACTCCGGTCACGGACGGCGAGCGCGTTTACGCGTACTTCGGCAACGTCGGGCTGTTTTGTTACGACATGAACGGCAAGGAACTCTGGGCCAAGAAATGGGACCCTTATCCGATGCTCCTCGGTTGGGGCACTGCTGCCTCGCCGGTCCTTCACGGCGAGCGCATCTACATTGTCAACGATAACGAAAAGCACTCCTTCCTGGCGGCGCTCGACAAGAAGACCGGGAAGCAGATCTGGAGCGTGGATCGCGACGAGAAGAGCAACTGGGCCACGCCCTTCGTGTGGGAGAACGAGAAGCGCACCGAGATCGTCACCTGCGGCAAGAACAAGGTGCGTTCCTACGACCTGGACGGCAAGCTCCTCTGGGAGCTGGGCAACATGTCGTCCATCGTCATTCCCACGCCCTTTGCCAGGCATGGCCTGCTGTATGTCAGCTCGGGCTACGTCCTGGCCCAGCGCCAGCCGATCTTCGCCGTGCGGCCGGGCGCCTCGGGAGACATCTCCTTGCAGGACAATGAGACGAACAATTCGTTCATCGCCTGGGGAACCAAGAAGGGCGGGCCATACAACCCTTCGCCCCTCGTGTATGGCGATTACCTGTATGTGCTCTATGACCAGGGCATGCTGAGTTGCTACGACGCGCGCAGCGGCAAGGAGATTTACAACCGTCAGCGCCTGGGGGCTAACGCTTTCACCTCGTCACCCTGGGCGTATGAGGGCAAGATCTTCTGCCAAAGCGAGGACGGCGACACCTTCGTGATCCAGGCCGGCCCCAAGTTCGCAAAGCTCGGCAAGAACAGCCTCGGCGAGATGTGCATGGCTACCCCGGCCATCGCCGACGGCAGCCTTATCATTCGGACGCTCACGAAGGTATACCGGATTCAAGAGGGGGCGGCTGCGGGGCAATAGTTTGCGCCCGCTCGGCTCAGGATTTTACGTAATGACGAATAGACAGGCCTAGCCGTGCCCGTACAGCCCCGCCACGCTCGCGGCCTGTTCGCGCTGTTCCAGCCAGGCGGCTACTTCCAGCCAGGCGGCTACTTCCTGGACCTCCTTCAAGAACTGCTCGATGGTACGCCGTTCCTGGCGCAGGCTTTCCGCCGTATCCAGCGGAATCGGGGCGTAGGCGCTTTCCAGGTCTTCGCGCAGCCGCGATTCCAGGCGGCGGCGGAATTCGCTGCGGATGGACGGCCAGCGCAAGGGCAGCAGCAGGCTGACCAGGATATGAAGGAAAATCAGCACGAGCAAGAGGATCGCGAACGGCAGCAGCAGGTCGGTGAGGTGGACCTGGTATCCCCTGCTGAAGGGATCGAAGAACTTCCACACGAGCAGCCCAATGGAGGCCAGGAAGACAAGCGGGGGAATCCAATCGGCCAGGAGGACGAGGAGCGTCTGCAACCAGCGCCTGACGCCGCCGGGTTGCGTCCACTCGCGTTCCACCTGCTGCAGGACTTCTACCAGGGCCTGGGCGTAGCGTTGTTGCCAGTTGCTGCGCGCCGTTGTTTCCGTCGGTTCGGCAAGCAGCTCCACGGGAAAACCCACGCCGTCTGCCGCGACCAGCAGGCGGTTGGGCAAGGCGCGGCCGCGCGCGTCGAGGTGGCGGTCTCCGGCCAGGCTGCTGCACGAGCGCGTGAAAGCTGCCACATCCCAGGCGGCGCGCGCTTCCGGCTCGGCGCCGAGACGGGGCATGAACGGGATACGCTTGCGCAGCGTGCTGCCCAGGTACTTCACACGTGTGAAAAGCTGCAGATAACCAGCCATCAGGCCGCGGAAGCGGCGATGACCCTCCAGGGCGAAATGATGCTCGATATCACGCTGGTAGGGCTCCAGGGTTTTCAGCAAGATTTCGCCGGTCGCCGTGGCCTCCTCGGCGAGAATCCCCATCCAGACAGAGCGCGTCCTGGCAGCCGCATCGCCCAGGTCGGGAGGGCAGATGGAGGCGAGCGTTTCTTGCAGTTGGCGCAAGAGCTGGCTGACGCCGCGCGCCTTGATCGCCTCAATCTCCAGACGCGTGAGCCCCATCTCCAGCCAGCGCACCAGATCCGCAAATTGCTCCCCCTCGGGCGGGGCAGGAGCGGCGCCGTTATTTCGGTCGCGATCCACCCAGAGCTGCGCGCAGGTGCGGAAGAGCAGGGGGTCCTGGAAGCCCTCGTCGTGAAGGTCGTGCAACAGATCGTGATCCGGACGCAGGACGCCGTCGCCCGACACGCAGCGATCCCACTTATTGAGCACAAAGGCAAACGCCCGGCGCTGACGATGTTGAAGGAATAGTTGCCAGCCGAGCTGGTCGTGATACTTTTCCTGGGAGCCGACGTAGAGCACCACGTCCGCCACGGGAAGCAGTTGCAGCAATTTCTCGCGGTTCGCCAGGTCATTGCTGTCCAGATCCGGAGTATCGACGACGATCTTTTGCTCCAGGCCGGGCCGGTCGTGTGCTACCAGGCGGCATTGCCGCAGGGCAGGATCGAGGCGGTCGGCATGGATGGACTCGTGGTAGTACACAACCGGATCGCGAGTGGTGGGGCGAATGTAGGAAGCCTGCGCAATGTCCCCGCCCGCCATGGCATTGAGCAGGGTCGATTTGCCTACGCCCGTGCCGCCCATGAGCATGATCACCAACAGGGGCCGATCTACATCGAGAGCGGCAGCCTGGCGCTTCAGGTCCGTGGCCAGGCCCTCAAGGGTGGCGCGCTTCAAGGTCGATAGCGGAAAATGGCGCTTGCTGTCCAGCCAGGCGCGCAGACCCGCATGCAGGTGGCCGAGCGCCGGCGCCAGGGTGCGCAGCAGCGGTTCAGCAGAAGTAACGGTCGCCTCGCTCATCGCATATCCCTGTTTCGATGCCCTCACGACCAAGCCTTACGGACTACAGAGAGCGAAAGTGCCCTCGTCTACTGACTACTGGCTACTGACTGATCTATGCAAAACCGCCTCTTCCTGCCTATTGCCGGCGCCTGCCGATTCTGTCCTGGATAGCGCCGCTTCGAGCTGTCTTGCTGCCTGCGGGATGCGGCGCAGGGCCAGTTGCAGGCGCTCGAAGGTCGATCCCCCGGTCGCCGGCCAGCGCGCCAGCCATTCGGCGAGCGGACCGGAAAGATATTGCGCGACGAGAAGCTGCTGGCGAGCGCGGATCTGCTCGCGCTGGCTGTCCACGTATTGCTTGCCGAGCAACTCGATAATCTGCTGCTTGAGGGAAGCCAGGAGCGGCACGAGAATGAAATCGTGCAAGCCGATGTGGCCGATCGTGAAAGCGCCGGCAATGGCGGCCACATCCAGAGCGAAGTTGCCGCTGCGTAACGTGTTCAACGTGACCGGACTCTTCTCCAGCTCCTCATAGATGGCGCGGGCCGTGCGGTTGACCTCGTCGGCAAGGTTCCGTTGAAAATCACGATAGCATTCCTGAAACTGGTCGCGGGCAAGCTGCGGCAGGTCGGTGGTGAAGCCCTTCTCCACGTGCTGCCAGAGCGGATGGAGCCGGCTGCGGCGGGCGGCTTCCTTGCGCAGCAGGGCAAGCCAGCCGGTCCAGGCTTCGTCGAGCACCGTTTGCTCGGGCAGGCCCGGTGAATCCGGCCGGCTGAGCGCCTTGCCCAGCCAGCCGCGCAGGAGCCGGTAGGGCGTGCGCACCACCCAGAGCGTGCCGCTGACGAACTTGCCGACGCCCGGCAGCTCGAGCAGGTCCAGCAGCCGGACCAGCGCCTCATCGAAGCTGCGGAATTTCTCGCTGGTCAGGTATTCCCGGCGATAGCGCTCGTCGAACTCGCGCTGGCCGGCGAATACCAGGGTGCGCCAGTCCTCGAGGGCGGCGACATCCTGCCGTGCCGCGCCGAGGAGATTGGCTTGATCGGCGACGAGATAGTGAGCCGCGCCGCGCACGACGCGTTGCCGGGCGGCGGCCGGCGGATTGCCGAGCACGGCAACCTGATTCAGGAGCGGAATGCGAAATCGTCCCGCCCGCTGCACCGGCTCGGCCAGCTCCTCGGGGGTTAGATGGGGAATGGTCAAGCAGGCGATCGCTTCCTGGGTGACGCGGCTGAGGACCTCGCGCTGGAAGTGCGCCGCCAGGCCGGCTGCATCGGCTTCCTTCATCTTCATTAGACAGACCACCACCGGCTTGTTGGTCTTGAGCAACTGGTGCAGGAACTGCGTCGGCGCCTCGTCGTTATAGCGCTCGTCGGAGGCGACATAGACAATCACATCGGCCAGTCCCGCAATTTCCAGCAGGCGCGGCACATAGCCCGTGGCCGCCCACGTCGTCATGTCCGGGCAATCCCAGACGACGAAGTCCTTGAGTAAGGCGGCGCTGGTCGCATCCTCCTCGACGCGGCGAATCTGGTAAACGTCCTTGTCCAGGTTGGCCGGCTCGGGCTCAGCCAGGCGCTGCAGCGGACCAAGAAAACCGAAATGAGACGGCCAGGCAATTTGTCCATTCACGGGAACATACGCCACGGGGTGGCGCGTGAAGCCGGCAAGCGGGTTGGCCTCGGCCGCTCCCGCGCCGGTCAGAAAATTGACGACAGTACTCTTGCCCGCTCCTGCCCCGCCGACGACGGCGACATGAATGGGAGTAGCGGGCTGCCGATCGAGAAAGGGTCCGATGCAATTGCGCACCAGCGCCGCCGCCAGGCGCAACTGCCCCGCGCACGCCGCCTGTTCGGGCCGTTGCCGGCAGTGGTCCTCCAGCCAGCCAAGGTCCTCGGCAAGCTGGCCAACGAGAGTGCGGTTTGCGGAATGGTCCATTACGCACGGATAATAGTTATAGAGGCCGCCTTCAAGGAAGAGCAATCGCCCGAATTCTGCACACCAACCCGAAGCGTCAGCGAGGGCCTCGTTTACGCTTTTTGAAGTTGCGAAGTTCTCTTTTGCCTGGTCTGGCCTGACCCCTGCCGGCTCGTCCGGCAGGTGAAGCAGTTCTGGGGCTAGCAGGCGCCGTACTTTTATCGTCGACCCCTGCCGGCTTGTCCGGCAGGTGAAGAAGTTCTTCGGCTGGCTGCGGCCTGGCTGCTTGAACTGCTTCACCTGCCGGACGAGCCGGCAGGGGTCGGGGCGAACTTGGCCGAGCTTTCTTAGCTGCTGAACTGTTTCACCTGCCGGACAAGCCGGCAGGGGTCCTGGCTCTTGCAAAAAGCGCAACTTCAAAACTTGCGCTTCGGGTTGATGTAGCACATACTCCCAACCATGTAGGTATTTCGCGGGCATCGGCCGGATATTGAATTCTAGCAAAAGCCGATCAAAGCCGATACGCTGCCGGCTATCGCAGACCAGGCAGGCGATCGAGACGAAAGGCGTCGAGTGGAACCGTCAGCGGCTGCCCGAGCAGCAGTTCCTTCATGACCAGGGCAGTGCCGGGCGACAACTGGATGCCGGACCGGAAATGGCCCGCGGCAATGAAGAGATTATCGAAACCCGGCACCGCACCGAGGAATGGTAAGCCATCCGGGCTCCCCGGGCGCAGGCCGGCCCAGCAGCGCTCCACCGGTGTTTCCGCCAGCGCCGGGACCAGTTTGCATCCCAGATCGAGCAAATCCGCGATCGCACCCGCGGTTGTATCCTTGGCGAAACCGGCATGCTCCTCCGTGGAACCGATAAGAATCCGCCCGTCCGCGCGCGGCACGAGATAGCGCGAACCCCAAAGCAACACCCTCCGAAAGATGGCCGCGCCGGCGTTCAGAAGGGCAATTTGGCCGCGCACCGGCCGGATGCCGGCTTGCATGCCGGTTTGCTGCAGCAGCTGATCCGTCCACGCGCCGGCAGCCAGTAGATAACGGCCGGCGCTTAGCTGTCCTTGATCCGTGCTCACCGCCTTCACAAGCTTGCCTTGAAGTTCAAGCGCATGAACCTGACAGCAGCGCTCGAGTTGCACGCCATAGGACCGACACGCGGCGAAGAGGGCCTTGAGGTGGCGCGGGTTGCGGACCTGGGCCATGTCGGGCAAGTGAAAGGCGGAACCCAAACCGGTCGCCAGTGCCGGCTCCAGCCGGCGCAGCTCAGGTTCGTTGAGCTTCTCGAAGGCAATGCCTTCGCTCCGCCACTCATTCGGGGCGGATTCATCGTGCCCGCACGCAAACTCCAGGCCGCCACAGCGCAGATAACCGTTGTCCACACCCGTCCGTTCGCGCAATTCTGCTGACAGCGAGGGATAGAGGGCAACGCTATGCGCATGCAGCTTGCCGGCGGGCGTTCGGGCCTTCGCTGGGTTGCCGGGCGCCAAAATGCCGGCGCCGGCCCACGAAGCTTCCTGGCCGAAATCCCCCTTGTCCACGACCTGGACGCGAACACCTTCCCGCGCCAGAAAGTAGGCTGTCGTCAAGCCGACGACCCCGCCGCCAAGGATCAGGACATCCGCGTGTTCATCCATAAAGCTTTTATACACGAGAGGAAAGCGCCGGGCTCGCAGATGACCCCTAACGAATAGCGGGCTGTTTGCGTATCTCGTAGAACGGAATTCATTCCGTTGAGGATTCCGTTCTATCACGGAATGAATTCCGTTCTACGAAACTACTTGGCGCGAAAGCGAACCAGAAGCACCTCGATGGGGACCGGTAATTCATGGAAGCTCGCGAGCATGATTCGCTCGGCTTCCTCTTTGTCGAAGCCTCCTGATCCGGAGCCAATGACAGGAAACGCAATAGACCGCAGCTTGAGTTGTTCTGCAAGTCTAATGGCGTTGCGGACCGAATTCTGTATCGAAGCCCGCGTGGCCCGCCACAACAAATTGATACCCGCGACATGAATGATCGCCTTGTAGGGCAATCGCCCCGCTGACGTGGCGACGGCCTGGCCCAACGGAATAATTCCGGCTTTTGATAGTTCTCGAAATGGCTGATAACCGGCGCGCTTCTTGATCGCGCCCGAGACGCCCTGCGGGACCAGCAGCCACCAGGGAATGAGATTGCGATTCCATGCATTGACGATTGCTTCCACGGGTTGCTCAAGCAGATCGCCTTCGACGATGCGTGCCTCCATCTGCCTTCCTACAGCGACCTGATTTCGAAGACCCTATAAACGACTAAACTATATGACCGTGCGCGATTCGGCAGCGTAAGCGGCACCACGGGGCTTGTCCCCGTGGACTGATGACTGGCAGCCAGAGTCTGTTGCATCGAGAAGTTATCGCCGCCACGGGACTTGTTCCCGTGGAGCGACGATTGCCAGCCGGCCGTCAATCGTGGCTCCACGGGGACGAGCCCCGTGGAGGCCATCGGTATGTAATGCTTGGTTACTGGCCGTCATTCATGGAGCCACCGGGACAAGCCCGGTGGAGTCCCTTACTGGGAAAGCGCGCAGTGATCTAATTTAGTAGCCTTTCTGTTTATCCACCACGCACAGCAACGGCTCACCAGCAACAAACCGCCGTAGGTTCTCGCGCATGAGCCGCCATTGCCGCGCGGTCGCGCCGGGGGATTGGCCTGCGACATGGGAACTGAGGACGACGTTAGGCATTTTCCGCAGCGGGTGATCTTCTTCCAAAGCTTCCGGCTCGGTTACATCCAGGCCGGCGCCGGCGAGCTGCTTCTTTTCCAGTGCTTCCACGAGCGCCGGAGTCTGTACGATGCCGCCGTGAGCGACGTTGATGAGAAAGGCCGACTTCTTCATTTTTTGCAATTGCGTTTCGCCAATCATGCCGCGTGTCTCGGCGGTGAGTGGGCAGGCCAGGACCAGCACATCCGCCTTTGGCAATAGGTCGGGCAGCGCGTCGGGCCTGACGAGGCTGAAAACGAAGGCCGGCCGCTCCGTCTGCTTCGGATCGACGGCCAGCACGCGCATCCCGAAAGCCTTGGCGCGCCGGCTGATCTCCGTACCGATGCCGCCCAGGCCGATGAGCACCATGGTCTTGCCGTTGAGTTCCTGGAATCGTGCCGCGGTGCGCGTTTCCTCGGGTCGCGCGTCGCGCAAGCCGCGCGAGAGAGCCAGAAGGAGGGCGAACGCCTGGTCAGCGACATTCGGCCCGTGCAGCCGTTCGCCGTTGGTCAGGACGATCTTGCTTTCCACCAAGTCGGGTGACAGCTCCTTATCGACACCGGCGTGGCCGACGTGAATCCAGCGAAGGCTTTTGCCGGCTTTAACAAGGTCAGGCGTGCAGAAGCCGATCACGGCGTCGGCGTCTTCCACGGCCTTGGCGGCGTCTTCCGCGGTCCGGGCGGGAATGAATTCGATCTTCGGCGCGACGCGCTTAAGCTCGGCCAGGCGCGCGGGCATCAAATTGGGGACGACGATCCGCCTGGGCTCGGTCCAACCCGGCGTGCGCTTTGTCGGCGACGGCCCCTCGGTGACGCCGTAGGTTTCGGTCAGATCCCATGGCGCAATCCGGCCCGTCAGCTCCGCGTAGACATGCTCCACGTTCGCGCCTGACGGCGTAACGCCGGTCCATTCCTTGTACCAGGTCATGTCGAGGCTCTGGATGATGTCTTCCGTGGTCTTGTTGTCCTGAAGGCCCTTGCGAACTTGCTGCCGAAGCTCGACGAAGTAGCGTTTCTGCTTTTCCAGGAGGTCCTTGCCGGCGATTGGACCGTGGCCGGGGAGGACCAGCTTGACGTCCAGTTGCTGGGCACGCTCCATAACGCGAATCCACGAGGCGGAATCGGAATGGCCCATGAAGTTGTAGGCGCCGTTAACGCAGGCATCGCCGGTGCACAGCAACTGCTGCTTGGGCAGATAGGCAAACGCATCGCCGGCGGTATGCGCGTGGCCGAGGAACAAGAATTCAATGCGTTGTTTGCCGTCATCAAGCACCAGCTTCTCGTCAAACACCAAGCTGGGGACTTTCAGGGTGCTCTCCGCGACATCCTTGCGGCCGGTCGGGGGCTTGCCGGCGAGCTTGAATTCCTCCGGCCCGTTCAGGCGTAACAGCCGGGCGCAATTCGCCTGGGCGACAATGCTGGCGCCGGCCTCGCCGAAGACCGCGTTACCGTAGGCGTGGTCGCCGTGATGGTGGGTGTCGAGCACATACCGGATCGGTTTATCTGTGGTTTTCTTGATGGCGTCAATGACATCGTGGGCCTCCTTGGGAAAATTGGCGTCGATGACGACGACGTAGTCCTCAAACACCACCCAGATGTTGTTACTGCCGCCGAAAGGCACATTGGAGCCTTCCGGACCGATGGCGGAGTAGCGGAAGAAGACTCCCGGCGCGACCTCCTTGACATCGTTGAACTTCATCTTCGGCAAGTCATCCGCGGCTCGCGCAATGCCACCGGTGAGAAGGATAACCGCTACCAGTAACCACGTTTGTTTGCCGGCTCGCATGTTCAGCTCCCTGAATGCAGATAAGGCCTTGGGCAGATGTTTTGGTCACACTGTAAGCGGTCCAGGCGCTAAGAGCAAGAAGTCCCTTCGATGATTGGTTAAAATGAGCTTCCCAAGATACGAACCGCGAACCGGTCTCGAGGACCGGTTGTCTGTGCCGATTATGTCTCACAAGGAATTGATGGACGCCCATAGCCTGGAACTGCTGGAGTTCAACAAGGTCCGTGAGCTGCTGTCGGAATACGCGGCAAGTTCGCTCGGCAAGGAGCTGACCCGGCAAGTAGAGCCGGGCACGGATGCGGAGAAAATCCGCGCCGAACTCGCTCTGGTGAGTGAGATGGCCGATGCTTTGGGGCAGGGGCAATCGCCGCCCTTTAGCGGTTTGCACGATGTGCGCTTGCTCGCGCGGCGTGCGGCGATCGAGGCCATGTTGACGGCCGAGCAGCTTCTCGAGGTTGCCGAGACTCTGGCCTGCACCGGCTACATGTACCGCTATCGCATGCGGCTGGATGAGCGCTATCAACGCCTGGCTGCGCTGCTAACCCCCATTGAAGATCTCGGCCTGGTCGCCAAGGGAATCTCCGCATGCATTGACAGCCGCGGGCACGTGCTTGATCTAGCCAGCCGGGAACTGGCGCAGATTCGTCAGCAACTCGCCGAAGTCGACGAGCGCGTGCAGAATCAGATCAAGCGACTCCTTCGCGATCCGGAGCTGCGCAAAATCCTGCGCTATCCCAACGCCACGGTCAGCGGCGACCATTACGTCCTGCCGGTGGCCGTGAACCATCGCCACAAGCTCCAGGGCATCGTCCATCGCACGAGCAGCACCGGCGAGACGGTCTTCATCGAGCCGGCCGGCGTGGCCAGCCTCAGCGCGGAACGGTCGATCGTCAAGGGCAATGAAGACCGCGAGATCCAGCGCATCCTGCGGCGGCTGAGCGGCGAAGTGGCACGCGTGGCCAGGCCGCTGGGGCACTCCATCGAGGTGATGGCGCAGCTCGATCTGATCACCGCCAAGGCGCGCTTCAGCCGGGATTACCAGATGTTCGCGCCGGACATCAACAGCGAGGGCCGTCTCTGGCTGCGGCAAGCGCGTCATCCGCTCCTGGAATACCTGTTCCGCCGCAAGGCCGCGGGCCGGCACATGGAACCGGAGGCCGGGCTCTTTGGGCCGCAGGAAGTTCATGATGCGGCGGCACAAAGTCCGCCAGCGCCTGCGCCGCGATCGGTCGTGCCGATCGATGTGCGCCTCGGCCACGCCTTCAACTTGCTCATCATTACCGGGCCGAACACCGGCGGCAAGACGGTCACGCTGAAGACCACGGGCCTGTTATGCCTCATGGCCCAGTCCGGCATGCATATTCCCGCGGGCGAAGGAAGCGCAGTGCCGGTCTTCCATCAAATTCTTGCGGACATTGGCGACGAACAGAGCCTCGAACAGTCGCTGAGCACTTTCAGTTCGCATATCTCGCGCATCGCGACCATCCTGGGTCTGGCGGACGAGCGCAGCCTTGTCTTACTCGATGAACTGGGAGCCGGCACCGACCCGACCGAAGGGGCCGCGCTCGGGCGCGCGATCCTGGATGAGCTGGACCACAGCGGCTGCCGGGCGATGGTCACCACGCATCTCGGCGATCTCAAGACCTATGCGTTCTCGAACCAACATGCCGAGAACGCGGCTGTTGAGTTTGACGCGGAAACGCTGCGGCCCACCTACCGCTTGCAGATCGGTCAATACGGTATGAGCAACGCCTTGAAGATTGCCCGCCGGCTGAAATTGCCGCGCGGCCTGGTCAAGCGGGCGCAGCGCTACCTGCGGCGCCGGCAGCGGCGCGCCCCGGAGATGGCCAGGCTACAGCAGTTGCGGGAACAGGCGGAGAAGGCGCGCACCGACGCACTGCTCGCTCAGCACGAGGCGGACCGGCAGCGCGAGGAGCTGCGGCAAAAGACGCTGACGCTGGAGCGGGAGGCGGCGGAAGCGGAGGCTCTGCGCGAGGCGCGCTTGAAGTTGAAGACCAATGATGCCGTGCGCGTGGCACGCTTCGATCAATCGGGCAAGGTGGTGCGCGTGGATTACAAGCGGAACGTGGCTCTGGTCAGCGTCGGGCTGGGTCAGTGGGAAGTGCCGCTGGAGGAAGTTTTTCCGCTAACGGCGTGATTTCAAATCTCGCAACTTCTTTGCGTTACGCAGGCTGAGGACGAATGCCGCCAAAGCCAACAAGAAACCAGCGCCGATCAGGATATCCTTGATCGGCATATCCGGATCGTGTGCGCCGATGGCAATCGGCTCGGAGCGACGGGACGGCCCATTAGATGCATCCGGCGTTCCAGTCGCGGCGCCAGAATTTGCGGCAGCTAGTTGTTCAGCAGTGATTGAAAGCTGCGCGCGATGGCCCCCGCCTGCTGCCACACTCACCGTGAGAGTTTCCGGCGCGGTGAAAGAAAAAACATAGATGCCGTCGCTGTTGAGCTGGCCCGAAGAGACAAGCTGCTGGGTGCCATTGCGGATTTCTACTGTCGCCCCTTTGGCCGGCTCGCCGGTGGAAAACCAGGCTTCAATCTGAACCTGCCTGTTTGCTAGGAGAAAGGCCTGGGCATTGAGCCGATGCGCCTGGGCCGTGCCCACGTCGAGGAGCGTGGCAAGGACGACGAAGAGCAGGGCAGGGGGGCTCAGGAAAGCACGTCGGCCGGACATTTTGCCTCCTCGGGGGGAGCCCAGCGAAGCATCTCCGGCTTCACGCGCGCCAGGAAACCAACCGTAAAACCCAGGATGATGCCTTCGACAACGGCCACCGGCAGATGCGCGACGAAGACAAGCTGCGCGAGCGTCTGCCAGCTCTCCTGGCCGCCCCAGGCCAGCACCAGACAATTGAGAAACGTCGTGGCCAGTACGCTCACTTGGCCGATCAGCAGGCCAAGGGGAAACTCCGGCGCATGATCCAGGCGCCGCTCCAGCCACGCCGCCGCCAGGCCCAGGGCGAATACCACGGCCAGCATCAAAGGCAGCGCCTGCCAGATCTCTTGCGACCGCCAGCCGAACCGGGTTTGCTGCAAGAGCAGCATCGCGCCATAGAGGAGGCAAAGCAGCCACATGATCACGCTTATGACGACTAATGCCGAGCGGCCCCAACCATGCCGCACCCAGGTGATGCCCTGCAGCACGCCGAACAATTGCCATGCCAGCAAAGCCGGCAGGACCATGACACAACTATTGATGCCCAGCGTGGTGAAGCCGCCATGACTAAAGAGGGCAGCCTGAAGAAACAAACCGACGGGAATGGCCAGGGCCGCACGCCGGCCGAGGACCAGGCCAAGCAGGCCATTGAGCAAGAGATGCACACTGGACGGCGGCACGCGCACGTGAATCTGGCTGGCAATGAAGAACACGGCGGTCAAGACGGCAACCTGGGGGATTTCCTCGTCCTGAATGCGCCAGGAACCAAACACAGCGAGCACGGCGGCCAGGGCAAAGCCGCCGGTGAGCCAGGGCCAGGTCAGGATGCCGTCTGAAATGTGAACTGCCCACAGGGGCAAGAGGTATGTTGCCGGCATGGAAATCACCCGCTACCTGGTTCCAGTAGAAGGAGACTTCTCGTCCACAAAAACCCACACCGTCGTGCGCTGCCGCATGGGGTATTCCTTGCCGTTGCGTGCCATCTTGGCGCCCTCCCGCTGCGCGGTGATCCCCCACCAACCTGCCTCCGGCAACGTGCAGGTGAGCGCGTTATTGCGGTCCGTCTTGACCGTTCGCGTAATCTGCTCGTCGGCAGGCAGAGTCTTGGGCGGGCTTTGGTTGTAGCGTTCCACCTCGACCATCAAGCCGCTGCCGTTCGTTTTCCCTGTCTCCAAGGCGGCCTGAAAGACCATGCCGGGTTGAAGTCCGTAGGGACGCGTCAGCGGCACGATCTCGAAGCCGGGCTCGACTATTCCGTCCCAGTTTTTTTGCGCCTGGACGTGCAGGACTACCTTCACGCTGTCCTGCCAGAATTCTTGCTCTTCCGCCATCCAGATCGGCTCCGCATTGAGTAGAAAGACGTAGTCGCCGCGCTGCTCGGGCTTGAAGCGAAACCGCCAGGCCGTGACAGTCCTTCCCTCGGAGCCGGGAATGGCCGCCTTCTCCAGCGTGCTGCTCAAATCCAATTTCTTACCGTCAGGACTCAACGCCCAGAGCGAGCGAGGGGCTGGTGCGTCGAAGAGCTGATGCTCGAAGGGATGGCCCCACTGGTACAGGAACGCGACGGTGTCGCCACGCTTGGCCGAGGCGGTTTCCGGCAGCAACATGTTATAGTGCGCTCGGGCCGGCCAACTGGCAAAGCAAAACGCCACAAGCACGAGGCCTAAGGAAATGAGCCGCTTCATTTAGCCGCCGGGTGAAAGTCCGTAGCTGCAATAATACGATTTTCAAAATCATAATACCAAGTAGCTGCGGCGGCAGCAAGCATCCTGGTTCCCAGGCTCTGCCTGGGAACCACTGCCTTGGAGGCTCTGCCTCGCGAGGCGGAGCCTCTGGCACAGTGCGTTCCCAGGCAGAGCCTGGGAACGAGGAGTTGCCTGGTTCAGGTGACGGGACTTCCGGCATATATTTCCCGGAAACCGGCGAGATGCTCGGCGAGCAACGTTTTCAGCCTGGCTGCATGAATTTGCTCGGGCTGTTGAAAGACCAGGCGCAGCATGTCGCCGTCGGTGCGATGGCTGCAAATGCTCGGCGACACGCCGAACGGCTCGATCTGGCTGAGATTGAACTGGCCCTTCTTGCCGAGAAAGCGGCAGTCGAGCCCGAAGCTTTCCTTGGTCCGCCATTGCGACCAGGCGCGGCTGACGCCCGGCACGCGCAGGGTGATGGCGGCCCGCTTGGACCAATCGATCTGCACCTTGGGCTCCACGGCGCGGACCACGTCCAGCATTTGTTGCAAGAGCACGCGGTCCCACTTCACCTTCTTCCCCGCAGGAAAGCCTTTTTCGCCGAGGTGCCAGCGCTCGCCGTTCAGCTTCCAGGGCATGACGTCTTCCGGCTTCAATTGCATGCGGCGAAGGTTGTCCTGGAAAGAGGCGACCGCCTGGCCAAGGAATTCGCGGAAGGCCGGCGTGTCGATTTCACTCAGACGATGAACCAGGATGCAGACGGACTGCCATGGGCCCTTCAGGTTTTCGACGCGCACGCGGTCCTCGTTGCCGTAGACTTCGAGCCCGGGCGTTTCATTAAGCGGGCGAATGCCGAGCCGCGTCACCAGGTCGGCTTGCTTGAAGGTGTTCTTGCCCATGCGGAAGACCAGCCGCACCAGCCATTCGTGACCCGTGCCGGCATGGAGAAACCAGCCCTGCGACTTCTGGAGAGCGGCAATCTCCACAATGGTGCGGTTATTCCAGTCGGTGGGGCTGAACGCGCCGGCCTTGTGGATGCGCTCATCGAGCCAATCCAGGATGCGGCCCTCCCAGCGGCACGGGGCGCCCTTGCTGGTGACACGGTCTACCGTGTGCCATTGCTTGCCGTCCTTCTCCCACGGCATCTGGGCATCCTGACCGACCTGATCCAGATCCAGGTCTCCCGCCCGCGGCGCCTCGGCCGCGTAGGGATCGTGCTTCTCGCGCCGAGCGTAGGGCCCGGCGGCAAGGACGCCGGCAAGAACCGCGGCCGTGTGCGATATCCGGCGTTCCGCTCCCGCCGCAGCGCCGTCGCTGTGCTGCGCCACAATTTGCTCCGGCGTCCCCTCGACCACGATATAACCGCCGGTATCGCCTGCTTCCGGACCCAGGTCAATGACCCAGTCGGCGGTCTTGATCACGTCGAGATTGTGCTCGACGACGATGACCGTGTTGCCGAGATCCACCAGGCGATTCAGCACCTCGAGCAGCTTGCGAATGTCGTCAAAGTGCAGGCCCGTGGTCGGCTCATCGAGCAGGTACAGGGTTTTGCCGGTGTTCGGCCTGCCCAGCTCTGCCGCCAGCTTGACGCGCTGCGCCTCGCCGCCCGAAAGCGTGGGCGCCGGCTGGCCCAGCGCCAGATAATCAAGCCCCACGTCAACCAGTGTCTGCAGCACGCGGCGGATCTTCGGGATATTGATGAATAATTCCAGCGCCTCGCTGACGCGCATTTGCAGCACATCGGCGATGCTCCGGCCCTTGTAATGCACGGCCAGCGTCTCGGGATTGTAGCGGCTGCCGTGGCAGACGTCGCATTCGACCCAGACGTCCGGCAGAAAGTGCATTTCGATTTTCTTCTGGCCGTTGCCCTCGCAGGCCTCACAGCGGCCGCCCGGCTTGTTGAAGCTGAAGCGCCGGGGATGGTAGCCGCGGACCTTGGCCTCGGGCAACTGGGCGAAGAGCTGGCGGACCAGATCAAACACGCCGGTGTAGGTCGCCGGGTTGGAGCTGGGCGAATTGCCGATGGGGTCCTGATCGACGTTGATGACCTTGTCGATCTGCTTCAGGCCCAGGATATCATCATGGGCCGCACCCGTGGTCTTGGCCCGGTGCAGCTTGCGGGCGAGCGTGTTGTACAAGATCTCGTGGACGAGCGAGCTTTTGCCGGAACCGCTGACGCCCGTCACGGCAATGAATGTGCCTAGCGGAAAGCGCACATCGATATCCTTGAGATTGTTTTGCCGCGCTCCCTTGACGATCAGGGCGGCCTCCGGGTTCACCGGCCGCCGATTGGTGGGAATGGCGATGGCCTTCTTGCCCGAGAGGTATTGGCCGGTCAAGGAATTCTTGTTACGCAGGACCTGCTGCGGTGTGCCCTCCGCCGTGATCTCGCCGCCGCGGTCGCCCGCGCCGGGACCGAAGTCGAGCAAATAATCGGCGGCGGAGATGACCTCGCGATCGTGCTCGACGAGGACCAGTGTATTCCCCAGGTCGCGTAGGTGGACCAGCGCTTGCAACAGCCGGCGGTTATCGCGCGGATGCAGACCAATGGTCGGCTCGTCGAGAACATAGAGCACGCCCGTGAGGCCGCTGCCGATCTGGCTGGCCAGGCGGATGCGCTGCGATTCGCCGCCCGACAGCGTCGGCGCCGGGCGGCTCAGCATGAGGTACTCCAGGCCCACGTCCACGAGGAACTGCAGCCGGTTCTTGATTTCTCGCAACACTTCTCCGGCCACTTGCTGCTGCGTCTTGCTCAGCTTTAGGTCCTTGAAGAATTGCAAGGTCTGGGCCAGCGGTAAATTGCCAAGCTGCCCGATCGTGTAGCCGCCGAAACGGACGGCCGCGGCATCGTCGCGCAACCGTGAGCCGCCGCAGGTGGAGCAGGGGACTTCGCTGACCAGATGTTCGAGCTTGCTGCGGTAGGCGAAGCTCACACGCGCGGCCTCGTCAATCGCCGGGAACAGGCCCTTGTACTGGAATCTGATTGTGCCGGATTGCTTCTCCTTGCTCTGGCGGCTCTTGCCCTTTGCATCCGGCATTGAACTGGAAGGCGCGATTAGCTCAATCCAGCTTTCGCCTGTGCCATAGAGTATGGCCCGCTGCTGCCCCGCGCTGAGCTGTTCGTAGGGCGTGTCCAGCGAGAAGCCGGCATGCCTGGCCAAAGCCTCGGCAAACTGAGCAAACCCACGGTCCGTGCCAAGGTCGGGCCAGGCCGCCAGTGCGCCGTCACGCAAGGAGCGCTTGGCATCGCGGATCAGCAGGGCAGGGGAGGCCCCCTGCTGAATGCCGAGCCCTTCGCACGTCGGGCACCAGCCCAGCGGGCTGTTGAAGGAAAAGTGATGCGGATTGAGCGGCTCGAAGCTTCGGCCGCAACGGTCGCAGGCGAAGTGCTGACTGAACTTCTCAACCTTCCACTCCGCCTCTGGCTTCTTGTCGTCCACATAGGCGATGTGCACGATGCCGCGGCCCAGGTCCAGGCCTGCCTCCACGGCATCGGCCAGCCGGCTGCGCTGGCCGGAACGCGCCACCAGGCGATCGATCACCACCTCGACCAGGTGCTTGCGGCGATGATCGATGTGCGGCGGCTCTTCGACGTTGTACGAGGTGCCGTCCACGCGCATGCGTACATAACCCGTGCGGCGGATTTCATCCCAGAGCGCCTCATACTTCTCCTGGCCGCGGCGCTCCAGCGGCGCCACGACGTAGAACTTCGTGCCCTCGGCCAGCCCGGCGATCTTGTCGATAATCTCGTCGGCCGTCTGCGTGCCGATGGGAATGTTGCAATTCGGACAATACGGCTGGCCCAGCCGGGCATACAGCACGCGCAAGTAATCGTAGACTTCGGTCACCGTACCGACCGTCGAGCGCGGGCTCCGGCTCGTGGTCTTCTGCTCGATGCTGATGGCGGGAGACAACCCGCTCACATGATCGACTCTCGGCTTCTGCATCTGCCCGAGGAACTGGCGGGCATAGGCGGACAACGACTCGATGTAGCGCCGCTGGCCCTCGGCATAGATCGTGTCCAGCGCCAGCGAGCTCTTGCCGGAGCCGCTCGGACCGGAGAAGACCGTCATGGCCTCACGGGGCAGGCTGACGGTGATGTTTTTCAGATTATGTTGCTGGGCGCCCTGGACGGTGATTTCTGTCAGGGGCGAGTAATGAGTGCTGGGCACAGAGTCCTGAGTACCGAGTACTGAGTACCGAGTACTGAGTACTGACTGCTGAGATTTATCCTTAAGTGCGAGTGCCCTTTTGCTCTCTGCTGTCCCTCCCTGAATGCTCCTGGCTTTGCCTTCTTGATTGCTCTTGGCCTTGCCTTGCCGGCCAGGGACGGTCTTGTGATCCTCACTCAGTACTCGGTACTCAGTACTCAGTACTTTCTTGAGCGCCTGCCCCGTGTAAGATTGGTCACAGGCCGCCACCTCCTCCGGCGTGCCGGTGGAAACCAATTCGCCACCGCCCGCGCCGCCTTCCGGTCCCAGATCGATGACCCAGTCGGCAGTCTTGATCACATCCAGGTTATGTTCAATAACCACGACCGTGTTGCCATTGTTGGCGAATCCGTGCAATACTTGCAGCAGCTTCTGAATATCGTCGAAGTGTAGACCCGTGGTCGGTTCGTCGAGGATGTACAGCGTTTTGCCGGTGCTGCGTTTGCAGAGTTCCCGGGCCAGCTTGATGCGCTGCGCCTCGCCGCCCGAGAGCGTGGGCGACGACTGGCCGAGCTTGATGTAATCCAGGCCCACGTCGTGCAGCGTCTGCAGCATGGCGCGGATTTTCGGGACGTTGGCGAAGTGCTCCAGCGCTTCCTGAACGTCCATTTCCAGAACGTCGTGGATGTTCTTGCCCTTGAAGCGGATCTGCAGCGTCTCGCGATTGAAGCGCCGCCCCTCGCACACTGGACAGGTCACCCAGACATCGGCGAGAAAGTCCATTTCCAGGCGCGTGGAGCCGTTGCCCTCGCAGGCCTCGCAGCGGCCGCCCGGCTTGTTGAAGCTGAACCGGCCCGGCGAATAGCCGCGGATCTTGGCCTCCGGCATCTGGGCGAACAGTGAGCGAATCTCGTCGAAGACCTTGATGTACGTCGCCGGGTTGGAGCGCGGTGTACGGCCGATCGGCGCCTGGTCGATGTCGATGATCTTGTCGATGTGCTCGACGCCCGTGATGCGGTCGTGAGCGCCCACGGTGCGCGGCTGGCCGTTTTCCTCGCCATCGGCCTCTTCCTCTGCCTGTTTGGCGCGAAAACCGTAACGGCCCAGCAAACCTTCCTTGAGGATGTCGTTGATCAGCGAACTCTTGCCGGAGCCGCTTACGCCGGTCACGGCCACGAAGAGCCCGAGCGGGATTTCGACGTCGATGTTCTTCAGATTGTTGTGCCGCGCGCCGCGGACCATCAGGCGCTTTGCCGAGCGCGGCCGGCGCTGCTCCGGAGTGGCAATTTGCCTGCTGCCGGAGAGATATTGCCCCGTCAGGCTCTGCGCATTGTTGACCACGTCCGCATAGGAACCGGCCGCCACCACTTCGCCGCCGCGCACGCCGGGCCCGGGGCCGAAATCGACAAGGTAGTCGGCGGCGCGCATGGTCTCTTCATCATGCTCGACCACGATCACCGTGTTGCCCATGTCGCGCAACTGCTCGAGGCTGCGCAACAGCCGTTCATTATCGCGCGGATGCAGACCGATGCTCGGCTCGTCCAGGATGTACAAGACGCCCACGAGTCCGGAGCCGATCTGCCCCGCCAGGCGGATGCGCTGCGCTTCACCCCCCGACAGGGTAGGGGCGCCCCGGTCCAGCGTGAGATAATGCAGCCCCACATTGAGGAGGAAGCCAAGCCGCCCGCGAATTTCCTTGAAGACTTCCCCGGCAATCGCACGCTGAATCGGCTCCAGCCCGCGCTCCAGCGGTCCCGACACCTCGAACCAGGCCGCCAGGTCGCCGACCGGCATGGCGCAGGCTTCAACAATCGTCTTGCCGCCGACGCGCACAGCACGTGCTTGCGGGTTGAGACGCTGGCCCTGGCAGCTCGGACAGCGCACGACGCGCATGTACTTTTCAAGTTGCAGACGCCGTGGCCCGGCGGCCGTCTTCTTGAAGCTGCTCAGCAGCTGCGGGACAATGCCTTCCCACTTGCCGCCGTGCTTCCAGACGTTGCCGCCGCGCAGTTTCCATTCAAACGTGATATGGCGTTCGCCCGAACCGTACAGCAGATAATTGCGGTGTTCTTCCGGAAGGTTCCGCCACGGCTTTTTGAGATCGATGCCCAGCGTGCGCGCCACACCTTCGAAAATGTGCTTCCGCCATCTCCCCATGCCCCGCAATGCGCCGACGATAGGTATTGCCCCTTCGTAGAAGCTGAGATTGTCGTCAGGCACGAGCAGGTCGGGATCGAAGGAAAAACGGTAGCCCAGCCCGTCACAGTCGAGACACATGCCCTGCGGGCTATTAAAGCTGAACAGTTGCGGGCTGGGCGGCTCATAGCTGCGGTTGCAATGGGTGCAGGCATAGTGGGCGGAGAGCAAGATATCGTGCGCGGCCCCTTCTTCCTCCTCGACGGCGACGATCAAGGAGCCCTCGCTGAGCGCCAGCGCCTGCTCCACGGCCTCGGCCAGGCGCGGCCGGACCTTCGGCTCGTTCTTCAGGCGGTCGATGACAATTTCGATATTGTGCTTGATGCGGCGGTCGAGCTTGAGGTCGTCGGTCAAGCGCACGACCTGTCCGTCCACGCGCGCCCGGACGAAGCCGCGCTTGAGCATGTCCTCGAACAGGTCCTTGTACTCGCCCTTCTGCCCGCGGATGACCGGCGCCAGGATGAGATAACGCGCCTCGGCCGGCAGAGCCTGAATGCGGGCGATGATCTGCTCGCGCGTCTGTGCCGTAATCGGCCGGCCGCACTGCACGCAATGGCCCTGGCCGATACGGGCATAAAGCACGCGCAGGTAATCGTAGATCTCGGTGATGGTGCCGACCGTCGAGCGCGGATTGCGTCCCGCCGCTTTCTGCTGAATGCTGATGGACGGCGACAGGCCCGCCAGGTAATCGACATCGGGTTTCTGCAACTGCCCGAGAAACTGGCGGGCATAGCTGGACAGGGACTCGACATAGCGTCTCTGTCCCTCGGCGTAGAGGGTATCGAACGCCAGGGAGCTTTTTCCCGAGCCGCTCACGCCCGTAAAAACGATGAGCCGGTTCCGGGGAAGATCTAGATTAACGCTGCGGAGATTATGTTCCCTGGCGCCCCGAATGACGATCGTGCTGTTGTCCATGCCGGGTGCCACTGCTGTCGCTGGGTCCAATTTTCAGGTGCAAACTATTAGTATACGGATGTTGGCTAAAGCGGGACAAGGGGCTGAAACTCCCCTTGAATGCGCCGGCAACGGCGTACCTTAGCCCGCCGCGCAAGCAAGGCCCTTGCTGGCGCGTCGGGCTAAGGTGCAGTCGAAATCGCACCCGGTCATGAGGGAACTTGCCAGTGGGCGGGCTTGACACCCTCTGCGGAGCGTGTTACCCAAATAGCACAACTTGAGGTTATTCCAAGAACCGGGAGACAACCATGGATCGACAGCACGGTGGGTTAACACGGCGGCGTTTTCTTCAAGCCGGAGCCGCGACGACATTAGCAATCGCAGGGTTACCAGCCTCGCTGCCTGCGGAAGACAAGGATGCCAGGCCCTTCGGCGGCTTCACGCTCGGCGTGCAGAGCTACAGCTTCCGCAATTTCGACACTGAGCAAGCCCTGAAGCGGACCCAAGATCTCGGCCTTCATTTCATCGAGTTCTACCAGAAGCACGCCTCGCTCGACAGCAGCCCAGACCAGATCAAGGCGCTGCTCAAATTGTGCGGCGACTACGACATCAAGCCCATCGCCTTCGGCGTGCAAAGCTTTACCAAGAACGACGACGCGAACAAGAAGATCTTCGAGTTCGGCAAGGCGCTTGGTATCAAAACCTTCAGCGCCGACCCGAATCCGGACAGCTTCGACAGCCTCGACAAGTTTGTTGAGGAATACCAGATCTCGATCGCCATCCACCCGCACGGCCCGGTCGGCAAGGGCAAGCTGCACCGCTGGTATTCCGCCGAAATCATCATGGCCGCGGTCAAGGACCACAATCCCTTGATCGGCACCTGTCTGGACACAGGCCATCTGATCCGCTCCGCACAGCTCGGCAAAAAGCTGGATCCCGCATCCCAGATCCGCGTCATGGGGGCGCGCAACTTCGGCATCCATCTGAAGGACCACGATAACAAGCGCGACACCGACGTGGTCTATGGCAAAGGCGTGCTGGACGTGCCCGGTGTGCTCAAGGCCTTGCGCGAAGTCAACTTCAAAGGTTACATCAGCATCGAATACGAAGCACATCCGGAGGATCCGTCCGCCGACATGAAGGCTTGCGTTGAGGTTTTCAAGGAGGCCGTGAAGACCTAGGCGTGAAGCAGGCACCGGCGAATGCTATGCTTGAATATTGAAGCGCTAGGCTGAATCGATCTCAAGTGTGGCCGGGTGGCGGATGAATCCCGAACAAATCGCCGAGCTGGGACGCACACGTTACAACGCCACGGTTGTGGGGCTGAAGCGGACGCATTCCGACCTCATGATCCTGCGCGTGCGTCCTGATTTTCCACTGCCCCGGCACAAACCCGGTCAATACTCAACCCTGGGGATGGGTTACTGGGAGCCACGATTTCCCGGCTGCCAGGCGGAAGAGCTCGCTCCCGGCGATGAAACCAAGCTGGCGCGGCGCGCTTATTCCATCAGTTGCTCGGTCCTTGGCAACGACGGCCGGCTCCTTGATGTGGAGCAGGCGGATTGGCTCGAGTTCTATATTGTCCTGGTGCGGGAATCGGACAAGCCGCAGGCGCCCGCCCTGACGCCGCGGCTGTTTCTGTTGCGCGAAGGGGATCGGCTGTTTGTCGGCGAGAAGATCACCGGCCACTTCACGCTCGATCCGGTCAAAGCCGGCGACACCGTCGTTTTCCTGGCGACGGGCACCGGGGAAGCGCCGCACAATTATTTGCTCTGGGAATTGCTTCGCCGTGGGCACACGGGAAGAATCCTGTCCGCTTGTTGCGTGCGCTACCGGCGCGACCTGGGGTACCTCGCCATTCAGGAAGAGCTGATGCGCCGCTACCCCAATTATTCTTATTTGGCGCTGACCACGCGCGAGGCGGAAACCGTTAAGCACAAGGTCTACGTTCAGGACCTGATCACCAGCGGCGAGCTCGAGGAACAACTGGGCAAGCCTTTGGACGCGGCGACGACGCATGTCTACCTGTGCGGCAATCCGAAGATGATCGGCGTGCCCAGCAAAGATCGCGACACGGGTGAACTCGTTTTTCCGCAACCTCCCGGCGTCATTGAGATTCTTGAGCGGCGCGGCTTCCAGACCGATCAGCCGCAAGCTAAGATAAAGGGCAACCTGCACTTTGAAGAGTACTGGTAAGCTCCGGCCGGAAGCGGCTCTTCGCCGAGCAGGCACAAGCAACAGGAACCATCCGATGAGCGTGACCCCGACGCCGATCATTCGCAAGTGCCTGCCGCCTATCTTGCTTCCTCTGGCACTGCTCATCGGCCTGGAGATCCTGACCGCCCCGGCGCAGGCGCAGACGCCGAAACTTCCCACCCAGGGACCCGGCCCGGGAACTCAGTCAAGCCAGCCCGCGAGCGGGCCGGTTACCTTCGCCCCTAAAAGGGGCTACAAACCGGGCTTCAACTGGAAGCTTTGGGGTGGCGTTGCCGGCGGGGCGGTGGTTGTCCTCATCTTGATTGTCGCCGTTGCCAATAAGAACAAGAAGAATGACGAGGCGGCTCCGAGCCTGGCCAGCGGCATACTGGGCGGCTACCGCCTCGAGAAGCTGATGATGACCGGCCAAAGCAGCCAGGTCTGGGAGATCGTCGAGCTCTCCAGCCACCGGCATTTTGCCATGAAGCTGCTCTTGCCGGAAAAGGTCAATGACCCCGAGCACCGCGAGCTTCTCTTCCACGAGGCCGAGGTGGGCCTGAAGCTCGCCCATCCCAATGTCATCAAGATCATCAAGGTCCACAAGGACCAGCACCATCCATATTTTGTGATGGAGTTCTTCCCCGCCGGCAACCTCAAGCTGCGCATCATGCACAAGAAATGGGACTTCATCAAGGAGAAGGCGCACGATATCTTCAAGCAGGCGGCCACGGCCCTGGCCTACATGAACGCCAGCGGCTGGGTGCACCGCGACGTCAAGCCGGACAACATCATGGTCAACAGCGCCGGCGAGGTGCGCCTGATCGACTTCGCTCTGGCACAGCGCATGACGCGCGGCAAGATGTTCCGCAAGAAGGGCGCGGTCGCCGGCACGCGCAGCTACATGTCCCCCGAGCAGATCCGCGGCGAAGGGCTCGACGCCCGGGCGGACGTCTATAGCTTTGGAGCAACCATGTACGAGGTAGTCACGGGCCGCCCGCCGTTCCGCGCCGCCAGCCCCCAGGACCTGCTCGCCAAGCACGTCGCCGAGAAGCCGAGCTCGCCTCAGGTCTATAACTCTGACGTCACCGACGAGTTTGCCGACCTGGTGCTGCGGATGCTGAGCAAGAAGCCCGAGGGCCGGCCGAAGGACTTTCACGAGGTTTTGATGAAGCTCCGCAACATTCAAATATTCAAGAGTTCCGCCACGCAAAAGAGCCCGCAGCCCACCCCGTAATGGATTCCTCGCAAAATCGGAGACGCGGATGGCCCTGCAGCGGCTGCCGTTTGAAAAAGACATTTACGAGATGGAAGACCTTCTCGCCAAGCTCGAAGCCGACGCCGACGGCCGGCTCAGCAACAGCGAGGAAATCCGCCGCATGCGCCGCGAACTGGTCAATCTCAAGAAGAAGATTTACGGCACGCTGAATCCCTGGCAAATGGTGCAGGTCGCCCGCCACGTCGACCGGCCCATGACGGTCGATTACATCGAGCTGATTTTCACCGACTTCATGGAACTGCACGGCGACCGGGCCATCGGCGACGACCGCTCCCTGCGCACGGGTTTTGCCCGCCTGGGCGATTACCGCGTCATGCTCATCGGCCACCAGAAGGGGCACACGCTCAAGGACAAGCACGAGTGCCTGTATGGCTGCGCGCACCCGGAAGGCTACCGCAAGGCCCTCAATCGCATGAAGCTGGCCGCCAAGTTTCAAGTGCCGGTCATCACCTTGATCGACACGCCCGGCGCCTATCCCGGCATCGGCGCGGAGGAACGCGGCCAATCGCAGCTCATCGCCACCAACCTCCTCGAAATGTCACGCCTGCCGACGCCGGTCATCTGCGTGATCATCGGCGAAGGGGGGTCGGGGGGCGCCCTGGGCATAGGCATCGGCGACCGTATCAGCATGCTCGAGCACAGCTATTATTCCGTGATCAGCCCCGAAGGCTGTGCCGGCATCCTCTGGCGCACGGCCACGGAGGAAACCAAGCCCCTGGCGGCCGAGGCCTTGAAGCTCACCTCGAAGGACCTCGCACGCCTCGGAGTCATCGACGATATCATCCCCGAGCCGCTGGGCGGCGCCCACCGCGATCACCGCGAGATGTCCAACACGCTCAAGGCCTACCTGCTGCGTTACCTCCGCGAGCTGCGCGGGCTGTCGCTTGCAGACCTGCTGGAACAGCGCTACCAGAAGTTCCGCCGCATGGGCATCTTCGACGAAGGCACGGCTGAAACCGCCAGCACGGCTGCCAGTCCTTAGAATTACATCCCCCACCATCGGCCTGTCGGTTACGATGGCTTCGGGAGATCCCAGCCATGAGAAGCGCATCTCGACAGACTACGCCACCACTGCCACCGCCTCGACTCCCGCCACTGAGGCACGGCGACCGGATGAAGCAGCCCGAATTTCACCGCCGCTATCAGCAATACCCTGACGACGTAAAAATCGAACTGGTCGGAGGGATCATTTACGTGGCGTCACCCGAACGGCGAGCACACGGGCGTTATCAGTCTCTCCTGGACGGCGCGGCGGGCATCTACGAAGAGGCGACGCCGGGCGTGGAACTGCTCGTCAATCACACCACCATTCTTGGCGAGGAGAGCGAGCCCCAGCCGGACCTGGCGTTGCGCATTCTGGCCGCACTCCTGGGGCACTCCCACGAGACCAGGGACGGTTACGTTGCAGGTCCGCCGGAGCTGATGATGGAGATTTCGCACAGCACCCGCGTCTTTGATTTGCGTGAAAAAAAGACCGCCTACGAGAGGGCGGGGGTCTGTGAGTACCTGGTCGTAGCCGTCGCGGAACAAGAACTCTACTGGTTCAATTTCCGCACCGGCAAGCCCATCCTGCCGACCAGGCAAGGCATTTGCCGGTCGCAGGTTTTTCCCGGTCTCTGGCTCGACGGTCCGGCCCTGTTTGCCGAAAACCGGAAACGGCTGAATCTCGTCATGCGCCGAGGGACCCGGAGTCCTGCGCACGCTGCTTTTGTGAAAAAGCTCCAGGCCGCCAAAACGATCTTGAACCTTGGTCCCGTTCTCGCATCGCATCCACAATTAAACATAAGATCTATTATCGGACGTTGGCTTCAGCCCGATAAATACCTGAGCTTCAGGCCACGCCATAGTAGCAACGTCCGATAACGGCCGTTATGTTTAATTGCGCCTGGGCGGCGTTTCCCACAGGCTTCCGCAGTTCGCCTATCATATCCGCATGGCTCCTTCCGCAAACTTGACCGAGCATCGCCTGCGCGCCGGCATGGTCGGCCTGGGCATGATTTTCGATGAAACTTACCGGCCGCTCTTCGAGCAACTGCACGCCGAGGGAATGTACCAGAAAGACTTCGGCTACGTGGATGTCGAATTGGCCGCCGTGGCCAGCCGCACCGGAACCCGGGCCAGCGCCTACAAGCAAAAAGCTGCCGGGCGCGTCGCGGACTTTGCCAGCTTCTGGGGATCCGATCCGGTCGGCCAACTGATTGCCAGCGGTGTCGATGTCGTCTGCATCGCGACCCCGGACAACCGGCATTTCGAGCCCGCCAAACTGGCCCTGCAAGCCGGCAAGCATGTGCTGATTGAGAAGCCCTCGGTTCTGCGTTTGCAAGAACTGGACGAACTGGAGGCCCTTGCCAGGCAAAAAGGCGTGCTGGCCAAGGTGGTTTACCACAAGCTCGCAGATCCGGATCACAAGAAGCTGCGCACCCATGTCTTCGACGGCGTCCTGAAGCACGTGAACAATGGCTACTGCTCGCTCCTGGAACCAAAGCAGATCAGCGGCAGCCAGTTCGCAGAATGGATCACCGGCCGTAACCCCGGCACCTATGTCGCCGTGCATTACATCAAGCTGATCGACTTCACCTTTGGGCCGTTGTGGCGACTGACCCGCGTCAGCGCGACCGGGCAGCGGGGTACGGTTGGCCCTGCCACCTGGGACTCTGTGCAACTGCAAATCGTGTACACCCATTCCGATGGGGGCGAAGCGGCATTCGACATACACACGAGCTGGGTCATGCCGGACAATTTCCCCGGCTACGTGGAGCAGGAAGTGCAGTTCCGGTTCGACAACGGCGTCTGGAACGCGCAGCAGCGCAAGCGCGGCGTTGAACTCACCGTCGAGGGCCGGACACCGAACGAGCTAAAGATCACTCCCAACCACCATTACAACGGCACTTTTCTGGAACCCTGGGGCGAACGCTGCCAGCGCGGTTATGGCATTGAAGTGCTGCGCCGCTTCTTCGAAGAGGTCGCGTTCGTCGAATTAGCTGGACCCGCAGAGCAGCGGATAATGCGCTTGGATCAAATGCGGAAGCTTGCCTACAATGATGTGTCCGCCGATCGAAACACGGTCGCGGTGGTGCAGGCCATGGAAGCGATTCTCGAACGGCATGCCCAGGGTCGGCCAGGCAGCCTGGGGGAGATAAACACCGAGCACGGCGGCCTGGTGTTGCGGCCAGTCGGTCAGGCAGAACCGGAAGTGCTCTATGCCGGCCGAGTTTGAGGGCCCGGAGTCAGCAGCGATTGCAAAGGAGCTTAGCCGTGGCAACTGTAGAAACTCCAGCGACATATTTGGACGAGGTTCTTGATTTCCTTGCTTCCGCCCCTACGTCCGAACAAATACTCGATTATCGCCCGTCCGAGCAGATCCAACGACGCGCCAGCGCCTTGCTAGCCAAGCAGACAAGAGGCTTGCTATCGCCAGAAGAGCAAGAAGAACTCGATCAATTTGCTCAGGCCGAGATGTTCATGCAACTCCTCGCCGCACGAATCCATGCTCGCCGACTGACGAACCATGAGTGATTCAGTTCCGGATGATCTTCGCGAGTTCGTTCGACTCCGCGCTGGCCGAAAGTGTGAATATTGTTTGCTGCATGAAGAGGATGCTCGCCTGTCTCATGAACCCGATCACATTATTGCGATCAAGCATCAAGGATCAACCGTGCGTGAGAATCTTGCATGGGCCTGTTTTGTATGCAATCGGTTCAAAGGAAGCGACATTGGCTCGCTTGACAGTGAAACGCACGAATTTGTCCGCTTCTTCAACCCGCGGACAGACCGCTGGTCCGATCACTTTCGGCTCGAGGGAGTTCGTATTGTTCCCCTTACGCCTCAGGGACGCGTAACTGAACGTATCTTGCAACTTAATTTATCCAAGCGGATTCGGCTTCGTCGCGCGCTAAGCACCGCGCGGCGGTATCCACGTTAGCCCGAAGGGATATTGTCATGGCTGCTGCACCGCGCCATCCCCATGAATCTTCTTCAAACTCCGCGCGCGATCTCGCGGCCTGTTATGAACCACACGCTCTGCGGACTTACACTCCCACGCAAGCCGTGCTGGCCAGAAGCAAAGGCATCTTTCACTGGACGCCGGAAGGCCGTCAGCTGTACGACTTCACCTCCGGCGTGCTCGTAACCAATCTCGGGCACAACCCGGCCTCGTGGATGCGGCGCTTTACCCACTACATGGGTTGGAGCGACGCCGACTGGAACTCGGCCGGGGAGCCGTACTTCCCTGCCCTGCCCTTCAACGCCTACAACGCCATCACGCCCGTCGAGACCGAAGCGAGCCAGCGCCTGATCGCGCTGCTGCAGAAGCTTCCTGGCGGAGGCCGGCTCCAGCAAGTGTTATGGGCCGCCTCCGGTTCGGAAGCGATTCAGAAAGCGCTGTGGGCAGCCCTGGCACGGGATCAATCCCGCGACATGATCATTGCCACACGCCACGGTTTCCATGGCAAGAAAGGCCTGGCCGGCGCGGTCACGGGCTGCGAAACCGACCACGAGCGCGATCCGCGCGTCCGTTTCATCAGCTTTCCGCGCGAGGAGTGCGCCGACGTGAGCATGCGCGGCCGCTCGTTCGATGGCTTGCCTTATCGCCAGGAACTGGAGACGTTGCACCAGCAATACGGCCGGCGACTCGGCACGCTGATCACGGAGCCGTACCTCGGCGGCGGCGGCTCTTTTCATCCGCCCAGGGAATATCTGCACTTGCTTCAGTCGTTCTGCCGCGCGCATGACCTCGTCTTCATCCTGGATGAAGTCCAGTCCAACTTCGGCCGGACCGGCAACCTGTTCGCCTACGAGACCTACGGACTGGAACCGGACATCGCCGTCCTCGGCAAGGGCCTGGGAAACGGCGTTCCGGTGGCCGCAGCCGTGGGGCGTGCGGATATCTTCGCCAGCCTGGATTACGGCGAGGGCTCCGATACCTGGAGCGCCAATCCGCTCTGCTGCGCCGCCGTGCTGGCGACGCTCGATGAATTCGCTGCGAGAGACATCATGGGTCCCTGCCGCGCCGCCTCGGCGGTTCTCGAAGCGGGTTTGCTCGACCTGAAACAGTTGCCGTTCATCCGCGCGGTCCGCGGCGAACAAGGCGGCATGGTCTGGGGCGTCGAAACAGCCGACTGGGCCGGCCGCAGCGCCGCGGACTGGGCCAATGCGATGGTGCTCGCCTGCTATCGTGGGGAAGGCGGCGACGGCCTGCACATTCTCGGACCGCTGTCAAAGAAAGTATTACGCATTGCCCCGCCGCTAGTCATTGCCGAACAGGAAGCACGCGCCGCCACGTCGCTTATGCTTGGCCTGCTGCAATCCATGGCGCGCACTTAGCTTGCGAGGGCTTCGCCGGCTCGCCGAACAGCGAAGCGCGCGGGAACGCCGCGCCAACTGCCCTTTCCATTGGCCCGCTTTCTTAGGATGATGAACTCAGGTGAACGTATCTGCCCCGGACCGCGTAACACAAACATAGCTGACCTGCCCCCTAGCAGCCTGTTGAAAAAGGTGTCTGGAACCCTCGAGGGATGCGAAAACCCGAGATTATTCCACCCGCAAGGTTCCAGACACCTTTTTCAACAGGCTGCTAGACAAAGCTTGGCCGCAGAGGTGATATTGCCGTGCCAATCGACCAGAAATCGATCGAGGCCTTTACCATCAATTTCACCTCGATCCTTTACGAGGCGATGCCGTTCATCGTCCTCGGCGTTATTCTCTCCGGTCTGCTGGAAGAATTTGTCCCGCAAAAAATCGTCGCCAGAATCATCCCACGCAGCCGCGTGCTGGCCATCGCCATCGGCGGACTGCTCGGGATCTTGTTCCCGATGTGCGAGTGCGGCATCATCCCGATCATGCGCCGCTTGTTGCGGAAGGGCGTCCCCCTCAGTTGCTGCACCTGCTACATGCTGGCGGGGCCGATCATTAACGTCGTGGTCATGATCAGCACCTTTGCCGCCTTCTCGGGAACGCCGACGGGCGCAATCTACAAGGAAGAGGTCCTCGACGCCAACAAAGTCCCCCACGTGGTGACTTCCTACCCGCAGCTCGGCCCCTGGTACATGATGGGCTGCCGCATGGGGCTCGGCTTTCTGGTTGCCTTCGGCACGAGCCTGCTGGTGGAAAAGCAGTATCGCAAGCACGGCAACAAGCTCCTCAATCCGCTGGCCGCTCCCCCAGAGCAAAAGCTGCCCGGCGCCGCTGACGATGAAGACGAGTTACCCGCGCGGAAGCGCACGGTCGTCGATCGGCTGTCGACGATCACCGAGACCGCCCTGCACGATTTCGTCGATGTCACCGTCTATCTGATTCTGGGCGCGATCCTGGCCTCTGCCGGCCGGCTCATCCTGAAACATGACGCGGTCGAGGCCCTGGCCACCAACTTCTTCCTGTCGATCTGCGTCATGATGGCGCTCGCCATCCTGCTTTGCATCTGCAGCGAGGCCGACGCCTTCGTCGCCGCCAGCTTCCGCATGCTGCCGCCGTCCGCCAAGCTCGGCTTTCTCGTGCTCGGGCCCATGCTCGACCTGAAACTCTACATGATGTACACGCGCGTCTTCCGCCCCCGGCTGATCTGGACCATCATCACCAGCGTCGTGGTGCAGGTCTTCCTGTACGCGCTCCTGACTCACTTTGTCATTCAGTATTTCCTGGCGCCCTCATCGCTGGGCAGCTCTGGCCCCTGAGGCGGGAAATTAGCAGCCTGTTGAAAAAGGTGTCTGGAACCTTCAAGGCCTGCGAAAAACCGGAGATTATTCTACCCGCAAGGTTCCAGACACCTTTTTCAACAGGCTGTAAGGAGAGATTCATGGCACACACGCATTCCGTCGAAGATCGCAACGTTTATTACATCGAGCAGCTGTGCACGATCGGCTTCTGCGGCGCGCTCGGCATCGTGCAGATTCTCCTCTACCACTACAAGGTGCTGGAGATCATTCTCACTTCCAAGTTCCATATATGGGTCTTGATAAGCGGCATCGTTTTGACGGGGCTGGCGGTAATTCGCGCCGCCGTGCTCTGGGTATCCGCAGGCCAGCACAACCACGAGCACACCCACAACCATGACTGCGGGCACGATCACGGCCACGACCATGATCACGCGCATGGGCACGATCACGTCCACCAGCACAGCCCCGAGCAAGGAATCGTTGCCGCCGAGCATGTTCACAGCCATGCCTGCGATCACTCGCACGACGAGCAGGGACATGAGCACGTGCACAATCACGCCGACTGCGGGCACGAGCATGGCTGGGCGCCCTGGCGCTATGTCGTGCTGCTGCTGCCGATCCTTCTTTTCCTCATGGGCATGCCCTGGCCTGCTGAGGCGGTCGCGGATGATCCTTTTGACGAAGCCGGCGTACTGCCGCTCGCTTTCAAGGATTTGGAGCAAGCCGCCGCCACGGAGCAGTCGCGCAAATACTGGGACGGCAAACTCGTGCGCGTCAAGGGCCAGTACGCGCCCGGCCGGTCCGACAGGAATTTCAGCATCTTTCGCATGAAGATGACCTGCTGTGCCGCGGACGCCTATCCGCTCAATGTGACGATTGTCTCCCCCGAGGCGCTGCCGGCAGAGAAGCTTCAGGGCCACTGGGTGAACGTCACGGGGCAAATTAGCTTCGCGGTGCCTCCGGGCCGGGATGAGTACGTCACGATCCTGAAAATGCGCAAACTGGACGACGTCAAGCTGACCAGCCCGGATTCTAGACCGTTTCTGCAGTAACGAAATAAAGTCCCAGATCCTTAGCCCGCAGCGCCAGCAAGGGCACATACTGCCTCGCTGGCGCTTCGGGCTGGTCTAATGGACTGATTGACCCCGTATGGAAAACAGCTATCGTCCGCTGCTCGAAGCCGTTTCATTTGCCGCGCGAGCGCATCAAGGTCAGACGCGCAAGGACGGCAAAACGCCTTATGCCAGTCATGTGTTTCGTGTCTGCCTGGTGTTGCGCCACGTCTTTGGCGTCGATGACCCCGACGCGCTTACCGCGGCGGTTTTGCATGACACGATCGAGGACACCACCACGGATTTCGATGACCTGGAGGAACACTACGGCGCCGTGGTGGCCCACTGGGTCAGTTTGCTGTCCAAGGACAAAAGACTGCCCGACGACGAGCGCGAAGCCGCTTACGCGGCCGGCCTGGCTACCGGCCCGTGGCAGGTCAAAGTCTGCAAGCTTGCGGACATCTATGACAACTTGATGGATTCGACGACACTGGCGCAGCGCAGCGAGCGCGTTTTCAAGCGGTCTCACTTTTATCTTCAGGCGCTGAAACAAGACCTGCCCAGGCAAGCAGAACATCCGTGGCAAATCGTCTCGGATTTGCTCGCCGAGCTCGAGCGTACCGCCTCCGCGTGAGCAGCGCCGGTCTTCCTGCGCCGCCATTTCTGCCTTGCTCTTCCCCCCCGAGGCGGGTCATAATACACTCGTTCTGGAAACATGGCGTGACCGCCCTGCCCTGCTGAGCATCTTCGCAAATAATTTTAGGAGTCCCTGCCCATGGTTGGCATCTCGCTGCGCCGCAGTTTGCTTGTCATGGTTACCATCCTGGCCGGGGCCGTGCTGGCCATGCCGGCGCCTGCCTGTCCCTTTTGCAGCATGCAAGGGCAAACCCTGGTCGGCGACGTCAACCAGGCGAGCATGGTGCTCTATGGGACCTTTGCCAACGCCAAGCCGGGCGCGGGGGATGACCTGGGCGGCGGCAGCACCGATCTCAAAATCGACGCCGTCATCAAGAAGCATGACATCCTCGGCGAGCAGAAGGTCGTCACCCTGCCCCGCTACATGCCCGACCAGAACAAGAACACGAAATGGCTGGTGTTCTGCGACGTCTTCAAGGGCAAGATCGATCCGTACCGCGGCGTGCCGGTGGCTGCCGACAGCGACATGGTCAAGTACTTGAAAGGCGCGCTCGACGCCAAGGACAAGGACATCAGCGCCCGCCTGCGTTTCTACTTCGATTACCTGGACAACAAGGAAGTGGAAATCTCCAACGACGCCTACAAGGAATTCGGCAACGCCGACTACAAGGACTACCGCGACATGGCCAAGCATCTGCCGGCCGACAAGATCGCCAAATGGCTCGACGATCCGAACACGCCGGCTTTCCGCTACGGCTTGTACGCCTCCATGCTGGCCCACTGCGGTACGGCGAAACACGGCGAGCTGCTGCGCAAGATGCTCGATGACCCGCAGAAGCGCGTCAGCACCGGCGTGGACGGCGTGCTTGCCGGCTACACCATGCTCCAGCCCAAGGACGGCTGGGAGTATACGCGCGGCATCCTGAAAGACCCAGCCAAGGAATTCATGCTGCGCTACGCCGCCCTGCGCGCCGCGCGCTTCTTCTGGGAATCCCGGCCGGACGTGCTCGACAAGAAGGACCTGGTCGAAGGCATCTCCCTGTTACTCGAGCAAAGCGACATTGCCGACCTGGCGATCGAAGACCTCCGCAAATGGGGCCGCTGGGAAACTTGCGACAAGATCCTCAACCTGAAGAACAAGAAATCCCACGACGTGCCGATCATCCGCCGGGCCATTCTCCGCTATGCCCTGAACTGCCCGTCGCGCTCGGCCCTCGATTACGTCAACGAGTGCCGCAAACGCGACCCGGAAATGGTCAAGGACACCGAAGAGCTGCTCAAGCTCGAAGTGGCCGCGCCGGCGCCCGCCGTGGTGAGCGGCAAGCTGGCCCCGGATGCCAAGCCGGCCGCCGTGTCGAATGGCGTGAGCTCCAGGAAGGGTCCGTGAATACGTCTTTGGCAGCCATAAGAACGAGAAAGATTAGGAGCAAGACTAAGATTAGGAAGAAGATTAAGAGCAAGAGAAAGAGCATGATTAAGACGCGCACGAACAGCGGGCCGCTCTGCCGTCCTGCTCTTCATCTTAATCTTTCTCTTAATCCTCTTCTTAATCCTAATCTTACTCTTTCTCTTGCTCGTCTTTGACAGTTGAAAGATCACTAGCATACCCTCCAGGAAAACCATGAACGAACGGATTCGTTTCTCGATTGGCGTCCTCCTCATCTTGTTTCTGGCTACCCCCCCTGCCCTGCCCTGCGATCTGTGCAATCCCGGCAAGGCGACCACAACCTTGCGTGAGGATGCTGCCAAGGCGAAGCTGATTCTGTTCGGCAAGCTAGCCAACGCCCGCCTTGATCCCGCCAGCGATGGCGGCGGCGCCACCGACTTGCAAATTGAAAAAGTGCTCAAGGATGATCCCTGGCTCCGCGCCAGGAAAGTCATCGCAATTCCGCGCTACGTGCGCCTCGATCCCGGCACCGACCATTTCCTGGTCTTTTGCGATGTCTTCCAAGGAAAGCTCGATGCTTTCCGGGGAGAATCCGCCAGCGCCGAAGTCGTTGCTTATCTGCAGAAGGCCAGCGCCCTGGACGCGCGGGATCGAACGAAAACGCTGTTGTTCTATTTCGACTACCTCGACCACGCCAATCGCAAGATCGCCAACGACGCCTTTGCCGAGTTTAGCCGCTGCAGCGATGCAGAGATCGGCCAGGCGGCCGGCAAGCTCTCCCCGGCAAAACTGCGCCGCTGGCTCCAGGATGCGCAGACCCCGGCCGAACGGCTTGGCCTCTACGCCTTCCTGCTGGGCGGCTGCGGCGGCGACCACGACGGGGCACTCTTGCGTGCTCTGATCGACAAAAGCAGCGAACGCACGGGCACCGCGCTGGGAGGTTTACTGAGCGGTTATATCCACTTGCGACCGCGCGAAGGCTGGAAACTGGCGGAGACAATCTTGGCGGATAAGCAACGTGCCTTTCCAGAACGCTACGCGGTGGTCGGCATGCTGCGTTTCTACCATGGCTGGAAGCCTGAGGAGACGCGCGCCGACGTGACGCGCTGCCTGGCTGTGCTCGTCGGCCAGGGTGACATGGCCGACATCGCCGTCGAAGACCTGCGCCGCTGGGAAATATGGTCGCTCTGCGCTGAGGTTCTCGCGCAATTCCCAAGGCCGACGCATGCCGCCCCGATTGTGCGCCGCGCCATCGTGCGCTACGCGCTGTCCTGTCCAAAACCGGAGGCAAAAAGCTTTATCGCCGAGCTGCGCAAGACCGACGCGGACATGGTAGGCGACGTAGAAGAATCACTCCGCTTCGAAAAGTAAAAGTAGCGCTGCAAGATTTCAATGCCACGGCCTTGTGCCATCGGTATCTACACAAAGCGACCGGCGTTCCCGAGCCCCGTTCACGGGGCTTTTCGCGGAGCGTCTTAGACCCGCCGTTTACGGCGGGGCCGCTGACGATAGCCAGGTTGCCATAACCCCGTTCACGGGGTTTCTCGCGGTGAGGCTTGAGCCGCTTTGCCACATCGAGGCTCAAGCCCTACAGCGAGAACCCCCGTAAACGGGGCTGCAACGGGACAAACACGCTTCCGATGACCCGCTGTGAACAGCGGGCCTAAGACGCTGACGCGAAAAGCCCCGTGAACGGGGCTCGAGACAACCGGCAAACTAATTGAACCAGCGCGTCTCGATCACCCACAGATCCCGGCCGCCCTTGCCGCCGGGGCGGTCGGAGGAAAAATACAGCTTCGTGCCGTCATGACTGACACAGGGCGACATGTCGCCCGTCGGCGCGTCCGGGTGGTTGAGCCGTTCCAGCGTCTCCGGCTTCCCCCAGGGCTCCTTCACCCTTCTTCGTTTGGCTCGAAAAAGCCCCCAGCGGTTGTTCTCTAGCGGCCCCTGCAGGTACATGACCAGATTGCTGCGCGGGATGGTCACGTGCTGGAAACCGACGTTCAACTCCTTGACCAGCTCCGGTTCGCCGAACGCGCCCTTGGGCTCCTTCTTGGTCGGCGGCGGCCGGCGGCTGACGAACACACGCCAGCCGTCCCTGGTCTTGCGGCTGAAGTACATCTCCAACCCGTCGTCGGTAAGCCACGGCGCCAGCTCATCGGCCTCAGTGCATACGGCCTGGACGTAGGTCGGCCCCGTGAACTGCGTCGGCCGGGTGAGGCGGATGGCGTGGGCGATCTCGAAATTGGCCGGCGCCTGGCTCTCCCCCGGCGGCGCTTTCACGATCGTCTTCTCGGCATAATAGAGATCGTGGTTGTCGGCTGTCAGGAACGGGCTGCGGTTATCGCTATCAGCGCTTTGCCCTTCCAGTTCCACGCCCGCCGGCCATTTCTCGCTGCCGGGGAAGCTACGCGCGGGATTACGCTGATACGACTCCAGCAACGTGAAGTGCTTCGACGCTTTCGACGTGTACAGCAGCCGCGCCCCGTCCCGCCACAGGTAAGGATCGTCCTCGTCAGACGGGGTATTGAGCGCCGCAAGATTGTGCGGCTTCAGCAAGCCGGCGGCCGGCGCCGGCTGGGCCGACGAATCGGCTGTGGCATAGTACAAACCTGCGGCCAGAAACAGCGATGCTGCGGCAGCGATCAAGCTCAGGCGATTCATGGAAGAACCCTCGATGAAGGAGAACAACAATCTCTCCGGTATTTTTAGCGGCGCTAACTCTCGTTTTCATCGGAGAGAAAGAACTGCCAACCATCCTCTGTTCGCTTCGCGCCCCAGCGAGCAAACTGGCGCAGGAAACTTAGCCCGGCTATGCCATGAACGCCGCTCGGCAATAATAGCGGAGAAATATCGGTCATGATGGCAATCAGAGTACATTGAAAGCCCAATTGCGGGATACGACAGGTCACCCATGCGCGATTCTGTGTGCCTTGGAGGGCTCCTGTCGTTTGAGTGGCTGGGATCTGGGCGCGAATCAACTCAGCGGTGTCATTGCCGAGAATGACGCTGCTTCTTCCGGTAAAACCGGAGTCGACGAGAAGTTTGAGCAAGCGCGATTGACCTTGCAGGGTCACAAACTCGACATCGATCACTTCTGCATTGTCGAGGCTGCGAAAAGCGACGGTGGCCATCGTAGCTCTTTAACGAATGACGTCCACGACAGGGTGACCGACCTCGATGACCATTCCGCGCGTGGGCTCCGGAGCAAGCGCTCGTAATGCAGAGATCGCAGCATCCGGGTTGTCCGCGACAGCAATGATTTTCCCATCCAGCAAGGCCACGTAATCTCCCTCACGGAATGTCTGGCCGCTCCATGCGAACTTCGCATAAATCGATTCGGCGATACGCAGATTGCGTTCCTGCTCATTCATTGCATTGCTCATTGGTCTCATTGGTTAGGATGCACACCCGTGCACGGACGCGAATCCTGCGAGCGGCTGAGGTCGGAATTATTGTACTGCATTCAGCCAAAGATGGGAGTGCCCTCGGGCCGGGTTAAATCTGCGTTAGCGGGACACTCTCTATTTCGCCAGTGCCGCCGACACGAGTTTGGGGTTTTCTGCCGCCACCTTGAGCAAAGCGCGGGCAGGGCCTTCGGGACGCCGTCGGCCCTGCTCCCAGTTCTGCAACGTCGCAACGCTCACGCCAATCATGCGGGCAAACTCGGCCTGCGACTTGCCAAGCCTCGCCCGGATTGCCTTCACATCGAGCGGAGAAAATTCAAAAACCCGGCTGGGCTTGGCCAGACCGCGACGTATCTTTCCTGCTTGACGAATGCTGGCGACTAGCCGATCGAAGTCCTGTTTTTTCATCCGAATTCCTCCCGAACCAGGCGCCTTAGCGCACGAAGCTGCTGGGCAGTGAGATCCTCTTGTTCATTCTTGGCGTTAAGCGAAGAGCATGTAAAATGTCTCGCTCGCCTCGTCCCAGTAGTAGATCACTCGGATACCGCCGCGCTTCCCTCTACCCTTGGATGACCAGCGCAGCTTGCGGAGCCCGCCGCTACCCCGGATCAGGACGCCGAGCTGCGGTTGAAGAATCAGGGCCAATTGCATCGACCGATAGGCTTCGTCCTCGATTTGAGCGACAATCGTCCGTGTGAATACAAGCGTCTCGAGAAAGCGCATGAACGATTATACGCCAATGGCGGATAGACTCCAAGCTGCTCAAGGATTCGTCCAGGCTATGCGGTCAGCACGATACCCTGGGTGCCTGATCGCCAGGCTGGACATCACCATTCGGGTTACGCAGCCTCTGAACATCACGTCGTTTTCCGCACGGCAGAGAGTCACGCAATATGTCATGCACGAACTCAGCACGCAGCTGGGGCGTGACACCCCGGAGCTGACGGTCGCTGAGCGCGTGTATTGGTCGGTTCCCGTCGTGTTTACCTTGCCGGGAAAGGGCGTGACCGGCCGTGTCGGAACGCTGCGGGTCGACGCGGGCACGGGAGAGCTGTTGACCGATCCGCAAACCGAGCGGGAGATGATGCACCATGCCGAGCAGTTGGCTCAACGTGCAACACTTTCGACAGGAGCTTGAGTGAACCCCTATGTGGCCCTGACCAATCCAGGCAACCGCAGTAACCTGGAAGGCTCTTCGGTTTCGCTGCAAATCCAGGCGACGGACGTGGGCGGCCGGACATTGACCTACAACGCCTACGGACTGCCTGCGGGGTTGACCATCAATAGTACGAGCGGCTTGATTTCCGGCACCGTGACCTCGGGGGATTCCGCAACAAGCCCGTACACCGTGACCGTCGTCGCAGCGGACAACACTTTTTCCTCCCAGGCGACGTTCTTCTGGACCATTACGCACGGCAACGATAGGAACCCCACACTCACCAATCCCGGCAACCAGGGGAATCATGAAAGCGACATGGTCTCCCTGCAAATGGTGGCCAGTGAACCCGACGGCGATCCCCTGGCTTACAGCGCCACCGGGCTGCCCGACGGCCTCAGCATCGACCCCGCAAGCGGCCTGATTTCCGGCGCCATTGCCGAGAGCGCCGCCGCCACGGGCGCGTATAACGTGACGGTAACGGTCGCCGATCCCAGCGGGGGCTCGACCAGCCAAAGCTTTAAGTGGATGGTGAACGACGGCTTGCCGGCAGCCCAGGGTGTTGCGGTCAATGCCACGGAAGGTGCGCCGGCCATCGGCGTTGCCGTGGCAACCTTCACCGACCCTAATCTTGCGAGCGCCGCCGGCGACTTCGCGGCAACGATCACCTGGGGCGACGGCAACAGCAGTGGCGCGGTCATCAGCGGTTCGGCCGGTAATTTCACCGTCAGCGGCACGAATACCTATAGCCGGCCTGGCTCTTACGTGGTGAATGTTACCATTATCGACCCCGAGGGAAGCACCCTCGCTACCTCGACCACTGCCACGGTCGCCGCGGCTCCTCTTTCCCTAACGGCCATTGCCGTCAATGGCATTGCCGGTACGGCTGTGCACAGCACCGTAGCCGTCTTCACCGACAGCAATGCCAACGATCCCGCCAGCAGCTACACGGCGAGCATTCAATGGGGCGACGGAGGCAGCACTTCCGGTATCGTCACCGGATCGTTGGGGACATTTGTCGTCACCGGCAGCTACACCTACGGCCTCACCGGCACCTACACGGCTACGGTGACAATAACCGATAAAGACGGCACGTCCTTGACCTCAACCGCGACCGACAAGGTAGGCAACGTCTTCGCGGGTTCGGCCGCAAATCTAACGGCAGCCACTTTTACCAACGTCAGCGGCGGTACGCCAGGCAACAGCACCGCGACCATCACCTGGGGCGACGGCAACTCGAGCACCGGCGCCGTCTCCGGATCGCTCGGAAACTTGACGGCCACCGGCACTCATGTCTTTAGCCAGGGCGGCTCTTTCACCGTGAACGTCACCGTGACCTCGACGACGGGCGGGCTCCCAAAGCGCCACGGGAACCGTGATCGTCGAGGAGCCATCCTTGACTCTGTACCTGAGCACTCTGAATGCCCCGGCCAACATTGCACAGACCAATGTCCAGGTTGGAACGTTCACGGATCCCAATCCCAGCGACACTGCGGCCGGCTTCAGCACGCCCACGGTGAACTGGGGGGACGGTTCCAGCAACTCCGGAACGGTCACCGGCAGTAACGGGCTCTTCCGCGTCCTCGGTACGCACTCCTATTTCCTGAGTGGCATTTTCCCGTTGTCAATGGTAGTGCCGGCCGGTAACGGTCCATGGTTACCCCCCGGCGGAGGCGGTGGCGGCGGGAGTGGCGGTGGGGGCCAAATTACGAACGTCCAGCTCGTCGGGCCTACCGCCGTGCCCGGTCTATCTCAATACCGGTACCTGGTTACTCTCGGAGCCGCCCCACCCGGTGGCGTCCTGTTCACAATCTATGTGCCACACCCGCCAGGCAGAATTGTAGACTCCGGCGTAATTAGGGATGCTCATGGAAACGACCTGGGATTGTACCTGGACGTAGCCTATTCAAACAAAGCAGGTCAAGTCTTTCTCGAAGTCGGCGTAACGGTCAAAGGCAGCCCAAACACTATTGTGGCTTCGACAGTCGTCACTGTTGTGCAGGTGAACGTGCTTGATAACCAGACTTCCTTCTCATCACCGGCCGGCTATGTCTCGGGTCAGAAGACCGTACAGCCTCAGCATGAGGCCGGTCCGTACTGGGTCCCGGATATTTACCCTACTGAACAATATGTGAAATAGTTTGTACCCGGCTCGAACCTATCTGCCTTTACAGGCCCTCCATCAGTCAAAGAGATTATCGCCGGTCTGTTTAAATACGGGAGCGTTCGTATTTCACCTGATGGTGTCCCCCGCCTTGCCTTCGCTGCTTCAACTGCAGTCAAGCTCACGGGCGACCCGGCAGCCATGGGCCAGATTAACGTCGGGTTTATTCAAGAGGAACGAGGACAAGGCGTGGTCGATTTCAAAATAGTAGGTCAAGATGACTGGAAAAGTCTCCGGCTGTATTGGGCCGGCCAGGTCGCGCCGGTTAGCGTGGATTATACCTTAGACTGGTGGGACCCCACAAAGCTCCAGACTGAGTCTCATTGGCCCTGGTATTCCTTAGGAAGTAAGGGAACCCAGAACCCCTCTATGGTGGGTATAAGTATGGTCGACAGCCCCACGACAGTCTTTATACTGCCACCAATTAATGCGATGGTCCATGGCAACGAAACTGATCTGTTCAAGGTGATTGTGGCGGCCGAAACCGAGCAGCAAAATGGTAGCTATTTTGGGCAAGCCCAAGCGCCGTGGTCGATCGCCTTCGATTTCGGACCAACTTCTGACACTAACCCTGCCTTGCTTGCGAATGTCACCGTAAAGTATCCATCGCCAGGCTTGCTAACATATCAGTTTGTTCCGATTCAGGCAATTACCTCGATCGATCCTAATTGGATTGCTTCAAATAAGATGTCAAAGGCCCCGTTCAGAACTTGGCATGGTTGACGTTCCCACCAGATGGGAGACGGGAGGCAGGGCAAATCGCCCGGGAAGCACGCGGGTTCCCCAGGCAACTGCTTACTTTCCCTGGCATTCAGGCTACCACTACCGGCAGGTTCAGCAAGCCGAGATCTTCGCGTTTGCTGTCAGGGTTCTTTGTATGGGAATTCCCGGTGCCCGAGGGTTTTACCACTTTCCACATCCACAAATTCCACATAGTTGGCGAACGATTCATGACCGTGAACGGTAAGGACCTTGCCATCGGTCTCGATCGTGACGCGGTTGCTGAACTTTGAGTATACACGCGGGCTGGTCGCTTTGAGCCGCGCGCGCCACAATTCTTTGCCTCTCTTCAAATCTACGGCCACTATCGTACAACCGTCGGCGGCTGTGGCGAACTGGGCCACGAAAAGACGGTCTTGTCCAACTTCTGTGAAGACGGTTTGCCAATGCGCACCGTACCTGTAGACCTCTCGCCCGTTGTCCAGAATGCGAATCGTCAGCCGATCTTCGGGCAGGAAATTGTTGCTTGGGGGGCGGATGATTTCAATCTGATAATTTGGGAGAACGTGCGCCACACAGTAAGCCAGAGACGCCTTCGCGGGGTCCCACTTCCAGGGTGTTTCATTGGCGAGTTTTTGGTAGTCGATGGGTTTGTCGCCAACTGGAGATGCGTTACCAACTGGCTGGTCATCTTTTGAGCACCCGAGCAGGAGCATGCATGCCAGAGCAAGCGAGGAAGTCCTTGACATTGTGTTCACCCCTTTCTGGCTTTCTGAGTGCGTATTAGTCCGGCTTATATTCCCGATGACCGAGGGTCTTGCCGCTTTGCGCATCCACGAATTCCAGGTACTTGCCCGAAGAATTATAGCCGTGGACGACGATGATCTTGCCGTCGGTACCAATTGTTACTTCGTTGCTGAACTTGGAATCGGCGCGCGGGCTGGCCCCTTTGAGTCGCGAGCGCCACAATTCCTTGCCTGTTTTCAAGTCCACGGCTAACACCGTGCAACCGCTCAAGTGTGCGCCGAATTGGGTCAGGTAAAGACGGTCTGGGCCGGGGCCCGTGAAGAAAGTGCCCCCTTGCGTGAAGACGGTTCCCCAATGTCCAGCGAACGTGTAAACTTCCCGCCCGTCGTCCACAATGCGAATCTTGAGCCGGTCATCGGGTAAGGGTTCCTTGCCTTGGGGACGAATAATTTCGATTTTGATGGTTCGCGAGCTCGTGCGCCACGCAGTAAACCAGCGAGGCCTTCTCGGCTTCCCACTTCCAGGGCGTCTCATAGGCGAGCTTCTGGTAATCGATGGGTTTGTCACCAACTGGCTCATCATCCTTTGAGCACGCGAGCAGAAACACGCACGCCAGAACAAGCGAGAGACTCTTTGACATGGTGTCACCCTTTTTGAGCACGAATCAGTACAGGGCATAGTTTACTGCAGATGCTCAGCAGTTTCCAGATTCTTATACGGCGGCCTGGCTGGTTATTGGCGAACCTGATACGAAGACAGGAAGCAGAGCAGGACGGCAGTATTGCCCGCGGTTTCATTCGAGGGGAAGGTTAACATGATCATTATGAAGCAGGCCATTTATCGGGCAGTCTTATGGTGCGCGACCGGCCTGGCGGTACTGTCCACTCACGAACAGGCCGTCGCCCAGGCTGTCGTACTGGAGCCCATCTCCATCATGGCAGTGCCACGAGCGCGACGGGACTCTTGGGGAACGCCGCTGCCCCCCGGCGCGTTGGCCAGGGCCGGTACGGCGCGGATGCGATCGATGCGGGGCTTTCGGCGTGCGCTCTTTTCCCCGGATGGGACAAGGGTCTGGGCTTGGGCCGTGACAGATGAAAGCGATGAGTTGCATATATGGGAATATCCGCGCGGCAGAGAGCTCTCCATGCGAGCGTTCGCCGAAATGGACCGGAGTGACTTCAAGGCGTTTTCGCCAGACGGCAAATCAGGGGCCTGGGTGTCTCTTCGGGCTCTCACCGCGGGGGATGTCATTCTGGCTGACGTGAGCACGGGCCAGGAGATACGGCGTTTTCCCGGACACGGCGATTCCAATGTCACGGTCGCCTTCTCCGCGGACGGCGCGCATCTCCTGGCTGCCGACCGGAATCGAACGGCCCCTCTGGTGCGAATCTGGGACATCCGCTCCGGCAAGGAGCTGCGCCGCTTTTCGTCCAAGGACCCGGACGTGAAGTGGCTTTTTGCTTTACCAAAAGGCGAAGCCTGGCTGGCGAGCAAGAGCAATTATGATCTCGAGATCTGGGGAGCGGCAGACGGCAAAAGACGCGCCGTCATCAAGACGGGCGAGCAGTCCATGCCGAACCGGGCCTTTTCGCCGGATGGAAAGATCCTGGCGACTTATGTGCCGAACCTGTCCTTTTGGGACACGAGCTCCGGCAAGCTTCTCGGCCAGGTCCCTGAAGATATATGGAGCGTGGCTTTTTCCAGGGACAGTCGCCTGGTGGCCACTGCGGGAATCGATCGAGACATCGTCATTCGCTCGGCGCCGACAGGGAAAGAAGTTCACCGCATTGCCTGGCCCTATCGCCGGCACAGCATTTCGTCCATCGGGCTCGACTTTGCCCCCAACGGCGACATCCTGTTGGTCAGCGGCACGGACATGACCGTTCATTTCTTCCATATCCCGACCGGAAAGGAAGTCAGCCCATTGGAGGGACATCGCTTGCGGGTAAGCTGCGTCGCCTTTTCCCCCGACGGCAAGACGCTGGCCAGCGCCGGCAACGACGGCGCCATCCGCCTCTGGGACAGCAAGACCGGGATGGCCGTGGGCGTGCTGGTGCGCACGCCCCCCAATAACTTCGATCCGGGAAACGCGGAACACGACCCCTGGCGGCAGCTGGCGTATTGGGACCGAAACCGCATTGCCGCAAACACCTGGGGGGATGAGTTTCTGCGCGTTTACGACACAGTTAACGGGCGGGAACTTCACAAGGTGAAAGCTGGATTGCCTATTAGCTCCATCGCGTTGTCCCCCGACCGGCGGACTCTGGCCGTAACCGACGGTGAATCCGCAGCATTAACCGATGCGGCCAGCGGCAAGCAACTACGCCGGTTTCCGCCCATACCCGCGCCACGGGTAGACCCCAAATCCCGCCTGAAGGTCGAAGGGGACATTAATGAACACATTGCCTTTTCCCTGGATGGCCGCGTGCTGGCGCAAGGCTGCGGTGACGGACTCGTTCATGTTTGGGACGTGGCAACGGGACGGCACTTGCAGCAACTGGGACGGTTCCGGACGCCGGTATGCGGAGTGGCCTTCGCGCCCGACGGCCGGCTCGTTGCCGCGTGTGGCGGCAGCGTGGTGGAACGTCCGCTCGACCCGGAGCTTCAGCAACGCCGCACCAAAGTTTTGCTGGAATTCGCGCCGAGCGGAGTAGGGCTTTCGAGCGCGGACATTCAGGAGATTTATCGCAAACACGGCGTGGGCGGACCGTACCACGTCAACGTGCCGACGGATATAGGGATTCGTGTCTGGGAAGTCGCCACCGGCAAACAAGTGCTGGAACTTAAGGGGCACGAGCACACAGTCTTTTCTGTCGGCTTTTCTCCCAATGGCCGCCTCCTCGCCTCCGGCTCCAAGGACGGGACCATTCGCGTCTGGGATGTGGCCACCGGTCAAGCGCTTGGGAAATTTACCGATGGAAACGTGCCGGTAAATAGCGTTGTGTTCTCGCCCGACGGCGCCATGCTCGCCTCGGCCATGGAAAACGGCCTGGCTTATACGTGGGACATGCGCACCACAAAACCTTAAATCCCAGGGTAATCGCCGAAGATGGCCAAGGTGGCTAGCCAGCACGTACTTGCGTCAGATGCGCAAAAGAATCTGGGAACAAGCGAAATAATTCAGCGTGATGCCAACCCTGGGCTTGGAGTCGGTCAAGTGAAAAGGGCGCGGTTGGATGGATGCCCGAAGTTCTGTAGTGACGGCAGAGGACCAGGGGAACCTGCCGACATGGGGGTGGCCAACATGACGCGAAGACGTAAGCGGATTCTTAGTCGAACGCTATCATAGCAGTCTCAGGGGTGATTTGTAACGTTGAGCTTTGTCGCGGAATCCTTTTGGCAACGCCGCTGGTTTTGGACCAGCATGGGGTTCATGTTGATTGCAGTGAGCGCCGGCTATCTGATTATTCCAGTGGAGGCAGCTCGGATCAGTCGTGAGAACTGCGACAAGATCCAATTGGGATGGTCCCCTGAACAAGTTATGAGGCTGCTTGGGGAGCAGCATGTGCTGAGATCATGGTGGCCAGAGAGAGAAGCTGATTTGCAGCTGACCTGGTGCGACAGAGACGACAATCGAATTCAAGTCTATTTTAGGTTAATGGACGTAGGCGTTGGCGTAGCGGCCGCCGTGTCCGAGAAAGAATTCGTTCCGAGCAAGCTCTCGTTTTATGAACGCACGAGGCGCCGGGTTTCACAGCGAGTCCGGGCTCTCTGGCCGTTTGGTGGTTAAGCGCGACGCAACGGAACAGACCAAGGCGCGTGTTGTACCTCGCCTTCGAGTTGGGCTGGAAAGTTGGGACTCAAGGGGACGGTTTATACATCTACCATAATGCCATACGATTATGGAAATAATATTCCCGGAGCCCGTCGAAACCGCGTCCTCGCGCTGACGCGGCGCTCTCTATTTCGCCAATCATGCGGGCAAACTCAGCCTGCGACTTGCCGAGCCCCGGATTGCCTTGACATCGAGCGGAGAAAATTCAAAAACGCGGCTGGGTTTGGCCAGACCGCGACGTATCTTTCCTGCTTGGCGAATGCTGTGACTAGCTGATCGAAGTCTTGTTTTTTCATCCGAATTCCTCCCGAACCAGACGCCTTTAGCACGCGAAGCTGTTGGGCAGTCAGATCCTCTTGTTCGTTCTTGGCGTAAGCGAACAGCATGTAAAATGTCTCGCTCGCCTCGTCCCAGTAGTAGATCACTCGGATGCCGCCGCGCTGGGTAGGCGTCATTTTCGTGGGTACTTTTCTAGGCGGCGATCGCCCAGAATGCATCCCACTGGCTGGCATCGCTGCGATACAGGGCTCTGAGGTGAGCCACGGCATCTGATCCTTCTTCGCCCCAGC
>Ga0185299_10000194_pt1 | contig 188398 bp, 164 predicted proteins | sample PaiPotPPA55metaG_FD_128002 | JGI IMG/M metagenome (GOLD analysis project Ga0185299, IMG submission 128002) | Iron sulfur acid spring bacterial and archeal communities from Banff, Canada, to study Microbial Dark Matter (Phase II) - Paint Pots PPA... ...
TGGCGCACGTTCGACTTTGACCGTGACGTTGTCTACGCCGATACGAAGATGGCAGTGGTCAATTCGAATGAGCCGGACCTGAAGCCCTTCAAAGCCCGGAACGGAAAGCTGGTGATGTATCACGGCTGGGCCGATTCCGACGTCCCCCCCGAGGACGGCGTCAGATACTACGAAGCGGTGGAACACGCCATGGGCGGACCCAGCCAGACAACCGACTTCTTCCGCCTCTTCATGGTGCCCGGCATGGGACATTGCGGCGGTGGTGCCGGCCCTAATATTTTTGACGCGTTGGGCGCACTCGACCAATGGGTGGAGCACGGAACAGCGCCGGAGAAAATCGTCGCAGCACACATCACCAACGGTGTGACCGATCGGACGCGACCTCTGTGCCCCTATCCTCAGATCGCGAAATGGAAGGGCACCGGAAGCATCGACGAGGCCGCTAACTTCACCTGCGTGGATCCAAGTCCCTTGTCCCGGTAAATCGAAAACGCCGCTGTCGAGTGACGCCGGTCACTGCTGTTTCTTCTGTTCGCCTTCAACTATTTCCAAGTAACCAGGCTATCGCGAGTTCCACGCGCGTGTTATTCGGAAGTCATGGATAAAACGATCGAAGCTACGGTCCGTCATGGCCAAACGGGCCACACCGTGGTCCTGTCCACGGAGGATCACTCTGCCTACCAGCGCCAGTCACGGGCTTTCCTCGACGAATACCAACCCAAAGGCGTCATAGAAACCCAGCTCGTCCAGTTTCTGATAGACGATTCCTGGCGCATCAACCGTTCTGCTGCTATACAGACGACACTACTCTCGCCCGGCTCCGACGCCTGCGACCCGAAGACTCTCGACGCTTTCGTTAAGATCAACATCGATTGCCAGCGACTCACCCGCCAGTTTGAACGCACGCTCCGCCTGTTTCGCAAGATTCAGGCCGAGCGCCGCCGAGATGAAAAGCGTCAGCTCGCGAGAGCCACCAAAATCCTGAAAATGTACATCACATAAAGGCCTTGCTAACCATGCCTCGTGCTATAGACCCGGCTGGGCAGCCTACTTAGTAATGGTGCCGCAGGCGATGCGAGCACCGGCGTTCCCGGTCGGATCGGTCTTCAGGTCGTCGGGCATCGCGTGGATCATCAGCGCCGTGCCGCCGTTTGAGAATACCGAATGGGCGTCGGTCCCGAGGTCGACGTTCGGGTCAACGACCGTAGTCTTCGCCATGCCTTTGGCGTTCACCATGAAGTTGGGCATGTCGCCCGCGTGTGGGCCGTCAGGGTTCATCAGGCCGTGCTTCTTCATGTCGGGATTGAAGTGGCCACCGGCCGATGTAAACGCGGGCCCCTCGCACTTGGCCGTCTGATGGATATGAATGGCGTGTTCGCCGGGTGGAAGATTCTTCAGGTCGACTTTAATGTTAACGCCACCGCCCTTATGGTCGCTCAAAACGGCGGTGCCCACGCTTTGATCTTTCGCGTCTTTGAGCTGCACAATCACCGGCTTGTCCGCGGCATAAAGCGCGGCGCCGAATAGACCCGCAATCGCAACAGCAACTATCTGTCTGATCATGTTTTCCCTCTCCACATGAAATCCTCGCACGATTCGATGCCCCAGCGCCAGGGCCTTACACTGAGAAGTGTCATGAGCGATGAGATAAAGGCGTTTTTCGACACCTACGAGCGCAACAGCACTGCCGGTGACGTTGATCGCGTGGTCTTGCAGTTTGCTGATTCGTTCCTGACCGCAGACCCCAGCGGCGCGCGGACCGTGCAGGCCAGCGACCTGAAAGCTGCGCTTCCGAAGCGCAAACAACTCTTCCAGGCGATGGGTTGCAAAGCTACCAGATTGATGTCGCTCGATGAAACGCCCCTCGACGATCACTATGTGATGGTAAGAACGTCATGGCGATGGGAGTTTGATCGACCGGACCGGCCGGAGATCACACTGCAATCGACCTTCATCGTCCGCAAGAGCGATGAAACGCTGAAGATTGTCTTCTACCTGACCCATGAAGACGTTATGAGCGTCCTGCGGAAGCACGGGCTCCTTCCGCCGGCAAGCGCTACGCAGTAGTCAATGGACAGCGGCCGGAGACGCTTGGGCTTGCGGTCGCCTGCCCTCGAATGCATTCTGTAGCAAAGCACGAATTCCATCGCGCGTGACCGGTCGCGGATTGTCGTAAGGATTCTGAACGGCGAGGTCAGCCGCTTGATCCAGATCGGCCGCCTTCATCCCGATTGCCGCCAGCGACGCCGGCGCGCCCAGCGATACTGCCAGATCAAACAGCCCCTCCGCTGCGGATGCTGCTGCCAGCGCACGAGCAATGCGCGACATCGCTTCGCCGGTCGCAGGGGCATTGTAAGCCGTGGCATGCGGCAACAACACCGTATGCGTTTCCGCGTGCGGCAGGTTGAAACTCCCACCCAGCGTGTGGCACAACTTGTGATGCAGCCCCATGCCGACCGCGCCTAGCGATACGCCTCCCAGCCACGCTCCGTAAAGCGCGTCGGATCGCGCCGCCAGATTCGCCGGTTCCTTCACCACCACTGGCAGACTCTTCGCCAGCGCTCGGATGCCTTCTTCGGCCATCATCGAGACGATCGGATTCGCGTCCTTGGCGTACAGCGCCTCGACACAGTGCGCGATCGAATTCATCCCGCTGGTGGCCGACAGCATAGCAGGCATGGTGATCGTCAACGTCGGGTCGTAGAGAACCGTCTTCGGCAGCACGCGCGGATCGCGGCCGGTCTTTTTCAAACCACTCTCGGTGAGTCCCCAGATGGGCGTCATCTCCGATCCCGCGTAGGTGGTCGGAATAGCCAGGATGGGAAGATCGGAAACCAGCGCGATTGCCTTCGCGAGTCCAGTAGTGGAACCGCCGCCGACGGCCACGCAGCAGTCGGCTCCGTAACGCCGGGCTTGGTCGCGGGCGGCTTCAGCAACCTCGATGGGCACGTGCATCACAGCGCGATCAAATAGTCCGACGGCGCGCGCACCTAATCTTTTTACCATCTCGGCGCCCTGTTCGCGCTGCTCATGTGTCGATAAGACCAGCGCCCGCGTTGCGCCCAGCCTCTCGATCTCCTCAGCAAGCTTGTCCAGGCAGCCGGGGCCGAAAATCACGCGCGACGGCAGCATGTCGTAGACAAAGGAAAGCATCAGGCCTGTCCCGCTTGAGCGCGCGCCGTGCGCTCATTCAATTCCCGAAGCACTCCCAATTCCTTAGCCGATGGCACTTCAGTGGTAGTGAGCTTGGGCGAAACTTTCAGCGCCCAGCCTGTCGATTCGATCACTCGCTCTACTGCCACACCCGGATGAATGCTGGTGAGCGTAAGTTCTTTGGTCGCCGGATCGGGCGTCAAGATGCCGAGATCGGTGATCACAGCGGTCGGCCCTTTGCCGGGAAATCCCATTCTCCGGCGTGCATCGCCGCCATCCAGATGACCGGCCGATGTCACGAAATCCACCTTCTCAACAAAAGCCCGCTTATTCTGGCGCAGCGTGATCAATACCTCTTTCGCCGAAGTCGCGATCTCGGGCGCACCTCCCGCGCCCGGCAGTCGCACCGAAGGCTTGTGGTAATCGCCGATCACAGTAGTGTTGAGATTAGCGAAGCGATCGATCTGTGCCCCGCCCAGAAATCCGATATCGATGCGGCCGCCCGTCAGCCAGTAGGAGAAGATCTCGGCCAAAGGCACGACCGTGTCGGCCGTTTCCGCTAACTCGCCGTCGCCGATAGACAACGGCAGAACGGACGGCTTGGTTCCGATTGGTCCAGACTCGTAGATCAACACCACGTCCGGTGCGTGGGTCAGCCGCGCCAGGTTCGCCGCCGCGCTGGGCAGTCCTATTCCGACAAAGCAGACCGTGCCGTTGCGCAGCATCCGCGCTGCCGCGACAGTCATCATCTCGTCCGATGTGTAGCCGTTGTCAGGCGTGACTGTTTCAGACATGACTGGCCACCTGGTCGAGACTTCGCCGGAAGGCCTCGAAGTCGTTCGTGCCCATCACGTGGCGCTCCATCCAGGCTTGAAATCCTTCGCGTTCGCGCGAGATCTGGTCCCACTGTTTATAAAAGGCGTTGTTCCGAGAGTAAAAGCCCTGAGCGTAGGAAGGAAATGCGCCGCCCTTGACTTCGCTGACCGCGCCCACTACCCAGGACGGCAGGACCACGGCGTTCGGAGGCGCATCCAGACGTTCCACGATTTCCTCCACCGTCACGATCGCGCGCCGCGCCGCGAGAACTGCTTCCTTCTGGACTCCCACCACGCCCCACATCAGAACGTTGCCGCGGCGGTCGGCCTTCTGCGCATGAATAATGGAAACATCCGGGCGGAGCGCTGGAACAGCGGCCAAACGTTCGCCCGTAAAGGGGCACTCGATAAACTTGATCCGCGAATTGTACTTCGGCAGGTCGGTGCCAAGGTACCCGCGCAAAAGACCGAAAGGTAGATTCGCCGCTCCGGCCGCATAAGCCGCAGCCATTCCAGCATGGTCGTGCTCCTCGATCGCGAGCGGCGCCGGCCAGTTGTTCTCGACAGCATCGCGCAACCGATGGAGTGAGCCAACTCCGGGGTTGCCGCCCCAGGAAAAAATGAGTTTGGAAGCGCATCCGGATCCGATCAGTTGATCGTATATAAGGTCCGGAGTCATCCGGATGAGCGTCAGGTTGCGGCGTCTCTGGCGGATAATCTCGTGGCCCGCAGCGAAGGGAATCAGGTGGGTAAAGCCCTCCAGGGCTACGACATCGCCGTCGCGGACCATCTGCTGGACAGCTTCTTTTAACTGGACTATGACGGCCAACGTCTGATTATGCCATGTCCGCACTACCCGGTACCGGTGGGTCGCACTAGTACTTCTGTTAGCCGAATTAGCCAGATTAGGTCCTTGTAGAGGAATGTTTCCAGGGTTAGATTGATGTTACCGAGAATACAGTGACCCATTTCCCAACTAAGACAATTCTCTTCGCGGCCGTGAACCTTTTTGTTTCAACGGCATTCGCGACCTCCGTCACCTTTAATGGGGGCGGCATGAACGGTCTCAATGCTTTGTCGGCCAGCGCCCAATTCGATTTAACCGGCAGCACGCTGACCGTAACGCTCACCGACACCGCGACCTCCGCTGCCAGCAAGTACGTTCCTTCCGACGTCTTGACGGCGGTTTACTTCGGCACTACTTCCCTGGCTGCGCTCACGCCTGAAACAGCGAGCCTGGACGGCAGCACCATCATCAGTACGGATCACACGGATGTCGGTTCAAATTGGGAGTTCCTCGGAGGATTCTCGCCGGTCCGCGGCTTGGTGAACGGGATCAGCGCGTCGGGCCTGACAGTTTTTGGTCAAGGGAATTTCAACAATTGCGCGGCCAGCAGCACCTGCAACAATCTCGGCGGAATCAATTGGGGATTGGTTCCATCCTTCTTCCCTCCCCCGCAAGGCATCAACGGCGGCTTCACCGGGAGAGCCCTGGTCGACGATCGTGTTCAATTCACTTTGAGCACGATGCCCGGCTTCTCACTGTCCAGCATCAACAGCGTTCAGTTCCAGTGGGGCACCAGCGACTCGGAGTTTTCTGCCACGGGTCTGGGAACTGTTCCCGAGCCCTCGACCTTGCTTCTGGTCAGCGGTGGAATAGCTTTGGCCGCTTTCTGGCGCAGGAAAAGGCAGAGCTGCTAAAGCACTTCGCAGATTTCCTAACGGCCGAGTTTTGCCCTTAGAATCCCCGCTTAGAATTCCCTATCCCGCCGCGGAAGGCTTTGCAGTATACTGGTCCAAACCGCGAAGTTTCCTTTACCACGAAGTTTGCTGGAGGCTCGGAATGAGGCGGACTTCTCTTTCCTCATGGCTCGTAATGGCAATACTCGTAACCGCAGGTGTCGTCTGTTGGGGGCAAGCGGTACGCGCAACATTGGTCGGACGTGTGACGGATCAATCTGGCGCGGTTGTTCCTGGCACAAAACTGACCCTGGTGAATAGCGGCACGAACGAAACCCAAGCGGTGACAGTGGGCGACAATGCGGAATTCGTTTTCACGCAACTCGCGCCCGGTCAATATACTCTGACCACCGAGCACGACGGATTCCGTAAAGATGTGCGAACTGGAATCGTGCTTGAAGTTGGCCAAGAAGCGCGCATCGACGTTGCCTTACAAGTGGGCGCACTGTCGGAGCAGGTGCAAGTGACGGCGACAGCTGAGTTAGTCTCGTCCGAGAGCGCCGCCATTGGCAATGTGGTCGATCAGAAAAAGGTTGTGGAACTGCCGCTGAACGGACGTGGCTACCTGCAACTGGCGTTCTTGCAGCCGGGCGTCGCAGCGCCCGCCCAAGGCTCGACCATCGGTTTCCGCGGCGGCATGAACATCGCCGGGAGCAACGAAGTATCCACGCAGTACATCCTCGACGGAGTCGACAACAACGACGAGGCCAGCAACCAACCATTGCATACACCGGTTCTCGACGCGGTGCAGGAATTCCGAGTGCTCACCGGCACCTATTCGGCCGAGTACGGACGTCAGTCCGGCGGACAGGTCGTTGTAACCACCAAGTCCGGCACTAATGCGCTGCATGGTACGGCATGGGACTTCTATCGGAACTCGGTGCTCGATGCACGAAACTTTTTTACGCCGCAGAAGCTCTCGTTCATCCGCAACCAGTACGGGACCACGTTCGGCGGACCGATCCGGCGCGACAGAACATTCTTCTTTGTCTCCTGGGAAAATCAGAACCGGGGAGACGGTGTCTCGAGCCTGGCACTGGTGCCGCCGGTCGCGTTCCGAAATGGCGACTTCAGCTCGCTCAATATAGCGCTGAAGAATCCGTTCGGCGGTGGCACTTTCGCCGGCAATCAGATTCCTAAGAGCTTATGGAGTCCGCAGGGATCGGGCCTGCTCGCGCTCTTCCCGGTTCCAAATCTAAATAATCCTCAGAACAATATCGTGTCGTCCGCGAAGGGTCATTACGACTCCGATCAATTTTCTACGCGCGTCGACCATCGCTTCGGCGACAAGGACCAGCTCTATGGTTCATACCAGTTCCTGGATTCGCATGAGCTTTACCCGCTGTCGAACCCTTTGTGCTCGGCCCGGGCAGTCCCCGGGTGGGGCTGCAACGAAATGTCGCGCACCCAGCAAGCCAATACCGGCTGGACGCATATCTTCAGCCCCAACCTGGTGAACGAAGCACGCGTTGGCTACATCCGATTTGGCTTCTACCGGCTGCAGCAGGACGACACTGTCGACGTCGTCAATGCGCTCCACATTGGCGGCCTGCCTGATGCAGGTGTAACGCCGTTCAACAACGGCGCTCCGCAAGTTGCGCTCACTGGCTACGTCACTATCGGTGGGGCCACCAATCTGCCCCAGGGACGCCAAGACAACAACTACAACTACATCGAGAACATGACGTGGACCAAGGGCTCGCACACCATGAAGTGGGGTGTCGATTATCTCCACATTCTTTTCAACTCTTTCTTCACGTCCAGCGGGCGCGGGGCCTTCGCATTCCAGAATACGTTCACCGGTAACGCCGTGGCGGACTTGCTTCTGGGTCTGCCTCAATCGGCGACCCGCGATCCCGGAACGCCATTTCATAACGCAATCGCCGACAACACCGGCCTCTATTTCCAGGACGACTGGAAGGTCACTCCGCGGTTGACCATCAACTACGGCTTGCGGTGGGAATTAGATTTGCCGGTTCGGGAACGCGTCAACAAGATTGCTTCCTTTGACCCGATTACCAACACGCTGAAGGATGCGCAGGGCTTCCGCTGGAATATCGATCCAACGACGGGACTGCTCGTGGCGGTAGCCGATCCGAGCCTCAAGGGCGCCAACATGTGGAATACGGATTGGAACAACTTCGGTCCCCGCCTCGGCATCGCTTGGCGGCCGTTCGGCGGCACGAAGACCGTTATTCGCACCGGCTTCGGATCATTCTACAATCACCAGATTGCCGGCAACGGCATAACGCCGCTGAGTCGAAATTCACCCTATCGAAACAGCCAAACGGCAGGGCCATTCTCGGCCTCTTCTAATCCGCTTCCGAATTTAGCGAATGCGTTCTTGGGTAACCCCTCCGCCACGCCGCCCGGGATCGCGCAGAATTTCGTTTCGTCTTACACCAATGAGTGGAGCTTCGGCATTCAGCGCGAATTGGCTAGCAATCTTCTGCTGGATGTCTCGTACGTCGGCAGCGAGTCCCATAAGTTGCCGATCGTTTGGAACTTGAACCAGGCGTTTCCCGGCACCGTTGGTTCGGTGCAAAGCCGGCGGCCTTATCAGCCCTGGGGAGCCATCACGGGAGGTTTCATCTCATCGATCGGTAACGCGAACTACAACGGTTTGCAGGTTCGCGTGGAACGGCGCTTTGCTACGGGCTTGAGTTTCATTGCATCCTACTCCTGGTCGAAGTCGATTGACACCGGGGCAAACATCTCAACTTCCGGCGCCAACAGCAATGCCAGCGCTCAGGATGCGCGCGATCTTAACGGCGACCGCGGCCTTTCCGATTACAACGTGCCGCAACGCTTCGTCGGTAGTTTCGTTTGGGATCTGCCAGGGGCAAAGTCGAATAAGGCGCTCAGCTTCGTGACTTCGGGTTGGCAGTTGAAGGGCATTCTAACTGCTCAGCAAGGCCAGCCGTTTACGGTTTATGACGGAATCGACCAAAGCAACACCGGCGCAAATAACGATCGGCCGAATGTCATAGGCGATTGGCACATCGCCAATCCTGGAGTCAACGGATGGTTTAACACCTGCACGATCCTGGCCAACGGCAACAGGTCTAACTGCCAGCCGGGTGAGAGTCCGGCCTGGCAGATTCAGCCCGCCGTACATTCGGAAATGCCGGGCGCAACATTTTGTCTGGCCCCGGCCTTCTGAATTTCGACACCGGCGTCTCGCGACAGTTCAGAGTCACAGAGCGATTCGCGCTCCAGTTTCGTGCTGAAATATTCAACATCATGAACCGCGCGAACTTTTTCCTGCCTACCACTACGGTATCGAGCAGTTCGTACGGCACTATCACTCAAGCGGCCGACCAGCCCAACACCGGAGCGCAGCGTCAGATCCAGTTCGCGCTGAAGGTTGTATTCTGAGACATGGCCTTCGCCGGTAAAGCTCTTTCGCGATCCTGGCTGCTTTTCTTTGGAATGGCGTTGGCGGTTCCGGCGCAAACATCCGCGCCGTCGACTAACTTCCGCTTCGCGCTGGCGGGCGACTCCATTATCGACCGGCGGATCTCCATGTACGACGAGCCGGGCTATCTTCAGATGTTCGATCACATCCGGAGCGCGGACGCGGCGTTCACGAATTTCGAGATGTTGGTCCACAACTTCGAATTTCCGGGCGCGCCGGTGAGCGGTGGAACTTACATGGGAGCGCCGCCCTGGGTCTTGGATGAACTCAAGTGGGCCGGCTTCCGGCTGTTCGGCATCGCTAATAACCACGCTTTCGATTTCGGGACTGAAGGCCTGTTAAGCAATCTTCGCAACCTGCGACAGGCCGGTGTGGTTTATGCCGGCGCGGGCGAGAACCTGGCGCGAGCGAGGGCTCCGGGATATCTCGACACCAAGAAAGGTCGGGTAGCGCTCATTGGGTGTGCATCGACGTTTTCGATCCTCAGCCCCGCCGGTAAACAGCGGCCGGATATGCTGGGGCGGCCGGGACTGAATCCGCTCCGGTTCAAGACGACCTATACAGTCGAGCCATCGACTTTGGCATCGCTACGAGTGCTGGCGCAAGCCAATAGTGCGGGCGAGGGTGCACCGGGTGCCGGTGGCGATTTACGCTTTCTCGGTGCGACTTTTCGAGCCGGCGACAAAACTGGAGTCAGCACTGAGCCGGATGCTCGAGACCTAAAGGAGATCACCGCCGAGATTCGGGAAGCACGCCGGCAGGCGGATTGGGTGATGGTTTCGATTCATTCACACGAGGGCGCGCCGGGAGATCGCGAAGCGCCCGCTCAGTTCCTGGTGACCTTCGCTCACGCCGCCATCGACGCCGGGGCCGATCTCTTCGTGGGCCACGGACCTCATGTGCTGCGGGCGGTCGAGATCTACAAAGGCAAACCTATCTTTTACAGCGTCGCCAATTTCATTTTCCAAAATGAGTCCCTGCCGTTCCAGCCACAGGAGAGCTACGACCAGTTCAATCTGCCTCTCGAAGCAACCACGGCGGATTACTTCGACACTCGCTCGGCCAACGACACGCGCAGCTTTCCCGCGGATCAGAAAATCTGGGAGAGCATGGTCGCCGAAGCTGTGTTTAATAGGAAACGCGAGTTGCAGGAGATCGACCTGTACCCGATTACTCTCGGCTTTCATGAAAGCCGAACTAAGCGAGGACGGCCGCTGCCGGCGACGGGAGAGCTGGCCGCATCGATTATCGACAGGGTATCGAAGTTGTCGAAAGCCATGGGCACGAATGTCGTTTTGCAGGATGGTAAGGGCGTGGTGAACGTGTCACGCTCAGCCATTCAATCACGCTAGACAGGATTTAAGATGACGATCATCAGATTTGTTTCTATGTGCCTTCTGCTTGTAAGCCCGGGATTTGCAGCCGTTCCCACGCCGGAAAGCCACTTCGGGCACAAGATCGGAGTGGATAACGAGCTGCTCGACTGGGAACAGGTTGTCAGTTACTTTCAGGCGCTGCCAAAATCGAGCGATCGCGTCCGTTTTAACGACCTGGGCAAAACGGCTGATGGCCGTCCGCAGATAGCCGTCACCATCTCGTCGGCGGCGAACATCAAGAACCTCGATCACTATCTCGAAATTCAAAAGCGTCTCGCGGACCCGCGCCGCACTACGCCCGCCGAAGCACTACGGTTTATGAACGAGGGCAAGGTGATCGTGATGATCACCTGCTCCATCCACGCGACTGAGGTCGCATCCACGCACACGGCGGTCGAGTTCGCCTACAGGCTTCTGACCGAAGACAATAATCCTAAGTTCAAAGCAATTCTCGACAATGTCATTCTGCTGCTAGAGCCGTCGCAAAATCCGGACGGCGTCGACATCGTGACCAAGTGGTATCGCAAAACGCGCGGCACGCCCTACGACGGCACATCGCCGCCGGAGCTATGGCACAAATACGTCGGCCATGATGACAATCGGGACTGGTACATTTTCACGCAGCCCGAGACGCGGAACACGGCGCAGCTGGAGAACACCTGGCATCCGCAGATCGTATACGACGTGCACCAGATGGGCTCGAACACCGCGCGCATTTTCGTTCCACCGTGGATGGATCCGGTGGATCCGAATATCGATCCCATTCTGGCGAACATCTGCAGCATGATCGGAACCGGAATGGCCGTCGATCTCGCGGCAGCAGGCAAAACCGGCATCGCCATGAACGCCATGTACGATTTCTGGTCACCGGCGCGACAGTATCAGGCCTATCATGGCGGGGCGCGCATCCTCACTGAATCGGCGAGCGCCAAGCTTGCCACGCCGATGACGGTTACGCCCGATCAGATCTCCGACAATGCGCTCGGTTACAACCCGCGCGAGCGGAGCTGGAATTATCTGAATCCGTGGATGTCGGGTGAATGGCATCTGCGCGACATCATCGATTACCAGGAGATCGCCTGGGAATCGCTGCTGTATCAAGCGGCGGCACGGCGTTCGGATATGCTGCGCTACTTCTACGAAATAAACAAGCATGGCGTGGAGCGAACCTCGCCCTATGCGTTCGTGATTCCGGAGGCGCAGCGAGATCCGGGAGCAGCCAAGAAGATGCTCGAAACTTTAGCGTTCGGCGATATCGAGATCGAGCGAGCGTCGGACATTTTTAGTGCCGGAGGAAAACAATACGCGAACGGAAGCTATGTCATCAAGATGCAGCAGCCATTTTCGGGGTGGGCCAAGACGCTGCTGGAACGCCAGAATTATCCGGATCTGCGGCTGTATCCGGGCGGTCCACCGAAGCGGCCTTACGACGTAACAGCTCAGACTCTGCCTTTGCAGATGGGCGTCGAGGTGGCGACCATCGATCAGAAGTTCGACGCGACTCTGAAACCGGCGGCACAGTTCGCCTTCGAGTTGAATCATCCGAAAGCGGCCGGTGCGCTGGCGGCGTCCGATGTTTACTCCTGGAGAGAAGTGACCAAGATCTGGAAATCCGGCAAGGCGGTCTACCGCGACACGGCGAACGGCGACTTCTTCGCGAGCGCGGGCGATGGCCGCAAATCGGTGGCGGCGCCACGCACTGGAATCTATAAGAGCTTCGTGCCCAGCATGGACGAAGGCTGGACGCGCTGGCTGCTCGAAGATTTCGGCTTCGGCTACGCGAACATTGAAAACGCCGATGTCCAGGCCGGGAACCTGAAGCAGCGTTTCGACGCGATCGTGATTCCCGATCAGCCGCGCCAACAGATAGCTCAAGGACATCGCGCCGGAACAATGCCGCCTGAATATTGTGGCGGGCTGGGCGAGAAAGGCGCGGCAGCGCTCAAAGAGTTTGTCGAGCAAGGCGGCACGCTGATCTTCTTCAATCACGCCTCTGATTACGCAACGCAGGATTTGGGCGTGAAAGCCCGCAACGTGCTGCGTGGCGTGGAGAGCAAGGATTTCTACTCGCCCGGATCACTGTTAAATGTTTCGCTCGACACCAAGAGCGCGCTCGCCTACGGAATGCCGGGGGAAATCACGCTCTGGAGCGAAGGCAGCCCCACTTGGGAAGCTCCGGAAACGCAGGTGGTCGCACGCTATCCTTCGAAGGGCGTGCTCGCTTCAGGGTGGTTGCTCGGCGAGAAATATCTGACGGAGAAGGGCGCGCTGCTGGATGTGCCGATGGGCAGCGGGCGAGTGATCCTGTTCGGAATGCGGCCGCAGTATCGCGGCCAGAGCTATCAGAATTTCAAGCTGTTCTTCAACGCGCTAGTCTATCATTAGATGGATGGTAACAGCCCGTCTCGATTGATCGTGGGCCTGACCGGCGCCACGGGCACGATCCTGGGTGTGCGTCTGCTGCAGGCGCTGCAGGCCGCCGGCGTTGAATCGCACCTGGTGATGACCAAGTGGGCGATCCGCACTTTGGTGTATGAGACCGATTACAGCGCCGAAGACGTCCAGCGCATGGCGACCTGTACCTATCGCGCGCACGATCAGGGCGCGGCAATTTCGAGCGGCTCATTCCTCACTCGGGGAATGGTAGTGTGCCCGTGCAGTATGCGTACGCTGGCCTCGATCGCGCATGGCGTAGGCGACCAACTGGTCCATCGCGCGGCCGATGTGATCTTGAAAGAGCGCCGCAAACTGGTGCTGGTGGTTCGCGAAGCGCCACTCCATGACATTCACCTGGAGAACATGTTGAAGCTGTCGCGCATGGGAGTTGTGATTCTGCCGCCCGTGCCAGCTTTTTACAATCATCCGCGATCAGTGGACGATATAGTGAATCACATCGTCATGCGGATCTTGGACCAATTCGATATTCACGTGGAGTTGCGCGAGCGTTGGGACGGAATATTGGCTACCAAGGTCGGTGTTGAATCCGAGCCGTGACCGTCAGGGAGCGGTTGCCTCCTGCAACAACCCGGCTTTAGCCAGCACGTTATCCAAAATCTTGCCGCGCTCTGCATCGAGAGGCACCAGCGGTAGTCTCAGCTCGGCCGAATCGAGCATTCCCAGCCGGTGCATCATGTACTTCAACGGAATCGGATTCGTGTCGAGAAAAATGGCGCGATTCAGGTCGAACAATTCGAAATGCAATTTGCGGGCAGCGTCCAAATTGCCGCTCGCCAGTTCGTTATAAAGCGCCGCGACGCGCGCGGGAGCAAGGTTACCAACCGCGTTCATCAAACCACACGCTCCGATAGCGAGCATCGGAAGACTGAGCGATTCAAGGCCGCAGAAGATTCGGAAGTCGGATCCGAGGCGGCTCAGTAGCTCCGTTAAAAGCTCCAGATCGTTAGCGGCGTGTTTCATGCCAACCAGGGTCGGAGTGCGCTCGGCGATGCGCTCTACGGTGGCCGCTGTCACAGAAACTGCCGCGCGGCCGGGAATGTGATAGATCATCAGCGGCAGACGAGTCCGCGCCCCGATAGTCGTGAAGTACTCGACCAATCCGGCTTGCGATGGCTTAATGTAATACGGCGTGACGATGAGCAGCGCGTCCGCGCCCGCCTGCTCCGCGCCGACTGTGATTTCTAGAGTCTCCGCGAGAGATTGCGATCCAGTTGCCGCGACCACCGGTGTGCGACCCTTTACGGCTTTCATCGCTGTTTCGACCAGTCGAATGCGCTCGTCGGCGGTTAGGCTGCTGGGTTCGCCAGTTGTTCCGGTCACGACGATGCCATGCGATCCCTCGGTGACATGGCGCTCGGCGAGTTCGGCGAATTTTCGATAGTCCACCTTTCCGTTTCGAAACGGTGTCACCAGCGGCGGATAGGAGCCACGCAAGAAGCCGGGTTCAAGGCGCATCATTCGTGATCCTCTCTACGCCGGACGGTTGGTAGTGAATCCACCGGTCATGCCGAGGGATTCGGCTGGCTGGCTCAAGTCCTCTTGCCAAAGCAGCGAGCCCATCCAAATGTTCAAGGGGCTGTCCTGTATTGTCAGCTCATAGACGTCTTCGTCATTCGAGGCGTGGTTGTGAACTGCCCAACCGGGCGCGGAAAGCATGAGATCGCCGGCCTTCCAAGGATATCGCTTGCCGCTTACAATACTGTATCCGCTTCCCGAGAAATAGTAATTGATCGCCGACGCGCTGTGACGGTGCGGCTTGTCGACGATGTTCTTCGGCCGGACGCACATGGTTGCGAAGAAGTTTGCCGTGGTGCCGTTCGTGTGGCCGGTGGCTGGATTATATAGAAGATAGAGGCGCCGGCCGACGTAGCTCTTTCCGAGCGCTGTCAATTTATCCAGCTCCTGCTTGACCTTCTTCCACGGAAAATGCAGCGGCTTGTGCGGCACGATGTCGGGGTTGATTAGTTTCTCATAGGGCATGAGGTAGCCGCCGTCGTCGGTGAGCTGGAATGTTCCGAATGGATTTTCGGCGTGCGCGTGCTTTCCATTGCCCAATTCAGCCGATGCGCCGGGCGCTTGCGGGTTTTCGTCGACAATGTGCACTTGCATTTTTTCGAGCAGCGCGGAGTTACTGTAAGTAAGCCTTACCTGGAGTTCGTTAGTGTCGTTGAGATGCTCGTAGAGAGCCCAGGGCGGAGTGTTCCAGACATCGTATTGTTCGAAGCGGATACATTTGCCATCGACGCGCGACTGACCTCCGCCGCGAATACAAAAATTCACCTGCGATGAATTATGGCGGATCGGTGCAGATTGCTCACCAGGCTTCAGCACGGATAGTGAAACAGCAGTGCCAGGCGCGAAGCCATTGCCGGCGCCGGTGAGAGGATTGACGATCTGGGACACACGCCGACCGTTAGCGGGCGCGGGCAAGCTGGCGAGACGCTCCGCCTCGGCGTCAATTTGCTCTTTGGGCACCACCACCGGCGGAATGAGCTTCACCTGGTCGGCGGGCGCGCCGGTACGATCGACAAATAGATACTCTGGCTGTTCCATTTCATGCTCCTGTTTGTTGGATCGCCCGTAACTTGGGCAATACTTTTTGGGGATGCGGAAGGCTACGGCCGAGGCCGCGCTGGCTGGCTCGCTGGTAAAGCTCGATACCGAGAGAAAGATCCGAGATCCCCATGCCGAGCGACTTGAATAACGTCAGGTCGTCGGCGGACGTGCGAGTGCGGCCCGAGGCGATCAGTGTTGCAAGAGACGTGACGTTGGTCCACCGGGCTGGATCGGGGCCGAAGAATTCGATCATTTCACGCGATAGCTTCTGAGCCTGTGGGATGCTGTCGGCGACGACAGCGGTCGACCGCGCAAGCACATCGGCCCCAACTTCGGCACGGCTGGGAACGATCGCGCCGACCGCGTTGATGTGTGTACCTCGATTGAGCATTTTCGCGTTCACGATCGGTTGGGTCGCCCGCGTGACGATGGTCACGATGGGAACATGGCGCACGGCTTCGTCGATGGTCGCAGCCGGAATGGTCTCGATACCGAACTCGCCGGACACGCGCTCTGCAAATGCGTTGCGGCGGGCTGTGTCGCGGCCAAAAACTCGAATCTGCTTGATCGGGCGCACAGCTACGACCGCGGCAAGTTGAGGCATGGCTTGCTTACCGGTCCCGATGATCGCGAATTCACTGGCGTCCTCCGTAGCCAAGCGGCTCGTGGCGACACCGGAAGCGCTGCCGGTGCGCAATTGGCCGAGAGCGAATGCTTCGATGATGGCCTTTAGTTGGCCCGTGTTGCTGTCAAACAGGATCAACAGCGGTGTGGCGCCTTTTTCGGTGTGAGCCCAGGTCTTGGTTCCAACGAATCCGGCTTGCGGAAAAACGGCGCCAATGGCGTGCAGAGTAGAACTGGTGCCCCACTCTGCATGGGTCTTGACCATGTTGCTCGCTTCGCCCCGGGCTTCGGCCCGCAGTCCCTTTTCGAGAGCGTCGATGGCCTGCGGCATGTCCATCATCGAGACGACGTCCTGTTCGGAGATCCAAAGTGGATCGCTCATGCGCGGGCCGTTCCTTTCCAAGGATTTCCGATCATCAGATACAAGAACGCCTGCAGAATATTCAGCGCCGCGATAAATCCGAAGGCAACGAGATATTTACCGCTGAAAAGTCCGATCAGATACCCGATGATGGTAGGCGCCGCGGCACCGAGTAGGTTGCCGACTCCAACACAGATTCCGGTGCTGCGGCCCACCTGGTTGGCTGGGGAGAGCACATGCAAAAGCGACGTATTGGTGGCGCCATAAGTGATCGGCGCGGCGAACGAGATTACCAGCAGGAGCATCGACAAGATGGCATTGGGAACCATCACCGCCGCGAGAATCATCGCCGCCATTACGATGCTGCACACGGCCGCGACGGGTGCGCGCAGCATGGTGCGGTCGGAGATGTAGCCGATCAGAAGAGCGAGCGTAATCGGGATCAGATAGCTGAGCGACACGCTCGCGCTCATGGTGCTGAAGGCCATGCCACGGGCCTGAGTCAGATAGGTCGGAATCCAAGTGGTCAACCCGAAGAATGTTGCCACCAAACAAGAGTGGCACAGCGTGACCAACCAGAAGCGACGGTCCTTCAGGACTCGCGCGAATTTGATGGGCGCCGCGGCTTTGGAAAGCGTCGCACGGTGAGTTTCAATGAATAGCCGCTCATCAGTTTTCACGAAGCGCGATTGGGCAGGCTGGTCCGGTGCGACCCAGAGGAACATCGGTAGTAGGATCAGAACTGATCCGATGCTGCACGCCCAGAAAACGGTTCGCCAGCCGCCGGCGAACAGGAAAGCCGTGACAATCGGGAGGCCGACCGCGATTCCGATCTGCGTGCCGTTGACCCAGAAAGCTTGGATGCGGCCATGTTCCCGCGCCGCGAACCATCGGCCGGCGTAGCTATTGCACACCGGCCACATGCAGCCTTCGGCCAGACCCAAGGCGAACCGGGCGATATACATTTCGGTAGCGCTCGCGGCGAGGGCGCACCAAGCTGTTGTGACCGCCCAGCCGAGGACGCCGCATATCGCTGATCGCCTGGGACCAAACCGGTCCACCATGAATCCCCAGATCATGAGGGACGCGCCGTAAGCGTAGAAAAAGGCGCTGGAGAGAAAGCCGATGCGGGCAGGCTCGCCGGTGAGATGAAGGTCCGCGAGAAATCGACGGTCGGCGATCAGGACCGAAATATTGCTTTTATCGAGCTGGTTGATGATCACGAACAGGATAAGCGTCGGAGCCACTAGCCACCAACGAGCAGCACCGTGTTTGGCGGCTGGCGCCGTTTCAGTTGTTCTTATGCTGACTGCATTCGACGCCATATCGGGACTAAATCGGCACAACCAACAGGCCAGGGATCTGAATTGTGTCGTAAATAACTAGCTTTTCTTGGAATTTAGGGCCACCATCTCCAAATATGATCTTGTCCACATACTGTCCGGCATTGAAGACCTTGGTCTCCTCGCCTTGCATGGTTTGGAGGACTACGTAGTTGGACTTCACAATGTGCGCGTCGCCATCCTGGCCCATGACACGAACGTTAGAGACCAGGTGCCGAAGATAACGTTGCGAGAAGACGCTGGCATTGCGGATGGCAACCACCCGGTCTTTCATCATGTCGCGGCTGTCGCAGAACATGGTGGCCAGAGGATGATTCCGCTCGACGTTGACGCGGGAGATGATTTTGTAGACAGCCTTGTCACTGAAGAAATCGGGCCACTCCTCCAAACGGTCCTCGTCCAGACATTGGACGTAGCGGTCGAGTAGTTCCTCGGCTTCGAAGCGTAATTCTCGGTTGGTCACAGTCCCATGACCTTGCGGTACTTCTTGTAGAAAGCGCGAATGGCCGTCTCAGTAACCATATGATCTTCATTATGGCAATCGCGCCCGCCCATCTCCAGGAGTGCATAACCGTCCGGTTCGGCAGCGATGCCTTTTTGACACATCTCGATGGCTTCGGTATCGTCGATCGAAACCAAGCCGGATGGTCCCATGAGGTTGGCCTGCTTCAGACGCATCGCATTCATCTCTGCGTCATCATCGGCATAGCCGAAGAAGTCCCATACCAACTCGAAGTTACCGGGACCCTGCGGAAGGATTTGTCGCATCGCCAAAGTATTGGTCTGCTGCTGCACGATTAGCCCTGGGAAGATGGTTTGCATAGCGACGGTGTTTTCGTCTTTGAACTCTTTTCGGCGGTTCAGTAGCGACGGGTCGTGCAAGGTGTAGTCGGTCTTGAGCTGGGCGATTTCGGTGGTTCCGGCAGAAGACTTTTGTTCGCCCTTACGCGAAGCTAGAACGGCGTGACCGCCGGCTTCGTCCATTTCGACTTTGGATTTCTGGTCGGCTCGGAAAAGTCCAAAAGACACCAGGAAGACATGCAGGAGACTGGCGTGATACGGATCCTTTATGTTTTCAAACATGAGCTTCCAGTTGCCGGCGACTTTCTGGCTCATGCTTCCGAGTACGCGCAGCGGCCGTCCGTCGAAGACACGTTCGAAGTAATACCACATGAGTTCGCCCAGATACTCGCGGAAGGGAACCATTTGGTGATCGAAGGAGACGAAGATCACTCCGTTCACCGATTCCACTTTCAACTTGTGTAGGCCGTGGTCGGGGAGGGAGAAATCGTCTGGCATTCCCCCCACTCGGCGGTCGCCGTCTGCAACGCCCTTACGAAACGGAACACCGAGCAGATTGCCTTTCAGATCGTAATTCCATTGATGATAGATGCAGGTGAAATGGGTAGCGTTGCCATAAGGGCTGCGGCAGACGCGCGCGCCGCGATGGGCGCACTTGTTTACGATGGCATGGAGCTCACCTTGTTTATCGCGGGTGATAATTACGGGCGTGTCCCCAATGGCAGTGGTCTTGAAATCACCCGGGTTCGGCAATTCGGCATCGAGACCAGCGTAATTCCAAGTTGAACTTCGGAATATTTTCTCTTGTTCCATCTCGTAGATGTGCTGGTCAAGATATACCCAATAAGGAACGCGAGAAACTCCCTCCTTCGGCCAGGAGTATTTCGTTAATGCGGCGGGCATTGTTTCAGTCATGCTTTTATCCCTCGTGATGATCGTGGCGATGAGGATGCGCCAGATGAGCGCCGGCTTTGCGCCGCTCCCGCTCGAAGTGTTTCTTGATGTCAGGATCCTCCTGGGGCGCCTCGATCTGCTCCACGTCGAGCGGAATCCCCAAGCGCTTGGGGAAATCGCCTTCGGTGACGGCGAAGTAGCGGGCGCGTGTGTCGCCGGTGTTGAAGTGCTGGTGATACCAATAATAGGGCGGCGAAACAACCGATCCCGCCTTCCAGTCTAGCTTGAGCGCATCGGAATCCTTCAAATGTTCCTTGTCAAAGAGCGTGAAGCCCTTTCCATTGAGCGTGAGAATAATTGCTTCATACGGGTGACGATGGCCGAGCTTATAAGAGCCGACTGGGAAGTCTGACATGTGCGGCTCCAGTACGGTATTGCCACCCATTTCCCAAAACATGCTGGCGTTGCCTTTACCGCGCTCTTCCCATGGAATTACTTCCGATGAACGGATGTCGCGCACGAAGTTGGTCTTGTCCCAGCGTTTCTGGACTCGCTGGCTCTTCGAGAAATAGTCCGGGCTTCCATCATATCGCTCGCCGAATGAGAAGGTCGTGTCGTCGATCAAGCCAAGGCTTCCGAATACCTGCATCATGAACGGGAAAGTTGTGATGGCGAGCAGGCGGGCGGGATGCTGAGAGTCGGAATTAGAATGCCGGTGCAGCACATTCATGGGTACGGTAAACAGGCTGCCTTCGCCCCAGTCAACTTTATTCTGATGCTGACTGTCGCCAAAGACCGTCGATCCGCGCCCAGCGAGTACGTAGACCAACTGCTCGTAAAATTGACGCCTGGGTGTGAGGGACTTGCTCTCCGGGATCTCGATGATGACGCCATCCATGTGGACATTGCCGGAAAAGTTCAGATAGATGCCTCGACCGCCGATCTCTGGCCAGGGCTGGACCTCTTGCGTTTTAGCATCGAAGATCGAATAACCCTCGACGATCGGAATCTTGGCTTTCTTGATCCATCCGCGGTAGAAGTTGCGTTCCACGCGGCCGCCGCCGCCGATGTTCTCCGGGCTCAGCTTTACGTCGTCATCGTCGTCGCTCGATTTCTTGGCTTGGCCCTTCTTGCTCTGGGCGTTCGTCGAGAGATCGAACAAGGGCAGCGACAGGCCGGCGGCCGAGATCCGCTCGATCAATTTTCGGCGGGAGAACAGTCCGTGATAAATGTCGTCAAAATCGCTCATGCGGTCTTTCCTCTCAAAGCATTCACCATACTAGCTTCATTCCAAACTGAAGCTGCCGGGCGGTGGTGGCTGTGTAATTGATCAGGCCGGCGGTCGGCGAGATTTTTCCCGCCGACGTAAATGTCGTGATGAGCGGCATCCCGAAATTCGAATGATTGAAGAGATTGAAAAACTCGGCTCGGAATTGCAAAGCCACGCGCTCGGTCAACTGCGTGGTCTTGAACAGCGACGAGTCGAATTCAACCAGGCCGGGACCAGTGAGAATATCGCGGCCGGCGTTCCCATAAGTCCCGGCAAGGGGCAGCAGGAGCGCATTCGGGTTATACCATTGCGTAGGTGTTCCCACGATGATTGGTCCCGAGAAGCTAGGGTTTAGCGACACTCGATCTGGCGCTCGGGTATCTCCGTTGCCGGATTGATTGAATCCCACCAGCGGTGTGAACGGGAAACCGGTTTGCCCGGTGATGATGCCATTCCATTGCCATCCGCTGACCAACTTGTCGGCGACGCCGCTGAGGTTATTCCACAAAGGCCGCTTCTTGCCGATAGGCAAATCGTAGGTGAAATTTCCCGTGACTCGGTGGTAAACGTTGAAATTCGAAGGTCCCCAATCGAGGCGCGGATTCTGCGGATCGAGAATCGTGGTTGTTCCTCCTACACCAGCATTAGCCAGAAAGGAAGAGGAGTGAATATCCAAACTCTTCTGCCAAGTGTAGTTTACGCGGAACTGCAACCCGTAGATGAGACGCTGGGTCAGGTCTACTTGCAGGGCGTTGTAATTGCTGTTGGCATTCGACAGCTCGTAACGCGAATTGCCGAGGTTGGGATTGGCGCGCGGTGACTTCGCCGGAAAGAATTTGCTTCCGTCCGAGAGAATCGTTGGAATGGCCGTGTTGACATCAACGGTATCGAGCAGATGATAGCCATGCTCGCCCACGTAACCGACGCGCAGGACGGTATTGTTGGTCAGTCCCTGTTCGATGCGAAAACTGTATTGCTCAACGGTGGGCATTTTCAAATTCGGCTGGACCCCGGCCGGAGAAGGCTTTGCTCCCGGCACCGGCGCGTTGGGCGCGAGAAAGATCGGGAAATTCGACGGCGCTACCGTGATCTTGTTGTTGAACGGCAAGAGCGGTGAGGCATCGCAACAGTTGCCCATATAATCGAGCTGCTCATAGTAGATGCCGGCGCCCATGTGAATCGCTGTCCGGGTGAGCCCAAACGGAGACCACGCGACGCCGACGCGAGGACCAAATTGCTTGATTGCGTTGTTTTCGCTGTAGACGGAGGTCCCGATGTGTGGCTGGGTGAGCAGGGCGTCATTGGGTCCAAAGACAAAATTGGACGCCTGGCCTTTGGGAGAATTCCAGCCATTGTTTAACTCGTGACGGAGCCCAAGTGTAATGGTGAGATTGGGATGGAGCTTCATGGAGTCCTGGACATACCAGGCGGCAGCGAACTGCCGCCAGCCGATCTCTAAGGGACTCAGCGTGGCGACTACCTGAGTCGCTTGTCCTTGCATGAGGTGCTGCAGGTCGGCGAAGGAAGCGATGCCGCTGCGTTGATCGGCCGCGTTGTCATTGGCCTGGACACGCTGAAACCATGCGCCCACGGTGATCAGGTGACGGCCTTTGATAATCTGCACGTCGTCGGTATACGTGAAGAGGTTCCGGGCGACGACTTCTATTTGCTGCGAGCCAAAGGTGCCCGCGCCATCAAAACTTCCGACGTTTCCTAAACCGGACGAGCCAATGGAGAGGGCTCCGATCGGCTGTCCCTCAACGAATACGAGGTTGGGATCGCTGACTGCCGGAGACCCATCCAGGTGCCATTTCGCACGAGAGAAACCCACGCGAAACGTGTTCAACACCGTCGGAGAAAATACGCTGTCAGCTTGCAAACTGGCAACGTGCGCCCGCAGGATGCTCAGCTTTTGCTGCAGCGGGTTGTTGCCCGGAGTCAAGCTATCGCCGTCGTCGATAGTGTAGGCCGCGAAGAGCGAATGTTTTGCAGAGAGCCGGTGATCGACCCGAATATTTCCAAAGTCTTCTCGCACCTTTTGACTCGGATTGCTGTAGGAATAGGCCGCGCCGCCACCGATTTCCGGCCCATTTTGAACCGGCCATAGTGCGAAATAAGGAGCGATCCCCGGCGCCAGGCCGATTTTGTTGCCATTGAGAATACCTTGCCGCGCATTGTTGTCGGGGACGATCGTCACATCGCTCTGTGCCAGGCGCCAACGGAGTCCTTCGTAGTTTCCAAAAATGAAGGTCCGGTCCTTGCGGATCGGTCCGCCCGCCGAGCCGCCAAACTGGTTGCGCCGTAGGGGCGGCGGACCGGATGTTTGGTCGTAGAAATTCCGCGCGTCCAACGCACTGTTGCGCAGAAACTCGAATAGCGTCCCATGAAACTGGTTGCTGCCCGACATGGTCACCAGGCTGATCTGTCCACCGGGGCGTTTTCCATATTCAGCGCCATACGTATTCGCGACCACATTGAACTCGCGCACGGCATCGACGCCCAGCAGTTGGCCGCTCACGCCACCCGGAATCACGTCGGATGTAGAAACGCCAGTGTATTCGATCCCGTTCAGCAGGAAAATATTGTAGTCCTCCCGGTTGCCGGAGACAGAGAAGTTGTTCCCTTGCCCCCCGCCCGTACTGGTTGATGAGCGATAGGAAGTAGTATTGGCGGTGCTGGGGTTGAGCGTGATCAGGTTGTCGAAACTGCGGCCATTGAGCGGCAGATCCTTCACCTGGCGCTCGTTCACCAGTCCCGACGCCGGCGTCGTGGATGTATCCACCAGCGGGGCCTCGCTCATGACGGTGACTTCCTGCCGAGCGGTTCCGACTTCCAGGTTCAAGTTCACCGCCGCTGCTTGCCCAACAACCAATTCGATTCCGGTTCGAACCGCGGTCTTGAAACCTTCCTTTTCGGCGCGAATCTCATAGCGCCCAACCGGGAGAGAAAGCGCGCGATAGGAGCCGGTCTCGTCGGTCATGATGGTGCGCGTCGCGCCGGTCTCGAGGCTTCGGACAGTTACAGCAGCGTTGGGTACGGCTGCGCCTGAGGTATCCTGCACGACTCCGGAGATGGAGCCGGTAACCTGCGCCCACATCAGGTTTGAGCCGATGAGGAGCGCGAACATGAGCAGAAGAACAAACAGGGTCTTCATCACAGTCTCCCAATAGATCCGATACCAACCAGGGGCCAATAGAAAGGCACCAGCAACAGCAGCAGCAGCGATTCCACAACGCTCAAACAGACGCCGATGCGTAGTACATCGCGACCGCTGAAGCAGCCATACGAGTAGCCGACGATCATCACCGCCGACTGATAGACGAACAGTTTGCCACCGGCGGCGAAGGTCCAGATCATGCCGACCGTCAGCGGATTCAAGCCATGGGCCAGAGCGAAATTCATCAACGGCGGAACGGATGTGCCGAGCATGGAGATCTCGCTGGCCAGGAAGATATGGTAAACGAAGGCGGTCCAGTAGAGCACCAGCGTGGAAACGAAAACATTGTGGACCAGGGGCGCCATCCAGGTGAACAAGAAGCCGGTGACCACGTCGAGAGCTTTGGTGGAGATCAGGACTTTGCCCATGCTGACCGCAGCAGCGACGAAGAACACTGGCAGATAGTTGACGCGCTTCAGATCGTCGATATCCAAAACACCAACGCGCGGCAAGGCGGCCGCGAGACCGATGCCGAGGCCAATCATGGCCGGCGAAATATGGTGGAGAAAATCGGTCAGCCACAAGGCGACCGCAAGCAACAACAGGAAAGCAGCCTTCTTCTCGGCAGTGCTCCAGCAGCCCATCTTCTGAAGCTCTTCTTTCAAGTAGCCAGTGCCGCCGGGCAGAGCGGGCTTCTCCGGAGGATAGAGCCACAGCGTGAGGCGCCAGGCTACCAGGATCGTGATCACGGTGAGAGGGAAGTACGCCAAGAACCAGCGGCTATAGAGAACCTCGACGTGCCCGGCTTTTTCGATCCAACCGCGCGCGGTGATGGAGGCAGCGCCGGCGATAACCATTTTGTCGAACAGCCCAGCCGTGTAAGTGAGCACCAGGAACATGCCGCGGCCGACGTTGCTGCCAGGCCCCACGCCAAAAACTTCCATCAATCCGAGCGCCACGGCCGCCATGATGACCACTCGTGCCATGCCGGAAGGGATCAAGAAGGTCAGCAGGAAATCCGACAGAATAATTCCCAGCAGCAGGCGCGAATAGGTGTTGCCCACCCGCAACATTACTAAATAAGCCAGCCGGCGAGCCAAGCCGGACTTCATCGCCATGCCGCCGAACAGAACCGCTCCGAACAGGAACCAGGGCGTGTCGTCGGCGAAGCCACTGAACGCGACATCGATTTTGACGACGCCAAGCGCCCAGTATAGATAGCATCCGATCAGGCCGGTAAGCGCGTGATCCAGAGCTTCGGTGATCCACGCCACGATCATGAAAGAGGTGATGGCGAGAGCATGTTGCACACGCGGATCGAGCGACAGCGGAGCGAACCACAAGGCCACCGGGATCACTACTGCGAGGATCCGGCCGGTCCAGCCGAGCCAGGCAGTCTTATCCTCAAAGGTTGCAGGCAGACTCGCCGGCGCGGCCTGTGTGCTGGTGGTCATCTCACTCCGAGAGAATCTTGCCCCACTTTGCTTCCATCGCGCGCCTTACTTCGGCGCTCGATTCGGCGACTGGCGGGAATTCGTCGATCCATTCGTAGGGTCTACAGCAATCGATTACCGCGCGAGAGGCGTGGCGCTTTTTGTCGCTCTTGCGGATCATCGGATCAAGCGGTCCGCTCCAACTGCGGCGGATGATCTCGATGTCCTGCTCGGGATCGGAACGTGTGCTGAGCGCCCATAGCACGTCGTTGGTGTTGGTGGGATCGATGTCGTCATCCACCACGATGGTGTAGCGGCCGAGATATGCGCCGACGTGACAATAAGAAGCCACCATGCCGGCCTGCCGCGCGTGGCCGGTGTAGCGCTGCTTGATGGAAATAACATTCAGCAGCCGGCTGCCGCCCGCTTCGTGGCACCAGACTCCACGAATGTCGGGAATGCCCGCGGCTTCGAGTTGCTGCCAGAGCAAAGCGGAGCGCACAAAGCACCGCATGTAATTAAACTCGCAGGGCGGACGCGTGGGCGGAGCGCCGAGCAGAATGGGATTGTTGCGGTGGTAGAGCCGCTTGACCTTGATGATGGGTTCGGGCCGCCGAGCGCTGGCGTAGTAACCGGTCCACTCGCCGAAGGGACCTTCGTCGCGGTTTTCGTTAGTAAGAGCCTCGCCTTCGATGACAACCTCGGACGAGGCCGGGAATGGCAAACGGGTGTACTCGCCTTCGATCACCTGAACGGGAGAGCCCTGCATTCCGCCTATCCATTCGTACTCGGAGATTCCTCGGGGCACCTCCACGCCGCCGGCCAGAAAGATGAGCGGGTCCTGGCCAAACGAGACCGCCACCTTGCAGACTTCGCCTTTCGCAAAATGCTTCTCGCGCATGATGCGGCCGTGCTTGCCGGGCGAGATGTAGAAGCCCAGCGTGTCCTCATCGTGCACCATCACGCGGTAGGTACCGAGATTGACCCAGCCCTCGTCCGGATCGCGCGTGATGTCCACCGAGCCGGTACCGATGTAGCGGCCGCCATCCAGCTCATGCCACTTGGGGGTCGGAAATTTCCACATGTTAATGTCCTTCCCCGTCAGGACATTCTCCAGGACCGGACCGTCGGTGACGAACTCGGGCTTGGTGTAGTGGACGTTGGTGATGCGATCCTTGATATTCTTGACGAACTCGAGGCGGGTGTAATTGGTGGGCATTCCGAGCGTGATCGCCAGGCGTTTGGTAGTGTTCAAGGTGTTCGACAGGACACGATAGCCCCGCGGATAGTCCTTGATGTTGTCAAACAATAGTGCGTGACTTTGCTCGCCACGATGATGCCCCATCTCGGTGACGGCTCCGATCTCGACGTCCCAGTCCGCGCCATCGATGTGCTTCAGTTCTCCAATTTTTTCCACTTCGGCCATCCAACCGCGCAGATCGCGCGAGGTCTGTTTGGCTTCGGTGGTCTTGCCCATGGTAGGAATGCTGGTAACAGCCACTTGTGTCTCCTAGTTCTTGGTATTGCTTTGCTCAAAAAAGTCGGGCGTCAGAAATTCGAGGACGCCGTTCCTGACGCTGTCGGATACGTAAATCTCGCCGTCTTTCGGGTTCAGGGCCAATCCGACCGGATGCAGCAGACCGCTGAACGGACCCCCGATTTTGTATAACGGAGGGACGTCGCCGTTGTCTGTGATCAGCCAGACGCCAATGAATCCGAGGTCCGGATTCAGCCACGGATCCTCGGGCACCTTGTTCGAGATTCCTTTTTGCGTGATACCTGAATACAGGTTTTGATGAAGATGATTGGAAGCCGCGAGGAAAATCTTGCCTTTGTATACCTCGAGCTCCCACGGCTCATCTTCGATGCCGGTCTTGGGGCCCGCGATAGCGGCACGAGGCGCCACGTCACCATTATCAGTCCGATTGAAAATCAGAACGTCCTTGGAATTCGCTACTGCCAGCACGTTGTGCGCCGGATCGACTCCGAGACCGACGACGTGCCCGAGCTTGGTTTTTGGACCATGCAGAAGTCGCGTGGGCGCGACATTTCCGTTGGCGGTGGCCGGGAAAACATATACGGCCTTTCCAGTCAGACTGGCGACCAGGATCTCCTGATTGACGGGATCGAAGCTGACGGCATGCGGCGTGACCAACTGCGTGCACGGGCCTTGGATGATACGGAGGGGCGCTTCGTCGCCGCTCGCTCCGGCACGAAAAACCAGAATCGCGTCGGACAAAGGATTGGGGACGATGATCTCGTCGCGCACCGGATTGTAGGCCATTCCGTGAACTGTTCTTCCCAGCTTAGTCGCCTGCCCCGCGAGCACTCTCTTGGCCGTCACGTTTCCATTCGCCATCCTGGCGAACGCCGCTACACGCGGCTGGCTCACTCAATTCGGAACTAGAATCTCTTCGCGCTTGGAATCGTAGGCCATCGCCATGGGATTACCGAATCCGGCTGACGGAGTGCCCGCGGGCGCGTTGCGGATAATTCGCTTAGGAGCTTGATCGCCGCTATCGCTTCGATTGAAAGCCAGGGCAGTGTGGTCGGCGAAATTTGCTACCCAGACTTCGTCATTCTTCGTGTCGATGGCAAGGCCCATCGGCCGGTTGATGCGTGTCCGAGGTCCTCGAATGGCGCGCACGGGCGCGATATCACCCGCGGCTGTCCGGCGATAGAACAGGACCGAATTGTCGCCGTTGTTGACGACGGCGATCTCGTTGTGCACCGGATCCACGGCGAGGCCCATCGGCCAGTCGAGTTGTGTCATGGGTCCTTGAATAGTGCGGCTCGGCTTTTGATCGCCTTTGGCGGTAGCCGGGTAAACGGTGATGGAAGGCGGCTGGAATTGACCGACCTCCGCGTCGTCCCCGGCAGCGGGGATGGATGGCGTGCAGCCCTGCCCCATGTTCTTGGCGAGCCCGCGGAAATTACCGTGGTTGGCGACCGCTATCTCGTTGTGCGTTTCGTCCCAGGCGATGCCGTGGGGATCGGCCAGGCCCGTGTTGGGACCCTGCATCGCGCGCAACGGAGCCTCAACGCCGTCTGCGTCGAGCTTATAAATCACGATGCCGTTGTGCATCTCCACCGAGACGGCCATTTCCTTGCGCGCGGGACTATAGGCCAGGCCCCACGCTTGATGAGGAACTGACAGGAGTCGCGAAGGACGAACGTTTCCCTTGGCTTCGCAGGGCAGCACGAGCATGGTGTCTTCGATGTCATTGTTGACTGCGAAAACCTCGCGCTTCTTGGGATCGATCATGATGCCGGCGACGAACCCGATGTTCGTTTCGGGCCCAATCATCTGGCGTAGCGGCTTGGTCTCCTCTTCGGAGTCGGCCGATCCGGCGGTGCGGTCATAGATGAGCAGGCTTTTCCGATTGCCGTCGGTCATGGCGACGATATTGTTGTCGCTATCGACCGCGATTCCGTTGAAAACTGGATAAGGATCGACGATGCTGCGGACGGGCATGATGGCGCCGCCTTTGGTAACCCGGTCGCCCAGGGGCTTCTGACCAGGCAACACAAACACGACGATCGTCGCTCCGATCAGGAGTGCTAACAATATTCGTTGGATCATCGCGGTTCCAACTCCACTATCATCGTTCCAGGCACTATCTCACCAAATTGGACATCCGCCTGTGAAGTGGTCTAATATTAGACCACAGTCCGGGCGAAAGTCAATTATGTCCAAACACGCCGCCGCAGCGCCCTTTAAGATCGCCGCCTTGAAGCACCGCCGTGTGTACGAATCGGTGGCCGAACAGATCCGGCAGGCGATTTTCAGCGGGCAACTTGCGACCGGCCACAAGCTGCCCCCGGAGCGGGAAATGGCGCGGCAATTTCAAACCAGCCGCGTGGCGCTGCGCGAGGCCTTGCGTGCGTTGGAACAGGAAGGCATGATCAGCATCAAGCGGGGATTTGGCGGAGGCGCATTCGTCGCCGACTTCGATGCCGCTCTCAAAGCTTTGGCCGATTCGCTCCACACGGTGGTGAAGCTTGGCCAAGCCAAAAGCGGACATTTAACCGAAGCCCGCACGATCCTGGAACCCGAGCTGGCTCGGCTGGCGACTTCGCGTGCGGACGAGACGGATCTCAAGGCCATGCAGGCGCTGGTGGAAGCGCAGGAGAAAGACCTGCGCGCCGGTGTGCTCACGCGAAAACACGACATCGAATTCCACACCCTGGTGGCGAATGCCTGCCACAACCCGGTGCTGACCATCGTGATCAGCGCCATCGACGAAGCGATTCGCGACGCGATTCTCCGCTCCAAGTTGACTCCCGAAATGCGCGCCGGCGTGGTGGGTTATCACCGCAGTTTATTCGAGGCCATTCGCGAGCGCGATGGCGAGCGGGCCTACAGCATCATGAAAGAGCACGTGGCCGCGGTCCAGAAACACTTGCGCGAATCGGAAGAGAACGGCGTCGGGAAGAAGACGCGCCGCGCGGGCCGGAGTTAAGCCGACTTTCGCACGTAGCCGTATCGCAGGTTGCTGCGGTCCGTGCCGGCCTTCTCATATTGCGCTTTGATCTCGGCGAAGCGATCCGGTCTTTCGAGAAAAGAACGAACGGGATAATTGTAGAGCTTGGCGACGTTGCCGCCGAAGATGGCCGTTTTGATCGGACCATCAGCGGCGCCAAGCGGCTTGAACCCGTGCTGCTTTTGCATATCCTGGGGAATTTCGAGCCGGCGGAGGCCCTCGATTTGCCACTGCGGCGATCCGGTCCACACCGCGTCGGTGCCCCAGATGACGTGATCGGTTCCGAGCCCACGGATAAGCGTCCCCATTAACGCCGCCGCCAAGCGCGGCTGCACCACGGTGGAGAACGCAAAAAGCTGGCCGAGGTCCGCATAGACATTGGTGACGCCGTACTTGGCGGGAATTTCGGCGAGATCGGTGACCCAAGAGATGCGGCCAGTCTTGTCCCACTCCGCCATCGCGACCGCAGGGTCGCCGCCGACGTGGCGATAGGCGCCGTGATAAATGATGAAATTGAGCTGCGGCCAGTCCTTGGCTGCTTTGCCGATGTCGCTCGCATCGGCGTATTCAGTCAGGCGTGGAAATTGCTTTTCCATACCGGGCGGGAAAAGACCTTTGTGAATGCAGACGTTCTTGATTCCGGACTTCTGGAACTTCTCGTAACCTCGATAGGTAACCTTCTCGTCGTCGGTATGCCAGGGATAGCGGCTGGTCTCCTTGTGCGTGTTGTCGCCGATGGTGTAGCCTTTCCAGGAGTCCGGTTTGAATTCGGTGATGGCGCGGTCGATCCCCTCCAGCCATCCGGGCTGTCCGGGCGTGATGATGTAGTGGGCGAGCATGCGCTTGGAACCAGCATTTTTGTTTACTTTCGCGCGGGTCTGAAACACCATGTCGTTGGTGAGGAACCAATCCTCGGGGATATCGGAGGGCGCGTTGCTGATCAGAGCAACCTTGGTATCACTGTCGAGATAAATCTCCTTGAAATAGTTGTCATACTTCAGGTCGTCGATAGTCTGCGGCTTGTCGGCGAGCTGCTTGTTCCAGCCGGCCTTACCGACTGCTTCGCGCATTTTTACGAAGTTGAGGAGCTTGGTGTCGTCGCGCAGGAAGTGGGTGTGGGTGTCCATGACGAATTGGCCCGAAAGAGCTTTGGCGCGCTGGTTGGCCATGTCGGGGGTCTGCGCTTCGGCGGGAGTGGCGTCGAACAACATTCCATAGACCTCGTTCATCGCGACGAAGCAGGCGGCCATGCCGGACGCGCTCTGGAAAAAGCGCCGGCGCGAGAGGCCCTGCTTGGATGCGATCGAATCAGCCATCTCCATCAGCCGGGCTTCGACTTCTTTTTGCTGCGGGGTCTGCGGCGACGGAAGATATTCATCGCTCGATACGACCTGCGTGGGTACCGGCGACGGGAACGCGGCTTCTTCCGCGCCTTGCAAATCGTTCAGCTCTTCATCGTTTAGAAAATGCATTTGGGATCTCCAGGGGTGAGCAAATAATGATATTACCGGAGTGGGGATCTCGGCGTTAGAGGCGTTGGAGCCGTTACAAGGGCGTTCACATAAGTGTCGACGACGGGCATCCAGGAGGGGCGGCATTGTCCCGCGATAAGTAGGGCCGTAGCGGAAGCCGTGGCCGACGCGGCACGCGGGAGCGCGTGCACCACCTGAAGAAACGTCTTGCGGCAGGTAGAGTCCAATCCGCGAGGAGCATTACAGGGATGGAGATTCTACAAAGAATTATTGATTGAAGAGCTGCGGGATTTACTGCACGCGGAAAACCAATTGGTCAAGGCTCTTCCGAAAATGGCGAAAGCTGCCAAGAACGGGGAGCTGAAGAGTGCGTTTCAGGACCACCTGGAGCAGACCAAGGGACATGTGGAGCGTTTAACGCAAGCCTTCGACATGTTGGGTGAGAAAGCCAAGGCAAAACCTTGCAAAGGCATGGCGAGTCTGGTGCAGGAAGGGCAGGAAAAGATCACGGAAGGCAAGGAGAAGGAAGAAGCCCCGGCAGATCTGGCTTTGATTGCCGCGGCACAGAAAGTGGAACATTACGAAATCTCGGCGTACGGCACGGCTCGGGCCATCGCGGAACAAATGGATCGCAATGATCTTGTCAAACTTCTGAGCAAGACTTTGGAAGAAGAAGAGAATGCCGACGAATTGCTAACGGAGTTGGCCAAGCCACTGCTCGAGGAAGCCGAACAAGCAAGCGGGGAAGAAGAATTCGTGGGGAAGCGCGCGTAAATTGAAGCATTCCTGGGAATACCCCTTGGGTTCCTAACGTCGATGTACCCGTTACATCGAAACAAGAACACGCGTTAGCTCATCTAGGATACGGCGATGACTTTTGGGAGAAGTAGCCCAGCGGTCATCACCGCAGACTAGACATTCCATCAGGAGAAATACATCATGGCAAACGAACCGGGTAAAGGCCAACAGGAGCAGCATAAGGGCGGCCAGCAAGGCCAACAAGAGCAGCATAAAGGTGGCCAACAAGATCAAGGCAAAGGCGGCCAGCAGGGTCAGCAGGGCCAACAGGGTGGCCAACAAGATCAAGGCAAAGGCGGCCAGCAGGGTCAGCAGGGACAGCAAGGTGGTCAGCAGGGCCAACAGGGACAACAAGGTCAGCACGGCCAGCAGCAGCAGGATCAGCGCAAAGGCGCTCAACAGGAACCGGGGAAGGGACGAGACGAGGGAAAGACCGGCCAGCAGAATCGTTAAGAACGATTGGCGGGCCGGCCTAGTTAGCTGTTGTGCGATGCGCGCACAGGTCGGCCCGCACTTGCCGGATTATTCTTCTGTTTCTGTAGCTGATTCTTCTGTCGCTTCTTCTTTGTTCTGCGCGGCCGCTTCCTTGCGCGCGTGCTCGAACAGGAAGTTGAGAGTCTTCTCAGAACGAATTCGATAGGCGATCCGGCCCAGGATCCCATCCTTCTGCAGTTTCTTGCGCGTCGCGGCCACTGGCTCGCGCTCCTGCTTGGCGATGCGCTGCACCTCGTGATCGACTTCATCGTTTGTAGCGTTGATTGATTCCCTTTCGGCGACCTTATCGATCAGCAGGCTCCCCTTGACGTCGTGAATGGCCTTGGGACGTTGCGCCTCTTTTAGCTTTGCCCAATCGATCTGAAGTTTTGCCGGATCGATGCCTCGGTCCGCCAGCTCTTTGATTTGCTGCGTCACCTGACTCTCGATTTGCCGCTCGACATACGCTTCGGGCACAGGAAACTCGTGCGTTTCAATTAGTCTATCGATCAGTTCTTCTTTAGCCTTTTGCTGCGCCAGAAATTCCCGCTCCTGAAAAATCGCTCTGCGGATGGCCTCCCGCAAATCGTCCAGCGTTTGATAATCGCCCAGATCCCGAGCGAATTCGTCGTTCAGATCCGGCAGTTCCTTGGTCCGGATCATCTTGAGCTTCATGCGGAAGCGAACGGTCTTGCCGGCTAGGTTTTTCTGTCCGTAATCCTCCGGATAGGTGACTTCGAAATCCTTTTCCTCTTCCGGAGACAGGCCACGCACCGCATCTGAGAATGCCGCGACCGTTTCGGGATCGCCTACGTGGAGCTGCATATCGTCCTGATGGATGGGTTTATCGACACCGGACAGGCTGTCGAGCGAAACGACGGCGTAGTCTCCATCGGCTGCTGGCCGCGGGTCGATATTCACGTATTGGGCTTTTTGATCGCGGATTTCTTCCAGTCTCTTCGCGATATCTTCTTCGGTCACTTCGGGCTCGCTGTAGTGAACGGTGACGCCGCGATACTCTTTCAGATCGATGGTGGGCGCCACTTCGAATTCGGCCTTGAACCGGAGCGGCTCACCCTCCTTGAACTCGACGTCTTTGACGCTGGGACGCCCCACCACCTGCAGATCCTCTTCTTCCATCTTCTTTTGGAAATACTTGGGGAGCAGGTTTTCGATGACGTCTTCGCGCACTTCTTTGGCAAACTTGGTGCGAATGAGATTAGTGGGAACTTTTCCGGGGCGGAATCCGGGCAGCTTTACTTTTTGCTGGATATCGGCGACGACCCGGTCGGTCTCGCGGGCGATTTCATCAACGGGAACGCTGATTTCGATTTCGTGTTTGCAGCCTTCGACAATCATGGTTGTAGGTGGTAGGAGGTGGGGGTAGGAAGACCGTGTTCGTTGGTCCTACCGCCTACCGCCCACTACCCACCATTCTACGTGCCTTCGTTCCAGCTTGCCAGGTAGTGCTCCTGCTCGAGCGTCAGGCGGTCGATTTTGACGGCCATCGCCTCTAGCTTCATTCGGGCTACCTGTTTGTCGAGCTCTTCGGGAACCGGATAGACGCGCTTTTCGAGACTGGCATGGTTCTTGATCATGTAGTCGGCCGAGAGCGCCTGATTGGCGAAGCTCATGTCCATCACGGAAGCCGGATGGCCTTCGGCGGCGGCCAGATTGATCAGGCGGCCTTCGCCCAGCACATAAATCCGCCGTCCGTCTTTCAAGGCGAACTCTTCGACGAATTCGCGGGTCTGTCGGCGAGAGGAGGCCATCTTGCCGAGCGTCTCGAGATCGATCTCGACATTAAAATGGCCCGAGTTGCAAATGATGGCGCCGTTCTTGAGCTTCTCGAAGTGATCGCGCGCGATGACGCTCTTGTTGCCGGTGAGGGTGATGAACAGGTCGCCGATGGTGGCGGCCTCCATCATCGACATCACGCGGTAGCCATCCATGACGGCCTCGATCGCTTTGGTGGGATCGATCTCGGTGACAATCACATTGGCGCCCATGCCCCGCGCGCGACTAGCGACGCCGCGGCCGCACCAGCCGTAGCCGGCCACCACAACGGTCAGTCCGGCCAAAAGGATATTGGTGGCGCGAATGACGCCGTCCAACGTGCTCTGCCCGGTTCCGTAGCGATTATCGAACAGGTGCTTGGTCAGCGCGTCATTTACCGCGACGATCGGATATTTCAGCACCCCATCCTTGGCCATGGCGCGCAGGCGAATTACGCCCGTGGTGGTTTCTTCGGTGCCGCCGATCACGTGCTCGAGCAACTCCTTGCGCTTGGTATGAAGGATCGTAACCAGGTCGGCGCCGTCATCCATGGTGATATTGGGCCGGTGGTCGAGAGCCGACATGATGTGCGAGTAGTAACTCTCGTTGTTCTCGCCCTTGATGGCGAAGACCGGGATGTTGTAATCGCGGACCAGGCTGGAGGCCACGTCGTCCTGCGTCGATAGCGGATTGGACGCGCACAGGACAATGTTCGCCCCGCCATCGCGCAGAGTGACCATCAAGTTGGCGGTTTCGGTGGTGACGTGCAAGCAGGCGGCTACGCGAATATCCTTCAGCGGCTGGGCCTTGATGAACTGCTTGCGAATGCTCTGCAAGACAGGCATCGATTGAAACGCCCACTCGATGCGGCGTTTTCCGACGTCGGCCAGCGACAGATCTTTCACATCGCAAGCGACTGTTGCGGTTGCATTAGTTGACATGAGTCCCTCGATTTCGAAAATGGAATTATTTTGCCGCGACCGCGACGCGGCTGCTGTCCCGGAGCGCGGCGGCTTTGTCGCTGGCTTCCCAACTGAAACTTGGTTCGGTTCGGCCAAAATGCCCGAATGCCGCCGTCAATCGGTAAATAGGCCGGCGCAATTTCAAGTGATCGATCATCCCCTTGGGAGTGAGCGGGAATTGTTCGCGAACCAGTTCCACCAAACGCTCTTCCTCCACTACTCCGGTTCCAAAAGTATGGACCATCACAGAGACGGGCTCGGCCACGCCAATCGCATAAGCCAACTGGACTTCGCAGCGCGTCGCCAGTCCCGAAGCTACCAGATTCTTGGCGATGTAACGCGCCATATAGCAAGCCGAGCGATCCACCTTGGTTGGATCCTTGCCGGAGAACGCGCCGCCGCCATGACGTCCCATGCCGCCGTAGGTGTCGACAATGATCTTGCGGCCCGTCAGCCCGGTATCGCCGTGCGGTCCGCCGATTACGAACCGGCCCGTGGGATTGATGTGAAACTTCGTGGATGAGTCCACCAGGTTGGAGGGGACCACGGGATCGATGATGTGCTTCTTTACCTGGGCGCGCAGCTCTTCAGTCGAAATCTTGTCGTCGTGCTGCGTGGATACCACCACGGCCTCAATGCGCTTGGGCTTGCTGCCCGCGTATTCCACGCTAACCTGGCTCTTTCCGTCGGGCCGGAGGAAATCGAGCTTGCCGCCACGCCGCACTTCGCTCAACTGGCGAACCAGCTTGTGTGCCATCATGATCGGCAAGGGCATCAGCTCAGGGGTTTCATCGCAAGCGAAGCCGAACATCAGGCCCTGGTCGCCGGCGCCGCCAGTATCGACACCCATGGCGATGTCGGGCGACTGGCTCTGGATGGAATTGATAATGCCGCAGGTCTTGCTGTCGAAGCCGAAGTTCGCGTCGGAATACCCGATGTCCTCAATCACGCTCCGCACCAGGCGGGGTACGTCGACATAGGTAGTTGTGGTGATTTCACCCGAAACCACGCAGATTCCCGTGGTGACCAAAACCTCGCAGGCCACCCTGCCCTTGGGGTCGTCTTTTAGGACCGCATCCAGGACGGAATCCGAGATCTGGTCCGCCATTTTGTCGGGATGTCCTTCGGTAACCGACTCTGACGTAAATAAATGCCGCATCTTTTCTGACACCTGTTGAGCCTCCAAAAGCCTCTGGTCTTATTGCTAATCGTGAATTTCCGTGCGGGAAACTTAAAAGTCAGTGTATCTCGCCGCGACCGTTCTGGTCAATGAACCGAGGTTCTAATCCCACGTGGACCTATAGTTCCGTTTGGGTCTAGTTCCTTAGTTCGGGCTCAACCTGGATTTCGCGTCAGGCGTCCCGATGGACTGAATCCGGACCGAATGCCGGCACGCAAACTGCAATATATTCAGCACCTTCCGCGCCGGGAGTGCTATACCGCACCCATTCACCGCGCCGCGCGACGACGGCTTGCCCGGCCCTAACCTCTATGACACCTTCCTTCGATTCCACGCGTACGGCTCCTCGCAGCACGATTGTAAATTCATCGAATTCCGGCTGCTGCCCCGGCTCGCTCCATCCCCCCGGGCTATGCATGTGAGCGATGCTGACGGACTCATGGCCGGAATTGACGCGCCCGATGTACTCGTCGATCAATTTGTTGGCCGGTACAGGGATTCGAGTAGGGCTTTTCACCAGCTCGGGCATTCTGTCTTCTGACTCCTGTCTCCTGACTCCTGGCTTCTGGTTTTCTCAGTGGTCTCGATCGGTTACCAGATCGGTGAGCGCGGTCAACGCTCTTTGGTAGGGTGACTCGGGAAACTCGGTCACGATGGAGCGAGCCTTGTCGGTAAACGCTTGCGCACGTTCCCGGACGCGGTCGAAGCCGCCACGTCGCTCGATCATGCAAAGAACTTTGGCGAAGGGCGCCGCGTCGTAGTTGCCGTCCCGGAGCACAATGTCCACCAGCCGGCGCTCTTCTTCAGGCGCCTGTTCGAGCGCATAGATGAGCGGCAGCGTCACTTTGCCCTCCCGGAGGTCACTGCCGACCGGCTTTCCCAGCACCTTCTCGTGCGAAGTGAAATCGAACACATCGTCCACAAGCTGGAAAGCGATTCCCAGATTCCAGGCGAACTCGCCCAGCCGTGCCTCGGTGGCCTCGTCGGCGCCTCCCATCACTGCGCCGAGCCGCGCGCAAGCGGAGAACAGGCTGGCCGTTTTGCGATCCACCAGTTCCATGTAGTCGGCCTCGGAAATATTGATCTTGCCGATCAGTTCCAATTGGAGCAGTTCGCCTTCCACCATCATCTGAGTAAGCGCGATCAGGACATCCAGCACGTGAAAATTCCGCTCGCGCAGCGCCATCTGAAAGGCCTGCATGTACAACCAATCGCCCGCGAGCACGCACGTGTGATTACCCCAGATGGCATTGGACGAAGGACGGCCGCGGCGGGTCTTGGCGATGTCGATGACATCGTCGTGGACCAAGGTCGCGGTGTGGACCATCTCCACCACGGCCGCCATGCGAATGGAGCCGTCGGTGACGCTGCCCACCAAGCGTGAAGCGAGCAAAACGAGAATCGGGCGCAGGCGCTTTCCACCGCCCGCCTGCAAATAGCGGCCAATGGTTGTCACAGCATCGACGCTGGCCACCGATTCAAGACTGATCTCGCGCTCGACACGTTCGAGATCATCCTTGACTAAGTCGAAAATGTCCCGCGCCGAGAGGCTTTGGCCGAGCTTGCTGAGTCCCATGCAGGATTTCTCAGTTTAGCAGGTTGCTAGGCTGACTCCGCCCGTTTGAAAACGCTGCTCGATTATTCGTTGCGGAGCGCTTGCATGGGATCGATGGACGCGGCGCGGCGCGCGGGTAAGAACGCGGCCAGAGCGGCCGTCAATGTAATGGCGCAGCAGGCAATCGCCAGCAGTAATGGATTTCGCGGGCTTACGCCATAGAGCATGTTGGTGAGAACCTGGCCGGCGGCGAAGGCGCCAGCGAGGCCGAGCACCACGCCAGCCGCTACCAGAAGCATCGCTTGCTCCAGCACCATCCTATGGACCATCATTCGGCTGGCGCCCAGCGCGATTCTCACTCCGATTTCGCGTGTACGCTTCGACACCGAATATGCCAGCACGCCGTAGAGCCCGACCACTGTGAGCAGCAGCGCGATCCCGGCGAAGCTGGCGAGCAGCAGCATCTGGAAACGCGGCCGCGCGATGCCTAGCGTCAGAAGGTCTTCCATCGGCTGCACGTCGTAAATTGGAACTTCTTTGTCGATGGATGCCACCGCCGAGCGAACCGCGGACTCCATGGCCGCCGGAGGAACCGAGGTCTTCATCACAATCGGCGGCACAAACCAGAAAAGCTGCTTATAGGGGATGTAGTAGATAGGTTCAGCTTGTAACTCGAGCGGTGTTTGTACCGCGTTACCTACAACGCCTACGATTTGTCGCATCGGGGCTTCGCCATCGCGCATTGACGCACCGGGTTGCATCCGCTTCCCGACCGCGTTCTCTCCGGGAAAGAACATTTCGGCGAACGCGCGATTGACGATCAGCACGGGTGACGCCTTGGCATCATCTCGCTCAGTGAACTGCCGTCCTTCGATAAGAGGAATACCCAGGGTGTGAAAGTAATCCGGCGTGATGAATGCGATATCGGAATGCGGCCGGTTATAGACGGCTGCCGGCCGTTCTTCAATATTGAAGGAAATGGTCATTTGGCTGCCGGTCAACGGTAAGGGCACGCCTTCGGCTACGGACGTGACGCCGGGAAGCATCCGAAGCCGGTCCAGCAGGCGATTGTTGAAATCGACCTGCTTTTCGTCCGGATAACGGGAGCCCGGCACGCTAATGCTGAAGGTCAATACGTGATCCGGCTGGAGCCCTAAATCGCGGTGCAGCAGGTGCAGAAAACTGGCGATCAGCAAAGCCGCGCCGCTCAGCAACACCAAACCGAGCGTGATCTGCGCGACCACAAGGCCATTGCGTAGCCGGTCTGCGCCCTGCACGCTACCGCGCGAGCCTTCTTTCAATGGTCCGGCCAACTCGGTCCTGGCCAGCCGCAACGCCGGGGCAATGCTGAATAGCAGACTGGTGAGCAAAGCCAGCGCCACCGAAAACGTGAGGACCTTGCTATCCACGGCGGTCTGGGCCAAGCGTGGGATGCTATCGCCGGCTAAGGGGAGCAGCAGCTTTACACAGGCGATCGCAATGAGGACCCCGGCGGCGCATCCAATTGCAGCCAGCACCAGGCTCTCGGTAAGCAGTTGCCTGACCACGGTTCCGCGCGAGGCGCCGATGGCTGCCCGAATCGCAAACTCGCGCTCGCGTTCGGCGGTACGCGCCAGCAGCAAGTTGGCAATGTTGGCGCAGGCGATTAATAGAACCAAGCCTACGGCTCCCAACAGGATCAGCAGCGGCCCGCGTGTGGGCCCGGTCAGGCGTTCTAACTCCGGGCGCACGTACGTACTGGCAACGTTCTTGTCGTCGTCGGGATACTGTTTGGCCAGTGCCGCCGCGATCGTATCCATCTGCGCGTGTGCTGCTTCTATAGATACACCTGGTTTCAGCCGGGCGATCACATCCAGTAGCCTTGCGCCGCGCTGCTCGGTCATCGGCGTCGCGGTGTCGGCCCCTGCGTCGCGCGAGAGCGTGGTCCAGAGCTTCGCTTTCGCATTGAAAAATGGAAACACGAATCCGATCGGCGCTATGCCAACCACGGTATAAGGCTGGGCGTCCAGAATGATCGAGCGGCCGATGATATCCGGATTTCCGCCGAATTGTTCTTTCCACAGGCTATGGCTGAGAACGACGACACGCTGGCCGGCCTTCTCTTCTTCAGGCAAGAACCCACGTCCCAACGCGGGTTGAATCTTTAGCAGGGTGAACAGGTCCGCTGAGACCACTTCCCCGCTCAGACGCACTGGCATTCCGGCGCCACTCAGCGCGAAGTCACTGTCCCGATAACAGACGATACGCTCAAATACACGGTTGTACTTGCGAAAATCAAAGAAATTCGGATAAGAGTGCGACGATGGATGCGGAGTGCCTCGGGTGTAGCGAGACTGAACCGAAACCAAACGGTCCGGCTCCGGATAAGGCAGCGGGCGAAGGATGATTGCATTTACGACGCTGAAGACGGCCGTGTTGGCGCCAATCCCCAGCGCCAGTGTGAGCACCGCCGCAGCCGTAAAAGCGGGTGACTTGCGCAGCTGGCGGAGAGCATAGCGAAGATCGGCGAGAAAGTTTTCGACCAGCGCCCACCGCCAGACGTCGCGGCCGCGCTCTTCGAGCAGAGTGACGTTGCCGAATTCGCGGCGGGCGGTTGCAGCGGCGTCTTCGCGCGACAGACCGTTGGCGATGAGCGCGTCGGTTCGTTCCTCGAGATGCTCACGGATCTCGTCCGAAAGGTCGCGGTCGAGCTGCCGGCGTGAGAGGAGTTTGTTAAGCCAATTCATCGTTCCGCCGGGGAGAGAACGCGCCGGATGCCCTCCAGCATGCGTTCAAAGCTCGAAACTTCGCGCTCCAGATGTTTTGCGCCCGCCGACGTGAGCCGGTAAATGCGAATGCGGCGCTTGCTGGCCGACACACCCCATTTGGCATCCACCCAGCCTTCCTTGAGCATCCGCTGCAGCGCTGGATAAAGCGAACCTTCTTCGATCTGCAAGAGATCGTCAGAGGTCTTCTTGATGTGTTGTACCAGCGCGTAGCCGTGCAGGGGCTGGCGCCGCAGGGTCCGGAGGATCATCATCTCCAGGGCGCCGGGGAAAAGGTCCTTACGTTCTTGGCTAGGCATTTACTCGTTCGCTCTATGCCTAGAGTAAACTAGTATCGTCCAGCGGTCAAGCTCTAAACTTGGGCCAACAGCAGCCGCCGGAAGTTCTCGCTGGTCACATGGCTCACTTCTTCCAATGATTGGCCGCGGAGATCGGCCAGCTTGCGCGCCGTGTGAACCACCAGCGCCGGTTCGTTTCGTTTTCCGCGCCTGGGAACTGGAGCGAGATAGGGAGAATCCGTTTCCACCAGGATGCGATTCGCGGGCACTTCCTTGGCCGCGGCCTGAAGATCGAGCGCCTTGGGAAACGTCACGATCCCGCCGAAGCTCAGGTAGAAGCCGAGATCCAGCGCCCGCCGCGCTTCGACAGGACCACCTGAAAAGCAGTGCATGATTCCGCCGATGCCATGCGGCTTCCAGTGCTGTTCCAGCAGCGCGGCCGTGTCGTCCCAAGCCTCGCGGGTGTGAATCATAATCGGTTTCCTGGCAGCGCCGGCTATCTCCATTTGCTGGATGAACACCGACGTCTGCGTTTCGCGCGGAGAAAAATCGTAATGGTAATCCAGACCGATTTCCCCGAGCGCAATTACTTTCGGATGCGACAGCAGCTCGGCCAAGTGTTCGAAATCAACTTTGCTCGCTTTAGCCGCATCATGCGGATGGATGCCGACCGTCGCATAGAATTGCGGGTACCGTTCCGCCAGTCGAATGCCAGCCTCGAGATCCGGAGGGCCGTTACCGGTACCGATCGCGACCATTTGCTCGACGCCGGCGTCCAGCGCGCGTGCTACCACCTCGTCCCGATCAGCATCGAACTCCGGACTGTCGAGATGGCAGTGGGAGTCGATCAGGCTCACTTCAGCCTTGCTCCTACCGGCACGTCTTCGAGAAAACCAGCCAGCACCGGCTTGCCGCCCTCGATCGACGCTGCGACGATCATGCCGTTGGATTCGAGTCCCCTGAGTTTGCGCGGCTGCAGATTGGCGACGATCACCACTTTGCGTCCGATCAACTGCTCCGGTGGATAAGCTTCGGCGATTCCGGCCACGATGCTGCGAGGCGCCTGTTCACCAATTTCCACCGTCAGGTGAAGCAGCTTGTCGGCCCCTTTGACTCGCTCCGCCCCCAGCACCAGACCTACACGCATCTCGACCTTCGCAAAATCGTCAATAGCAATTTTGCTGGCGTCCGGCTGGGCAGTGGCAGTTGACGCCGTATCCGCTTTCGCCGTAGTCGCCGCAGCCGCAGCGAAGATAGCCGCTTGCCGCTCCCTCTCCTTGACCTCCAGCTCCTGCATCTGCGGGATCGCAGTCTTGGCGTCGAGGCGCGGAAAAACGCCAGCTACTTTTCCGACCTTTTGGCCAGCCTGTAGCTTGCCCCAGTGCAGGTCCGCGATGCGAACTTCGCCGATCGGCCCCGGCATTCCGAGCTGTTCCCAAATCTTGCGCGCTGACGCGGGCATCACAGGATAAATCCAGGCGCAGACGATCCGCAGCGCTTCGGCGGCCGTATACAAGGTCTCATCCAGCAGCTTCTGGCTGAGCGCATCTTCGGCCTTAGCGAGCTTCCAGGGTGCGCGCTCGACGATAAATTTGTCGATCACCGAAATCAGGCTCCAGATCGTCTCCAGGCCTCGCGAGAAGTTGAATTCGTCGAACGCTTCGAGCGTCATTTCGGTAGCCCGGCGTGCCGCTTCGGCGATATCACCCACTCCGTCCGACTGTGGAATTTGGCCGCCGCGATACTGATGGATCATCGTGAGCGTGCGGCTGGCCAGATTGCCGAGCCCGTTTGCCAAATCCGAGTTGTAGCGCTGGATCAGCGCATCGTAGCTGAAACTGCCGTCCTGGCCGAACGTAATTTCTCGCAGCAGAAAATAACGCAAGCTATCGATACCGGCCACCTGCGCGATGGGGTTGGGCCGGAGGACATTGCCGCGCGACTTGCTCATCTTGTTCTCTTCGAAAAGAATCCATCCGTGGGCAAAGACTTTCTTCGGTAGCGGCAGATCGGCTGCCATTAAGAATGCCGGCCAGTACACTGCGTGAAAGCGCAAGATATCTTTGCCGATCAGATGCAAATCAGCGGGCCATAGGTTGTCATTCTTGACCGCGCTCATGTACGAGATCAGCGCATCAAACCAGACGTAGAAAACGTGACATCCTTCTACGGGCACCGGAATGCCCCAGTTGATATTCGTGCGAGTGATGGAAAGATCGTTGAGCCCCTGCTGGACGAACGCCGTAATCTCATTGCGCCGGTGATCGGGCTTTACAAACTCCGGATTCTTCTCGTACAGCTCCAGCAGACGCTCTTGAAACGCCGAGAGCCTGAAGAAATAATTCTCTTCTGTGACCGTTTCAGTGGGACGCCCGCACTCCGGACACGGGTCGCCTGGTCCGGCTTCGTTCACGTAAAGCTCATCGTTCACGCAGTACTGGCCGGTATACGCGCCTTTATAGATGTATCCGTTCTTCTGGCAGCGCTCGAACAACTCGCGCACGGTCTCGTAATGCTTGGGGTCGGATGTGCGGATGAAATGGTCGAAGTCGATCTCCAGGGTCTTCCACTGGTTCACAAACTCTGCGGCCATCCTGCCCGCGTATTCTTCCGGATCGAGATTGGCAGCCTTGGCGGCGCGCTCCACGTTGCGGCTGTGCTCGTCTGAGCCGGTGGTGAAGACAACGGGCTCGAAGCCTTCCATTTTCTTGAAGCGCTTGATGAGATCCGCTACAAAAGTCGAGTACGCGGTGCCAAGATGCGGTGCAGCGTTCACATAATAAATCGGTGTCGTCAGGTAATATTTCATCGAATGTTTTTCTGATACGCCAGGTTTGCCTCGGCCAGGATCTGTTTCAATGGAACGCCGGTCTCGCGCGCGACCTTACGGCAGTCTTCGTATTCAGGCGCGTACGATCCGTCTTCAGCGATCTTGATCCTGACCTTGCCGTGCGGTGTCTCCACTTCCAGGGTGTGCCGCTCCTTCACGCGCCGCTCGGCGGAATAAATGCGCAAGCCGAGCGTGGATGTCTCGGCGAACATCAATTGCGCGAGCGCCTCGCGATCTTCCGGCTTCGCAATTACCCGCACCAGAGTACCTGGCCGATTCTTCTTCATGAGCAGCGATTCGAGCGTGACATCGAGCGCGCCGGCTTCGAGCAACCGCTCCATCGCATAGCCCAGAACTTGCGGACTAGAATCGTCGATATTCGCTTCCAGCACCGCCACTGTAGTTGCCTCTTGGGCTCCGCTGGTTTCGCCAATCAGCACGCGGAGCACGTTGGCGTGTTCCTGGAAATCTTTGTCGCCTGCCCCATAGCCGGTGGCCGTGATCTGCATAGGAGGCAGCGCGCCGAATTCGCTTGCGAGCGTAACGGCAATGGCCGCTCCGGTGGGCGTTGTAAGCTCGACGCTGGGCCCGCGCGCGTACACCGGTTTACCAGTCAACAACTCGGCCGTGGCCGGCGCCGGTACCGGAAGCACGCCGTGTTCGGTCTTTACCGTACCGCTTCCGACGTTCACCGGCGAGCTATGAATCTCGTCGACATCCAGCAGATCAAAGGCCGCGCACGCACCCACGATGTCACAGATGGAATCGACCGCGCCGACCTCATGGAAGTGAACCTTGTCGATAGAAATGTCATGAACCTTGGCTTCGGCCTCACCCAGACGCTGAAACACCGCGGAGGCGGCCTGTTTAACGGATCCAGGGAGCGCAGACGCGTCGATCAATTCCAGGATGTTTTTCAGATGCCGGTGTCCGGTGGCGTGGCCTCCGACAACACGAAATTTCGACGCGGCAATGCCACAGCGTTTTGTTTTCTCGATCGTAAACTTGGCTCCCGTACCCAGGCCTTCGAGCGCGAGTATGACCGCGCCCGAATCTGCGCCGGCGTCGATCAATGCGCCGACCGTCATATCTCCGCTGATGCCGGAGAAAGCATCCAGGTAGCAGATTTTCATGCGATCAATTGGGGCAACAGTTCTCCGGACGGGCCTTGGAGAAACTCATCAATGCCCTCGGAGAGCACGGTCTCAGCGATGTTGATTTCCACGACGCGCGCGCCGGACGCCTTTGCGATTTGGGCCAGGCCTGCTGCAGGGTACACGACTGCCGACGTACCGATCAACAGAAAAACTTCCGCTGTGCGCGCCGCGGCTTCAGCATCCTGCCAGACGCGCGGAGGCAACGCCTCGCCAAACCAGACTACTCCTGGACGCAGCAGTGCGCCGCATTCACACTTGGGAGGAATTTCCGGAAGCGGCGTTCGGCGATCCATACGCTCGCGCTCGCATGACGTGCAGCGCACTTTCCAGATGCTTCCGTGTACTTCGAGGATATTGCGGCTCCCGGCCAGTTCGTGGAGCCCATCGACATTTTGTGTGATCAAAGTGAATGACGGTACGCGCTTTTCGAGGTCGACCAGTGCCCCATGGCCCGCGTTTGGCTTGGCCTGTGCGATCAAGCCGCGGCGCCAGTCATACCATTCCCAAACCAGTTTCGGATCACGCGCGAATGCTCCCGGCGTTGCAAGATCCTCGGCCCGATACTGTTTCCACAACCCGCCGTTGCCGCGAAAGGTGGGCACACCGCTCTCCGCTGATACTCCCGCGCCCGTGAGCACGGCGATAGATCGGGCGTGTTTCAGCCATTCGCGAACCGCGTGCATTAATTTCAGAGTAACCTATTAGCCGCGAATCAACGCGAATTCCGCATCAGACTCTGCCGTGCCTTTAGCACCGTCCGATAAGCCTCTTCGGCATCATGATTCAACGCCGTCAGATGCCCCATCTTGCGCCCCGGCCGAGGCTCCAGCTTGCCATAAAGGTGCAGCTTCACATCCGGATACGCGCAGGCCGCGCGCCAATCAGGCTCACCGTTCGACCACTGATCGCCCAGAATATTCGCCATCGCCGCCGGCCGATGCATGGCCGTCGAACCCAGCGGCAAACCGCACACAGCGCGCAATTGCTGCTCGAACTGGCTCGTGACGCAGGCGTCGACCGTAAGGTGTCCGGAGTTATGCGGCCGCGGCGCCAGCTCATTGATCAGCAGCTTCCCATCGCGGGTCACGAAAAACTCGACGCACAGAACGCCCACTACGCCGAGCCGTTCCAGCACGCAGCGTGCAATCTCCACCGCGTCGTTCGACACCTGCGGCGACACCCGGGCCGGCGCAATCGACACATCCAGAATATGCCGGCTGTGCTGATTCTCGATGGCGCCATAGTGAACAAATTGGCCGTCCTCGCCGCAGGCCGCCACCACCGAAATCTCGCGCTCGAAATCGATAAACGCTTCGAGCACTGCTTCCTGACGCCCGATGGCGTTCCAGGCTTCGCCCAGTTGATCGCGCGAACGGATCAGAAACTGGCCCTTGCCGTCGTATCCGAACGCAGCCGTCTTCAGCACGGCGGGCAGACCAAGCTCGGCGACCGCCTGCTCGAGATCCTGAAGAGTATGCACCTCGCGGTAAGGCGTCATCGGCAGTCCCGCGCTTTTCAAAAATGCCTTCTCGCGGATGCGCTGCTGCGTGGTGTGCAGAATCACTCCGCTCGGCCTCACCGGTGCGCAACTAGCGGCAGCTTCCGCCGTGGGCGCGGGCACATTCTCGAATTCGAAGGTCACGATATCCACCCGCCGTGCAAACGCCGACACAGCGTCCAGATCATCGTAAGGAGCGGTTACTTCGAGATCGGCAATCTGTCCGGTGGGCGTGTCCTCGTCGGGCGAAAACGTGTGGACGCGATATCCCATTCGCCGGGCCGCGAACGCGAACATCCGCCCCAATTGCCCGCTTCCCAACACGCCGATGGTGGCGCCGGGAAGTATCGGCTCACTCACGGCAGTTCTTCCGAACGCACTCTGTCGGCCTGCTCCTGTCGAAAAGCACGCAGCTTCTCACGCAGCGCCGGATCGTGATTCGCCAGCATCGCAACGGCCAGCAGTGCCGCGTTTTGCGCGCCCGCTTTTCCGATCGCCAGCGTCCCCACCGGAACGCCCCCGGGCATCTGTACGATCGACAGCAGCGAGTCGATGCCCTTGAGCGACTGGCTATCCACCGGGACGCCCAACACCGGCAGCAAGGTATTCGCGGCCACCATGCCCGGAAGGTGGGCCGCGCCCCCGGCTCCAGCGATGATCACCTGAATGCCGCGCGCTTCCGCGGTGGTCGCGTACTCCACCATCCAGGCCGGCGTGCGGTGCGCCGAGACAATCTTCGCCTCATGCGGCACGCCGAAACGTTCCAGCGTCTCGCCGGCATGGCGCATCGTCTCCCAATCGGACTTGCTGCCCATGATGATGCCGACGAGTGGCTGCATCGGGACTACTGTCCTTGCGAAAGCGTGTAGCCGACCTCGCCGTTGAAGGTGCGGAGCGTTTCAGTTTTGACGATTTCCACTCCCTGGTCCAGCACGCGTCCAAGCAACGCGACTGTCTGCTTCGAGTTTGCATTCTTAGATGTGAACCGGCAACGGTACGCGTCCGTCAGCAGAGTTTCCGAAAGACCATCCGGCCACACTTTGACGCCGCGGTTGTCGATCATGGTCAGCTCGAGGCCGTCCCCGTTGGCCTTCTGAACGGCAGCCGCAAGTTTATTCGTGTCGAGCGAGGGCCATGCCACGTAAACGTCGATGCCATCGATGGCCACTTTCGCGGGAGTCCTCTTTTCCTCTTTCCGCGCCTTAGGCGGAGCGGACGCGTAATGCGCGGGCTTGAGCGTGTGAGGCTTCTTGCCCAGGCGCGCGACCACGGCATCGCCGAATTCCTTGGTGCCGACCTTTTGCTTGCTGACTCCTTCCTTGAAAATGTCATAGGTGTGAATGCCATCCTCAATCGCGCACAGCCAGGCGTTGTGGACGCGCTCGGCGATATCCGGTTGATTCAGGTGCACCAGCATCAGCACGCCGCCCAGCAGCAGACCCGACGGATTCGCCAGATTCTGACCCGCGCGGCGCGGCGCCGAGCCATGGATAGCTTCGAACATCGCGCACTGCGATCCGATATTCGCCGAACCTGCCAGCCCTACCGAACCTGCAATCTGCGCCGCCACGTCCGACAGAATATCGCCGTAAAGATTTGGCATCACGATCACGTCGAAGGCTTCGGGCGTGTCCGCCATCTTAGCCGCGCCGATATCCACGATCCAGTGCTCTTTCTCAATGGACGGATAATCCTTGCTGATCTCATCGAAGATTTTGTGGAACATGCCGTCCGTCATCTTCATGATGTTGTCTTTGGTGAAGCACGTCACCTTCTTGCGGTTGTTCTGTATGGCGTATTCGAAGGCGTACCGAACGATACGCTCCGAGCCTGGCCGCGTGATGATCTTCAGGCATTCCATCACGGTGTCGCTAAGCTGATATTCCATGCCCGCGTAGCAGTCCTCTTCGTTCTCGCGAACGATCAGCACATCCATATTCGGATGCTTGGTCCGGATAAACGGGTGATAAGCCACGCAAGGCCGGATGTTGGCGTACAAGCCCAACATTTTTCGCGCAGTCACGTTCAGGCTCTTGAATCCACCACCCTGCGGCGTAGTAATGGGCGCTTTGTAGAATACCTGGGTGCGCCTCAGCGACTCCCAGGCACTGGGTTCGATACCCGACGAGTTTCCACGAAGATAAACTTTCTCTCCAATTTCGATCGTCTCTATTTGGATGCGGGCTCCAGCTTCTTTGATGATGTGTAAAGAGGCCCCCATGATCTCGGGGCCGATTCCGTCGCCATGCGCGACTGTTATAGGTACAAGGTTAGACATAAGGTCGGAATCACCAAAATAGCATGCGCGGCCGAGCGGTGTGTATAATTTCATCACGCTCCACATACGAACCAAACTGATATTTTGCGTGCTGTTTCTGGCTGCATGTGGCGCGAAGCGCCCAGCGGTCGAAGACCTCACCACGCATGAAGATTTATCTCTCTTCAAGCTGTATTCGCTACGCGGCACACGCGACGGCGATCGGCTTCAGGCTCAGGCAGTGTTCAGCGACAGCTCGTCCATTCTGACGATGGAGATGCATTTCGCGATCGGCTCGCCGACCACGCTCGAATCGGGCACGTGGCGCTGGTCGCGAAACAATCAGGTACAGAGCGGCAACATCGCCGCGCGATCGGTGACGTTCCTCGGCGGTCAGGATGGCCCACCCAGCATCGGCGGTACCTACGACCTCCGTGACTCCAGCGGCATGGCGCGCTATCGCGTCAACATTCCCACTACGGCGCTGCCGGAGCGCTGGCAGGCGCGGCCCGCAACAAATTAGTGAAGCCCTTCAACTCATCGAGGTTCAGATCGGAAACCACCCACCAGTTCATCGCCGCGCGAGTCCAGTGCAGCAAGTTGTAGCCCTGCCGGACGCTCTCACCGACGCTGGCATCGGCCGATCCGGGAGCGGGCCACACATAAACGTTGATCAAATGTTGCCGGCGCTGGTAGACCAAGACAGCTACCGCTCGCCCGCTCAAAGAATCGAGCCGGCCACCGGTCAAAGGAAATCCTTGCGGCGCGAAGTCGGTCACCGGCGGCGAGTAATCGAGCTTGCCGTTGAACCAGGGCTTGACGGTGTGTTGGTCGGTGGATTGGACGTCCGTGAGATGCCCGGGCATTAGCGAACGTAGATGGCTGTCCAGAGTCTCCTGCGCCACCAGGTTGTTGGAAGCATCATGAGGAATTCCAGGATTCATCCGCGCGACAACATACACGGCCAGCAGCAGGCTGGCCGCCAACGCGATGATCTGCCAACCGAATCGTGTGGGACGCCGCTCCGATCGCCCCGCTCGCTGCATTGCCTTTTCCAGACGAGGGCCGAGGCTCGCCGGCGGCTGATAATAGAGCCCACCGCTGCGCATGGCAGACCCAAGCGCTCGCAGATTCTCTACCGAGCGAGCGCATGCCTGGCAGCCTTCCATATGCTTTTCGATTTCAATGCCGCGCACCAGATCCAGTTCCCCATCCACGTACGCGTCGAGAAGCATCTGAGCATCATCGCAACTCATGTCGCACCTCCCTGGCGAGCGTTACCTCGCAGTGCTTTCTGCAAGCGGCTGCGCGCCCGCGCCAGCCTTGACATCACGGTTCCCAAAGGAACACCCGCAATCGCTCCGATTTCTTTGTACGACAAGCCTTCCAACTCCCGCAGCACGATCGCCTCCCGAAACTCTACCGGCAGATCATCCAGCGCTTGGCGGAGCATCTCGCTATCCACGCTGCGCAGCAGAAGCGCTTCGGGATTGGACCGCCCGCTGTCCAACTCCGGGATCTCCTCCTCCAGCTCGAGCGTGGGCTTGCGATTCTGCTGCAGCCAGGTGTAACAGGTATTGCGCACGATGGCCAGCAGCCAGGTGCGGCCGTCACCGCCATGGAAGCCGTCAAAGAAGCGATACGCGCGCAGATGCGCCTCTTGCACGACGTCCTCCGCGTCGTGGTCATTGCGAGTTAACCAGCGCGCCAGGTTGTAAGCGGCGCCCATGTGCGGGACCACTGACAGCTCGAAGCGCGCGAGTTTGCTCTGTTGCTGCACGGAAGCCCGCTCTTGCTCCACCAGACCTAGCACAAATGGAAGACCGCGGGAGCGGTGATTTTATTCCCGGGAATCTACGCTATCGGTTCCACCAGCAGCTTGAGCCCCGCCATGCCCTTGACGCGCACTCGCGCACCGGCAGGAACGTTGGCCGAAGCCACGGCATCCCAGATCTCGCCGCGCACCAGCACTTGCCCTTCCGGTTCGAGCCCCGTGCGCGTGATCCCTTCTTCGCCGATCATGCCGCTAGCGCCGGTCAGTACCTTGTTCCGGCGGGCTTGGATCACAATCGAAACCAGGAACATGGTGATGGCTGCGAAGGGCACGGCTACTGCCACAGCCGTAGTGAAATGGATGCGAACCTCAGGAGGACCGTTGATCAAGAGCATCGCGCCCAGCACCATCGAGACGGTCGCGCCAATCCCCAAAATTCCATGCGAGGCGAACTTCGCCTCCAGGACGAATAGCGTCACAGCCAGCACCAGCAGCGCAACACCCACCCAGTTGATCGGCAGAATGGTCAGCGCCGAGAGAGCAAGCAAAACAAGAATGGCGCCGGCCACACCGGGAAAAATCAATCCGGGCGAAGAAAATTCAACATAGACACCGAGCGCCCCGAGCACCAGCAGGATGAAGCCAATGTTCGGATCGGCGATGGCGCCGATCAGGCGCTCGCGCACCGTCCGGCGAACTTCCGTCACCGTAGCCCCAGCCACGTGCAGCACCTGTTTGCGACCATCCCAGCGCGTGATCTCGCGCCCGTCCAAGTCTTTGAAAAGCTGCTGCTCATCGCTGGCGATCAAGTCGATCAGCTTTTGATCCAGCGCTTCCTTTTCCGTAAACGCTTTTGCCTTCCGGACCGCATCCTCGGCTAACTGTGTGTTCCGGCCGCGGCGAGAGGTCATGCTGCGCAACAGGGCAGCAGCGTCGTTTTCCACTTTTTCGCGCATCACCGGATCCATCTGCTGGCCTATCAGCACCGGGGAAGCGGCGCCGGTATTAGTGCCTGGCGACATGGCCGCCACATCGCCGGCTTCGAGCAGAAAGAAGCCCGCCGATGCCGCACGCGCTCCGCTGGGCGTGACGTAGGTGACCACGGGGATCGGCGCCGCGGATAGCTGCTGGATGATCTGACGCGTCGCGTCGAGCAATCCTCCGGGAGTATTCAGACGAATCAAGAGGACCACGGCGTGCTCAGCCTGCGCTTGCTCGATCGCGTGGTTGATGATTTCGACAGTAATCGGATGCACTACACCATCGACCGGCACGGCGATTACTTGCGGTACGGGTACCTGCGGCGCGGGAGACTGCGGCACGGGTGCCTGACCCGCGGCCGTGAACAGCGCCAACGCGATGAATGCAGTGGACCGCCAGCGCATAAAGTAAGCCCGTTTGTTCCAGGATAGCGCTCGAATCGGTTAGGGCGCTGGCGCCGGCTCGAGAATTAATTCGGTCGTGATGGCAATGGCGTTTTTCAGGCTCCGATAAACCGGACACTTGTCGGCGAAGAAACCATGTACGCGCTGCGCTGTTTCCCAATGCGCCTGATCGGCTTTGAGGGTTAGCTTGGCATGAATGCGCCGGATGATCAACACGCCGTCTTCCACTTCGACTTCCCCCACCGCATCTGAGGCCAGGCGATCGTTCGAAGCCGGGATTTGACGCGCCTCCAGCGCGCCTCCAAAGGTGCCGGTCAGTCAACCGGCCGTCGCCGCGACGATGTAATCCAATGTGGTCGCATGAGGCTCCAGCGACCCGGGCGGCACCTTGTAGTGCTCAGCTACTGCGCTGTGCACTCCGAAAATCACCGGCTGGCTCTCTGCCGGAAGATAGGCTCGGCGAACTGGCCCCTTCACGCGCTCGATTCGAACTTCGGAACGATACACAACGTCAGCCATGCAGTTACCTATTCTACAGGGCAGTAGCGCACGCGCTACGTGGCGCACACAGTGTCCGCCACCTAAGATAGAGCCGGGACATCCACCCAGGCGCGTTTTCGCCACGATTCCAGGCCCTTCTCCGCAAGCTGGACGCCTTTGGCGCCTTCCAGCAAGCTCCACTGGAATGGCTCATCGGCGACTACGTGCCGCAGAAATAATTCCCACTGCCGCTTGAACGCGTTCTCGAACTCAGTCTGCTGTGGTACCTTCTGCCAGCCGTCAAAATAATCGAGCGGACTGTCGATGTCGGGATTCCAGACCGGACGCGGCGTGGCGGAATGGGGCTGGATCCAGCAATGCCGCAGTCCGGCGACTGCCGAGCCATGCGTTCCGTCCACCTGAATTGTGAGCAGATCATCGCGTCGCACCCGGACGCACCATGAGGAATTGAAATGCGCGATGATACCGCCCTCTAGTTCGAAAGTCGCATAAGCCGCGTCATCAGCTGTAGCATCATACGGTCTACCGGCTTCATCCCAGCGCCGCGGAATATGCGTCGCACCCAGGCAGGAGACCGCTTTCACCGTGCCGAAGATGTTATCGAGAACGTAGCGCCAGTGGCAGAGCATGTCCATGATGAGCCCGCCGCCGTCTGCTTTACGATAATTCCACGACGGACGTTGAGCTGGAATGGTGTCGCCTTCGAAGACCCAATAACCAAATTCGCCGCGGACGGAAAATATCCGGCCGAAGAATCCGAGGTCACGGAGTGTCTTCAGTTTCAGCAGTCCGGGCAGCCAAAGCTTATCCTGCACTACTCCGTGTTTCACTCCTTTGTTTTTGGCGAGTTGGTAGAGCTCGCATGCCCCTTGTAAACTATCCGCGCTGGGCTTCTCGCAGTAAATGTGTTTGCCGGCGGCAATCGCCTGGCGAACGGCATCGACGCGGCGGTCCGTCGTTTGCGCATCAAAGTAAATAGAATAGGCGGGATCTTCGAGCGCAACCGCGAGGTCAGTAGTCCAGGGAAGCCCGCCGCTCTCCTGGGCCAGAGCTTCGAGCTTCGCGGCATTGCGACCCACTAGTAATGGCCGCGGCACTATCGTTTCGCTGTCGGAAATTTTCACACCGCCCTGCGCCATAATCTCGAGGATCGATCGCCGCAGATGCTGGTTCACTCCCATGCGTCCCGTGACGCCGTTCATGATGATTCCGATCGAATGAACCGTTTTCGAACTCACGCTCGCTCCCTTCACTTACCGCAACACTGTGGCTTCGCACCCGCTGGGAGTGGCGGAGCTTCAATGCCTGCGCGTGGCAGAGTGCCATCCAGTTCCTGACGCCAGTGCGCCACGTCGCCCGCCGGACCGTAGCAGTAAACCATGCGCAGCGGCGACAATCCGGTGTTAGTCAATTGATGAAACACTCGCGGTGGAATGTAGACAACTTGCCCAGTTGCCAAAGTTGTTTTCTCATCGCCCAGGCACATTTCGCCAGTGCCTTCCACGATGAAATAAATCTCTTCCTGTTCCTGATTGTGCCAAGGCACCTGTCCGCCATGGGGCTCGAGCGTGACGTGCCCCATGGAAAAGTTGGACGCCTGGATCGGGCTCGCGCCGCCAACCAGATTCTGCGTGCGGCGCCGTGCGGGATAGGCTCGTCCGGCTATCTCGGAAAGATCCGCGATGATCATGAGCTAGGTCCTTGTTGGGAAATTTTCAAAGCCCCGAAATTTTCAAAGAACGGGTCCGATGCGCCACGGAACGAATTCTTTATGTCCCAGCCGCTCACTGCAGGTCTTTTCGCCGGAGGCTACTCGGAGCAGAAGGTCGAAGATCTCGCGCCCGATTTCGGCCACGGTCGCTTCTCCGTCGGCGATGCGGCCCGCATTCACATCCATGTTGTCGCGCATGCGCCGATAGGTCGCGCTGTTGCTTGCGATTTTGATCACCGGGATGGTGGGAAAGCCGATGGCGCTGCCCCGGCCGGTCGTAAAGGCGATCAGGTTGACGCCTCCGGCCGCCAGTCCAGTTAGCGATATGGGGTCGTAGCCCGGCGTATTCATGAAGACGAAGCCGGGAGAAGCGATACGCTCCGCATAATCGACGACGTCCATCAATGTTGAGGTGCCCGCTTTCGCGACCGCGCCCAGCGATTTCTCGAGGATGTTCGTGAGGCCGCCAGCCTTGTTTCCGGGCGTCGGATTGTCGTCGAAGCTGCCGCCGAACCGATTCAGATAGGTCTTATAACCAGCAATGAATCCGAGCAGCTTATCGGCAACCTGCCGATTGCGCGCGCGCCGTACCAGAAGATGCTCGGCGCCGAAAATCTCGGTGGTCTCCGCCAACACGGCTGTTCCGCCCAAAGCGGCCAGCTTATCGCAGCAGACACCGAGTGCCGGATTGGCGGTGATTCCGGAAAAAGAGTCCGATCCGCCGCAGTTGAGGCCCAGAACAATCTTGGATGCCGGTGTTTCGACACGCTTCTCGGCTGCCGCGCGATCCAGCATCTTCGCGATCTCAGCTCTGGCTGCCTCGACGGTGGCTCGTGTCCCGCCACTGGATTGCAGCGTCATGCCGATCAGACGATCCGTGCGCTGCGCTCCCTGCCCAAGATAATGATCGATCTGGTTCACCTCACAGCCCAGGCCGAGAATAATAGCGGCAGACACGTTGGGGTGGTTCAGCACACCGCCCAAGGTGCGCTGGAGTTGCTCGGTATCCGGTCCGATAGAGTGGCCGCAGCCTTCGCCGTGCGGAAATGCGGCAACGCCGTCGACATTGGGCGGCAAAGTTTCGTCGTCATAGCTGGCGGCGATCAGTTCGGCGGTGTGCGCGGCGCAGTTGCTGGCGGCTACCACGGCGATATAGTTGCGAGTTCCGACGCGTCCGTCTTCTCGCTGGTAGCCGAGAAACGCCGGCGTGTCCTTCGGAGGTTTGGGAACCGGAATGTCGGACGCCGGGAATTCGTAGGCAAACGATAGCTCTTCGAACGCGATGTTGTGCGTGTGCACGTGACGGCCGGGCTCAATGCGAATACGAGCGCGTCCGATCACCTGTCCATAGCGAAGAACATTTTCACCCGCCCTGACGGCAGCGATCGCGACCTTGTGTCCTGCGGGAACCGGATCTTCCACCGTGACGGATCGCCCGTTCACGCGCAGTTCCTGGCCGGGCGAGAGCGAGACCCGCGCGATCGCGACATTGTCGGCGGAATTGAGATGAATCACCGCATTCTCAGCGGTCGGCAGCTTGGCAATTTCGAGCAGACCCATACTTATCGCTCCAAAACCGTTTCGGTTATCTGTTCACCGGTGTGGACGTGGAACTGTTTGCCCTGTGGATGAACCCAGCACCCCTCGCCGCTCGCGGGAACCGGAATGTCCTCGATTTTGGCGGCCATAATAAATTGGCTGGTTTCGACACCTGGGATCAGCTTGCCCATATGCAGATGGACGTGGCATTGCGTCTGGACGCTGGGCGAATTATATGCGATGGCCCAGTGGTCGCCGAACAGCGATTTCGCTTTTGCGATGGCGGCGGTCCACAGTTCGGCGCGCTGCTGGCTATTCAACTCGTCGATAGATCGCTCATGCGTGCGCGGGAGCGCGAGCCATCGGTTGGGCTTACTGGGGTTGGCATCCGGGAGGAAGAAAACCTTGACATCGACGGGCTGCTTTTCCGCTTCCCGGCACAGACTGCACTGGCGCGCCTCGAGCGTTTCAGGTTTAGCCGGATCGCAATTGCAGGTGACAAAGTCCGCACGCAGAACCAGCGCTGCTAGCAGTGCCGCAGGAATCAAGAATCGTCGCACTTGCAATCATTATACTTAAGACTTGTTTTCCTCAGTTCAGAAGCGCTGGGCGCTACTGCTGGTCGGCGCTGCGGCGTTATACTTCCTTTACTTTTTCGGATTGACACGAACCGGTCTGGTTGGACCCGATGAGCCCCGATACGCGGCAATTGGGAGGGCCATGGCCGAGAGTGGCGACTGGGTCACACCCAGGCTGTGGGACGAGCCTTGGTTCGAGAAACCTGCCCTGCTCTACTGGATGACGGCCGCCGGCTTTAAAGCAGGACTCGATCTGGATCTCGCGCCGAGGCTGCCGGTGGCGATTGCGAGTGTCGCATTCCTCATCTATTTTTTCGTGGTGCTGCGGCGCGAATTTGGCGATCGCGCGGCGTTCTACGCGACGACGATCCTCGCGACTTCGGCCGGATGGCTGGCCTTTAGTCGCGTGGCCGTGACAGATTTGCCGATGTCCGCTGCTTTTGCCGGCGCGATGCTCGCGGTCATGAGCGGGCGCGGCCGTGTCTTGGCCGGAGCGCTCCTGGGAGCGGCCGTGCTCGCCAAAGGATTGGTGCCGCTAGCTCTTTTCCTGCCGGCGTTGTGGTTCTGGCGCAAGCGCGTACCGGACCTATTGCTGCTTCTAGCGGTCGCCATTGTCGTCGCAGCGCCGTGGTACGTTCCGGTAACGCTTCGCAACGGAGCGCCGTTTCTGGAAGACTTCTTCTGGAAGCAGCATTTCGCGCGTTACTTGACCGGTGCGCTGCAACACGAACGACCTTTTTGGTTCTATGTGCCCGTCCTGGTGGCCGGCTTCTTTCCCTGGACTCCTCTGTTGTGGTTCTTGTTCGAAAAGCGAATCTACAAGGATGCCCGGGCCAAGTTCTTGCTCGCCTGGCTGGCCTGGGGTTTCCTCTTCTTTTCGATCTCGCGCAACAAGCTGCCGGGGTATCTGCTGCCCCTGCTCCCGGCCGCAGCGGCCCTCATCGGTATCGCAATCGCGGAGACGAAGCCTCGATCCATCAAGATGGCGTGCCTGCTCGGGGCCTGTGCTGCTTTGCTCATGCTGACGCCCATGATTGCGGATGTATTGCCGCCAGCGCTGGCCTCGGGCTTGTCGCACTTAGGCGTTTTCGTCGTCGAGGTCTCCAATAACTGGGTCATTCCCGTCCTGCTGATCGGCTTCGTTTGCGTCTTCCTGGAATGGAAAGGCCGCCGCGAATGGGCGATTGGCGCTATCGCGCTGCTGACGGCCGTGGCGGTGGTGCGGTTAGTCTCGGAAGTCTATCCGGCATTGGATCGCGAGGCTTCAGCCCGTGCCAGATGGAATTCCGGTGCAAATTCAATAAGTTGCGTCTCGAGGGAGAATCGATCCTTGCGCTATGGGCTCAGCTACTACGCCAACCGCAACCTTCCAGATTGTAATTAATCGCCAAATATAGTAATCTCTATAGGGATACTAGTATATGGCCACAACTGAAGACGCCATACAAATTGAGAACCTCCAGCTTCAGACTGAAGCGGAGTACGACGCGACCGTGCGTGCGGATATCGAACTGTTCCGATCGCACGCCGAGATGTTCGTAGCCGGCGAGATTACCGACGATCAGTTTCGCGCGCAGCGTCTGCGGCGCGGCATCTACGGGCAACGTCAACCCGGTGTGCAAATGATCAGGACGAAAATTCCCGGCGGCATTTTGACGGCGCGGCAGGTGGATCAACTGGCCCTTATCGCCGACGAGTTCGGCGGCGGCAAAGGTCATCTCACCACGCGACAGAACATTCAGTATCATTTCGTGCCGCTGTTGCGCGTGCCCCCGTTGCTGCATCTGCTGGCGGATGTTCGGCTGACAACCCGCGAAGCCTGCTACAACACTGTCCGCAATGTGACCGTGTGCCCTTTGAGCGGACTGCTGGAAGACGAAGCCTTCGACGTGCAGCCTTACGCGCGCAAAGTGGCGTTCGCATTTCTGCACAAAGAACTCACCGATAGTTTGCCGCGGAAGTTCAAGATCGCGTTCTCAGGCTGCAAAGAAGATTGCATGTTGTGCGCGATCCACGATATCGGGCTGCGCGCCGTCATCCGCGATGGCAAGCGTGGATTTCGAATGGTGGTGGGCGGCGGGCTTGGTCCGCTGCCGTGCGAGGCGCATTTGTTGGACGAGTTCGTACCTGAGGAACGCCTCGTCAATCGTTGCGAAGCCGTCATTCGACTATTCAGCAAGCACGGCAATCGTCAGAACAAGAACAAGGCGAGATTAAAATTTGTTGTTCGAGAGCGTGGCTTCGATTGGGTGAAGGAACAGATCGAGAAGGAATACCAAGACATCCTCACTAATGGCGGCATTCCGACTCCGGAGACCGTACCCGACGGCTTTGGTGGTTTTCAATCATCACCACCACCGCTTGGCACAGGCGACCTGCTGCCGGTTCTTGGGCAGAATGGGCAAGCGCATCCGGAATATGAACGCTGGTTGCAAACCAATATTCGACAGCAGAAGCAAACCGGGTACGCCATAGTAACGGTGAAAGTCGCACAGGGCAATCTCACTGGGGATCAGATGCGGGGGCTGGCGAGCATTTCTCGAAGCACTGGTGATGGACTGATCCGGGTCGCCGTCGACCAGAACGTCGTCCTCGCTTTTGTTCCGCTACGCAGGCTGCCTCAGGTTTACAAAGCCTTGGATGAGATTCGACTGGCGGACGCGGGCGCGCGAGAGATTGACGACATCACGACATGTCCGGGAGCTTACAGTTGCAACCTGGGCATTACGAAAGCTATGAGTCTCGGCGCCGCGCTGGCTTCGACTGTTCGGGATCATTCGGATCCGTTGGTTCGCAAGCTCCAGATCAAGATCAGCGGATGCCCCAACTCCTGCGGGCAGCACTGGATCGGCGACCTGGGTTTTTACGGCAACGCGCGTAAGATCAACGGGAAAGAGGTTCCCTACTATCAGATGCTGCTGGGCGGGGGATACGACTCGGCGGGTCTCATGCGCTTCGGCGTGGCCATACAGAGCATTCCGGCGAGGCTAGCCCCCACCGCCGTTCAAAGGGTGCTGGAACACTATGTGGCGAACCGGCTGGAAGGGGAAACTTTCCGCGACTACGTACTGCGCCACAAAGTGGAGACATTTCGTCTCATGACCAACGATTTGGCCAAGCCGGCTGAGACGTTCCCCGAGATGTATCAGGACTGGGGAGACGAGGTGGGCTATTCTCTACAACTGGGCCGTGGAGAATGCGCCAGCTAAACGTTCCCCCGGTGGGTTAGTTTTGTACCCAAGTGTGTTGGGGCGACCCAGTGAGCTCTAGGCCGACCCACCACATCCGAGTGTGAGCCCGGTTACGCTCTCTTAGAAGAGCGGGCACTCTGAGTTTTGGCAGCTTCAATGAGTACGCCATGCGCCGTGGCGAAGGCCGGGATCGAGATCGATCGATCCACCAAGTCGGCCATTGCGTGCACCGCTAATCCTTCAGCTTCCTTAACGAAATTCAGCATCTTGTGCTCGGAATCGAAGTCCACGAACACGCAGTCTCCGCCGCGTACCTGGTCGGTGGCGATGAGATTAGACATGGGTTGAACCAGAAGGCGCTCGATGGCGCGCTTGAGATGACGGGCGCCGTATTTAAGGTCGGTCCCTTCCTGGAGCAGGAATCCCTTGGCGCCGTCACTGGCTTTGAACACGAACGACTTTTCCGGGGCAGTGTTGAAGATGCGCTGCTGGACCATGTTGAGCTCGATGTCCAGGATCTTCTTGAGCTCGGCGCTTCCCAGTGGTTTAAATGTGACGATCTTGTCCAACCGGTTGATGAACTCTGGCGTAAACTTGCGCCGTGCGGCATCGATTCCGCTTCGGCCAATCTTGGCGCTCAGCTTTTCGTCCATCGTTCCATTTTGGCTCTGGCGGGACGTCTCGCTGGCATTAAAGCCCAGCCGGGGGTTCATCAACGCGCTCATCTCGGTCGCGCCCAGGTTGCTGGTCATGAAGATCAGGGCGCGAGAGAAATCAACTTTGCGGTTGTCACCTAGCGTCAAGGTTCCCTTGTCCAGAATCCCCAACAACAAATTCCACAGCGCATCCGAAGCCTTTTCGATTTCGTCGAACAAAACGAAGCTCAGCTTGATGGTTTCGGTGTGATACTGATTCAGCACTTCCTGGCTCAACAGCGGATGAGTCTCGCGATGTCCCAGATATCCGGGAGGCGAGCCGATCAGCTTGGCAATTTCATGACTGTGCTGAAATTCCGCGCAATCAATTTTGATCACCGCGCGGGCATTCTTCACCAGCGCTTCTGATGTGGCTTCCACAATGCGAGTCTTACCGGAACCGGTGGGGCCAAGAAACAAGAAGTTCCCGATGGGGCGCGAGGGCGGCGTCATCCCCGTCAGATACATCTGATAGATGTTGACAATCTGTTGGATGGCTTCGTCCTGGCCGACAATCATGCGGCGCAAGTTCGTTTCTAGCGCTTCCGCTTCTCTTCCCGTCCGCGAAGGATCTAAAGGAACGTTAACCCGTAACATTTTCTGGGCCCCTTTCAACTACAACTCCTGACTTTTACAGAGCAAATTGCGTGCCATACCCGCTCAAACTCGCTAATGCCTCATTTCAAAGGCCTTGATGGTCTGACCTCTACTCGGCTCACTAGCGTCCTTTCCGGCATCCTCAAAAGCATGAGTACGATCTCCCCGATATCTTCCGGTGCGATCTTCCAATCCGCTCGACCACCCGAACCGAATTTCGTATCAACACTTCCTGGCATCACGTAACTGACTCTCACATTCTCATATCGGTGGTCCAGCATCATTGCTTCACTAAAACCGTTCAGTCCAAATTTCGACGCATTGTAAGCTGCCCCACCCGCGAATGGATTCTTACCAGCCAGGCTACTTATGTTGACGATGTAGCCGCCGCCGCGTTGCTTCAACCTGGGAAGCGCTTCACGGTCAGCAGTAAAATACTCCCGACAGATTTGTCTCAATGGTTTTTTGCCAGTCGTCGACACTGAGATCAGCGGTGCTTTTGAAGACTCCGACGCCGGCGTTGTTCACCAGGACGTCTAGTCCTCCCATCTCGTGATCGATCAAAGTAAACAGATCCGCAACCTCAGTGTTTCTCCTTACATCGGCAACTTTTCCAAGCACTTTACTTTTTGACTTGTTGGTGAGCTGGCTTACTGCGTTTTTAACGGTTTCCTCGCTGCGGCCACAGATGGCCACGCTAGCTCCGGCAGCCAGTAGTGCTTCTGCCACCGATAGTCCTATGCCACGTGTACCGCCAGTGACCAGTGCATTTTTTCCTGCAAGAAATGTGTTCATTGTTCCATGCTAGAACGCGCGCTGCATCCGATTTCGGACCGCAATGTTCCGGCTTGTCGCCGCTCGTCGGCTCCTTCCGCCAGGATCAGCGTACACTGGTCCGCAGGGAGGCCGGCCCCTGAAGTTCAGATCGGGACCGCAGTGGGAAACAAATGAAGGATTTTCCAAACATGAACCGCAAGATCGCGTTCGCTCTGCTAATGACACGCCTGGCATTCGGGCAATTCCCACAGGCCGAAATTTCTAACGGACAAATTCGCGCGAAGCTCTATCTGCCAGATCCACAGGCAGGCTACTACCGCGCGACGCGCTTCGACTGGTCCGGCGTGATTTCCAGCCTGGAATGGAACGGGCACAGCTATTTTGGGCAGTGGTTTGATCGCTACGACCCGAAGCTTCACGACTCGATCACAGGACCGGTGGAGGAGTTCCTCACCAACGCCAGCGGGCTCGGGTACGACGAAGCTAAGCCGGGCGACTCTTTCGTCAAGATCGGCGTGGGTGCTCTTCGCCGGCCGGACGACACTCCGTTTCGCCAGTTTCGCACCTACGAAATTGCTGATCCGGGCAAGTGGACCGTTCACCAGTCGGGCGAGAAGATCGAGTTCACGCATGAATTGGGGGACACGGGAGGGTACGCGTATCTCTACCATAAGACCCTTCGCCTCGAAGGCAACCGGCTGATCCTCGAACATCGCTTACGAAACACGGGGCGCAAAACGATTTCGACCAGCGTCTACGAGCACAACTTTTTCATGCTCGACGGGCAAGCGTCCGGCCCGGATACGGTCTTGCGGTTCCGTTTCGATCCGCACGCCAAAGCCGATCTGCACGGTCTTGCGGAAGCGGAGGGGACGGACCTTCGTTACTTGCACGAATTGGAGCGCGGGCAAACGGTCTTCACTGAGTTAAACGGATATGGTGGGAGCGCGGCCGACAATGATATTCGCGTTGAGAACACCAAAACCGGCGCCGCGGTTCATCAGACCGGGGATCATGCCTTATCGAAGTTGGTTCTATGGTCGATTCGCACGACAGTATGCCCGGAAGCGTACATCGACCTTCAGGTGGAACCTGGGAAAGAAGTCTCTTGGCGAATTGCATACGAATTCTATACCGCACAGGCCCCCGCGAAGGTCGACGCGGCGCGGACCAATGCCGGCGATCGGACGATGTACGTCGGAACGTACACGCGCGCGGCGAGCAAAGGCATATACGCTTATCGCTTCGACAGTGCGACCGGTAAGACGACGCCGATCGGCCTGGTGGCGGAAACAGAGAATCCGTCGTTCTTAGCGATTCATCCAAACCAGCGCTTTCTGTATGCGGCCAATGAAATCTCGAAGTATGAAGGCCAGGCAGCCGGCAGCGTGAGCGCCTTCGCGATCGACCCCGCGACTCATAGATTGACGCCACTCAATCGAGTTTCTTCGCGCGGTTCGGGGCCATGTCATGTCGCTGTCGACAAGACCGGGAAATGGCTGTTCGTTGCGAATTACAACAGCGGCAGCGTGGCGGCGTTTCCGATTCACCTAGACGGATCTTTGGGTGAAGCGTCCGCATTTTTCCAGCACGCTGGATCGAGCGTAAACAAAGAACGCCAAAGCGGACCGCATGCGCACGTGGTCGCGTTGTCCCCCGACAACCGCTTCGTACTAGTGGCCGATCTAGGGCTGGATCGGGTGTTCGCCTACCGTGTCGACCCGTCTAAAGGTGGACTTGCTCCGAACGATCCTCCGTTCGTGAAGCTCGCGCCAGGCTCGGGGCCCAGGCATGTGGCGTTCCGGCCCGATGCAAAATTTGTATATTCCATAAACGAAATGCTCTCGACGGTCACGACGTTCCGCTACGACGCTTCGCGAGGCAGTCTCAAAGAATTGCAAACGCTTTCGACGCTCCCGCAAGACTGGAGCGGGAGCAGCACTACCGCCGAGATCGTGGTTCATCCTAATGCCCGGTTCCTATACGCGTCGAATCGCGGTGACGATTCGATTGCGATCTTCCGGATAGACCCGAACCGCGGCACGCTCACGTTCGTCGATCGGACGCCCACTCAAGGAAAGACCCCTCGCAACTTTGCCATCGATCCTTCGGGGACGTTTCTCCTGGCAGCGAATCAGGACTCGGGAAGCATCGTCACGTTCCGCATCGATCCCGGTACCGGGCGACTAACCTCTACGGGCGACGCGCTGGAAGTTCCGTCACCGGTTTGTATCCTCTTCGCGGGACCGCAATAAAATTGCCCGGCTTGTCCCCCGGCTTATCCCATTGATAAGGCCTCGCGTGAAATTCGACTTCGGAACAGCAGCGGCCCTTCTTTCTTGTACGCTGTTTCTTGCGCTCGGAACTCTGTTGCTGGCTGATGTCGGATTAGAGACTGATGAAGGACTCTTCTCCGCGGCGCTATACCCTCCCTTTAACAAAGACTTCACGATTAGGGTGTTTCATCATCAATTACCACTGATGGCAATGACCTACGTCGGCGCTACCAAAGCGTGGCTGTACGCGCCCATTCTCGCTCTTATTCCGCCTTCCCCTTTCTCGGTTCGATTTGTAGCGCTTCTAATCGGCGCCTGCACATTGTTGCTGGTTTACTGGTTTGTTCGCAAGATTCTCGGAAATGCGCCGGCCATAGCCGTTATTGCTTTGCTCTCCACCGATCCGATGTTTCTTCTAACGATCAAATGGGACTGGGGGCCGGTCGCGATTCAACATTTCTGTCTTGTATCGGCGTGTCTGCTGCTTACTATCTATTACGAGACCCGAGCGCTGCGGTACCTCGGATGTGGCTTTCTCCTGTTGGGCATTGGGCTATGGGATAAAGCGCTGTTCGCTTGGTCTATTGCCGGCCTCACGGTCGCGGCCGTAACTGTTTGTCATCGAGAGATGCGCGCGGTAATCAATCGCAAAGTCGTCGCGGTTGCCTTGACGGCATTCGTCGCGGGATGCTTTCCTTTATTGCTCTATAACGTCAAGCACCACTTTATTACCTTCACGAGTAACGCCGAGTGGTCCCTCGATGGCATTGCTGATAAGGCTGAGCTTGTGAAAGTGACCTTGGAAGGTAGCGCCCTGTACGGCGTTATCCCGCGGGAGCCTGGGCATGGTCCAATCCGCGAACCCGAGACAATCACTCAGCGTATGATTGTTCGGCTTGATGAGGCTGTGGGATCACCACGAAAGGGACTCCAGTGGTACGCATTCATACTGGGCGTAGCGGTCTCACCCCTATTGCTGCGCCGTCAGCGCCGCGTCATCGTGTTTGCACTGGTGTTTCTCTTGACTACGTGGTCCATGATGGCACTCACGAAGAACGCTGGAAACGGAGTCCATCACACGATTCTCCTGTGGCCGATGCCTCAAATCGTGATCGTGTCCGTCGTGGCATTGGCTACGCGGCAGCGCTATCTCATCGGTGTAGTCGCGTCGGCGGCGTTTGTGACGCTAATCGCCGTTGGGAACGTCCTCACGCTCAACACGTATTACGCTGACCTAATCAGGAATGGCGGTACAGTCGCTTGGACAGATGCATTTGATACCCTTTCTCACGATCTCTCCGCCCGGCATCCCGATGCGGTGTACGTCCTGGATTGGGGCTTTCTAGATAATTTGAGGTTCCTGCATAAAGGCAAGCTCGACTTAGAGACGTTTAGGAAGCCGGAGACAGTGGAGGAGCGGAAACATGTGGCCGCCGATTTAAGAAATCAAAACATCCTATATCTGACCCACACGGATGGGAATGTCTTTTTTGACAGTGATGTTAAGCGATTCCTGGCATTCGCCGCTCAAGAGGGCTATCGAAAAGAAGTGCTCCGGACATTCTCTGATCGGAACGGCCGTCCAATCATCGAAATGTTTGCCCTGGTGAGTCCGCCTGAGTGACGGACGAACGGGCACAGTCCGTGCTATGTTGATCGAGACGTGGTCCCCGGAGCGAAACAAAAACTGGATACGCCGCCGCCTGCGGTGGTTGCCGAGGCCCGGCCGACGCACGTCCGGCACGTAATCCTCGCGCTGACTGTAGCAGCCTACGTAATCACTTACATGGATCGCGTGGTGATCTCTACGGCCGTTCCTTCGATTCAGAAGGAGTTCGGTTTTTCTATCGTCACCATGGGCTGGATTCTTGGGTCATTTCAGTGGGCCTATGCTCTGTTTCAAATACCCGGAGGTTGGTTTGGGGATCGGGTCGGCCCACGCCGCGCCCTGACTCTGATCGTGATGTGGTGGTCGCTATTCACGAGCGCTACTACCCTGGCCTGGAACGCAATCTCCATGGCAGCGGTGCGCTTTCTCTTTGGAATGGGTGAGGCGGGTGCATTCCCGATCGCCACGCGGTCGCTGTCTCGATGGATGCTGCCGTCCGAGCGCGGTTTTTCGCAGGGCATTACACACGCTGGTTCACGGCTGGGAGCTGCCCTCACGCCGGCGCTGGTCGCGTTCATCATAGCCGGATATGGATGGCGTGCTCCATTTGTCTGTTTCGGCATGCTCGGACTGTTGTGGGGGAGTGTCTGGTTCTGGTATTACCGCGACAGCCCGGCAGAACACAATCGCGTGAACGCCGCCGAACGCGAACTCATTCAATCGGGTCTCGGGAGCGCAGCGAATGTTCGCCGAGCGGTCCCGTGGAGGCAAATCCTCTCTAGTCCGCAAATGTGGATGATTTGTGCAATGTATTTTTGCTATGCCTACAACGTCGGCGTCTACCTGACTTGGTTTCCCAAGTACCTCAGCGACCACCACGGCTTCAGCCTTCAGAAAATGGGACTTTATGCTAGTCTGCCCCTTCTCGCTGGGACGGTGGGCGATCTTTGTGGGGGTTGGGTTTCCGATATTTTGGCCAAACGCATTTTTGACATCAGGATGGCGCGGCGCGTGGTTGCCGTCACGGGTTTTCTTTTGGCGGCGGTGAGTATCCTGCTGGCATCCCTGACGGCCGATCCGCTCAGGAGCGTGTTTTATTCCTGCGTGGCGATGTTGGGATTGGAGTTGACCGTCGGAGTATCGTGGGCGGTTACGATTGATATTGGCGGAGAGTCCGCGGGGTCGGTATCAGCGTTGATGAATACATTTGGTAACACCGGTGGCGCGACGGCCTCGGTTCTCACTGGGTATCTCGTAAAGTACTCCGGGTGGAACTTACCTTTCCTGATTGTCTCCGGGCTTTCCTTGGTGGCCGCGCTGCTGTTCACGCGAATCGATGCGGGTAAGCCTTTGATTCGTCCAACCTAGAACGCAATGACGCTTTTCGCAAACTATATCAACGGCCAGTGGGTTTCGGGCGGGGAGACTTTTGACAACCGGAATCCCGCGAATACTGACGAAGTTGTCGGACAATTTGCAAAGGGCCGACCTTCGGACGTGGCTGCCGCCGCTGAAGCGGCCGACGGGGCGTTGCGGGAGTGGTCGAACCTGCCGGCGCCGGCGCGGGGCGCCTATCTGTTTCGTGTCGCAGCGATTCTGGAGAGCCGCTTCGACGAAATCTCAGCGGACATGACGCGCGAGGAAGGCAAGACGCTTCCCGAATCGAAGGGTGAAGTCCGCCGGTCGATCAATATCTTTAGGTACTTCGCGGGCGAAGGCTCGCGCCTTTTCGGTATTCTCGCGCCTTCTGAGCGGGCGCGAGTGCAGATGTTCGCGCTCCGCAAACCGATCGGCGTGGTCGGTCTCGTGACTCCCTGGAATTTTCCTAGCGCGATTCCAGCCTGGAAGCTGGCGCCTGCGCTCATCTGCGGGAACACCATAGTCATGAAGCCCGCTTCGGCCGCACCCTTGAGCGCCTGGCGATTGATCGAAGCCTGTCACCAGGCCGGAGTTCCAAAGGGCGTAGTGAATTTCATCGCTGGCTCCGGCGGTGAACTGGGAGCTGCCCTCGTAGAGGCTGGGCCGCTCAAAGCTGTCTCGTTCACCGGATCCTGCGAGATCGGGCACTGGCTCCATCAGCGCGCCTCGGCGCGGCGTCTTCGCATCCAGCTCGAAATGGGTGGCAAGAATCCGACCATTGTGCTTAGCGATTGCGATTTCAGTGCGGCCGTTGAGAATACCGTAAATGCCGCGTTCTTTTCGACGGGACAAAAATGCACCGCAACCAGCCGGGCGATTGTCGAGGATTCGATCTACGATAAATTTGTCGGCGCGCTGGTAGAGCGGACTCGAAAGCTGAAGGTCGGCAACGGAATGGAAGCCGGCATCGACATCGGTCCGGCGGTGGATCAGGCGCAGCTCGAGACCGACTTGAAGTATATCGAGATCGGCCGGAAGGAGTGCGGCGAGCCTCGCATTGGCGGCCACCGCCTGACTAGCGGCGCATTCGACAAGGGGTATTTCATCGAGCCCACCATTTTCGCCGATGTGACCGCGGGGATGACGATTGCGCGCGAAGAGATTTTCGGCCCGGTGCTAGCGGTAATGCGAGCGCGCGATTTTGAGGATGCCATGCAGATTGCCAACAACATTCCGTTCGGGCTGTCGGCGTCCATTCAAACCACGAATCTCTCGCGCGTGTTCGAGTTCATCCATCGCTCCGAAGCGGGTCTGCTAACCATCAATCTTCCGAGCGCGGGAGTCGAGTATCAACTCCCGTTCGGCGGAACAAAAGATTCCAGCTTCGGCCCGAAAGAGCAGGGACCGGCGGCCATGGAATTCTACAGCGACTACAAGACCGTTTATCTCAAATATTAGAATGCGTTTCGGCCAAATCAAATGGAACAGCGCCGTGACTGCGGCGATTTTCGACGGGGCCCAGGCACGCCCAGTTCAGGGCTATTCGCTTTATGACTTGCTAGGCCGTGCGGAACGGGAAGGCAAGCCTCTGGACGCGCTAGCGAACGATCTGGCATCGAAGACTTCTCTGGCAGCGCCGCCGCTGATGCCAATCCATCCGCCGGAGGTGTGGGGCTGCGGTTGTACTTATGAATCCAGCGCGTCCTTTCGCGACGCCGAGCACGGTACTCGCGAAGGATTTTACGCACATGTATACCGTGATGCGCGTCCGGAAGTTTTCTTTAAGGGCACTGCACGTGTGTGCGTCGGACCGGGCGAGGCGATCGGCATCCGGTCGGATTCGCAATTCACGGCTCCAGAACCGGAACTTGCCGTATTGCTGGGGAGCCAAGGCCGGGTGATCGGATACACGCTGGCCAACGATGTTTCGGCCTGGGATATCGAACGGCAAAATCCCCTGTACCTCACCCAATCGAAAATCTACCGTGCCGCTTGCGCGTTCGGCCCGGTGTTCGTTACGCCCGATGAGCTGGGCGATATACGGGCGTTGCGGATGACCTGCAAGATCGAGCGGGCCGGCAGGACGCTGTTTTCCGAGGCGGTCGGCATAAACAAACTGAACCGCACCATCGAGACCCTGATCGAGTATCTGTTGCGATGTAATCCGGCGCCGGCTGGTACGCTATTGCTAACGGGTACCGGCATCATCGCTACTCAGGAAGCGGCTCTTGCGCCCGGCGATATCGTAACTATTGCGATTCCCGAGATTGGTGAACTCCGCAATCCGGCGGCCGTCTGTCTATGAACGAAAGTCGCAGGGCATTTCTGTCGGGTATGACCGCATTAGCGGTGCAGAACCTCATCGCCCAGCCGGCGCCGATCCCGATCATCGACACCCACATTCATCTGTTCGACACCACCCGTCCGCAAGGCGTGCCTTATCCGGACAAGAATAACGCGACGCTCTACAAGCCGGCACTTCCGGAGCGATATCGAAAGATCGCGCAACCGCTCGGGATCGTCGGCGCGATCGAGGTCGAGGCGAGCCCATGGATTGAGGACAACCTCTGGGTCCTCGATGTCGCCGCCAAGGACACCATTATCGTGGGGACGGTTGGGGATCTGGAACCGGGCAAGCCAGAATTCCCCGAGTATTTGGAGCGCTATCACCGGAACCCGCTGTTTCGCGGCATCCGCTATGGAAATTTGTGGGGCCGCAACATCAGCGCGGAACTCAGCAAGCCAGAATTCATCGCGGGTTTGAAGCTGTTGGCGGACGCGGGCCTGGTGCTCGACACTGCCAATCCGCGGCCGGAGCTGATTGAGGCAATGGTTCGCGTGTCGGACAAGGTTCCGAACTTGCGCATAGTGATCGATCATCTGCCTCAGCTCGATCCGCCATCCGAACCAGCGGCACTGAAGCAATACGAAGCGAACCTGCGCGAGCTGGCCAAGCGGCCGCAAGTTTATGTGAAGATTTCCGAAGTTTTGCGCCGTGTCAACGGCCGGGTGCCGTCCGACTTGAACTTTTATCGTCCGCGGCTGGATCAGCTCTACGGTATTTTCGGAGAAGATCACGTGGTCTTCGGAAGCGATTGGCCGAATGCCGATAACTGGGCACCGTATGAAACCGGCCTCAGCGTGGTGCGAGAATACTTCACCGGCAAGGGACGCGCCGCCGCGGAAAAATACTTCTGGAAGAATTCCGTCGCCGCCTATCGATGGATTCGCCGCGACCCCAGCCAGCCGCAAGCTTGATCGTTTACGTCACCTCGATATCCCAACCTAAGCCAGGACGATCGGACGGACGCGCATAAATACCTTCGGGCCCACGCGTGATGTGATTGTCTTCTTCGAACCTCTTGTATATTACGTCAGGTCCTCCGGGAGCCGGCATGAACATCTCCGCCCAGGGGCTATTCGGCGTCGCGAGTATGAAATGAATGGAATCGAACGCGCCACCTCCGTGTGGAATCACCGGAATATCGTATGCAGCGGCCAGCGCGGCGATCCTGCGCAGCTCGGTTAATCCGCCGCACCAGTGAACATCGGGCTGCCAGATGGCCGCGCCGCGATGGTCCAACAATTGGCGAAAGGCGTAGCGCGTATACTCGTGCTCACCGGTGGCGATGCGCGTCGATTTGATGGCTGCACGAAGGCGGCCGAAGCCTTCGTAATCGCGAGGTTGCAAACACTCCTCCATCCAGTAAACGCGATAGGGCTCGACCATACCGGCCATCTCGATGGTGTATTGCTCGTTCCAGGCCATATAGCAATCGAGCATGATGTCGCCATCCGGCCCGACCAATTCGCGCGTCTGTCTCACTAGATCGACATTCTTCTTCTGACCTTCCCGCCCGTCCGCAGGACCATATGCCATGGCGAGCTTCACTCTCTTGTAACCAAATTTCAAGTGCTGCTCGATGTCATTGCCGGTGCAATACGCGGGAATGCGACCCTTGGTGTCGCCGCCGAGCAATTGGTAGACCGGAACAGAGAGCGCTTTGCCAACCAGATCCCACAGAGCGAGGTCGATACCGCTGATCGCATTAATCGCAATGCCGGCCTGTCCGTACGGCATCGTGGACCGGTACAGGATATCCCAGATGCGTTCGATGTTGAACGGATTCTGGCCGACGAGCAGCTTCACCAAGTGCTGTTCAATGACAGCGCCGCCGCCTGCGCCACCGGTGCCGTATCCTTTCAATCCCTTGTCAGTCGAGATTTCGACTGTAAATCCGTCGAACTTGCCGGGGTCGGGGTTCCACAACGAGCGCGTGGCTTTGTACTCGGAGTAGATCGACATCGGATTCGCGACCTCTACGCCACCGGTTGACCATGACCCTGGCGCGGGAGTGTAGCTGGGAAGAGGACGTTTGGGTCGCGTTTGAACGATGCGGACGCCGGCTATTTTCAGGTTGCTCTTCTCGTCCTGAAAAGCGAGCGCCGGAAGAGGGAGCGCGGAGACTCCACTAAGCGTAAGACCAAGTTTATTAAATGATCGGCGATTCATTGACGCTCCGTCGCTGATCAGCGCGTCGTCACTTGGATGCAGCCGAGGCGGACTCGGCGGGCGAAATATTGATGGTCTCGGTCCAGGTGACCATCATTTCGTCCTCGCTGCGGTCTCCCCAGCGAATCGCTTTCGACGGCTCCGGATTTGCCGGATTGTTCGGACTGTTATCGTAATGGAACGTAACTTCCATCCGGCTGCCCTTTTCCATCAAGATCGCCTTCTCGAAGCGATATTGTAACTGCCAGTTGAAGTCGTAATGCGGGACCACCAGGAGAATTTCACGTCTGCCGTTGGCGTGAACCAACTCATAAGTCGCGTCCTTGCCCCGGTAGTGCATGTGCGGCGTGATCGCGACCAGCAACTTGTCCTGCTCCACGTCATAACACCGCTTCACTTCGTGATTTCGAGCGCCCGCGGGAATGAGGAAGAATCGATTCCGCAGGTCCACGCGTCTCAACGGCTTCTCCGGCGGCTTCGCTACCAGGTAGAGTCCAACGCTGGTTCGATCGGTATCGGACTGATCGACTTTGGCGTAGTGAATCTGAAACCGCAGCTTGGCCCCCGCCGGTATATACTTCGCGGTGCTTCCGTCACCAAATACGTCGTAATTGTCCGGTGGCTTGCCGGGCAGCATAGTGGCCAACGACCCTTCCTCAAAACCGCTCAGATTCGGAAGATTGGCGTCGGCGGCGCAGGCGTCGTCGATCACTGGCGCATCATCGCGAACCCGTGTTAAACCGTCTTCAATGTCGGCAAACCCACCGAGCGCGGGCGCCCTCTCGGCAGCGGGCGGTTTGGTGTTCTGCTTCGCGTCGTCCGCGCCTTGCGAAACTACGTAGACGTGCACATGATGGACCAGCCTGCGGTTACCCGGCAGCACCTGAGCCGCGCGAATCCACTTGCCTTCCGTAAAATTCGTGGGAACGACGAAATCCTTGTACAGGTCTTTACCCGCCGGCACCCGGAAGTCCTGTCCGATATCAACCACTAGATCCGGCTTGCCAAACCGCCATCCCTCAACGAACTTAGGCGGCGCTGGCTGATCCTTTGGGTCGCCTTGGGCAGCACCTCCATCGATCCACGCTTCGACGGTCTCAATCTCCTGCTCTTTCAAACGCGCGTCATTGGAAAAATGACCATACTTGGGATCGGCAAACCAGGGCGGCATCTTGCGAGTAGCGACTGCTTCACGGATGGCCTTGGCCCACGGGCGTGCCGACTGGTAATCGATCAAAGACATCGGCGCGATCTCTCCCGGACGATGGCAACTCACACAATTCTTGTAAAAGATGGGTGCGACATCTTTCGTAAATGTCGGCGCTGCGGCGGCAGATACAGCGCAGAGGAGCGTCAGGCCAATCGAGGGCGCGCGCATTCGTTTAAACCTCCTCAGCACGGTTAAAGTATACACCCGCCGTCATCGGGGACAGGCCTGTGGGTAGTGGTACAGTTTGAACCTACGCGGCAGGATAGTGGTGCCGGCTGCCGTGATCTCAGGAGGCAAGAATGAAAGCATCTATGGTTTTATCGAATCGGCTTTATCGAATCGCTGCTGTTCTTCTGCTGCTTTTCGCGGCAGGACATACGCTCGGCTTTCGCCAGTCTGATCCCAAATGGGGAGTTGATGCCCTTCTTGGCTCAATGCGGTCAATTCACTTTGACGTGCAGGGGTTCAACCGCACGTATTGGGACCTCTTTGTGGCGGCCGGATTCTCTGTCGGCGTGTTTTATCTATTCGCGGCGATATTGGCATGGCAGCTAGGTGGCCTTCCGGCAGCGACTTTGGCGCTCATGCGCGGCACTGCGTGGGCGTTCGCCCTTTGCTTTGCCGCCATCACCATTGTGAGCTGGAGATACCTCTTTATCATACCCATCGCTTTCTCAATCGTGATTACATTATGTTTGACTGTGGCGGCTTGGCTTTCAGCGAGGCAGGTTTCCATGCCTCCATTGCCATAGTCAAGTGAACGGTTTCAAATGCAGCGTTCCTTTAATCGGCTCGCATACGATCCCGAAGGGCTTCCAGGAACCATTTAAACCGGCGGATCTTCCTACAGCTGTCGATGCGCGGCAATGGTCATGCAATACGATTCTATGAACCCCCACAATCAAACGCCAGCGACCATCGCCTCCGCAGCGTCGGTAGACTGACACATCACCCAGCGCGTACAACTCAAGCGGACTGAGGCAACCTACACTAGAAGCTTATGCCCAAAGTCCTGGTCACAGGCGGCGCCGGCTACATCGGATCGATTACCGCTCATGTCCTCGCCCGGCGCGGGTACAGCGTCGTCGTGGTGGATGACCTTTCGCGCGGGCATGAGCACAACGTCGCCGATCTTCCGTTCCACAAGCTCACACTAGCCGACACCCCGGCTCTGACCGATCTGCTCGCCAGCGAAGCTTTTGATGCGGTCGTTCATTTTGCCGCCTACATTTCAGTCGGGGAATCCACCCAGAAACCGGAACTGTACTTTTCCAACAACGTCGGCGGGACTGTGTCGTTGCTGACAGCCATGGCACAGACCAGCGTCAAGCGCCTGGTCTTTTCTTCGACTGCTGCAGTCTACGGAACGCCGCAGGTAGTGCCGATTCCGGAAGATTCGCCCTTCGCTCCCGTCAGTCCCTACGGCGAATCAAAAGTGATGGTCGAAAAGATTCTGGGCTGGCTGGATCAATGCCGCGAGCTGCGAAGTATCAAGCTGCGATATTTCAATGCCTGTGGCTCTGACGCCGAATCCGGCTTAGGCGAAGAACACGATCCCGAAACGCATCTGATTCCGCTGCTGTTCCGCGCGGTCGTGACCGGCCAGCCGATTAACATCTATGGTGATGATTACGAAACGCCCGATGGCACCTGCATCCGGGACTACATCCACGTAACGGACTTGGCGGAAGCGCATGTCTTAGCCCTCGAAAAACTGTTGGCCGGCGGCGCCTCCGATGCCTTCAACGTCGGGACCGGCGCCGGGCACTCGGTGATGGACGTGTTGCACGCGGTCGAAGTGGTAACTGGTCGCACCGTGCCGTACCAAATCGCCCCGCGCCGCGCCGGCGACCCTCCCGTGCTGGTGGCAAATTCCGATAGCCTCAAACGCGCCCTCGGATGGAAGCCGCGGTTTCCCGAGTTGACCGATATCGTCACCACAGCCTGGCAGTTCGAGAAGAATCGCCAGCGCGGAAATTAGTCAGCGGCCGGGTTCGCGCCGAAAAAATCAATCCACAAGATTATTGCGCAGGGCGTAATGCATCACTTCAGCGTTGGTTGTCAGTTCCATCTTTTCAAGGATTCGGGCGCGATACGTACTCACCGTCGACGCGCTCAAGTGCAGTTCCTCGGCAATCTGGCCGATTGTTTTCCCCAGGGCAATCATTCGCAGGACCTCAAATTCCCGGTCGGACAGGGTTTCCTGGACGTCGCGCTGTACTTCGTCGTTCAAGTGCAAGGCCAGCCTTTCCGCCAGCATCGGGCTCACATATCGCCCCCCGGCAAGAACTCTCTGGACGGCCTTGATCAATTCTTCGGGTGCACTTGCCTTATTCATGAAGCCGGCCGCGCCAGCTCTTAGGATCCGCTTTCCGTACTGGGCTTCAGAGTGCATGCTTAATACCAATACAGGAAGTTTAGGCCGTAGCGTCCTTAAGTCCCTGAGAACGTCCAGGCCGCTTCGCCCTGGCATCGAGATGTCCAAGATCAACAAATCCCATTCGAGGCTTTGCGTCCGGGCTAGTACCTCTTGCGCATCCTCTGCTTCGCCAAAGACGCTGTCGTTGAGCTCACGCGCCAGGATCTCCTTCAGTCCCCGGCGCAGAATGGCGTGATCATCGGCAATGAGTACCTTAATCATTTTTCGTTGTCCGGCCGCTTCTGAGTTCCCATCGGAATCCGGACCGTGACTGTCGTGCCGGATGCCGGAACGCCGCTGACCACCAGATCCCCTCCGAGCAGCAGAGATCGCTCCCGCATCCCCAGGATACCGAGCGAGTCGCTCGCCGAAAGCTGCTCCACAGTGATCCCGCGTCCGTTGTCCTGAATCGCCAAAGTCAGAAAGCCCGACTCTTCAGCCAACCGTACGCTCACCTGAGTCGCGTTGGCGTGTTGTGCGACATTGGTTAATGCTTCCTGGAGGATACGAAAAATTGCCGTCGAGCGTTCCCGGTCGATAGCCAGATCGACCTCCGGCAAGGCCAGCTGCACCTTCGTTGCCGTGCGGCTCTGAAAATCCTCCGCAACCCATTCCACGGCATCCACGAGACCCAAATCGTCCAGAATTCCGGGTCGAAGGTCCGTTGCGATTCTCTGGATAGATTCGATTGCGCCATCCACGAGTCTTAAGATAGATTGACTTCGCTGACCAACTGGCCCTTCGTCCACGGGTAGATCTCGAAGCAGAGCCGTAAACTCAAGCTTGATGGCAGCTAACGCATATCCCAACTCGTCGTGAATCTCACGCGCCACACGCGTTCTTTCCTCTTCGCGAACACTCTGCAGGCGGGCAGCCAGCGCGCGCAATTCTTCTAATGAACGCTGCAGAGCATGTTCGGCGGTCTTACGGTCCTCGATTTCAGTACTCGTTCCAAACCACTTAACGATGGTTCTTGACTCGTCGCGCAGTGGCACGGTGCGAACCAGGAACCAGCGATATTCCCCATCGGCGCGCCGCAAGCGCATTTCATCCTCGGATGGCTCCCCAGCAGCCATGTCCGCGAGCCACTTTTCCATGACTCTGGGAAGGTCTTCGGGGTGAACTACTCCGGTCGGCTTTTCAATTTCCTGTTCCAAAGAGAGGCCTGTATAGTCCAGCCAACGCTGATTGACGAAATCAACTGCGCCGTCGGGGCGAATGGTCCAGGCCATCGTTGGAATAGTGTCGATGATAAGCCGAAGGCTATCTTGACTCTGTCGTAGAACGTCCTTGGCCAGTTTAGGCTGGGCGATATGGGCCATCTGCTTATCTATAGACACTCCAGGCGCCTTTCTAAACTATCAGGCCCATGCAACTCTCTCAAGTCGATATTCGCGCGACAGACTTCCCAACATCACACTTGAGGCGCCCCGCCTCAGGCGCCCGCGAGGGCCCTAATGTGTAGCGGCAAACTTTGAGCCTTCTATCTCGATTATTCCGAGCACGGCTAGTATTCGTTCGGGGGGAATCGGTTTTGCGTAGTTCTACCTAGTAGCTTCAGGGCGCATGGAAGTTTACAAGAGCGAGACCCGAGAGATATTAAACCGCTCCCTCGCTCGCAGGCTCAGGTTCCCGCAGCGCTGCCGACCTGATGTCGTCTCTGACAGCCTCTCTCTCGCGCAATCGGCCGCGTTGTAAGGTCAAGCTCCATCTGACAAATCGTGAAAGAAGCCAACTTACTCAATGCCTTACAGCAAGATCTGCCCACTCAACGGCTTTGACGTAGGCCGATGAGACATCGCCGGCCCTAACGTTGAGTCCCTGCCCTATTGCGGCTGTCCTGATCCAGTCCACGCGTTCGTAAGCTTGGATCAATTCATATAACATTCCCAACTTATTCTCCTCGGTCGCGCGCCCCAGCAGCGCGCTTGCAAGGTCTTTCTCCAAATCCAGCTCGGTGATGATTTCCTCCATTGGTCGATGCAAAATTACATCGAGATGTGAGAGTAGCCCCAGCAGGAACGCAGACGACTTCTTCCGATTCAATCGGGTCTTTTCGGAAACCAGCTCAGCGAAACGGGCTCGAACCAGCGAGTCGACCAACAGTTGAGGGACCGTACCGGTGCCAAGTCCAGCGACCACCAAAAGGCACAGCCATTTACGGAGTTCTTCTTCTCCGATCAAAGCCATCGCGTGGCGTACCGATTTAATTTGTGATCGCCATGCGAACAATGGAGAGTTTACAAACCGAAGCAACTTATAAACCAACGACACATTCCGTTGCATAAGGGGCTCGACCCGATCAAAGTTGACTTCGTCGGCGCTCAATTCACGGAGCAATTGAACCAGCACCAATTTAGTCTCCGACATTGTTCGCCCTTGAACCAGCGTCGGACGCCCAAAGAAAAACCCTTGAAAGTAGTCGTAGCCCAGTGACATGGCGCTTTCATGGTCTGTTCTGGTCTCGACTTTCTCTGCCAGCGCCTGAATCTTCCGCTCCTTGCATCTTGCTGCGAGCGCCTTCAGCGCCTGCGGATCGGCGCTCATAAAGTCGACCTTAACAATATCGATTACATCGAGCCAGGGCTCGATACGTGCCTCCGTCACAACATCATCTAGTGCCAGCTTATAGCCCTTCTTCTTGAGTTCACGGCAGGCTGCAAGCACGTCGTCAGTAGGTTTGACATTCTCAAGGATTTCGAAAACCGCATACGGAAACGGAAGAACGGAAGCGTGCTCCAGAAGCAGGCTCGAATCAAAGTTGATAAAAGGAATTTTCCCGTTCAATAGTTTCTCTGCGCCGATCGTCAGGAATGTATGGGCTATCACCCGCGCGGTAGCCAGATCAGATGCCGTGCCGTCAAACGAATCGCTGGGACCGCCGCGATAAAGCAATTCGTAGCCATACACCTCGAGATTTCGGGAAAAGATCGGCTGCCGGGCTACAAAGACATCCAGCCCCGTGTCCGACTGACCCTCAGTGCTTCCCTCTGGATTAATCACGCGCTCTGGCATATATAGTCCATCGTCGCCATACTCAATCAGGATTAGGGATTAACACTAGTACAATCACTAAATAGGCGGGAAACAACAGTCTGAAATAGGTCTATATGAGGGCGTCATGGTTTGTACTACAGGCGATTGCAGTGTAGGCCAAACTCGACTCACCGTCAATTACAGCTGAATAACTGACTTATATTTTTCGTGATCATTTTTCGTCGTCCGGCCGCTTCTGAGTTCCCACCGGAATCCGGACCGTGACTGTCGTGCCGGATGTAGGAACGCCGCTGACCACCAGATCCCCTCCGAGCAGCAGAGATCGCTCCCGCATCCCCAGGATGCCGAGCGAGTCGCTAGCCGAAAGCTGCTCCTCAGTGATCCCGCCTCCGTTGTCCTGAATCTCCAAAGTCAGAAAGCCCCCCTCTTCAGCCAGCCGTACGCTCACCTGAGTCGCGTTGGCGTGCTGTGCGACATTGGTTAAGGCTTCCTGCAGGATACGAAAAATTGCCGTCGAGCGTTCCCGGTCGATGGCCAGATCGACCTCCGGCAGGGCCAGTTGCACCTTCGTTCCCGTGCGGGCCTGAAAATCCTCCGCAACCCATTCCACTGCATCCACCAGACCCAAATCGTCCAGAATTCCGGGACGAAGTTCCGTTGCGATCCTTTGGATAGATTCGATTGCGCCATCCACGAGTCTAAAGATAGATTGACTGCGCTGATCCACTGGCCCTTCATGCGCCGGGAGATCTCGAAGTAGAGCCGCGAGCTCAAGCTTGATAGCAGCTAAAGCGGATCCCAATTCATCGTGGATGTCCCGGGCGGCTCTGGCTCTTTCATCTTCTCGCACCGTCTGCAACCGTGCTGCCAGAGCGTGCAAGTGAGCAAGTGATTGCTCCCATCTCAGAATATTGCTTAAGAGGCGCTCGACCTCCCGAGCGGCTTGATTGGGCTTCAGAAATTCGTCGGGAGGGACATAGTAGGGGTTTTTACAAATAATTCCGCCATAAACTACAACAGGGTGAGTATGAATGACACTCAGTATGAGCTCCGGCGAAAAGCGATTACGGTTGTACTGGCAAATGACTCGAGCAGCATGCTCGCGGACAAAGCGGTTCAGCTTGCTCTCGTACTCGATAAGCTTATCAGTGCTGCTGTTCGTTCCCAGCACCCAGGTCATTTCGCCCAGCACTCTCAGTCCCGAAAAACCCGCAGCCGTTGCCTCCGCACTCGTTTGGGTTAGGAAGCCAACCATCCAATCCGGGTCGAAGCGTCGCTGCTTAAGGTAGGTCTCCTGCATGCCGGTGATGATCAGGGCGCCGTTCCGAAGGCAGCGATCGACGTCGGCCCCATCTTTACGCAGAGCCTCCACGATAGTGGCAGCAGTGTTCTCCTCCGTGATGTAGAGACATCTTTCGCGTCGCTCCAGGCCGGCTTTCAGATAAGGCAAAGCCGCCGCTAGCTGTTGCTCTTGGGTGTCGTAGATAAGGCAACGATGTTCGTGGAGGCTCAGCCCGCCCGCCAGTTCCGCGAGACGCAAAAGGTCGGGTTTGGCTTCGCCCATTCGCCCTCTCTTCGGTGCCTTCGATAACATCTCCAGCTTAGCCGAACGCAAGCCATCTATAAGATCTCTCACTCACTCGTACAAATCACTACAGCAACAGAGCAAGTAGTTCTACACGAACTTCAAGCTCCTCTCTATAGCGCCGTTCGTTGACGCCGCCCATACTGGACATTTGCTCACTGCAGCCAGAACCCACTTTTCCAGAGAGAGTCGCGATGATTGACGGCAGGAGGGCCAAAGGCCGATCGGCCGCCTCCAAGAAGGGCAGAACGGCGAAGCGGCGTCGGCTGTCGTCCACCAGCAAGATGATCGGTGAACTGCGCGAGGAATTGGGTCTGATCGACACCACCATCGCGGCACTCCTGCGACTCTCCAAGCTCCGTCAATGAAGCCGAAGCGCGAAGAGGTCCAAGGTAGTGAATCCTGAAGTTCCCGCGGGTCACACTGAACCCGCGGATCACACTGATGATGATGACTTACAACGTTATGTCCTTGGCCGTTTGAGCGCGGCGAAGGCCCATGTTTTAGAGCGGCACGTGTTTGATTGCACGCAGTGCAAGGACCGGCTCGCCATAACTGCTCAAATTGCGGCTAAGATTCTTAATTTACAGCGTGACCAGGAGGGGGCCAATAAGCGAACCGAGCCGCGCTTTCGCATTTCTGACGCCGTGTTCTTGCGTTCCTTCGCGCCTGCGCTGCCTGACCGTTGGCGGGTCCAAATTGCTGATGTTTCGAAGAATGGGCTTGGCCTGCTCGTCCCCAGACGGCTGTCGCCGGGCACTGTCGTCCAAGTCCAGAGCGGCCCAACCTTCGCCCTTGGCGAAGTAAAGCATTCCAGGCAGGTCGGCGAACACCAGTTTCATACCGGGATCAGGCTGCAGGATGTTGTGGCGCGTCCGTCGCCCGATCCTTCTTCAATAACGTCGTAACGCAATATAAACCGCCGCCGCGGCGAGCGCCGTCAAAGCCAGCCCGCCGGCGATCCAAACCCACCGGCGGCGCGGCCGGCGCTCGGGCATCCGCCTCAGAATCTCATCGATCTTGCCGGTGACGGTCGCAAAATCCTGCGTCCGCGAGATCCACTCCTTGGCCGTACAGCCATGAATCAGATCGCTGACCGCATCCGGGATCTTGGCTTTTTTCAGCGGCTCCAGATCCAGTGCCTGATGCAGCACCTGGTCGAAAATTTCGTTCACTGTCTGGCCTTCAAACGGCCGGATCCCCGTGACCAATTCGAACAGCAGCACGCCAAATGAGTAAATGTCCACCAGTACAGTCGGCTTGTCACCCCGCACCTGCTCGGGAGCCATGTAATACGGCGTGCCCAGCGTGAAGCCCGCTCCGGTGATGGAAAATTCGTCGGTTTTCGCGACCCCGAAGTCGATGATCTTCACCTTGCCGCCGGAGTCGATCCAGACGTTGTCCGGTTTTACATCTCGATGAATGATGCCCTTGGAATGGACATAAGCCAGCCCGTTGGCGATCTGGCGCGCGATGAGCAGTTGATTGCGGAGATCGCCAGTGCGCCATCCGCGGATAGCGGCCCCCAGGCTCTCGCCATCGAAATACTCCATGACCAGGAACGACCGTCCATCCTGCTCGCCATAATCATAAAACCCGATGATGTTTTCATGCACCAGGCTGCCAGTGAGGCGTGCCTCGGCCAGAAAACGGGCGTGGACCTCTTGATCGGCCATTCCCGCCTCCGTCAGAATTTTGATCGCTACTAGGCGCCCCAAACTGGCGTCACGGGCGCGGTACACCTCCGCCATACCGCCACCCAGCGGCGCGATCAGCTCGTACTTTCCGATGTTCGCCGGAAGTTGCACGTTTTCAAGCAGTATAGCCCCGAAAATCACCAGAACTAATGTGCTAGCCGCCGCCGGCCGATAAGTACGTGTAGGGTCTATGACTTCGAAGGGCACGCGGCGGCACGATCGAACCGAGCATTCCGAGGTCATTCAAGTGATGTGGAAAGATCGCGACGGCGGTGACAAGTTCACCAACGCCCGGACACTCAATATTTCGGAGGTCGGCATGCGTATCGAAGTTCCCGAGCCGCTACAAGAACGCTCCTACGTGACGCTCCGCTGCGACAAGCTGAAACTGAACGGCCGCGCTTCGGTTCGGACTTGTCAACGCAAGGGCACCCGGTATTTGGTTGGCCTCGAATTCGCCGTCGGAATGAAGTGGAAGCCACCGCAGCCAGCCTCCCAGTCCGGTTCGTTATAGAAACCTGCTATCCCCTCGATAGAACTTTCCTATCTGCCCCGCCACTCCGCAGGTAGATAATCAAGAGATCTATGCCCTACCGTTTTTGGGTCGCGCTGTTGACGCCTGTCCTCGCGATGGCCCAAGCCGCGGGTCCGTCGCCAGAGGCTCGCCTCGCCAATCTCGAGGCCGCCGTAAAGTCGGCCCAGAGCGCCGGCGACAACGCCTGGATGTTGGTGAGCGCCGCGCTGGTGCTTATGATGACGGGACCCGGCCTCGCGCTGTTCTACGGTGGATTGGTGCGGCGCAAGAACGTTCTTGGCACCATGATGCACAGCTTTATCCTGATGGCGGTCATTACGGTTCTATGGGCCATCGTTGGTTATAGCTTGGCTTTCGGCGAAGGCTCGCCCGTGCTGGGCGATCTGCGATATGTTTTCTTGAACAATGTCGGCGCCGCGCCTAATGCCGACTATGCCGCCACAATCCCGCAACAGACCTACATGATCTATCAGCTCATGTTCGCCATCATCACGCCCGCTCTCATCTCCGGCGCCTTCGCCGAACGAATGAAATTCAGCGCGATGCTGCTGTTCACAGTGCTGTGGGCGCTGATCGTCTATTTTCCTCTGGCCCACATGGTGTGGGGCAAAGGCGGGTTGTTGAACGCTTTTTCGGGTGGAAAGATTCCTTGCTTCGATTTCGCCGGAGGAACCGTGGTGCACATCAGTTCCGGTGTTTCGGCTTTGGTGTGCGCTCTTTACCTCGGAAAACGGAAAGGCTACGGGTCCGAGCCGATGAAACCGCACAGCATCGTGCTTAGCGTGATCGGGGCCTGCCTGCTGTGGGTCGGCTGGTTTGGATTCAATGCCGGCAGCGCGCTGGCTGCATCGGCCCTGGCCACCAGCGCGTTCGTCGCCACCCATTTCGCCACGGCCGCGGCGGTGCTCGGCTGGCTGCTGGTCGAATGGATCCGCAATGGAAAGCCCAGTGTCCTGGGCGGAATTTCGGGCGCAGTCGCTGGATTGGTCGCCATCACGCCCGCTTCAGGATTCGTCCAGCCCTTTCCCGCGCTTCTGATCGGCTTCGTGGCCGGGATCGTTTGCTTCTTCATGGTCACGGCGGTAAAAAGTAAATTCGGTTATGACGACACGCTCGACGCGTTCGGAGTCCACGGCGCCGGAGGAACCATAGGAGCCATTCTCACCGGCGTCTTTGCCACCAGCGCGGTCAACGATGGGCTCAAAGATTCCGCCGGCAAGGTGCTGCCTCTCGGTATGGTAGACGGCGTTCCCGGCCAAGTCTTCAACCAGGCTATCGGAATAGCGATCTCGTGGATCTTAGCCATCGTCGGGACCTTGATCGTCCTTAAGATCTGCGACGTGATTCTGGGCGTGCGAGTCACGCCCGACCAGGAACTCGAAGGGCTGGATGTCAGCATGCACGGCGAAGAGGGTTATAATCTCGAATCGTAGCCTCGGAGCACACACGCGAAATGAAAAAGATAGAAGCTATTATCCAGCCGCACAAACTGGAGGATGTCAAGGAAGCTCTGAAGGCCATCGGCATCGACGGCATGACCATCTCGGAAGTGCGAGGCCATGGCCGCCAGAAGGGCCACAAAGAGATCTATCGTGGCATGGAATACCAGGTGGACTTGCTTCCCAAGGTTAAGCTGGAGATGGTGGTGCCGGACTCTCGCGCCGACGAAGTGGTCCGCACGGTGGTTGCGAGCGCGCGTACCGGAAAAATCGGTGATGGCAAGGTCTTCGTTTTCGACGTGGTGGAAGCCGTCAGGATCCGAAATGACGACCGGGGTGAAGGCGCGCTGTAGCGTTGGTTAGCGCTGTTCCAGATGCTTCAATCTTGCGTCCAGGACCTCTTCGACGCGGCGAAGTTCGGCGCGCCAGAGATCTCGCATGTCGTCGAAGCGCTTGTCAATAGCGTCGACCCCCTGAGGGCTTCAAGATCACATAAAATTATCGTTTCGTTCACCTTTGGGACTTGACCCTGGATTACTCTCAAGATAGAGTGGAGAACTGGAAAAAATGGACGAACATCATTCGCACGAGCCTGCGGTCGAGCTGCCGCCAACACGCCGCAACCTTTACATGTATATAATTCACGGCACAATGAGCTTGATTGGCGCAGCGCTGGCAATTCCGGCCGCCATCTACCTGCTCTTTCCTCCTAAAGCCCGCAAGGAAACGGAGTGGGTTCAGACTGCCGACCTTGCCTCGTTGCCGGCGGGCGCGCCCACCGAAATCACTTTTCAGCGTAACCGCGTGGATGGCTGGAAGGTGTTCAGCGAGAAAGCGACAGCCTGGGTGGTGAAGCAGCCCGACGGCCAAGTGATCGCTTTCACGCCCAATTGCACCCACCTGGGATGCGCGTATCATTGGGACGACCCTTCCCATACCTTCGTGTGCCCCTGCCATACCTCCTCGTTCTCGATCGACGGTAAAGTGCTCGCCGGTCCAGCGCCGCGCCCGCTCGACCGCTACATGGTCAAGATAGACGCCGGTAAGCTGGAGATCGGCCCCCCGGAGGCCCATGCGTAAGATCATCGACTGGATCGAACATCGCACCGGCCTCGAAACAGCCGTCAAGAATTTCCTCTACGAGGACATTCCGGCTTCCAGCGGTTGGCATCAGATCATCGGGAGCACAGCGGTCTTCTTTTTCGTGATCCAGGTGTTCACCGGCGGCCTGCTGGCGTTCAACTACGCGCCCACGCCAGGCGATTCCTACAACAGTGTGAAGTACATCATGACCGCGCTCACCGGCGGCAAGCTGATCCGCGGGCTGCACCATTGGGGCGCCAGCATGATGCTCATCATCGTCGTGCTCCACATGCTGCAGGTGTTTCTCTATGGGGCGTACAAGAAACCTCGGGAAGCTACCTGGATGGTCGGGGTTGTTCTGCTGCTGATTGTCCTCGTTTTTGGCTTAACTGGATACCTGCTGCCTTGGGACAACCGCGCGTATTGGGGCACTGTCGTAACGACGCAGATCAGCGGAATGGCGCCCGTACTAGGGGCTTACATGTTGCGGCTAATGGGCGCGGAGTCGGGAGTGAGCGTCGTCACGTTCTCACGGTTCTACGCCTTGCACACCATTCTTTTGCCTCCGCTGGTGATGATTCTGATCGGCATCCACATTTATCTCGTGCGTAAACATGGAGTCACACCCGCTGTCGACGACACCGCGCCGCGGCGGAAATTCTTCCCGGAGCAAGTCTTCAAGGACACCGTTGGCGTCGCCATCGCATTCATCATTTTGTTCACCATGGCCGTGGTTGCCGACGTCCCGCTGGGACGGCTGGCCGATCCCACCGATACCGCCTATATTCCCCGTCCCGAATGGTATTTCCTGTTCCTGTTCCAGACGCTCAAATTCTTCAAAGGTCCTCTCGAAGTCGTCGGAGCCGTGGTTCTACCCGGCGTCGCGGTTCTCGCTCTCCTGCTGGTTCCTTTCATCGACCGCGGTCCGATGGTTCGCCTCGGAAAGCGGACCTTCGCTTTCACCTTCGCGATTCTGGGTATCCTGGCCTGGAGCGGCCTGACCACGGCCGCTGTCCTCACTACGCCTCCGAATCCTGAAGAGAACGAAGCTTCTCTTACCACGGATGACGCTGGCGGGGTCCAGGCCTGGCAAAAGTTGTCGCCCGCCGAGCTCGAAGGCCTAAATTACTTCCGCAAACAGAACTGCGTCGCCTGTCATCCCGGCGGAGGGAAAAAAGGTATTGGACCCGACTTGACCGCGATGCCGGCTGACCATCGTACTGCCGCTTGGTTGATACCGCATTTCAAGAACCCCTCTTCTGTGGTCCCCGGCAGCTCGATGCCGCCTGTCACCCTTCCTGACGCCGCCCTCAATTCACTCTCGGCATTCGTATTGAAGCTGACAACGCAGAACGAGCAGGCCTTCATGTCCGCTCCCGACTTTGTCGTCCAGGGCGCGATGGTCTATCAAGCCAACAAATGCAACGCATGCCACCAGATCAACGGAATCGGCCAGAAACTGGGCCCGGCGCTCGACGGGGTCGGCCTACGGCATGACCGCGCGTGGCTCGAAAAACATTTCGCCGACCCCGCGAGCACTTCGCCGGGCACCATCATGCCGGCCTACAAGCTCAGCGCTGCCGACATGGATGCGCTTTGCAAATACCTGTTGCAACTCCCTAAAGCCGGCGCATAATTTGTTTTTGTAATACAATTGCATAAATAGATTCTCAATTAATCGGAGGTCGGGATGATTGCGATCAGTACCCGAATAGCGGTAATTCTATTTTTGCTTCGGACATGTTTCGGCTCTAACGGCGGTTTACCGCTGGTTTTTGAGCCGAATCAGGGCCAAGCGCCCCCGCATGTTCGATTTCTTGCTTCGCGCGGCGACCACGCAATTTTTTTGACTGACCGCGAATTGGTTCTGAAGTCCCAAGACGCCGCACCTGTAAGAGTGCGCCTGCTTGGCGCAAAAAAACCGCGGTCTATCCAGGGACAAGAGCCAACCAGCGGCGTCAGTAACTACATTTTCGGCTCGGACTCGTCAAAATGGCGGCTCGGCGTCCCCCATTTTGCCCGAGTTCAATATGACGAAGTGTATCCCGGAATTAATCTTGTTTTTCATAGTCGAGAGGGCCGGCTCGAGTACGATTTCTTAGCGGCGCCTGGCGCTGACACGACCAAGATTCAGCTTGAAATCGAGGGGACATCCGGCATTACGCTGGACCATGACGGTAACTTGCTCCTACATACAAGCTCAGGAGTATTGCGCCAGGAAAAACCGGTCGTATATCAAGAAACCGCCGGCGAAAGAGTACGGGTAGATGCACAATTCGTTTTGTCGAGTTCTAAGCACGTTTCGATCCGCATCTCCGATTATGACCGCGGCAAGCCGCTCATTATCGATCCAGTAATTAGTTTTTCTGCCACGTTAGGACAGGGGGGCGGACAAACCACGGTAGCCCTCGGTCCTACGGGCAACGTTTACATTATCAACGCCTCTACACCGCTCGCGCCGCTAGGTACGATTAGCGTAACCGAGCTGGATCCGATGTTAAGCCAGGTTCTGTATAGTACCCATTTCGGTCCTGCGAATACCGGGTCGGGGAACCCAAGTGGTGCGGGGGGCCTCGCGGTCGATTCTTCCGGCAACGCCTATGTTACTGGAAGCACCACCTCCACTTCCTTTCCTACTACTCCGGGGGCCTACCAAACCACCGGCGGCGACGCCATTAATCCTCCGCAATCTGCCCAGACCGATGCTTTCCTAACGAAACTGGGTCCGACCGGAGCGATCGTGTATTCGACCTATCTTGGAGGCAATGCCGGGGATGGTGGCGCCGCCGTCGCCGTTGACGCTTCCGGCTCGGCGTACGTGGCGGGCGGGACCCAATCGAGCAATTTTCCAACGACGCCCGGAGCCTATCAACAACCGCAAGCGGGCACGTGGGGCGCCTTTGTTACGAAATTCAAACCGGACGGCTCAGGTTTGCTCTACTCGACAATAATAAGAACGGGTATTCTCGGCACGGTGCTCTCCGCAATTGCAGTGGACTCGGGCGGAAACGCCTATTTGGGAGGGGTCGGCACGCCTGCGGCCCTGATCCTGACCCATCCTGTGAACGACGGTTTTGTTGCGAAGGTGAACCCTACCGGAACTAATCTTGTGTATTCCAAACTCATCGGTGGAACTGGGGACGACTTCGTCAACGGAATTGCGGTAGACACCTCGGGCAATGTTTATATTGCAGGTACGACAAACTCAACTGACTTTCCCACCACAGCCGGAGCCTTGCAGGTTAATTATGGCGGAGGCCGTTACGACGCGTTCGCTGCCAAGTTGAGCCCGGATGGCGCCACCGTTATCTATGCCACCTACCTGGGAGGCTCTGGTGACGACCGAGGCGCGGCAATCGCCATAAACAGCGCTGGGAATGCGACTATCGTTGGCTCGACAACCTCGTTGGACTTTCCAGTCTCCAATGCTCTTCAATCGATCAATGCTTCGCTTTACCTCCCGGGTACGACTGCTTATGTCACTAAGCTCGACGGAACTGGATCCCATCCTATCTTTTCCACCTATCTGGGAGGCCGCATTGACGAGGGGGCAGGAGCCATAGCACTGGATCAGTCCGGCAACGCGTACGTCACAGGCGTTACAGGCTCCCCGGATTTCCCTGTAACTCCTGGAACATTACAAACGGTCGGTGGCACCGGCGCTTACTTAACAAAGATCAGTGATCCGAGCGCCTGCACATTTTCGACCTCAGTTATCCAGCCTAGCGATGTCGGCGGCAGCATTTTCGTTACTACGCCGCCAGGTTGTTTCTGGTATAGCGCAAAGAGCGATCCTTGGGTAACATTCGGCGCAACGACCTCAGGCTACGGAAATGGGACAGTCACATACACGTTGGTACCCAATTCCGGTCCTGCCCGCGCGGCAGCGGTTAGCGTTGCAGGACAGCGGCTGACTTTCAGGCAAGCAAGTACCTGCACCTATATGGTGGAACCAGCTACAACGATCTCTTTCGGTATAGGAACATTCTCTGTTAATACTGAACAAGGCTGTACTTGGAGCGTTACGGGCAACTCCAGTTGGTTCAGCGTAAGCCCGTCTGGGGTTCAGTCCGGCCCGCTCGGGGTCGAAGTTTCAGCGGGACCGAACCTTGGCTTGAACCCGCGTGTCGCAACAATTACCTTCCAAGGCATCGATCCGCCTGCTACCGTAACGGTCACAGTTACTCAACCGGTTGCGGCAACGACGATGTCCGTGCAGCCTTATGGGCTTAATTTCGGCATGAGCGGATCGACAGTCACCAGTCCACAGCAAATCACCATAACCTTCAATGGACCCGCTCGGCCCGCTTGGACGGCAACTGCCGATGGGCCGAACATTAAGGTTTCACCAAGCTCTGGAGTTGGCAATGCCGTGCTGCAAGTCTCCGTCACTCCCGGGTTCGGGCAATATGTGACAATCGCTGCGCCTTCAATTTCGTCCAGCGTCGGGATATCGGTCCACATTTTCAGCGTCGCGAACGGCGCGCCGTTCGGGAGTTTCGACACGCCCGCGGATAACACGACCGGCGTCGCCGGCGCGATCCCTGTGACCGGATGGGCGTTGGACAATATCGGGGTCACCAAGGTTGATATCTGGCGTGAACCCGTTAGCTCCGAGACTCCGGGCGCGCTCGTTTATATCGGCGATGGAACTTTCATCGCGGGCGTGCGGTCGGATCTCCCGCCCAAGTATCCCAACACACCGTTAAACGAGAGGGGCGGTTGGGGCTACATGCTGCTGACCAATTTCCTTCCCAACAATAACGGAGGCACCGGAGGTCTGGGCAATGGAACCTATAAGCTGCACGCTATGGCTCACAATCAGGCGGGCCTGACAATGGATCTCGGAACTAAAACAATAGTCGTTGACAACGCGCACGCCTCGAAACCGTTTGGCACCATCGACACGCCGACACAGGGCGGGACCGGGTCGGGGAACGCGTACGTAAACTTCGGCTGGGCGGTGACACAGAACCCGTATATGATTCCCATTGACGGGTCGACAATCAACGTGTACCTGGATGGAGTGGCGGTTGGGCATCCTACTTACAACCAATTCCGCAGCGACATCGCAACGCTCTTTCCGGGCTTGGCAAACAGCAACGGAGCAGTGGGCTTCTACTACATCGATACGACTACCCTCGCGAATGGACTACACAACATTTCGTGGAGCGTGGTCGATAACCAGGGGCGTGGCGATGGAATCGGCAGCCGGTACTTCAATGTTTTGAACAGTGGCGGAGCGGCCGCGCCCCTCCAGACTTCGCTTAGTTCTGGTCCACTCAATGGCACAACACTTCAATTGAAGCCGGATGACGACGGCGTGCTCAGGGTTGAGATCGAAGAACTGGAACGGATCGAGCTCGATCTCGGCGCGAACAGCGGTGGTCTTTTGATTAATGGAGAACAGCGTTCTCTGCCAATCGGATCCACGTTGAAGGGTGGCATCTTTTATTGGCAAGCTGGCCTGGGATTTTTTGGTGAATACGATCTGGTCTTCAGGCGGGCCGGATTATCGGACTTGCCTACAAGAATTACAGTAAAACCCAAGCGTTTTCAGTCGACGCCTACTCGATTGGGGTCTCTGGATCAATAAACGGCCAGAGAAACGCCCCGAGCAAGTACACCGTGGCCATTAAATATAGAAAAATATTCCAATTGCGGCCGGTCGCCGCCAGGATGTAACCACCGGCAACGGGTGAAACGTAGGCCGCCAGATTGCCCATCATGTTCATCGAACCGGAAACGGTGCCGGCATACTTACCGCCGATATCCATGCAAGCTGCCCAGCTCGGCGGCATCACGATATCATTGCAAAAGCCGGCCATGCCCATGGCCAGCATCACCCAGCTGGGATTGTGCAGACGGGTGGCAAAGGCGAGAAAAAGGCCGGCTCCCAGAAAACCGAAAGTCGCCATCAGGCGCCGGCTGCGCGTCAGTCCGATGCGTAGCCCAAGGCGCGTAGAAACAGAACCGCACAACAGCGAGCCCACACCGCCAAAGAACAGCGGAAATATCGCCAGACGCGCCGCTTCCCCAGCAGAGAGTTTCCAGTATTGCTGAAGATACGTAGGCAGCCAAGTCACGTAGAAATACCACGGGAAGCACAGGCAGAAATATTGCAGCCACAGTAGCCACACCGAGCGGGACCGAAATAGCTTGGCCCAGGGCACATTCCCGTGACCGGAGGCGAGGTGTTCCGAACCAGCCAGCAACGCGAGCTCAGCGGCATTCACCTGTTTGTGCTGGCGCGGATCGTCGCGGTACCAGGCATAGAAAAAGAACGCCCATACGATCCCGAGGGCCGCAAACATCACGAAGGCGAGACGCCAACTCACATATCGCAGCACTAAGACCACCAGCACCGGCGTGAACGCGCCTCCCCAACGGGCGAAGGTCCACATGATGCCTTGCGCCTTAGCGTGCTCCACCGGGGGAAGCCAGGTTGTGAATGCCTTGGTCAGATTGGGAAAGCAGCCGGCTTCTCCGGCGCCAAACAGGAAACGGGTGATCCACATCGTCGCGAAGCTTTGCATTGCGCCGGTGAGTGCGGTAAACGCCGACCACCACAGCGCGATCCGCATCAGAATCTTGCGTGGTCCCATCCAGTCACCGAGCCAGCCGGTCGGGACTTCGAACAGGGCATAGGCGATGCCGAACGCGCCGAAGATCTTCCCCATATCGACGTCGGAGAAATGCAGGTCGCGCACAATGTCCGGGGCCGCCTGCGAAATGCAGACCCGGTCGATATAGGACAGCACCGCCAACGTGATGGCGAAGACGATCACGCCATACCGAACGCGCGAGGGCCGCTCGGTTATGGTTCCAGCTTTGCTGCCAACTCCCGATCCAACCATTCCAGATACCCCTCTGAGCCGTCGACAATGGGCACTGCGATCACTTCCGGGAGCTCGTAGGAATGGAGCTTCTCGATCTCCACCCGAAGTTGGTCGAACAGTGCACGGCTCGACTTTATCACCATCAGAGACTCCTGGTCGTCTTCAATGGCGCCCTTCCACCGGTAGAAGCTACGGACGGCGGGCATCACGCTCACGCACGCAGCCAGTCTCTTTTCCACCACAGCCCGGGCAATCCGCGCGGCTTCCTCATCGGAAGCGCAGGTGGTCAACACCACGATTTTGTCGGTCATCTAATTTTTTTTGCTCTTCCCACTGGATCTTTTGACAAAACAGGATTATAAACGAATGTAAGGACTCATAACCATTTGCGACTGCATTATCTGATCCGCCGCGCTGCTGTGTTGATTGGTTTCGTTTTAGTAGGCGTCTATGGATACCTTTCTTTGCGGGGTCCCCAAGGCGTTCCCGCGCTGATGGACAAGTGGCAAGAGATACGCAGGCTCGAGGAGGACAACGCCAGCCTGCAGCGCGAGAACGACTACCGGCGCGAACGCATCAAGAAGCTGCAGGACAGCCCTTCCGAGCAAGAACTCGAGATCCGCAAGCAGTTGAAGTTGCTTCGGCCGGGCGAGACGTCGTTCATTTTGCCCGATCAGCCTAAACAGAACAAGTAACGTCACCTAACCTCCTTACGCAGGGCTCCGGCCTCGAGCGGCACAGCGGCGTGATGGTTCACTGGACCAGAGCCGGCTCCCAGGCCCGGATTGCTAATGATCGCCGCGGTGATGTAGCGCTTAGCTCGGCCAACAGCCGTGGGAAGATCGTCGCCTGAAGCTAGCGATGCCGTGATTGCCGCCGAATAAGTACAGCCCGTACCGTGTGTGTGGCGGGTGTCGATTCGCGGTGCGGAAAACTCCAGCCACTTGCCCTCATGGAAGAGAATATCGATGGCGTCTCCCACCAAGTGCCCGCCTTTCAACAGAACGGCCTTGGGCCCCATCGCCGCCAGCATCTCGGCAGCGCGCCGCATGCTCGCGGGGTCGGACACTTCGGTGCGAGTTAGCATGGCGGCTTCTGGCAGGTTGGGCGTGAGCAGGAAAGTGCGAGGGAAGAGGAGCGTCTTCAGCGCCTCTATTGCATCCGCCGTCAGCAGCGCGGCGTGGTGTTTGGTCAGGATCACGGGATCGACCACGAGCGGAAAATTGAAGCCGGCCGCCGCTGCCGCCAGCACTTCGATAATTTCCCAATTCCCGAGAGCGCCCGTTTTGGTCGCTTGGGGTGGAATATCGCTCACCACAGCGCGGATCTGCTGGGCGACCAAATCGGCTGCCAGGCACTCTACCCGTTTCACCTCGACCGTGTTCTGGACGGTGATCAGCGTGACTACCGCCTCGCCATACACGCCGAACTGATGAAATGTTTTGAGATCGGCCTGGATTCCGGCCCCTCCGCTGGGATCAGAACCCGCGATCGTCAGCGCCACCGGCTTAGGCATTCATGCCTGCCATTTTCTGAACAGTCTGGAAGGTGTCGGATTCGGCCGCGGTCTTGTCGGGACGGTAACGCTTGACCCTGGCAAACCGCAGCGCGAGGCCGCTGGGATATCGCGGGCTGACCTGAATCTCGTTGAAGGCGATCTCCACCACCAACTTCGGCTCGACATGGACGGTGTGGCTGTCCCGGGCAATTTCAAGCTTAAGCAGCTCTTGAGTTTGCCACGCCAGCATTTCATCGGTAAGACCCTTGAAGGTTTTGCCGAGCATCGCGAAGCCGCCCTTTTCAGTGTCACGCGCGCCGAAATGCAGGTTGCTCAGCCAACCGTGCCGGCGTCCATGGCCCCACTCGGCCGCCAGGATCACTAGATCAAGACTGCGAGCCCGCTTTATCTTGAGCCAGCTCTGACCGCGCGCGCCGGCCGCGTAGGCTGCGCCAGTGGCCTTGGCCATGACGCCCTCGTGACCCTGGCTGAGCGACTGCTCGAAGAACTCATCGCCGGCCGCGGCATTCGAAGCGATGACGTGAGGGATCAGCGATTGGGGGGCTAGTTCTTCGAGCGCCCCGAAACGGCGCGCTTGTGGCTCGTCCAGCAAAGATCCACCGTTCAGATACAGCAAATCGAACCAGAAAGGCGTCATGGGCAGTTCGCCGCGAAGCCGCTCGACATCCAGCTTTCTCCCGAAGCGCCGCATGGTGATCTGGAATGGTTGGGGGCGGCCGCCGGGGAGCAGGCTGATAACTTCACCATCCAGAATCAAATCCCGGGCGGGCAGGGAGCGGACCGCCTCTACCACCTCCGGCACGGCTGCGCTCACGTCATTCAGAGCGCGTGAGTAGACCATTACGTCGCCGCCGGATTTGTGCACTTGAACGCGAGCGCCATCCATCTTGAATTCGAGGGCGGCTTCACCGAGATCGGCCAACGCTACCGTCACGTCCTCGGCGGTCTGAGCCAGCATCGGTTGGATGGGACGAAAGAGCCGCACGTCGTAGGAATGCAGGCCGGCTTCGCCTTTTTCAAGAAGAGCCTGCGCCACCACCGCGATGTCACCGGCCAGCATTACAGCGCGCCGGACTCGATCGGCCGGAACGCCGGACGCCTTGGCGACTGCATCCAGCATGATGCCTTCCAGCGCGCCTTGTCGAAGCTCGCCCATCAATAAGCCGATCAGAAACTGCTGCTCCGGCTCAGTTGCGCGCGAGAACATGCCGGTCAAGAGTTCCAGTCTTTGCCGCTGGGAGCCGCTGCCTTGGATCTTCGTGATCGATTCGAAAATCCGGTCAATCTCAGCCACCTCGAGACTCGGCTCCGCGGCGGGCGAGCCTTTCGCATCGCGGATCGTTCCGTAGCCGATGCCAATGCGTCCCTGGCGAGTGCGGCCGGTCAGAAACGCGACGACGATTTCAACTTCGCCGGGATGAAGCTGCTTCAAAAGCCCGGCCAAAAGGTCGACTTTTTCGAGGCGCTTGGTGGTCTCAGCGACACGGCGGGAAGTTTCGACGACCGCGGCCAGCCGCATGTTAACGGAGCCGCCAGCCGTTGACCGGACCGCTATGGAAGAACTTCTCGGGCGTCATAACACCATCGCGCTTGAAGACCAGGCCGTCCTTCATGACGAATGTAATGTCGCGCAGCGCGTCAATGTCTTCCAGCGGATTGGCGCGCATGGCGATCAGGTCAGCGGGAAGGCCAACCTTGATAGGGCCGCGCTGGTCGTAAATATCGCAAACCCGGTAGCCGTTTACGGTCATGATTTTCAGAATCTCAGGCGCTGGAAAATTCGCGGCTTTCCAGCTTCGCAGGAAATCTATCACCACCTGGCCGCGGGTCATGCCTGGAATGTAGTAATCAGCGTCGGTGGAGAAGGCCATCTTCACGTGATTGGAATAGGCGTTCCGCATGCCCTCGAGCATACGGTCATAGCGGGTCTGACTCGGGCTGTAATACTCGGAAATTGGCGTTACGGTGCCGACGCGCCAGATGCCTTTCTGCGCCATCAATTTGTGCGCCTGATCATCGAGCGCCGCGGAATGCTCGATGGACCATATGCCAGCTTCGATCGCGCGCATCGCGCCCGCGTGCGTCTGGACGTGCCCTGCCACTTTCAGTCCGCTCTTGGCGGCTTCCGAGACGAACAATTTCATTTCGCCGGCGGTGTACCCGTAGGACTTGCAATCCACGCAGATCTTGATCACTTTTGCACCGAAGAGAATGTTCTTGCGCACCGCCTTAACGATTTCATCGGGGGTGTCGGCGTCGAGATATTCGGGGTAGACCAGGTTAGCGCGCTCGGGAACTGGAAAAAACTGGCCGCCCATGGGGCCGATGATGATGCCGGAGTTGATCATGGTGGGGCCTGGAACCCAGCCTTGATCGATGGCGACGCGATGCGCGGTGTCGGCATAGTTGCCGTTGTTGCCGAGATCGCGGACCACGGTGAAGCCGGCTGACAGCATGGTGATACCATTCGAGACCGCTTGAATGGCGCGGATCGCGGTGGAATCAAGAACGGTGGTCAAGTAGTAGGCGTTGTTCTCAGGATCACGTTTGTAGGTGAGCGCTAGATGATTATGGGCGTCCACCAGACCAGGCGAGATGTAGTATTGCGACAGGTCGATTACTTCGGCGCTTTGCGGGATGGTCAGGTTCCCGCCGATAGAGGTAAACTTTCCGGCATCGACCAGGATCACCTGGTTTGCGGCCACGGTCCCGGTTTCGGGGTCGATCAAATGACCGGCGCGGATGGCGATCACTTGCGCGCTCAGCATTGCTGGAAGAAACATCTGAGCGGCGAAGGCTGCGAAAATGTAGCGCCCGAGCCGGTTCGTCATGCAGTTAGTTTAGCGATTTGGTTGAGCATATTGACATTACCCGTTGCCATGACCCATTGACATGACCCAGCGCAATAGTTTAGCGTGACCGATTGAAGGTCGAAATCGAAATCAAGCTGCGGCTTTCCGCCAAGCTTGGCAAAATCCGGCGGACGCTCTCCAATCTGGGCTTCCGCGTCACCAAGCCCCGCGCGCTCGAATCCAACATACTTTTCGATAATTCCAAGCGCAGCCTGCGCAAACATGGCATGATCGTCCGAGTTCGACGCATGAGCGGGCATCGTGTGCTTACCTACAAAGGGCCATCGAAGACCGGCCGCTACAAGAAGCGGCAGGAGATTGAATTCGATCTGCCGGACAATGCAAGCGTGGAAGCAATCTTCATGCACATGGGCTTTCATCCAGTCTTCCGTTACGAGAAATATCGCGCCGAATATTCGAAGCCGCGCGGCCTCGGCAAAGTGCTGCTGGATGAGACGCCCATCGGGAACTATTTGGAGCTGGAAGGGCCACCGCGATGGATCGATCAGACTGCCCGTATGCTGGGATTTTCGCACGCCGACTACATTACGCGCAGTTATGGATATTTGTATCTGGCCTATTGCCGGGAACGGCGGATTCGCCCCAAAGACATGCTTTTCAAAGACCGGCGGGGGCGGAAGTGACTTGGCAAGTCCAGGCGTCGACACGAGTGCCTACGCCACAAAACTAGGAAGCGGCCGCGAGCTCGCGGTCGGGCTCGCAGTAGGCCTCCTCGAGACGGTCGCGACGCTGGATGAAGGTCTGGATTTCAGCGGTTGAAAAAACGAACCCATCTTGAGCGGGATCGTAGGGGATGGCGCGTCCTTCGTGCATCTGGAGAATCTCGGCGGCGTCGTCCATCTGACGCCGTTCGTGTTCACGGCGCTCGGCTTGGATCTCGCGGAGCTGCTTGAGCGTACGGTCGAACAGGCGGGCGAGGCGCTGCTCGTAAATGCTTATGTTGGCGAGGGCGCGGCTTTGATGGTGGAAAGCTCGAGCGAGGGCCAGCGCTCCGGCGGCGCGGGGTTCATTGGTGCGGATGGAATCGAGATGGTCCTCGGCGGCAAGGGTAAGGAAAGTGGCTTCGATGGCGGGAACGCGATTGAGGCGCCAGGTGGTGTCGCCTAGCGATTGGACGAGTTGCTCTTCGAGCGCACCTTTGGGCTGAAACTGGTCGACGAAGCGCTGGAGGTGGCTCTGATAGGCGGTGAGGTCTTCAGGTGGCAGGACAACGACGTGTCCGGTGAGGCCGTGGCGCAAGGCGTTGAGGGATGAGCGCTGCTTACCGGCGGGCGTACGGGGTCCGGTGGAGTGTTCCGAGTTTGCGCGATTGATGGCGGCACGACCGGGATTTCCGTTTGGTGCTGGGGGCATAGGTTTGTCTCCTTAAGATGTAGATAGCATGCGGGTGGATGGAGGGAGCGGGTTGGGATTAGGGAACTTATTGAAAAGAGGAGACAAGAGACACGGATATTTTTGTGATCCGAAACTTACAAATGTGTGACAATAGCGAGGTTGGACTCTTCTGCCAAGATAGCCGGCACGGCGACCCGAAGGTTCGCGCGCGAGCAAGCCGATCGTTTATTGGGACGTTTGGCATTCCAGATCGGCCGGGCGATCAAATCCCATAACGCCGAGGCGGTTCATGACTTACGAGTCAGTATTCGCAGATTCGTACAGGCTTTGCGCGTCCTCAAGCCGTGTTTTCGCGGCAGGGAACTGCGCAAGATTCGACGGGAGCTGAAGCGAATAATGGCTGTCGCGGGAGAGGTCCGGAACCACGACATCGCCTTGAAGCTGCTGGCTAAGTCGAAGCGGCCGGAACGTACCAGTCTGCAGCCCAAAATCCAAAGCCGACGGCAGGAGACGGAGCGCTCGCTGGTAACCTTGCTGAAGAGCTGGCTGGAACGTAAATCGTCGTTGAAGTGGAGAGACGCGTTGGGACGCGCGGCCGAGGAGGCCGGCGAGGATTTTGGCAAGGCGCCCACAGCCCAAACGGCGCGGCAAATGCTGCCGGGCATGGCACAGGATTTCTTTGAGGGCGGTGACCAGGCGGCCAGCGTCAAAGCCGATCCTCGAGAACTGCACCGGTTTCGTCTGGTCTCGAAAAAGTTCCGCTATACGCTCGAGCTATTCACGCCCTTAGGCGGCACGGCATTGACTCCTAAGTTGGAAGCGATGCGACGCGTGCAGACGCTTCTCGGGGACATCAATGATCTTGAGACGGTGCGTGACATGCTTGGCGAATACGAAGGCGCTGAGCCGGTAATTACGTGGCTCAAGAAAAGGCAACGCAAGCGCTTGGCGGAATTCCGCGGGTATTGGGAGACGACCTTCGAGGAAGCCCAAGAGCGGCAAAGCTGGATCGATTTCCTGAAGCATTTGGCGGCCGGGCCGCGAACGTCGCGGAAACCCGCTGGCCGTAGCGGCGCTCAAACGCCTGCAGGCGGCCGCAGCCGGGTCGCGGTGGCTTAGGACGTAGTAGCTTCAGTCAGCGCGAGCGACGCCGCGACCGAACCCGGACGACGAGATACCAGACGATGGCGGCGTTGATCACCAGAACAATGGTCTTGACCATGGTCACGTGCTTGGCCAGTTCGTAGATTTCGAGTGGCAGCAGCGCCCCCGTGGTGATGATGGTGAAATATTCAGCCCAATGCTTGCGCAGCAGCAGTCCGACTCCTTCGATTAACAAGAGGGCGGCGTAAAAGAATGTACCCGCGCTCAATTCCCTGAGCTGCCTGGGCGTTACCGAGAAGACTTTCGCGAGGATGGGCTGGATGAAGCGATTGTCGGGGTCAACTCGCAGCACGTTCACCCAATGCAGAACGCTCGCTGCCAAGTCCTTATGGAGATACTTAAGCGCTCCGATTCCGACCGCAATGAGCGCCAGCGCCTTGACCAGCTTGAAAAGGGCGATCAGTACTAAAACAGTGGCACTTTCCTGTTTCCTGGATTTCTTGACTGCGGTTCGCGGCACACCTTATAGATTACGCAAGTAGAATAAGCAAGTAGAATACGCAGGTCAGAGACTGTCAGAGACCTGCTCCACTCTTATTCGTAACGGAGGGCGATGATCGGATCGACGCGAGTCGCTCGGACGGCCGGCAACAAGGCAGACAATGCCGCTACGCAGAAGACGAGGGAAGTCACGCCTACATAGGTAATCGGATCGCCGGGCTGGACGCGGTAAATCATGGTAGCCATGAGACGCGCGAGGCCCAGCGCCGTAGCCACGCCAACGATGACGCCGGCCAACACCACACGCAGGCTCTGGCTGAAGACCAGCTGTACGATGCCGCTCCGGTTCGCGCCCAAGGCCATCCGAATACCGATCTCCTGGGTTCGCTGCGTTACTTCATACGCCAACACGCCGTAGATGCCGACGACGGCGAGAATCATCGCGATGGCGGAGAAGATGCCAATCAGCGTTAAATTGAAACGCGACTGCCAGAGTGCGTTTCCGACGGCGTGCCGCATGGTCTCCAGATGCGAGACCGGCATGTCGCGATCAATGCTCCAGATGGCGTGTTGGACCGCGGGCATGAGGGCCTCGGCGTCCGAATCCGTGCGGATCACGATGCTCACATAAGCCTTCCACGGATGCTGGCTGGTAAGGAAGTCGGCATCCTGGAGGAACGGAATATAGACCTCGTTGTCGAGAGGTCCGGTCCAGTTGGACTGCTTGATGTCTTTGATCACGCCGACAATCGTGAGCCAGCGGGGATTGGTGGTATCCAGCGTGATGCGCTGCCCGATAGGGTCCTGGTTGGGCCAGGCGCTGGTCGCAAGGGTTTCATTGATGATCGCGACTAGTGGGCTGTTCGAATTGTCGTGGTCATTAAACTCACGCCCGGTTCGAAGAGGAACTCGCATGGCCGCAAAATAGTTCGGGCCTGATTCGCGATAGATCGTATTCATCTCGTGGCCTGGCCCCGGAATCGGCCGCCCTTCGATAGCTATATTCGTCCCCCAAGTATCGCCGACCAGCGGGAGGTGATTGGTCATGGCCACCGAACGCACTCCAGGCAGGCCTTGCAGCTCAGTTGCAAGTCTACGGTAGAGATTTTCCCGCTGCGGGCCGACATATGGTTGCTGGCCGGCCACCGATACAGTCATGGTGAGTAAATTCTTGGTATCGAAACCTGGATTGACATCGCGCAGATTCAGGAAGCTGCGCATCAATAAACCGGAACCGACCAAGAGCACGATCGCAATCGCAACTTCGGCGGCGACCAGCGCTTTGCGGAATCCGGATCCGCGTCCGCCGGCGAGCGACCGGCCGCCTTCTTTGAGGCGATCGTTCAAATCCTGGCGTGAAGCGAAGAGCGCCGGAGCGAGTCCGAAAAGGATGCCGGCGGCCAACGAAAGCAGAAGAGTAAAGCCAAGCACGGGCGCGTTGATCGCAACCGTGTCCCAGCGCGCCATTCGGACATTGGCGCCGGGGTCCGGCCGCAACATTGCTTGGAGAACGTTGGTCCCCCACACCGCCAGCAGCAGACCAGGAATAGCGCCCAGTAGGGACAGCACTACACTTTCGGTGAGGAACAGCCGCGCGATACGAATGCGCTGCGCCCCCAGCGATAGACGGATGGCCGTCTCACGCTGCCGGGCGGTGGCACGGGCGAGCACTAGGTTCGCGACGTTGGCGCAAGCGATCAATAACACCAGTCCAACCGCGCCCAGGATCACGAGTAACGCGGGACGGACATTACCGACGACTTTCTCCAGCAGCGGCTCGACCAGGACCTGCATATTCGTGTTGGTGCTGGGATAGGCACGCGCCAGATTGCGGCAGATGGCGTCCAGTTCGGCCTGGGCACTCACGGCGCTGGCGTCCGGTCGAAGCCGCGCGAAAACTCGCAGAGAGTGGAACGAACGCTGTGTAACGCGATCGGAAATGTCGAGCGGCGCCCACATTTCTGCCTGTGTAATCCAGAACGGCGTGAATTGAAACGAGGCGGGCATCACACCAAGTAATGTATAGGGCTCGCCATCAAGAACGACGGTCTGGCCGATGGCGTCCGGTGCGCCGCCGAACCGCCGCTGCCATAAACCATAACTGATCACCAGGACTTTTCCATGCCCAGCTTCAAAATCATCGCGGGAAAACGTGCGGCCACGGACCGCCGGCACGCCCAACAGCCGGAACATGTCTGCGGACAGGTGCAGACCGACAACCTGTTCGGGAGTAGAGCGTCCGCTCAGGTTACCGGTCCATCCCTCGGCGGCTGCGACAGCTTCGAAGGATCGAGCCTGGCTGCGGATATCCAAGAAATCGGGCGGAGAGAGAGGGTGGGATCTTGGCCCCAGAAGCGTGACGAGCCGCGCAGGATCGGCGTAGGGCAAGGGCTGCAGCAGCACAGCATGAACGACGCTGAAAATCGCGGTGTTAGCTCCAATGCCGAGCGCCAGGGCGAGCGCGGCAACCAACGTGACGGCGGCGTTCTGGCGGAGCGCCCGCAGTGCATAGCGGAGATCCTGAACCAGGGTGATCACGGCGGTTGGACGAATTCGGATAGAAACGGTTAGTGGCGTTCACACGAATGTGAACGCTGTACGCAAGAGTGCGGCACGAAGTGCGTGGATGCCGATAAGCATCGGCATCCAGCTCGCCCCAGTTTCGTTCGGTCTACCAGCTAAAGCGCGCGAGAACCTGGATTACGCGGGGATTGCTGCCGAAGGCCAAACTGGGATTGTTAAAGTTCGCGTTGTTGGCGCTGGCATAGGCCAACACGGGACTGCTAAAGGTGCTGACGGCAGCCGTGTTGTTGACACTGCCGGGGATGAACTGAGGATGATTGAAAATATTCAAGAACTGTCCGCCGAAATCGATCCGCATCCGCTCAGTGATGTTGAAGTGTTTGAAGAGGGACACATCAATGTTGTCGATTGGCCGGGTGGCTTGCGTGTTGCGGCCGCCGTTGGCGTAAGCGCCGGGACCGGCTTCAATGTAACGCGCGCTCGGGTTTTTGGCTACCCAGGCGACCACGTTGTTTACGAGAGAGGCCGACGCCGTGGGCAACACCGTCGCTCCGGTGGCCGTATACCCGATGATGCCGCTGCCGGTTCCCGCTGCGCCCGACGGATTCACGATGGTGCGGTCTGGCGCGGAATCACCGTTGAGGTTTGAATCGACACCGCTCAATACCGTAAAGTATTCGGGAGACTCATAGGTATAAATGGGAGCGATTTCCCAATTGCCTACCAGGTTCTTCATCATCCAATTGCCGCTGCTCTTATACCAGGGGGCATCGTAAACCAAGCTCAGCACAAAGCGCTGGCGATGATCCAGCGCAGACGAAGCTTTCTCAATGGTTAGGTTCTGGAAATCCTGGGCACGGCGAGGCGTCAGGTAAGTGCTGGCCACTTCCGCCGTGCTGTTATCGATGAGATGGCTCCAGGTGTAGGCCGCCTGAAATTGCAGGCCATGGCCGAGGCGCTTGTTCAACTGAACCGATAGGCCGTGGTAGGTGGACCAACCTTGCGGCACGTAGGCCGTGATCGGCGCGGTGAAACCCGCCGCAGCGTACTGAGGCAGGATGTTTCCGATGGATCGGATCTGGCCGACCGTCAGTGGAAGAGAGGCTAGCGTAGCCGCGGAGGGTACGGCCAGGAACGTCGGAACGTTCTCCGTCGCCGTCACCGGCGCTTGGACATTGATCTGTTGCTGCTGGAGCAGGTGGACACCGCGAGTACCCAGGTAGCGCACTTCGAGGGTATAGTCATTGCGGAAGACATGCTGCACGCCTAAGGTCCAATTCAGCGAATAGGGCAACACCTGATCGGGCAGCCAGGAGGATGTTTTCGAGCGTGCCGACGCGGTGGTGAGGGTCGCAAGGTTCAGCCCCTGCGACTGAGTGATGCCGCCATTCTGGAGGAAGTTGGTCCCGACGCCCAACGGGAAATTAACAGTGGTGCTGAACTCGGGTGGAACCGCGTTCAATCCAACGTTGTCAAAAATGACGTCGGTTGCCCTGCTAAAGCCCGCTCGAATTACGGTGTTGCTGCTTTTGCCCGGCGTGTAGGCGATGCCGATCCGGGGTCCGAAACCATAAGGATCCGCGCTGGGGGCCTTGAACGTCAGCAAGCCAGGGGCGCTGGCAATGGCGTTCAACTTTTCAGCTTGAATGCCGAGCGGGACCGTAGTGTACTCGTAACGCAAGCCGAGATCGAGGGTCAGGTTGGGGCGGACGCGCCACGTGTCCTGAAGGTAAGTGTACGACCCAAGCTGATTTCCGTAATAGGGCGTCACGCCGACGTTGCGCTGCGCCAGGAAGTCCGGTGTAAGGTCCGTCAGATAATTGGCGACGTTGGTGTATTCATAATCGCCGCGAACGCGCTGGATGAACAGTTCCGGAGAAATAGAATCACGGAACTCGCTTCCGAATTTAAAGGTGTGATGGCCCTTGATCCAGGTAATGTTCTCGCTGAACTGGTACAGATTGTTGATCGTAGCTTGCGGGTAGTTGGGGTTCGGCCCAATTTGCAAATTCAGGTTATTAAAAACCAGATTCGGAAAAGCGTCCAATCCGGGGAAGGTCTGGTTTCCTACCGGCTCGCTCTGGTTCTGCCGCTGATAGCCCAAGCGAAATTCGTTAGTCAAATTGGGGTTGAAGGTGTGATATTCGGCGAGAGTCGCCAGGTAGTAGCGAATAGGCGTCGGGGTGTAGAATACCGGCAGCTCGGCGCCAGTGTTGATCGTATCGTATCGATTGTAAATGTAGCGGCCGCGAATTTGATCCTTGTCGGAAAGATTGTAATCCATGCTGTACACGCCGTAATAGCCATTCTGGAAATTCGGCCCTACGACCGGAATAATGCCAGTGGGCACGCTCACTCCGCCAACAGTAATCGTAGGAGCGCCGGGCGTCAGTGCGGTGGCTAGGGCGTATTTCTGCATGATCCCGAGATTGGTCGCGTTGACGCCGGGCGCGGCAGCGAGCGCCGAATACCCGGATGCGGTCGGCGCATAAATTGGGGAAGCGACCGTACTCGCCTGGCCCAGAGGATTGTACTCGAAGCTGGCGAAGAAGAATAACTTGTTCTTGAAAATCGGCCCGCCGAAGTTAGCGCCCAGATGGTTTTGATCGTAGCGGGGAATTTTCGTTATGCCCTGGTTTTTAAACGCCTGGTCCTCGGCATTCAAGTCACGATTGCGCAGGTATTCGTACACTGTTCCGTGGAACTGATTCGTGCCGCCCTTCACGATGGTGTTGAACTGACCACCGGATGAGTGACCATACTCGGCTTCGAACTGATTTTGGAGCAGCGTAAATTCCGCCACCGATTCGTTCGGAAGAAAGACCACCGGGCCAGTGACCGATTTGCTGTTGTTGTCAATGCCGTCGACGGTGAAATTGTTGTTCCGGGGACGCTGTCCGCCGATCGCCGGGCCACTACCTACGCCTACTCCGCCGGCGCTTGATACGCCAGCTTGTAACAAGGACAAGTTGAGCACGCCATTTCCGATTGCTGTGTTCGGCAAATCGCCGATTTGTTTCGTGTTATACGTGTTTTGAATCTGCGCTGTGGTGGTGTCGATGGCGACGCCCGCTTCCTGAACCTCCACCGTGGTCGAAACCTGGCCTACCTGCAACGTCATGTTTTGTGTCGCCGTCTGGTTAAGTTGCACAGCAACATTTTTCAGCGTGATCGACGTAAACCCAGCTGCGTTTACACTGAGCGTATATACACCGGCTAAAAGGTTCGTAAAGCGATACTCGCCACTGGCATTGGTCGTGGTAGTGGTCTTCACACCGGTTCCATCATTTGTCGCGGTGACTGTTACGTTCGGCACAGCGGCGCTCGACGCATCGGTGACCGTGCCGATCAAGTCGCCGCTGATGACTTGGGCATTGAGGTTGGCCAGCGGAGCTAGTACGCCAACACTAAGAAGAAGAACCACTAAACCAAATTGAAGCAGTGTGCGGAGTCGTTTCATACGGGCGGTCTTATCGCACGCAGGCCGCCATTTGTCTTTCCTTAACGTTCGCGATGCAATATCAATGTTTTGTGGACAACAAGCAGTCTGATTTCTGGTTTTCGGTATACAGGGACCCACCTGGTTTATTGCAAAGCATATTATGCTAAGAACGTTCCATCCAGGTTGATAATATGCTAGTCGACCCTAGTAGCGGCGCTACGGTCAGGGCCGAATCACGTAATCGGGCCAGCAAGTTTCGAGCTGGTCGCCGAAAATACGGATTACGCCGGCGCCCAATCCGGATGGCGGCGCGAACTTGGGATCCAGCATTTTGGCGATCTGATCGCGGGTGGCTTCCAGATGCGCTCGGGTCTCTTTGTCCGCGGCTTTTGCCAGCGCTACGGCGATGGCGGAGTTCAGGGTTTTCAGCTCGGAGCGATAAAGCGGCTTCTCGTCGCCGCTGGAAGCGAAGAATCCGGCCGGAAATCCCACGGGCAAGTTCGGGGGCAGAGAAGGAGCAGCGGCGTTCAGTTTGTTATTGACAAGGTCCAGATAAGCTCGCTGCAGATTCCGGCGATAGGCATCGATTCTAATCTGCGGGGAATCCAGCTCTCTCCAGATTCCTTTGCGCACATCCGCCAGAAACTCGGTCGGGCCATATGCGGAGGAACCGTCGATGGCTTCCTGCTCCACGATCCGCGCGAAGCGGGCGCTGCTCAGCAGGTTGTTCAGCACGCTGCTCTGGGCATTCCGGATTCGGCTCAGCGCTCCGATTGGTTCGATGCGACGCAGCACTTGTGGATCGATGGCCCACATGGGCGTCGCGAAGGCATTGTCGCTCAGAAATTTCACCGCGTCTTCCTGGCGCGCCTTAGGAACAGGACTATAGACCACGCCCTCCTGGTCCACGTACTTTTCCTGTGCATTGAATCCGCCTACGATGGCCGCGACATGATTCAGCTCCAACGTCCACTGCCCCAGCATCCGGCCGTACAGCTCCGCCAGATCCTCGTAAGAGTCGCCTGACTTGGCTGTGGTGGCGGGCAACAGCATCTTCGATACGCGCTGCAGATTCTTAATTCCCAGCGCGGTCGATTTCAGCGCGTCCGCATCGCCTACCGCCTCGGTCAACTCGCCCGGATCGGAACCGGCGGATCCCGAAGTCGAGAAGCGGTACCAGGGTGTTTTGTCCTGCTCCCGCGCCCATTGATCGAGCGTGGGCTTCTCATTGTCGGCACTCTTGGCGCCAGGTATCGGCGTGTAGCCCCACTTGGTGGCCCAAATGTCGTAGGGGCCAATGCGCGGCACCAGGTCATCCACCGGAATTTTGTCTTCCGGCTGTGCCACATAGTTAAAGCGCGAGTAGTCCATGATTGACGGCGTATGCCCCATGGTCTTCAGCCACTGGGGATCGCGAACCTTGTCTTGCGGATACATTGAGCTGGCTTTCATGTTGTGCTGAAAACCCAGCGTGTGGCCCACTTCATGCGCCAGAACGAACTCGATCAGGCGACCCATCAGATCGTCAGGCAGGGGCAGCTTCTGCGCGCGGGGGTCGAGCGGGCCCACCTGCAGGAAGTACCAGTCACGCTGCAGGTTCATGACGTTGTGATAGAACTGAATGTCCGCGTTGAGAATCTCGCCAGTGCGTGGATCGCTGATGTGCGGGCCGACAGCATTCTCGATGGTGGAGGGTAGCCAGCGCACCACAGAATGGCGGATGTCTTCCGGGCTGAAGTCGGGATCCTCGTCCGGGGTAGGCGCAACTTTGGCGACAATCGCATTCTTGAATCCGGCGGCTTCGAAGGCTGGCTGCCAATCCTCAATACCGCACTTCATCCAAGGGATCCATTTGGTCGGCGTGGCCGAATCGATCCAATAGACGATTGGCTTCACCGGCTCAGAAAGCTGCGCCGTGGGATCTTTCTTCTCCAGGCGCCAGCGGCTGATATAGCGGCGGCGCGGAGCGCGCTGCTCGTCGCGGCTATAGTCCATTTGGTTCACTGAAAAGTAGCCGACGCGCTCATCGAAAACGCGCGGCGTCATGGGGCTCTCCGGCAGCTTCACCATGCTGTGATGCAGGACAATGGTCGCGCTTCCGGGACGCATGCCTGCGCCTGCGAATGGATTAACGGGCGTGTTCTGTTGGCCGGGCAGCGCGGCGCTCTTGGTATAGGTGATGGAGGCGTCCGTTTCGATATTCTGCGGATACGGCGCGATGCGTTCAACATAAGAGCGCGATGCGTCCATGGCCGTCGCGTTAAGCCGCTGCCGGGCGCTGAATTCCGACACGTCGGTGGTGAAAAGACGCGTCACCTCGATCACCGCGGAATTTTTGTCGGGCCCAAATGCGGCAACCGGGAAGGACATCAGAATCGCGTCGTTGTTGGCTGCTTTCACGGCTTGCGAGATGGGCGTGGCCGGATCGGCGACTACGTCATAACTGGTGGTGCGCAGATACACTTTGTTTCCATTGAGCTGCCAATACACTACTCGGCTGGACAATTCCTGACCGCCGTAGCCGACGCCCAAGGTCGTCTTGGAAATCTGCGTATTCCAAAGGAACTGTTCTTCAAATTCACGATAGGGAATTTCGTAGTAGTACTTATCTTTGACCTGGTGGACCGTGAAAATGCCCTTGGCGGATTGAGCGTCTTTGGTGATGACTTTCTCGTAAGGCCGCGGCTCCTGCGAGGGAGGAGTGAATCCAGGGCGTTCGGGCCCGTTGGCCGCTGGCGCCGGTTGAGGTGGTTCCGGGGACGGAGGCGGCTCCTGGGCGATTCCGAGATTGATGGAGCACGCTAGCACTAACGCGACTGGAAGGCTTCGGTTCATTATTGTCAAACTCCTTCGCGGGAAATTGCCAACTATTCTACCAACACATGATCGGGTTATAGTAAAAGAACGGCATCCCCGGCGTGCCATTCCCGGGACCTAAGGGCTCCTGGCGGGAGGCCCGCTTGAGGCAGCTTTATGCACGAATCCATGGGATCGCCAAGACCCGCATCGCCAAGACCACTTGCATCGCCAAGACCGCGCATGGACGCGCTGGAGACGAGCCACGTTCTGTGGCAGGCGCTGTTTGAAGATTCCAGTCTCGGCATCGCACGAGCGGATTTAGCGGGCCGGTTCGTAGAAGCTAATAGCGCCTATTGCAAGCTGACGGGTTATTCAAATCAGGAATTGTCCGGTCTCACTCTTCTGGACCTGGCGGCGGAGGATGACCGCCAGGAAAACGCGGAGTTAATGGAGCAATTGGGCCGCGGGGAGCGTCACGATTTTCAGATTGAAATGCGCTGTCGCCGTAAAGACGGGCAGATAATCTGGGTTCACAACACGGTGTCGCAGATTCCTGGCCGAGGGGAATTTTCCAGTTTCATCATGACCATCGCCAAAGATATCACGGCCCGCAGAAATGCCGAGGATAGTCTTCGAAATCGCATTGAAGATCTAGGGCGGACATTGGATCATATTCCCGCAATGATCAGCATAGTCACTAAAGAACGTTCGATCAAGTTCGTTAACCGGGAATGGGAGCGGACCTTGGGTTGGTCGCTGCAGGAGATACAAAAGGAGAATCTGGACATATTTTCCTTGTGTTACCCGGATCCGGATTATCGCAAAAAGGTTCTGAAGTTCCTGGCTGAATCACAAGATCAGTGGGTAGAGTTCAAGACCAGGATAAGAGATGGACAGATTTTAGATATTACTTGGGCTCTGGTTAAACTTTCCGACGGGATGATGCTGGGAATCGGGAAGGACATCACTGCCAGGAAACGCACTGAACAAGCCCTAAAGCGCAGCGAGGCCTATTTGGCGGCGGGGCAAAGACTTAGCCACACGGGCAGTTGGGCCTTGAATGTGACATCGGGAAAACTGTTCTGGTCACAGGAGACGTTTCGCATCTTTGGCATCGATCCAGCAACGCCGAAAGCTTCGTTATGCGAAATGTTCCTGCAGCGGATTCATCCCGAAGATCGGCGGAGAATCGAAGAAGGGCTCAGAGATACGCCAGTCAACGCCCGGCATTACGCGGTGGACTACCGGGTTGTTCTTCCGAACGGATCGATCCGGCAGATCCACGATGTGGTCTATCCGGTAGCGAACCAGGCTGGGCAAATCGTAGAACGGTATGGCGTGGTGATGGACGTGACCGAACGCAAGGAAGCCGAAGTGGAGCTGCGGCGCTCCTTCGATCAATTACGGGCGCTAACGGCGCGGGTGCAAGATGCCCGGGAAGAGGAAAGAAAACGGGTAGCCCGGGAAATTCACGACGAGCTTGGTCAAGCTTTGACCGCCATTAAAATCGATTTGAGCTCATTGGCACACCAGTTTCCGCCAGACGGGCGGCAGGTGAAAAAAATCGAATCCATCGCGAACGTGGTGGACCAGACTATTAAGTCGGTACGGAGAATCTCAACCGAACTCAGGCCCGGAATTCTGGACGACCTGGGTCTGATTGCCGCCGTCGAATGGGCGACGGATGAATTCGAAGCACGAACCGGGACCAAATGCCGCTTGGATCTGCCGGAGAATGATAGCGCCATCGATTCGGATCGAGCCACGGCGGTTTTCCGAATTCTTCAGGAGACGTTGACTAACGTGGCGCGGCATGCGAACGCAACTTCGGTGGACGTGCGGCTTCTCAAAGAACGCGGAAATATCACCTTGGAGGTGCGCGACAACGGCCGGGGCGTTAGCGAAGAACAACTCTCCGCGTCAGGATCGCTGGGAATCCGTGGAATGCGGGAGCGAGCGCTGCTGCTGCAAGGCGAACTGACCATCCGGGGCGTTCCAGGCCAGGGCACCGCGGTGTGGATGCGCATTCCTCTAGTCGAGTCGAAACCTTTGGAGACTTAAGACGTTGATCAGAGTTCTAATCACCGATGATCATGCCATCCTGCGTAGAGGGTTGAAAGAGATTCTGCAGCGCGAGTTGGACGGGGTGACTTGCGGGGAAGCCGAAGATGCGCAGCAGGCTTTGACGGAGGTTCAGAAGCAGCCCTGGGATGTCGTCATTCTGGACATCAGCATGCCTGGACGAAGCGGGCTGGATCTTATCGGCGATATTCAGAGGACGCAACCCAAGCTGCCCGTTTTAGTCTTGAGCATGCACGCCGAGGGTCAATACGGCAAACGTGTTCTCAAGGCTGGAGCGGCCGGGTACATGAACAAGGAAAGTGCGCCCGAAGAATTGATCAACGCCCTGAGGAAGGTGCTGGCCGGAGGGCGCTACGTGAGCCCAGCCTTGGCAGAAGAGCTGGCTGTAACGCTGAAGCACGACTCCGAGCGGCCCGTCCACGAGATTCTGTCCGGCCGTGAGTTTGAAATCCTGAGGATGCTTGCCTCCGGCAAGACGGTGAGCCAGATTGCCGGCGAACTGCAGTTGAGCGCGACCACCGTCAGCACGTATCGCACCCGGATTCTAGGAAAAATGAAGATGGCGACCACCGCGGAACTGATCCGCTATGCGTTGCAGACGCGTCTGGTGGATTAGAACCAGCCTGCACGGTGGGACAGAAAGCCCGTTGGAGCGCGTAGCGGGAACAGTACATACTGGATGCCCTAGGCCGCGCCACCGCGGGATCGGCACGACAACCTACCGCTTTTTGGCAAAGGGCGCGAGCAGCGGCGCGAATTACTAGAGAACCACTCGGTTCGGGCTGCTGGCTGTGCGGCTGTAAACCAATACCAAGCGCTACCACTAACGGAGCGGTAGTGTCCTAGTCGCCGTACGAAACGTCGGGACTTCTCTTCCTACCGAGAAGAAGGAGTAACCCGTATGATCGGAGAGCGGTTTCGCATGAAGACTCCACGCTGGCAATCATGACCCAAGATGGGGCTAAAATCCCCGTCATGATTCCAAAAGGCGGCGAGGTTGAAGTACTTGTTGGTCCCCTGAACGGCAACCGGCTCGTAGATGTTCGTTGGGAAGGCAAGACCGTCATGGTATTTACCAATAACGTCCGTGATCGTGGTGAACGGCTCGAAACGGTCGGCAGCTAGTAAGCCCTTTGTCTACCATTCCCTCTCGCTGCGGCCCGAGAGATTGCTTTTGCTGAATGTAGTTCGTCGCGGATCTGGCGGCATCGACGCGATATTGACATCGAATATTTCAGCGATCGGGTGGGGAGGCGGCAAGGATATCAAGTAATTCTTACGGCTCTAAGATGACCCTAGTAATCTCCCTAGCTTTTGTGTATTCTCTTAATAGCCGCTCAAAGAGAACATTTCCCTCGCCGGATGGTTTTTCTCTTTCCCGACGGAAAGAAGGTTTGGCGGTATGCCCGCCTCTTCACGCGTTGATAACTTGGCGAGTGCCGGTCAAATCAAAGTCCTCGTCGTACAAAGTAATCCCGCCGATACCTTTCTGACCGTAGAAGCGTTTCATGCCGCTGGGTTGACCTCCGGCCTGAGTTGCGTCACGGAAGGAGAGGACGCGCTCAATTATGTGCGCCGGAAAGGTAAGTACGCTCACGTCCCCAGCCCAGACCTGATCTTTTTGGACTTGTCACAACCGAGAGTTTCCGGTTTGGAAGTCTTGAAGGTTATTAAGTCGACCCCGGAGTGCATCCCGATCGTGGTTGCAGCGGGTTCGGGTGATCCAAAGTTCGTTCGAGCGGTCTACGCGCTGAACGGCAACTGTTTCATTCGAAAACCCGGGGAACTGCAAGAATTCGTTCGGTTCATCGAATCCTGCTACGAGTTTTGGAGCCGAGTAGTTACCCTTTGTCCTCGCGAATCGCCGGCGCGATGAAAAGGACAGCGCCGCCAGAGTCGTGCCCCTGCAGCGCTCCCGGCGTTTATCTAACTAACTAGACATGCGGTTTCCGAAAAAGGTGCAGTGGTCAGTGATCTGGATCGCGGCTAGTGTGTTCTCACTGGTTCTGCTCGGGGTGATTCTGGTCGCGCACTGTTAGGACACGACCAGAGCCGCTCAAAAGTACTTCGCGCAGAACGAGGGAAGCCGATCAGCACTGCAGGCTATCGATTGGCTAGCGCAGAGGTGGCAACCTCTTTAATGAGCGAGGTGGCAGCCGCTTCGATGAATTTCGCCGTTTCCTTCGCCTGAGAGATATAAGCGACATGGCTCGAATTCACCTCGATTGTCTTGGCATAATAAGCGCGCCGTCGTTCCTATTCTCGGATGGTCGGGAATCCAGAAGTAATCCACATGAGCAGAAATCGCCATCTCGGACTTTGGTCCGTTTTGAGCGCAATAGATCCTCCCTGGCGGCTTGTGTTTACGAACCCGTGGCCTGACTGACCGAAATCGGTATTTGAATGCCCTGTTCCTAATTTTGGGACACTCAATGCATGGATGTGCGTTCGCCGGCCTCGCAGCTTCCAACCGCACTGAGCACCAGTGCGGGCAGTGCGTCGTCCAGCTCCAGTGAAGAAGGCCGCTTCGTTCCCGGGACCTTGCTCGGCGATCGTTATCGGATCATCAGTCTGCTGGGCGTGGGGGGAATGGGCGAGGTCTACCGCGCCACGGACCTGAGGCTCAGCCAGCAAGTGGCGCTTAAGTTCCTGCCAGCCGAAGTTGCGCGCGATCCAAAGTTTCTGGCGCGTTTTAACAATGAGGTTCGCATCGCGCGCCAGGTCTCACATCCTAACGTTTGCCGGGTTTACGACATCGGCGAAGCGGAGGGGCTGGCGTACATCTCCATGGAATATGTGGACGGCGAAGACCTGCATTCCCTGCTTCGCCGCATCGGGCGGCTGCCGCCGGACAAGGCGCTCGAAATCGCGCGTAAGCTTTGCGCCGGGCTGGCAGCAGCTCACGACAAAGGAGTGCTGCACCGCGATCTGAAGCCCAGCAACATCATGATCGACGGCCGCGGCCATGTGCTGATCACAGATTTCGGATTGGCGGGAGTGATAGGCAGCATCGAAGGGGTGGAGGTGCGCAACGGCACTCCCGCCTACATGGCCCCCGAGCAGCTTTCGGGCAAAGAAGTGTCGACGCAGAGCGATATTTATGCGCTGGGCGTGGTGCTGTACGAAATGTTCACGGGCAAGCCGCCCTTCGCTGCATCGACTCGAGAAGAGCTGCTTAAACTTACGCAACAAGGAACGCCACCGAATCCGAGCAGCATAGTGAAGGACATCGATCCGGTGGTGGAGAGCGTGATTTTGCGGTGTCTGGCGCCGGATCCTCGCGCTCGCCCTGCGTCAGCTTTCGCGGCACTGGCCGCGTTGCCGGGTGGCGATCCGCTGGCTGAAGCACTGGCTGCTGGAGAAACGCCATCGCCCGAGATGGTGGCAGCGTCCGGACAAAAGGTTGGAGAGAGCCCGGGTTGGGCGATGGGATTTCTAGCGGCCATCGTGGCCGGACTCGCCATCTTCGCGGTTGTCAACCAACAGACCGAACTACTGGCCAAGGTTCCGTTCGAAAAACCACCCGAGGCGCTGGCCGACAAGGCGCGAGATATCGCGCAGAGGCTTGGCTACCCTGATCGAGGAGTTTCGACCGCCGACGGATTTAACTACCGCATAGCTAATCTGCGCTACCTGCTTAGTCATTTCCGCGATCGCGCTGGACGATTTCTGGCGATGAGCCGGCCGCCCGTCATCGGATTCTGGTATCGTTCCAGTCCTCGATCCCTGGCTCCGCGAGAAACACCGGATGTCCTGCGCGTCAGCCAGACCGATCCCCCTTTGGATGTTCCCGGAATGCTGTATATCCGATTGGACACGGAGGGAAGGCTAGTAGGGTTCACTGCTGTGCCTCCCGATCGGGACCAATCGAAAGGTCCTTGGCCGGCGCCCGATTGGAATGTTTTCTTTTCAGCGGCGGGGCTTGATCCTGCACGCTTCGCTCGCGCAGAGCCCGAATGGACGCCGCCCGTGATGGCGGATGTGCGCGCGGCCTGGAGCGGCACGTATCCCGAGGCGCCGGAAATTCCGATCCGCATCGAGACTGCCGCCTTTCACGGAAAGCCCGTAAGTTTCACTACCGTCCTGCCCGATGTCGAGCCTGGACCAGAAGGAAGATCGGCCGGCGACCTGGTCTATCTGGTCATAGAGCTCATCATCATCCTGGGATCATTTCCGTTCGCGCGCTACAATCTCCGGCTGGGCCGGGGCGACACGCGAGCGGCCATCCGGCTGGCGCTGTTCGGATTTGCGATGGGCTTCTCGGCTTGGTTGATTGGAGGAGCGCACGTCGCCGGGGAGGGAGAGGCCGACCTATTCTTTCGGGCGTTGATGCGGTCGATTTTCGAAGCAGTACTACTGGGGGTGATGTACCTCTCCTTCGAGCCTTTCGTTCGCCGGAAATGGCCACAGACCATCATTTCGTGGAGCCGTATTCTGACCGGCGGCCTGCGCGATCCTCTGGTGGGACGGGATATGGTCCTAGGCGTCGCCGTGGGAGTGCTGCTAGCACTGATCGAGGACTTCGGCGCGCTATCGTACCGCCCACTCGGAGTCCCGATGGTGCGGACATCATCGGCGCTGATCACTTTGACCAGCGGGCGCTACGCGGCGGGCGAATTCCTGTTCCTGGTTGTCGATGCGCTCTTCCGATCGCTAGGCATCCTGTTTCTGATCTTCTTAAGCCGCACGTTTCTTCGGAAACAATGGCTGGCTGCAGGCGTGAGCATTGTGGCCTTGAGCGGCATTTTGGCCGCCAACTCAGCTTATCCTCTGATCGAATGGCCGGTTAGCATCTTGTTTTTCGGAGTGATGGTGTTCGCTCTCATGCGATTTGGACTACTGGTGCTGAGTGTCGCGATGTTCGTGGTGCTTCTGACTGTCTCCTTCCCCATCGGCGCGGATGTTGGCGTCTGGTATTTCGGTACCAGCGCGTTCGTTCTGATCGCGATCCTGGCGTTGTCGCTGTATGGAGTGCGGATGGCGCTGGCGGGACAGCCGTTGTTCAAAGACGAGTAGTGCCGGACGCGTCGAACACGTTCACCGAGTGTGAACGCAGCACGCATGAGTGCGAGGGCTACTTATCTTCCGGCGCGTTTCAGCACGGCACGCAGATCCATGGTGCGGATCAACTTGTGCAGGTAGTTCGGATGCAGGCCCAGAATCTTGGCGGCGGTCTCGTGATCGTAGTTAGCCTGATCGAAGGCCTTTAGCACCACCTGGCGCTTGGCGGCTTCGACGGCTTCTTCGTACAAGCTGGCGGACACCTCGGCCGGCCGCGTCTCGCGTATATGCTCGGGCAGATCCTCAGCAAGAATCGTGTCGGTTGAACCTAGCACCACGGCGCGCTCGATGGCATTCTCCAGCTCGCGCACGTTGCCTGGCCAGGAATAACTTTGGAGATAGACGCGCGCATCAGGCGCCAGGCCTGTGATCTTTCGGCCACAATCGTGCGCACACTTTTTAGCGAAGTGCTCGGCCAGCGGAATAGTATCTTCTGGACGCTCGCGCAGCGCGGGCGCTGTCAGCACGACCACGTTGAGGCGATAGTACAGATCCTGGCGGAAGAGGCCCTTCTTGACAGCGTCGTCGAGGTCGCGATTGGTGGCGGCCAGCACCCGCAGATCGAGCTTGATGGTCTTGGTGCCGCCGACGCGTTCCATCTCCCGCTGCTGGAGAACCCGCAGTAATTTGGCCTGCAGGAGTTGAGTAAGCTCTCCGATTTCATCCAGAAACACGGTGCCGCCCTGGGCCATCTCGAGCTTGCCCAACTTTTGCGCGAACGCTCCGGTGAATGCGCCCTTCTCGTGGCCGAACAGCTCACTTTCGAGGAGCGAGTCGGCGAGCGCGGCACAGTTGATGGCAATGAACGGACCGGCCGCCCGTAGGCTGTTGCGGTGGATCGCGCGAGCGATCAGCTCCTTGCCAGTTCCGCTCTCGCCGAGAATCAAGACCGTGGAATTGGAGGGCGCCACCTTGCCAATCTGCCGTTGCAGCTCGCGTATCTTCGCGCTGACGCCAACCATGTCGTGCTCAATCTTGAGCTCCTGCTGCAGGCGTTGATTCTCTTCCTGCAGCCAACCTAGAATAGTGGCATTTTCCCAGGCGCCGGCGGCCATCCCAGCCACCGCAGTCAGAAGCTGCAGATGACCTTCATCAAACTTGAGCGACGGATCGGCGGACTCCACATAAATGACGGCGGCCACTTCGCCCCGCACCGTCAGTGGAGCGGCAACGGCCGACATACCCGCGCCATCGGCGTCTTCGAGCCAGACCGCGACGCGTTCTTCAGAAACGCGCTGGAAGACATCCGCGTTGGGTTTCCAGTCGCCCGGGGGCGCTCCCGGAATGAAGACGCCTCCCCGCTCTCCCGGAATCAGCTCCAAAAGCAAAGAAGACAGATGGCTTCGCAAGACTTCCGCCGCCTGCGTTCCGTGCGCCTCCTGCAGTCCGCGGAAGGAATGCAGCATGGTGCTCACCCGCAACAGGGTCCGCAGATCGTGCATCGCGCGAGCGGAAGGAGGCAGAACGGACTGGTGGGCGGAAGATAAATAAATCGAATCGGTCACCTGCAACTGCCGGGTCTTGAAGTCCCCGGACGTTGGCTTGGCCGCGCGATCGCGATCCACCAGAAAGCAGAACACCGACGCGCCGATCCGGACCTCGTCACCCTGCTCCAGTTGGTGCTCAGTCACGGGCGTTCCGTTTACGAATGTACCGTTGCGGCTTTCGAGATCTTTAACGGTACATTGGCGGCCAGAACGAATGAATAAGCAGTGTTTGCGAGAGACCGCATGGTCTTCCAGGTTGAGGTTGCAGGTGGATTGGCGGCCGACCGAGTAATCTCCCTCAGGAAGGGCGCAGATGGAACCTTTTAATGGACCACGCACCGCGACCAGCCTGGGTTCGGCTCCGTTCTTCAAAGAATTCACCAATCGTCGTTCACCCTGCGAGGAGACCCTTGCAATAATTTACCGCACATCTTCATTCTGACGGGCCGGCGGGATTGTGGCGGGACCAGACAGGAGTGTGGCGGGACCGACGGGATGCGGCGGCAACGGAGCAGGGCGAGCGGTCTATATGGGGATGATCAGCTCTGAGAAGAAGCGCTGGCTAAGACGCTGCTGATCTGCGAGAAAATCGTGCTGATGCTGGATGCCACATTGGGCATGATGGCGCCAGCGGCGACAAAGCCAGCCATCAGGGCATATTCGATCAGATCCTGACCTTGGGCTGCGCGCGCCAACTGCTTTAGCCAGAAAACGACGGAGGTGGTGACGTAGTTCATAGAAATGTTCCTCCTTGTAAATCGGCTAGCCATCAGCATCGCGGCGGCAGACCGTTTCTTAATATCTATGTCGGCGTTGCCGCATCTTCAGTAATCGATCGGTTAGTAAATTCGCCTTTTGATTCTCCAACGGCTCCTCGGAGGCCCTAACTTCTTCTTATCCAGAGGCCGGGGCTTTGGCTAGGCGATTGCCCTTAGAACGCTCGCAAATTAAAGAAAGTGGACGAGAAAAGCGAGACGGGCAACCACCCGCGACTCGAAAAAAAGGAGCATTACCATGAAAAATCAAATTCGCAATTTCGTATTAGGAGCCGGACTCGCAGCTCTGCTAGGCAGTCCCGCGCTCGTGGCCCAAAACGCTGAAACGGCCGAGATCCCGTTCGACTTCCATGTCGGGAAGTCAGCCCTCCCCGCCGGCACCTACAGTGTGGCGAAGGATAACTCCGGAGGCTTTCTGCAGATACGGAACATGGACACGCAACACTCCATTTTGCTCGGCTTTCAAGCCCGTGAGACCGGCAAGACCGATCCGAGCCTGACCTTCCGTTGCTACAGCGGTGATTGCTACCTGGCGGCCATATGGATGCCAGGGGCTCCCGGATATTCGCTCGCGAAGTCTAACCGGGAAAAGGAAGTGGAGAAGGGCGGCGCGCGGCTGGCGATGGCTTATGTTCCGTTGGCAACGCGCTAGGTCAGCACAGTAAGAAGCACATCGAGGAGCCAGGCCATGACCAGTCCTATCGCAATTCGAGGAGTTGAGCCGTGGAACCGTTGGTCTACCGACCATTCGCCCCTGCTCATATCGGAGGCCTCGGAGGGAAGAAGCAGTCGGATGCTGGGAGGCGGCATCCGACTCCGGCCGGTTATCAAATTCGGTTTTATCTTCCTGGCGCTAGGACTATTGTTAACAGACTCTTTCCGTCTCGCGTTTTCTGCTAATTCCAGCCACGTTATGAGCCCCAGAACGCAGGCTATCCGCAGTGCAGGGACGGTTCACGGAATTTCCCACGGTCACGAGACGACTGCGAAGATACATTCCGGCGTCTAACTCGTGTCTCCTTATGGCTGCGCGCTGGTCCCGCGCAGCCTTTTTGCTTGTTTATTCCTCCACTACACTCGAAGAGAGGTAAGTCCATGCCGAGAGCCCCGTGTAAATCAATACCTTTTGTTCTCGGGTTGGTATTTTCGACGCTGGCTCTTCGCGCCGATGTCACCGTCCGCTACCAGGTCGACTACAAACTCGCGGCGTCCTTGCCGCCGGCAATAATGGGTTCCACTCTACAACAAATGGCTTCGTCGATCCCTAAGGAAGCGGTCATCCAGGTGAAGCGGGATAAGGGCTACTCGAACTACGGGAAGATAACCTATCTCACCGATTTTGCTAAGCAGGAGATCACCTTGGTGGATGCCGCCAGCAGGGGGTTCGCGACGATGTCCATGAAAGATTTCGCGGACAAACTCGGCGCTTCTATACCAGCCATGACATCCCAGGCGCAACTATCGATGGGATCTATAAAGTCCAATTTTTCTACGTGGAAGACGGGCCGGACGGATACGATTCAAGGTATCGCAGCCGAGGAGAACGAAATGGTTATCTCCATGGAATCGGCTGATCCCATAGAACCGCAAGCGGCTGGCCCGTTAATGAAGATGGTGCTGCAAATCTGGAGCGCGAAACCGGAGGAGGCTCTGCGAGTACCGGCGTTGCGTCAGTGGGCTGGCTACGCCGCGTACAGTAATTATTTAATGAATCCGCTGACGGCGCTGCAGAAGATCTTCGCCAGCATGCCAGGGTCTGCGAAGGGATTTACCTCCATTCTGGAGGAGAAGACCAAAAGCCTTCTGCTGAAGTCCCATACGGAAGTGTACATGCCGATGATGAGCCGGCTCCCCTTGATGGAAATCAACAATGAAATTGTGGAACTCTCGGCTGAGCCTGTCAACGATTCTATATTTCAATTGCCGGACGGCTTCCAATCCGCACCCGTCGAAGAGCTCATGAAGTCTGTTATTGCTCCTGGGACTGGCGCTTCGGTCTCTGTTACTCCGTCAGGGTCAGCAACTAGCGGAAGAGTCCCTCAGCGAATCCGCGTCGGCGCCAATGTGCAAGCCGCCAACCTTATCCGCAAAGTCGAACCGGTTTATCCGCCTCTCGCCGGACAGAATGGCATCGAGGGAACGGTTCGATTTCGAGTGATCATCGATAAGGATGGTCATGTCAGCAACGCTCAACTGGTGACCGGTCACCCGTTGCTGGTAGCGGCGGCTCGGGACGCGGTGATCCAGTGGGCGTACAAACCGACCCGGCTTAATGGCCTCCCCATAGACGTGTTGACAGAGGTAGACGTTAGCGTCAAGCGACATTAGGTGCCGTGCAGTCGCTTTGCTTCTGTCTCCACGGCTCGCATCACCCGCAGCAAATTCCCGCCATAGATTTTCCGGATGTCCTCGGCTGAATAACCCTTCTCCAGCAGCGCACGAGTGAGGTTCGGAAACTTCGAGACATCCTCGAGCCCTACGGGCGTGCACGATACCCCATCGAAATCGCTGCCGATTCCAGCCGCGTTGACTCCCGCAATTTTCACGATGTGATCGATGTGCGCCACAACGTCGGCCAGCGAGGCGGGCGGAATGCTCTTGCGGTATTCTTCGATGAGCACCTGGTTGTTCTCTGCACGCGCGGCTGCGATCTTGGCGCTCACTTCCTTGTCCGCATCCGCGGTTTTTTGCGAAAGAAAATCGCAACTGAAGTTGACTTGGACGACGCCGCCCTTTTTCGCCAGCGCGACGATCATCTCATCCGTCATGTTGCGGGGCACATTGGACAACGCGCGGCAGGAGGAGTGTGAGGCGAACGGAGGCGCGCTGCTTGCTTCCAACGCATCCCAGAAGGTCTTGTCGGCCACATGCGAAATATCCACCATCATCCCCAGCCGGTTCATCTCGTGCACCACCTGCTTGCCGAGATCGGTGAGCCCATTGTGGTGCTCGACGCCGGCTTTGTCCATGTCGCCCGATGAATCGGCCCAGTTGTTAGTGTTGGAGTGCGTGAGCGTCATGTAGCGGATGCCCTGGTCGTAATAATCGCGCAGGAGCCGCAGGCTGTCCTCGATGGCGTGCCCGCCTTCGATACCCATCAGGGCGGCGATCTTGCCCTGTTTGTGAATACGCTCGATGTCATCGGCGGTGGTGGCCAGAACAAAGTCGTTCGGATAGCGTTCGATGATGTCGTGGCGCACCGTATCGATCATCTCCAGCGTCCGCCAGGCTGAGCGGTTGCCGTTAACGTAATTTGCCGAAACGTACACGGCGAAGAACTGCGCGCCCACGCCGCCCTCGCGCAGCCCGTTGAGATTGGTATGACCGTCGTCCTTAGCCTTGCCGATGTCGTAGCCCTGCACCGTGCGGCTGGTGATGTCGTTATGCGTGTCGATAAGAAGCGCGGACTTGTGGACTTTCTGCACCTCGGCGTCGGAAATTTTGCGGGTCTGCCCGGTCGCAATGGTCAACACAGAGGTCACGCAGCAGAGGATTATTCTCATTGCAAGAATATAGCGCGAAACCGGGTGTGTTCTGTGCCGTGTTCTTTAATGATAAAATCCACGCTTCACATGAAACAGAGTCTTGTCGCGGAACTGATGGCCGAATTTCTGGGAACCATGGTGCTGATCTTATTCGGAAACGGCGTGGTCGCCATGGTGGTATTGTTCGGCCACGGCTTGCCGGGCGAAATCGTCAACGGCGGATACACCAACATCACACTGGCCTGGGGATTGGCGGTCACGATGGGCGTTTACCTGGCCGGCCGGATCTCGGGGGCCCATCTCAATCCGGCCGTCACGGTTGCGGTCGCTGCATTTCGCGGATTTCCCTGGTGGAAAGTGATTCCTTATTCAATCGCGCAGGTCGCGGGGGCATTCGTGGCGGCGGCGCTGGTGTTCTGGAACTATCGTCTGGCTTTTCTGCGCGCCGATCCGCAACTTGACCACACGGCCGGCGTGTTCACCACCTTCCCGGCTTTTCCCGATGTTCTTTCCGCCGGGCTGCTCGATCAAATGATAGGCACCGCGCTTCTGCTGATGATGATCTTCGCGATCACGGATGAGCGCAATCAACCGCCAGCTAATCTGACGCCGATCCTCATCGGCCTGGTGGTGGTGGTGGTCGGAATGTCGTTTGGCGGAATGCATGGATATGCGATCAATCCAGCGCGCGACTTCGGTCCCCGGCTGTTCACCGTGGCGGCCGGATTCAAGAACAATGGCTTGACGGACGGCAAGCTGGTCTTTTGGGTTCCGATAGTCGGACCGATCGTGGGTGGCTTAATCGGTGGCTTGGTATACGACATGGGCATCCGCAGATTCTTGCCGAAGGCTTAGGCGCGGGTTGCGGTGAATTTTTGGAGCGCTGCGTCTTCGGCGGCGTAATCGAACAACTGCGGATCGATGGCAGGCGGATTGGCCCGCTCCCACGCGATGGTCCGCTCTATACCTGCGTCGAGCGACACCGGTTCAGCGAATCCAAGCTCTTCGCGGATACGTTTACTGCTGACGATCCAATGCTGGTTGGCATTGAGTGGCATATGGAGGTGTTCGGGAAGTTTGTCAGCAGCAACGGGAACGAGCGAGCCTTTCCAGCCGATGGCGTCGCCGATCTTGCGCGCCCAGTCGATCTCGGAGAAATGTTGCTCGGTGGCGATGTTGTAGATCCGACCGGCGGCTCGGTTGGAGACTGTTGCTAAAACTATGGCTGCGGCCACATCCTCAACATATCCGCGCGGCGGGATGAAATTTGCGAAATCCTCCTGAATCAGAATGGCTGGCCGGCGGTCGTCCATTCGCTTCAACATTGAGAAGAACCGATGCAGCGGATCGCCCGGTCCGTAAACCATCGGAAGCCGGAGCACGGTGCCGAGTAGTTGGGGATCTGCCATCACGATTCGCTCGACTGGAATCTTGTCGTAGTCTTCGGTGACCCAGGAGAACGCGGCTTGGGTCCGGCGAAGCTGCTCGCGATCGTAAGGGTGCAATTGGGTTCGCAAATCCGATTCTTCCGTGATGGGCAGCTCCTGCGGTGGATCCGGAGTTTTCTTCAGTAGTACTTCGTAAGCCCGGTAGACGTCCTGGCTGCTAATTGCGATCACCCTCGCGGACAAACCTCGGACGGTGTCCATTAGCGCCTGGGCCTGGCGGTCATCGCTCAGCAAGAAATCGACTACAACATCGGGCGCGACCTGTTCGATGTCCGGGCGGTGGGCTGCTAAGTCATTGCGGTCCCCGACGATTCTCCGTACCGAATCAGGGAGATTTGGTTTCGCGTTGCCGCGGTAGAACACGGTCACCTGATGTCCTTGGTTCGCCAAGTCGCGGACGACAAACGGTCCGATGAAACCGGTGCCGCCGATGACAAGGATCTTCAATGTGGCCGCCCTATTGAGCAACATAGCGTGATCGGAGCGTATCTTGCTATTAGCATTATTTATGACAAGACCCTCTTGCATTTGCGGAAATGCTCGGGTAAGCTAGATTCAATGATCGTTCTGGAGAGCACCGCAGCCGTGGTATCCGCCCAACCGGGCGTGGCCCCCTCCGCGACTCTCCGGCTTGGTCAGCTTCCGAGGCTTTTACCCATTATTATTCAGGTCGCCGTACCCGGCCCTGCCTGAAGGGCTTCGGACAACAGTTTCCGAAAGGCCATCGGCGGGGGCGACAAACCCAGCCGATGGCCTTTTTCATTTTTGTGTGGTGAGGGAAAATTTAGGAGGCCTATGTCGACAAGTACCGCGCATAGAACCAGCGGAGTGGAATCGAAACTGATGTCCGGGGCCCAGACTCTGCTGGAGTGCCTGGTTTGCGAGAAAGTGGATTGCTTCTTCGGCTATCCGGGCGGCGTGACGCTACCGCTATACGACGCCCTGTATGACCATCCGATCCGGCATATTCTGGTGCGGCACGAACAGAATGCCGCTTTCGCAGCCGAGGGCTATGCGCGCTCTACCGGGCGTGTGGGAGTCTGCTGCGCCACATCCGGACCCGGCGCCACGAATCTCGTTACCGGCCTGGTGGACGCAATGATGGATTCGATTCCGATCGTCGCGATCACCGGGCAGGTGACCACGAAATTGATCGGCAGCGATGCATTCCAGGAAGCCGACACCTTCGGCATCACGCGCTCCTGCACCAAGCACAATTTTCTGGTGAAGACCATCGCGGAACTGCCGCAAGTAATTCATGAGGCGTTTTATATCGCGGCCAGCGGACGGCCCGGTCCGGTGCTGGTGGACATTCCCAAGGATGTTTTTCAGGCGCAGACGCATTACACGCCAGTTTCCGAGATTCACCTGCCTGGCTACAAAGTCTTCACCGAGGGACATACGGGCCAGATCCGGCGCGCGGCGCAAATGATCTGGGAAGCCCAGCGGCCCTTCGTCTATGCGGGCGGCGGCATCATCGCGGCCAATGCGTCGGATGAACTTCGGGAACTAGTGGAGCTTCTCGATGCCCCGACGGTAAATACTCTGATGGGCCTGGGCGCACTTCCGGCCGACCATCGCAATTTCGTAAGTATGCCGGGAATGCACGGCAGCTATGCCGCCAACATGGGCATGAGCAACGCCGATCTCCTGATTGCGTTGGGAGTGCGGTTCGACGATCGCGTCACGGGTCGCCTGGCCGCCTTTGCGCCGCATGCGAAAGTGATTCACGTGGACATCGATCCGGCGGAGATCGGCAAGAATCGGGTCCCTGATCTGCCCATCGTGGGCGATGTGAAGCGGGTGCTGCAAAAGCTGAACAAGGTATTGCACGATCTAGCGCCGGCTAATCGCGATCGAAACACAGCCGGGCGCGAGGCTTGGTGGAGGCAGATTCACCAATGGAAAGAGGAGCACCCTCTGACTCCCGAAACGTCAGACACCGAGATCAAGCCTCAACACTTGATGCGAGAAATCGACCGGTTGTCGGACGGGCGGGCGATTGTGTGCTCCGATGTCGGACAGCATCAGATGTGGGCGGCGCAATTCATCCGCTTCAACGAGCCCCGGTTGTGGATTAACTCGGGCGGCCTCGGATCGATGGGCTTCGGGTTGCCGGCGGCGATCGGCGCGCAATTCGCTTGCCCTGACAAGCTGGTGTTTGCGGTAGTGGGCGATGGCGGCTTCCAGATGTCGCTGCCGGAACTTGCGACCGTCGTCAACCACGGTCTGCCCATCAAAATTGTGGTCATGAACAACGGCTACCTCGGAATGATCCGGCAATGGCAGGAGTTGTTCTATAACAACCGTGTCAGCCAGGCGACCTTGGATTCTTTCCCGGATGCCGCTATGCTGGCTGGCGCCTACGGGTTCAAAGGCCGGACAATTGAGAAGCCCGAGGAGCTTACCCCTGCGCTGGAAGAAGCGGTTCGCGAAAACGGGCCGTACCTGCTCAATGTGAAGGTCTCGCCGTTCGAGAACGTTTATCCGATGGTGCCGGCGGGTGGGGCGATTAATGAGATGGTGCTGGGACCGCCGCAACCGGTGGTGGCATGAGTATCACAGACATTCTTGTCTGTGTCTTGAGGAGACAATGCTGCAAGTAATTTCACTCCTAGTCGAGAACAAGCCAGGCGCTCTGATGCGCATTACCGGCGTATTGAGCGCGCGTGGTTATAACATCGAGAGCCTGACTGTCGCCCGCACGCTCGATCCGACGCTCTCACGCATGACCATCGCCGTCGATGTCGACGCGCAACTGCGTGCTCAAGTGATCAAGCAGATGAACAAGCTGATTAACGTCCTGCAGGCTGCCGACCTCACCGAGACGCCCTCGGTGAAGCGTGAAATGGCCCTGCTGCGCGTCCGCAGCTCAGTCTCGAACCGCGCGGCCATCTTGAAGGAATCCGAAATTTTCGGTGCCCGCGTAGTCGACTCATCCACTGAAGGCTTCGCGCTGGAGGCGACCGGCGACTCGGAAAAGCTGGATGAATTCATCGACGTCATGCGCAGCTATGGCGATATCGAAGTGACTCGCTCCGGCGCCGTGGCCGTGTCGCTCGAAGTCAAGAAATTGCGTTTGTCGCCGCCGGTTCCCAAAAACACTCCGGTCGAAATCGTGACCGAAAAACTAGAAACGAGAAACTAGAGTATGGCGAAAAGGTATTACGAAAAAGATGGAAACCTGGGCCGATTCCAGGGCAAGACGGTGGCCATCATTGGGTATGGCAGCCAGGGTCACGCTCATGCGCTAAATCTGCGCGATAGCGGCGTGAAGGTCGTGGTGGGCCTGCACGGGTCGAGTAAGAGCAGCTCCAAGGCTGCGGCGGCGGGTCTGAAAGTGCTGCCGGTGAGCGACGCGGCTAAAGAGGCGGACGTCATCATGGTCCTGGTTCCGGATCACATCCAGGCCGATTTGTACGAGAAAGAAATAGCCCCGCACATGGCCAAGGGCAAGACCCTAATGTTCGCGCATGGTTTCAGCATCCATTTCGGACAAATCAAGCCGCCCGCTAGCGTCGATGTAACGATGATCGCTCCCAAGGCGCCCGGACACCGCGTGCGCGAGCTGTTCACAGAAGGCGTGGGTGTACCCGCGTTGGTTGCAATCCATCAGGATGCCTCCGGCCACGCGCTCGAGAACGCGCTGGCCTATGCACTGGCCCTGGGTTGCCTCAAGGCGGGTGTCATTGAGACCACGTTCCGGGAAGAGACGGAAAGTGATCTATTCGGCGAGCAGTCGGTACTATGCGGCGGCGTAAGCGAGCTGATCAAGGCTGGCTTTGAAACCTTGGTGGAAGCCGGCTACGCCCCTGAAATCGCCTATTTCGAGTGCCTACACGAATTGAAGCTGATCGTCGATCTTATATATGAAGGTGGACTGGGCTACATGCGCTATTCGGTCTCTGACACTGCTGAATACGGCGATTATTCGCGCGGCCCGCGGATCGTTAACCAGCAGACGCGCGATGAGATGAAGAAGATCCTGTCGGAGATTCAATCCGGCCAGTTCGCCCGCGAGTGGATTGCCGAGAACAAGACTGGCCGGCACAAGTTTCTGGCCATGCGCGAAGCGGCGCGCGACCAGCCGGTCGAACGCGTGGGCCGCGAACTGCGCGAGATGATGACATTCTTGAAGAAACGGAAGGAGGCAGGCGTGCCGCAGGAACAGGAGGCGGCGGCGGTCAGCAATAAGTAGGTTATGCGCATCCAGACATTCGATACAACGCTCCGGGACGGGACGCAAGGCGAGTCCGTCTCTTTCTCCGTCGAGGACAAACTGGTCGTCGCCACTAAGCTGGACGAGCTGGGTATCGATTACATCGAAGGGGGCTGGCCCAATTCCAATCCCAAAGACAAGGAGTTCTTCGAGCGCGCCCGGGAACTGAAATTGAAGCACGCACGGCTCACGGCCTTCGGATCCACACGCTTCTCCAAGAACAAGGTGGATCAGGATCCCAATGTCCGGGCGCTTCTGGACGCCTCGACGCCCGCGATTTCGATTTTCGGCAAGAGCTGGGACTTGCACGTTCACCGGGCTCTAGGAATCACCGAAGAAGAGAATCTGAAACTGATCTCGGAAACGGTGAAGTATCTGAAAGACCATGGCCGTGAGGTAGTCTACGATGCCGAGCACTTCTTCGATGGCTACAACGCGAATCCGGATTTCGCGCTGCGCACGCTCGAGGCCGCCAAGAACTCGGGCGCCGATATCCTGTGCCTGTGCGATACCAATGGCGGCAACCTGACCCATCGCATCACAGAAGTGGTCGCAGAGGTGCGCAAGCGCTTCGACGGAGTGCTTGGGATTCACACCCACAACGACGCGGATGTCGCGGTTGCCAACGCTCTCGCGGCTGTCGAAGCCGGCTGTACGCACGTGCAAGGCTGTATCAATGGCTACGGTGAGCGCTGCGGCAACGCGAATCTGGTTTCGATCATCGCCAACCTCGAGCTGAAGCTTGGTCACAACACCATCGGACGCGAGAATCTACAGAACCTGACTACCGTGGCGCGCTATATCGCCGAGATCGCCAATCTTCCGGTCCGTAACGATCAGCCGTACGTCGGACATAGCGCTTTCGCCCACAAGGGCGGCGTGCACGTCAGCGCGGTTCTGAAAGATTCGGCCACCTATGAACACGTGAAGCCGGAGGGCGTCGGTAACCGGCAGCGGGTCCTGTTGAGCGATCTGTCCGGGCGCGGCAATGTCCTTTACAAGCTCAAGCAGCATGGCCTCGCCGAACGGCTCGATTCCGATGCGCGCCGGCAATTGCTCGAGCGCATCAAGCAATTGGAACATCAGGGCTATGAGCTGGAAGCCGCGGAGGGCACCTTCGAGCTATTGGTCCGCCAGGCGCTGCATCCCGGCTTCAGCCTGTTTGAAGTCGTGAACTACGACGTCACGACTCGGTTGATCGGGGGCACCACCGCTACGGTCACGCTACGCATCCAGGACAGCGTCCATACCGCCACCGCGACCGGCCAGGGGCCGATGAACGCGCTCGACCTGTGCCTGCGGCAATGCCTGTCGTCGGTCTATCCAAACATCAAGGATGTTCGGCTGACGGACTACAAAGTACGCGTGCTCGATTCGAAGAAAGGCACCGCCGCCAAGGTGCGCGTGTTGGTGGAGTGGTCCGATCACCGCAAGAGCTGGGCGACGGTTGGCGTCTCCGACAACGTGATCGAAGCCAGTTGGCACGCCCTCGTCGACGCCATCAGCCTGGAACTGATGCGGCTAACCGAGCAGGACGAAAACATCGACAAGGTAGTGGAAGACTACTGTTGGGGTGTCTAGTTAGAATAGAGACATGCCCGCCACGGCGCTCCTGACCTCCGAGCAGTACCTCGCTCTGCCGGACGAGTTCGAACAAAAAACGGAAATCACGTTAAGGACGAACTCATCGGAGGACAGGTTGTCCGGCTTCCCATCCCGCCAACAATTCACGACCTCGTTAAGTCGAACATTGCCAAAAGTCTTCTGCGGTTTGAGTTCACGGTGCTCATTGGCACGGCTTTGAAGTCAGCAAGTACCATACCTTGGTTCCGATGTTAGTGTCATCCGACGCGAGCGGATATCAGGCGAGGATAGAATCTTCCGCGGTGCGCCGGAAATCGCAATCGAGGTCATCTCTCCAGACGATAACGAAGTACACCTCAAGAGCAAAATCGATGTCTACCTTGGCAACGGTTCGCTATCGGTCTGGGTGGTTTATCCGGATGCCAGATCTGTGATGGTCTATTCCAAGGACTCCATCCGCGAACTAAAAGCTGATCAGAAAATCGAAGACCCGCTGCTTCCCGGCTTCTCCACCCCGGTCTCCGCCTTTTTTGAGTTGACCTAAGCGCCGCCGACAAGGTGGCGGAAGACTACTGCTGGGGTGTCTAGTTACAATAGAGAAATGCCCGCCACGGCGCTCCTGACCTCCGAGCAGTACCTCGCTCTGCCGGACGAGTTCGACAAAAACGGAAATCACGTTAAGGACGAACTCATCGGAGGAGAGGTTGTCCGGATGCCGCCCGCTTCACGCATACATGACCTTATCAAAAATCGCATCAACAGAATTTTAGTCCGATATCTCGATGCCCACCCCCAAATCCGCCTGGACACTCTCGTTGAAATCGGCGCCGAGGTTAGCAAGCTGGACGTATTCATTCCCGACGTTAGCGTTTTCAGCATCCAGCGTCTTAACGGTGACGAGCGAGTCGTTCGTGGAGCTCCGGAATTGGCCATTGAAGTCGTGTCTCCCTTCGTCAAAGTCAGGCACCTTAAGCGCAAAGTGGATTCCTATCTTCAAGGCGGATCGAAGACCGTTTGGGTCGTTAATCCCGAAGCCAGATCCGTACTGATCTATTCCGGGGACTCGTCGCGTGAAGTGAGAGCCGATCAGAAGATCGAAGACCCGCTGCTTCCCGGCTTCTCCACCCCGGTCTCCGCCTTCTTCGAGTTGACCTAAGCGCCGCCACGCGATGCGCTATTTCCTTTCGAAATCCGTCCCGCCCTTCTCCCGCGTTCTGCTAGTGGAAAGCGGCAGCCGAGATTTGTTCGAAGAGCTGCTCAGCGGCCTCTACAATCACCATCCGCAAATGAAGGCCGATCTAGTCACCTGCTACGCCGGCGTCCCGAAAACTTTTCGAACCGAACTCGGAAACGTTTACCGCGTCACTGAATATCCGGATGGCCGCTCGCGCCAGCGGCTCTATAAAAAACTAGCCGCCAACCGGTACGTCATCGTCGGCATCATTTGCTCGGCCGAGCCCATCATGACCAAATGGAAATGGATGCTGGCCGCGCGTCTTTCGGGAAAAGTCTTCGTGCTGAACGAAAACGGCGACTATTTCTGGCTGGATCGCGGGCACCTCGGCGCGATCCGGCATTTCGTCCTGTTTCGCGCCGGGCTCACCGGCACCGGCGCCGTCCGCGCACTCGCGCGACTGGTGCTCTTTCCTTTCACATTACTGTACTTGATCTTGTACGCAGCAACGATCCATCTCCGGAGAAAACTACGAACACTATGAAAGCCGTTTATGTTGAAAAGATCGGTGGCCCTGAGAACCTGATATATGGCGACACTCCGAAGCCCGCGCCAGGTCCCGGCCAGGCACTGGTCAAAATCGCCGCGGCCGGCGTCAACTTCATCGATGTGTATTTCCGCATCGGACTCTATCCCGCGACTCCGCCGGTTGTGCTTGGCAGCGAGGGCGCGGGAACTGTAGAAGCGGTCGGACCGGACGTCACCAATGTGCGCCCAGGCGATCGCGTCGCCTATGCGATGGCCCGCGGCTCCGATGCCGAATATGCGGTGGTGCCTGCATGGCAATTGGTGAAGATTCCGGATTCCCTCGATTTCCACACCGCCGCTGGAGTGATGCTGCAAGGCATGACGGCGCACTACCTGACCCACTCCACCTATCCGCTCAAATCGGGCGACTCGTGCCTGATTCATGCCGCGGCTGGCGGTACGGGGCGCCTTCTCGTGCAGATGGCAAAGATGCGTGGAGCACACGTGGTTGCAACCGTCGGCACCGAAGAAAAGGCCCGACAAGCTAAAGAAACCGGGGCCGACGAAGTGATCATCTATACCCAGGAGGATTTCGTCGCCAAAGCCAAAGGCAAAATGAATGTGGTCTATGATTCCGTCGGCAAAGCGACCTTCCTTCAGAGCCTCGATTGCCTGCGCCCCCGAGGCATGATGGTGACTTTCGGAAATGCCAGCGGCCCTGCCCCGGATTTCTCACCGCTCCTTTTGACTCAAAAAGGCTCGCTGTTCCTGACCCGTCCGTCGCTCGCGAGCTATTCTTCCACTCCGGAAGAGTTAGCCTGGAGGGCCGGCGATGTTTTGAAGTGGGTCACCGAAGGCAAGCTGAAGATCCATATTCACAAGGTCTATCCGCTCGCTGAAACCGCGCAGGCGCATCGCGACTTGGAAGGCCGCCACACTAGCGGAAAGTTGCTGTTGGTTCCGTGATTCCTTTCGCGGAGCTGAAGATCGATGCATTGCTGGTATCGGCTTTGCCGAATATCCGCTACCTCAGCGGGTTTACTGGCGACAACGGCCTGCTGCTGGTCACTCCCGAATCCCAAACGCTGTTCACAGATCCGAGATTCGCGATTCAGGCGTCGGAGGAATGCACCTGCGCCGTCAAGATCGCACCGCGCGGACCGGTCGATCCCTACGCCGTCGAAGCCATTCAACGCCGGAAACTGAAGCGCATCGGGTTCGAGGCCACGCGCATGATTTACGACGTACACCGCCGGTTGAAGGAAGCGCTGCCGCTCGGGACCATGCTTAAGCCGGTCGGTCCGGTGATCGAGAACTTGCGAATGGTCAAGACCAAAGAGGAGATCGAGCGAATCCGGCGCAGTGTCCAGACTAATTCACAAGCGTTCGAGAAGACCGTACAATCGATTCGGCCGGGCGTTTCGGAATCACACATTGCCGCTGAACTCGAGTTCCAGATGCGTCGGCTGGGCGCTGAGAAACCGGCTTTTGAAACGATCGTGGCGGCAGGCCCGCGCAGCGCTTTGCCTCACGCCCGTCCTGGGAACCAGAAGACCGGGGTTAATGAAGTATTATTAATAGATATGGGCTCGTGTCAAGAGGGCTACATGAGTGACATGACACGTGTACTGTTCTTCGGCAAGGTGCCTAGCCGGATTCGAAGTATGTACAATGCGGTGTTAAGGGCTCAGCTGGCCGCAATAGCCGCTGTTCGCGAAGGCATTACCGCCGGCCAAGTGGACCAGAAAGCCCGGCAAGTGCTGGAATCCGAAGGGCTTGGAAAAGCGTTCGTGCACTCAACCGGCCATGGTTTGGGCCTGGAGATCCATGAGCCGCCGCGAGTCGGTCGACGCGACAAGACGCGACTTCAGGCTGGAATGGTGATTACAATTGAACCTGGCGCCTACATTAAGGACTTCGGCGGTATCCGTATCGAAGACACCGTGCTGGTGACCAAGAATGGGTGCGAAATCCTCACACCCACCTCCAAGGAGTTGATAGTTCTCTAGATGTCGAATGATGAGATCAAAGAGCTGATCCAGTTGGTAATAGACAGCGGGATCGCCGAACTGGAGCTGCAGCGAGGCGACAACCGTGTTCGAATTCGCCGGTCCATGGGCATGATGCAAGACATTACGATTCCCGCGACGATGACCGGGCATTCGCCCAATTCCACGGACTCGACGGGGCAGGCTATGCCGGCTCCGAATTCAACCGGCATAACCGCCGCTCCATCTCCGGCCGCCAACGAAATGATCGTGAAGAGCCCGATCGTCGGGACTTTCTATGAAGGTCCGAAACCGGGCGATCCACCATTCGTCAAGGTCGGTGATTCCGTAGAGCCGGGCCAGGTGCTGTGCATCATCGAATCGATGAAACTGATGAACGAGATCGAGTCGGAAGTATCCGGCACCATCGTGGCCAAGCTGATGGAGAACGGCCGCGCTGTAGAGTACGGCGAAGCCCTGTTCGCGATTCGTCCGCGCTGACATGTTCGAGAAAATCCTGATCGCCAATCGCGGCGAAATCGCCGTACGCGTAATCTGTGCCTGCAAAGACCTGGGCATCAAGACCGTCGCCGTTTATTCGGAAGCGGACCGCCACAGCCTGCACGTGCGCTTTGCCGACGAAGCCATCTGCATCGGGCCGGCTAAGAGCGCGCGCAGCTATCTGGACATTCCGTCGGTAATCAGCGCGGCCGAGATTACAAACGTCGATGCGATCCATCCCGGCTATGGTTTTCTGAGCGAGAATGCGGATTTCGCTGAAGTTTGTGAAACGTCCGAGATCAAGTTTATCGGGCCTAAGCCCTCGGTGACGCGCGCCATGGGCTTGAAGCAACACGCTCGCGCGGCGATGGCCAAGTGCGGCGTCCCGATTCTTCCCGGATCGGAAGGGATACTCAAGAGCGCGGAAGAGGCACAGGCAATCGCGGAGCAGATCGGTTACCCGGTAATGCTAAAAGCGTCGGCTGGAGGCGGCGGGCGCGGGATGCGGGTGGTTCGAGAAGAGCTGGATCTGCCAGGACTGCTAACGCAGGCGCAGCAGGAGGCGCAGGCAGCCTTCGCCTGCCCCGATATCTACATGGAGAAGCTGATCGAAGCGCCGCGCCATATCGAATTTCAAGTGCTGGCCGATGAACACGGCGAGGTCGAAATTCTGGGGGAGCGCGAGTGTTCGATCCAGCGCCGGCATCAGAAGCTGCTCGAAGAGGCGCCGTCTACGGCCGTCAGTCCCGCGCTGCGCGAAAAAATGACCGCCGGATTGCGCGAAGCCATGCGCAGCATCGGCTACACCAACGCGGGTACCATCGAATTCCTGATGGACGAGGACGGCAAGCTTTACTTCATCGAGGTCAACGCGCGCATTCAGGTTGAGCATCCGGTGACGGAAGCAATCAGCGGGTTAGACCTGGTGAAGAGCCAGATCCTAATCGCCGCTGGACATCGCCTGGGCGAGATCGTGCCCCGGCCGGTGGCGCTACGCGGGCACGCCATCGAATGCCGTATCAACGCCGAGAATCCGGACACCTTCGCGCCGTCGCCCGGCCGCATTACAGGATTCAACTTGCCCGGCGACATCGGCATCCGCGTGGACACGGCCGCTTATACCGACTACGTGATTCCGCCCTATTACGATTCCCTCGTCGCCAAACTGATCAGCTATGGAAAGGACCGAACTGAGGCCATCGCGCGCATGCGCCGGGCGCTCGACATGTTCGTGATCGAGGGAATTTACACGACCATTCCGCTGCACCAGCGCATCCTGGCGGATCCGGATTTCGTGGCCGGCAAGACTAACACTACTTTTCTTCAGCGCTGGACGACTAAAACCTTGCCTGGGGCGCCGGATTCCAGAGCCCGGTAGGCATCGGCGATGCGGTCGAGCGAGAAGCGGCCGGCTACGTCGCTGATGACGGCACGACGCTTCACCGCTAGTGCCAAGCCTGCCGAGATCAGCGCGGAAAACTCCTGAAGACCCTCGACCCAGCGCATGCCGTTGTACTTGGTCACGAATACAGAATTAGAAAACAGTTGATTCAAGTAGAGGGCCGGCACAGGACCCGATAGCTCACCGAAGTTGATCAGGCAGCCGCGCGGCGCGAGCATTTGCAAACTAGTCTCGAAGGTTTCCGTTCCGATGGGATCGAACACAACCGCCGCTCCGCGGCCGGCCGTGTGCGCCCGCACGGCTGCGAGGACATCTTCGCTGGCGCGATCAATCACGTGGGCTGCCCCTGCATCACTTACTGCTTCCACACGTCGGCCGGTCGCAATGCCGATGACATGCGCCCCACGATCGGCCAAGAATGCCACGAGCATACGACCAACCGCGCCGGCTGCGCCCCACACTACGGCGGCGCGGTCTTCAACCGGCCAAACACGTGCGAGACCTCCCGCGGTGAGACCAGCTACTGCCAGGCATGCGCCATGGTCGAAGGTGAGGGCATCGGGGATCGGCGCCAAAAAAAAAGCGGGCGCGATGACGTGGGTAGCGCAAGATCCGAGAACCGTGCCCCAGCAGACCCGGGTCCCCAATGAAAGGCTTACGTCGGGCCCGGTCGCTATTACAGTGCCGGCTCCCTCGCCGCCGACCGCGTGCGGGAACGGCAAGCGGACAGCATAGGCGCCGGACCGGATCAGGGTTTCAGCGTGGTTGAGTCCGGCGGCCGCGACTTCAACGAGCGCCTCTCCGGCCTTCAGCGGAACAATGTCCTCAACGGCAACTTCAATGACGTCCGGCCCGCCCGGCCGCAGCGCGCGAGCAACACGTCGCTGGGTAGGTGTGCTCATCGAGGCACAACCATGTTACCGCAGGGTCGGGATTTTTCCTTCTTCCATCAAGTCCTCGGCGGGGAGTTTTTCCAGAGTTGCGGTAAACCACGCCGTCGTGCCGCCCCCGGGCCTGTCGTCTAATCCAAGTTCTCCACCCTGCAATTCGACCAGCTTTTTCGAGAGGGTGAGACCGATACCGGTACCGCCATATCTGCGAGTCAGAGAGCCATCGCCTTGAACGAACGGCTCGAACAGGCGGCTACGTTGTTCCTCAGTGATCCCTATTCCTGTGTCGTCTACGGCGAATCTGACTGTTAATGCATCGCATGTCTCGTGCAAGAGCTCCGCACTGAGACTAACTCGACCGCTCTCGGTAAACTTGACGGCGTTGCCGAGCAACTGATCTAACACCTGACGCACTTTTCCAGGATCCCCGCTCACGCGCCGGGGAACGGCCGGGGTCACAGTGCTATAAAACTTAAGACCTTTGGCGTGAGCGCGGCTCCGGTAAACCGTGGACAGCTCCTCCATCAAGATTCTCGGGTCGAACATGCGGCGCTCAATTCTCGCTTTACCCGAACCTAGTTGGGATACATCCAGAATGTCGTTCATTACTTTCACCAACCAATCCGAGGACGACCTCAACATGTCGATGCACTCCCGTTGTTCGGCATTGAGTTCTGAATCGGTGAGCAGGTTGACCATGCCCAGGATACCGTTGATCGGCGTGCGGATCTCGTGGTTAATGTTTGCCAAGAATTGGCTCTTCAGCTCTGCAACTTCCGACGCCTTCGCGAGAGCTAATGACAATTCCTCGTTCTTGCGCACTAACGCGCCCTGAGCCGCCTCAAGGGCGCTGGTGCGCGCACGAACTGTTTCCTCGAGTAGGCTATTTTGATTCTGAACTTGCAAATAAAGGAAGCGAGTCTCCAGTAAATTCCGAACTCGCAACAGAACTTCTGTCACGTCGAAAGGTTTGCTCAGGAAATCGCTTGCTCCGGATTGCAGAGCCTGTCGCTTGGCTTCCGGAGTAATATCTGCCGTCAAGACCAGAATCGGCACATAAAGATCCGAAGGAAGACATCGAAGTTGTTCGATTACCTCTAAGCCGCCGAGGTGAGGCATGTGGAGATCGAGGAGAATCAGGTCTGGATTCAGTTCGCTGCAGATGGTTGCTACCTGACGCGAATCAGTAGTGCTGGCGACCTTCCGATATCCCTGCATACCCAGGATTTGTTCCAGGAGTTCGACATTGGGCTGTTGATCATCGACGATGAGGATACTGGAAGAAGAGAGGTCAACCTCTCGCATCAAGACCCTCCAACCGGTACCTGGTCAAAGCTTTCTGAAGTGCGTCGAAGATGCTCATCGAGTATGTGCAACAGCTTCTCGACGTCCAACGGCTTGGTCAAATAGTCGGTCGCTCCAGCGTCCCGCAAGCGCCGTATCTCCCCGGGCGTCGCATCAGCGCTGATCATGATGGTTGGAATGCCTCGGGTTCGAGAGTCTGCCTGGAGTTCACGGAGAACCACATCCCCTCTGATATCCGGCAAGTGGAGGTCCAGCAGGATCAGGTCGGGACGATTTTCGATGGCAAACTCCAGCCCAAGCCGCCCCTGCATCGCCGTCAGCAGTTTAACCTGTGAACGGAAAGAGAGCACGTGCTCAATCAATTGCACGTTGGCCACGTTGTCTTCGATGTAGAGGACTTTGAGAGACTGCGGAACGGGGTCGGCTGGCTGGGCCGTAAGCACTTCTTGGCGGCGCACTCGCTCCACAGGCGCCTCTGCCACCGGCAGCTCTATCCAGAATGTGCTGCCCTTTCCCACTTGACTAAGGAGACCGATACCTCCACCCATGGCTTGAATCAGGTGCTTCGAGAGCGCCAGCCCGAGGCCGGTTCCCTCGACATCGGTCTGAGCGGCGGCTAGACGCTCGAAAGGCGCGAACAGGCGAGCCTGATCTTCTGTCGCGATGCCGTGGCCCGTATCTTCCACTTTGATCCGTACCGCATTCTTGTTGTCCGCCTGACAGCTGATCCGGACAGATCCATTGGTTTGGTTGTACTTGATCGCGTTGGACAGGAGATTGAGCAGCACTTGATGAAGTCTTTGGCGGTCTGCCATGACGTGCTGCTGGCAATGCCGTGACATGTCGCTGGCCAGCTGGATGCCGCGGGATTCAGCAATTGGCCGGACCATCTCGAGCGTTTGAGAGACCGCGTCACTGACCAACACCGGTTCAACCGAGAGGGGCAGCCGGCCCGATTCAATTCGTGCGATGTCCAGGACTTCATCAATCAGGCGGAGAAGATGGCGCCCGCCCTTGAGAATGTGCTGGACACAATCCAGAGCGCGGGTAGGGAGACCGCCGCCCATCTGGAGAACTTGCGCAAAGCCCAGGATGGAATTCAAGGGCGTTCGTAGTTCGTGGCTCATGCGGGACAGGAACTCGCTCTTAGCCCGGTCGGCCCTCTCCGACTGCTCCTTGGCCTCCTGCAGCCGGGCGTTTTTCTCGGCGATTAACGCACTAGATTGAAACAGTACTCGAGCGACCCGCCCAATTTCATCGTTGGAGTGATCTTCATCCGGCAGAGCAAGACCATCGCGCAACCGATACGCGTTCTGCTCCAATGCTTGAACTCGACTACTAATGCCCTTGGTGAAGAGCATGATTCCGAGGATGCTGGCGAAGCAACCAATTCCGAGGCTGCCATATAGACCGTAAAGCACAATTACGCCGAAGCGTACAAGCTGTATCCTGCGTTTGTCCAGCAGTTGTTGTTCGGTCTCCTGCATCGCACCTAGCTGCCGCCGAATGCCGTCCCCGGCCTTTTTTTCGGACGTCAGGAATTGCTGCATGGATGCTCCAGGCCCTTGCGCCTGTCGAATGCCGTCCAGGGCGGTTAACTGGTCCGAAAGGAGCGAGGTCACTCTATTCATTCGCTCCGTTTGTTCTGGATTGTCCTTGACCAAAGCTGTGAGATTCGCTGCCTTACTGAGCAGTGTCTTTCGGGTCTGTTGAGAGGTAGTCGACCAGTCCTGCCCGTCGCTGAGGCCATAGCCTCGCGCATAATCTTCGGCTCCCAGGATCAACTCTCGAAAATCCCTGATCTCCAGACGAACTTCTTGGCTGTGTCTAACCCAGGCTGTAGCGTCCGCCTGCATTTTTCTGGTGCCAAGAATCAACAATGTCGAAGCGACGAAAGCAAGTAGAGGCAGGGCTATCACAATCAGCCCCTTAGTACGAACAGGAAGATCGCCCCAGTAGCGTGCCAGACCGCGGACCAGCGTTTTCATAGAAAGGCTCGCTCTGATATCGGCACTTTGTCTCTATATCCTTAGAGAATTAAAGGTGATAGTCCTGAGGTATTAAAGCCGGCTTGAGACCGAGTATTTGTTCTGTTTTCCGAACAGGGCATGCATAACCAATGCCTTAAAGGCCAGAGCACGCTGCGAATCTGCGTATTATGTTCGGAAATCAGAACAACGACTGCCTATCACGTGACCTGGCTTTCGTTTCTGCCTACCGGTTCGTTCTTTCTACCGAGAATACGGTAAAGGGTCGCTCGGCTAATCCCCAATATCTCGGCCGCCCGCGCACGGTTCCCTCCCACACGATCGAGAACCTGTAAAGTATGCTTGAGTTCGAGCTCTTCGAGAGATATCAGCAGTTCGTCTTCACCGGTCGCCGAAGACAGCGTACTTTGCATGGCATCAGGAAAATCCCGAACATCAATGACCTCGCGCTCAGTCATCATAGCTGCATAGCTGAGCACATTTTCCAACTCCCGGACATTTCCCGGCCAGGAGTAACGCGCCAGAAGGCTTTGAGCCCTTCGAGTGAGGCACAAGCCCGGCTTAGCGTATCGCGCGGCGAACATCTGCAAGAAATGGCGTTCAAGCAATGGCAGATCTTCTTTCCGTTCGGCCAGTCGCGGCAATTTAATCTCGACCACAGAAAGACGATAATAAAGGTCTTCGCGGAACTTTTTCTCGGTGACCATTTCGCGCAGATTTCGGTGCGTCGCGGCTACCACCCGCACGTCGGCATGTCGAACGGCCGTGGTTCCGACTCGCTGAACCTCGCGGTTCTGCAGAACTCGCAAGAGCTTAGCCTGGGTAGAAAGGGGCAACTCTCCAATTTCGTCTAAAAACAGCGTTCCTCCATTGGCAGCTTCAACCATGCCTTGTTTGTCCTGGGTAGCGCCCGTAAAGGCTCCTCGTACGTGACCGAATAACTCACTCTCGAACAAGGTCTCGACGATGCCACCGCAGTTACAAACCACGAATGGGCCGGATGCGCGCGGGCTCAACTGGTGGAGAGTCCTGGCCGCCAATTCCTTACCTGTTCCGGTCTCCCCCAGGACCATCGCGGTTTGAAAGTGCGGAGCGATCCGCTGGAGTTTCGAGAACACCTCAAACATCAGAGGGCTGTGTCCGACGATGCCTTCGAACTGACAGACTCGCAGTAATTCGGTATCGAGATTCAGTGTGTTCTGGCGTCGTTCGGCAGCACTCAACCAAGTTTCGGTCTTTTGGCGAAGTCGATCGATTGGAATCGGCTTCGTCAGGTAGTCATAGGCACCTTTCTGAACAGCCTCCACCGCTGAGTCCGTAGAATAGTGACCTGTCATTAAGATGACATCTACGCCTGGGTCGATCTCCAAAATACGTTCGAGCAATTCCATACCGTGCACGTCAGGCATAACAAGATCGAGCAGCACCAGATGTGGCCGGTGCTGGGTAACCATTTCCAGACCCGATTTTGCCTCAGTAGTACTGTAGATTTCCAGGTTGTCGAACGTGAGTACTTCTTTGACCAACTCTATTGCCAGAGCGTCATCGTCGATCACCAGAACTCGATAGATCGGATTGGAAACCTGGTCCGCTGCGCTCGACTGGGACGGAAGCACGGAGGCCATACAAGTGGTCAGTTCTGCCTGGCTTGGTCGAGCGACTCGGACGAATCCGAGCCTGTTTCCGAAGCGGTTCCGTTTTCTTCCGAGCTGAGAAGGCTTATCATCCGGCGGCTTCCGGCTCGGATATTGTTAACATAAAGCCGTTGCTTTTCGTTAAGCGTACCGGTGGATTCGGCCAAGAGCAGGTCAGCGAAACCCATGACCACGTTGAGTGAATTCCGCAGATCGTGGCGAACGCGGCTGCCGAAAGATTTGCTCTCATCAGGCTCGGTATTCACTCGTGTTCCCTCTCTCTGGGGGCCGAGGAGAGCGATCGCTTGCTCAGAACGTCCAGGCAGAATGAATGCGTAATGATCAGGTCGAATGAGTGATTGAATATGCGCAGCGCGGCCGTGCTTTCAACCATTCTTCCGAGCCTGGGCGCCGTGTTGATGATAATTCGCCTTTTCATACCATAATCGGACAATTATAAAAAGCACATTAGGAAAATTAGTCTCAATTTGAGGTTGGCGCCTCTAGAATTGAGCCGACACCTAGTACCCGGTGTGTCGACTGCCTATGTGCCCGTCTCACTTCTAACGCCAATTCTCAGATCTATACAGCCCTCGCTGACGCGGTCAACGGTCCCTTTCTCTAGCCTTATGAAAACACTGGTACATGTTCGAATCAGCTGCGCTCAGCCTTTTGGCAAGTAGGATGCCTTAAAGTCTGTATGCAGGTTTCACGGATGGTCAAAGCAGCGGCCCTATCAATTGTTATCTTTTCTATACCGATGCATGCCCAGAGAGCAGCAACCTCCGTACTTGCGCTCACGGTTGGTTCCCAGTGCGGTGTTTCAGTGCTGAGTTCAAACCACTCCGAAGCAAGCGGCGCACAATCCGACCAATACACTGGGACGATCACTTTCCAGTACTACCTGCGAACTAGCGGCGGCGCTGGTGGCGGAGACATCGAACTTGAACTCGTGGATGATTCCGGGCGCGCCGTAAATTCATCTGGCGCCACGTTAAGTTACACCACGGATTTGTCCGGTGTTGGAAGCGCCAATTCAGGACGTCAATCAGTATCGTCCGCTTCCGCGAACATCACGGTGGCAAGCTTTGGCGCCGATCAGCATTCGCCCAGACAAGGCAGTACCGGCGCGATTAACTGGACGTTCACTCGCGACGCGATGTCTTCCAATACCTATTTGCCTCCGACGCTGCGTCTCAACATGGCTTGCCGATAAAAAGACGGTTGACTACAGCGTTTCGAGCGCCAAGTGCTGGCGATGCTGCGAGGCGCACGCGACTTCGAGGGCAAAGCTGAGCACGCGGCGGGTCTCCAAAGGATCGATGATGGCGTCCATATGACCGCGCGCGGCAGCGAAGCGGGCATCCAGCCAACGCTCGTAATCGGCGCGTGTTTTTTCGATCCGCTGCTTGAGTTCCTCAGGAACGGGCTGGCCCGCGGATTTTAGCTTCTCAAGTTCCGGGCCATGTACCGCCTGGACGGCCGAATCGCCTTCCATCACGCCGATGCGAGCAGTGGGCCATCCGAAAGTGAAGTTGGGATCGAAGCCTTGGCCCGCCATGGCGTAGTAACCAGCGCCGCTGGCGTGATTGATGGTGAGGATGATCTTTGGCACGGTGGCACACGCCATTGTCTCGACCATCTCGGCACCCGCTCGAATAATACCGGCGCGTTCCGCTTCGACGCCAACCATGAACCCGGAGACGTCCTGAAGGTAGATCAGCGGCACATTATTGCGCTCAGCGTTTTCGACGAAATACGCGACCTTGCGCGATGACTCGGCGTAGATAATGCCGCCGATCCGCGCGCCGCTTTCGGTTTTTAGAAAACCGCGCCGATTGGCGATCAGCGCGACCGTCCGGCCGGAGAGCTTGGCCTCTGCGCACAACATTTCAGGCGCATGCTCCGGTTGAAATTCCAGGTAGTCGTCGCCGTCGAAGATCCGTTCGATGGCTTCCTCGACGTTGTAAGGCAGCCGGTGATCCGACGGCATTAGGTCATAGAGACCTTCCGCCGGTTTGGGCGGTTGCGATCCTTTAAGCGGCGGGGGAGCCGGAGGCATGGCGCGAAATTTTTGGCGGATCATCTCGAGACAAGCTGAATCGTCCTTGGCAATGAAGTGAGCCACGCCGCTGGACGCGGTATGCATACGCGCGCCGCCCAACGACTCAGCATCGACCACCTGGCCCACTGCGCCCTTCACCAGGTTCGGTCCACCGAGTCCCATGAAGCTGGTGCCGTCTACCATGATGATTACATCGCTCAGCGCAGGCAGGTACGCGCCCCCAGCGATGCAGGGTCCCATGACGGCGGCGATCTGGGGCACGTGCAACTTGCGGCGCATGAGCGAGTTGTAATAGAAGATTCGGCCTGCTCCGTACTGGCCGGGGAAGATTCCATCCTGGAACGGGAGATTCACACCGGCGGAGTCGACCAGATAGACGATCGGCACGCGGTTGCGCATGGCGATCTCCTGGGCGCGCAGGATTTTGGTGATGGTTTCAGGCCACCAAGCCCCCGCCTTGACGGTGGCGTCATTGGCAACAATCACAGCCGGCCGGCCCTCAATCTTACCGAGCCCCGTGACGACGCCGGCGGCGGGCGCCTGGCCATCATAGCGGTCATGCGCGACCAGCAGTCCAATCTCGAGAAACATCGAGCCGCGATCGAGCAGTTGGGAGATGCGCTCGCGCGCCGTAAGCTTGCCGTCGCGATGCTGTTTTTCTACCTTCTTCGGTCCCCCACCTTGGCGCAGCCGGTCTTCAAACTCGAGGAGGCTCTCCACCAGTTGCTTCATGTGGCTGGCGCTAATGGTCTGCACGATTTCAGAATACCGGAGACGGGAGTCAGAATACAGAAGGCGGGAGCGAGGATGAGAAAGAAAAAAGAGCACGGAACGCCTCCGGACGCTCCGTGCTTAGCGATTTGCAAAAATCAGTCTTAGTGGCGGTGAAATCGCCTGCGCATCAGTCCAATGCCCAGCAAGCCGGTTCCCAGCAGCACGAACGGCAGCGGCTCAGGTGAGGAGAACGTATTAGAGAAGCCGTTGATACTCGCAGTCCCATTGGTGCTGGAGGTCACGTAGACCGTGCTCGAAACACCTACCGTTTGGACACCACTAAAGAAAGCTTTGTCTGTGAAACCAGCGCCGGGATTGGTCACGGACACGGAGCCCTGGTTCACTTGTGGGCAATTACTGACCGGCCCTCCAAGGCAGAACTGTTCCGTTACACCAGCGGTACCAGATCCACTAACCATACTGCTGAATGACAGAGTCAAGCTATCAATCAAACCGCCAGCGTGTTGGACCGTATAGATGATCTGTGCATCCTGCGAATTGGAAATGCCATTTTGGTTCTGAGCGTTCCAGCTTGCCGCGAATTGAAAACCCTCAGCGTCCGGAGCGTTAAGAGGGGTCACGGCGATTAGGCTGGCGTCTTGCCCTGTCCCCCGGTAGTCAAAATCACTGAAGATCAGACTACCGGTTTGACAGGCGAAGCTCGACAGCAGATACGAACTCAACGACCCGCTCTGACAAGTGCTTGTCGTTGCACGGGCCGTGGAGACGAGCAGAAGGCCCGCGCAAAACACCACTAGCGTCTTCATTGCTACCACCAGTACGACGCTTCGGGCTTCTAGCGGCTCCGACTTAGACGCCGCATCCCTACCTTGCCTAGGAGAACAAGAAGTCCGCCGAGCACGAGGGCTGTCGTTTGCGGTTCAGGAACTGTGGTCGCAAAGAAGTTGCCTGAGAACGGCGTACTGATACTCTTAGTCGTGTCGCAAACACCACCCGGACAAAAGTATGCTTGGATGTTAGCCGGCGTGGGCGCTGCTCCGTTGGGCAGAGGCTGAACCAGAGGTTCGGACAACGATCCGTTGTAGCTGGAACCGCTCGCCAAACCCGCTATTCCGGTATCGCTCGCCTTGCCGTTCACGCTGAAGCTGGCCGATGTCCCAGTGGAAGTGCGTGTAAGAATGATCGGAGATCCAGCGAAAACCGAACAGGAGTCGCCGACATTGACCGCGGCAGCGCAATTTGTGTTCGATGACCCGGGCCCAACTCCAAGCAAGCTAAAGACTAGATTTGGATGCGCGGCAAATGTCAAGAAGTTGTTCTCACCAACGCTCGCGGCAGTGAGGGGCGAGTTAATATCCACGCCCTCGGTTGTTACCAGCGGCCCACCCGTAAAGGCAAGGGTCGTCCCGACGGCAACTTCTGCGTCCCAAGGTGGGCCAGGCGGAGTTGACGATGGGTCCGCGCTAAACGTGGAGCTTGTGATGGTTACGGTAATCATGCCGCCTGATCCAATATCTAAGTTCCCAATGACGCTCGCCGAGGCGGCGGTCACTAGGAACAAAGCTGCAACAACTCCACGCATGATAATAGAATTTGAGATTCGATACATTGTTCTCCTCCGACAAGTGAACTCTGCTCACTTGCTAATGTTCTGGTATTGACGCAGCCTTTTGGGCCGCATCCGCCGGCGAAAAAACGATTGTGCCGCCTGGCACCCATGCCCGGCCACAATCTATAAAATTCTCTCACCTCGGCCAACTTCAAACGAAGCCGACAACAAAAGTGTACTGCTGCGCGACAGCTTGGGGAACTGGAAACAATTCCAGGATGACCACCTGGTGGTGTTCCAGGACTCTTTCGAGTGAGAAGTTCCCGGCATGCCGCCACTCATATCTTAGTACCTTTACCTTAGTTACCTTAACACTTTTGTCACATCTTGTCACCTGAAATAGCGACATATGCGCCAACTCGCGGTGGTACGCGATGGGCTAAAGTACCGTGGACGGTCTGCCGATAATGAATATCGAGCCTTGAATGAGAGCGGATTTGAAACATGAAAGATTCTTCTTGCAAGTACTCAGCGACCGATGGTACTATCGACCTTTAATAATTTAGTGGTACTTGCTACCCAGGCTCAGCATGCGCTGAGTGGGCCTGGGGAACTTGGACTTGGAGCTTGGAAATCCGCGGTTCTCGCAGTACTGTATCTTCAACTAAAAGTTGGGCTTTGCTCGCTCAACCCAGGTCATGTTCACGCAGTACGCTTCCCGGAAGGCTCATAAATTTCCGTATGGAGGTGCGTCAGCGTGAGATTGATTCCCCGAAGAGGCGACCGTTTGCGCCGGAGATTTGTACTCTTGGCTCCGCGCCGGTCTCACTCCAATGTCTTTTGCGAGTCGCGCGTGGACGCATCGATGCATCGCCAGCTACTCGCGGATGCACAAAGATTGAGAGGCAGCGTATATTTGCAGATCGGGGCCATTGAACCATCGCAATTGTCGGCCGACGGACGCCACGTGCAAACCGATGACAGCAAGAGCTGGCATCTTTTGACGTTGGACGAGCGCGGCCGAGTGGCAGCCTGCACTCGATATCTTGCCCATCCGAGTACCGTTTCATTTTCGGAGTTGACCGTGTCGCACTCCGCATTGGCAAACGCCGACGAGTGGGGGCGGAGGTTCCGGCAGGCAATTGAGTCAGAGTTGGCGCTGGCGAAGAAGCGACGATGGTCCTACGTTGAGATGGGTGGCTGGGTGATTTCGGAAAAGATGCGATGCACTACTGAGGCTGTGCGTATGGTCCTCGCGGCCTACGGTTTAGCGCAAGTATTGGGCGGCGCTCTGGGAATAGCCACGGTAACTCAACACGGTTCTTCTCCTATTCTGAGACGTATCGGCGGGGAATCCCTGTTGTCGCGGGGTGCTGAATTGCCCCCGTATTACGAGCCGCAATACAAGTTTGAGATGGAGATTCTTCGTTTTGACTCATCGCGGCCGAACGCGCGGTATTCCGCCTGGGTGGATGACTGCCGGGACCACCTGCAGACCGTGCCGGTGATCTGCGCCAAACCGGCCGACAAACCACTGGAAGAAATACAGATTGCGGTCCCAGGCTCTTTCCGCCATAATGACGTGACCACCAATCAGGATGCGATTTCCGGAGAAGCGGCCTGGCAGCGCTCGACCGGGGTGGCCTGAGGACAGGTCGTCGAGGCCAACGCCAACGAAGGAGTTTTAGTAATGGTAGTTTCCGCTTGGCAAGCTACGCTCGCTCTATTACTGTTCGCTTGCATGGCCAGCTTCACCTGGGGTATGCGGAAGTTTTTTGTGCGGCCGTCCGGCAGCACGGGCGGCATGAAAGTAATCAGCGCCTGCGGATTGGCGTTTGCGGCGCTTCACTTTTTTGCGATCTTCTCGCCGAATAGCATAACCTCGGAACGAGGGTGGCTAGCGGCCCTTTTTTACTTGTGGTCGCTGGGATTATATTGGTGGGCCATCCGGACCAACTCCGCCGCTCGGCTTTCAGCGGCCTTTTCTTCAGATCTTCCGGGCCATCTGGTGGAAGACGGCCCCTACCGGTTTATACGGCACCCGTTTTATTGCTCCTATGTCTTGGCTTGGTCGGCTGGAACAATTGCTACGGCCCGGTGGTGGCTGCTTCCCACGGTAGCGGTAATGATAATCATCTATTGGAAGGCCGCGATCATCGAGGAAGAGAAGTTCTCGCGCAGCTCGTTAGCAGCCGATTACCAAAGATATCGAGAGCGTACCGCCCGGCTGGTTCCAAACCCGATGAAACTCTTGCTGGCTCGGCGATCACAATGAGGATCTAGAGGATGCGACTCGCCTGGTATAACATCGCGCACGACCGTACTCGATTCCTGGTGACGGTGCTGGGCATTACATGCGCGGTATTTTTGATGATTTTTCAAGGCAGCATTCTACTGGGATTCCTGCAGGCTGCCTCAAAGATTATCGATTCGACGGACGCCGATCTTTGGATTACGGGCCGAGGCGTGCAATGCTTCGAATTTCCAGTCTCGGTCGAAAGACGTCTGGGGCCGATCGCCCACAGCGTCCACGGTGTCGATCATACTAGCCGGATCTGCACCAGGCTGGTCCAGTTCAGAAAGACGGACGGAAGCCACCAACTGGTGGACCTAGTGGGGGCTGATTCCGACGTGGGCCGGCAGTTTCCGATCCCGCATGTGTCGGGCGATTCGGACGCTATCGAGCCCGAAGCCCTGGTGGTGGATAAGAGCAATGTCGAGCTTTTGAACGTCGCCGCGCATCTGCCTCTGGATGTAGAGGTAAACGAGCAGCGCGCCCACGTAGCGAGCCAGACCTCCGGCTTCAGCTCTTTCCTGGGTAGCCCTTATGTGTTCACCTCCTACGCCGACGGATCGCGCTACATCAACCTTCGCCCGGAGGAGACCATGTTCATCCTGGTGACGCTGCAAGCGGGAGCTTCGATCGAGAGTGTCAGGCGAGGGCTACGGGCTCGGATGCCCAACGTGGATGTGTGGACGCGTGAGGAATTTTCCAGGAAAGCTCGTTTCTATTGGATCACGCAGACTGGCGCGGGTGGGGCGATCCTAACGGCAGCGCTGTTAGGATTTTTCATCGGCCTGGCCGTGGTTTCGCAATCGATTTACGCTACCACGATGGAAAATATCGAGGAGTTTGCGACGCTGAAGGCGCTAGGGGCTTCCAACGGTTTCATCCGGCGCGTCATAGTCAGCCAAGCGCTGGTATGCGGGATTGGAGGGTACCTGCTGGGCCTGCTCGTAACCAGCCCGATGATACGCGCGGCCCAAACCAGCATACCCTGGGTTTCGGCCCCGGGCTGGCTGCCGCTGGCGATTGCGATTCCCACCGTGGCCATGTGTGTATCCGCATCCATTATTTCAGTAAGAGCCGCGCTCGCGGTGGAACCGGCGAAGGTGTTCCGTGCCTGACGCCATCTTGACGGCCAAGAACGTGGGTATGTCCTATGGATCGAACGGCACTCGCGTGCGTGCGCTGGACAACGTCTCGCTATCCTTTGACACCGGTACGCTAACTTTGATCATGGGGCCGTCCGGCAGCGGAAAGACCACGCTTTTATCTTTGCTCGGTTGTTTATTGACGCCCGACACCGGGTCGGTGTTTGTGGATGGCACCGAAGTTACCTCGCTCAATGAAGGCGAAAGGACCGAGCTGCGCAGGGGGCAGATCGGTTTTATATTTCAGGCGTTCCGGCTTTTCCATTCTTTGTCGGCCTTCGAGAATGTCATGATTGCCGCGGAAATTGGCGGGACCCGCGATCCGGAAAGCTCCGACGCCGCCCGGCAGTCGCTCGATAAATTGGGGCTTGGGGACAAGCTTCATTTGAAACCGAATGCACTCAGCGGAGGCGAAAAGCAAAGGGTTGCCATCGCGCGCGCTTTGCTCCCAAATCCGAAAATCTTGCTCGCCGACGAGCCCACTGCGGCGCTGGATGCCAGCGCGGGGCGGCAGATCGGCGAAATCCTGCGAGATCTCGCCGAGCAACAGAGACGAACCATCGTGGTTGTTTCCCACGACCATCGTTGGGCCAATTTTTGTCACCGAACGGTTGTGCTGGAAGACGGCCGCCTGGTGGACCATAGGAGAAATTAATGACAATTCGCGTAAAGCCAAGGGGAGTTCGACTCAGCCGGGTCGTGGTCGCCGTATTCAGCCTCTGTTTGGCGATCTTGATCGTATATTCGTTCGTCACCAAGACCAGGACCTCGGCGCATATCGGCACAGAAGTGCTGCATCCGGTGCGGCCGGAGCCGGTGGTGCTAGCATCTCCGGGGCGCGTGGAAGGTCTGTCGGACCTGGTAGGCGTAGGGGCGGCCATTGATGGAGTGATCCAGACCATCCATGTCAAAGAAGGCCAGCAGGTGCAGCAAGGCGACATATTGGCCGAGCTGGAGTGTAACGATTTGCAAGCTGCCTTGCAGGTGGCGAGTTCCGAATTAGAGAGCCTGCAGCAGACGCGCGTGCGTTTGTTGCGGGGCAGCCGCGATGAAGAACGCCAGGCGGCGGCTCAGAAGTCGGCTGCGGCCAAAGCGGTTGTGGACCAGGCGGCGGTCCAACTGGACCGGATGGAGAAACTGCGCGAGGCCACAGCGGTATCCAAGCAAGCTTATGACGAGGCGCGGCGCGACGCCGACGTAGCCAAGGCGAATTTCGAACAGGCCAAGCGTACCGAGGAACTGGTGAATGCCGGACCGCTGGGCGAAGAGATTGCGCGCGCTGATGCGGACGTCCATACGGCGGAAAATCGGATTAAGATGGCCGAAAACAAGCTGAGCAAATGCGTGGTGCGCGCGCCGATCAGCGGTTCCATTTTACGCGTCCATCTGCGCGAAGGCGAGTCGTTCACAACCTTCGCCCCACGTCCTCTGTTCAGCGTCGCGGATATTTCCGGACGCAAGGTTCGGGCCGAGGTGGACGAGCGCGATGTCGGCAGCGTGCATGTTGGGCAGAAAGTGACAGTGACCTCCGATTCGTACCCCAACAAGAGCTTTTCGGGTACGGTGACGAAGCTGGCATCCATCATGGGACGCAAGACGGTGTTGACCGGCAATCCGGCCGAAAAGGAAGATCGTGACGTTTTAGAGGTCACGGCGCGATTGGAGCAGGCCGCTAACGTATTTCCTGTCGGTTTGCGCGTGACGGTTCAGTTCAAGCCCTAAACGAAGCACCCGATTGGCCACCGGCCGAATTTATAGTCGATAGTCGGATCGCACTGCTATTCTGGGTCCATGCTCGGCATCGACCCGCGGGCTGCCCGCGCCACATGGACTGTGCTGCTGCTGGCTCTCGTGGTCGCAGCCGCCTACACCATACGCACGACGCTCGCGGTCTTCATGATCGCCGTTTTCTTCGCATATCTCTTAATACCGCTGGTTGACGCCGTCGATCACTACACGCCTCGGCGTGTTTCGGGAACACTCTCGCTGGCGATCGTGTATCTGATGCTGGTGGGTCTCATCGTCGCACTTGCTTTGACGGTGGGCTCCCGTATCGTCGACGAGTCCAACAGTCTGGCGGTCCGCCTGCCGGATCTATTAAAGAACCGCGAGTGGATCGACAAGATTCCGCTGCCCTATTGGCTGGAGCCGATGCGCACGCGCATGGTTCAGTGGCTCCAGGAAGAGATTGAAACTGGGGGCAAAGACATTCTTCCGTATGTCAAAAGCTTTGGCGGCCAGTTGATAACAGGCGCGCGGTATATTCTTTACATCATATTGGTGCCGATCCTGGCCTTCTTTTTTTTGAAGGATGGGCGAAAGATCCGAAGCGACGTCATCAACAGCCTGGATGAGGCCAATCAGCTTGTGGTGGAGGAGATTCTCGATGATATAAACCGGCTGCTGGGCCAATATATTCGCGCGTTGGTCTTGCTTTCGGTTTCCGGTTTCATCGCCTACAGCGTTTTTCTCGGCCTGACGGGGGCGCCATACGCGATCTTGCTGGCCGTTATTTCAGCACTTGGAGAATTTCTGCCCGTGGTCGGGCCCGCCGCCGGCGCAGTCATCATTGTGGCGGTCACAGGACTGAGCGGTTACACACATTTGATCGCCTTTATCATCTTTTGGATTTGCTTCCGCATGTTTCAGGATTACGTAGTGAATCCCTATGTCATGGGTAAGGGCGTGGAACTGAATCCTCTATTGGTTTTGTTCGGCGTGCTAGCGGGCGAGCAAATTGGCGGAGTGACGGGCATGTTCTTCTCGGTGCCGGCCATCGCGACGCTGCGCGTGGTCTTCGTACGGCTGCAACGGGCCCGGACCCGTGAGATCGTTACAGCGAAGGTCCAGGGATGAAAAGGCTGTGGTGGCTAGTGTGGTGTCTGCCGCTCGGCGCGCACATGGTGAGCATGAGTACGGGCGAGCTGAAAGTGACGGGAAATCGCGCGCACTATGAATTGTTCATGCCGACGTACGAAGTTGTACATGTGAACGATCCCGCGAAAACACTTCTGCAACACGTCCGATTCAAGAGCGGCGGAGCGTGGGGAAAGCCATCGAATGAATCGTGCCATCAGGACCAAGGCACCTACGTCTGCGCAGCCGATTACGACTTTCCTGCCCCGGTGAAAGAGTTGGAGGCGGAATGTACTTTCGCATCGGTAACCGTTCCTAATCATGTCCATTTGTTGCACGCCTATCTCGGCGACAAGGTTGACCAGGCAGTCTTCGACCTGTCGTTTACAAGCGCCCAAATTCGGTTTCGTCCGCCGACTGCGTTCGAGATCGCGTTCCAGGAACTGGCCGCGGGCTTCATGCGAGCCATTGGTGGACTGGCGCCGCTGTTGTTCCTGGTGGCTCTGGTGCTGGCCGCGCGAGACTGGGGCGAACTGGCGGCGCTGACAGGCGCGTTCTTAATCGCCGAAACTCTGGCCTGTTTACTCGCTCCTCGCATTACTTTTCCACTCTCGCCGCGTTTCATCGAAGCCGCCGCGGCGCTTACTATCGCTTATCTCGCCTTCGAGGTCGTCCTGCTGCCGCAATCTACTTTCCGCTGGCTGGTGGTTGGAGTGCTGGGGCTGTTTCACGGCGCCTATTTTTCGATGTTCTTGGCCCAAAGTGGATATAACGTCGCGACCTTTCTGGCCGGAGTCGCCGTGGCGGAGCTGATTCTGATCGGAACATTAGCTGTAATCGTGACCCGATTAGCGCGATTCGCATGGATGCGGCGCGTGGTTCCAGTAGCGGCGTCGCTGTTGCTCACCGTCGGCGTAGTGTGGTTCTTTCTTCGCTTGCGTGCCTGAAACACTCGACCGGCTGCCTGGGCATACTGGAAATATATGCGGAGCTTCGATAGCCTGACGGAACGCGAGATCCTGGCCCTGGCGATCTCGCTCGAAGAAGAAGACGAGCGCGTCTATGCCGAATACGGCGAGGGCTTGCGCCAGACCTTTCCCGCTTCGGCCGCCGTTTTCGATGGCATGCGAGAAGAGGAATCGGGCCACCGGCGCCGGCTGATCGAGCTTTTCCAGCAGAAGTTCGGGGAACACATCCCGCTGATCCGGCGTCAGGACGTGCGCGGCTTCGTGCATCGAACGCCGGTATGGCTGGTGCAGCCTCTGGGGCTCGATACGGTGCGCAATCAAGCCTCGGCGATGGAGGTGGAGAGCCGCCGGTTCTATGAGAAGGCCGCCTCACGCGCTAAGGATGCCGGCGTTCGGCAGTTGCTCGACGACCTGGCGCAGGAAGAACGCACGCATGAGGATCGGGCCGAGGAGCTCGAAAAAACCGAGCTGCGTCCCGACGTGAAAGGCAAAGAAGACGAGGCCAACCGGCGGCTGTTCGTGCTGCAGATCGTTCAGCCAGGATTGGCTGGCCTGATGGATGGTTCCGTATCGACGCTCGCGCCGGTGTTTGCGGCGGCGTTTGCGACGCACAATACCCATGCTGCGTTTGCGGTTGGCTTGGCGGCATCGCTCGGCGCCGGCATCAGCATGGGTTTTGCGGAGGCGTTATCGGATGACGGAAGTCTGACGGGACGGGGCCATCCCTGGGCGCGCGGCGGAATCTGCGGACTGATGACGGCGCTGGGCGGAATCGGGCACACGCTGCCCTTCCTGATTTCGGATTTTCGGGCGGCGATGATCGCAGCTATGATCGTAGTCCTAGTGGAGTTGGGCACGATCACATGGATCCGCCATCGCTACATGGAGACGCCGGCTTGGTCCGCCGCGCTGCAAGTGGGGCTGGGCGGGATTCTGGTATTCGCGACTGGAGTGCTGATCGGAAGCTCGTAGTGGCGCAATTTACTTCTTCGGCACGGAAATGGTGATGTTCCGGTACTTCATCCCGCCCGTGTGGTCGCCCTGTATGTAGAGTGGTCCGGGCTCGGCCTCGCGGCTGTCGATCGCGCCACCGGTGATTCCCGGAATTTCCTGATTGTCGATGGTCGTTACTCCATCGCGGACCACCGTCACCGTGCGGCCGACCAACGTTATGTCGTAGTTTTCCCATTGCCCGGGGCGCGGCGGCAAATCCATTGAAGGTGGGAGAAATCCGTAGATTGACCCCATACTATGGTATTTGTCGTTCTTGTCCGCCGGTTCGTACTCAACCTGGACTTCATAACGCCCCCGCAGGTACACCCCGCTATTGCCATCTTGCGGGCAGTTGTATTCGATATGTAGCTTGAGATCATCAAACTTGCGTGTGCTCCGAATGTTCGCGCCCTTGGTCTCGTTCACCAGCTCGCGATTCTTAGCTACCCAGTGATTGGTGGAAGGATTGTCCGGCTCCCAGCCGTTCAGATCTTTGCCGTCGAACAGAGGCTCCGGTTTGGTCCAAGCGGTGGGGACTGGGCGTTTCAGAGCGGGCGCGCGAACGCCAGCCAATTCGTAATCAATGCCGTCTGCCCGGTGCTGTTTGCCAGTTAGTTTGTCTCCTTGCGCGCTCATCTCCCAGATAACCTTGACCGGTTTGCCGCCGAACGACTCGGTGGTAGTGAAAGAAAGGTGCACCCCCTCCGCTTTCACATCCTGGACTGAGCGCGCGCTTCCGGTGCGCCCTACGATCCGCACCGCCGGATTGCCGCCCTCGTCCACAAGTTCCATCCACGAAGGATAGGAGGTGTTTCCCGCCGTGATGGTCAAATCCCAGCGGCCGGCGAATGGGTCGCTTGCGTGCTTCTGGGAAAGAGCGGGCACGAGCATCGCCGCGCCAAATATCAGCACGAACCAGAATTGCTTCATCACAGCCCCAGTCTACCCGAGTTGGCTCGCGGTGCCATACTGCAGGACCTTGACCTTTTCGATGGTCACCAGGCCGCTGCCCATCATTCCATCCAGAACGGGCAGGAATTGATTGATTTTCTCTTCGCTGTCGACAATCTCGATCACGAAGGGGAGATCCTCGGAGAGGCGCAGAATCTTAGTAGTGTGAAGGCGGCTGGAATGGCCGAAGCCCATGGGCCCGCGCAGTACCGTAGCCCCGCCGAGGTGCATTTCCCGCGCCTTCAGGACGATCGCTTCGTAAAGCGGCGCGTGCTCAAAGCGGTCGTTTTCGCCGATAAAGATTCGCAGCAGAACGGCGTCGTGTGGAATTTGCATTGGTCTATCTCTCGTTCAAGCTGGTCGCCAGCAGGTGGCCTAGCCACACGCCCACCAGGCAAAGCACCATAGAGCCGATTGCGTTGGCGCCGGCTTTGAACCACTGGCCGTCGCGGGCGAGGTTGAGGGTTTCCAGACCGAAGGTCGAAAAGGTTGTATAGCCGCCGCAGATCCCGGTCATCACGAACATCCGAAATGAAGACGAAGCGAGCCAACGGCCCTCGGGACCGGTCAGGGTCGCGAAGAGTCCAATAAACCAGCAGCCCAGTACGTTGACGGCCAGCGTGCCCCACGGGAATGTTTCACCGGCCAGCCGAGCCATGAAACCGTAACACCAATAACGGGCCGCACCGCCGATGGCACTCCCCAATCCGATCCAAAAATAAATCATCTCGATGTCGTCATTGTAAGACGAAGGCGGCAATCACCGCGATTTTGCGAGAATGAGCTTGGGCCTGCTGGTACGGGCGGTCGCTTGGCGTGGTAGGTTTCGGCTTGCCAGCCAGGAGGAAAGTCCGGTCTCCACAGGGCAGCATGCCGGCTAACGGCCGGGGGGGCTCGCTCAAAGCGGGCTTTACGGAAAGTGCCACAGAAAAAATACCGCCTTGGGTTCAGGTTTCGGCCTGGGCTCGGGGTAAGGGTGAAAAGGTGCGGTAAGAGCGCACCGCGGACGGAGTAATCCGCGCCGGCAGGGTAAACCCCATGCGGAGCAAGACCAAATAGGGGAGGAGGAGCGGCCCGCTCCGTTCGACTTCCGGGTAGGTTGCTTGAGCCGGGCAGAGATGCTCGGCCCAGAGGAATGACCGCCGCCCTTCGGGGTACAGAAACCGGCTTACAGTTCCAGCAGGCCCTGAATATTTAACGCCTTCGCCCGGCGTCTGCACGGAGTGCGTGCGCTACGCAGTGTCACAATAAGATCAGTGCGTAAATCTTGGTCCCGGATCCACTCTTCGGTCGACTTCGGCATGCGCAAGCAGGTCACCCGGCTGGGCCTGCTGTTTACGATGAGCTGCCTACTGGTAGCGCTGGCGGCCTTCGCCTCCGCCAATAATCTCTTGTTCCTGATCCTGGCGGCGATGATCGCCACGCTCATGGTCTCGGAATTTATCAGCCGCCTTTCGTTAGCCGGTTTGGAACTGGATTTCCTGCTACCCGAGCATTTGTGTGCCGGCCGAAAACTCATGGGCCGCATCGTCATTCGCAATACCAAGGCCTGGATGCCGTCGTTTTCGATCCATGTTGCGGCTTCGAGCGACAGCGGCCTCTCGCTGCCGCTCTATTTTCCGGTTCTGCCCCGAAGCACCCGCATCGAGGAATCGGTGCAGCTCTTCTTTGCGCGGCGTGGCTCGTATAAACAGAACAGTTTCCGCTTTTCCACGCGCTTTCCTTTCGGATTTACAGAGCGCCGCATCAGCGTCCCCATCCGCGGCGAGGTGTTGATCTATCCCTCCATTGATCCGCAGCCGGGCTTCGAGGAGCTGCTCATTTCCCTCCAAGGCGAAATCGCATCCTTCTATAGAGGCCTGGGACACGATTTCTATCGCATCCGTCCTTATGAAGCGCTGGAGAGCGCGCGGCACGTCGATTGGAAAGCTACCGCGCACACTGGCGATCTTCAGGTTCGCGAATTCGCGCGGGAAAGGGAGCAGTCGGTCGCCTTTTTTCTCGATCTGAATGTTCCCGACGACCAGGTCGCTTGGTTCGAAACCACAGTGGACCGCTGCGCCTTCCTCACCTGGAACATCTCGCAGAGTGGCTCCCGCGTGCGCTTCTGTACCCAGGAAGCGGATTGGCAACTTCCGGAAGAGGCCGATATCTATACGATCCTCAGATATCTGGCGATCGTTTCGCCCCGGCGAGGAAAGCCGCTCGCACCTTCCACTGAACGCAGCGTGTTTCAGATCGTCTTCAGCGCATCGCCTCAGAGTTTAGCGGAGGCTGGATGGGAGTTGACCGGAAATAATATTCGGTTGTTGGCTCCGGCCAATTCGATGCCGGGCGTTCCAGCCTGATCTATTTCAAACGCAGAACGCGGATGCGATCGGCTTCGCTATCGGCTACGTACAAGTCTTGCTTGACGAACAAGATTGCATGCGGGCGCGAAAGTTTGCAAGCCATCGGATTCGTTTCCGGGCCATCTCCCCGCTCCCCGGTTCCGAGTACCGTTGAAATGATCCCCGTCGAAAGATTGATTCGCCGAATGGCGTTGCTCTCGGTGTCCACCACGTATAGATTACCGTCGGGACCATAGGCAAGCCCCTTCGGACCGGAGGCGCGCGCAGCCGCTGGGGTGGCGGCAACCCCGCCGAATTTTGCATTCAAGGCCGAGCCGCCATCGCCGCTGTAGCCGGGGGCTCCCGTTCCGGCGACGCGATGAAGTGTCTGATTTTGCCGCGCGATCCTGAAAATCGCGTTGCCTTCGCGGAGCGCAAGGTATAGATCCCCATTGGGGGTCATCACAATGGTGCGCGGGCCGTTGAGCGGCGCTCCCGCGACTGATGCACCTTCGTGAGGTGTGGCCGCTTCGCCCGTGCCCGCATATGTCTCGATGATTCCAGTGTCGAGATGCAAACGACGGATGCGCTGATTCCCGATATCGCAGATCAGCAGAGAACCATCACTATCCAGTAGGACGCAGTGCGGCTGGCGAAGCTGAGCTTTGGTTGCAGGTCCTCGATCGCCACCGAATCCCGGAGACCCGGTGCCGGCGACAGTCGATATTATTCCCGTCTTCATATCGACTTTGCGGATTACGTGATTGTCACGTTCGGCGAAATACAAGTCGCCTTTCTTATCGAATACCAGCTCGTGCGGCGCCTTTAGCGACGCTTCCAACGCAGGACCGCCATCTCCGGCGTAGCCGCCGGTTCCATTTCCGGCCACAGTGGACATGCGTTTCGTTTTCAAATCCAGCCGACGGACACGCTGATTACCGAGATCGCAAAAGTACAGCGCTTCATCCGGGCCGAGCGTCATGCCATAAGGTTCGCTGACTTGGGTATCTGAGTAGCCGGCTACTCCATTGCCGACCAGCGTCGTGACCGAAGCGCCGGCGGCTGACACGGTCAAAATCGGAAAAATGCACAGCGACAGAGCGGCCAGTTTGCCAGCAGTCACATCGCTCCTTAAAAGATCATCTTGAGGCCGAATTGAATCTGCCGCGACGTTGTCGCCGTCGTTGTGATTACCCCGGCCGACGAGCTGATGGCGCCGCTGGAAAAGACGGTCGCGTTCGGAGTTCCGAAATTCGCGTGATTGAGCGCGTTGAAGAACTCCGCTCGGAACTGCAACCCAACCCGCTCGGTAATGGCCGTGTTCTTGAAAAGGGAGAGATCCAGCTCCGCTAGCCCGGGGCCGTTGAACGTCCCACGGCCCAGAGTCCCGTACGTACCCACGGGCGGCAAAATGAATGCGTTAGGGTTATACCACTGATTCGGCTGTCCAAGAATGACAGGTCCTGAAAACGACGGGTTCAAGGAGGGCCGATCGGGATTTCTCGTGTCCCCATCTCCGGATCTGTTGGTCCCGATCACAGGCGTGAATGGAAAACCGCTCAGCAACGCCGTGATCGCGTTCAGTTGCCATCCACCAACCAGCTTTTCTTCAAGACCATTCGCGGCCCCTAGCCAATGCTTGCCATGACCGAAAGGCAACTCGTAGCTACCAGAAAAGCTGGCTTGATGTTGTACGTTCAACGCGGACGGCCCCCAGTCGCGGGGAAGATCATTACGATCCAGAATCATCTGCGACTGGTTGTTGGCTTGCGCGCCAGTTAAACCCGAGTTCATATCCAGGTTCTTCGACCAGGTGTAGTTGCTACGAAATAGCAGCCCGGCGCTTAGGCGCTTGCTCAAATCCAACTGAAGGGCGTTGTAGCTACTGTTACCCTCGGTGAACCAGAAGAATCCTGCGCCCAAATATGGGTTCGGCCGCGTTCCCACTGGTATGTACTGCGCGCCCTGAGGCACGTGGCTTTGATTCGCGGCTGTCGCCGGCACGCCACTGGCTGCAACACCGCCAGCCTGGCAACCGGCTGCGTTGGAGCAAACCTGCGCGGGAATGGTATTGGGATCGATGCTGAGTAAACTGTGGTAACCATGCGATCCGACATAAGCGACGCGCAGCGCCGTGTTGTTGCTGAGTTGCTGCTGGATTGAAAAACTCCATTCCTCAACCGTAGGAGTCTTCGCGTTCGCCTGGACTCCCTGAGGCGCATAGGTCGTGCAGGGTGTTGGAACGCCAGGGCCGCATGTCGGCGGCGGGATCACGTTGGCGTGGATCGGTGTAAATGACGACAACGGTCCTGAAAACGTTAGCGAACCATTGTAAGGTGGCAGCGAATTCAGCAAGAAGCTCAGGGCGTCGATCAAGGTGTAGTAGGTTCCAAAGCCGGCGCGAATGGCCGTTTTTCCGTTTCGGAATGGATCCCACGCCAAGCCGACCCGGGGAGACAAAAGTAGCTTCGCATTGTTCTGCGTGAACGCCGACCCGCCCACGATCGGATTTGTCACCAACAGTCCATTGCTATCGGTGATGTAATTGGCAGCCCGGCCGGACTCCTCGTTCCAGCCCGTAGTGAACTCATGGCGGATCCCCGCCTCGATCGTCAGATTGGGCAGGATCTTCATCGTGTCGCTGACATACCAGGCCCCGAACAGGCTTCTCCAACCTAATTCATTGGCGCTGGGCACAACCTGGAAGCTGCTCACTGTCCCCTGCAAGAATGTCGTCAGGCTGGTGAAGGTTGCTTGCCCCAACTGACGCGAGGCTGTGTCCTCGTTGTCCTGGACCCGCTGAAACCAGACGCCGGCGCTAATCTGATGTTTCCCTTTGTTGATCTGAACGCTGTCCGTGTAAGTGAACAGATTTCTACGATTCCAGACGTTGGCCGCATTGTTCGGACCGGCCGATGTAATGGTGCCTCCACCAGTTGTCGTAACGCCGCCGCCGACGACGATCCCCCCAGGTTGAGCGCCGCTGACAAACGAGAGGTTCGACGGAATGGAGCCCGGCGCAAGCGGATTAAAATTGAAAGCCGCGCGGGAAAACCCGGCACTGAATGTGTTCAGTATGTTCGGCGAAAAAATGTGCGTTTCCTGCAAACTGGCCACCTGGCTGCGTAGCATGAGAAGCGCCCCGAATAGCGGATCGGCTTGGGGGATCTGACTGTTGCCGTCGTCGATTGAATACGCTGCCGAAAGAGTGTCCTGATCCCGTATCAAATAATCCGATCGCAACGTCCCGAAGTCTTCGCGAATCGGATACCTGGGATTGTTATAGGAAAACGCCGCACCGGGCTGGCCGCTCACGGGTGTCAATTCCGGACCATTGGGCTGGGGCCAGAACGACATGTATGGCAATATCGACCGGTTCAGGTTCGCAACCGGCGAGCCGTTCGGAAGTAGACCCTGTCGCGCCAATGGGTCCGGAACAATGCTCACGCTGGTCTCCGCCAGGCTCTGTCTGTATCCTTCATAGTTGCCGAACAGGAACAACCGATCTTTTTTCAACGGCCCTCCCAACGCGCCGCCAAATTGGTTACGCCGGAATGGCGGAACGAAACCCTGGTCGAAGAAGTTGCGGGCATCCAGCGCACTATTTCTCAAGAATTCAAAGAGTGTCCCATGCAGCGCGTTGGTTCCCGATTGCGTGACGACGTTGACCTGCGCTCCCGCCCGCTTTCCATATTCGGCGCCGTAGGTGTCGGTCTCCACATTGAATTCACGCACCGCATCGATTCCGAGCAGATATCCGCTCACGCCGCCCGGGGTATCCGCTAGTTGGCTCGATCCGGTGTATTCGATCCCGTTCAACAGGAACAGGTTCTCCAGAGGGCGTCGCCCTGCTACGGAAAACGTGTTCCCGTCGCTCGTACTCGTTTGAGGGCTTTTCAATGCGTAATTGATCGCCCCAGGATTGAGCGCTATCAGGTTGTCGAAACTTCGGCCGTTGAGCGGCAGGTCCTTCACTTCGCGCTCGCCCACCACTCCCGACACCGACGCCGTGGTGGTGTTGACCACCGGCGCTTCTGCGGAAACGATCACTTGCTGGGCGAACTCGCCCACTTGGAGCTGAAGGTTTACCACCGCTTCCTGCCCGACCTCCAGATTGATGCCGGTTCGCACCGCTTCTTTGAAGCCGGTCTTTTCGACCTTCACTTCTTGCCGGCCAACGGGCAGAGAGAGCACCCGGAAGTTGCCTGATTCGCCGGTGTTTACGACCCTGGTCGCACCAGTCTCCAGATTCTTAACTGTGATGGTTGCGCCCCCGATACCAGCGCCGGTTGCATCTTCCACCCGGCCGGAAATCGAGGCGGTCACTTGCGCCCAAAGCACAAGTGTACATAGAGGGAGAAGGAGCCCCAGTGACCTCATGTGTTTCTCTATTGTGCCACGGCCGGGGGCGGCCCGCATGACGCTGGGGCTGCTCGGCTCGAATTTACTGCACGATCCGGAAGGTCGTCCATGGATGTGAATCCAAGTCGCGCAACACATCCTTCTGCCAGTCGAACTCCGGATGCTGCTGCAGATGCTCGGCCGCCTTGAAATCGATCCCGCAGGAATGACCCATGGCCGCGCTGAACTCCATCCGCGCCGCCATCGTGCCATCGGTGACTTTGTTCTGAACGGTTCCCGCTGGGCCGTAATTGGCCTGCCAGGGCTTTGAACCGCGATGCGATAAATCGACGTGGCCGCACAGCGTCCTCTCGCTGGGAGCGATCTCTCTATCCACCGTGTCGTAATGATCGGCCAGGAATCGTTTGGCAGAATCGGCGGTAATAGTGCCCTTGTTTTCGGCCATCAACTGTTCCCAGCGAACGTGCCGGGCGTTAGCGCTGATGCTCTTGTCTTTGACTGGAAATTCGGGAGCCTCGTCGCGAATCAGCTCTTCGTTCTCCGGGAAATTAGAGCCTACGAAATAGCCATCTTGGGTGCGATGCAGCGTCACGTGCTTCAGCCCCAGCTCGAGGCTCCCGATTTCGTTGTTCTTGCTGTCCGCCACCAGCCAGGTGTTGGCGTAGCCGCCGTTGTTGCCGTCCTTCATGATACGCGCGAAATCATCGATCGAGGCGGAGTACTGCATGGCCTTCCGCGCCCGGACGAATTCGGGAATCGCATCGGGATCGAAGCCCGCGAAATAACCGATGGTGGTCTCGGTGATCGTCATGCCGGCGCTGTTCACGCCAAAGTCGTCGCCGCTGTGGATCAGCCCGGGCATACCGTCCATCAGTATCCGATAGCCGTTCGCGGGTGCGATATCAAAGATGATGTTCCAGCGGGAGCCTTCTTTGTATTCGCTCCAATTGTTGTGCGCGATGACGATCTTGCCGTCTTTGGTGTAGCTGCCAGTAGCCACGAACGCGCTGCAGTGCTCCGGCACGGGACGCTTCGCGGAAGCAGCCTTGTGCGCCTGGTCATACCAATCCGTGTAATATGGCGTCAGTTCGAGCCACGCGTTGAGCGCCACGACGTCCCAAAGATCCAGCGGCACATTCTTGGCTTTTAGCCCCTCGACAATGCCCTTCAGTTCTTCGCGATATTGCGCTTCGATGTGCGGCCAGAGCACTTTTTCAGCGGCAGTCCGGAAAAACGCATAGTCTTTCTTGGAATCGTGAGTCAGACCGAGTGCGACCACCTTCTGCGCATCCTCGATCTCGGGCGCCAGCAGATAGCCATGCTGGAACCCGATTTCGGCGGGCGACCCTTCCAGATGCACGAAGATCCAACCGCTTTGATCCGGCCGCCGAAACGACTTCTTCAGCCGTGGATCGCTCTGAGGTTCGCGCGCGGGAGCCGCACTGAGTCCAAAGGCGGCTACCAGCAACAACGCAACTGTTCTGGCCATGTTTTTTGAGCATACCATTCGCCGGCTGCGGGATTCTCAGAAGTGCGTCGAATCTAAGGTTGCGCTAACATTCCGTTATGGCAAAAGGCAAACGTGAGCTGGTTCAGGTGCGCTGCCCCTGTTGCGAAGCGACTCTTCAAATCGATCCCGAGCTGAAAGCCGTCATCAGCTATGAGGAGCATCGGAAGCCAGCGGTCATAGAGGACATCAGCGTGGCAGTCCAGAAACTCAAGGGCGAAGAGGCGCGCCGGGCCGAGGCGTTCGACAAGTCCTTTGAGGATCACAAGAGCCATCACAAGGTGCTGGAGCGCAAGTTCGATGAACTGCTAAAACAGGCCAAAGAGAATCCCGACGCACCGAAGCCCAAAAGACCTTTTGATTTCGACTAGTCCTAACGGACTGAACCTCCAAATCAGGCTGTACTAAGAAAGGACGCCACACATTACTTAGGGGCACTTAAGTCCCATCTAGAGTGAGAGCCCTATCGACAGTAGTGTCTCGGCAGTCGAAAATATAGGTGTGATGCGAGAATGAGGTGATTTGTGAGAAAACGCTTATTAGTATCCTTTGTCTTCGGCGCGCTGGGCCTTGCTACCGCGCTCCCCCTGGGTGACCGGGTCGGACTCACCACGATTCAAGCGATGATTGCGTTCAGCGCCGCTGGGCTGTTCCTCGGCTACGTCCTCACAATCTTCCTCGACGTCTTTACCACTACCTCCTCTACGGAACCCGAAAACTAAAGCTCGGTCTTCCGCCGGCGCGCCATCGATCTGCATCAGTTACGTTCACCCGTAGGGCTGCTAAAATCAGACTTATGAGTGACTTAGTGCTAACCAGCAGAGATGGCGACGTAGGAATCCTGACCGTAAATAATCCTCCCGTGAACGCCTTAAGTCCGGGAGTGCCGGAAGGAATCGCCGGCGGTGTAGAGCGGTTCGAAAAAGAAGATGCAGTGAAAGCGATCGTGCTGATTGGTGGTGGCCGTACCTTCATCGCTGGAGCTGACATCCGCGAGTTCGGGAAAATGACCAGCAGCGGCGAGGGCCGGCGCGGGCCTGGATTCAACGCCATCCTGGACCGTATTGAAAAATCTTCCAAGCCCGTCGTCGCGGCCATCCATGGCACAGCACTCGGGGGCGGCCTCGAAACAGCGATGGCCTGCCATTATCGTGTGGCGGTTCCCACTGCGTTGGTGGGGCAGCCGGAAGTGAAGTTGGGAATCATTCCCGGCGCCGCGGGCACGCAACGGTTGCCGCGCCTCGCGGGCGTCGCCAGAGCCGTCGAGATGTGCGCTGGAGGCGACCCGATCAGCGCTACCGATGCCTACCAGGCCGGCATCGTCGATCAGATTATCCAGGGCGATCTGCTCGAAGGCGCCATCGCATTCGCTCGCACCAAGATTGGGGCACTGCCGCGGCGAACCCGCGACCTCAACAGTAAGCTGGGGAATGAACAGACCAACGCTCCGATCATTACCGCGGGTCGTGAGGCCGCACGCAAGAAGCAGCGCAATCTGATCGCGCCACTGGCCGCCATCGATGCGGTCGAGGCCGCCACCAAGCTCCCCTTTGACGAAGGCGTCAAACGCGAAGCCGAGCTCTTCCAACAATGTCTGTTCTCAGATCAGTCCAAGGCACTCATTCACGTTTTCTTCGGCGAACGCGAGGTTGCCAAGATTCCCGGTATTCCCAAGGACATCGCGCAGATTCCGGTTAACAAAGCGGCGGTCGTTGGCGCGGGCACCATGGGCGGCGGCATCGCAATGGTCTTTGCCAACGCCGGCATTCCGGTGCTGCTCAAGGAGACCGATCAGGCAGCGCTCGATCGCGGGCTCGCCACTATCAAAAAGAACTACGCGAATTCCGTCAAGAAAGGCCGCTTCTCTCAGGAACAGATGGATCAGCGTCTCGGCCGCATCACGCCGACGCTGACCTTCGACGGCTTCGACGGCGTGGACATGGTTATAGAGGCCGTGTTCGAAGGGATGGCGCTGAAGAAGCAAATCTTCGGAGAGCTGGACAAGATCGTCAAACAGGGCGCGATTCTTGCCTCCAACACCTCCACGCTGAACATCGACGAGATCGCCTCGGCCACTTCCCGTCCCCAATGGGTCATCGGCACGCACTTTTTCAGTCCCGCGAATGTGATGCGGCTGCTTGAAATCGTACGCGGCAAGGCCACTTCCAAAGAGGTGATCGCCACTTGCATGGCACTCTCGAAGAAGCTGGGCAAGGTCGGAGTGCTGGTCGGCAATTGCCGTGGATTCGTCGGCAATAGGATGTTCCATCCTTATCGGCGCGAGGCCCAGTTCCTGGTAGAAGAAGGCGCGACGGTTGAAGCGGTCGATGAGGCGCTTTACAACTTTGGCATGGCCATGGGACCGCTGGCCACCGGCGACCTGGCGGGTCTCGACGTCGGCTGGCGCATCCGAAAGGAGTTCGGAGACATTCGCGACACCAGCACCCGCCAGCCGCTGCTCGAAGATCGTCTTTGCGAAAAGGGAATGTTCGGGCAGAAGACTGGCGCCGGGTGGTATAAATACGACGCCGACCGCAAGCCCATGCACAATCCGGATGTCGACGACCTGATCAGGCAGGCGCGTAAGGACGCAGGGATATCGCCTCGCACCGTTTCCGAGGAAGAGATCGTGGGCCGCATTATCTACGCGCTAGTGAATGAAGGCGCGCGGATTTTAGAGGAAGGCTACGCGCTGCGCGCCGTCGACATCGACATCATCTATATCAACGGCTACGGATTCCCGGCCTATCGTGGCGGACCAATGTGGTACGCCGACACGGTCGGCTTAAAGAAAGTCTATGCGCGGATTCAGGAATTCGAGAAACAGCACGGTAAGCTTTGGGCTCCGGCGCCTTTGCTGAAACGGCTGGCCGAAGAGGGTAAGACTTTTGCGGATTTTGATAAAGGCGTCGGCGAAACCGCCGCCACCGCGGCCGAGGCGAGGAGGTAGTCGTATGAGAGAAGCCGTTGTTGTCGCCAGTTCTCGGACCGCGCTCGCGAAGTCTTATCGCGGTTCATTCAACATGACGCGCCCCGACGATCTGGCCGCGCACTGCATCCGGGATGTCCTGCGCAAGACTCCGGCGCTCGATCCGGCCGAGATCGGCGACGTTATTCTCGGCTGCGCTCAGCCGCATGGCGCGCAAGGCAGCAATGTCGCGCGAGTCGCCGCATTGATCGCAGGTTTGCCTCCAAGCGTCGCGGCTACCACGGTGAATCGTTTTTGCTCGTCCGGTCTGCAGGCGATCGCGATGGCCGCGCATCAGATCGTACAGGAAGGCGTGGACGCAGCGATCGGCGGCGGCGCCGAGAGCATCTCCATGACCGAACGCAGCACCAATCCCAATCCGTGGATTCAAGAGCACTACCCCGGGATCTACATGGTGATGGGCGAGACCGCGGAAGTGGTCGCCAAGCGCTACAAGATCAGCCGGAAGGCGCAAGATGAGTATTCGCTTCTCAGCCAGCAGCGAACCGCTCGCGGGCAGAATGAAGGTTTTTTCGAGGATGAGATCGCGCCCATGAAAGTGACACGCGCGATTCTCGACAAGAAAACCGGCCAGGCGGCGGGTACTGAAGACGTCTGCGCCAACCAGGACGAATGCAATCGGCCGGACACGACGCTCGAAGGTTTACTGTCTTTAAAACCTCACTTTGATCCGAATAGCGGGCAAGGAAGCGTCACAGCCGGCAATGCGTCACAGCTTTCCGATGGCGCTTCCGCCACGCTACTGATGTCGCGCGAACGCGCCGACGCGCTCGGCATTCCGTATAAACTGATTTTTCGCGGCTTCTCCGTGGCCGGCTGCGAGCCCGACGAAATGGGCATCGGGCCGGTGTTCGCCGTTCCAAAGCTTCTCAAGCGCCAGGGATTGAAGGTCGACGACATCGATCTTTGGGAATTGAACGAGGCCTTTGCGGTGCAAGTCATCTATTGCCGCGATCGTCTGGGCCTTGATCCCGACAAGTTGAACGTCAACGGCGGATCGATATCGATCGGCCATCCCTTTGGTATGACAGGCTCGCGTATGGTGGGCACCATCGCCAACGAAATGGCGCGCCGTAAGGCGAAGCTAGGCGTGGTGACGATGTGCATCGGCGGTGGTCAAGGTGCCGCCGGACTATTCGAGCGAGCGAATTAGCTCTAACTTAAGCATTCGGCCGACGTCCATTTCACATGCATCGCTACTTGATTCTGGCGCTGGCAGTCGCGCTGCTGACCGGATTCCAAAAGGCTCCGGACGGCGAATGGCCGGCCTATGGACGAGATCCGGGCGGCCAACGCTTCTCACCACTGGCCGGCATCAATCGGGAGAATGTTCAATCGCTAAAGATTGCATGGACCTTTCGCACCGGCGATACATATCAGCCAAAATTCGGAAGGCCGACCGCTTTCGAGGCGACGCCGGTATATGTCGACGGCGTTCTGTATATCGGCACTCCACTCGGCCGCGTGATCGCGCTCGATCCAGCGAACGGGTCTGAGATTTGGTCGTATGACGGCAAGGTGCCTAGAGATAAAGGCTACGGAGATTACGCGAATCGCGGCGTGTCGTACTGGAAGCCGACGTCGGGAAAACCGCGCGTGTTTCTGGCAACCATTGATGCACGCCTGATTGCTCTGGACGCTGCCACCGGCAAGCCCGCGACCGATTTCGGAGACAACGGCATTGTCGACTTGCGAAACGGGCTGCGCATCGCCGCGCGCGACTTCTCGGATTACGAGGAAACATCGCCGCCCGCGGTCGTCGGTAGTACCGTAATCGTCGGCTCGGGAATCGCGGACAACCGTTCCGTGAGCCAACCGAGCGGCGAGGTTCGCGGATTCGACGCGGTCACCGGCAAGCTCAAATGGGCTTGGGATCCGATCCCGCAAGATCCGAAAGCTCTTGGCGCCGACACTTGGAAGAATGGCAGCGCACTGCGCACCGGCGCGGCCAACGCATGGTCTATCATCGCCAGCGATCCTGAGCGCGATCTCGTTTTCGTCCCGACCGGAAGCGCTAGTCCGGATTTTTACGGCGGGGAACGGCTGGGGAACAATCTCTTTGCCAATTCCATCGTCGCGCTTCGCGCCGGTACCGGCGAGCGCGTCTGGCATTTTCAAACCGTCCATCACGATCTTTGGGATTACGATGTCGCGTCACCGCCTGTGTTGTTCGATGTTCATCGCAACGGCCGCACCGTCCCTGCGCTTGGCGTTGGGTCGAAGGACGGAAACTACTTCATCCTGAATCGCGAGACGGGACAACCAATCTTTGGCGTCGAAGAGCGGCCGGTTCCCAAAACCGACGTGCCCGGGGAAACCAGTTCGCCCACCCAACCGTTTCCCGTTGCTCCCCACCCGCTCGCGCCACAATCGTTGACGGCGGAGAATGTCTGGGGATTTAGCGAGACGGACCGCAAATGGTGCCGCGAAGAGATCGCCAAGATGCGCTCAGAGGGTGTCTTCACGCCGCCGAGCATCCGCGGATCTGTACTGATGCCTGGAAACATCGGTGGGATGGCCTGGGGCGGCGCCGCCTATGATCCATCGCATCATTTGTTGATTCTTCCCACCAACAATCTGGCCACGGAGATGCGTCTGATTCCCCGCGCCGATTTCGACTCCACGCGCCAATCCGCGGGGAGAGAGCTGAACGGGGACTGGGAATTCGCGCGGCAGGAAGGAACACCTTTCGGAATGATGCGCCGCTTCCTTCGCAGCCCCGGCGGATCGCCGTGCAATCCTCCACCGTGGGGCATGTTGAATGCTGTTGATGCCGACACTGGCGACATCAAGTGGACCGTGCCACTTGGCCAATTTCCACCGATCGGGAAAGCGCCCGCCGCTCCCAGCGAGTACGGATCAATTGTTTTGGGTGGACCGATCGCCACTGCCGGCGGCCTGGTCTTCATCGCCGGAACCCTCGATCCCGCGATCCGCGCCTTCGACGTCACCACGGGAAAAGAGTTGTGGAAGGGCACTCTTCCCACCAGCGCGCGATCCACTCCCATGACATATCGCGGGCCGAATGGAAAGCAGTACGTGCTGATTTCGGCCGGAGGTCACGGCATCGACGGAGGACCGCCGCTCGGTGATTATGTGGTCGCGTTCACGCTGCCCGATTGAGCCGGACACCGCTCCGGTTAGTTCCCGGTTGTCAGCACGATACGAAACCGCGCCTTGCCGCTCATCATGCGCTCGTACGCCTCGGCCGCGCGCTCTAAAGGAAAAACTTCATTCATGGACCGTACGCCGGAGAGGACAGAGAACGATAGCGTGTCTTGGGAATCGATGGACGTCCCTGAATACCAGCCTTTAATCGACTGGCATCCTCCAATGAGCTGCATGGGGGACGCGGGAATTGGCCCACCGACGCCAATGATCATTAGCGTGCCATTCACACCGAGGCCGCCCAGAACCGCCGACATGGCTTCCGCGCTCGGCGCCGTTGCCAGAATTACCTTGGCGCCCCCAAGCTTGTGGAGTTCGGCTGCCGGATCTTGCGCTTGATTATTAATGTAATACTGCGCGCCCAGTTTCCTGGCGAGCGGTTCTTCATCGGCTCCTCGCGCGATCGCAACCGTCCGGAAGCCCATCTTCGCGGCATACTGAACACCCAGATGCCCGAGTCCGCCCAAGCCGAGCACGGCAACAACATCACCAGGTCTTGCGGCGCTATTTCGTAAGCAATTGAAGGTGGTGACTCCGGCACACATCAAAGGCGCTCCTTCGGCGGGCGACAAGCCTTCGGGAACGAGAGCCACCGCAGACGCGTCAGCAATCATGTAATCGGCATAGCCGCCGTCGGATGTAATACCGGTTATCAGCGTGGCTGTCTGGCAGGCGAAGAAGTCGCCCCGGCGGCAAGCATCGCAGTATCCACAGTACCCTCCATTCCACCCGACGCCGACGCGTTGACCGGGGGTCCATCGATGTACGTTGGGACCAACAGCATCTACGAGCCCCACGACCTCGTGTCCTGGGACCCGCGGATATTGAATCCAGGGGAAGGCTCCCTCTTTGGTCAACGAATCGCTATGACAGACTCCACAGGCCTCCACCTTGATCCGTAGCGATCCCGGCCCGGGCTGTGGTATTTCACGTTCCACAATTTCAAAGGGTCCATTCGGACGAGAGACTTGAACCGCGCGCATCTTGGACATATGCGTATAGACTCCCGATCCCTGAAGTTGGATGCAGTTTTTGATCAGTCCAGCGCGTCAGCGTTGATCTCAATCACATGCCGGTCGGGATCGATGATGTAGATTTGCGGATAACCGGCGGTCGGCCTGGATTTGACTTCCATCTTACGGAAATCGTGGTCGTCCGAATTTTCCCGGTAGCCCTTGCCGCGCAGAAAGTCGAGCGCGCCCGTGTAACTCGGCACCCGCACGGCAAAATGAACATCGCGCGTGTCAATCCCTTTGCCAGGAGCGCGGAAAGTGGCGTCGTCATGCACGATGAGATGCAAATGCTGAGCGTCGCCGACCTGGAACCACGCGCCCGGAAAAGGAAATGCCGGCCTTGCAATTTCTTTCAAACCGAGGATCTCGCGATAGAACTGCCTTGACCGGTCCAGATCCGTGACCGTGAGGGTGACGTGGTGGAGAAGTGCAATTTCCATTGTTTGAAGATGAAGTCTACGCTTCCACCTGAGCAAGAAGGGTGTTAAGGACCCGCTTGGTGTCGCCTGAATTCAACACTTCCTTAAGCCAATTAACGAACTCGTCCTCAGAATTGAAAAACCCGGAAGTTCCAATAAGCAGCTTTCCGTTGGGCCCTGATTCAAGCTTTAGGGGATACAGCATGACATCGTGACTGACCCTGAATAGTTCGTATCGATAACTAAGTGCCCGAGCTTCAATAATGAATCTATGGAAAAAGCGGTCGTTGTAAGTGTATGTTTCAACGTCTGCGACCACGAGATTTTTCGTGTGCTTGCCAAGTAACGCCGCTTGTTCCTTAAGAATCAGAACGGGCGTCCGCAGCTTGGCCGAATTAAGTTCAGGCCAGAAATCTGCAGCTTCCTCAGGCATACCTCTATCCTCCTATAGATCTATCTTGAACAAAAGTGGGAAGTGATCGGAGGCATTCTTGCCGTCCGGCCGACCGTCCAACATTGCCAAGCTAGTTCCTCCTACGCGATCAATGATTCGTACCTCCTTGCTCCGAAAGCGATCCAGCAGCGCCGGTCGGACTAGCACTTGATCAAAGGTGTTCCAGAAATACGTCACTTGTTCGGCGCGCTCGTAATAAAACGAGCCAGGTGGCCGTTCGAGCCAGTCACCCAGGTGCCCCCACATCGGATTGTAGAAGAAGGGGTACGAATTGCCCTGAATCACGCGAGAGGCCCGCTCAGCAACTGTTCGCGCCATCGTGGCGTGCAAGCCACTGGCACCGACCATGCCCTTCTCGAATGGATTCATGTTGAGATCGCCGATCATCACTGTTCTGCTGTGCCCGGCACGGCGCTCCTCGTCGACGATGGTTGCGGCCAGCACGGTACACTCCAGCATTTGGCTATCTTCACTCCAATAGAGTTTGCTTGGAAAGTGCACCAGGGCTAATAAAATTTCTGCCCGCGCTGGAAGAGCTAGTCTCCTTATCGAGACGCGGTCGCTCTCAAAGGCTGGAGCGACGTAACGATCAGGAAACTTGGTGAACATCACCAAGCGTGGGCTGTTTCCAGGCGCGAAATAGAATAACGATACATTTCTATTCAGTGCCATCAGAAGCTTGGCAGGTGCAACCTCGCACTCTGCCAGTATTAGGATATCGACTGATTGCTCTTCAACCAGTTCTACGATGGCTTCCACGAGCGGCTTGCCATTCGTATTCCAGAAAAGGAATGTGAGCATCTGCTCAGTTGGAGCGCTACACCTTCACCAGCATCTTCCCCGTATTTTCGCCTTGCAACATCCCGATGAACGCCTTGGCCGTATTCTCAAAACCCTCCACCACTTCCTCGCGATGCTTCAGCTTCCCTTCGCGCAGCCACTGCGCCATCTGCGTGATTCCTTCGACCCAGCGATTCTGGAATCGCGTCACGATGAAGCCTTCCACCTTCAATTGCTTAACCAAAACCTGGGTGAGTATCCTTGGTCCCGGCTCCGGCTTGTCGAGGTTATACTGCGAGATCTGCCCGCAGATCGACATTCGTCCAAAAAGGTTCATCAGTGGAAATACAGCGTCGGTGATTGCGCCGCCCACGTTGTCAAAATAACAGTCGATGCCTTTCGGGCAAAGCTCTTTCAGCTTCGCGGAATAATCTTGCGTCGTCTTGTAATTGAATGCGCTGTCACAACCTAACTCGTTCGTGAGCCAGCCGATCTTCGAATCGGCGCCGGCGATTCCGACCACGTGGCAACCTTTGATCTTCGCAATCTGTCCCACGAGCGATCCGACCGCACCTGCCGCTCCCGACACAACCACCGTCTCGCCCGGTTTCGGTTGGCAGATGTCGAGGAATCCAAAATAGGCCGTCATCCCCGGCATGCCGAGTACGCCCAGGGCAGTCGAGACCGGAGCGAGCTTCGGGTCGAGCTTGCGCACGCTCGCAGCGTCCAGGGCTGCGTACTCTTGCCAGCCCCATTGCCCAATCACGAAGTCGCCGGCAGCGAGTCCAGTGCTGCGCGATTCCATGACCTGACCGACAACTCCCCCCTGCATGACATCGCCGATATTGACAGGATCGGCATACGTTCTGACGCCGGTGATCCGTCCCCGCATGTAAGGATCCACGGAAAGATAGGCGGTTTTCACCAGCACCTGCTCCTCGCCGGCGGCCGGCATCTTCGCGTCGACGAGCGAAAAATCCGATTCCTTCGGCAGCCCGCTTGGCCGCGCGGCGAGCTTGAATTGCCGATTCACGCCCGCTGATGATCCGATACTGGTTGCTGACATAGTGGTTTCATTATGTCAGTTTGATATGTGGGGCAGGTCGCCGACTGTCGCCGACCTGCCAATATGAAGTCGTCATGTCCCGCCTCTGCAGCGTGCTCTTTTCGCTTGCCTGCTTCTGCGCCTGGGGCGCGCCTCCCGATTTTCTCCTGCCGGACGGCGTCGTTCCCGCCAAGCACACCATCGAGCTGACCATCGATCCGGCTCGCAACACTTTACGAGGCTGGGCGCGGATCGCAGTAGAGTTGCAGAGGCCGCAATCCGAGATCTGGCTGAATGGAAAGGATCTCATCCTTGAGCAAGCGACTGTCGAGTCAGGCGGAAAAACGTACAAGACGCGCGCCCAAGCGGTCGCGGGCGAGTTCATCCGCTTGACACCGAACCGGCTCATCGGACCGGGCCCTGCTTTGCTTTCCATCCGCTATCGCGCTCCCTTGAGCGACAAGGCTGTCTCCGGCCCCTTTCGCAAACAAGTCGAAGGCCGATGGTACGCCTTCACCGTATTCACACCCATCGACGCGAGGCGCGCCTTTCCTTGCTTTGATGAGCCCCGCTTCAAGACGCCGTGGGAAATGTCGATCCGCGTGAGGCGCGTCTACCAGGCATTCGCGAATGCTCCTCAATTGAGCGAAACCGAACAGCCTGGTGGAATGAAGCTGGTCCGCTTCGCCCTCACCCAGCCTTTAGCTGCCGAGGTGGTCGCATTCGCGGTCGGACCATTCGATGTCTGGGATGGCGGCGCAGTGGGCGCCAAGCACACACCCGTGCGCGTGATCACGCCCCAGGGTCATCGTGAGGAAGGAAAGGAGGCGGCGCTCGCGACTGCGGAAATTCTGCCGCGCCTCGAAAAATACACTCGGTTCCCGTATCCCTGGGAAAAACTCGACCACATCGCGCTGCCGGCCGGCGCGTTCGGCGCCACCGAAAATCCCGGACTCATCGCCTACCGTTCACGCGGGCTGCTGATCGCGCCGGGCAGTGAAGACGCCGCTCGTCTACGCGCTCTACGCTCGGTGGAGGCGCACGAAATCGGGCACCAATGGTTCGGGAACCTGGTGACACAGGCGACCTGGGAAGACGTCTGGCTCAGTGAAGGATTCGCGACTTGGCTGGCTGCAAAAATGATGGATCAAGAGGAACCCGAGGCGCGCCATCATCTGAATGCCGTCGCCGCCCGAGAGCGCATCATGGCCGTCGATGCCGGACCGAAGAAGCGTCCAGTGCGCCTAACGATGAAGACTCGCGGCGACATGAAGACGGTGTACAGCCAGATTGTCTACCAGAAGGGTGCCGCCGTTTTGCTGATGCTCGAAAACTGGCTCGGCGAGGATCGCTTTCAGAATGGACTTCGGGAATATCTGAGCGCGCACGCGCTTGCGAACGCGACCACGGATGATTTCACCGCCGCGCTGGCAGGCGCCACAAACACGAATCTCACGCCGGTCGTGCAGTCCTTTTTCAATCAGACTGGCATTCCCAACGTACGCGGTTCGGTGGAATGCAGTCCAGGAAAAACGCCCGATATCGTCATCGAGCAGATCGACTCACCAACTCTGTGGGCCATTCCGGTATGCTGGAGAGCAGATGGCGTCGATGCGACTTGCACCTTACTGGATAGCGCGCGCCAGGAGATCGCGCTGCCGCGGAACCCGGCCTGTCCAGCTTGGATTCTCGTGAACGCGGGCGGCGCCGGTTACTATCGAACGGCCTGGACCGCCGCGCAAGTGGCCGCGATCTCGATCGTCCTCGATCAACTGAGCGCTTCTGAACGGCTCACTCTCCTGTACGATCTGGCAGCGCTTCCTGCCAAAGAGTTCGCCCAGCCGATCTTCAGGAGGCTCCTATCCGACCCCGAGCCGGAGATCGTTCACGCCGCGCGAATCGCCCTTGGTTTCGAAGTGGAGCCTGAGCCGGTGCGCCGGCGCTGAAAAACTGCTACTTGCCGTCTACTGAGAACGCGAGCAATACATTGCCCGGCAAACCTTGCCACATCCCATAGCCGGAGTTGGTGAAGACCATCCCATTGGCGATCGTGGGACCCGCGGAATCAAGCGAACCGCCCTTCCCAGCAACACCGTTCACCGTTTGATAATCTTGCGCCGTGTTGAAATCCCAAATAATCTCCCCGGTCTTGGCCGAAAACGCACGGAAGTGACCATCGACCGATCCAGAAAACACTACGCCCGGCATCGACGAAATAGCGGCCGATTGCGCACCCGTGCAACCCTTTGCGCCGGGAGTGCAGGTGAGCGCCGGAGCCGGAGTGCTCCAGATCTTCTCGCCCGTATCAAGCTTCACGGCGTGAATGCCGCCCGGCTTGGCGCCGTTCTTTAGGCCGAAGAGATCGGAAACTGCAGCGTATGCGTACTCAGTGTCAGCCGTCGTGCCCCACTCGATTCCACCGAGTGCGCTGCCCTGCCCCAGTCGCGTCTGCCACAGGATCTTGCCACGGTTGTCCGGATCCAGGCCCCACAGAACCGCGGACTTTTGGCCGCATATTAGCACCCGCTTACCGTTGGGAAGTTCCCGCAAGACCGGCGAAGTGCCGAAGTCGAAATCAGGACCTCGATCTTCCGGACAATTCACTCCCCGCCCACAGCCCATGGTGAAATTATCTTTCGGAAGCACCTGGCTCGACCACTTGAGGCTGCCAGTGTCCAGATCGAAAGCCAGAATTGCATTGCTGGTATTAATGGAAACGTTCGTATAAGAATTGCCGGTGGCGGCGTAAATCACCTTCTTCTTGGCGTCGATGGTTGGCGAAGACCATATCGCCGCCCCCGCCGGACCCCATTGCTTTGTCCCTGACGCGCTCTGCTGGAGGGCCTGCGGCGGATCCGGGACACTGTAGCTCTTCCAGATCTGCTTGCCGGTCGCGCCATCCAGCGCTACGATGCTTCCCCGAAACTTGCAGCACTCGTAAGTCGGCAGCATGGCCGATGCCTCTTCGAGCGACGACACTGGCACATATAACCGGCCGTTGTAGAAAGTGGGCGCTCCCGTGACTCGCGATGCCGGATGATCCTCCACCTTGAACTTCCACAGACCCTTTCCCGTCGCGGCATCCACGGCATGGACAAAAGAACGGGTGTCGCCAAAGTAGGCGACGTAATTGTCGCTGGCCGCCGGCTTGCCAATGCTGATCGCGGTGCGCACGTTCGCACCGGCGTCATAGTTCCAGTAAATACAGCCGGTGGAGGCGTCCAGCGAGTAGATGGCGCCGCTTGAACTGCCGACGAAGACGCGGCCCCCAATGATGGTGGGCTGAGCCGACCGCACCGTCTCGCCGGCAAAACCGAATGCCCATTTCACTTTCAGCTTCGGGACGTCGGACGCGGTGAGACCCGGCTTCGGTTGATAACGGGTATTAGCGACATCATCGCCCCAGCCGTTCCAGCCCGTGTCTGTGATTCGAATCGGTGGCGGATTGCCGGGGCATCGGGCCACATTCGTCACGACCGCAGCGCTGAACTCCTTGCCGGTAAGGTAGCGCGCGATGGCGCGGCCTTCTTCAGCGCTCAACCCGGCGGATTGCGCGATCATAGCCCCTTCGAACATCGCCTTGTAGACGAATTCCGGAGTGCGGCTGCTGATCTCGTCGCGCGTCGGTGTACGTCCTTGCACCTTACCGTCATGGCAGATACCGCAGCGCTGCTTGTAAAGAGTCTCGCCATCGGGCGCGGCCGCGTAGACCCTGGCCAATGAAATAGCGGCTATTAGAATCGAATGGATTTTCATTCAAGTGAAAGATATGCCATGCGCTTAAACTGGTCGCCGGCGGGAATGTTGGTCGGAGGCAAAACCTGGATCAGGAAAACCCCAATCATGTGTTCTTGTGGATCGATCCAGAAGCCGGTTCCCGCCGCTCCGCCCCAATAATACTCGCCCGCCGTACCTACAGTGGCCGTCTTACCAGGACCCGGATTCACCGCGAATGTCAAACCGAAGCCGTATCCATCGGCGAGCACGCCGGCGCGTGGCAGATTGCCGAGATGATCGCTGTGCATCAGCTCCACTGACTTGCGGCTGAGAATCCGCGCGCCATCGAGTTGCCCGTCATTGATCAGCATCTGGCAAAAACGAGCGTAATCGTCGAGCGTCGATACCAGACCAGCGCCGCCTAACAACAGTGCGGGCTTCTTTTTGTAGCTGTCCTGCGCCGAGCCCGTGAAGCGTTCGATGCCGCCGCCCTTCTTGGGCCCGTACAGCACGGCGAGCCGATTCCATTTTTCCTCGGGCACAAAGAAAGCCGTATCTTTCATATCGAGTGGACGAAAGATTCGCTCCTCGAAGAATTTGTCGAGCGTCTCGCCGGACAGCACTTCCACCAGCCGCCCGAGCACGTCGATCGAGTAGCCATAGCGGAATTTAGTACCGGGCTCGTCATTCAAAGGAGCAGTTGCCAGCCGCTTTACCGCCTCGGCCAGATCGAACGGGACCTGCGGAGCGCCGCCCTGCATTTCGAGCTTCTTATAAGCAGGGTCGCCATTCTCGTCCTTGGGTCCGGCGTAATCGAGCCCCGTGGTGTGCCGAAACAGATCGCGCACCGTGATGGGGTGATCCACCGGAACCGTGTAGACGATCCGCTTGCCGGCGGCGTCGGTGGATTCGTGCCCCACCTTCATGTTGGAGAATTCCGGCAGATATTTCGACAGCGGATCGGTGAGCGAAAACCGGCCTTCCTCGTAAAGCATCATTGCGGCGACGCCCGTGACCGCCTTGGTCATCGAATACATCCGGACGATTGTGTCCGGCTTGTAATCGCCCCAGGTCTCCTTAAACACGATCTTGCCGTTCCGGGCGATCAAACCGGAGGCGCCGGCCAGATGTCCCTTGTCAATATGCTCGCGCATGACCACGTTGATCCGGTTCAGCCGGTCGCGCGATACGCCGGCTTGCTCCGGCGCACCGGTCGGAAGACTGGCGCCGAAAACTAGCGACAGGGGTAGTGCGAAGGCAATAAGTGTCCGCATGACAGCTAATCTACCAAAATTAGGGACGGACACAGAATAATCCGGGTGGGCAAGCCTCCCAGAAACCTGGCTCAAGACCCGGCCAGCATGTCTTCGAAACGGGACAATTTGGCACTTCCTGTCTAAGGTCCTCAAAATCACAACTGCTTGCATTTACAATCAGATGGGTCAAAATCCTTACCTGGTAAATAACGTGCCTCAATGCTCTTGCCATGCAAGCTATTTCTGGAGCCGTCAGAAAGCTTTCCCGATACGCCGTTATCGCGTTATTGACAATCAGCCTCGCGCTCGCCGACACTTCCAAGATCTCGCCCGATCTCCTGCCGCTGTTGTCGAACTCCTCTAACAGCGTCAACGTGATCGTGCAGTACAACTCGACGCCGCAGCAGACCTGTAGCGGCGGCGGACTGCTGGGTCTCGGAGGGCTGGTTTGCACCTTGGTCGGCGTCGTCGACGGTGTGGTGAAAATCGTCTTCTCCTTGCTCAATTTCGTCGCGATGACGCTGAGCGCTGGCGACGTGATCACGCTATCGAACCAGTCGAATGTCAATTACATCTCGCTCGACCGGACCGTCGCCGGATCGCTGGACTATACCGCCGCGGCCGTTAGCGCGCCCTATGCATGGAGTTCCAATCTAGATGGAAGCGGCGTAGGCGTCGCCATCATCGACAGCGGCATTTATTCTCATCCCGACCTGAGCAACCGCTCGGGCTGGGGATCGCGCGTGGTCTATCGGCAGAGCTTCATCGGCGGATCAAAGTACGACGACTTCGGCCACGGCACGCACGTCGCCGGCATCGTGGGCGGCAACGGATATACGTCCTCAAAGGCAGGCTCGTTTCGCCTGCTGAAGGGTATCGCTCCGAATGCCAACCTGCTCGACCTCCGCGTGCTCGATCAGAACGGCGTCAGCAGCGACAGCGTCGTGATCGCGGCCATCCAACAAGCCGTGCAACTCAAAAGCAAGTACAACATCCGCGTCATCAATCTTTCTCTGGGCCGGCCGATCTGGGAAAGCTGCACCAAGGACCCGCTCTGCCAGGCTGTAGAAGCCGCCTGGGCCAACGGAATCGTAGTGGTCACCGCCGCCGGCAATCTCGGACGCAATGGCTACGCCACGGTTCTTTCGCCCGGCAACAGCCCGCACGCCATCACCGTCGGCGCGATGAAGACCGAAGCGACCATGAGCGCCAGCGATGACCTGATCGCCAGCTATAGCTCCAAAGGCCCGACCTTCATAGACCTCACGGCGAAACCCGACGTAGTGGCGCCCGGCAATCTCGTCGTCTCGCTGCTCGCTCCCGGATCGACGCTGGCCACCGACTATCCCGCCAATGTGATGCCGTCGTCATACTACACGACCTCCACATATCAGACTTCGCCGGCTTATTTCCAGTTGAGCGGCACCAGCATGGCGACTCCGGTGGTTTCGGGCGCCGTCGCGCTGATGATCCAGAAAGATCCAACGTTGAATCCGGATACTGTCAAAGCCCGGATCATGAAGACTGCGAGCAAAAAGTTCCCGCTCACCAGCGTGGCTGTGGATCCGACCACCGGCATTGCCTACCCGAGCACGTACGACATGTTTACTGTCGGCGCTGGATATGTAAACATTGAAGCGGCTCTTCAAAACTACGACCGGGCCTACGGCTCGGCTGCATCGCCGCAAGTCACGTACAATTCGCTGCAGCAGATGGCCTACGTGGTCGCGAATCCATCATTAATCTGGTTCAGCAGCCCAACGTGGAACACTTCGGTCGCGTGGGGAACCACCACTCTCCAGAACACCTCCGCTGGCGCGGCGATTTGGGATAGTTCCGTCGCATGGGGCTCTTCCGTTGCCTGGGGCACCAGCGTTGCCTGGGGGACTACCACACCTTCCGGCTCCAGCGTAGCCTGGGGCAGCAGCGTCGCCTGGGGCACTTCGACCCAGGGAGAGAAGTAAGGAAGGCACAGGATCGCCCGCATGCGAGAAAAGCGACTCCTCCCCCGCATGCGGGCGACCTTTGCCTACATCCATCTCCTAGCGCATATCGCTATCGGCTCCGCCATCATTTTCTGGGCGCTGCTCAACTGGCAATCGACCGATCACTTGCAATTCCTCTCGTTCCTCGGCGCGACGATACTTGCTTCTGTCCTGAAAGTCCGACTTCCCGGGGTTACCGTCGTGGTTTCAGTGAATGCCCTCTTCATCCTGGTCGGCATCGTAAACCTGAGCCTTCCAGAGGCGCTTGTCCTCGGTATCGTTTCGATGTTCGTACAGTGCACCTGGCGCCCGAAGGATAGGCCCAAGCCGATCCAAGTCGTTTTTAGCGTGTGCAGCCTGGCCACCGCCGTCTACGTGACGGCGCGTGTATACGAGTACTCGCATTCTCATCTTCCGGAGCCCGCCAGCTTGGGGCTGTTGGCTCTCACCTATTACTTCGCGAATAGCTTTCCGATCGCGGGCGTCATCGGACTCAGTGAGCAAAAGAGCGTTTTCACCGTCTGGGCCGGTTGCCGGTGGTTGCTGCCCTATTACGTGGTCGGCTCTTCGATGGCCTGGCTGATTGGAACCATGCCGCGCTCGATTCAATGGGAGCTGCCGATCATCTGTTTGCCCCTGGTCTATCTTGTTCATCGCTCTAACCGGACTCATATGACGCAGGTGGAGCGGGAAAACAAGCATGTGGTGGAGATGAACAGTCTGCATCTGCGCACCATCGAGGCCTTGGCGCTTGCAATCGACGCCAAAGACCATACCACGCACGATCATCTCCAGAGAGTGCAGCTCTATGCGCTCGAAATCGGAAAGGATTTGGGGCTTACCGAAACGGAGCTCGACGCACTGCGCGCAGCCGCGGTGCTGCACGACATCGGCAAGCTGGCAGTGCCCGAGCACATCATCTCCAAACCCGGCAAGCTGACGCGCGCCGAATTCGAGAAGATGAAGATCCATCCCGTGGTCGGCGCCGAGATTCTGGAGCGCGTCGAGTTTCCCTACCCTGTGGTTCCGATCGTTCGGGCGCATCACGAAAAATGGGATGGCAGCGGTTATCCGCACGGCCTGAAAGGCGCTGAGATCCCTATTGGTGCGCGTATTCTCGCCGCGGTGGATTGCCTGGACGCCCTGGCGTCCGACCGGCAGTACCGGCGTGCCTTGCCGCTGGATGAAGCCATGGCAAAAGTGGTCTCCGAGGCCGGTACCGCCTTTGATCCTGCTGTCGTGGGCGCTCTTCACGCGCGCTACGAGGAGCTGGAAGCTCGCGCCAAGGCAACCCGCGTCGACCCGCCGCCGTCGCTGTCTAAAGACATCAAGATAACGCGCGGTGCGGCCCCCGCGGCTGGTTTCGCGGTCGAGGCTGCCCCGGAGAAAGAGAGCGCTGCTCAAATGCACCCGGTGGCGCGCGCCCGGGCGCGCAGCGCCAACGATACCTGGTCATTCGACCTGTCTGCTTCGGGCCTCGGCTCGCTCCGCTCCGAGGAGGCTCTGGCCGTAGCGGCCCTTCGTCTCAAAGCGCTGGTGCCGTACGATGCGATTGCTTTTTACAGTTCGAATGGTGGAATGGTCCAGCCCAAGTTCGTTAGCGGTGATGACCACCGGCTGCTAATTCATCTATGTGTGCCGCTCGGTGAAGGCTTGATAGGATGGGTGGCCGATGTCGGCAAGCCTATTCTGAACGGCAATCCAACCGTGGAACCGGGTTACGTCGCCAGTGGCGGTGCAATCCCCACTCTTTCCTCTGCCCTGGCGTTGCCATTGGAAGATTCGGGTCGCGTGGCTGGCGTCCTCGCGTTGTATCGCGCCGCTAAAGACGCCTTCACCGCCGAAGAATTGTTGTCCTTAGTGCCCTTGTGCCCGGCCATTGCACCGGCTGTGGCCGAGCGTCAAGTCGACAGTTCAGGGACCAGGAATCTGGCAATAGCCGTCGGCACATCCGAGGTTTCAGAAGCACCGGTGGCCGTGGCAGCGGTTTGACTGGCGCCGGCAGCCGCTGCCCTAAACTTTCGCTTGGTCGTGCGGAATTCGTATCGGGAGAGTTCCAAGGCAAAACTCGATTCTCGCGCCCTCACAACGGCGCCGGTGGCCAGGAGCTCAATCGCCCCATCCAACAGCGCCGGCCATTCCACATATACCTCTAACCTGACACCCACCGGAATGTTGTCTTCGGAAGCGATCAAAAAGCCGTGGCTGCTTATGTTGACGGTTCGTCCAATTCCACAGCACCTCGATCTTTTCCTGAGCGTCTGGTAGCGGGCGTTCAGCACAATCGGATAGCGCACAGCGGACCGGCGTTCCGTGAACATGGGTGTTTATGTTCGCACACTACCGTTACTCCGCGATAGCACTCACGTTACAATTTTGTGATTTCATTTGCGCAAATTTTTCTAATCACTGCGCTCAAGTGATCCGTGCATTCACTCAATTCTCGCGCCGGCACAAACTCTCCGGTCTTGTGAGCTACGGTCATATTGCCCGGGCCGAACACAACCACCTCCGACGTTAAGGCGCCCTCCGATATCAAGCCCCCAAAATGCGGGGCCTCAGTGCCGAACGACACGGTCGTCGATGGGCGGTGCGTCAGCGACTCGAGCAGCGTCGCAAGATGATGGGTCGCGGCGGGATCGAAGGTCGCGTCCAGCCGCTTGATTTCGAGACGTGCATCGAGACCGGGAGATTTGCGCGCCAGGCGGGTCAGTTCTTCTCGAACCAGCTCCGCCGCCCACTGAGGATCTTGCCCTGGAATCGGCCGCCACTCCACCGTAATCCGGCATTCGCCGGGAACGATATTCTTCGCCGAGCCGCCCTGAATCAATCCGACGTTCAAAGTGGTGAAGGGCGGATCGAAGCTGCGATTTCTACGCGCCGCAAGTTTTTTCGCGATTCGCTCCAGTCCTCCCACCACCCGCGCGGCGTCATAAATGGCAGAGTGCCCCTCGGCGGGAAACGCGCTGTGAGCTTCCTTCCCACGCACGACGATCTCCGCCAGTGCGTAACCCTTGCCCGCGCGAACCGGCCGCAGACCAGTCGGCTCGCCGATGATAGTGTAGCGCGCGCGGATCGCTTTTCTTTGCGCCAGATATTTTGCTCCGACGCAGCCGACCTCTTCATCGGCGGTCAGCACCAGCACCAACGGCTTCGACAATCGCGCAACGTCGATCTGGGAAAGGGTGGACAGCACGCAAGCCAGAAACCCCTTCACGTCGCAACTGCCGCGCCCATAGACCTTACCGTTCCGAACTCGCGGGTTTACCGCGTCCTTCCATGGTGGATCGAACGGAACGGTGTCGGTATGACAGACCAACGCCAGTTCAGGTTTGGAGCCGCCTTGAGATTTTGTGATCGCCACCAGATTGTTCTTCACCGTCCCGGCGCTGTCGCTATACGGATAGAGCTTGATCTTCCACGCGCCCCGGTCAAGCCGCTTCAATACGTAATCGATGACCGGTTGATTGCTCATCCAAGAAACCGATGGGATGGCCACCAGATCGCGCAAGATCTCGACTTCGGGCTTCACTGGGCCGGCCCCCACAGGGTCTTCTGAAGCCCTTCGAAATTCCGAACGATCTCATCCTGAAGCCGATGCCGCCGGTCGCGAATAACCCACTCGCCGCCGATTGCGACGTCCCGGATCGCACTCCGCTCGCCCGAGAACACGATGTGATTCAAGAGCGAGCTCGCGCCGGCACCGGCTATGGACGGGTCGCTCAGATCGACGGTGAAGAAGTCAGCCGCTCGTCCAATCTCTAACTTGCCGCCCGGCGCCGCCAGGCTTCGAGCACCTGTGTCCGTGGCGCAATCGAATAGACGTTTCGCCAGCCCATCCTGTGGGGAGTCGGGTGCAAGCACCGCGCGCTCGAGCTTACTCATTCGCAGATGGTATTCCAGCGAGCGAGCATCTTCCAGCAGATCGATCTGCACATTGCTGTCCGACCCGAAGCATATGCCCACGCCGGCGCCCAGCAGCTTATCGGCCGGCGAAGTCCCGTCGCCGAGGTTCCGCTCGGTGGTTGGACAAGCGCACACTCTCGCCTGCGCTCGCGCCAGATAACCTACCTCATCGCCCGATATATGAATAGCGTGGATCGCAGTGAAGCGCGAATTCAGAATGCCCTGCTCATACAACAACTGGACCGGGCGCAGGCCATACTCGGCCAGACACGCCTCCACTTCCGCGGGCTGCTCGGCCACGTGCATGTGCAGCGGCAGTTCATGGGCGCGCGCAAAGTCCGCGAGCTGGCGCAAATAATCGAGCGGCACCGCTCGGACGCTATGCGGTGCGATGCCGATCCACGCCCGCCCCGGCCGGTAATCATGCGCAACGTCGATTCGGAGCGCCTCGGTATCGGCGTTGAAATCTTGTGGGCACGGCGTGATGAACCTCGCCTGCCCCGGATCGGCGGGTTTCTGCCAACCCGCTCTCACATACGCGGTCCGCAGCAACGCGATCCGCAGTCCAACCTCGTCCGCGGCCCGCAAAACTTGAAGCGCCAGCAGATTGCGATCTGCGTAAGGCTCACCTCCGGAACCGTGGTGCACGTAGTGAAACTCGCCGACGGTCGTGATCCCCGACAGCGCCATTTCAAGGAATGCCATGCGCGCGGCATGATACATCGCTTCCGGAGCTAGCTGGTTGGCGGCGTGATACATGCTCTCGCGCCAGGTCCAGAACGTATCGCGCTGTGCGGCGGTGCGATGCTCTGTCCGGCCACGGATGACGCGCTGAAAGGCGTGCGAGTGGACATTCACCAGGCCCGGAAGAATCGCCCGATTCGATAGCCGCTCTGCCCGCGCCAAGTGGGAGCTATCCCGTGAAAACCGCGTGATCCGACCGTTTGGGTCGGCGAACATCGCCAGACCAGTCTCAAAACCACCGTCAGTGTAGATGAAGTCTGCCAGCCAACCGGTCTCATTTGCCGGAGATTCGGGGGAGGCGGGCATCGCGTCCTGATTTTATCCAACTGGCTGGCCGGTTTCTACGCGATCCGTTTACAATCAAATTGATGTCCGTCGTTGCGAGTCCGAGCGAGGCGGGTGAAGCCGAGGTTCGACGGCTTAGAACACTCTATCAATTACTTGCGGGGCTCATTCAGGCCAGGGCCTTAGAGGACGTCTACAACGCCGCGTTAACCAGTCTACTCGACGCGACGTCCGCCGATCGCGCGGCGATTTTGCTCTTCGACGATGATGGCGTGATCCGCTTCAAGGCCTCGCGGGGTCTTTCCCTTGAATACGAAGCGGCCGTGACGGGACACTCACCCTGGCCTAAAGGGACCTTGCACGCCGTTCCTATCGTGGTACCGGATGTCCGGCTGAATGAAAGCTTGGCGGCCTTCCGGAAAGTCTTGGATCAGGAAGGTATCCGTGCGCTCGCATTCGTGCCTCTGGCCCTCGATGATGGCGTATTCGGCAAGTTCGTGCTGTACTTCGCGGAGCCGAATGAGTGCACCACCGATGAGTTGGAGATCGCCCAGGCAATCGCGGCTCACGTCGCTCTGGCTACCCGGCAGAAGCGTAACATTACGGAGCGAAAGCAACTCGAGAACGCCAGCCGGCACTTGGCGGCTATCGTTGAAAGTTCAGATGACGCCATTATCAGTAAAGACTTGAATGGGCTCATCACCAGTTGGAACAATGGCGCAGAGCGCATTTTCGGCTACACCGCCGCTGAGGTTCTCGGCCATCCAGTATCAATCCTGGCGGCGCCGGGCCACCACAATGAGATGCCCGAGATCCTTGCTCAGATAAAGCAGGGGCATCGTGTAGAGCACTACGAAACGCGCCGGCGAAGAAAAGACGGGCAGATCATTGACGTTGCTCTCACGGTTTCACCGGTCCGCGATGCCGCGGGCCAGATTGTGGGCGCGTCAAAAGTCGCTCGTGATATCAGCGCTTTGAAACTCGCCGAACAGGAGCGCGCGCTGCTCCTTGCACGCGAACAGGAAGCTCGCCGGACTGCTGAACTGCTCAACAGCGTCGGCCCCAGGCTTGTAGCCCAACTGGATCTGGAAAAGCTCGTGCAGGAGGTCACCGATATTGCTACCGCGCTGGTCGGAGCGGAGGTCGGTTCGTTCTTACACAATGCCATCAATGAGAAGGGCGAGTCCCGTACGCTTTACACACTTTCCGGCATACCGTGGGAGGCGTTTGAGGGATTGCCGATGCCTCGCAATACCGACCTCTTTGCGTCCACCTTCCGCGGTGAAGGCGAGGTGCGCTGTGACGATGTGACCCAAGATCCTCGGTACGGCAAAAATTCGCCGTGCTATGGCCTGCCGAAGGAGCGGTTACCCGTGCGTAGCTATCTCGCTGCACCCGTCATTTCGCGGTCAGGAGAAGTTCTGGGCGGTCTGTTTTTCGGTCATTCCGCGCCGGCGAAGTTCACCGAGACGCACGCTGCGATAATTACCGGCATCGCCGCACAAGCCGCAATCGCTATGGACAATGCCCGCCTGTTCGAACAGGCCCAGTGGGTGCAGAAGGAACTGAAGCGGTCCAACGAAGAGCTGCGGCGCGCGAACAGCGATTTGGAAGTGTTTGCCTACTCAGCCAGTCACGACTTGCACGAGCCGCTGCGGACCATCTCAATATCGGCGCAGATCATCGAGCGCAGCTTGGGCCATCAGCTGCAAGGTGAGGACGCTATATTCCTGGCAAACATCCAGTCTGCTTCCGATCGGATGCATGCTCTTCTCGAGGATCTTCTCGCGTACACGAAAGCGACTAAATATGAGGAAGGAGCTGCGCCGAGTGTCGACGCGGGCCATGTCCTCCAGGATGTGCTAAAAAGCTTGCGGGGAATGATTGAGGAGTCCGGGGCGACGGTCACCGCTGGAGAGTTGCCGATTGTTGCCATGCATGAAAGCCGTCTCGCCCAGCTGTTTCAAAACCTTATCAGCAACGCCATAAAGTACCGAAGTAGGGAGGTTCCGCGTGTCCATATCGAAGCCGACCAGCGAGACGGCTGGTGTATCTTTTCCGTGGATGATAACGGAATTGGAATTGAACCGCAGTTCGCTGAGCAGATCTTCGGCCTCTTCAAACGCCTGCACGGCCGCGACGAATACCCCGGCAGCGGCATCGGATTGGCGATCTGCCAGCGCGTCGTGGAACAGTACGGCGGCCGCATTTGGCTTGAGCAGTCTGCACCTGGGAGAGGATCCACCTTCTCCTTCGCCCTGCCCTCCCGGCCCCAATGAAGGCCGGCAATTGTCGCCTGATCCCGAGCGACGCACGGTGTTGCTGGTCGAAGATAACCCGACGGACGTGTTCGTCATCAAGGAAGTGCTGGAGGGATGCGGGCCTGGTCTCGATGTTCACCTCGTCACGAATGGTCACGCGGCGCTGCTTTATGTGCAAGAACTCGACCGGGACGAGAATGCCCCGTGCCCGGCGCTGGTGCTCCTGGACTTAAATCTCCCCAAGGTCACCGGCATCGAGGTCTTCAGAGCGCTGCGGAGCAGCTCGCGCTGTAGCGGCATTCCAGTTATTGTCGTGACCTCCTCGAGCGCCCAAACGGATCGATACGCTGCTCAGCAGTTGGGCGCCGAAGGATACTTTCAAAAGCCCACGGAACTGACCGCGTATATGGAGCTCGCGGTGCTCATCAAGCGCATACTCGGCGACAAGGAAGAACCCTAGTGGTTCACTTAGGCTCTTACCGATCCCGCAAGTACAACTCGACTCGGTCTGTCGTCCACGTCGCAACGCCTACTAGCTTGATTTCATCCACAACCGATAAGGCGGCGTGCGGGTCGACTCCTCGGCCCTTCAGTATTGTAGGTAAGTACTCTCGCGCTTGCGCGAAGCACAGATCCGGAGCGTAAAACTCCGCCGAATCTTCATACTTCTCGAGCACAGATCGAACGCGCTTTCCAAGAACCGCCCGAATTAAAATATTCGCGTCCAGCACCACCCCTTGCAGGAGCTCATCGATGTTTTCTGGAGCGTCGGCGTCTGAATTCAGCGGCTAGCTCGTCTTCCGTAATGCCTTTCGCAGCCAGCATGGCGTCGAGCTGTGCGGCCGCTTTCTTCAACGCCGCCCTCTCTGTGGCGGAACGCTTCCGCCGTGCCGGAATGAAGTAGCCAACTGTGTCGCCGTGGCGCGTAATAGCAACCGGCGTGTCGCTCTCCAGCAAGTAGGCTGCGAGTCTTTCTCGAAACTCACGGATGCCGATCTTCACAAGTTCCATGGAGTACCCTTTATCATGTGTATACACCGGTACACATAATAATCCATTTCCATCCAGACTTTCGTGCTGCCGAAGTGCGCGCGTCCCGACCACCGTCTGCCTCCTCCAGTATAATTTAAGAGAACTCGTTTATGTCCCCCTGGGAAAGACTTCTCGAACGACCGCATTCGCGCGGCCACTTCGTGCAGCTTTATGAGGCTGACGAAATGGCGCTCGCCAAGAACGTCGGCCGCTACCTTTGGGAAGGCTTACGTCGCGGCGAAGGCGTGCTGGTCATCGTAACGCCCGAGCATCGGGACCTGTTCTCCGGACATTTGGATCATTTGGGCGCCGATCTCCCTACATTGCTGGGAAGCCGGCAACTGGTCTTCTGGGATGCCCAGCAGACCCTCGCGCAGTTCATGATCGCCGGACAACCGGACTGGCAAAGCTTTGAGCAGGTCATCCGTGCGGCCATGCGGCAGGTTTCGCCCAGAGAAGGCGCCGAAGGCTTGCGGGCCTTCGGAGAAATGGTGGGAGTCCTGTGGAAGGCGCGCCAATTCGCGGCTGCCATCCGGCTCGAGCAATTCTGGAACAAGCTATTGGAGCAATCCTCCTTTAGCCTGTACTGCGCATACGCAATTGACGTATTCGGAAAAGACTTCCAGGTTTCCAATCTCGATGGTGTGCTTTGCACTCATAGCCACCTTGTGCCGGCCCAACCCGATGGCACGCTCGAAATCGCCCTCAATCGCTCCATGGACGAGATCCTTGGCCCCAAGGCGGACGCGTTACGGGTCCTGATAAAGGCCAATTACCATCCCTCCTGGGCAGTGATGCCTGGCGCGGAAAGCATCCTCCTGTGGCTGAGGAAGAATCTGCCGGAACAAGCCGATCACATTGTCAGGCAAGCCCAGCAGCATTATCAGTTCTTGTTAAAATCAGCCGGATCTCCATTGCGAAGCGAATGAGCAATCTCATTCTTGTAATAAGTGACGACCGCAATCCGGATGGCCCGCTCCGCTTGGCTTTGACGAAAACTGCGCCGCAGTGCCAAGTGGAATTCGCCGGGAGCCGCGAAGAAATCCCGCCGGCGCACCGGCCCTCGCTAATCCTTTTGGATCTCATGTTGTCGCGCGAACCAGCCTTTGATGTGGTGCGGTGGCTGCGAACCGACCAGCGCTACAGGCATACTCCGGTCTTCGTCCTCGGCTCCGAGATCGTAGATCAGGACGTGAATGAAGCGTACTCACTGGGAGCAGATTCCTGCCTGCTAATGAGGTCCGTAAGCGACGGTTTCGACCAAATCGCACAGGGCATTACAACCTATGCCAGCTTGATACCGAGTCCCGCGCTGCCAAACTAAACAGTCACTCGACCTGCGGCTTTTTGTTTGCTTCCCTGTCAATCAGTTACGTAATCTGATCCGTTTCTCCCGCCGCTCTCGGCCTTACTCTGGCCTTGAGAGGGAGATTATGACACCTGAAGCAATCCCCAAAATCGCGGAAGCCATTCGCGGCGCGCACTATCAACACTTGGGAATCGCCGTGCATCCGCCCCGGCCTGCGCATGCTCCCACAGCCGTGCGCCTGGAACACCGTGACTTGAATTCCTTCACCAACGCACTCGACCGTGCTCGCGAGCAGTGGCCCGACACCGCGCTCTCCCTCATCGGCGCGCACGGCGCGGTGGGAACCACGAATATTGACGATCCCACCGACTCGCTCCCGCCCGGCTTCCTGTGCTTCCTCGATCCTGAAATTCTGCTGCCCTTCCCGATCGATGATCCGGAAGCGGAGGACCAGCTTAATCGGTAGGGTTATTGAATCGGAGCCTGATAGCCCCGCCGGTAAGACGCCTTCAGCTTCGGCATGTCATCCGGCGGCGTGACGCTCACCTTCACGGAACGATGCTTGCCGTCCCGCGTTTCATTGGTGGGATAGTAGCCCAGAATGTATTGATCCCGCAGCTCCTTGCCGATGCGCGCGCAGACCGCGGGAAGATCCTCCAGATTTGCCACCGCGATGTGCCGGCCCCCGGTATCGTCCGCGAGTTCGTTGAGCAGCACCGGCCCGTTGCGTTCCTCGGCTGGCTGTTTGTGTGAAGGATCGAGATCAAAGATCCCCATGGCGTAGATCTGCACGTCCGACTCGAGCAGGGCGTTCTTGATCTCACCGCGCGTAAAACGGCTGCGATTGTCCCCACCGTCGGAAAGGATCACCATTGCCTTGCGCCAGTGACGCGCCTTCTTCATTTCCGATAATCCTACTCCGATGGCGTCCAGAAGCGCGGTGCGTCCAAAGGGCTTGACCCGCGAGATCCGGTTGTAGACTTCGTCCGCATCCTGAGTAAATGGGAGCAAAAGCTTCGGACGATCGCTAAACTGCACCAGGAAGAACTCGTCATCGGAATTTGCGGTTTTGAAAAACTCGGCCGCCGCCTCCCACGACTTCTTTATCTTGTTCTCCATGCTTCCGCTGGCATCGAACAGCAGGCCAATCGACAGCGGAACGTCTTCGTTGGAGAAGTGTACAATCTTTTGCTCGACGTTGTCTTCGAGCAGCCGGAAGTTCTCTTTCTTGAGACCAGGGACCGTGGTGCCCGCCTGGGTTGTGACGTGCACCGGGATCAAAACCAACGGTACGTCTACCCGCAGGTCGGCGTGGGGATAATCTTCAGAAACAACTTTCGCGGCCAGGCTACGGCTGCGCGGAACGATGTTTACGATATCGTCACACCAGGCCACTGACAGAAGTGGCACGCACCAACATACGGCGGCAGCGAGGCGCATCGA